>BNJT01001236.1_pt1 | contig 256070 bp, 317 predicted proteins | sample 8540491 | NCBI WGS metagenome assembly BNJT01 (sample SAMD00202455, study PRJDB9452) | human saliva metagenome | host: Homo sapiens
GGTAAACGTGATTCACAATACGTTCAATTAGACGCATTCGTACCAGCTGGACGTGACTACGCTTCTACTCCATTCAACTACTTACACAAAGGTGCATTAGTTACTGTAGGATATGACGTACGTTCAAGTGTGTACGAAAAAGAGGGTGAATCAGTATTCGCTATGGTTCTTAACGTAAACACAGTTGAGTTCAAAGAAAGTAAAGATAAAGTAGAATCTCGTCTTACTAAAGAAGAAGATCCAGCGAACCCATTCGCATAGGACTCATTAGGCTAGCCAATTGGTTAGCCTATTTTTTTTACAATCATAGATTGTTCGATTGTGAATTTGGAACTGTTGCAAAACGAAAAGGTACCATCGTTAGGTGCAATGAGTTTAATTATTCTAATAGTTTTACAATATATGTGGACAAAATCCCGTCAGTTCCCCTTTTTAATTACGTTTCGGTAGCTCAGTGGTTAGAGTACCTGGCACGCGACAGGAAGTCGTAGGTTCAATTCCTACCCGAAACTTATCCTCCTTAAATACACAATATTATACCTCCTTCTAAAGACAGTCATTAAGACTGTCTTTTTTTTTTCTACTACTTTCTAATTTCCACCAAACCGTTTACGGTTCGAACGGATATTAAAAAACTAGAAAGGATATAAACATATGTCACAATTAACATTACAGGGTAAGTATAATAAAGCTAAAATATACACTCATAACATTGAAGATACAGCAATTGGGCAAGTTATCGGAATGTTAAACGAAGTAATTACAGAAAACACAACAGTTGCAATCATACCAGACGTTCACGCAGGTAAAGGTTCTACCATCGGTACAACAATTAAACTACCTGAAAACAGAAAAGACTGGAAAGTCTGTCCAAACATCACGGGGGTTGACTTAGGGTGTTCTATGCGAGCAGTCAAGCTTAAAGAACAAAATATTAATCTTGAAAAATTAGACAATATTGTAAATGAACTTATTCCTGCTGGTCAGAACATTTACGATAAAGCACAAGCTGACACAAAACAGTTGTATAAATTATTAGACGGTCTATCATTCCCACTAGAAGGTGAAAAATTAGATAGAGTTATACGTTCATGTGGTACATTGGGTGGTGGAAATCACTACATAGAGCTTGGTACTGATAGTAATAACCATCATTGGTTAACTGTTCACACAGGCTCACGCGCATTAGGTGTAATCGTCGCAACACATTACCAAAAAATCGCACAAGAATTGTTATCTGAAAATAAAAAGATAAATCAAGAAATCATTGATTATCTAACACAAAACGGTAGAACCACTGAAATCCAAGCTGCATTGAATGATTATAATAAAAATCATATCACCCCAAATTATGTAAAAACTAAGAAAAGACCCGTTATCAATCCTGAACTAGCATATCTTGATAGAAAAGAATTAGATAATTATCTGAATGATGTTAAAATAGCTCAAGAATATTCAACAATCTCAAGACAACTAATTTTAAAAAGAATTTGTGACGCTATGGATTTCACGGTTGTAGATGAATTCGAATCAATGCATAACTATATTGATATTAACAATGGTATTATCCGTAAGGGCGCAACATCCGCGCAAAACGGTGAGCGTTTAATCATACCTATCAATATGCGTGACGGTTCAATCTTTGCAACAGGTAAAGGTAACGCTGATTGGAACTTCTCAGCACCACATGGAGCTGGTCGAATTTTATCAAGATCAAAAGCAAAAGAACAACTATCATTAGAAGACTATAAAGAAACAATGTCTGAGATTTATACAACAAGCATTAATGAATCCACATTGGATGAAGCACCATTCGCTTATAAACCAATTGATGAAATTCTAGAAGCGATAACAGACACAGTGACTGTTGATGAAATTGTTAAACCAATATACAACTTCAAAGCTCACTAAAAGATTAACCATTCGGTTAGTCTTTTTTTTTTTATTCTTAAGTTTTCCTGTAATCACTCGCCCGCTTCGCGTGCCGATAGTAGTCTTGAATTAAAAAATAAATTATCATTAAAGGAGATTGCAATCATGGACAAAAAATTAACAGCTACTGAGATAGAGACTCTGAAATGGATGGCAATCCTAGCAGAGCTAAAAATTAAAGAACTACAAAAAGAAAATAATCCAGAAAAACAAGTCGTATCGGATTTTCATAAAAGGAATATCATGAGTATATTAGTTAAATTAACATAAAGATAGCATTTTGCTATCTTTTTTTTTTCTTTTATTTATTAATAGGTTGTAAAACGATGTCTCCGACATATATCGAAACTTATCAACCATCAATCGCACGCTAACGCGTGCCGTCAGTGGTTTTGATAAATATAATACGAAAAGAGGTTTTCGAAATGAATCAAATTAATAAATTAGACCAACGTATCCGTAATGCAATATCTTTATGTTTAGCTTTTAACGTAATCTTAATGGGTTACGGTGTAGTTAAAGTTGAGAACGATATGCTATCATGGGCTGGCTTTGCAGCAATGATCGCAACACCTTTAATCACAGGATATTTCACATATGTATACGTATGTTACACTCACACCAAAATGGTGCGTTTAGCACGTAAATTAGGACTTTCTATTTAAACCATGTTTCTACATGGTTTATTTTTTTTTTATTGACTTCGGTCCTATATTGTGCTATAATTACGTTACAATAACTTAAGGGTTGTGAAAGTCACCTCTCATTAGACAGATCAACTCCTCTCTTTCGAAAAATAAGTGCTCGACCTCCATCTGTACTTATTTTTTTTTACTTATCTTGACAAATCGTACTGGCTTTGGTATAATATAATCATGTGATGTGTATGCGTAATATAAGTTACGTGCCTTGAAAACGGTACCTCCTTTCAAAATTGGTACTAATTGTGAGATACTCAACCCACTGAACTTTCAGTGGGTTATTTTTTTTTACGACAATTATTGACAAAATACACCTCGCATGTTATAATATAAAGGTATTATTTTTACTAAACATTTAAACAAAATCGGGATCCTGATATTTTCCTATCACGCGATTCGATTAATTAAAGACTTGACCTTTATCCCTTCTTTCTCGTGATATTGGTCGAGTTTTTTTTTTTTACTAAATCACCGAGTCTGATCCAAATTAAAAGCAAAATCATAACAGCACCCGACTCGGCATGCTGTTATTTTTTCTTACCGTGGTTAGCTATGTCTGGTTTAGGCGCGAAACGCGCCCCGATTGTATACGTGAAGAAATGAGAACTTACAACATTAATAAAGAAAAAATAACAGTAAAGGAGATGAGTTATCATGATCTTATTTATAAAACATTGGAACGACCTTGATGGTCGCATGAACAGAAGACAATTTTTCTTAGGATATATCGCATACGCATTCTGGATGGCATTAATCTGGAGTGTGATCGCAATGATGTTCGCTATGGTTAATCCAGATGCGAAATTATTAGTAAAAACTATGTTCGGAAGTGTGATTTCAACAGTAATTACAACTATCTTTATGATACCAGTTTACACTGCAATAATAAGACGTTTAAACGACGCAAAATTCGGTAAAGGATTTGCTCAAAGAGTAGTTTTAGTATATGTATTGTTAGGTTTAATACCTCACCCTACAGCTATCGCTCTAACTATCCCATACGCAATCATCTTACTAATTCTATGTACGTTTAAAACTGATAAATTCAGAGCATGGGCTATGCATGATCCGTACCTTAGATTTCCTGATAGAGAATTTAAGGAAAAACACAAAGGTTAACCTATTGGTTAGCCTTTTTTTTTTATGCACCACACCGTAATTGGTAGAACCAATCGGATGTAAATGCGAAAGAGACAGTTGCTTATACCATAAGGTTGAGGTAACACGTAAGACGGTCGTTAAGACTGTCTTTTTTTTTTATCCTTTAACAAGCTCGCAGGGTTACCACCCCGCTCGCTCTAGTAACTAATATTAGTGCACCATGAGTGCACAGATAGTTTATTTGGAATGATTTGGACAGAGTACCCAGAGTCAAACAAGACTTGAACAGCGAAAACGATAATCATCCAATATGTATTTCAAGAACTAAGATTGGATTAGTGAAACTAATCGGTTGTCTTTTTGAGAAAATCAAAAGATAACTGAGTTAGCACGGCTAACCGGTTGGATTCTTGAGATAAACTCAATTAAAATAAAATTTATACAATAAAGGAGATCATTATCATGACAAACTTAAGAAATTTCGGAATCGCAGAAGGAAGATTAACAACTGAACCAGTAGTATTAGACAATAAAGATGGTTCTAAGAAAGTAAAATTCACTTTAGCAGTTCAAAATAACTACAAAAACAAAGAAGGTAAACGTGATTCACAATACGTTCAATTAGACGCATTCGTACCAGCTGGACGTGACTACGCTTCTACTCCATTCAACTACTTACACAAAGGTGCATTAGTTACTGTAGGATATGACGTACGTTCAAGTGTGTACGAAAAAGAGGGTGAATCAGTATTCGCTATGGTTCTTAACGTAAACACAGTTGAGTTCAAAGAAAGTAAAGATAAAGTAGAATCTCGTCTTACTAAAGAAGAAGATCCAGCGAACCCATTCGCATAGGACTCATTAGGCTAGCCAATTGGTTAGCCTATTTTTTTTACAATCATAGATTGTTCGATTGGTTATATGAGTGACATGAGATCACTAGAAAACCTCCTTACATAAATAATATTATATACCTCCTTTCAAAGACAGTCGTTGAGATTGTCTTTTTTTTTTTATTCTTGGAATTTCTCGTACCCACAAGCCCGCTTCGCGTGCCGATGGCGTTCTCGAATAAAAAATAATAATAATAAGAAAGGAATGATATAATATGAGTTACGATAGAGCTTGTTACATTATCAGAAGAAAACAAAGTGGAAAATTAGAAGGATTAGGCTACCAACTTGATTGCCTTGAGGACTGGGACATTGTAGCAAAAATCCCACAAAAGATGGAGTTAGAAGTTATCAGCTACTTTAGAGCTGGATTTAGTCACCAATATGTAGCTAACCTTCTACCTGAAACACACAAATGGGTTGCTGAGTTCATGTCAATGTATCACGAATCTTATGCATAAAAAAAAACAATAATTAAAGGGGGATACCAACATGACAATCGAACAAATCAAAAATGAAATCAACGAGCAATTCCGTTTAGCTAAAAAGACATTTATGCGTGAAATAATGGAAGCTTCTAAAAAAGGCAAACCAGCACCTGTAAAATACAGTGCATGTGAAATTATTGAAATTTTAGAAATTATACAAGAAGAATTACCAATTAACAAAAGGAGTTGATACTATGAAAATCAAATCATTATCGAAACAAGAAGCTAGAAAATACAAACCAACAGGTAAAACTCTCATGATTTCTATCCAAGATCACGAGAAAAAATACCTACCATTCAAAGAAAGAACCAATCATATTACTCGTCGTTTATACCAAGACATCATGTTCTTATATTTCGACGACATTAATACAGAAGATATACGAAATGGAGAGTCTCGCGCAACTGCATTCACAGACGAAGACGCTATTCACATTATCAGATTTTTAGAACGCCATTATACCCAAAATGATTTCGATGAAATTATCATCCACTGTGAAGCTGGAATGTCACGCAGTCATGCAATTGCATTATTTATAGCAAAACATTTCGAAAAGGATAACGAATTATTTAACAAGTTACTTCACCAAGAAGGAAAAATCTTCGGCGGTAACGACTTAATTCGTACTTCTTTACTTCACAATTACATATCACAAAAAGACAGTCGTTAAGATTGTCTTTTTTTTTTATTGACATAAATCAACAATAAATGATAGAATACATTTAGAGGAAGTTAGCACTGTTGATTCCTACGGGACTTTAGTGTGAAAATACTGCTTATATATTCGAAACAGAATATATGAGCGGTATTTTTTTTTTTACCTTCGGTCCTTCTTGTGGTGTGAGCAAGCTCACAATGGGTGCACTATTCGTGCACCGAGGGTGTTCTTGAATTAATAATAAATCATCATTAAAGGAGAACATCATTATGAAAAACTATGTAGTAAGCGTATTAGAAAACGGACAACTTTTGGAGTCAACTTATGTTGCAGATTCTTACCTATCAGCAATCGAACTAGCTGAGCTAGACCACTCTGAAACAACTGTTATAAAATACATAAAAGAAATATAATAAAAAACTTAAAATACTCTTGTAGGCACGTATTGCGTGTCGGAGGTGTTCTTGAAGAAAATAATAGAAAATGAGGTATAATAAAATGAATTTTGAACTTAATAACGAACTAACATTAAAAACAGGAGCTACTAACGTATTTGTATGCTTCAAAGGCGAAGAATTCGAATTAGAAGAAGCTGATATCGATGAACTAATCGATATGTTAGAAAATAAATTACGTAATATTGACTAGCACTTGCTAGTCTTTATTTTTCTTGTGAGCACATACGTGCTGCTGTACGCTTCTCGCGTACCGAAAGAATTTATGAAATAAAATATAAATATTAAAGGAGATTATTATCATGACAAAATTTTATGCAGTAAAAGTAGGAAAAACACCTGGGATATTCTTTGATTGGGAATCTTGTAAAGCACAAGTTACTGGTTTCGCTGGAGCTAAATACAAAAGCTTCACAGACATTAACGAAGCTGTCGCATTCTGCCAAGGTGTAGATTCAGTAGTTGAATCAGAAAAAGGCAGAAAACAAGAACCATCTCAACCAAACAACTCAGAAAACACATTAACTAAAGACGGTTCATCTGTTGATTACAGTAAAGCAATCGCTTACGTTGATGGAAGCTTTGACAAAAATTCTAACATCGTTGGAAGCGGAGTTGTGTTCGTATGTGGTGACAAAACTATCGACCTAAAAAATGCAACAAAAAGCACTGACTTTACAGCATTCTGGAACGTTGCTGGTGAACTAAATGCAGCAATTGGAGCAATCAACTTTGCGATCCAAAATAACGTAAAAGAATTAGAAATCCACCACGATTACCAAGGTATCGGTAGTTGGGCTACTGGTGAATGGAAAGCTAAAAACACACTAACTCAAAAATACGTTAAATTCATTAACGACGCTAGTGCTCAAGTTAAATTAACTTTCACAAAAGTTAAAGCACACAGTGGTGTTGAACTAAACGAACGTGCCGACAGATTAGCTAAAGCAGCAATCGAAGAAGAAAAAGCAAAACACAGAAACATATAAGACGAGCTAAATGCTCGTCTTATTTTTTTTCCTATTCATCTTGCTTACTACTTCGAAACTCTACTACGGTGGCAAAGCCACCCCGATAGAGTTTCTGAGCATAATGGTTAACATCTAGTTTACCAATATACTCTAATACCCATAAAAGGAGAAAAAAATATAATGAAAATAGAATTACCAAGACTGGACCTTTACCCAATATTATCAAACGAAATTAAGGACAACTCATATAAGTTAAAAACTAACATTGTTGGTAATGATTTTTACAAAACATACTGTGTCTACAACGACAATAAAATAGAATGCACTGTGTTTAAAAATCATAAAAGAATTATTGAAGTTGATGTTGTTTTAGATATGTTAGAAACAAATTACATCAATATCGAAACGAAATTATTAAACATTAGTAACCAAAATGAAGTTAACTATATCGCAAAAAATATGATTAGACCGCTTCTAGATGAATTACTGGCATAATATTGAACAAGACTAGCCATTATGGTTAGTCTTTTTATACTTTTAATAAGCTCGCAGTGCGTTCCGCCCTGCTCGCTCTAGTAACTAATACTAGTGCACCATAAGTGCACAGACTGTTTTCTTGAAGAAATTCAAGAACTAAGATTGGATTAGTGAAACTAATCGGTTGTCTTTTTGAGAAAATCAAAAGATAACTGAGTTAGCACGGCTAACCGGTTGGATTCTTGAGATAAACTCAATTAAAAATAAAATTTATACAATAAAGGAGATCATTATCATGACAAACTTAAGAAATTTCGGAATCGCAGAAGGAAGATTAACAACTGAACCAGTAGTATTAGACAATAAAGATGGTTCTAAGAAAGTAAAATTCACTTTAGCAGTTCAAAATAACTACAAAAACAAAGAAGGTAAACGTGATTCACAATACGTTCAATTAGACGCATTCGTACCAGCTGGACGTGACTACGCTTCTACTCCATTCAACTACTTACACAAAGGTGCATTAGTTACTGTAGGATATGACGTACGTTCAAGTGTGTACGAAAAAGAGGGTGAATCAGTATTCGCTATGGTTCTTAACGTAAACACAGTTGAGTTCAAAGAAAGTAAAGATAAAGTAGAATCTCGTCTTACTAAAGAAGAAGATCCAGCGAACCCATTCGCATAGGACTCATTAGGCTAGCCAATTGGTTAGCCTATTTTTTTTACAATCATAGATTGTTCGATTGGGTTTTTGCGCTGTCGGCTAAGTCGGTAGGCTCACTTTTTTTAAGTGGGATTAATTCGATTCTTGCATAATATCGGATTAATTTGCGGGTTCGAGTCCCGCCGGCGTTAACACGTCCGTGGCAGAAGATGCTAGACGCCATAGTATTATATACTATGTGTTCAATAGGTAGTATGCATCATCTGATGCCTATTGGATTGCGGGTTGGAATCCCGTCGGGCGGGCATCATACGAGAGTAGTTTAGTGGTAGAACGAAGGTCTCCAAAACCTTTGACGGGGGTTCGATTCCTCCCTCTCGTGCCAAATTTTTTAGAATAGAAAACATCCTTACATAAATAAATATACCTCCTTAATGAGACAGTCGCGAGATTGTCTTTTTTTTTTACAATCATAGATTGTTCGATTGTCCTCTTGGTCTGTAGCGAAATGGTTAACGTCACAGATATGTGCAGTAATCTTGGTTATCGCATATAACTAAGTAAGCTTGCGGGTTCGAATCCCGTCAGACCTAAAATGCCTTTGTAGAATTGAGAGGTACAGGATTTAGATATTAACTCCAGCCGAGTTCATACACAAGTATGAGCGATTTCAATTAATTTTTTAATTATACAGTTTATTTGAGCTAGTCTTAAACTAGCTCTCTTTTATTATGTTTCGGTAACTCAGCAGTAGAGAGCCTGATATCGGTGGAAGCAGGAATTCGTCACCTGTTATAAACTTCAATGACTTTGGTGCCATCGAATTAAATAAACAGATACGTCAGGAAGGGCGTAGGTTCAATTCCCACCCGAAGCTTATCCTCCTTAAAACAATATACCTCCTTACTAAGACAGTCGTGAAGATTGTCTTTTTTTTATTCTTGAGTTTTCCTGTACCCACAAGCCCGCTTCGCGTGCCGATGGTATTCTTGAATAAAATAATAGAAAATGAGGTATAATAAAATGACTATCAAATTAAAACAAGTAATACATATGCAAACAGGTTCTGTGTTAATAGTAACACCTTCAGGTAAAGAAACATGGTTATATGTTGATTACGAAACAAAATCAGAACCAACAATTAATGAACTAACAACTGAAGAAATGGCACTATTAGAAACAACTGTTTTAAAAATGGAAACATTAGAAGCTGGTATTTCATCATCAGTGTTTTATGTTTCAGAACCAGAAAAAACAGAACCAAAATACTTCACTATTGCTGAAGCGATGAAAATTAGTAAAGAAATCATTTATTTCCATGGTGAAAAAACTTACGCAATTGAACCATGTCAAAAATTACAAGAGCATGTAAAAAAAGAGTATGGTATCCAAAAAGTTGAAACATTACCTGAATCATTCAAATCTAAACCTGTATATCACCTACAAACTCAACCTACAACAGGTTTAATTGAAGCTGAATTAGAATAAATCAAAGAGGTAAACAATCATGAAACTAAAAATTAAACCATCGTATAAGTACAAAATTGGGTCACAAGAAGAAATGCAATCGTTTCTTCATATGAAACGAAAAAGGTGCTTCTAAAACTAAGAATGCAAGAGTGTACACTAGGAAAGAAAAAGCACCGAAATTCGGTGAAATAAGACGAGCTAACGCTTGTCTTATTTTTTTATATAAAAAAAAAAGACTGCTTACGCAGTCTAAAACCAAAAATTTAATAAAAATTGAATTGTGGACAAACCACTATGGACTAAAGAACTAAACTAAGTGCTAGAACTACAACCTACTTAGTTCTTTATACAAGGAGATAATCCCTCTAAATAAAAAAATTTAATATACAATATCGTGCCAAGATTAAAGTAAAGTAACTTCCCTTGGCACTAACCAAGAAAAGAATTAATAATATATCACTATCTCTAATGACATCACCCTATTAGAAACCTATTGTTACATCGATTCCTAATACATATATTATACCAAAATAACCTACATTTGTCAACAAGTGTGGGTTATTTTTTTTTTCAAAATACAAAAATAATAAGGCTTGCTGAAAATATTTTGGAGGAAATATATCAAATAACCAAAATTGCAAGCCTTAAACGAAAGGTTTAAAAATGAATAGTCCAACTTCCTGTGTTACAAGGAATTGAAACAAAACAAAAAAAGCTAAAAAGAATAACTTTCCTTATGTATTATACCACATAGGTTTACGTATGTCAACAACAAATTTACATTCTAAGAAAAAAAAACCGGAGCACCCCTTCGAGGCGCCCTAGTAAAAACTCTTAATTATATTATGATCTTACTATTTAGTATATCAAATTGACCCACCTTTGTCAACCATTTAGGGAACTTTTTATGTACCATATTAGGTCACCTATTGGGGAACCATTTTGTTCTACCATATCCCATCGAGCATTCCATTAGACATTCCATTCACCCACTTTGAGTACCAATTAAGGGAATTTTATGTAACCATTTAGGGAACTTTTATGTACCATATTAGGTCACCTATTGGGGAACCATTTTGTTCTACCATATCCCATCGAGCATTCCATTAGACATTCCATTCACCCACTTTGAGTACCAATTAAGGGAATTTTATGTAACCATTTAGGGAACTTTTATGTACCATATTAGGTCACCTATTGGGGAACCATTTTGTTCTACCATATCCCATCGAGCATTCCATTAGACATTCCATTCACCCACTTTGAGTACCAATTAAGGGAATTTTTATGTAACCATTTAGGGAACTTTTTATGTACCATATTAGGGTCACCTATTGGGGAACCATTTTGTTCTACCATATCCCATCGAGCATTCCATTAGACATTCCATTCACCCACTTTGAGTACCAATTAAGGGAATTTTATGTAACCATTTAGGGAACTTTTATGTACCATATTAGGTCACCTATTGGGGAACCATTTTGTTCTACCATATCCCATCGAGCATTCCATTAGACATTCCATTCACCCACTTTGAGTACCAATTAAGGGAATTTTATGTAACCATTTAGGGAACTTTTATGTACCATATTAGGTCACCTATTGGGGAACCATTTTGTTCAAAATTCTATACAAAAATACAAAAAGAAATAACCATAAATTAAGAATAAATGCTGCATGTTGCACCACCTACGGACACATACCTACTCTAATTTCGTAAATAGTGTACCCCTAAAGGGGCACCTAAAATACCCCAAATATACCCCCTAAAAGTTACCCAGCATGTCACGCACTACGTGACATATTAGGGGTATATTTTCGCACTAAATTCGAGACAATTCCGTACACTTATACACAGAAATTGTACCGAAATACCTCCACTTCGTTCCGTTATTACGGCAAAATTCCTGCGGGAATATACTTGTACGCGCGCTGACACTTGCGACACTAGTGTCCGTCATTAAGTCACAGCTTGATCAATAACCTCTGTCAGACACTGTCCGACCTTTGTACAAGCTTTGTACAAGGTGCGTCATCCCCATTTTTTCTTTGTACAAAGACGGACATATACGGCACTTACGTTTCCGATAACCTTTGTACAAGCCAAAATTCCTTTGTACAAGCTGTGACATTACTCCCTCAACCGTTTCGTCAAACTTACGGTGTTCGGAAAAAAGAATACAGAGCATAAGGGGTCGTGACGCACTCGATCGAAAAAAACTACGTTTTTTTCTCCCTCGGCGGTCGGCATAGCCGACACGACTGCCATGCTTCGCATGTCATCCCGCGCTTCGCTTGGGACCCTTACTCGCTTCGCTCGGGTGTCGCTTCGCTCCACCTGCTCTTAAATGAGAAAAGAAAAATTGTAACGCTTATTTTTCAAAATATCAACCCTGTTGGTTAATATTTACTAATAAAAAGAAATAAGCTAGAATAAATACTTCGGACAAAAAAATAATAAAAAAATTGTAATAGGCTCTCACTCACCTATTACAAAATAGTCCGAAAAATAAAGAACAATTTTTAATCTTTAATTTCATAATAAACTATTGCACAAAAATATTACATTATGAAATTAAAAAAAGAATATACTTTTTCTCAAGCAATTGAAAATTGCAGAATGTGGTCCGAGATTAAATTAACATTATAATTTAATTCTCGTACCAAATTTGAAACGAAAGAAGTGAAAAATAATGAGGAAAAAAATCGACTTAAAGAACTACGATTAGAACGCGGTCTATCATTAGTTCAATTAGCCGAGCAATCAGGTATTCCACATGCCACATGTATCAAAGTAGAAAAAGACGAAGAGAATGCATTAAAAGCAACTGTCGAAACCTACATAAAATTTGCAGAATTTTTATGGTGTATCACTCGATTACATTGTTGGTTATAGCAATAAATTAAAAAAACATTATCTGAAATAACCAACTCATGGCATAAGGAATACATTAATAACAAAAATCAAAAACCCTAAATTCAAAAATAGACAATACTTGTATCGACATGAATCGAGGTTTAAGTTATCCTTATAATTTATTAAGAGATATATTTAGCATAGATGTTTTTAACAAATAATGAAGAAAATATTCATGATTTAAATCAACTGATATTTTTTTACTAGAAGACGCGAGATCTAAAATATCAGAACGAGAAAATAAAATCATATACTTAAATTACCAAATGGATCAAAGTCTTAATTCAATAGGTTCATTATTTGGTGTAACAAAAAGAAAGAATAAGACAAGTAATTCAATCATCTCTTAGAAAAATTAAGATATGAATTACAACCTATTTTTATTTAAACCAGCATCTCAAATAAATAAAGAAAATGAAATCAAAAAAATAAAGAGGTGATATCTTTATTAAAAAAATGCTATAATAAAATTAGAGGGTAACATTGGTAACGAAATTACAGAAAAAAACCGGAAGAGAACAAACCAATAGAATCAGACCATATAATTAAACTCAATTTAAGCCCAAGGTGCTATAACGCACTTGTTAGCAATAATATAAAAAAACAATCGGAGACATAATTAATTATAATAATACAGAAAAATAAATCATTAATAGAACTACGTAGTATGGGATCAAAGACTTATAATGAACTCATAAATATACTATCTAAAAAAAGAATATCGAAGTATGGTAATCAGAATTTGGTTGGTATAACCAACCGATTGGATTATTGACCGCAGCAATGCGTAACATAGTTAAAAAAATTATTAAAGAAAAAAAATATTTAAAAAAATAAAAAAATTTAATAATATACTATGTGTATTCGCATTGACTCGGTATCTAGTAACAAAGAAAGATATCCTTTTCTAGTATTATATTTTTATTTTTAGGCAACTACAGTTCAACCTGTAGTTGTTTTTTTCGATCAAGGAGGTTAAAAAAAATGATAAAATTACATGATTACCAAGAATATTGTAAAAATAGAATTATGATGCAACGTGCCATTGGTTTATTTATGGACTGTGGGACTGGTAAAACACTCACCACGCTATCAGCATTAAATGAGATGCAACTACCCCACCACGTCCTCATAATTGCACCAAAAACTATTGCCAAATCAACATGGACCGATGAAATAAAAAAATGGGGATTCAACTTACGGACAATCTCCTTTGTTGTTAACGAAAAAGGTAAAGAACTAACTAAAAAGAAAAGACATGCATTATATTCTGAAATAGAAAACAACCCGCCTTCCATATACATAATATCTCGTGATCTATTGCACGATTTAATTAAGAACACACCTATATGGTATTTCCCAACTGTCGTCATAGATGAAATACAAGGCTTTAAAAATCATGCATCAGTTAGGTTCAAAGCATTAAAGAAAATAAGACCTCACATATGGAAACTAATCGGACTAACAGGTACACCTCAACCCAACGGACTTATGGACCTATGGGCGCCAATGTTCCTAATAGATGAAGGTTTATCACTTGGTAAAAACATAACAACATACAGAAACAGATACTTCACACCTAGCCCACACATTCTTGTTAATGGTTATCCTGTTAAGTGGGATCCAAAACCTGGTGCAGAAGATTATATACACCAAGTAATAAAACCATGGGTTGTTTCGGTTAAGAATACAGCAATAAAACTACCACCATTAATAGAAAAGAACACATATGTCGAAATGTCTGATTTTGAAATGAAAGACTACAATAAGTTCAAAAGAGAAAAGGTATTCGACATTACATCTATTGAAGGTGATATCGATACGATTATTGCTCAAAACGCTGCAACGCTCGCTGGTAAATTACACCAACTAGCATCAGGATTCTTGTATAAAGATAGAGAACTTTGGGAATCACCAAAAGTACCAGAGTATTATAGTATACACAAGCGTAAACTTGATGCATTAGAACATATAATAAATACCTCTTCAGGTAATATATTAATCCTCTATCACTACACAGCTGATTTAATAAACATTAAAGAAAAATTAACCCAATTAGGATTTAAAGAAGGTATGACCCAACCTAACTTCCAAGTTTTTGATAAATCAGGACTTATGCAACAACAATGGAACAACAAAGAAATAAACATCATGTTACTCCAACCTCAATCAGCTGGCCACGGAATCAACATCCAACATGGTGGTTATACACTTATATGGTACTCTATACCAACAAGTTTAGAAATGTACCAACAAGCTAATGCACGTCTATATAGACAAGGACAAACGCACACAACATTCATACATAATATCATAACGAAAGATACTATTGATGAAAAATTCTTAGCGAACTTAGAACGAAAAGCATCCGAACAAGAATCATTGAAAGATGCTGTGCTATTAACTTTGAAGACGTAACTATTTACGTCTTTTTTTTTTCTTAGACTGGTGAACCAGTCGAGCGTAAGTTGACTCAAAATAAAATAAGGAAAGGACGTCACTTATGCTAATAGTATATGATATAGAAGATAATCTATCATCTAAAAAGTGAAAAAGATTACAACACCATATATTAACATTGTTGATGAATATATTAAAAAAAGCAGCAAAAAGCAATTGATAATAAGGAAAAATTGGACTCAAAGTGATTACGATATCATATCACAACTGAAAAAGTCGTCCAAAAATTTTTGGAAAATAAAATTATCGAACTAATCAGTCTGGACGAAAATCAACACCTATATTTTTATTGTTGAACCTTATTCAATAAACTTTGAATTAAAAATTATCCAAAGAAGATAATCATGGGCTCAAAATTTCTACTAATATTATCAAAAGAAACACAGCAGCTTCGCTGCTGTAATGAAGGAGCAACAATCAGCACGCAGCGCGTGCTCGATTGTGTTTTTTTGGAGATAGAAAATGATTTCTAAACAAATTCTTTCTCCGAAAAAAATAAAAATAAAAATACTACAAAAACAGAAAGGATACGATAAATATGAAAAACGTATACACTAAATTAGTAGATTGGATGAAAAAGAATAAAGTTCTTACTGGACTTTTAGCACTAGTACTGGTTGTCACTACAGCGTCTGTGTCAATCTTCTTCACCCCATCTCAAGCGCAAAAAGTGACAGCTCAAAAAAAGTAAAAAGTAACAACACCTAAAGACACTGATTACTCTAAATCAGAGAAAACTAGTAAAATAACAGATAAATCAACTGTTGCCGACCTAGCTAAAGACTCAGGTGTTTCAGAAACAGTTATCACTAAAGCAACTGGTAACACATCTAAAACTGACGTGAAGTTACCAGCAAAAGGTGAACTTAAAGTATTAAGTAATGTTAAAATCAGTGAAAAATCTGAAAATAACGAAACAAAATACGTAGCAACTATTGTATCAGAAAATACTAAAAAAGATATTCCAGTTGCTAAACCTAAAGACGGTACACCTAAGAATACAGGTAAACAAACTATCGTAACCATTCAAGACGAAAGTGAAAAACCCTGTCGCTGATGCTATTACTGTTAACCCTATTGTAGTTAATGGAAAAACTACATATGAGGAAAAAGGTGATGCTGCACCCCACAAATTAACTTCTGAAGAAATTAAAAAAGAAGTTAAAACTACTGAAAACAAACCAGTAGAACGTGAAGTTATTGAAACTAAAAAACCTGACGGCACAGTTGAACACAAAGACCCCGAGACTAGCAAACCAGTTGAGGTGAAACCTACTGAAACAGTTAAACCAGTAGAGGCACCAAAACCTGTCGAAGAACCAGCTAGACCAGAGCCTAAAACAATTGATCCACACGTGGACAAAAATCCTTGGAAAGAAGAAACTCGTACTCGTACAGTGACTGTGGATGAAGAATATACAGAAAACACAACTGAAGATGTTTACGAAACTAAACAACTGTTCGACGACTTTATCGACTTAGTTGACGGTCAAGGTACACTAATTAAACATCTTGGTTGGTATAGTGATCTAACTGACTCACAAATTGGTGACGAATTATTAGCTGTACCAGCTACTGTAAAAGATCCTAAAACAATCTTCGTACGTAAAGTTCGTGAAACTAAAAAAGTTAAAGTTGGTACAAAAACTGTACCTGTAACTAAAGTTCGTAAAGTTCAAAAACAAGAAACTTACACTGTATGGGTAAACGTAGACTCAGGTACTGAGAGAACTACACGTCCATAATAAAAAGAATAAAATAATAGAGGTTGTCACAAACCGTGATAACCTCTAGATTATTAATTGCAACACATGGAAAGACTATGGTATAATAGGACCATAGCAAATAAATAAATCACATAAACAGGAGAAACAATAAAATGAAAAAATCTAAATTAATCTTATCTTACCTACTAGCAGCGGCTGCATTAACTACAGTAACAACAGCTAGTGTCAATCAAAACGTTAAGGCAGAAAATGATGTAAAAGTGACTACTGAACCAGCTCAAAAAACTGGTAAAGTAAGCGCAGTCATACTAGAAACTGAACAAGGTGCTGTAATCCGTGTTACTGCTCATGAAGATGTTCAGAAAGTTAAAACAACATATACAATTGACGGAACTCAAGCTAAAACTGTGAACTTTGGTAACTTAACTAAAGGTCAAGTGAAAGACATTCAAGTAAATTTCGGAACTCAAGCTCCATCTGTTAAGTCAGTAAAACGACTACCTAACACAGCTGTTGTTAGCGACCGTGTGGAATTCGCTAAAACTGTGAAATCTCACGCTATCAAAGGTTCTGTAAGCTTTGAATACAATACTACCGAAGTAGCACCAACTACACCTGTGACACCTACAGTTCCTACTAAACCAACTGACAGCATTAAACCTGTAAAACCAGTTACACCTACTAAACCAGTTGACACAATTAAACCAACTGAACCAACAAAACCTGTAGATATAACTAAACCATCTGAGCCTGTTAAACCTGTAGATACTACAAAACCAATAGTCCCAGCTAAACCAGTTGAAAAACCAACTACTCCAGTAGGTACTCAACCAAAAGATGAACCTACTACTCCAACAGATAACGGAACTTGGAAAGAAGAAACTCGTACTCGTACAGTGACTGTGGATGAAGAATATACAGAAAACACAACTGAAGATGTTTACGAAACTAAACAACTGTTCGACGACTTTATCGACTTAGTTGACGGTCAAGGAACTCTAATCAAGCACCTTGGTTGGTACAGTGATTTAACTGATTCTCAAATCGGTGATGAGTTATTAGCAGTACCTACTACTGTAAAAGACCCTAAAACAATCTTCGTACGTAAAGTTCGTGAAACTAAAAAAGTTAAAGTTGGTACAAAAACTGTACCTGTGACTAAAGTTCGTAAAGTTCAAAAACAAGAAACTTATACTGTGTGGGTGAATACTAAAACTGGAGAAGTTCGTACAGAACGTCCATAAGGCATAACAAAAAGACTAACCAAAACGGTTAGTCTTATTTTTTTATATTAAAAAAACAAAAGGATAACTGAAAGTCTTACCAAAGAAAAATGATTGAAGATAAATGTAAAAAGGTGTATAATGAAAATATGAAGATAAAAGGATGCATCAAATCATGATAAAATTTGTTAAAATTTCTAATTCAAAAAAAGTAAGGGGTATTGGTATTACCCAGAAAACAATAACGCACCTGGAATGATAGAAATAAACGAGAAAACAGGAGATGTCAATGTAATTGTTGAATCTACTCTGGATCAAGAACTAGGATACCCTATTTATGCAAACAAAGCCAAAGCCTATGTTAAAAGACTGTTCGATTCTGGGAAAATGCCTGATGAAGAAAGTTTAGTGTAGTATTAAAAGAATATTTTAAAGGAGTGACTAAAAATACTATTTCTTAAGGAATCGCGATTTTTGAGTCACTCCTATTTTTTTTATATTAAGATGTACCAAAAGTACACCTTGATGTTGTCCTTAACTTATAAGGCTTGTACTAAAATATCTTATCCTTGACGAACAAGGTTTTTCGACTGCTCTTAGTATATCAATGATTATCTGAAAAGTCAATCATTAATATACTCTCGTTTAATCTTTGTAATCAGATTTTTAGCAACCGAAGTTACACCAACATGCATTAATTCAGGACTAGAATAATCTAGATTACGAGCATAACTTTCTGCAACAGTCTGAGCAATACGCTCATCCAATTTATAATTAGAGACTTTTAATAGTGCATGAGATAATTCTGAACTATATATTTTAATATTATTTTCCAATGATACTACTGCCATTTTTGTAACTCCTCTCCTGTTTTTGATTGATAAACCTTCTCTATCTTTATTATATCACAAAAAGATTGGTTGTGAATGGATAATTGTTTAAAAAGAATAGGGTTTTCTAAACTCAGCAAGCATTTCTTCTTTTGTAATTTCATTCTGACGAAAACGAGCTAAAACTTGGGTTGGATTGTCATCAGTCTGAACACCATAGATAAAATCAAAATGGTGTTGTAATTCATATGGATTTTTCCGATTTTGAACGACAAATTCCGCAAAATCTAAATCTGACTCTGACTTTTTATGTTTTGTAAAATAGTGACAATGATAGTCAGGACTCTTAAAAATTTCTATAAAATTTGAAATACAAAATTCTACTATAATTCCCACTTCTTCTTCTGAATCCAAAATATTATTATTATTATTAGAAGTGCTTTGATTTAATACTTCAACTTGCTTATTAATAAATTTTCTAGCTTGTTCAAAGTCAGGCCTGATATAGAAACCGGGTCCAAAGTCTAGTTCACTCCCTAAATTAAATTTAACATCGATTCCTTTTTTTAAGGATTCTAAATGTCTCAATAATGTAGCATGAAACCACTGCGTCTGACCTAGTTGCCTTTCCTGCTTGTTAGTCAACTCCAAAATATTTATTTCCTCCTTTATTCTATACTAAAAAGTATAACACAAGGCTTTATTCAAGTAAACTAAAATTTTATAAAACTATTCATTTCCTTCCGTTTTTGCTAAACCTCTCTAAATCCCCCTCAACTAGCTAAAACCTTTAACAAAAGACTAACCAAAAAGGTTAGTCTTATTTTTTTTTTATTAAGATGCACCAAAAAGCACATCTTGAGAACATCCTTAACGAATAAGGTTTACTTAATTATATCACAAAATACCCCGACATTTACGCTTTAATTTTCAAATTTTAAAGTGCATTTGTAAACCCACTAGAAACAAAAAGACTAACCAAAAGGTTAGTCTTCTTTTCTATATTCTTTCACCTTGAAATCCAGCTTATCCTTTATTTCTTCAAATAGTCCAATCACATCACTTGGAACGCCCTTCTTAAACACCAGGATAACCCCGTTATCTGTTATTTTTTCCGATGTAATCCAATCGTCTATTCTCTCGTAGTAAACCAATGTTTCTTTTGTTGGTAATCTCATCATATTATCTTACCCTAATATACGTTGCACCATGTCCGACATTAGCCGTGTTAAGAACAGTCTGGTTACCCTGCCATCCACCGTGAACAGCTTGTCCATTACCAGCATATACACCAATATGAGCAACCCCTAGTCCACCATCTGGATAATAAATTAAGTCACCCGGTACAGCCTCCGAAGCGGGAACAACTGTACCTAAGCTCATGTAACCAGCCGGCCAGTCATGGAAGTTAATACCTACAGATTTAAGTGCATTTGTTACAAGCATTGTACAATCTTGGATTTTACCAATTTGAGCTAAGGCTGCATTATAAATAGCACTAGCTTTATCACCAACTACAGGTGCAACCTGTTTCGGTTCTTCTTTCTTAACTTGAACTTCTTCTACTTTCTTTTTAGGTACTTCCTTTTCAACCTTTTTAGTTTCTACAGGTTTTACCTCTTCTTTTTTAACCTCTTTTTGCACAACTTCCGGTACAGGTTTAGGTGCAACCGTTGCATTCATAACCGTTGGTTTAGGTTTACTTTCTTCCTTAACCACATCAAGAGATACGGGTTTTACCTCAGGTATTTCTACCACCTTATTATCCACCTTAACTTGTTCCGATTGTGTCTTAAGAACTTGCCCTACGAAAATCAAGTTAGGATTAGATATTGAATTATACTGAACTAAATCATTAACTGATACCCCAAGGTTTCTAGAAATCTTACCTAAAGTGTCACCCAATGTCACAGTATAATACCCATTAGACTTAGCTTCCTCAGCCTTCGCAACAACTGTTCCGTAACTAAGTTTATCCCCTGGAAAAATAAGAGAACTTGTTAGATTGTTATCTCTCATAAGTTGATCTACACTTGTTCCATTATTAATAGCTATATCCCAAAGAGTATCCCCTTTTTTAACCGTATAAATTTCTGCATCAGCAAATTGTGAAAGACCCATTCCTAAAGTCGTAAGCACAGCTGTTGATGTTATTACTTTTTGTATTTTCTTCATTTATTTCTCCTTTTCTATCTATTTTTTCTCAATCACGTATTATTAATTATAACCCAGGAACACAGATATTTCAACACTTGTAACCAACTTGTAACCTACCCGTCAAACCAGTTGGTTACACCAACCGAACGTATATATAGTAAAAAAATAGCGTAGTAGCACACTTTTGTATTTACAAATAAATCAATATGTGATACACTACCTATATAACAATATTTCAAAGGAGTTTTATCAATGAATAAACAAGAATTAATTAATTATTTATCAGAAAAAAAGCAGGAGTTAAAAAAAGTTGAAGCTGAACGCGTTTTATCAGCATTCACAGAAGTTGTTGAATCAACTTTAGCTAAAGGTGAATCTTTAACTTTAGTTGGATTTGGTAAATTTGAAGTACGTGAAAGAGCAGCTCGCACTGGGCGTAATCCTCAAACTGGAGAAAAATTAGCAATTCCAGCAACTAAGGTACCTGCATTCAAAGCTGGTAAATTATTAAAAGATGCTGTAAAATAATAAGCATTAATAAAAGAAGACTTAGGTATTAAACCAAGTCTTCTTTTATTTTCCTATTTATTTAAAACAGGTACGCGAATATATGCAGTTTCACTAATTTCGTGATTATTTCTAACACCATTGTAATTCGCAAGTTCATCAACACCAACACCTGTTATGCTTGAAATATATGTTAAAGTATCACCTTTTTGGATATGATACACCCAACCTTGGTCGATCATGTATTCCATATTTGGAATGTGCTGATATAAGTCAGCACCGACAGGTTGTTTAGGTGACGTTGATACTTTAGTATTATCTTTTTTATCACCTGATGAATCACTTGATTTAGGTTCAGATTCTTTTGAACCTTCATCTTTTGGTTCACTTTTAACCTCTGTTGTTTTATAAATAACATTTGGTGTATTTTTTAATTCAAATAATTGATTTGAAACAACGTTATACCCTATGATGCAAATAAAAACTGAAAGGAAGAAACATGCAACAATACTTATAATTTTTATGCTTCATAAAATTAACCTCTCTATTTGTTGTAAGTTAAGACCATTTATGATACAATTATAACATGGTAGTGACTTTAATGTCAATCAGAGCAGTGACTTTAAACTACTATAAAGTAAACTATCAAATTAAACTATAAATAGAGAATAAAATCTCTGCATCGAAAGGATCAAACTATGACAGAAACTATTAAAACAAATCAATTAACACCAAACAGAAAATTCTTTGTACGAGGAAAAGTTGTATACTCACGTATTGCATCTAAAATCGACGGCAAAGAATTAATTGAAGCTAATATTAAAGCAACTCAAAGAGGTCAAAGACCTAACGCTAAACCTTACACTAGAATTCAAATTTCTCAAGCGGAAGTCGTACCAACCGACCCTAATGGTTACACTATTGAAGAACAATACGCTCAAAGCAAATTCTTCGTAAGTAGAACTCATCAAGAACGTGGTCAACAATTCAGTAAAGACAACGCGGGGCACTTACCAAAAATCTATGTAAAAGACTTACAAACTGGTGAGTACAACCAAATCGAGAATAAAGGTGAATTAGCTCACGGATTAGATGTTACATTAATGCTTAGACCATATACTACTTCAACTAACACAGGTGTATCATTAGATGCAATCCTAGTAAATGAACCTATTCGTTACTACGGATCTGACGCTAGTGCTGAATTAGAAAAATTAGGTATTGTATTAAACAGTAACCCAGCATTTGACCAAGCTCCAGCTAACAACCAAAATAACGTAGCGCAAACAACTTATGCAGCCCCACAACAAGCTCAAGTTACTCAACAAGTTATGGCACCTAACCCATTTACTAACGACGTTATTGCGGATCAAGTTAGACAAGCAAATCAAGTTAACCAAGTAGTTAACCCATTTGAGCCACCTAAAATCTCAAACCCATGGGAACAACAACCGGTAAATACGCAAGCTGGTATTCAACCACCAGCGCAACCTACTTTAAATAACCAAAATCGTGGGTACTAATTAAATAAACGATAAAGAAAAAAATAAAACCGTCATTGCTCTGATGACCTAGCACAAAGTATCCAAGCGGTCTTTGTGCTTTATTTTTTCCATTAAAAATACTAAAAGAAAGAAGGCTCAATATGTCAGGAAACAAAATCGAAAATACAGTCTCAGCATGCTTTTTCTGTAAAAATGCATTAGACAAAACAATAACTGTCAATGAAGACACGAAATTAATCATACATGATTACACACCTTGTGGGTCATGTAAAGAACAAATGGATAAAGGTATCACTCTAATAGGTGTCACTAATGAACCAACAATTGAAAACCAATTACCAATAACAGTTTTCGAAGAAATGCCTTATTATCCATCAGGCGATCTTATGGTAGTTGATGAAAAAAATGCTGGACAAAATATATACAGATGAGAAACAAATAGAGGAAATAAAATTAAGAAAAGGTGTGTTCGTCACAGTGGATACTATTAAAAATATTGAGTTAATGAGTAAATTAAAAGATAGTGAGCTAAAATAATGAATCCATTATGGATGAACTATTTGTCTTTTTATAATCACCCATTCATCATGTCTATAAAAGACAATGAAGCATGGACTGTATCTGATAAAAATAAAAGACCAATGGATATTAAAGGTTTTATCGAAAATCAAAGACTTTTCGGTGCAACAGAACCTACTAAAAAATGCTTAACTACTCTACCCTCATTAATAGAAACTATACCCAACGCTGTTAATCACACTTATTACATAAACTCATATAGGGATAACTTTATCATCCTTGACGTTGAAAAAACATGCCCTGATGAATTAAAAGAAGAATTTCTAAAATTACCATTCATATATGGTGAAACATCTATGTCTGGACAAGGTTATCATTTGGTATTTTATAAGGATGATTTATTCGACAATTTCCCAGATCTTAAATCTAAAACAAAAATGCAAGATGAAGATAGATACTATGAAATATTAATAAATCACTGGGTTACATTTACTAGAAATATGATCGAACCACCAGCTGAACCTAAAGGTTCTATATCAACTTGGTTTAACAAGTTAGCAGAAAATGAAAACCAAAAAATGATCGATTTTGATGCAAGTGAGTTCGAAATTGTCGACCCAAAAGATATACCAGAATATATGTTCCTATATGAAAATACTAAAAAAAGAACAAACTACAATAAAACCCTTAGCGACTTCAAAGACGACGATTCTCGTTACGAATTTGGTTACGCAGGTCACATTGTAGCAGTATTATGGAAAATGCTTAGTCTAAGCAACATATTACGAACTGGTCACGAATATACCGTTTCAGAAAAAGCACAAATAGCATATGATGTATTTGTTGACCTAATACCTCACAGATCAAAGCATGACAGTAAAAGAGGTAATGTACCTTATTTAATGTATATAATACAAATACAGGTACAGAAAAAAGAAAAAGAACAGGGGAATAAGTCAAATGTTAAAAAGTAAACTCATGGCTGGTGCTCTAATTGGCGTACTTGGTTTAACCGCTATCGGTACCTCTTACGCTGTATACCAGCACAATTCAACAACTCTTGTTGATAAAAAAGAAGGGATAAAATATAATCCCATAAATAACGAGGAAGATTATCAAAAAATTCTTGAAAACAAAAAGAATAAAAAATCACATATTCTGATTTTCCATAGACCGTCTTGCCCAGACTGTCAAGCATCTTACGGAAAAATTGAAAAAAATATCAAAAATCAAAACAATATCTATACAGTAAACACTGATACAGCATTTGGTGTAAGACTTATGAAAACATATAATGTTAAATCAGTTCCATCTGCAACGAGTGTGGCATATGATGGTGATACTGAAATGATAACAACAGAAAGTATCTATGGTAACGATACATTAAATGCAATGATACACGAAAAAAATAGACACTAATTAGTGTCTATTTTTTTAATGATGTATATAACATAAATCCTGCTGAAACAACAGCTAATACAACCAGTAACGTAATTACAACATATTCACTAGGTTGTCCGGTACGATATAACCAAAAATGTTTACCTTTTTTAACACGCGCTCCGTTATTATACTCTTTATACCTACTAAAAGGATACAACCAGCACACACCCATTCGTGAATAGCTGTCCCAAAATATATGTAAAAAACTACCTAACACTAACCATATGAATATCGGCCATTTTAAAAGACCAGAAAGTAACAATAAAAACCATACGGTATGTGTTAACCCTCTATGTTTAACTGGTAAGTAAAACCGTCGTCCAAGCATTGATTTCGGTTCATCTATATCTGGTAGTAATGACCCAAAAAGAAATAAAATAGATGATAAAAGTATGTAAATACCCATATCTGTAAAACTACTACCATTATATGAAAAAAATAATTAACTACATCATTATTTAATAAAACGTCAGGTAACTTGTCCTTCATGTTAATATATAAACCATAACCTATCACAAGCGTCGAGACGTTTGCAATTACATGATTACGACCTAACATGAAAAATACCTTCCGTTGAAAATGTCCTAAAGATATTGTATCATAAATCTATACAAATGTGAAGATATTTCGCAAATCACCTAACCGCTACAAGCAGTCGGTAGGTTACAAAGTATATTAAAATTAAGAAAGGTGGTCTAATGATGACACGATTAAACCCAAAATACTTCTCAAGCAGTCTTACAGGCGAAAATAAAAACGCAGGTATACTTACACTTGATCTAAATTTAAAAATCGAATACAGCAACATATAAAAACATTTTCTAACAAAAAGAGATTATAAAAAAATGGTAATGTCGTTGTTAAAGAAATTCCGATACACCCTATTCACCCAGATGTATTCACCTCTTTAATCAAATCAAATTTTTGATAAAGAAATAAACGATTATGTATTATTAAAATCAACGACTGAGTATGATCTTTATTTCAATATTGAAGTAACTCAAATCGAACTTGAAACAAGAAAAACAACATACTCAAAAAGCAGAAAATAACCATAAAGTCGGATATAGATTAAATCTAATTAAAGTTAATTCAGGTGTAGCAAAATGTGCAACTCATTTAACTAATCATCTATTATCATTAGAATTTATGAAAAATAATACCCATTATTATACTGAAGGTTATAACACATGGGATATGATAAACCACATCAAATCACTACTAATTAATATCGAATATGATGAAAATACATTATTCAGATATATTAATGATTATTCTTTATATGATGAATTAACTTTAACCGCAAATAGATGGCAACATAATATGGACGCTATTGTTAAGGGTCTTTTTGAATATAATAAAGGCGAGTCTCTGTTTATGTCTAACTTACATAAACAAATGCTTTACCTAGATGTTCATAAAATAGACTTATCAATGTATAAAAACATCTATCACACATTAGCTAACCACCCTGAAATCACACATTATAATCTAAATACTCAGTTATTTGATTTAATCACTGGACTAGAACAAAATAAGGTTAACCTAACACCATTACCAAAACCTGATGAATCAATCGTCCCGACTTACTTCACAGATCAACAAAAAGCCGCCATTACATCAAATGAACCAATGACTCTTATCCAAGCTGTTGCGGGTTCAGGTAAATCAACAACCTTGCTTCAACGAATTGCGTACTTAAAATCAAAAGGAATTGATGAACATTCAATCACCGTATTATCATTTACTAACGCAGCTGCTGATAACATAAAAGAAAAGAATGAGAATGTAAACTCATTCACAATTGCATCGCTAGTAAATAAAATTTACACAGAAAATTTCCCGTTACAACAACTATCATCAATCCCAACACTAGCAAATACTATTGACATCTATTTCAAAAATGATATTCTAGCAAATACATTCAAATCATTACTTAGAAAACTAATGTCACAAAGTAACACAGCTACTGTAAATATGAATAACTTCATCAAGCTTAACACAAATAAAGTAATAGATATTCTGAACAAAACTGGTCAGACTACTCTGGAGCTACAAATCATAATCTGTCAGCAACTACTGTTATCGTTAAAAGAACCAGAAGATATCTATACTGAACACTTAATCGTTGATGAAACTCAAGATAATTCAATCTTTGACTTCATATTCTTACTAAGTTATGTTAGAAAACATAACACTACTTTATTTATTGTAGGTGATGCTTCTCAAACTCTTTATGAGTTCAGAGGTGCTAATCCAAAAGCATTAAATATTATTGAAATGTCAAATGTATTTAAAGCATATAAATTAGAGATAAACTATCGTTCAAGTCAATACATCTTAGATTTTGCAAATACGCTGTTATCAGATATTGAGACTAATCAATATGCAAATCTTAGATTACAGACATCTAACCCACAACCTTACTCTGAAGTTGATTTTAGAAATACTGTTCAAATAGAACACAATAGAGTAGCTAAATTAACAGATATTAGATTAAGCATCCATGATATTTTAACTAACATGAGTTATTACATTGATGAAAAATTAAGAAATGATGAGAAAGTAGCGTTCTTAGCCTACTCTCGAAACGAAATCTTAGCAATTGAAGAATCATTAAAAATCTTATATCCTGATATTACACCACTGAAATTAATGTCAGATAGAAGTGCATCAAGTACAATGTTCTCAATGTTCATTAAACACAAATGGAATGAAATGAAATTAATTCCAGCCCAAGATATTCTAAAAGTCGTTACAGATGGTATCCTATCTTATACATTAGAAAATAGCGCTAACCCTGAAGGTGAAGTACCATTCATTGAGTATCACTTAAAACAATGGGTTGATATGAACTTACCTACTATTAATGGTTGGTTTAACCACTATAGCGCAAGACAAATATCTAAGCATCAATATTTAGATAATATCCAAAGTACATTAATAGAATATGAGCTGCATCTAAACGCTATTTCATCAAATAAAGATGAAGAAGAACCAAAAATTGATTCAAACATTATCTTATCAACCATCCACGGATCAAAAGGTCTTGAATTCGATAACGTTGTCGTTCTATATAAACAGACGAAAGAACTATCTGAAGAAAACAAAAGAATGTATTATGTTGCACTAACTCGTGCTATGTTATCAGAATATATTATAAGTTACGGTACAAGTGATACTAGTACCCTACTTGAGAACTATAATGATATCATCTGTATGAACCGAGGTGCAAAATAATGCGTTCTCGGGTTCAAACTAAAAATCGTTATAGGTTCACTGGGCTATTTGATGGCACCTCAATAGTTGGTAAACGAAATAACCTGTTTAATATATGCGTAAAAAATATTAAAAATAAATCCAAGAACGAATATTTTAGAAATCATACCCACATCCTTGTATCAAAAGCGCAATATAAAAAAATTCGCTAACATACCTATTAATGCTAAAATAGAATTTACAGCATCTATTTATGAATACAATAAATTAAATAATGAATCATTTGTACAAAGAAAACAGTACGGATTAAAAGATATCAATAAATTAACAATATTATAATGAGGTGAATATATTGAAAAAACTAATATTATCACTTATGGCTACCCTAACCATTCTTTCTGGTTGTAGCCATAAGTCAGTTCATAATAAAGAAAACCAAAATAAACCAGAAGTTGTCCAAAAGACAATCGAACCAAAACAAGAAAACAACCATTTTGTTGAAATCCTAAGTAAAACTACTAAATCCAATATTAAAAGTGGTGCTACCGATCGTGGTGCTATAATGACAACAACACTTGATTCAAATAATCGTCCATCTGGTGCACATATCAGACTTATGGATAAGCATGAACCTGGTTCAAATGGTATCAAAAGACCTGGAAATCCAGACAGATCCATACGGTTGGGCTAACTTTAAATTAAATGGAAACTGGATTAATAACAGAACTCATCTTGTAGGATGGCAATTCTCAGAAGTTAATGATGAATACAGCAACCTCGTAACAGCAACTAGTTACTTAAACAAAGGAACTAATGAGAAAAAATCTGACACAAGTAACCCTGAAGGTATGCTGTTCTATGAAACAAAATTAGATAAATGGTTAAAAGATAACCCTGATAAAGAATTAGACCTATTCGTTAAACCAATATATGAAACAAGTACAAGTAAAATACCATCTTACATCTACATGCAATGGGTTGGTATCGATAAAAACGGTAAACTACTACCTATCGACACACAAGGTAAAGTAAAAAAACATGAACAATATCACTACGTACTACTAGAAAATAAAGCACCAGGGTATACTGTAAATACAGAAACTGGTGTAATAAAATAAGAAAGGAAAAAAATATGGAACATAAACAAATAATAATCGCATTTTCCGGACCAATGGGCTCAGGAAAAGACACATACGCAACCGAATTATTAAAAATATACCCAGATGCTATGATCACCTCTTTTGCAAAAGCACTTAAAATTGAAGCAACAGATGTTATCGGTTTATACCATGCAGGTATGTATGATCAAATTGTTAAATACTTAAACATTGAAACAAAAGATTTAATAGATTTATTAATCATATTAGAAGACACAACACTTGGTGATACTGGTTCAACAAGAACACCAGCTGTGAGAAAATTATTACAGACTATCGGTACAGAAATTCGTAGAAAACAAGACCCTAAATATTGGATCAAACAACTTGAACGAGATATTGTCGATTCATTATCTGAAATAGTGATTATTACTGACGCAAGATTTCACAACGAATTAGAATGTGTTACTAATTTTGATAAATCAATCATATTTAAACTTCATGTGACACCAGAAGCTCAAGCTGAACGTATCCAAAACCGAGACGGGTTTACTCCTACTAATTTAAGCCACCCGTCAGAAAATGATTTCAAAAATTTCGATCACGAAATTGTTGCAAATGTTGATACAAGCTATCCAATCGAATACAATGTCGATTTCATGCATAAACTTATAGAGGATTTAAGAAAATATGACTAAAACTTATACGATATATAAATCACAAAATAACGAACTAGTACTCGTTCCAACTCATGTTTCGTTAAAAGATATACAACAATCAAAATTAACACCTTACCCACAAGGTAACTCACACGGACACATGAAAAACATCCCTAGATTTGGTTTCTATCACGAAACAAAAGAAAGCTTCGTTATAAATCAAATACCAAAAACAGAACTTAAACTAACTATACCTGATTTCTTAGAAAAAAGAAAAGATGTGATCTCAAAATCACAAGCTATAGCAAAGAAATTAAGAGACAAGGACTTAATCCAAATGCCGCTAGAAAAACTTGACGACGCACTAGGTGATTTTCCTAATATGACCAAACATCAAGAACAAGAATCTCTTGTCAATTTTATAAACGACTATCTTGTTTCAATTGGTCTATACCCTATTGCTGCTGATAAGTTAAACGGTGAACAATTATATTACTTCTCAACTATAGGTGACTCACTGCTTAAAATTAAAGCAATGACAATTACTTATAATAATAATGATACTAATCTATTACTATCAAATGTTAATATGAAATTATCATTAATCAAGCTTGGTTGGTCTGATTCCTCAAGAATGAACCATCATTTAAGTGGAACGTTCTTCGAATGTATCTATTACATAGCTCACCTGCAAAAAAATGAACCAGTAATAGCATTATTAGAACGAACATTATTTGGAAATATCGAAAGTGTATATTCTGATACTGTTAGTTCATTAAATGATATTTTCGAAAAACCCACAGTAACAACTGGTTTTACTGACAGTCAAATCGAAACCATCATTGAGGGAACTCTACCTACAAGGGGATTATACCCATTAAATAAATCATTGTTCATCTTCCTTATGAACGACCTGCTAAGTAAAGGACTTCCTAACAAGACAATAAGTCTTCAATTAGGTATTACAGATAAATATCTAGCAAAACTATACAAAGAACCTAGCTCAAGTACTAGAACGCACATAATAAGAGATTTATACAATATTAAAAAAGCTACTGATTAATCAGTAGCTTTATTTTTTTTTATGTAATGCAACACACGTGATTACTATTATTAATAATATACCAAAACTTATATTCTTATATAAACCAAGACCAGTTACCGCAAGTACATTATAAACTATATGCAGCACAATGGTGTTTAACACTGATTCGTATCGTAAATATACGAAACTTAATATCAGTGCGAAAATTGTTCCAATTACAGCATGGTATAACGTCCCATGTATCGATCCGAATACGAATGCAACGAAAATCACGTACACATACTTGAATTTCGGTCTTATACTATCAACCACACTAAGTAACGAAACTCGGAACATAAATTCTTCAAATATTGGTGCAACCATTACGGTAAGTAATATTTTAGCAATTACACCCGAACTATTTATCGACTTCTGATACGTCTCAAGCCCCTGTGTTAGCCCACTATTTATCAAGAAGTAACCTAGATTAGAACAAATAAGGTATGTCGCAATACCTAACCCTAACATATAAATAATATTATCAAAAGAAAAACTTTTAAACTCCGCTGCTAACTTATCCTTATAAAGACCTCTATATATCAAATAAGCCATCAATGAATCAACAACTATAGTAGATTCTAATGCATTATTAGGGGCTACTATTGAAGCAACCCCTGATAAGAATATAAATAAAACAAGATACGCAATAACAATATTCTTTTTTATAAACTCTATCACCTAGACTAGACCCCCAATTAACGTTAATGTCTTAATATCATTAAATTCATTCATTGATAATGAACCAACTACTTTAACTTTCGAACCTACTTCTAATTTTTTAACTATATTTGCACTATTCCAACAAATTACAGTCAAATCTTTATCGCATGTGAACTTAACATGTTGTTTTTCAGTACCCATATAAAACACTTTACTAGGGTCATACTCAAAAATAATACCAGTTGTAAGTAAAGGTAATCCCGTACCAAATGGTCTAAGTGATTCACAAGCTTTTCTATATAAATTAAGCTCAATTACATCAACATCAATGTCTTCACCAACAACTACATCCGCAATACGAACGTCACTCTCATCGAACTCTAAATTATCATATACTTCTGTAACGTCTTTACCTAAAAATGCACCACAGCTTCTAAGCTCATGTATGTCAGTAAATCCAATACCAAATGCCCCTTCGTGTCCACCTATATGGAAACCTTCGGCTGAAACACGGCTGTTAAACTTGTACCACTCAGGTGATCTACCAGAACCGTGATAAGACGCGCCGTCATATCTAACAACAACTACTGGTTTACCTGTTTCTTCCATTTTCTTCATAGCAAGTAACCCTAATACACCACTTGATGCTTCAGATAAATAAATAAATCCGTCTCCGTCCATACTTTCTAACTCAGGGAAATAATCCGCAACCATTTGTTTACGTCTTTCATTCATTTCTAGTAAATACTTAATAGAATTTAAACTCTCACTTTTCGTACCAAGTAATGCAAAAAATGCTTTGTTCATATCACCATCAAGTCGTTTAATACTATTAAACATAGGCGCTAATTGGAACCCATAGAAATCCTCATTAAGTTCTGATACATTAAGTACCTTACCTTGTTCTTTAAGATATAAAACTAGATTTCTAACATTATTAAAACATTGTTTATAAACATTCGAACCACTCATAACCCAACTTTCATTCGTAGAAAGTTGTCTTAAAAAGCTAATACTTTCTTGAATTAAAATACGGTTCTCATATATTACCGGCATCATATCGGATACTGTACCCATACCAGCAAATAATTTCAATCTCTCAATTTGTTCTAAATAATATACACCCTCTGTGTATTGCTCTGCATAATTATACAAACATTGGTATAAAGTGAACGCACCACAAATTGCTGGGTGTTTATACACCTCATCAACTCGCATAGGGTTTACAATAATATCAGCATCAACTTTTTTACCAATAGGTTGCTTATGATGATCAGTCACGATAACTTCTAAACCAAGTTTTTTAGCATGTGTAATGCCTTCGAAACAGCTAATTCCATTATCACATGTTAATATGACTTGAGCCCCAGGATGTCTTTCCACTAATAAGTCTATAGTTTCAGCTCGAAACCCATATCCTTTACTTGGGTCTGGGATAAATAACTCAACATTAAATCCTAATTCACTTAACCCAACATATCCAACGACTCCTGACATAATGCCATCCATATCAAAGTCTGGAAGTACTACTATTTTTTTACCTTCGTTTTTTAACTCATATAATCTATTCGCTAACACATCAATATCTAACAACTTATCATATGAACCATCGTTAATATCATCTAAAAATTCTTTCGTGTAGCCTCTTCTCTCTAATGCTAATTCTAATAATTTACTCATTTTTTTTTACGCCTTTCATATTATTATATTTTGCTTTTTTGTATAGTTCTATTATAACATATTCTTTGGTATATTACAATAACCTAGATAATAAAAATATACGTAGGTTGGTGTAATCCACCAACGATTGAAACGTGATAAATTGAATACTCCGAACGTCTGTTGACGTTTTATTCGATCGATTATATTAAAAAGAATTCTAAAAACAGAGGTCTACGCTTCATGCGTAGCCTCTTTTTTTTTACTATAACCTCTAATCAAATCACATTTTATTTTCTAGTATAAAATCTAAGACTCCACTTAACGCGGTAATAACCGCCGAGAGTCGTCCTAGCTTTTATATCCACGCTTTGATTATCCTTATTAAATATGATATAATAGTTAATATACAATATATAATATAAGAAAGGAGTCGCCTGACACATCATGTCTAATTCTAGAACCCTTGATATCATACTTCAGACAGTTACAACTCAGTATCTATCTGAGATTGATATAAACAATCCTCCAGAACCTCTAGATTTAGTTCAAACTTTATATTCTAGGACTCTCTTAGAAATCGAGATTGAAAATAAGTTTAGAGAAAAAGGTCCGAAATTACCCGCAAAACCTAACATAACACCTGCTCAATTAGCTGATATTTTGTTATTATTCCACAAAATATGTGTTATTAATTTTGTCGGCGACCTATCGGACTCAAAGAAAGACGTATTAGCGATTTACAACACCGAAGGTAAAAACGAAGGATTATATACCATTGATGAACTTCAGTTGCGTAAATTAGCTATGAAATATTGCTATAACATTACTAATAATGAATTCAAAGAACTACAATCAATGTTATCAGCAAAAGCGGAACGTAAAACTAGAACAATAGATAAAGATTTAATAGCCGTTAACAACGGTATTTTTAATTACAGGACTAAAAAATTATTACCTTTTACTCCTGATTTTATTTTCTTATCTAAATCTCGTGTCAACTACGTTCAAAATCCTAAAAACCCAACAATCATCAATAGTAAAGACAAAACATCATGGGATGTTGAGTCTTGGATGAACGAATTATCTGACGATCCAGCTATTGTCGAATCATTATGGGAAATACTTGGTGCAATCATTAGACCACACGTTCGCTGGAATAAAGCAGCGTTCTTATATTCTACTGTTGGTAACAATGGTAAAGGTACATTATGTGAACTTATGAGAAACCTTTGTGGTAAAGGTTCATATGCCAGTATCCCACTTGCTAACTTCTCAGAACGTTTCGCATTAGAACCTTTAATTAAGGCTAATGCCATAATTGTCGATGAAAATGACGTTGGTCTATACCTAGATAAAGTAGCTAAACTTAAAGCGGTTATTACTAATGATACCATTGATATTGACCGTAAACATGAAGCTATTGTTTCATTCCAATATTACGGATTCATGGTTCAATGTTTAAATGAATTACCACAAGTTCGTGACCAATCTGATTCATTCTATCGTAGACAGTTATTCATACCAATGACTAAAAACTTCGAAGGTATTGAAAGAAGATATATTAAGGATGATTATATGCATAGACCAGAAGTATTAGAATATGTACTTCACAAAGTACTTCACTCTAACTTCTATGTATTATCTAATCCAGAAGCTTCTAAAGAACTTCTTAATGAATATAAAAGAGTCAATGATCCAGTTCGAGATTTCTTTGAAGAAATTCAAGAACAACTTGTATGGGATACTGTACCATATGATTTCTTGTACTCTCTTTATAAAGCATGGTATGAGAAAAATGTACCTAGTGGTCGCGTTACAAATAACAGACAATTCAAGCTTCGATTAAACGAAGTTATGTTCAAGCATGAAAAATGGGAAGCTTGTAAAAATAGATTCAGAATATCTGCAACCCATAACAAGCCTGAACCATTAATAACTGAATACAGTCTTATCGACTGGCAAGATAACAGTTATTTAGGTAGCTCAGCCAAAGTATTACAAACTGCACATTTCACAAAAGAATTATACGCAGGTATAAAAAGAAAATAATGACAGAAAGGCGTTAGAATAGTAACGTTAATTCCGTTATTATTCTAGTGAAATTTGAAACATATGGATTTAAAAGAAAACAATATTGTACATAAAGATAATACTGTACGTACACTTTGGATTGATATGGATGGTGTTTTATCTATTTACGATAGAAAAGCCTACCCTCAAATTGAAAGTGACGAACGCCCTTATAACCCTTACGTGCAACCTGCGTTATTTGAAACACCAGGTCAACGTTATTTCAAAACATGTGATGCTGACTCTAAGATGATCCAGGTTCTAATCTGGCTTCTTAATAACCCAGCATTCTCACATATTGAACAAATCTATATAGTATCAGCTGTCTCAGTTGCAGCTCCTATCTATATAGAGCATGTTGAAGATAAGTTATATTGGCTAAGAGAAAATCTTAATATTAAAAACGATAAGGCTCGGACTTGTAAGTTCGTACCTACCACAAAACCAAAATATATAGTCGCAAGAGAATTACTGGGTCGTGATTTAACACACCAGGATATTCTTATTGACGACTTCAACAAGAATTTAGAGGCGTGGGATCAAAACGGTGGTCGAGCTATCAAATATGGTAATTCAATCAACGACCATACATCATTTAGAGGACTTACCATCCCACCTGAAACATCAAGTTTAGAAATTCTTAAATTCCTAAAGCTACTATAAAAATACAATAAATCACGAAAGGATATAAAAAATGGCTAACACATTTGTTTACTATGATGTTGAGTCCCTTAGCAATGTTTTTACACATTGTTATTGGGACCCTCAACAAAATAAAGTCTATGTATATTACTTAGTGGATTCATTAGAAGATCCACGAGGTTATGAAAATGAATATGGACCACTTAACTGGTACCCATATCTAGTTGAAAGAATCAGAATTCGAAATCCTATCTTTAAAGGTGATGTTGAATTACACAATCTAAAGAACAAAGATTCATTCCGCCTTATGGTTCAGCAAATTGGTGCTTACACATCGAACCATATATGTAATATTAAGTCAGATGACTTTTTATCACAAATTGGTCGACTAGTATGTGATGTTGACGAAGAATATGATCCGTCTAAACATCCGTTTATTGTTGGTTATAACTCAGCTAATTATGATACTACCATGCTTGCATATTTCTTCTATGAAACTCAAGCACTATCTAGCCCCGAAGAAGGATTTAATATCGTAACAGCAGCTGAAATTAGAAAATTCAATGATCAGCTATTCTCAGACCAATTCAAAAAGGCAATGCCGTCTAGATTGACCTACATCCAAGACCCTATTTCTGGTAAATTTAAACAAAATTCTTACCGAAATCCCCTATCTAACATTAGACACAATATGTTATACAGTGGTCGTCATATAGATGCATCAAATCTTAATGAATCACAACCAATGGTTGGATTAAAAAGATTATTAGGGATGAAAGGTTATCAAATTCTTGAATCAGATAAACTAGGAACAAACAATTCTGTAATCAGAAACTTAGATGAGTTATTAGATCTTCTAGCTTATAACGTCTCTGACGTTATTTACCTAGAAAAACTAATGCAAGACCCTGTTTATATGTCGAACTTCGAGTTAAAACAAGAACTACTTCGTGATTACCCGGAGCTAATCTACAATCAAAAACCAGAAGATGAAGACGGTAATCAGGAATATGCACCCGATATAAGATCAGACAATGTTCGTTACAACAGATTACGCCCTGACTCATCATCAGCTCAATTTGCAGCTAACATTTTATGTCCTTATGGTAGATTAAAAGATTATGAAACAGTTAGTTTCTTATATCCGCATAAAGATGTTGCTGAAGAATTAGGTATCGAACAAGTTAACGTACTTGATGAAGCTAAAAAATTCTTCTACGGTAAGTTCAAAAACCCAGAAGTCCGAGCTGCATTCGATGAAGTATATAACTACTACAAGTCAATTGAAGGTAAGAACTTCAACGACTCAAAACACTACATTGAAGATTACGGAATTCAGCAACCATTTGGTGGTAAAGTATTACCTGAACACCTAGCGCCACATGTACTAAATCAAATACCTAAAGTAAATGGTAATTTAATGTATTACACTAAAGATGAGAAATTCTCAACTGCGTTTACTAAATTAAGTACTGGTGGTACGCATGGTCAAGAAGTGAATTTATTCCAATACCTAAGTGATAAACTAGATTTCTTAAACGAAGTAAAACTTTTCGAAAAAGCAAAAGAAATCTATCCTGATCCAATAGAACTGAAAAAAGCTAAAACCATTAAACTTGATGGTATCACATACGAATCAAAATATTTCTTAAAATCTGGTAGTACATTAAAGAAATCTCTTTATAAAGAAATTGGTAAAAATGAACCAGTATTATTTAAGAAAAAAGGTAACAGTAAAGACACTGAGTTAAATGCAAAATATACATTCACTTCAGTTGGTATCGTTAACCATGAAGATTTCAAATCATTTTACCCTAATATGCTACGTCGTATGAAAGCCTTCTATAATGACGGCTTAGGATATGACAGATATGGTGTAATTTACGACCAAAGAAGAATTTGGTGACTTAACTAAAGCTGCTAAGAAAGAAGGTAACTTAGAACTTAGCCGTAAATATAACACTAAACGTGATGGTACGAAATTAGTTATGAATGCTGCCTCAGGTGCTGGTGATACTGCTTATGACAACTCAATTAGAACTAATAATAAGATCATCTCAATGCGTATCATCGGTCAAATCTTTGCATGGCGTATCGGACAAGCCCAAGTATATGAAGGAGCTAGAATTCCTTCAACAAATACAGATGGTCTGTTTACAATCATGGATGAAACATTAAATAACAAAATCCTAGACGAACAATCAAAACACATTAACGTCGATATTGAACCTGAAGTTATCTACTTCATTTCAAAAGACTCAAATAACCGTGTTGAATTTAACAATGATGATTATGAAAACTCACATGTTGAAGCATGTGGTGGTGGTACTGTTGGTTGTTATTTTGGACCAAATATACGTAAATCATTAAACCACCCTGCTATCATAGACTGGGCACTAGTTGAATACATGAAGTACACAACTATGGTACAAAAAGATATGGATTTAAAAAAACCATTCCAAAAAGAACTAGGTTTATCAATCCTAGAACGAGCTAAGGATGAGTTCGATAAAATCAAGTACCTAAATATGTTCCAGAACGTTATCGCATCATCTCATGGATCTATGAACTACATATTCGCAATCGATGATGAAAATAAACCAAAAATCATCCAGCATTATAACCGTGTATTCATCATGAAAGACAATACACCTGGTTCATATAGGTTACAAGCAGCAAATGCTCGTGTAATTACACCTGCTATGAAGACTAAAAGAGAAGCTATGGGTCACGCTAGACAAGCTCATGACGAAATGTCACTAGAAGTTCTTGCTCACCATGGCATTATGGTAGACGACATCCCATCTAACAAAGATGCTATCTGTAAGAAAGTTACAGGTATTGAGTTAGATTGGTCTATGTTCATCTGTAATCAAGACTTAAATACATTAACTGAAGTACAAAAAGATTATTTAATTAATAACCTTGATTTAAACAAATATCTAGAATTATTAGATAAAACTTACACTAAAAACTGGAAAAATGATACTTCATATAAAGAAAAATATTCTAAAGAAGAATTATTACAATTATTATAGGATGTGATTAACAATATGGGTAAACCAGAAGGTATTATTGAAAACTATCTAAGTAAAACCGCAAAAAAACATGAATTTCTTAGTATGAAATTCACATCCCCCAACCTAAACGGCGTTCCTGATAGAATTATTATCGGGAACGGTTATACCGTTTTTGTTGAGGTTAAAAAACCAGATGGTAAGTTAGATAGACTTCAAGTTGAAATTATAAAAAAATTAAAAAACCACGGTGCTTATGTTACCGTAGTTTATACAAAAAAAGATGTGGATAAGTTACTACAAACTCTTAGTTCAGTAACTAACCTACGTCCAGATCAATTAGATTAAAAAAAAGAACCATCACTGGTTCTTTCAACAAAAAAGCATTAAGCGTATTATAGCATGGACTGCAAATAGTTAAAACTACCTACTTTTGATGGAACGTCAATCCACACAAGGCTAGTCCCTAACCTAGCGTTAAATTCACATCTAACGCTTTTATGCTGTTTTATAAAAATCATAAAAACACACATATGCAAAACCTACACATCTATTATACAATTATATAAGTCATTTGTCAACAACTTACGCAAAAGTTGCGTACGACTGTTAATGTAGACAAATAACAGAAAGGATGGAATTTATTATGATTATTTTTACTAAGAAAAAACAAGATGATAAGTACGAAATTAAGACATTAGGTCACAAGTTTCTTATCGAAAAAGACGAATTGCTAAAATATGTCGCAACAGAACAGCTGTTCTATAAAGCTAACCACCCGGTTACAGACAAAAATGTAATCAAATATTTATAAGAAGTGTGCTTCGGCACGCTTCTATTTTTGAAAAAGAAAGGAAGAATTAAATGAAATTAGTATTAGCAGGCTTATTAGCATTTGCACCAGCAGCATCTAGTTACGACTATAACAACATCCCCTACACTATGTACCAAATGAAAGAACGACTTACCTTACAACCTACAAACCTAAACGGCTCACCAGTTGCCATGGTTTCTACAGAATATGCTGACGGCAGTTCAGCTTATGGTTCAGGTGTATTTATCGCACCTAATAAATTATTAACAGCAGCTCACGTTATTAAATCAGATCATAACACGCCTACTAAAATATACATCAGTAACGGTAGATTAGAAGAATTAACTATTGAAGACGTTGATTTTTTCAAAGAAGACTACAAAGAAGGTGACGCGGACGATTTAGCTATTGTAACAACTAAGGAAAGTTATCCTTGGTTAAAAATGAAGCAAGAACCTGGTAGTTCAGAGATCAGTATCTTAGGTTACCCTCTTGTTGATGGTATCCCTTTTGCTTCAACTGCAAATGGCTCTATTGTTAGTAGTTCTAATGGATTATGGCACACAACAGCTTACTCATCAAAAGGTTCAAGTGGAGCACCACTTGTCGACTCATATGGTGATGTAGTCGGACTACATGTTTCAACATCTGAGCGTGAAGATTTATTCGGAAATAAAAAGACTTTTAATGAATCTGTCCAATTTTCTAACGACCAAATGAGATGGATTAGTAGGCATATTAACTAAAACCTACGGTTTCGATAGAAATATGCAAATTTAAAGAAAGGTGCGAACTGAGCATTTGTGCAAGTCTTTAAATTTATTTAAGTCGTTAAGAGAGTCGTTAATTCGGCTCTTATTTTTTTATCACAAAAGAAAGGACACAATTACTATGAATTTAGCTACCAAATTAAGACCAAAGTCAATTGATAAAATCATCGGACAATCTCACCTACTTGGCGAAGGTAAAATCCTAAGACGAATGGTTGATTCAAATACGCTATCATCAATGATATTATATGCACCACCAGGTGTAGGAAAAACCAGCATTGCAGCTGCATTATCTGGTTCTATGGGTATCCCATTTGTTATGTTCAATGCAACCAAAGATGATAAGAAAAAACTTCAAGAATTTGCAAAAATGGTTGAAGAAACAAATGAACCATTAATTATCGCACTAGATGAAATCCATAGACTAGATAAACCAAAGCAAGAATTCTTGTTATCATTCATGGAAGAGGGATTATTCATCGTTATCGGTACGACTACTGAGAATCCATATATCTCAGTAACACCTGCCATCAGATCGAGATCGCACATCTTCGAGTTAAAACCATTATCACAAGATGAACTAAAAGAATTAACTCGTAGAGGATGTATGCAACTTATGAACGAAGGTTATAAACCTTTGCGCGTTGATGAAGGTGCAATCAATCTACTAACATCTCGTATTAATGGTGATGGGAGAACTCTTTTAAATACATTAGAGCTTGCTGTTAAATCAACACCAGAGCGTGAAGTTACAGTAGAAATTATGGAAGAATGCTTACAGCAAAAATCAAGCTTCGGTGATAAAGACGGTGATAGTCATTATAACCTACTATCTGCATTCCAAAAATCAATCCGTGGTTCAGATGTTGATGCAAGTATCCATTATCTTGCGAAATTAATCGAATCAGGTGATTTAGTATCTATTTGTAGGAGACTAAGTATCATTGCTTATGAAGACATCGGACTTGCTGATATACACTCTGTTAACTCAGCAATCCTTGCAATCAATACAGCTCGTGAAGTTGGTTTCCCTGAAGCTAAAATACCACTAGCATATGCTGTTACAACACTTGCTCTATCAACTAAATCAAATTTAGCTTATGCTGCGATTAAAAAAGCACTCGATGTTGTAAAAACCACACCTACATCTATCCCGAACCACCTAAAAGACGCTCATTTCAAAGGAGCAGAAAAATTAGGACATGTTGGTTATAAATATCCACATGATTATGATCACCACTATGTTACTCAGCAGTATATGCCTGATGAAATAAAAGATCATTCGTATTTCGATTTCAGCAATGTGTCTAAAATGGAAAGAAAAACATTAGAACCAATCTATAATTACGTACAAAAAGACAAGGAACGCCTATAAAGCGTCTCTTGTCTTTTTTTTTTATTAAAATGTTCTCGCTGCCAAATTAAACGATTTAAGCACCGATTCATCAGTATCATCCATCGATTTCACACTGTCTAGCTTACCTTTAATGATAACACGTTTAAATGTACTAACATCACATGTTATTAAAGTTACTGTACTATCTTTAGTCTCATCTAAGACCCAAGTATCTGATGGACTCACCATAAACGTTTCATCAATTGTATATGTATAAACCTTAGCACCATCTGTTAAATAAACCTTCATGCCTTTTTGAGCACGCCACAGTGGTGTAAATAACATATTTTCACCACCATATGAATTAACAGAGTGACTCGCAAGTGCATAATTACCTTCACCCATCTTTTGTGGTTTAATCGTACCAGCACCATACAGCATAGTAACATTCGTAGCACCATGGTTGATTGATAATTTTATACCTAATTCCGGTACAGAAATAAGCCCAATACTTGGTACATTAACCTTGGTTTTCGCTGCTTCAATTACGTTTTCCATAGATACAGGTTGTACATCTGAATAATCGTAACTAGCTTCTGTCTGTGCATTTTTAGCAAATTCTTCAGCAGATAACCCACTTGCAGCTGTGTACATATTATCTACCTTATTAGAAAGCATAATATTCCTAATTGGGTTTAGTAATAACAAAAATACACCCACAACAAAACATAACGTTGCAAAAATAACTCTAATCTTACTATAACCTTTTCCTTTTTTGTTCAAAACTTCTTTCATAAAAATCTAATTCCTTAAGTTATATTAAAAAAAGCGTTGATACATAAACGCTTTCTCATAATAGTTTAATTACCCTAATTCAGGTCCGTCAACAGCTGGTGTTTCAGTTGCGATTTCTTTAGGTCTGCGAGTACGAGCTGGTTTTTCTCCTCAGCTGGTTTTTCAACAACCTCAGCAGCCTTCGCTTCAGGTGCTTTGAATTGACGTTCAAAAATGTTTTCATCAACTTTAAACTCAGATGGTCCCATTTCTTTAGCTGTGTTAACAACTAATCCACCTTTTCCACCTTTAGTTAAAGATGCCTTAACAGCAAATACTTCAGCTCCATTTTCAAGCTTGATAACATTATCACCTGCTGCTTCTTTTAATTTATCATATTGACTCATATGATATGGTACTGAGTTATTATAACGAGTTGAACCATCTGCTTGTTTAACTGCTTTAGATGATAAGTGTAGATTTGTATTATCTTTTTCCTCACCAACTAACCCCTCACGGTTCATTTGTACGTCTAAATAACGTGTTTTCCCATCTTTTGTAACTTGATTGTCAAACGATACAACAATCAGATCTCTATTTGTAAAACTACCTTCGCCTCTTAAATTCATATTTCTTTACCTCCGAAAATATATAATGTAAATATAGATAAAGCCCTGTCGCTTATGCGACTTATAGGCGCCATTGTCTCAAGGCGATGTATCGCATCCTTAAAACACTTACATTATATCACAATAAGAAAATAATGTCAAAAAAAAAAAAGCTACATTCGAGTAGCTTTTTAATTTACATATTCCATAAAAGAATCACAGTCATTTGCGTTACTAAAAATAAATACATCATTATTAACACTAGCTTTAAAGCGCCCCTCTTTACGAGCTGTTTCAATATCTGATCCTTCCATAACAAAACGTCTAGAATCCACTGTTTCAAATACTATATGATTATCATAAATAGTAAGAAAACCTTTGTACATACCCTTACCATCATTCTTCAACGTTACATTTAAGTATTCTTCAACTTTCTCACCATATGTTTCTTCTTCATTATCTTCACCAGATTTTTTATCTGGTACACTTTCATAATTATCATTTTGAGTTAACACAATCGCAGCCCATAAAATATGAGCTCCAATTGTAATTAACCCTAACGATTTATAATCTAGTAATAAACAGTAAATCCCGAACGCAATACCTATAACATTTATAATTAATACTATAATTTGCGAAATTTTCATGTTCATTATCCTTCCAATTTAATCATTGATACCTTACCATTCGATCCTTGGATGTGAATTAAATTAGCCTTATCAATTTTAGCTGATACTTTAATATTAATCTCATCACCTTTTTTAATAGAATCTGGGCTCCAATCACCACTTCTATCACTTGTTCCAACAACTGACTTAACAGTCGCTTCTCTAGTATCTAAAATTACAAATGAAGGTTCTGAAACAACTTTACCACCTAAGTCTTCTTTAGCTTTCATGATAACTTCAAAATGAATTTCACCATTTTCTTGTTTTAATCTATCTAATCGATAATTGAAGAAATCATCACCAAATGAGTAAACCCCATCTTTCCCAACTACTGTTGGTAGTTCTTCAACTTTTTGCTCAGTGTTTTGGTCTTTATTTTCCCCTAAAATATATTGAGGGATTGCTTCAACTTTACGTCCTTTAAGTCCGTGGTTTTCACCAAGATAATTATACCCAAGCCCTCCAACACCTAATATAATGCAGGCTGCACCAGCAGTAACACCAATTTTAGCAGGTTTTTTTAAATTATTAAATTTCTCAATAATTACATTCATGTTTTTATTTTTCCTTCCTTCTTTGCTTTTTATTATCATAATATTACCATAATTAACTACTTAGTAATACCATTACTGTACCATTGTAACATAAGTTGAAACAAATTTCAACTAAAAATAGCCGAGTAATTACTACTCAGCTATTTCCATCTAATTAATTCACACCAAAAGCTTGGTCAAAATATACAGCTTCGTCATCACAGGCTTGCTGTACTTTTTGCCCCACCCTAGGATATAACACCTCATCATTTATAACTGGGTTTAATCTAATTTTAGGCGGTTTTTGTCTTTGTGGTTCTCTAAGTTCCATAGGTGGTAACTTCCTACCAAGAACCAAGTCATCTCTATCGAATGCTTGTTCAATTTGTTTATAAAATTCATCTTTTGACATCATAATCTACCTAGAACAAATCATCAAGTAAATCCTTAGAATAATCACCAGCACTTACACCGTCATCATAAACTAGATCCTTAGCTCTATTCTTAACAACATATGGTGCATTATCATCCTCTTTAGTCTCAGTCGCAGCTGCTTTTTCACGAGCAACTTCTACTACACCTGCTGTCTGTATACTTTTTCTGATTTGTTTCTGACCTTTCCACGCACCGACCTCAGCAGCGCGTTCACTTCTTTTTACAGCCTCCGGTCGACCATTTTTAGCATACTCTTGTTCGATTTTCTCATGGAACGCATCATCTTTTGCTAATTCATCAACGCTGGCTTTACTTGTATTAACATCATCTTGCTCATGCTCAGTAAGCCCTGCTAGATCAAGGGCTCGTTCTCTTGCTTCACTTGAACCAAGTGCTAGCGATATCTGCTCTTTATCAGTACCACCAATTGCTCGTTTTCCTAATTTCCTAAGTTTCTTAGTCATATCTACCACCAAATCCGAAGCCAAAGTCAGGGTCATCTTTCCCGTTCTTCTCTATTTCTTCGGCCTTTCTATTTATATTATCATAGTTCCTTTGTTTTGTCGAGCTTTTACCCCAATCAACATCAGGTTTCACACGCTCAGCTTTTCTTTCATGTTTTTCATAATTATTAGCTGGTTCATTTGATAATATAGATGCAATTGAAGTAGAAATATCAACACTCACTTTACCGAAAACTTCATCTGGTAAATCATCTTTTGCCATAAGTTTTTGCATATACGTTGGGTGTTTTCTATCAGCTAAAAATCTATAACCAGGTTCTGATGATAATCTTGTTTCCTCAATGTATGATTGTAATGATTCCTCATTCGCACCTTCTTTTTCAAAATACTTATACGTATCGTTAAACATTGCATCAGAATGATATTCAGCACCTTGCGGCCACCTTGGTGTAAATGAACCAGTATATTGCTCGCCGTCCTCTGACTCGAACTCACCGCCCCATACATTCATCTCAACAGCTTCACCGTCAACAAATATTGTTTTAGTTTTATCTTTACTACGCTGTAAATCTCCATATGCTAATTCTTCAAAATACATCGCTTGATCAGGATGTTTTTCAAGAAGTCGACCAACTAAAATTCGAGTTGATGTATCAACTGCTTCTGGACTTAACCCATCAGCTTCAGCCTTTCTATATAATAACTCATTTGCTTTATTATACTCAGCAATAACTTTGCTATTATCCTTCTCAGGGTCACGTAAATCTTTATATGCTTTCTTAATCATACCTATTTTCATAACAGCAACTGAGTCGGGGTTAAGTGGTATTTCACCACTCTCAGCCATTTGGTTTCTAAACTTAACCCATCTACTATCAGGGTTATTTTTAACATATTCGTCTAAATGTGGTGCAACTACTTCACGAATAATAGACTTAGCATTACTTCTGAAATCTTCATTCAATAATGCTAGCCCAGCGAACATACCAATTGATTTAGCTATATTTTGAGCACTCATACCTTGACGTATTGGCTCAACACATTGTATCAATAGATATTGGTTAAACACATTATTATTCTTTTTAACATCTAGGCTCTCATGTCCGTATTTATCTATATTTCTTGCAATATAATCAGTATAATCAAGCTCAGAATCTTTTATCGTATCAATGAAGTCATGTAATTTTTTGTCTTCTTCATGTCCATCTAGATTGTAACCATGTTTCTCTAGTTCTTCTTGTATTTTATCTTCTCTTGTTTTCAATTTTTTCGGTGCTTTTTTCTTACCTAACATAATACTCACCTACCTTGACAGTCCATTATCATAAGAACTATCACCTAATATATCCTTAACAACATTCTTAGGTTTTTGTTCATCTCTTGTAACACCGACTGGTTTTTCAACTGGTACTTCTTTTGTAACAGACCTAGCCATACCTTTTCCAAAATGAGACATAATACTCGTATCAGCTTCTCTTGTTACGTCTATATTGAACATCGGTTCTAACTTAATATCTCTAGGGTCATTATTTAAAATAGAATCTTCTGCTAAATAATGGCGTTCCATCTCATCCATATCTTCTTCTGTTAAATCATAATCAGAACCATATTCTGCATAATATGCTTCTAGGTCATAATATTCTTCTTCTGTTAAACCTGTACTTTCTATAAAACTTTTTAATCCATAATCTTTAGTCATATGTGTACACCTCCTAAAATTCATAATATACGCCCGTAGGCGTTATAGTGGCAAAAACCACTATAACGACATTGAAGCGTCCTGTTGTTCATCATAATTAACTAAATCTTTAACAACTCTATTTCTTCCGACATTTTCAGTCACTGTACTTTCACCGAAACTTTGAGCCCATGGATTAGAAACCAATGGTTCTTCTTGTTCAGCTACTGGTTGTTCAGCTACTGGTTGTTCAGCTACTGGTTGTTCAGCTACTGGTTGTTCAGCTACTGGTTGTTCAGCTACTGGTTGTTCAGCTACTGGTTGTTCAGCTACTGGTTGTTCAGCTACTGGTTGTTCAGCTACTGGTTGTTCAGCTACTGGTTGTTCAGCTACTGGTTGAGCTTGTGTGTCTTTCTTCATAATAGGATTGAACACAACAGATGTACCAGCATTTTCTGCTTCGTACATTAATTTTAAATTATTCTTAACAACACGTGGTGCAAATTCTTTATTTCCTTCACCAGCAAATAAGTTCGCACCCTCCTTAGCAAATTGTTGAACTAATTTAAAATCACCACCATAAGCTAATCTATCCATCGGTGCACCAAGTTGCTCTTTAGCTTCACGCTCAAGATTTCTTATCTTACCATCTTCACCAACCAGTTTATCAGCAATAATCCTAATACAATCGTTATTAACTTTAACGTTCATACCATTAGGGTCAGAATAGAAATCAATCATAGACTCAACCCAATATTCCTTACTAGCTTTGATTGGATTACCATTATGGTCTTTTGCAATCGTCCAAGTACGATCATCACTACCTGGTTCACCACTTGGTATCATCTCATATCCTTGCCAGAAGCTACGAGCTGTACCTTTTAACATCTCATACTTATGTCTAGCTTCAATAGGGTCGTGTTTAGCTTGCAACATAGATTGTGTAGCAGTATAAGTCATCTCTAACACTTCTTTCGGTGCTCTGTTACGTAATACAGCAATACCTCTTTGTGAGAACATACCAGCTGTACCAGTACCCCATGTTTGGCTGCTGTTGCATACTGAGTATCATTATGGTCTTGCATTGTAGCAAAAGTGTCACTCTTATCGAATAATCTGTCAAAGTCTAATTCACCATCCTCTTTTCCATCAGAGAATCCAGCGTGTTTCATATAGTGTCTCATTTTACCAACGCTACCTTTTGCACCAGTCTCAATACAAGCATGGTGTACAGATTTTAAGTGATCTTCCATATTATCATATGTAATAACAGCTTCACCGTGTGCGCGTTGTAATCCAGCTTTATAATAGCCTGACAATTCTTTTACAGCTTTCGTTCTGTTCTTATCTAAATCTGCATCTGATAACTTACCTTCTTTATGAGCTGTTTCGAAATTATTAACCCATTCAGTCATCTTATCAAAGAACTCTTTAGCTTCAGGCGTAGTATGTTGTAATACTTTCATATCTAAACTATCTTGCATCATAAGTGGGTGTAAACCTGTTTTATCATCTTTTACACCATAATCTAATAAGTTAGCTTTAACTGATAATTTCTCACGTGCTTCTTTGATTGATTCTTTTGACAATGGTTTCACTAATGCAATAGCATCACCGTCAAAGTCACCATCAAACGATTTATCCATAACTGGATTAATCGCAATACCTTTAAGATTATCATCACGTTTAACAGTAAACGCACGTACACCAGAATCACGTAACATCGGGTCACGCCATAAAATAACTGTATTCCCCTCACGAAGGTTTAATTTATCACAAATTTCACCAGAAACAGCAACTGTATCAATGTCTAATCTAGGGTCACCCAACCATACAGCTGTAGCTGAGTTAGGTAATTTGTTAGCCATAATACCATCACGAATCATATTATGTTTACCAGAGAATCTACGAACTTCTAAATCATCAGTAATTCTCTTGAAATAACTTTGAGCTAAATCAGGAGCATCTTTGATATAATCTTCGTATTCTTTAACTTTATTAGCTTTAAGGTGTTTTTCTGTTTCATGTCTAGCTAATTCTTCTTGCGCATGAACATATCGTAGTGAAGTCTCCATTATATTCGCATAATGATGTGTATAATCATGTAACATTACTTGTTCACCATCAGCGAACTCACGCCCACTTCGAACGTCTGCACTAAGAACTGGTAATCTATAAGTTGTACCATCTAATATCGATGGTTCCGCGCCATCCCATTCAGGTATTGTTTCACCAGTTGGGAACTTAAGTTCAAACGGAATCTCCATAAATCCACCGTTTTCACCTATTTCTTTTATAAACTTAGTTTTCGTACCAGCTATATCAGCAATTTTATCACCTTTACTTGTTTCTTTAAGTTCAAAATCAGGAAACGCAAATCTGTTACGATGTTCACCATTATGTTCTTCATATGTTTTTCTGAAATTACCAATTTCATCCATATCAAGACCCATTGTTATAAGCATCTCACGGTAAACTTGTAAAGAGCGATTATTTGAACCATAAAACTCATTCATAATATGTGTACACCCTTGTGCGTTAAGCGCCCAAGCTAATTGCCCACTCGCCTTACGTCCTTTACCTTCAGCCATTGCATCATCATCATAAACTTTAGTTTTAGCATCAACCGCCATATGAGTTACGATAAATTTGGCATGACCAATACCACCTTTAATAACATTTGTTTCATCATTTTTAGTAAGAACTAAATCATTAGTTTCTTTCATTAACTCACGAGTTGAACCACCATTAAACCTAGAAACAGTTGGGAACGGAGCCATAACAATATCTAAGTTCTCATTTTCTTTAAACAGTGTCACCATATCTTCAAGTTTTTCAGCTTTATACTCACCATAAGACATATCTCTGTCAACTACAAGTGAAATTACACCTTTATTACCATGCATATCAGAAAGTTTATCACCTGGTACTAAATCACGTAATTGTCCATCAGAACCCCTAACTTGATAACGTTCAGCAAATTCTTTTGATATAACAATACCGTCATCGAAGTTCCAACCACCAGCTGTCATGTTAGCTACACCAACAGAATCAGTAATCGAACTTGCTTGTAAAATATTACTGACAGTCATTTGTTGTCTATCATATGGATCATATTTCATTTCTTCAAGTTCTGGTAATTTCATAAGAGGTGCTCTATCACCTTCTATTTCACTCTTAATTATACGTCCGTCCGCATCAACCTTAGCACCTTCAACTAAGAATCTAACAATACCTTGGTTCATAGCACCACCAGTCATAATCGGATCGAAATAACCATTTCCTTCTTCAGTTAAAATAGACATATTTCGTCTACCTGTTAATTGATAAGGGTCTCTAAAGTTATCATTTCTATAGTTCAAATCTCTATTTGTTGATTGAGCAGTAAAATCCGCATCAATAGTTGAACCTTCTTTTAACTCATTACTATACTTAACACGACCTACTTCAGAAGATATAATTGCTTTACGCCATTCATCTGATAATCCGTCTTCAGCACTTCTTTCATAGAAGTCTAAATCATGGCGAGTACCATACAATCTTCTGTAAACACCATTAACGTTCGTAGGGCTTCCACCAATGTGACCTTTAATTTGACTAAGATCACTACGTAATCTATAACGAATACTTTCAGCCATTAATTGTTCATAACCACGTAATCTAGTCCTTTCTTCAAGTGTCTGACCTGAACCATCATCTGGTACAACATACGCTTCATAACCGGGTGCTACATAATAGTTACCAGTATCAGCAAAACGAGTTCTAATCATACCATCTTCTTGCGGTACAAATATTTGCCCTATTTGTCCGTTTATAACTACTTCACTATCAGCAACAACTTCACCATTAGGTTTTCTAGTCATCATTTTGTTAGCTTGTCGAGCTGTATATGAAACTATACCATTTTCATCAAATAGAATATCTTCATCATTAACATAACAAGCATTAGACAAAATACCTTGTTTAATTTCATTAAACATTTTTTGAACAAATGGATTATCGATATCCTTCATAGGTACAGCTGATTCCTTATCGAACTTAATAAGTTGACGACCGACCCCAGAAGATTCACTTGGATCTAAAACTTCATCAGGATTAATTCCGTAAACACGACTCGCGGCTACGATATTATCAATGTTTCTAAAATAAGAATATCCACCACCCATGTAATTAGCTACCCCAACTGGGTTGAAACGCTTATTATAAGTAGGGCTTTCTGGATCAGTATCTAATTCAAATTCACCAACAGCTGTTCTCAAATATTCATCAATAGCAGCATGTGCATCATATTCTGTACCTTCTTCTTTGCTAGCTCTAATATTTGAAATAATATCAGATTGTAAAACTTTGATATCAGATTGGTTATCATAGTCAAATTCTAAATTATCATCATGATTTAACGCAATCTCTTCTAGTTTTTCAACATTGATACGAGATCTAAGATGTTCTTTAGCTTCTTCTATAGATTGCACTAAGAAAGCACGAGCGACTTCTTCATCACCAAAATACAGTGTATTAGAATCTCTATCTTTCGTTCTAATATATACATAGCTGTGTTCAGGTACATATGCACCTTCTTTTTTATAAGGTTTATACATAACACTTAAATTATCGCTTGTTTTATAAGCATTGTTGTACTCACCAACACCATTATACGATCTTTCAACTGTTTTACCATTAATTTCAGTTTTAACTTTATAACGTCCTGCTTTTTCAAAAGTTGAACGTTCACCAACAATAGAACCATCTTCTCGTTGTAAATTCTCACCACGAGCATAACGTAATAAATCAACAGCTTCTTCTGGTGTTACATTATTATACATATCATATTTCTTAGTATTAGGATCCTTATAGTTCGTACCATAAGCTATAGTTGTACCACCTTCATAGATACGTCCAACAAAATGTTCGTTCTCTAAAGTATCAGTAAGTCTTACCTCAATTTTTGTACCTAATAATTTAGCTTTAATTTGCCCTTTATTTTGGTCAGCAACAACCTCATAATCAATACCATTATTAACTAAGTATTCTAATATCGCACGACTTCGAGCAATACCTTTATCAGACATTCTTTGACTTGGATCAATATCATTAACCCAATTTCGAACATTATTGTATTCACGTGTCTTAATATAAGGAGCTAATGCACTAAGTCCACTTCTATCATCTGGTGATGTTAGATACCCAACAGGTGAATAACCTTCAACTGATTGTTCAAATAACGGAATATCACCATGTTTTTCAAATTCTTTATCAAAAACCGTTAGGTCACCACCGAAATACTTCATTAAATCAGCGTCTTTAATATACATCATTGCAGTACCTTGCTTCATAACATCAGCTCGATACGTGAATTTCGGATCGAATGGTGAAATAGGTAAAACTAATTCCTGACCATAATTACGTGCTCTACCGTCTTTTGTTGTAGCACCAGTTAAATCCATAAATTCATTTATACAATCTTGATAAAACTCGTTATTTGTTGATTTATCATCACCGAACACATACGTATTGTATTTTTCTTCAGCGATATTGTCCATTATTTCCATCAACTTGGCAGGTGTTATAGGTTGATTACCACTATTAGCCTTTTCAGTAAAAGCCTTATCGAAAATTTCGTTACGTAATTTCCTACACTCTGAAACAGTAAGTTCATCACCGCCATTTTCTACATGTCCAATATTTATCGCCTCAATAGCTTCTCTAACAAGAAACTCTCGCCAATAATTATTTATTCCTTTTTTTTGCATAATTTAAATCCATCCTTTTATCATTAATTTTTTTATGACAAAAAAATAGCCAAGCAGTTCGTAACACGCCTGCTCAGCTAATACCTAACCCATAATGTAATAAAAAAAGTGCAACAAATAATTTAAAATATAATAAATTTTTCTACCACATTATAAGTTGTTTATTATTAAATTTTTGAGCTTAAATCTAAACAAATGTTTAGCCATTGATTTAAAGAAAAAAATAAAACTGAACCCGACGGTTACTTAATATAAAATTCATTTGAATTTTCGGCATATTATTATCATACGTCAAGTATACACTAAACAATCACAATTGTCAAATAATTCGACTATCTTTTGTTAAGAATTCGTTCTAATCTTTTTCTTTTACGTTCACCATAATCATACGCCTTAGTTATATTAGCATAACTAGACTCCGCTTTCGCTTCAGGTTCTGTTGGTACCGTATCAACCTTAACTTCCACCGAAGGTACAGCAATCGGTTCAATAATGGACTCAACTTCTACTTCAGATTCTTTGATCTCCACCTTAGGTGCAACAATCGGTTCACTACCCTCTTTTGAACCACCTTCTATTTCGTAATTCTCAAATACAACCTTTGGTTCTTTACTTGCACAAACTGCCTTACCTACAAAAACATCTCGCTCTAAAGCTTCATCAATCATAGTATCAAGCTCAATAGAAACCACACGAGCTTTTGCTTTTAGTAAAAATAGCTCGAATAATACAAGTATCCCAATAAGATAAAGCATATAATCATAGAATAAAACTGGTGTCATAAGAACAATACCGAACACTAAAAACTGTGCCCACCAGTTCCATTTCCTAATAACAGTTATAACTAGTAATAAAAATAACACAACAATAGCTATTACATTACTATGGTATAAAATAAAGTCCAATTTATCTCACCCCACTTGAGCCAAACCCTGATTCACCTCTATTAGTTTCATCTAAATCATCTACTTCTAGAACATCAACCTCAGGTTGAACATGAACAACCATTTGAGCAATCCTATCACCTTTTCGTACTAAATATGTACCATGTGGTTTCATATCCATTACGTCAATACTTACATTAGAATTATCCGTACCAAACGCCCAGTTCACTCTATAGTTCTCATTCTCATTTGTATTATGTACAATTACCCCAATAGGTCCTCTATAATCATTATCAATAGTCCCTGTAATAACATTAAGTCCTGTCTTAGCACTAATACCACTTCGTCCAACAACTTGTGCGAATGTACCCTTCGGTAAAGCAACTGCAATACCAGTTGGTACGATTGCTTAGAACCAGGTTCAATAAATACGTCTTCTAATGCATATAAATCCATACCAGCTGCATCATGATTTTTTGTAGGTATAATTGCGCCGTCATTTAGTTTTTTGATTTTTAATTCCATCTTAGTTTAAAACTCCTTTGCTGTTAAATTTATTATAATAACTATAACAATATGATAACATATATTTAACATTTTGTCCACAAAAAAACACCAGAGATGACCAGTCCCTAGTGCTTTTTTTATTTTAATTATCTAATTCAGCTGCAACAGCCGCATCAAAATCTCCGTCACAAATGTCTTTCCATGTTTTTAGATTAGACATGTGTACAAAGAATGAATCCATTATAATGTAGCTTGCGTCAATAATATCACGAACACCGCCGCCTTCATCATATACGCGACTATTCGCATCACGAGCTGCTTCTTCGAATTGCTCAATAGCATCAATATCACCTTGTGCTTTAATTAAAAGCGTTCCTTTTGCGGTATATAACGATCTGTTTTTGACCATAAACTGTGGATCTTCTGCAAAACTATGAATAAGTGAACCATAAACACTCATAAACACACCTTCTAGCTGTCTATTGATACCTTGTTTACCTACTAAATCCATAGGTCTTAACTTACCTTGAGCAAATCTGAAATCTTTTTCAGCCATGTTTTTCTCATGCATAAGTTTATTAACTTCTTGCATAACTTCTTTATTTTCTTCCGATTCACCTGTATCGAACATAGATTCATAATTGCTTAAATCCATATCTTCACCATATTTTTCAGGCATATCTTCTGCTAATGTATTTGCAATAATTTCCATAATCTCATCAGCCATATTATCGGGGTCTAATTGTTGCATTTCATAATCACTATAACCATAAGCATTTTGGTACATATCATATGCAGCTTTAGCTACAATAGCTTGGTCCAGACGTTTATCAAACATCTTCATAAAGTCTGGTTGGTTTTTACGTACATCAAAATGCATAGCTTGTGATAATGTCGGTAAAGTCTGTAAGTTATAATCTTTACCAGGTTGTTTAATCGTATTCTTGAATAAACACCATGCCATCGGTAACACTGAACCATTTCTGTTCCAGATTACACTATCCCCTGCTCTAAATACTATAGAGTTACTTGGGCTAATAAATGCGAAATCATTGTATGAAATTACAGGTACTTCTCTTGCAGTCTGGGTATATGATACTTTACCTTCAGTAGGCATGACCAACTTAGCCATATCTCTCGTAACTGTTTTAGAATCTTGATACACTTTATGTGTCGTACCTGACATTTTAACCATTGTATCTATCATCGTTTCGTCTGTTGATTTAAGGAATACGATATTTGACGTATTACCTTGTACAATCTTATCAACAGAATCCCCGTATACATCACGTAATTGTTGTAAAGTCTGAAGGATAATTGTAAATTGTTGCTCTTGCCCTAAACCAATTGATAATAGGGTTGCAAAACTATTGATACCATGTCCTTCTGACTGTAAATTTCCTAACATATTGTTTCATTCAGTCGCAACCTGAACTCTATGTCAATTCATAGCACCCTTATTACAAGGAGTGATCTGACTATTTGTTAAAGTCTACCCATAACAGGCGATTCCCCCACTTATTTTTCGCTCACTTCATTCACTTAAGTAGCTAACGGCGCCTCCAGCACCTAGTCGATAGACGTTATCCGGTATATGCACCTACGGATATTCGTAACGAAACTTGGTCTTGTTAACGTTCACTTAGGATTGAACCATATGAACATCTCTGTTATTTTTTTCCGCTTTCGCAACATTCACGCTCACCGTTTCCAGTCACGTTGTTGTAAACAGAGCTCTTGAACCACTTCCTCGTTTTAACTTGTGTAACAGCTTATACTCATTACAAGTATAAGGAGTCTTTCACGTCAATTTTTATAATATTGTTTTATCCATTCATAGAAACCTGATAAATCATTATCCCAAAATACTAAATAATTTAATCCATTTTCTTCAGCTGCTTTTTTCTTAGCTGGATCATTTTCTGTCCAAACATATATCGCTCGTCCATAAGATTCTTTTTTAGATGATTTTTCCCTCCATTTGTTCAACTTCACTTGATGTTTAGGGTTATTTTCATCATACCATTCACCACCATGTATCCAATATATATTAAGCTCAATGAATAAATCCATTGATCGAATATAAAAATCACAATTATACGGATAGCGATTGGTATCCTTATATTGAGCAAAAACATCATCTTCCCCAAAGACTTTAACCAATTCTTTGTTGACAATTTTTTCATGCTTTGAACTATTAATAGTACCATTACGTCTTTTTGCATCAATAATTTTTTTCTGAACTTCCTCACTAGAAAGTACTTTAGATAACGTTTCTTTACCTATATCTGAAGATGACCAAGACTCACACCCATATCTTTCAAAATTAGTCTTCTTTGTCTTTTCAATAACTTCTGGGTCAGTCAATAAACCTTTAAGCCTAACCCTCGCATCATCATTTTGCCAATAATATGGAGTTCCATATCTTTCCAAACTTGTATTTTGAATTTTCATTCTGACTTCTTCGGATTTAGCACGTTCTGACCTAGCTTTACGTTCTTCATCAGTATTAAAAATTTCTTTTAAATATTTTTTACCAAAATCACTTTGAGTCCAATGTCCACTGCCAAAATTCTTTTCAGATGTAGCTTTATATTTAGCTTGTGTTTTAGGGTCTTTCATACGTTCAGACATCTTTGCTCGAACATCAGGGTCGGCTGTCTGTTCTTTTAACTTTTTTCTACCCTCTTCACTTTCAACCCATGTTTTAGCACCATATCGTTCCAAGATTGTAGCTCTTCGTTTTGCTATACCTTCTTTACTATATGCACCCTCTTTATTACGTGCCATTTCACGTAATTTTGCTATTCGTCGCTCCTCATTAGCCGCTTTATGCGGATTAAAACAATTTGGACATGAACCATGTGCCAAATGTGCACGAGGTGTAACATAAAACTCACCGTGCTCCGGGCAAATTACTAAAATCTTTGTCTTTACATCAACATATTCTGATTTAGAATAATCATATTTATCTTTATATTTTTCTTTAGCTTTTTCTATGAATTTTAATTTATTTCGTTCTCTTGTGTTCATAATAGCCTCTCTAAAAATTTATTACATAACTATTATAACACGTTTTATTATAAAAATCAACAAGGTCTCATCCAACATATAACGCGTTTTATATAGCGGTTTTTGAGAAGATTTCGTTAAGTAAGACACACTAAAGTTGTAATCTACTAACTGCTTAACAAATATCAGTACCAATTTAGCATACTCCATCATATGTGGCGGAGTAACTAGGAACAACATTTTGCTCTTCTCAGTATAAGATACACTTGTCATTAATATCGCATCAGTATCCTCCATTGATTTAAACGGATTCCACTCAATATTAAGTACTTTTTCTGTTTTATATTGTGTTTTAGCTTTCTTATAAACAATTGTTCCATCTTTTCGTTTAAATGGTCGTAATTCCTCTAAATATCCATTCTTAACAATTTTCTCATCAAGTACAGGATCAAGTAAGTATGAACGTCCATCTAAAGTCATAAGATAACTTTTCGTAAATTTGAAATAAAACGTTTTAACCAAGAAGTCAGTAGCCATGTTTACAATCTCAAGTTTTAAATAAGCTGTGTCTTTCGGGAAAATCCCATCGAAATAGAACCTAGCCCAACCTACAGTTGAAACGGTATCTTCGTGGTAAAAATCTTTACCTAAAGATTCTTTAAAATTCGGATCATTATAGGCTTGCCAACGAGCCTGTAAACCTTTTAGATGATATTTCATCATAAAATCAGGGTTCATACGAACACCTAGTCTTCTTGGGAATGAGAATCCTCCAATATCAACGTTCTGACTTGGTGGTCCAGATGTTAATGTCGAAATCGTTGGATCCGTAAAGAATGACATTGCTGTAACAGCAATACCATATACAATGGCGATAGGTAACATTCCAGTTTTCCCCCGCCCCACACCGTGCATGCGACTTTCACCGCACACGGCGTTCCATCAAAATTAAAAATAACTATTGTTTACGTCTACGTAAACCAAAGAATCCAGCAATAGCAATAAGTGCTGCACCGATTCCAGTTGCAACAAGTGCTGTCTGTGAACCAGTTGATGGTAAATCTTTTTTTACCTTCAGCTTTAGCGTCTTTTGCTTTCGCATCTTTATCTTTTGTATCAGCAGCTGGTGCTGATGCTAATAATGTATCAACAGATTTTTCTAATGCTGTTAATTTATCATTATAAGTGTTAACGTTATGGTTAGTACCTTCTTTTTCGAATTCTTTAGCTAATTTATCAATCTCAGCTAAAACTTTCTCTTTGTCAGCACCTTTACTATTTGTAACCTTAACTTTTAAATCTTCTAAAGTTTTTTTGAAGTTAGCTGTATAATCACCTTTTGAAGCAACATCTACAGCATCATAGATTTTAGTTAATTTGTCTAAATGTTGATCAAAATTAACGTAACGAGTATCTTTCTCAACTGCTTTATTTAACTCATCAAGTTGCATAACAAATGATTTGTATTGAACTGAAGTCATGTTAGTGTTATTTGTAGCATACTTATCAGTAAATGCTTTAGATGCATCTTTAACTAAATCTTTAGTTGTTTTAGCAACTTCTTTATCAACACCTTCTACAACCTTATTGATTTCAGCAGCTGAAGCCCCATCTTTAATCTCTTTGATTCCGTTATCAAAAAGCTTAGTATAAGTATCAACATATTTACTTGCATTTTCTTTAGTCAAGAATGATTTGTCTAAAGACTTAGTAATAGCTGTTAACTTAGTATGGAAACCTTTACTAACACCTTCTTTATCATATGTTAGAGGTCCCTTATCACTTGTATTCGTTGCTGGTTTAGTAACTTCTGTTTTTACTGAATCTTCTGCGAATGCAGATGGCACAAAACCCGCAACACCAGTACTTGCAACAACAGTTGCGACTAATAATGTTTTATGAAATTTGCTCATAAATTTCTTTTCCTTCCTTTTATCGTCCTTGGACGTAATTTATAACAATATTATAACACGTGATGCACATAAAGAGCAAGTCTAAACCTTACGTCTAGACTTTAGTCTCTTTATGTAAACTCCGATATTATCTAGAACATAACGAACGTCACGTACCTCGCACCTACTTAAGAACCCATCACCTTCAATAAGTAACGAAACATCACTCGTTCTAACATAAGTATCACTTTCCCACGCACTTATTTCCATATTGTTGTAAGTTCTAATTATATGTTGATTATCATAAAGGTAAGCACATATATCTAAATATAATTCTTCAAGTCCTGGATTTTCTTTTCGCTTTTGTTTATAAAAATAAGCATTATACGCTTTTTGTTTCGATTTGTATCCATACCTTTGAGCATCATCTAATACCTCACCTGTTTCTTCATCTACTACAATCCACCTGTGATTAACCCCAGTGGATAACGATTCACTTTTTACAACCCTCATTTATTCACTTCCTATCTATTTTACTTTATGCAAATATATTATAACAAATATCTAAAAACTTGTCGATAACAAAAGAAAAATAGACATCCGAAGACATCTATTTTTGCGTTATTTTCAATTCTGACTTGTGACCATCACTCCTCACCTCATTACAAGGTTTATCATCACTTCGATCACTACTTTTCAGTAACAATTAAGTAGCTTATTATTCTTCGACTACAATCTAAACGATTATTACCTTTCGCTGTTCCAAATAACCTATCCATCTATATCATCACTTAGGTCGATGTTTTTCTTAAGTAGTCCCTTTTTAAAATAAGACGTTCACTTAGTCCATCATTACTAATCTTACAAAACTACAAAAGTTTTCATTCACATCTTCGTCAGATACAATCATACTAACCATATGATGCTTTCATAGACACCCGCATCGTTGTTATAGCCACGATACGACTTCACCGAGCTTCGTACAAATATATGCACGTCGGAGTATTAGTGAGCGGGTCACCCCACCTCGGTTATTCAGTTTATGCTAATGCATATCGTAGCTTTTCACTACGAAACAACTCGCACGAACTAAGCATTTTTTCGGCTCCACCAATAGCCTTTAATGAATCATCCGCGTTGTTTACTAACGTACGAATACCATTGGTACTTAACAGCTTGGTCGCACTGAAGTACAACGTTAACATATCTGATTCGGGTTGGTCGTTCCAAATACTAGATATAATTTCGTATCGATCTTGTAAACGTTGGAATTCATCTTCATCCATATTATCAAATTCACCAGCTTTTGCACGAGCTTGGAATTCTGTATACGGATTTTTTTTCTTACGAGAAGACAACCTAGTGAACAGTTGGTAACAATTATAAAGCGTAACTTTAGCCCAAAGTTGGTCAATTCTTTGTTCTAATAACCTTGTGTTCCATCCTTCTTTACTAGCTTTTCGTCTTAATTCTCGTTCTTCTTCTAAATAGAAATCAATCATACCATAAGCAGCACGCTTGAACGCGTTATTGGCTGCATTCGGCCACAACGGATCTTCCCCACCATCTAGTGGGAAGAAAACGGCTGCTATACCATTTACGTACTCACCACATTTTACAAAGTCACCCTCACGGGCCGCCATTGCTGCGAGTCCTAACGATAGTGATAGGTAAAACTTTGAAGTTATCTCCATCTTTTCCCCCACTCCACACCGTGCATGCAGCTTTCACCGCACACGGCGTTCCATCAAGTAATATTAAAATAAAAATTATAACCAAGAATATTCTTTCATCCAATCAGACCCATCGGGACATCCTTTATGTAACCATTTTTCAAAATCAGAGATATCATTAGACCAAAATACAACATAATTTAAACCAGCACCTTCTGCTGACTTTCGTTTCATTACATCCCTTTTAGTAAAAACATCCACTGCTTTTTTATAAAATAAAGATTTACTAGACCACTCACTAACCAGCTTTGAATCTTTTATACTATCGTACCAGTGTCCACCATGTGTCCAATGAGCATTAACTTCTATCCATAAATCTCGACTCTTTATGTAAAAATCACAATTATATAAATAACGATCATCTTTATATTGACGTATAACATCGTCTTCCCCATATAAATAAACTAATTTTTTATAAACACAATCTTCAATAGATGATGTATTGAAAGAATTATTTTCACGTTTAGTCATCGACGCTTTTTCTCTTACATTTTCGTCATTAACTTTTTTCTTATGTTTTCGTCTTATTGATTCAACATACATTGGATTATCAACCCCATATTTCTCAATAAATGATTGTCTTATAACCTTCTTTATTTCCTGGTAATCTTTATTGGATTTCATTTTTTCAATACCACAACCTGGGCAACCACATCCGCGCAAATGCGAGCTCGCATTTTGTTTAAAAACACCATGAACTGGACACTCGATGCAAACATATGATTTGTTATTAACATAATCAACATGATCATAGGTATAGGCATTACCATGTACCAAATTTGCTTTTTCCACAAAATCTAAAACTATCATTCTTACATTATTAGCACACATACCACAACCTTGTCCTTTAAATGGCAATCAGGTCTTTGTTCATAATAGCCATGTTCCAAGCATCTTATTTTAACCTTTGTTTTAATATTCTTATAACAAACCTCCGAATAATCATACTTGTCACCATGTATAGCTTTCGCCTTTTCAATAAATAATTTAGTTGTTAATTTAACATTACCCGCACACTCAGGACAACCCACGCTAGCAGTTAAATGTCTATACGGCGTCTGCTCAAATAACCCATGTGTTTTACATTTAATAGATACCTTAGTATTAGCATTTATATATTCAACATAATCATATACATATCGATCACCATGTACCGATTTTGCTCTTTTTATAAAATCTAATGTCTTATTCGCATCCAATTTAATTACCTCTATTTTATTCTTAATATTTTAATATTACCTGACTGATGACCTTCGCTCCGCCACCATTACGTGGTTTCAACACTACTACATCATCGCTGCCAGTATTTATACGTTACTAAGTATAAATACCTTCAAACGTTCCAATATTGCTATCCACATAAATAACTTAGGTGCCCTCTCTACCAATATGCACTTATTAAAAAGCCTTTCACTACAATCAAATTACTCAACTTGTACATAAAATTTAAAACAATGTTGGTTTTAAAACAAGGGTTCACATTACATTCACCATATTATTTTTTTTAGGAAATCCGCCCCACCACCGAGACGACTTCACCGAGCTTCGTACAAATAAATGCACGTCGGAGTATTAATTCAATCATCACTGATTGTCGCAATATCAGTTATTAGTCTGTTTACAACATCCTAACTAACATCTTTTCAATGCTAAACGTTTCGCACGATTGTATATCATTGTTTTCATTGCGTTCATTAAGTTGAACTGCATAACATCATATCCTCTGACAGTTGCTTTAACATAGAAGTTAAGAAGCAGCTCTCCTTTTGGATCATTAATTACCATGTTATGCTTACGTTTTTCTCGCGTCCACATATCAATTGTGGGCATAATTACTGTCTGACCTTTCCCTGCACGAGTTATAGCTAACTTTTATGTTAAGTTGGTAACGCAACTTACCAACCCATGGTTCAAAGAACCATGCTGTATGTTTCCATACAGAGCAGACTATTTCTTCAACTCTTAGCGAGTTGTTGGATTTTTCAAAACGTCATTTGCTTACGTCTCTACTCCCCCGTAAGGGGATAGTCGTTGAACGTTCTGCTTATAAATTATTTTTAAAATACCACAATTTCGAACCAGCCGTATAAACTGCGTTATACCCTTTCTTTAAACCACTACGTGTCTCCATTTTCGTTTCAATAAACTCACGAGTACTCATTGAACCATCATATCCCATTTTACTAAGAACTCCTGATTTACCACTCCAAGGTGTATCTATCATCCAAGAATATCTATCAGTCGGATCAAATAAATTAACAAATAATTTAGATGGACCTGTTTCGCGAATAAATTCACCACCAGCTGCTTTATAACTTAAACCATCACCTAAGTTGTTATCAGAGTAACTCATTAAATCAAAACCTGGATACATATCCATAAACATTTTAATAACCTTAGATAATCCACCTACAACTTGAATTCCTGGTAAAAAACACATACGTTTAAGCTCAATATTCTTTTTATGCTTCACAACCGAAGCAACACCTATCAACAATTTATCTGAATAAACAGAAAGATAACCATTTGCACGACCACATCCTTGTGTATGATACTTGTTTAAGAAATCTCGACACTTTTCAACGCGTTTCTTACTAGTTTCAATCTTGAAATCACATTTACGAGCATAATACTTAGTATCATAACCTAATAATAACGATCTAAGTCTTGGCTTAGTAATATTCACCCAAGTGTCACCAGATAAATCCCATTCATATAACTGAATAAGTTTAATACCCTTATCCATCGCTAATTCATACTTAGAATAATGATAATACTTATCTTTTGATTGACCTCTCATACATCTACCTAACGCATACTCATTACTAGAATGTGTATATGTTGGATTAACTTCAATTCCTACTTTTAAACTTGGAATATAAAAATCAATCTCTAGATTACCTAACTGAACCCTTGTGTTTTCAACATAATCCACATTTAGTTCGTCTAAATACTTAAGAACTTTAATTTCAAAATCGGATTTACTATTAAATTCTATAATAGCATCTACTAACCCCTTATCAGATAAATCTTTAATATATTTTTTATCAAATTTAATCCTTGGGCTAAAAATAACATCATGTGGGTATTTAACCTTCTCACCATTAAGCTTAACATACAGCTCAAATATCGGTAAAACAGTTGTGTTCAAATCACCTAAAGCAAAATCTCTATGATATGGTAATGAAAAATCTTCATGATTAAGCACCTTTAACCACCTATCATCTTCGCTTAATAATGAAATAAAACCAGAACGCCATCTTTCTTCATTTACTTTCTGACAAGCATACATATGCCCATTATTTTTCAGATTAGAAAGCTGACATCTTTTCTTAACCTCATCGTTTTTCATCGCGTTTTCAACACCATATCTCTCAACAGTTGTCTTAATTCGCTTCTCACGAACTTCTGGTATCACACTAGTATGAAAAACACCATACAACATTTCTGTTGTTTTTCTTTGCCTATGTTTCTTTGATTCTTTCCATAAACTATTAATAAAATCTTCACCAAGTAATCTTATAGCTAATTTCTTAACATCTTTATGGAACACACCATATATAATAGATAAATCTTGAAGGCTAAGCTCACCTTTCGAAAATAAAAGAACATCCGTCTCAAGTTCATCTTTATCAGTATTCTCTACAATCATCTCAAATGCTTCATTTTTATTCTTAACAATAGCTTCATTCTTTACTTCTTCAAATAAATATTCTAATTCATTATAATTAACAACAACTTCACGTAACCATGCGGGCATAACTCTCGCAAAAGCTAATCGTTTAAATTCAGTTGGTGTTAAAATTACTTTTTTTCAAAAAAATTGTGTAGTATTTTTTAATTTAACTAATTGTCCTAATTTCTGCATAATATACGTCCTTAAACTTAATTCTTGTACATATATTATAACATAATTTTTTGACCTTTACAAGCAGTTTCGCTGCTAAACACCCATTGTCACAGCCCTTAGGATTTAACCATAGACCATCACTCTACTTGTTTCCGCTTTCGCTCTATAATCATATAGCAAGAGTGCTTTAGGGCTTCTTAGCAATTAACCCAAAACAACATGCTTGTCACCAAACATGCGGTGCTCGCTTACACCATAGTATTAACTGGCGCAGTATCAACAATATATGCCCCTGCTGGACGCTGCGGTTCATAATACGGAAATTCCCACTCGTTATTAATTAAGTCAGCGACCGTATCATAACCTTTAAGTTTATCTCTATTTTTATTACCTGGATTATAAGGTATTTTCGTAGCGTCATACCACTCACGTAAGCTATCAACGCTATCATCAACAAATGATGCTTCGAATAATTCTGTAGCGAATTTCTTATCGAAATTCTACTCTATCAAATTCGATGTCACCATTCTCATCGACAACATAATCACCCTTATAGGTAACTTCGCCATCTTCATCAACAAAGTCCTTCTTATGTCGTCTCGCTAAATCAATCTTCTTAATGCCCTTATTACTAAGTGCAGTATGTGATATCATACTGGAAACTGATACAGCACTATGTGCCCCAACATCTGGGAACCAGTCATAGTTCCTATGAACTTCTTCTGGTAACTGAATATGTTGGTCATTTTCATACTGATTAATATCACTAGTATCGGCAAGTAAGTTCTGAGCACTTAAGTTCTTCATGAATACAGCATATAATGCAAAGAATGTTAATAAACCTGAACCTAAAGTTGCCATTAGCTTAAGTAAAGTTAAGTTCGAAATTTCTTCTCCGAAACTACCCTCTTTCTCAAGTCGTTCTTTGCTAGCTTTAAGTTTTTCTTTATCGTAATTGTTATTCTTAACATCATCTTGTATTTCTTTTATAGAACGAGCTTTCCATTCTGTGTACCAAGCTGGAACTGGCACGTCAGCCTTACTACTATACTCAGCTGCTCTACTTGCAATTAAACCTCGCTCATTAGTCTGCTTATAGACAACACTGTTAGTCTTTGCTGATTGAGTCTGCATGATGTAAGTATGTCTATTCCCTTTTATATCTAAAAACGAATACGGATCCTCATCACTGACTCCGCCTTTTTCAGCAACATCTATAATAGCGAGCTTCTGGTCAATCTGCTTAACAGTTGATTTATTACTGAAATTAGAAAAACCAGCCGATAGACCACTGAACAAGAACCACACACCTATTGCAACAATTATTCCAGCAATTGCAGCAAGTATAATCCGAGATGTCGGTTTAATCTTTTTCTGTAACTTACCACGCTCTATTTGTTGCGTGCCATGCACATCACGGTACCTGGTACTATCAAGCTTGGACTGATCTTGCATCTTATCCCACGCCGACTTATCACGTGGAAATATAAAATCACGTAATGACATAGTAAAATGTCTCCTTTCTTTAATAATTATTAAAAAAATTGTGCATAAAATGAATCACCTCATCTTATGCACAAATAAATTATCTTAAATTATTGAACGGAACATCCAATGCTTCATAGAAAGTACCTGTAATTACATTCGCTACAGCTTCTTTAGAGCTATGAGTATCATAACCTAATTTAGCACCAATTAAGATACCAACAAAGACTGCTGCGATAACAGCTGTAATACATAACGCCCAAATAATAGTCTGAGTTCGTTTTACTTGTTGTTGGTTAATTTCTAATTGAGATTTCCATGAATCTCTTTCAGAATTTAATCGTGTAGCTTGTGCATCATATAATTCTTGTTTAACCTTTTCTAGATCTGAGTATTTATTTTCAAGACGTACAATCTCTTCTTTAAGTTGCTCTTCACGCAGGCGAGCAGCCTCAGCAAGACTCTTATATTGCTCATCCTTACTTCCAAGTTGAGTATGTTGATGAGCCTCAAGCTCTTGAATACGAGCAACCATGATAGCGTGTTGCGCTTCAAAGTCTGCTTTCATTTGAGCGATACGTAATTTCTGTTCTTCTTCTAACTTACGAACACGTTGGTCTTCTTGTAATTGTCTGTTAAGAATCTCAGCACGCTCAATATCGTGTTGTCTATTACTATCAACAAAATGAGTAATACGATCTTGCCAGAAACGACGACGATCTCTTTCATCAACTAACATCTTATCGTAAGTATCTGTTAAACCTAACATAATACCACTTTCAAGAACACCTTGTAAAGCCAGCGCTCTATCTTTACGAGTCTGATTTAACTCATGTAACTTCTGAATACGTTCGTTAGTAACAATCGCTTCTTCTTCTTGTTGAATTCTAAATAACTTCTCATCACTTTGTTTTTTGTTTCTATCATCATATGCTCTGTAAGCTTCTAATTTAGCAGCATTCGCATATTCATCTCGTTCTTTGTTGTAACGAGCTTTTTCTTCATTAACCTTCTCTTTAACTCTTTCATCTGATTTCTTACGAGTATTTTCAATAGCTTCTTCAATATTTTTACGCTCTTTATAAACATCAGCTTCAGGGTTGTTGTAATCATAAGTGTTAATGATATGATCTAACGATCTATTCATTGTTTCTGTATATTGGTTTTGAAGTTGCTGTCTATTGTGTTCACGTAACCCTTTTAAGTCTTGGTTCGCTTCTGTTAAAATAGTACTAACTTGCTCGATTAACCAACTGTTTTCAGCTTCAATTGGAATTTCAAATAATGGAACGTTTTCAGGTGTAAAATCACCAAATTGTAAATTAAAGTTTTCTAAACTATAACCAACAGATAAATCATCCATTTCTACAATACGTCTATACGCATTATCAACCTGCTCATCTTGGACATCTTCAACAGGTAATTCTTCTTCATAAACTTCTTCATGTGTTATTTCGTCTTCATAATAATTTCCATCTTCTACAGAGACCGATTCTTCATCAATATATGGCGCTTCATCCACCACTGGCTCTTCATAATAATTTTCTTCATAAACAAGCTCATCATATGTTGTATCCTCAAGCGTCTCAACATCTTCTTCATAATCATCTTCGATCTCTTCGATTTGATCTAAATTGATATCAGCTGCTTTCTCCGCTTCAGAAATAACTTCTTCTTCATCTTCCCCAATGATGTCATCAATATGACCATCATCATCATTTAAAATACCTTCGATATCTTTATAACTTACTTTATAATCAGTTCGCTCAATTGAACCATCTTCATGAACAAATAGCAAATCGTACTCAGCTGCTGTTAGCATTGAGAACTCAGACATACTATCAATTGTCCCGGGTGTTGGGATAAACACTAATTCTTCATTATTTACTAACTCATCAGTAGCATAAACCTCAATTGACCCACCGTTAATTAATTCAACTAATGAACCTTTATCTTCTTCTTTTTTAGATTTCTTAGATAAACCACCTATACGTTCTGTTGGTAATGATAAACATACATAAACATTTTCACCTTCATCATTAGCTGATTTGAATAATTCATTTTTATCCATAATATCTAATGCTGTTTCAACAACAGATGGTCTGATGATTGTACCTAAATCACTTTTTTTATTTTTCTTAGCAGCTTGTTTTTTTACCAGCTACTTTTTTTCGTCTTTAGATTCGTTTTCGTTATTTTTTTCTTACTAAAAAAACCCATCTTAAAAAAATTTCCTTTCATAATTTACTTTCTAGGTACCAGGACGATAAGATTCAACAACAATCTCACCTTTTGACTCCTTACTAAACTTAGTTTCACTTGCCAGTTCACCTTTAACCGACACTCTTATATACTTAATTTGTGGATATTGATTTATAAACCTAGATATCTCAGTAGTAACCTCAGTATCCAGTTTATTAATTACAGAACGTCCACCCCCATCATTAGCATCGTCACTTAAATTATCTTTAATAATATAATCAAGTACTCGCTTATGAACTTGTAAAGTAACTCCGTGTTTATCATACACAAGTTTCTGTAATTTCTTAACTTTAGCTGTCGCAATCTTATATTTAGTATTTTCAGATAACGGCTGGAACGGAACTATCGCGGTTAAACGACCCAATAGCTCTGGTGGGAATTTATTTTCACCCATTGTAGTGCGTAATGACTCCTTAATAATAGGCATCAGCTTCATTAATCCTTTATTATTCTCACCGGTATCGGATTTCATATAGTGAGCTACTGTTTCATATATCTCAGCCCCAGCATTCGTTGTAATTAAAATATAACAGTTTTTTTAAACGAAATCTCTATTATGTCTGTTAATTAAACGTGCGTCATCGGTAATTTGTAATAACATCCTCGTAACGTCACCACAGGCTTTTTTTCAATCTCGTCAAATAATAGTACAGAAAAACGGTCGCTCCCATACTCTACGAGTAACCTCATCCCTAAAAACGCTCAACACTACTCGGTTGAGAATATTCTGTCATATCAAATCGTATAAACGATCTTGGGTCTTCAAATAAAATATCAGCTAATCGTTTTGATATCTCCGTATTATGCGTAACAATATAATCATCGATTAAATATAAATGTTCAGGATCATCAACATAAATACATTGTGCACTATCGACACCTACATATTCAATACTCTCAATACCAACAAAATCATAATTAGTACCACCTGTATCATCAATATGTGATTTAATCTTCTCTAATTTATCATCTAGCTTAAAGAATTTTAATTTATCATCAATACTTGCTTTAACATTCAGTCTATATAAGTCATCTTCATTTTTAATAAAACAACCAAAACCTAAACTTCGAACTAAGGTCGCCATTTGTTTCATTAATGAATGATCATTTGATTCATAACCTATACTACAACGTTTATCATCTGAAATAAAACCATTTGTATCAAATAACCCTTGTAATAAAAGCAATCTATTAGACTCGTTTTCAACTAAATAATCAGAACTAAATAATGAACTATCACCTTCGGCTATAAGTCTACCAGTTGCATAAAAATCTACATTTGGATGATTATTTAACTCATATGAAACGCATTTATTCTTATCGATCCACCACTTCGTAACAACTTTACCGTGGCGTTCTTTTGTAACTCCAGATTTATATAAATCCACTGTAGTTAAGGTTTTACCATCTCTGTCTTTACGACTGTTCTTCGTAAATACAGTCCATAAATGCTCACCGCCAACAACTACGTTTCGTCCGTCTTTTAACGTCACCTTGTACATATCCACGTTCTCATGCGAATGAACACTAATAATTTTAATAGGTTCACCCCTACGGTTAAACACTAAATCACCTGGTTTTAAGTCACCATGTTTTACCCATTTACCACTTGGTATTGGAACTAAAACATCATTGGCAACCATTTTACCAACCCCTGTCGAACCTGTAAATAACAATGTCGACATGGGTTTATCTGGGTTATTCAAACCAGCTAAACAGTTCTGTAAACTATCTTCTATAATTTGTGTCGCCATACCTTGGGCATATACTTTAGCATCTAATCTTTCACGAATAGTCATCGGGTCAACATTTAACGTAACCCTAACACCTTGAGACCTATAAAGCATCTCACCAATAAGCTTGGAATCAATGTCAACACCAGTAAGACGGTGTTCACCAATCATACCATCCAATAAATCTAAAGACTTACGAGGTTGTGAGTTAGCAGGAATATATCTATTAGTAAACTCAAATATTTGTTTAAATACAATCGGGTCTACAACCGTACCAGGAATATATCTATCAACCATACCTTTAAGAATGTTAACAGTGACTTCTTCACCGGGTTGTGTTAAGTTAATACGTTGTAAACGTTCAACCAAGGCTTGGTTACCAGCAATATATTGGTCAAATTCCCCGTAAGTTGTTGCACAAATTATTCGAATACCCCGAATACCTGAGTTCGCTAAAATTGGTTTAATGCTTCCATTGCAATATCAGATAATTTCATGATTTGGTGAATCTCATCCATGAATAATACCACTTCTGTTTTAAACACCTTACCTATATCTTCTACTTCATCGGCCAATTGCTTTAAGAAAGCACCCATCTCGTTAGCATCCTTCGCACCTGCAACCATCTTCGATAGGTCAACCTCCATATAAAGTCTACCTTTCGGGTCTTGTAGGGCAAGTCCACTAACTAATGTCGTATTATGAGTAACAATGTGTTCATACCCCACTTGATACAAATGACTCGGATTATCGACCATTATACAAATGATCTCCTCCTCTTTATTTCTTGGGTTTATGCTCACAATTCTTGTAGCTGTCGCAGTTGATTTAAAATAAGTCCCTGTTAATAAATCAAGCCATGTATTACAACGATCTAGTAAATAAATAGCCAATTTTCGATTACCCATAAAGCACATCTTATGTTTAATACCAAATTCATAAAGTACCGATCTTGCTTTATCCATATCATCTTCATCAATTAGGAAATAAAAATTACCATCTTCGATAACTTTATTCTTCTTGACAATTGAACTTAACCACTCGAACCTAGCATTTTGTGCATCTTGCAGTTCAGATATTGAACGCTTAATAACACCATTATCAGGTACATAAATACATTGACCTTTATCAATAAGTGACCTTAACTTATCGGTTGTGTCAACCATAAGTTCAGTTTCGATTTCATAATCAGCAAATTGATAAGCCCATAAATGCTCGCCGTTTACAACAACACTACTTCCGTCTTCAAAAACAACGTCATATGTAGGTAGCAACCCTTGAGGATAAACGCCAAGTACTTGTGTAGCACTACCGTATTCATCGAAAACATAGTCACCTACCCTAAGATCACCGAATTTAATATATTCACGTTCATCATCCACCGCAATAATAGTGTCAGGTGTATGCCCTTTACCAGAACCAGCGTCCCCTAGTAAAATAACGTTCGATATCTCAGGTCGTTCGAATGAAGACAGTACTCGTCGCATCTCGTTTTCACGCCCAATAACCGGTCGGTTCATTTTAGTTACAACTTTTGTATACTGTGATAGCATTGGATAATCAGGATTATCTGTTATCAACTCTAAAGCTTTGTCCTTATCTAACAACGATACCTCGCTCCTTTCTCTTGAATTTATTGACAGTACCATTTTACCATACTTTAAGAAAAAAAACAACAAAAAACCTGTTTAACAGGTCTTTGTTGTTATAATGATCTGACAACAGATTTAACCATTTCTTCCAAATTTGATTCATAATCTGTATCAAGTGATACAGTCTTACTTCTTTTGTATTGCGAACCAGTTGGTCTTTTAGCTTCAAGTGTACCTGTCTCAGATAATCTATCAGCATATTGTTTCATATACTCTATATCAGCACTTGGTAGATATTCTACGATCGCACCTTGCCCAGTGGACTCAAGATAATTTTTAGCATCATTATATGCATTATATCTCCTATTTGCCATCCTAACAAAATTATTAACATTACGTGTCGATACATGTGTATCATAAGCCCAGTCATAAACCAAGTGATGCATATCAAGAGCCTTAACATCATCAAAATCATAACGAGGTTCTTTTCTAATACCCTGCTTATCCATCGTAAGTCCATCTAATTCTAATTTATCCCGAAATGCTTGAGTTTTATCTAATATATTTTCAGACATCTTAGCAAGTCTTCCCTTAAGCACGGGTTTATTATTTTTCCAAAGCTTACCACCAGCTTGTCCGTAAACCTCCATACCATAATCCTCAGCTGCTTTATCAGATCTAAATCTAGAAAAAGTCTTATCATTAATCATATTTTTAAACTATCATATTTTCGTTGATAATCAAGTATTTCATCAAATTCTTCTTCATAACTCTCTTTATTAGGTACAAATTTTAGAAAATGTTGGTATTTAGACATACATTTTGCATTATATTCCTCTTCAACGTCATAAAATTTATAAAGTACACGCGAACTCACAGATGAATTAGGTTGTGACTTATAGTACGCTTTAGCATCACGATACTTAGTTGTTTCAGCTTTATGTCTGTCAAGCCTTGATTTATAAGACCTAAGTTTAAACCCAAATTCAATCAAAGGATCCGACTCACGAGCCGCATATAAACTAGAATAGTCCATACTCATAACATCAAGCGTCGGTGTTCTAACAACTCGTTCTTCTTTTGGTATACTTTTAAACACACTATACACACCATTAACAGCATCTTCAACTAACTTATTACGACCATTCGCTATTAACTGACGATACTCACCCTCAGAAAGATTTTCTCTATCTTTACGCTCCAGTGCATATTGCCCTATGCCACGTAAAGCATTATCATACCCTGAGTCACCCCTTTTGAACACTTCTTCTACAAAAAGTCCAGCAATATAATTAGCCTTACGCATTTCGTGTCTATTCGTACCATATCGCCATAACGACTCATCCTCAGGTAAACACGCAAGTAAAAACTGCCCAAAACCATTCTTATCCATCATATTATGAGTGAACTTCTTAACAAAACACTTAACGTTACGTTTATCTTGATAAGCATTGCTTGCCATAAATTGAACAGTTCGTTCTCTATCGAGACTCATATCAATCCCACGTCTAAGTTGTAACTTATTTCGCTCACTTATCTTCCCTTTTTGGGTACCGTCTTTTGCAAGTACACCAACGCCTTTATCAACCATAGCTAAGTGACAATGTACATTATCAGTATCTATTTGAATAACGCCAACGTACTCTAAGTCGTCATAATCCATTCTGTCTAATCCATTCATAATAGCACGTCTAAGCTTAAGTTGATCCAAATTACCTCGCCAATCACCACGAGCTGTATGTTCGAACTCATCATCTAAAAGACCGTGTTTCCTAAGATATTCTTCATTAAATGAAAGAATTGTTTTTAAAACGGTCTTACCGCTTTCAAAAGCATCTTGGATTGCTTTAGATTTACGTAATAAATCTTTATGCGATAATGAAATATCATTTTTACCAAAAGACTTACCACCATACATCTCAGCTCGTTTCATCTTTCGTTTCACTTCAGGAACAGTATCAGATGTCTCAGTCGCTTCGTCTCTTAACATATATCTTTTTATAAAATCGTCAGCTGAATTATACTTAACGGGTGTTAATGTTTCAGCTGCATCATCCCTTGCCATATAACCCAAAATATATCCACTCGGCTTATGACCACGCGTACCACTACCGTCAGGAAGTGGAATACTAAACTGATTTACAATTACAATATCTTGTTTTAAACCCAATTACAATCACCACCTATTACAAATTAACATATCCATTTTACCACAACCAACAAAAAAAGTCGATAGCCAAAAGCTACCGACTCTACTCATTATCGTAAAACTTGATATAAGATATTAAATATAATAATTAAAAATAAAATAAAATATACAACAGACCTAACGAATTTCAAAGTACCCCTGTCACTAACTTGTGCACCAAAGGCATTACCTAATGTCTGATTCTGAGCTGGAAGCGAATAAATGATAACACAACCAAGTAAAATCAATAATACTTCCACTATTAATAACCATATTAACATTATTACTTACCTCCTAATAACTCATTATAAGTTCTACTAACATATAACCCGTGAACCTGCTTAAAGAACTCAATAGAACCACTTATTAATAAAATTAAACTAGTACTCATAAAGTACGAAATTTCACCGATATTAAACAACTTAGTAAGAACAAGTGGTAACACCACTATAAACGCTAGGAATGGTGCACCTAAATGCGAAGCCTTAATAATATTATTGTTAATAACTTTTGCCATATCATTTGGTGCTACATCTTTCATATAGAAATTACTGTGTTTAAGTTGTTTTTTTCAATATCAAATGGATTTAGTTGTACGTAATTATACCAATAAGTAAATAACCATGTCGCAAGTCCGTACAAAATAATACCTCTATATCTTGTTAAGTCAAATGTTCCAGAAAAATTAAAACCACCATAAGTTTCAAGTTGGTTTATTAACCCGAAAACACTACCTACGATAATTACAGGTAAAATACTACTTGCTAGTATTTTAATTGGAATGTAATGTAATTTATCATCAATCGAATACGCTGACGGATAAACATAAACACGTCGCTCCATATATAAAGCTACAATTAAAATAGCAATTAAAGCAAGTATACCAACCATAACTGCAATATACTTCCACATAAATCCAGTACTAAAATGATTAATTAAATCACGTGTTTTTAAAATAATTGATTCAGGTAATCTTACAGCAATACCCGTAACAATAAACATTGTTACACCTGATCCGATACCTTTTTCATTAATTCGTTCTGCTAAAAACGCAACGAATAATGAACCACCAGCTAGTATAATAAGTAGTAACGACGTTACGAACCAACCTGAACTCTTAAGAATACCCATAGCCTCAAGTGATGGTAAAGTAACTGTGATAACACTGGCTTGTAATAACGCAGTTATAAATGTAAGAATATAAGTGAACTTCTTAAGCTTCTCTTGTCCAGCTGGACCAGATTCTTTCCATTTGTAAAACGGTAACGACTCAAAAACACTAAGTAATTGAACGATAATACTTACCGTAATATAAGGACCAACACCAAGCATAAATAAGCTTAACTGTGACGTTCCAGCTGTTAATTGAAGCATGTTCTCAACAATTATGTTACCTTTATGTGTGCTTGCTAAAGGGAGTGGTATCCTCCCAATAACATAAAACAACAAGCACATCATGAACGTGAATGATATTCTTTTAAAAATCTCTTTATCTTTTAAATAATTCATTAATAAAAAAATTCCTTTCTAACTAAATGTACGTTAATAGTTTAGAAATTATACGTCCAATAACGTAAAAACATAAACTATAACCTATAATAAATAACAATACTCTTGTATATAATTTCCATGAAAATTTATAATAATAATTCTTTAACAACTCAAACACCTACCTATCTTATTATCGTTACATCAGAATGGAATATTTGCTCAACATTCTCTGTTTCATATTTTCTAAGTAATACTAAACGCTCACCAAATATTCTTACAATATCTGAATCCAACTCATCATAAAGTTTAGCGGCTTCTTCATGGTATTGAACTAATGGATTATCACCACCGTAAGCTCTATAATGAATACCCGCTTTTAAGGCATCAAGTTTTTCCATATGATGTATCCAACTCACATCGAACGCTGCAAGTAACACAGCACGTAATGTATGAGCAACACCCCTACCTTGAATTTGTTCCATTTCCTCTAAATGTTCAAGAACATTTTCATCATTAATTAATTCATGAATATACTTCAATATTAAATCATCATCAACTAATGTTAGAATATAATCTCTTTTCTCATAGAACATTTTACTATGTAAATTAAGAACACTATCATATCTAATAGTCTGCTTTCTTGCAGATGAGTGTAAACCTTCAACTGTAGCAACAGTATCGAGAACATGTCGATTTAATAAATTAGTATACTTAGAATCAATTTCTTTACCTCTAAAGTCACCTTTTCTTTCCATTAAGTTCTTCATAAACTCATTAGTGTATCTCTTGAATAAATAATCATCCAGTCCAACTAATGTATAAGTCGTTCCTTTAGCCCCTTGTCGTCCCGTTCTACCTAGTAATTGTTGGTCAATACGTTTACTTTCATTAATATCCATATTAACTACCACAAGTTCAAAACCTTTATCAACAATAATATCACTACCACGACCAGCCATATTCGTTGCGACAGTTATTCGACCCTCGTTACCAGCTTCTTGGATAATACGAGCTTCTTCAGCATCTTGTTTCGCATTAAGAACCACGTGTTCATATCCTTGATTTGTAAGGAACTCACTAATAACAAGTGAATGTTCCAAATTAGATGTACCGATTAGAATCGGATTTAACTTATCTTTACAACTTAGTTCAATCACTTGGGTAAGCCCAACAGATAATTTAGAATTACTGTCAATGTAATATTTCGGTGCGATATCTTCTCTAATAAACGGCTTATGGGTTGGTATAACATATACATCTAAATCATAAACCTCTTTAAATTCTTTCGCATCACTAAGTGCCGTACCTGTCATACCTGAAATATGTTTATATAATCTAAAATAATTCTGAACCGTAACACTAGCTGATGTTGTGTTATCACTAGCAACATGAACACCTTTATCTTCGTGCAGTACCTCAAGCGCTTGGTGTAACCCGTTAGAATAACGACGTCCTTCCATTGTACGCCCTGTATTCTTATCGACTAAGCATACCTCTAAAACACCCTCGGCATTTGGTTTTAACACATAATCTATATCATATTGCTGTACAAATCTAGCTTGCAGAGCTTGATATAACCAATGTACAACAGAGGCTCTATCTATATCAGAACCCATATGCTCTTTGAATTTATCATAACCAGCATTTGTTAGCCATACCGCATTATTTCTATAATCCACTTCATAATCATCTTTGTCTAATAACTCAGTGAACTTAATCATCTTATCTAATAAATAAACACCTTCCTCTTTATTTTGAGCAAGAATTAACGGTGTTCTAGCTTCATCGATAAGAATTGAGTCTATCTCATCAATAACAGTTGCGATATTATCATAATCATAATGAACAACTCTATCACTTGTATAAACTACCATTCTATCACGTAAATAATCAAAACCAAATTCACTAGCAGTACTATAAACTATATTTTGTTTATACACTCTTTGTTTTTCGGCTCTATTCATTTTAGCTGAGTTAAAACCAGACGTTAATCCAATTGATTTATAAACCTTTGATAAGTATTTCTCGTCACGTTCTGCAAGATATTCATTCGCTGTAACAACATGTACTTGATCATAAGCTAACGCTAGTTCACTAATAGCGAAAATAGACATTAATGTCTTACCCTCACCTGTTTTCATCTCAGCAAGTCCTTTATTTATAAGAACTAAAGCTCCTTCAAATTGCTCATCATAAACTGAAAGTCCCAGTTCATTTTCCACTATAACCGATAAGATAGCAAGTCTCCTCACCATCTCACCCTTATCTTTACCGAGTTTTACATAACTAAGTTTTAAATCTTCATATTTTTTATCTTTATAAGTTTTTTCTTCCACCCGAATTTGTGACACAATGTCACGTAATACCTTTTGCTTACTATAAACCATTCGTTTATCTAAAAAACCTAACATTTATCTACCTACCTAATCTTAGTTATTTCTTTTATTACACATAATCTCGTTCAACACTATCAGTACGAACCTCAGAAACTAATTGTTTAGCCTCGTTTTTCTTATCTTCTTTTTCGACTGTTTCAACATGTTGAACTACACGTTCTACTTTTTGTTTTTCTTCAAATTCTTGTTTACTAGATTTAATACCAGCTAACATATTAGCGAAAATACTATCGAATCTATCTACTTCAGCCTGTGCTTCGCGATCAGCTTCTGTTTCTTCTTTTTCAGATTTTTTCTCTTCACCAAAGATAATTTCTTTAGATTCTTTTTCGAACTTAGGTGTTCCATTTACTAAATTACTTTCAGCTACGAATTCATCAGTGAATGCAGCATCTTCTTTTGCTAAACCTAATGACTTAACTTCTTTGGCTTCCTCATCAGCTGAAAGTTCTAAATCAACCTCAACCTCAGGTGTCTTAATAAATTTACTAAATTCGTTTTTATATGTTGCTTCAGATTGTTTACCGAAGTACTCAGCTAAATTATAACCAGTGTTATCTCTTGTTAACACCATATTGTTAATATCAATAACATTTGCTAAAACAACCGGTACGTCATCTTCTAATGAAGTAACCACCGATACTTCAGCATCCATATCAATTTCAAAATAAGTATTTTGATCAGTTAACTCATCTGGTACTTCAAAAGTTGAAGTATATAAACCTTTACCAACTAATTCCTGTAATTCATCCTGTGCAAAGTCATAAACACCGATGAATTTAGGTTGGTCTGCTGTATCAAATTTAAGTTCAGTAACACCTTGCGGGAAGTCACCTAATAATTTCTCAACACGTCCACTTAGTGCTAAATATGGTCTATAATTTTCAGCACGTGAATGAAATTGTAAGTTCGCTGTCTGCATATACACCTGACCCACAACTTGTCCTTTATAAGGCTCAACTCTTAAATTTCTTTTTTGCATAAGTAAGCTAACAATAGCACTATTGTTTATCGTCTTTACCGATTTTCCCATCTTTTTCAATCTCCATTCTTTGTTTTTTAATTGCTTCACGTATTTGTTCTTCAATTCTATCAAATACCACAAATACTAATTTTCTTAATTTATAACACGCATACCCTAACATAACGGCTAAGAAGATTAAGAAGAAAATACTAGGCGCAAGCCAGTACATTACTTTAATCTCCCAATCCATCCCATACTTAATACCCCCAGCTGATGCTATAGATCGCATCGCATTTGGTACTACATACATAGATATACCAAGTGTTAACCATCCATCAACTAAAATCCAAGCAAAAGACCTTGTGCTTTTAAACAAGATCTTTGCAAAAGATTTCAGCATAGGTTTTAATATAGGTTTTTTTTCTTTTTTAGATTTTTTCGCTTTATCTTTTTTTCGTTTAAACATTTAATCTACTCTCCTGTTACTAGAGTTGCTTTAATATCTTTAATATTACCGTCTGCATTAATTGTTGCTTCAAAGATTGTACGACCAACAGCTGTACCTTCGTTTTCAGATTTCGCAACAACATTTACTTCAACGAAATATGAATACTCAGTTGTATTAATTTTTGTAACGTGTACTTTCATATCTTGGTATTTCAAGTTATAACCGTTAATATCAATTCTGTTATAATCTTTACCATTCATATTTTCGTTTACCACCTTCGGCATAAACACTTTCATAAATGTTGAATCTTCTTTTAAATTATATTGAGCCATGATTTTTAGCTCGTTTTTTTCTTCATATTGCTTATAACTAGACCAATCGAATACATCAGACATAAATTTTTCAAGAATTTCTTTATCTTTAGTTAATCTCTCTTGTGATAATCCATTTTCATTTGAAATAATTGCTTGAACTTTTAGTGAATCCGATTGTTTAGTGGCATTTACTTTATTCTGTAGTGTACTTACTTCAATATTTTTCTTCCCAATTTTTTTATTGTTATAATTACCGTAAAAGAAAGAACCTAAACTAACAACTAAAACAAGAGATCCACATACAATATATAATAAATATTTTCTCATAATTAGTTACCTCCTGCTTTTCTATCAGCTGCTGCCTTTTGATCTTCACTACGAGTATCCTGATTATTAGTACCAATTAATTTACTTGTGTTATTCGTCGTTACCTTTTTAATTTGTGAGAACAATCCAGTCTCTGAATCATATATAGCTGTTGTATAAGCATATATATCACCATTAGTTTTATCTTTATTTATCCATAAAGTATCAACCTTACCTGGATTAAAACCATAAGTTGTCACAAACTCCCAATTAGGCTCTAATTTACCTTGAATATAATCCTTATTTATGTATAACCAAGGCACACCTGCATTTGAAGTATCTTTTGTAAAAAACTTACGTAACTTATCTGCGTTATCCTCAATATTTCTATCTTTAGACTTCGTATTTAATTTAGCATAATTATTTTGTAAATCAGCAACCTCTTTACCCGCATTAACTGCGTTTTTTAATTTAACTTCAATAGTTTCTTTGGTCTCTTCTTTCGACTCAGATAACTTTTTAAGCTCATTTTGTAAATCATTTATTTTCCCGTCTAACACAACACTTTGTTCAGATGTGCTTTTAGCATTATGTTGAACATAATACACGTCACCAGCAAGTACAACAAAAGTACCAACAAGTACCCCAATTTTAGCAAATTTATTCACAACATTCACCTACCTTAGAGCCACACTGAACACAACCAGCTTGTTGTCTTCTTATTCTATCATCAGCAAGAAGCATATTAATATAACTACTAACTGACATACCATATTCATTGGACATATTATTTAAATATTTTTCATATCAGGTTTAACTAATACTACAATTCGTTCTTTATCGTCCTTTTGAACCATTAAATATCAACTTCCTTTCAACCATTTTTATTATAAAACATGTTATAAACATTATAACATAAGTGTAAAGATTGTACAAGTAAAAAAGAATAGATGCATTACATACACACCTACTCTTTCTTTTTTTTTCATCTACTTACTCTTGATCACATCACTTGGTGAACCACCATTTGTACTAGGGTTCTTACCACCCTCTAAATTAGCATATTTAGAACTTGGTTCTTTATGTTTACTTCTATATGCTTCATACATATAAATGAAACCTGAACCCGTCTTACCTGGGTATGAATCAACACCTGGTGAACGTGACGGGAATGAAGCGTGACTCTCATGATGCCCCGCAGCATTTCGACCTTCTGGTGGGGCTCCAATAGAACTATGCACTATAGTATAAGGTAAACCATCACTACCAACAGTAGGCTCACCTGTTGCTTTAAATGTTTCCTCAATAAATTCTTTACCGATCCAATAGAATATATGTTGTCCTTCATTGACTAATATATCACCCGGTTTAAGAAGCTTATTAGCCTCTTCCCATGATGTTGTACTTGGAACCCATGTATCCACTTTTTCCCATTTATCTGAAGATCTTAAATAAATAGCTTGCGTACCTGTTGCTCCTGGTGGGAAATCATCATCCGCTCCAGCCCAACGAACACCTGTAGCTACACCTCTATCACAACTTTGGAAATAAGGATCCCCTGGGAATATAGCTTCATGTAAACGTTGATACAATGGCGTACCATCATTCGTAATACTATCTTCTTGTTTATGCCAAGCTATACTTAACGCTGCTGCTGCAATTGATGAATTATCATAATTTTGGGCACTATAACAATTGTGTAATGCCGCACCTGCACCATTATCACCAGCTGCTGATTTAGCTGTTTTAGCTAATTCAAGAACTGAATTTGCATAGTTAGCATCAACTTGCATTTCATTTAATTTAACAAACCATCCAGCTGCACCACGAGCTCTCTCACCAACAGCCATAGTACGGTTACCTTCGTAGTGCCATGCCCACTCACCAGCCGCTTCCTCAGGACTTGAAACTGGATATTTTTTCCCGAAATTAACAACCCATTCCGGATCGTTTTTCTTATTAACACCCGCTTTATCAGGACCTAATGCAAAAGCTAACTGAGTTTTAAGGTCAAATACATCAAGATTATTTATTTTTGCAAAACTACCTAATTGTTTTTCCCTCGTTCCTGTCATTTGGAATAAACCAACACCGACTGACCAGTCACCACCATTTTGATACGTTGCCACATCTAATGAAACACCTTGTTTAGCATAAGCTGGCTGCAATACATTATAGAAGTGATCTTTCATATTATTATAAGCAGCTTGTGTTTTTGGTCCAACTTGGAACGGTTCGTCTAAAACACCCTCGATCGTCGTTGGGTCTAGTCGTGATTCAGCATTAGCGTTACCTAGCACACCCGCTACATGGGCATTCGTATACCCAACTTCTTTAAACACAGAATATATCTGTTTTGCAACTTGCTCCTGAGCTGCATTGAAATCAGTTGCATCGAACTTTATAGATGAGGTGGCGGCTTTAACCGCATCACCGCAATCATGCGCATCACCATCACGCACACCATTAGATCCACCACCACCTATAAAAGCAGCTCCAATATAAGCAATACCACCGACTATAAAAGTACCAACCGCAGCCATACCTGTAGCTGCCGCCGTGAATGTAGTACCGACCGCAGCTGCAACTGTCGCAACAGCATTAGTAACCCAAGCCGCAACAGCCTGAACTACAGCACCCCACAAATTAGATAACGCTGACGCACCCATTGATAACATATTTTTTAAAAAATTTATAGTAGTTAATAAATTAAATGCCTTAACCCCAGCATCACCTGCTTGAGCACCCATCTCAGCTGCTCGTTTTGTTTTCTTTAATCCATCACTTTTCTTATCTTCATCTAAACTTTCGTTATTTCCACTTTTCTGTGAAGCCTTCTTACTAGCATCATCACCTCTAGTTTTTTGTACCGACTCATCATCAAAACCAGCCTTTGACACTGACCGATTCGAATCATCTTGAGTAGCTAAACCACTAGATGAAGGTGTTCTTTTATCTTTTTCTTCACTCAAACTCTAGCATCCCCTTTCTAACGATACATTTTAAGTACGTTATCATCTGTATTCAAAGTATAGTTGGCTTTAACGTTTTGTAATGTAACTTCTAAATCAATAAGTTTACTTAAATCTTGAGTCTGATATTTACGTTTATCTTGTTGATATTTTTGCCAGTTTTGTGTTAGTTGAGTAATAGTAGTAGTGGCATCTTTAACAACACTAATATCATTATTTCTAAGAGCTAGACTCTTAATTGACGTACCATCTGATAAGAACCAATCCATATTTAAGAAACTACTATCTTCTTTTTTCTCTTTTTGACTTCTTACATCGCCAAGCCACTCAACTGTCGACTTACCTTTTGGTTTTATATCATCGATAAATCCATCAACCACTGATTTTTTCTGCCAATCAAAATTAAATCCAGTTGGATAAACATACTTAGTTTCAAGCCTTAATTTACCATCTTCTTCGACAACCTTGTCACCTTCAATATCCTTAGGTCTCTTAGACTCAGTAACATGCTTGCCATCAATACTAAGTGACATTAAACGACGATCGTACTCATTAATCGTAGCTAAATCCGTACCTAATTGTTTAAGTGATTTAGTCAACTCTTCTTTAATTTTAGCCTCTTCAGGACCCACTACTAACTTCTTGTATAATTCCTCAACATCTAGTTTATCTGGATCCAATGCATCCGTTACAGTTGCTGACGTTGCACCAGGATTAAAGAAAAATTGTGCTTGGTCATATTTCGAAAATGAAGCATCTCGTTTTTTATTATCTTCAGTTCTGCTGACATCGGCTTTTGTCACTAACTCAGCATTTGCCCTAATAATCATATCATATACTTGTGGTTTAAACCCTGACTCTTGAGTTAAATAAATTCCCATATAACCAGTCTGTCCGAAAACATAAATGCTGGCACCCGGCTTACTATACCTTGTATAACTATTACCACTCACCTTAGCTTCAGTCATAAATAATTGATAATCTGTAGCTTGTGTTGATACTTTAAGTATATCAGAGAATTTTAATAAAACAAAAGATTTTGTTTTCTCTTTATTAACAAAAACATTCTCAACTGAAAGCTTAGTATTCGTCTTACTTGTACTAACTTCTTTATTATAAATTGCTTTCTCAGCTAAAACCGCACTATCTTTCGTAAATTGATTATACAATCCCGCTGATAATATTAGAACTAACGAAACCGACATAGCACTAAATGTTGTTGTGAATCTTTCAATACCATTATGGTCACCTAATTTCCTTTAAATAACATAAGAAATAAAAAGTCCCCTTTCATTAATTTTTTTCTTTTCAATTCACCTAAAGAAAAAGGTAGGTTCCACCACCAAAACCTACCTCTCACTACTAATTAAGTGATTTATTATCTTCTTTAATTATAACACTATCGTAAGAACAGTAAAATCGTTCCACCTAAGTCTTTAATAGTAGCTGAACCACCATCTGCGATGTTCGTAATTACGTTAACACCTGAAACAGCAAGTACACCACCGATTAATAATAAAGCAATAACTTTCACCCATTCAACCTCTTTACGGTCTGACATTAACCCAGTCCCTAATTTATAAAGACCTACAATAATCATTAAAATACCTAGAACAGCTAATAAATAACCACCCCAAGTTTGAAATTGTGTCTTAGCATTTTGTAAGAAGGTACTTAAGTCCCAGGACATCGGGTGCGTTAATAAATTTAACACATATGAATTCATTATACCGGTATCTCCTTTCTAAGAAAGTCTGAGTATAGAACTCAGCTATAAACAATAGAATCAAATCGAACTTTGTGGTATCATTCGACCTAATTTAGATTATCAACGGATATATGTATGTACATTATCCATGAAATTATTATATCACATTTATGAAAATAGAACAACAGTTTTGAATAAAATACCCAAAACTGTTGTTCTTATATTAAATCCAGTCTCCTGAATCTTCTTTTTTATCACTTCGGTTTACAACACCACTCTGTGTAGGTTTCAACTGATGGACTGCTATATTTCTTATTTCAGATTTAGCATGAACACTTTTCACCGTATTTAATTTACGTTGTACTTTTTGTTGTCTATACACACCTACTGCACTACGAACTTTAGTACCTAATGTTTTAGCCGCAACCGCTGTAGTATCTCGCTGTTTAACTTGCTGGGTTTGAGCTTTTTGTTGCTGTCTTCGTTGCTGAGGTTTAGTATTTCTATTACTTGTAGCAACAGCACCACCTCTATTAACTTTAGTATTATTGTTACTTACTTTTTCATTTGCAACTTGTTTAACATTATTTTGGTTATACTTACCGGTTCTACCCATTAAAATATCACCAACACCGGCACTAATATCATTAGTTGTTCTACTACTTGTAGCACCTAAAGTAGTACTTGCATTATTTACAACCTTAGATTGATTAGTTGTACCTTTGGCACTAACTGCTGATTGACCAGCTGTCGCAAGTGATGTTGCTTTACTAACAGCTCCCGCAACTTTACCACCTAGTGTTTGTTTACCACCCGCTGTTGTATTCGTTGAATTATCACTAGCGTTAGATGTACTATTAGCGTTAATTGTTGTTGATCCTCCCGAACCGCCATTCGATGACGGACCTCGTGAAGCCATACCTGTAGTTCCACCTGAAGAATCACCTGTAACAGCGCTTGGGGATGAACCACTTGTTCCCACACCTGGATTAATCGTCGGTAATGATGCTGGTAAATCAAATGGTGTTCCATTTGGAGGTGGAGGTGGTGTTCTACCATCAGCTGTCATACTTGCTGTCGCTTTATCTATTTGTATAAGTTGACCATCATTCGTTCTATAAACTGGTGTACCTTCTGATGTTTTACCAACTACATTATCACGATTGAAGCTTTCCGATTTTCCATCATAAGAAATATTACCAGTACCACTATGATATGTCGCTGACGGGAATGAAGTGGCATTTGCCCTGCTTGATCTACCGCCAGGGCTATCATTTCTTGCACCATCCAATTTCTGATTAGCTTCAGAATTTTTATCCATATCACCTTTGATATCCTTAGCCCCACTAACAATATCTTTTGCACCAGAAAGACCAACTGCTGCATTACCTGTAGAAACAGCACCGGCAACTTTAGCACCACCTTGTGCTAATTTACGAACACCACTAACAGCATCTTTTGTAGCTTCTGCTTTAGTTTTAGCGGCATCAATTTTCTCACCAACAGTAGGTTTTTTTCACCTTCACCTAATGAATCTTTTGATAACACACCTGTACCCAGTTCACGTTCATCTTTATCATTATCAGGTCCATCCCCCGAACTTGTTAGTAATGGCGTACCACTGCCTAATTCACCTTGAGCACCATCCACACCATAAATACCGCCACCACCAGGGTTATTAGGATCGTTAGGGTCACCAGGTCCACCTGCTCCACTAGGATCTCCTTTACCTCCAGTACCAGTCGCTATACCACGTATAGTACCATCAGATTGACCGCCAACTCCACCGGCCGCTTTACGCGCACCATTCATTAATTTAGAACCTGCACCTAAACCTGCTGCTGTAGCTAATCCAGCACCAAGTCCTGCAACAGTTCCAGCTCCTGGAGTTCTACTTCCAGTGTCAACACCACTGCTTCCACCATTAGTTCCTAGGAAGAATTTATCAATTACTTGTGTAGTAGCGTCACTAAATGCTTTAACAATATGACCTCTAATTCTAATAGCCTTAACTGTAAAACCAGAATAAAAAGAATTACTTTAATAATTATTAAAAGAATCGAAATAATATGTCCGACTACAGGAATTGTATCAACTAACGGTCTAACAACACCAGTTAATATGTTATTGAAATCCATAATAACTGAAACAGCTACTGAATACACCAACATTGATATTAATACTTCAGCTATCATAACCGCAGTATAACCAACAACCTTAGCTATCTGACTAAGCATACCGACAGCTGCGAACGGAACTGCTAATACGATTTGCATCATCCTAGATATATTATTGATTAAAATACCTATTGCATAATAGAATCCTATAACAATAAGTACCAACATTGACATGATTAAATCTAACCATATAAAGAATGATTGGAACCCAGATCCAACTAAGTTTACTGATAAATGGTGTTCTCTTACAAGTCCACTTGAAGCCTTCTCATTTGAGAATACAACCAAGTTAGTTTTATCGAACTTCGTAGATAAATAATTATACATTGCGATAGCCGACATAGTAACTCTACTATCTTTACTATCAAATCTACCACCAGTGTTCCATACTTGGTCACCATCAAAATATAAACCTCCACCAAAAGTACCAAAGAACGGATCATTGTTTAAATCTTCAATATCTCTAATACCATCAGCATCTTTATATTTTTTAAATTTTTCACCAATATCTTTGTCACCAATCATCTTACTCTTAACATACGTTTCAAAGTCTGACGCATAATATTTCTCAGAACTCATGTAACGCATCATGGTAGACATCACTGTAGAAAGTTCACCCATATTTTTACCAGTTCTGTTATTAACGTCACCAGTAATAGCTGTAGTCATATTAATAGTATCACCTTTAGCTGCACCTTCACCCACATCATAACTGATTCTATGTCCAGCTAAATCTAACCTATTATCTTGTGCCCACGCTTTAAAATCAATAAATGTTTTATTGATTAAATCACCAGCGGGATTATTTGCACTATAACTAGACATCATATCTAAAGACATCGTATAAGTTGAACCTAAAATAGGAATACCGAAGAATATAAATAATAATCTAAGAATTATTTTCTTAAGTCTACCCCAAGCACCTTCACCACCAGGTGATTTCTTAAATAATAAAACCCCTGCTAACATTAATGCTACTGAAACAGGTATTGTAAAGTAAAGTCCGATATCTTTCATACCTAAGTATAAATTCGTAAACAACGGAGCAATACTGTTCATCCAACCTGGCATACTTTCGCCACCTAAAAATCCACTTGTACTCGGTACAAGCATAGTTGCTGCTGTATAAAATAACGCAAATGGGTTAAACCATTTAAGAATAGTCGCTGTAACAGTAAAGAATACTGTTACTAAATAACTTAGAAGGAACACTAAAATAACAGGTATACCCACTAAATAACGACCAAATCCTAACCCACCATCTGTATCGGTAGAATCAAGACCTAAGTCTTTAAGCGAAGCGCCTAAGTAAATATAACCTTGTGTTTTAAGATTATTACTACCTTGCGCTTTATTTTCTACAGCACCAATACTATCATATGACATAGATGCTGAAGAACTTGATAATAATGAATTAAAAAATCCAGTAAGACCTTTTGTTTTATTACCGTCGCCAAAACCTAAAAGTCCGCCAGTAACACCGGCATTACTTTGAGATTGGAATTGGCCAAGCCCTTTCGCCTCATCTGCCTGCGGTGCTAATTCTTTATTAAAAAGCACAGAACCAGCCGATGCTAATTTATAAAACGACATCTCTTTAGCTTCATCTTCTGCTGCGCTAACTTGCACCGAACCGTTATTATTAGCTCTACTATCTAAATCAGCTGTCGGTCCGTTAAATGTTAAGAATACACCCAGTCCTACAACCACCATTAAAGTAAACAAGGGAACTAACCATGTTTTTATTTTAGAAAACATAATTATACACCTCCCCTACGTCGACGTTTTTTCTTCCTACTTTTATCTAAGTTTAATCCTAAACCTAAGGATAAGTCTTGCCTGAAAATAACGTTATCGTAATCACGCCTGATATAACAGATGTTCTCACCACGTCTTGTAAGTAAAGACGCTAAGTCAGGTGAAATTGTCTGACCTAAACTTTTTTGATAATCGCTTAATACGTTTTCTGTCATATTACCTAAAACAGTATAATTGGCTTTATCAAATTCGTTAAACTCTCTATCTTTTATCATCTTATCAATACTATTGTAAAGATACGCCACACGACCACCTTTTTGGAATAAATGCTCGAACTGAGTGACCATGTATTTCTTAACTGATTCACTCTTAATTCTCTCAACACCATGGATAACCACAGTATCGCCATAACCTAAGTTACCAACGGCATAACCAATAATATTAACAAGCTGTGCCATCGCAATACCTTCACCACGTAACATTAACGCAGAAAAGTCATAAATAACACGTGGTTTATCAATTACTTTATCAATCTCTTGGTTCGTAATCTGGTTAAATAAATCCCCGTTATTACTAAGCATTGATTTGAAAATTGAACGGAGTACATTATACGCGTGTAATAACTCAGTGTCTTGAGCTGCCGCATTAAGTAACGCTTTATGTCTTGTATCTAAATAAATTGTAAATCGGTCCAAAGTTGGAACCTCAAAGTGTGGAATACCAACAACACGTAATGAATCACGATTTCTTTAGCATTCTCAGCCCACATTCCTTCACTTATATAGAACTTAGTAAGAATCTCCTCTAAAGACCCACGGATAATACTTCGGTCATTTGATGTTGTTTCAAAGGCTTGTTCAGCCATTAACTTAATTTTCTCCATTTGACTTGCAAATATAGAAAGTTCATTTTCCGTATCACCAAACATCTCGAACATGTTAACATCTCCGCGTTGCATATTAATACGAGCTGTTATATTATCTAATTTAGGACTTATATCATCTAAATTCACACCATCCAACACAATATGAACCACACGCCTATTATTAAGTAAAACACTTTGCCCAAGCTTACTACCCCATAAATCCGAAACATAAACTCTGTTCAAACCATGGTGAAAATTATCATTAGCAACAACAACATGATGGTCATATCCATCAACATTGAATAATACAGCTGAGTTGTTTACATCCCCTGTCATTGAACCAACAAATTCACCATCATAATCAGATAAACCATTGGTAACCAAATTATAATTACCAGCATACTCAGTCGAAGTGAAATAATACCCACGACCTCGCTTCATCGCATTATTTTTCCATAAAGATGATAACTCCCTACGCTGTTCACCTGGGTAATGTTCTATATTTAATGTTTTAAACCTATCCACATAAAGACGTTTAATTTTATCAACAGCCGCGTCTAATTTTTCCAATGTAGGTGCTTTAACCATCAATCTAAAATGAACATGTAAATATGCTGCCCCATCATGAAGTTCTGAAGCAACAATTTCTAGGTCCGCATTTTCCATCTGAACCTTTTGTTTATTCATCTTAGTTCCACCTTTTTCTTGCTCACTTTCATTGGACTTAGCAACACGCTCAGTCCTACTTTGGTTAGTCGCAATCCAAGAATCTGTTTTTCGACGTGTCTGTTCAAATAATATCGTAGTAATGTCTGCATCTAAACCACCTGGAATCATATTAACACCCCAGAATGCAGGGAAACCATCATTCGCCCCTTCGCGGTGAATAAATGTCATAATAGTACCACAACCACCATCAACGTCAAAATAATCAGAATGAAACACATAACGCTCTTTCGGTCTCGCTCTATCTAAGAAAGGGAAATTTTCATAAGTTATATCTTTAAGATTATCTTGTTCTTTTTCTTCTTTATTTTTTTTCTTGAAAAAACCCAAAATATTGAACTCCTTTCTTTTATATTATTTATTTGTAATTACTATAATCTTAATATTTACATAGTATATCCATATTATACCACATCTTGTAATTACAGTAAAGTAATTGGTGAAGTAAAATAAAAATAGAGCCTCATCGACTCTATAATAAAGAACTGCAAAAATATTACACCCGTGAAACACAAATATAAATAAATCGCTAATCCCCTTGGTTCCTAATATATTCTTGTACTACTTGTGTAGTATGTTCAGAAACAGTGCAAATAAAGTATGAACGAGACCAAAATACTGGTTTTTCAAAGAATCGTTTTAAATATTCCGAAAATCTACGCCTAATCATTCTAGAGCTTGTAGATTTTAAACCATTAATAAAATTAGGTAAATTAAGTGTTACTGGTGTTTCGAACAGTATATGCACATGATCCCCATGATAATTGATTTCCATTAAATTACAATCATTCTTTTCCATCATAGAATTGATAAAACTTGATAAATATTCTTCCATATCTTTGTTAAATACCTTTTTACGATGTTTTGTAACTAGTGCAAGATGATACTGTAGTAAAAAAACAGCTATGTCTATTTACATAATATTGATTGTTTTTTTCTTCATTTTTTTATTAAACCCCTTTACGGTTGTATTAATTTATGTTATAATAGTAACATAAGATGAATTACTATTGATTCTCTTATATTATAATAACACAGAAAGGAGGAAAAATTCAATGGTTAAAGAGAAAAAAATTTTACAGTTGTAAAAATATACTGTTAAAAAAATAAAGAAATAATTGATTATTTCACAGAAATAGCTCTTTTTAAGTAATAATTTAACGAATGTAAACATCTATCATCACAGACAATGGTTCTTTTTATACTCAAAAACTTATACTATCAGGAAAAACCCAAAAGAAGATTTTTAAACCATATAAATACGATAGTGAATTAATCGAAGAATTAAAACGTTATATAAAACACCTATAACGCAAAACAGATTCTTAAGGATAAAAAAAGAAGTTGATTTTGTTAAATTTGGATTAGACACCTATTTCTTACATTATTACTTTAAAAGAACAAACCAGGTAGATTATAATCACAACGGAATATCTGCACAAACAGCACAACAAATAACAAGTAAAATATCTCAAACATTCAAAAGCTTCAGAAAAGCACGTATTGATTATTTCAAAAATCCTGAAAAATACGAAGCGTGCCCAGAGTTACCTAGATACAAAAAGAAAAATAATATATCAAATTTCTACTTCACAAACCAAGATACAAAAATTAACAACAATATATTAAAATTCCCCAAAACAAAACTAACATTACCATTTACTTACAAAGTCACTGGTAAATACACACGTATGGAAGTAGTTCGTAAATATAACGAATTTGAACTTCGTATTGTATTCGAACAAGATGAAACCAAAGTTCAAAGAAACAGGTGTTGTCGCAGCAATTGACCCAGGTGTTAACAATCTTATAGCTATTACAACCAATAAAGGTCAGTCCCTATTAGTTAAAGATAAGATAGTAAAAAGCATCAATCAATTTGCAAATAAAAAAATCGCCCGAATAGCATCAGCGCAGACAACAAATGGTGGTTTCGAACGTCTGATTACATCAAAGCAATTACGAAAAGTTTACCAAAAACGACATAGGAGAATTGAACATTTATTTTACATCTTAGCAAATCATGTATTGAACTTTTGTCTGGAAAACAATGTTTCTAAACTTGCTTTAGGTAAGACTAAAGGTTGGAAACAAAATTATGACAAAGGTAAAGAAAATAATCAAAATTTCATTCAAATCCCATATACAAGCTTATATCAAAAAATAAAAAATAACTTAACAAGACATGGGATTGAAGTTATTGAACAAGAAGAATCCTATACATCACAAGCTTCTGCTTTAGACTTAGATCACATCCCAGTATACGGAGATGACGTACCAGTTGATATCTTTTCAGGTATACGTTACGGGAAACATAACCGTTTATATAAAACTAGCAATGGTGTAACAATTAATGCTGATATGAACGGAGCTTTAAATATTTTAAGAAAAGCATTTCCTGATGTAAAAATAGAATTAGATGACTTACAATATATGAAGAACCCACAAATATTAAAAAATATACGCAAGCCTAATTAACGTTCGTCAGAATGTTATATAGGTGATGGTCGCATCAATGAATATGCGAGTAATACTCTCATGAGGATTACAAAATTCCACCTGCAAAATACAGGTGGAATAATTCATTGTTCTTTATATATACTTTCCATCATTTGATCAATATCATAACCTATTAAATGAGTACATTGTTTAATCATTAGTGTTGAACTTTCAACCTCTGCTAATAATAAATTGACTGCAACTCTTAAACTTTCAGCATTATCTGCCTTAAGTATCATGTACTGATGTATTGACCTATACTGCTCACCTACATGGTGTTTAAGTATTTGGAATTTTTCTTCTTGTAATTGTAATAATTCAGGGTCTCTATTTTGTAAATTATCATACTGCTCTTTTAAATACGCAGCTTGATGATAAATCTTCTGTGATTCTTTTGTAGTAATTTTTATAATTTCAACATCAAATCCCATTTTCCTATAAAAATTATCAACCCTATCTAAAATAGCTTCTTTGTCATCTTCGAATAACAACGCTGAAGCTGATCCAACAACACGGTACATGGATCCGAACGAACCATCTAAGAACTCAATAAGCCCAGATTGCTCGTCTATGTCTCGAATACCCATTAGATAATAAAACGGCTTAGCAGAACGTTGTTTCCTAGTCACACAATACCTATTAGCTCGACCGAAATAACGAAAAGCAGCTATTACCTTGGCATAAGCTAAGTCCCCAGTCTTAGTATTACCTACAAGTAAATACGTAAGCCATATCCACACAATAACAAATGGTATAAGTAACGCACCAGAATTTGCCATAAATGATTTCATAACCATAAATATAAGCATAAATGCACTAACAATATAACACGAAATAACCTTAAGTGTTAACGGCTTTAAACCCACACCCTCTTTATTCTGTAACGTTATTTCCATATCCAATGCATTTTTATCTAACGCTGTTGGTATTTTATAAAACTTCTTTGCCATGAATCAAAAATACTCCTTTCTTTAATACGATTTTCAAAAACCATTATAACATATTTGGTACCAAATATCAAAAAGAAAGCCACTCATCGTGACTTTCTAAAATTACCTAAAACTTAGGTATAATTCCTTTTCGCCCTGTTTCTGGATTAACACCGTAAGAAACGGTAGCATTAAAAGTATTGCCTGCCTTTGAAACGAAACCTTCGATATACACTTCCTTACCACCTTCTAAAAGAATTCTTTCATCTTCAGTAAACCTATGATTACACCAAGATACTGGTACTGAATCATTTTGAACAAAGCCTAAATCCTTAAATCCAACAAAGTTGATTTTTTTACCTTGATCATTAGTAAATGATTGCTCTTGTAATTCACCTTCAATTTTATAAGGTGTATTATTCTTAGACATTAACTCAACTTGAATTTTTTCACCATTACATAATCTTGCACATTCATCATCTGTAAATCTATGTGTACGCCATTTTCTAGTAAATGATACTTGTTTACCCTTCCAAGCTCCTTCGTATTTTTCTTTTGTTTCATATGCCATATCTGTCTTAACTCCTAATTTATCTTTAATTTTCTTAGAATTTTCTTCCATTACTTTTATATCATGAAGCACTAATCTAGCCACTTCACCAATAACTTGCTCAGGTGTCACTTCACCTTTTTCAACGCGTTTCATGTTCGTAAATAGTCGTTCCGTCATTGTTAAGTCACCAATTTCAGTACCTGGTAATAACATATAACTTCTCTCACCAGAATCAGTAAGACTAAGTTTACCACGAGTGTCTTTCATAAGTGCTGTCTTACCAGACGTTACATCTGCTAAAGTACTTGTTCTTGTAGCCCCTGTACCAACTTCATGCTTATCAAGCTGTTTCATAAGCCATTTAACACTAGGTTGCGTTGGTTTTGGTGGGAATCCTTCGTGAACAAATCTACTAGCTTCATAACCAATAGACTTACCACTCAGTGATTCATCATCGTCATCATTATTAAATATTGCTTTAAAACCATATTTTTTTGGTGTATTTGCTGTCGCAACATACGTCGGACATAGTTCCAAATGTGCTTTGCTGCTCGTACTCATAATCTAAAGCAAGCATTGCAAGATAGTTTTTAGCGAGTATCTCATATATTTGAGCACCAACCTTACCATAAGTCGTTTCTAATGTTGAAAGTGACATCGGTACGTTTTTCCCTGGTCTATTAGCCCCGTGCGCACCACCTACTTTAACATGTGTTTTTCGAGGTACTCTATGAAGTAATAACCCTTTGTCAACACCCACAACATCTGCGATTCGATCAACTAACGGTAATAACTCATTAAACTGCTCAGGTGATATGAAATTATCTTCTGTTCTAGGGTATGATACAATTTGTGCCTCATACATTTTCTGATAAACATTAAGTACTTCTTTTGGTTTAACACCTTTATCTGCTAGTATCCCCGAAAGCCCAGCCAAGTCAAGCAACTTAGGTGGTGCTGATGTTTTCGTTACAGTACTATCTATAATAATCTTCGATTTCATTGGTAATGACGCTAATGGCACCTGTTCTTTTGTCGGATACATACTTGCGTTAGGATCCTTAAATACGTTTCCGTTTTCGTCTTTAAACCTTGCTTCATAGAAAGGTACTTTTTTGTAATTCGCTATCGCTTCAAGTTGTTCACCAACAATTCTAGTCATAGCTGATTTCAATCTACCTTGACGAAGTACCGTTTTATTATAACCATAAGTTGTTGCAATACGTGTAAACTGCATTGTTAGGTAATCATATTTAGCACGTGTTAACCCTTTTAGATACTCAGGAAACACTAATGGGTTACCAATTTGTTTTCGTCCAGTAAATGCCTTTTGTATTTCAACTTCTGATTCATCTATGAAGTACATCCTAGTAAACCTTTTATTACCAATTAAATTCAATTCATCTAATATTTCAATTGCTAAAACAGCACCTTCACCCGTTGGGTCAACGTCCGTTGCAATTACTATTTCACTACATTTAGATAATGTATTTTTTATATCACTAGCTACTTTAGATACTTTCGGTTTTAATTTCTTCTTCCATCCAAAATCTTCAGCTCGCCATGGTAAGTAACTCATAGACCATGATTTATACTTAGCTGCAAGTGACGGATGTACGTGCTGATCCGGATCAACATACTCATAAATATGCCCGACCGCATTTACAATCACATACTCTTCACCGTTGTATCTACCTTTATTACCACCAAGTGCCTTTGCGAAATTTCGAGCAGCTGATGGTTTTTCAGTTAATATACCTATCATTCGGTTATCGTCTCCTTTTCAATGTTTATTTTATTATCAATTCGTTACCGATTTATTATAACATATTTACCATAAATTTGTCAATTATTTAATTAACGCTATTTCTTTTTCTATGTTCTTCGCTTAATTTTCTCGTAAATCTATTATGCTGATCAGTTCTAACAGTCTCCATAAGTCGTTCTATATATTCATCACCATTTAACGTGAATCCACTAAGTTTTTTCTCATCACGAGCAATATCAGTACCATTTACGCTGAAATGGTCAAGCCAGAACCTAAGCATAGTAAGTTGTAACCCATCCATTGAAGACTTATTGAAGCGAATTAGTTGCCCCATAAGGTCCACCACTTTATCCAACTTCTCATTAAACTCACCATATGATTCCTTATCATTCTTCTCAAGCTCTGCTGTACCACCTAATTCGAATAGGATTTTTATTAAATAAATGTTTCGATGCATCTGTTTCTTCTAGCTTATACGCATGCGATAATAACGCAATCATAAGTCCATCCATAGCCTCTTTTCACACCATAATTATCAAGCCCATAATAAGTCTTAAACGTTTCAAATAAATCTTGGTCAACAGTTGGTCTAGTCGTGCGGTTACCATAGTCAAGCTCTTGTAGTGCATCTTTGAATTTTTTTGATAACTGTCGCCTCCTCTTTTACAATAGCAGGTGGATTCGCTACCCCGCTATTTTTCTTCTTTAATACCTTCAGACTCACTCACACCTTCATTATTTTTCGAATTCATCATTCTCATCAGAATTTTTCTTGGGTAGTTTCTGAGGTAGTTTCTTGGGTAGCCTCATCACTATCAGTACCATCAGTAGACTTACTACTTTCATCGTCACCCTCGTTAGGTTCAGTATCTGTCTCATTTTTCATCAAATGGACCATCTGTTTCATCATCACTAGTACTAGTAGTACTTGAACTATTCATATCGGTTGCAATAGACATCTCCATTAAGTCATCATATGAGTCCTTACCGTCTCCGAACTCTTTAAACGGACCATCTGTTTCTTCACCTGTAATACCTAAGTCTGATTTCAAATCATCAACCTCAGTATAAACTTTATCATCATATATGTAGTAATCCGTTATTGGTCGATACGTATCTTCTTTATCGTCATATAGATAGACTAACTTAGCTTTATTATTAGCGTCATAATAACTACGACGCTTCCTAGCAAGCCTAACACTATCTTCCATCATCTCATCTAATTTATTCGTATCACGAGTTGTTTCGTACCTATAACCCTGTGATGCACGAAATCTAGCCATCGTTCTTGCTGAGTCTTTATTGAAAAAATCCAATGCTTCATCAGATAAACTTCTCATTAAATATCACCGTCCTCTTCATCTAATAGATAGTTATCACCGCGAGTCAAATTAAGTAAACTATCAAAACCATGCACCGTCACGTTCTCAAGTGAGGCTACATTCATACTTAATACTTTAATACTATCTATTAATTGATTTAATCTTTGTTGTTCAAGTGTTGGTAAATCATAATCACGATTTTCATACGCAATCATGTGATCAATCGCATCAACAATATATTGGTTCATTGAACCATTGGTTCTACGCTTAGCCCAGTAACTAACTCTTTCATATGTATCATCATCAAGTCTTAGTGTAAGCCTTTTACTCATCACTACCACCATCCCTATATTTAGCTAAACGTGCAGCTGCTTCAGCTCTTTGTTCATCACTCATTACACGTTTCTTACTAGGTTTTCTTGATAGATTATAACCTTCGTTAAGAACACAGTCCACAGCCGTTACATTACCGTCTTCGTCAGTATCTTTTGATATTATAGTAACGCCAGTTCCTTCTAAATTAAGAAATCGCCTTACGTCAACTGGATAATTACTATAGATATAAGTCTTTTTATCCTGTACATCGTACCTAATTATAGTTTCTTGTTCATATATTTTAAATCTCACACTTTTAACCATCCTTATTTATAAACTTCATAACAATCGGTGCTACGTAATTTACCTGAGAGGTATTTCAAAAAATCATACCCCTCTCGTTCTATTCCGCACCTAATATCTCGCTCCATATCTCTCACTTTTTGTTGTAAAAAAACAAGATCAATCTCACCTATAACTTTACTTTTTTTGCAAATCTCCTGCAACGTGTAATTATCATAGAACTCCAATATAACCCTGTTTCTTCTAATTATTCTCTGAAACATAACTATCACCTACAAACGCCATTAATTGAACCACATCGTCATCAGTATTCGTTAGTTTACATATAGTAGTCTTTCGCCACACACTAGCTTCATCGTCTTCAGATATTAGCACACAATATGTTAGATCCAAATCGAAGCATACCACTTTTCGTTTATCTTCAGACATATCTTTATAAAACACATGAAAATCAAGCACTTCAAAATCTCGTCTGAACCCTTTTCTCATTAAATAATCCACAATCTTCTCAACATAATCATTACGCATCATACACCTCATCTAAAACAAATGAAACGTAATAACGAAATTCAGAGTTTATCGGACCATTACATGTCGATAAAACTAATGTAGACGTATTTACATCAGGTGCCGCGCCAACAGTCCAATCAGCTTCTGCCTTAAGTTTATCCACATACTCTTGGTATAAACTTGTTCCAAGTGGTCTTGGCACACTATACACAGTATCTGTCTCAACAGTCGCTTTTGCTGAATAAACTCTGTAACGATAAGCTTTACCTTTCTCATATACGTATATATATTTGTACTTATTTGCTGTTTCAGGATTTCTATACCACGTCTGTAACTTAGCGAACATATAATCACCATAAACAGCATGCATATAGTGTCCGAATACGAGCAATTGACCTGTTGTAGAACCCTCTGGTATGGCAGGCGTAAACAACTCACCTTCTAAACGGTATCCACCATACATACTATGTCTTTCGTAGAAGTATTCCCCTACATTTGGTTCTTGCATCACAACTTGGTTCAGATTTGTTCCAGGTAAATATATCCAACGTGTTGCATTATTATTAATAGATTTAAGATAATTAAAATCAATGCCTTGGGTTAATTGCTTATCTGACGAACCACCTTGATTACCATCATTTCTAGACCTATCTTCGAAATTAACAGGTGGATAATTTTTAATACCATTTGCTACTTTATCAGCAAGAGCTACATTATCATTACGCCCTTTAGTCTGTGAAGTATAGTCATAAACGAAATATCCACCACTAAATAAAGACATGCTGATCAAAAATGAACCAGCTATCACCAACCCTTTACTTTTACGTTTTAAAACCACAATACGCTATTCTCCTTTCCAATATAGTTATCATCTCATTATAACATATCTAGTGAAAAATATCTAATTTCACCAACTGATAACGTCTATCATAACGAATCGGAAAATTTTGTATCAAATGTATCAACTTTTTTTAACTTTTTTTTACTACGAAAAATTGTGTGAGTTTTCACAAACAATTCTGACAATTTATTTAACCGTTTACAACGTTAATGTAATCATGCTTTAATAGTACTAATAATAGTACGTATTTTTTTTCTGTATAAGAGCTAGTTGAAAAAAAGTGATACATTTTGATCAAAGCGTTTACATTTTAAGCAAATCGACTGAGCCCCAACGGGTTTCGATGTATCACTTTTGTCTTAAAAAAATTGATACATCAAAAATGCCGAAATGGACCTTTCGGCTTAGCAAGTGCGTTTACGATGTATCAATATGTATCAATTTTTGACCTATTTTGACCTTCAGCGTTTTTGATACATATTGATACATTTATGAAAACGTTACCTCCCTTCTCCAACATGGCGTAAGGTCGATTTTACGATTTTTCCATGTATCAGTTTTTGATACATGTTTTTGATACATTCAAAAAAATCGCTTACTCTCATGGCGCTCTAAGCGTTCTTTAAAAATTCTTGAAAATCGTAATGCAGTTCGTTTTTCAAAAAGCGCCTATTGACAAAAAACCTTAAGTATGATATATTATTTAGTTATGCGAAAAAAACAGTAATTTTGAACCGAAATCACACATTCTGTAATATTATGTAAACTAAAATGATAGTTTACTCATTTTGAGTAACACCTTAGTAATCAATGTGGTTATAATATTTGTAACGATTATGAAAACCTGAAAACGGTTTATTTCAGTACCCTACTAACAATTTCCAAAAAATTGTTATGAAATAAAAAAAGATATTTAATACTTTAGTTCTCTAAAATTCCCTAAAAACCTGTGTCAATGTGTTAAATCCGAGACTTTTTCTCAACCAAGGGCAAAACTCACATCGCTATCTGTTACATCCGAACATTTAGCTTAAAATTGATTTCAAGTTCGACTATTACGAACAATTATTTACCCCACTATTTTTCAATACTTTGCGATACCCTTTTTATAATATTTTTTTACCGAAAATTCATTAAAAATCTGTATTAATATACGGGATTTTTTTACTATGGTAAAAAAATATCAAAATTTTCAAAAATAAACTATTTCAGGTATGAATTTATTTCAGTTGACATAAAATTACGAAACAACAGTTTCGTCGAATGTTTAATTGGTCCAATCGGACTAAATAATGAACTAATTGGTCTTTAGGTAGACCTGATTGATTTCCTATCACATATTTGGGAGATATGGGGTTCTAAAACTACATATCGAGTTCAGAATAATGATTCTAAGCGATTCCAAATAAACTTTTAATCATACAGGAACTATATATTTTCCCTTTGGTGGCTCATTAACCCACCCGTACGGTCAGTTATTTCTTACATAGGATCTCTCTGTCAATTATGCACCATATTGACCGTACAAAGATGTTATTCTTATTAAATACGTCAGTTAATTTTTCTCCTTTAGGTATATTGTCAGCTTAGTGTATGCTGCTTGTATCAATTAATTAATCTGTAAATACACTAGTGAGTTTTTGGCATGAAACTCCTGTCACACACCTGCGATTGTAGGTGTGTATTTTTTTGTACGCTACCGCGTACCGAAAGTCGTTCCGTAAATCTGAAAAATATCTCATATTGATGATTTAAAAATGAAACTCACTTTGTGGTCGTAGATTGTTGGATAGAATTTATTCTTGAAAAATCGTCGTCATATATGATATGATGTTCTTGTCGCGTATGAGAACCAAAGTCAAATTACGACCACACCTTACGGGGTTACTAGTATAGGGTATGGTGCAATTCCATACGACCCCACCACGAACATAAACAAACCCACATCCTTTTTGGGTGACGGGTGATATACAAATGGAATGTAAAAGAAAAAAATATAAAAAGTCAGAAGGCTTAATATATGAACTAAGATGTAATATGTTTTTATTGGTTAAACATTTACATCCCTCCTTATAAATAAATAAAAAAACAATGAATTAAGATAAAATAAACTAAAAAAATGATGATGATGATAATGCATTTTTTTCATAGTAATAAATAGAAACGAAGCAAGTTCACCCTGTTTATAGTTCAAAACAAAAAGACAGTCTATATTAGACTGTCTTTTTATTTTTTATATATAAATTTATATGCACCAAACATGCATCCGATAATTATTAGAATTAAACCAACCATATAATAGTAACCATATCGTACAATTGCTGATTCAGGTAATTGTTTCGGTTGGTTATTTTTTTATTACCTTCGGCATGAACAATCGGTTTAGTCTCAGTGTTAACATCTCTCTTCGCCAACTTCTCTTTATCCGATTTTTGTTCATCAGATTTTTTCTCTTCTTTCTTAACCTCAGGTTTTGCTTCTTCGGCTTTTTTCTCTTCCGTCTTAGTTTCAGCTTTAACCTCAGTCACACCACTATTCACCTCTTGTTTCACAGATGTAGCTGCTGGTTGTTCATACACTACAGGCTGAGTATATTGTGTTGCAGTAGGCTGTTGGTACGTAACTTGTGGTGTATATTGAACAACAGGTTGTTCCATTTTCTTAACCGAATACCAGTACGATGTTAAACCATTCATACTAACTGTTTTACCAGTATATGTATAAACATATCCGTTACTAGTTATTGAACCACTTGGTGCGACATCTGATCCGTAATATGCTATTGTTTCTTGACCAGGTGTATCGGCAATGAACATTGTATTACCAGCATTTGCCGCTGATGTTATACCTAATGTTAAACCAAGACCAAATAACGTTGATATTATAAATTTTCTCATAACATTAATGACCATCTTTCTTTAGATTTTTTTATTTACTTATATCACTAATTGTAACCCATCGAAACGTTTTTGTCAATTAATATTCAGGTCACAAAATGTGACCGATTGATTTATTAGAAAATTCAACTAATATAATCACGGAGGTTTATCAAAATGAACTATTCAATTTCTGAATTATTAACTTATAACAATATCAGCGCCTCACAACTAAAAGCTCTTAAGAAAGAACTTAAATGGTCTCTTGGGAATCCATCTAAATCAAAAATTAAAACAGCTATTGCTGAAACTATTGATAACTTAAATAGCGAAAACGCAAGCTTAATCGATTTTTGTTTCGCATCTAAGTTGCACGAGCTAACTATTGGTGATGTGGTGCCTGAAAAATTATTAAAAGAAAATGACAAGATAGTTTTATTCAAAATTAACTTAAACGACAAGTTAAAAGAATTAAAACTAATGGTCGAAAACGGTAGGTTATCAAACATCGTCTACCGTATGAACCTGTGATAGAACCCAACCCGTGAAACACGGGTGGGATGAATCGCTAGTCTCCTTGGTTTCTAATATATTCTTGTACCACCTGTGTAGTATGCTCAGAAACAGTGCAAATAAAGTATGAACGAGACCAGAATACTGGTTTTTCAAAGAATTCTTTCAAATATTTAGAAAATCTAAGTCTAATCATTCTAGAACTCGTAGATTTTAAACCATTAATAAAATTAGGTAAATTAAGTGTTACTGGTGCTTCGAACAGTATGTGCACATGGTCTTTGTCGTAATTGATTTCCATTAAATTACAATCATTTTTTTTCATCATAGAATTTACAAAACTCAATAGATATTCTTCTATATCTTTATTAAATACCTTTTTACGATATTTAGTAACTAATACAAGATGGTATTGCAATAAAAAAACAACTATGACGATTGGTATAATATTGATTATCTTTCTTCATTTTCTTTTTTTATTAAACTCCTTTACAGTTGTTATTATTTTTTTAATATGTGATATAATAAATACATATAAGATATCTCATCTTACTATTATAATAACACAGAAAGGAGGAAAAATTCAATGGTTAAAGAGAAGAACTTTACAGTTGTAAAGTACGTTATTAAAAAAATAAAGAAATGATCGATTATTTCACAGAAATAGCCCTTTTGAGTAACAACCTAACAAATGTAAATATATACTACCATAGACAGTGGTTCTTTTATACGGAAAAACCTTTATTACGAACAAAATCCAAAAAGAAAATTTTTAAACCATATAAATACGACAGTAAACTAATTGATGATCTGAAAAATTATATGAACACATATAACGCAAAACAGATTCTTAAGGGTAAAAGAGAAGTTGATTTTGTTAAATTTGGATTAGATGCCTATTTCTTACAATCATATTTCAAACAAATACACCAACCTGACTATAACCATAGCGGGTTATCAGCACAAACAGCTCAACAAATAACAAGTAAGGTATCCCAAACGTTCAAAGGTTTCATAAAAGCTCGTATAGATTATTTCAAAAACCCCGAAAAGTACGAAGCATACCCTGAACTACCTCGATACAAAAAGAAAAACGGTATATCAAATTTTTATTTTACAAATCAAGATACAAAAATTAACAATAATATATTAAAATTTCCTAAAACGAAATTAACATTACCTTTTACTTACGAAGTTGCTGGTAAATATACACGCATGGAGGTAGTCCATCGATATAACGAATTTGAGCTTAAACTCACATTTGAGCAAGATGAAAAACCAGCATTTAAAGAAACAGGCGTTGTTGCAGCAATTGATCCAGGTGTTAACAATCTTATAGCTATTACAACTAATAAAGGTCAGTCCCTATTAGTTAAAGATAAGATAATAAAAAGCATCAATCAATTTACAAATAAGGAAATTTCTAGAATAACATCAGCGCAGACAACAAATGGTGGTTTTGAACGTATAGTTACATCAAAACAATTAAGAAAAGTGTATCAGAAAAGGAATAGAAGAATCGAACATTTATTTTACATCCTAGCGAATCATGTATTGAACTTTTGTCTAGAAAACAATGTTTCAAAACTTGTTTTAGGTAAAAACAAAGGTTGGAAACAAGGTTATAACAAAGGTAAAGAAAATAATCAAAACTTCATACAGATACCATATACTAGCTTATATCAGAAAATAACAGATAAATCGACAAAACATGGAATAGAAGTTATTGAACAGGAAGAATCTTACACGTCACAAGCCTCTGCTTTAGATTTAGATTACATTCCTGTATATGGGAATGATGTTCCTGAAAATAGTTTTTCTGGTAAAAGATATGGAAAACATAATAGATTGTATAAAACTAGCAATAGCATAACAATTAATGCAGATATGAATGGATCTTTAAATATTTTAAGAAAAGCATTTCCTAATATAAAGGTGGAACTAAATAACTTGCAATATATGAAGAATCCACAAATATTAAAAAATATACGCAAGCCTAATTAATATTTATTAGAATATTATATAGGTGACGGTCGCACCAATGGATATGCGAGTAACATCCGTTTGGAGGTTACAAAACCTCACCTGTGAAGTACAGATAAGGTAATCCATCCTACTATTTAAAACCCAAAAAGGAGAAAAAAAAAATGACACCTAAATTAAGAACTGTATGCAATAACTGTCATTTTGTAGAAACTGGAGAAACTGACGTGTTGTTTAGTTACGACACACCTGTTTTAGAAATTAAAGACTATAAAATTGTACGAGTATTTGAATCGTATAGCTTCAGTCCGACTACATCAAAACATATCAATAAATTTATTGACAGTTTTGGTTTTATCCAATTAAACGGACAAAATCTATTCGCATTAGATAATAGACAGCGTAAAAAATTACTCGACGAATTTTATAAAAGCCCCAAAAACGCGAGATAGCTTACACAAAATCTTGCAAAAAATATAACAATATTGTATAATTAACTTATAAAATTCTTAGAAAAGGATGTGTTCACTATGATGGACTCTACAACTAGTTTTATAAGTACTTATCAATTATTTATGATAGTTCTAGGAATGTTTTCTCTAGAGCTAATTACCAACTACTTCATTTTCCGTAAAATGGATATCGAACCTTGAAAGGGACTAATCCCGTTCTACAACACTTTTGTATATTATAAAACATTTTACGGAAGTGGTTGGATGATGTTGTTAGTATTTATTCCTATCGTTGGAATATGGTTCCAATTCGGATTACTAAACCGCTTAGGAAAAGGTTTTAACAAATCATTAATCTGGCGTATCGCCCTTCTTATGATCTTATCACCTATTGGTAAGTTAATTCTTGCTTTTGGGCATGATGAGTTTGATTGGGAATAATATAACGCAATAAAAGGCTGTACGTCAATCTTGGCTACAGTCTTTATTTTTTCACACAGGAGACAATTCTATGACAAAAAACATATTAAGCACATTACAAAAAGAAGATATTATATTAGAGAGTAATATCGTAAAACTATTCAAAATACCATTCGATATCAAATCAGCTGAAACAATCACAGATGATTTTTACGAAAAACACAAGACTTATAAATATAAGTCCAATGATGGTAAATATTTAGAGCAATCACTCTCACTTCGAATTGAACTAAATAATAATCTGAACACTAACGTAACACTTATTGTTAAAACAATTGGTAAATTCTCAGCCGAGTCACAATATGTTACAGAAACCTATCCATGATTATGTAAAAATATCGTACTAAAAGCCGTACCGGAACTTACTAGAGTTTTTTACACGAATCTAGTCCTAAATAACGATTACTGCCCTGTTCTAAAGAACGCACTCAATTATGAATGGGTATAAAAAATAACTAAGAACAATTAAGTTCTTAGTTATTTTTTTTTAATATTTACCACTCTTAGTTGCGTTGTGGTCACGACATAACATCTGTACGTTATCATCAACCGTACGACCACCTTGTGACCAAGGTATGATGTGGTCACCTTGCATTGCTTCATAATCATATTCAGTTTCGTTACCTTCAGCTAAACAATGCGGGCACTTGTGGTTTTGTCTTTCATAAGCTGCTTTCTTTTGTTTATCACTAAATGCACGAAGTGACAAATGTTTTTCATCCTGTGAAGTTCTATCTGAAAGTAAATACGGTATAATCCCACTAACCTTAGTTACATCATCATCTTGAAGTAATTTTTTCATAGTTTCTTTTAACTCATTAGTATTATAAGTTTTATCTTTATATTTGTTGTAAAGTAACCCCCATGCTTGACCGTTCGTAAGTTTACCATCTTTAGGGAAATATAATTTAGCCCAGTTGATAACTTGGTTATAATAGACCCACAGTTCATTAGCATCTGTGTCGTGTTGATGTATCGCCATATAGTCTTGCCCTTTATCAAGCTCATCTCGGTCCGCAATCCATCCTAACACCTTTTCAAGTAATTCTTGACGAATCGGATCACCTTTTACGTAACCGTCAGCGATTTGTTTAGCAACGGAATTTCGTTTCGAAAAGTACGACTTAGCATCATTAAGCCATGGTCCGACATATGCGGCATTTAGTAACTCTTGGTTCGTTAATTTCTCACCTGCTATGTTGATAATTCTAAACCATTCAAGCTTCTCAGACTCCGTGCCTTCACATACGTATACTGTAATTTCATACTCTAATATCTTTTCTTGTTCATCTTCAGTTAAATTTTGCCAATATCTATGGTTTATAGAATATTCTTTGTTAACATATGAGCAAATAGATATCGTACGTTGCTGCCCGTCAAGTACTTCGTACAAGTCATCACCAACTTTCGCCCAGTACATTACATTAAGTGGATAACCATGTTGTATCGAATCAATAACAGCATTTCGTTGCGCGTCTTTATAAACAAATTCTCTTTGATAAGGTGGTCTGATAGTTAATTTACCTGAAAAGGCAAATACCCCATCATCTCCATTATCAACGTAACCTTTTACCAAATCTCTGACTTTTACTATGTTTTGTTCAATTTTCATTTATTTGTTTTCTCCATTCTTTCTTTTTATAAATATTCGAGCATATTTTGGTTTACCATTTATAATGCCAATCCCTAATCCACCACCATACTTCATTTCTGGTTTAAACCCTAACGACACGAGTGTTTCTCTATAATTAGCCCACGAGTTACCGCAAGCTATTCCTACAATATCAAAATGAACTGATAAATCACCGCCTAAATAACCTTCATTCAAAATACCACCTACATTACTGTGTGGATGGTATCTACCAAGCATAGTTATAGGCACCCCTATAACATCATGATAATCGATGGGTATATCTGTCACTTTATCAACATTTATGGCATTATAATTATCGTATCGCTTATGTTTCATCTCATCATATTTTTGATTTAAGTACAAAATCACTATAATCTTTACTTAACTTCAAATTAGTAAATACGGTTATGGATGCTACTTTCGCATATTTCTTACCATCATTTATTAAATTCGTGTATTTAATATCATATTTTTTTCATAATTTTTTTGGTATTTCAAAATAACAACTTTTTATTTACGATTGAACCTAACCATATATCACCTGATTGAATATATGGGAAAAAAACTCTTTGTAAAACAACTGCATTCAAATTACCCCATACTATAAATTTCTTATCATATTGCATTACTAATTTGATATAATCACGAAATAGAGAAAACGGTGGATTAGTTACGATGATATCAGCTTGTTTTTAATAAATCAACACACTCATTTGACCTAAAAATCACCATTACCTAATAACCTTACATCTTTAATCTGTTTACCTCCACTGGTAACAATTCGAGCAAATGAGCCACCGTTATAGTTAATAGATGTTGAAATCAACTTTCTTAAACCTAATTTTTCAAAATTATTTAAAAAATATTTCCAAAAATTTGATTCATTCGGATTATCACAATTGCAATAAACAACCTTATCTTTAAAATGTTCTTTATAATGTTGCAATTCTAGTTCGATATCCGACGTTTGAGTGTAGAATTCATCCTTGGGGTTAATCTTTGCTTCATTTAATATTTTATTTCTTGATTTCATTAACTAAGCTCTTTTCTCTTAATAAATATTCTAGCATAACAACTTCGAACAATATGTCCGTCTTTTTCAAAACATTTACCTTTAGCTGGTTTACCAACAAGTACTGGATTTCCGTTAATCTTCATTCCAGACATTCCTGTAGGTGTTTCGTTACGGCATCTATTTCTCGATATCCTCTATAATCTTTCGTAGTGGAAATACCAGCTAAATCATCTTTACCATTACATAAACCTACAATATCAAAATATGTAGCTAAATCCCCATTGAGACTTACACCGTTATCGTTAATATCTTGCTTATCACTTGGGTTATATTTATCAAGCATTGTAATTGGTACACCCATTACCCCGTAATAATCAATCGGGATATCAGATACCTTATCTACATTTATCGCATCATAATTATCATATTTTCTATAACGAGTTGCTGCATCTTCACTTACAGCGCCGTCTTCGTTATAATATTTTCTCCATAATATCACATCACCATTACGCTTTTTCGTCTCAAGATTTGTAAACCATCTACATAAGCCAGCAACTTGCTTTGTCATTCCGTCTGGTGTTCTAAACTCTTGTGGTTGCGTATGTCCTATCCATACATTTTTATCTTTCAAATATGGGAAAAATTCTTTGTAAGTTATAGCATTCTTGTTACCAATTATTAAGAACTTTTTATTATAATCCATAAGTAGCTTAACATATGCTCTAAATGTACTAAAAGCTGGATTCGTAACCACTATGTCAGCTTCTTCTAAAAGCTTAATGCATTCACCTGAAGCGAAATCACCGTTACCTACTAAGTCTGTTCGTATTGGCGTTCCATTATATTCAGTTAGTTCCAATTTGTACGAATGTGGTTCGTCTGAGATATCATTATCAACATAATGAGTTGAAATAAGTTTTTTAAGACCTAACTCATCAAAATTAAGTTTAAAGTAGTTCCAAAACTCAGACCATTCTGGATCATCACAATTGCAGAAAACTACTTTATTTTTGAAATGATGTTTATAATGTTTTAATTCTTTTTCTATATCTGTTAGCTGAGTATAGAACTCATCATTTTTAGCAGCTTTTGCTGCTTTTAGGTTACCATTTTGTTTCACCATGGGATTATTCTTCTCTCTTTCTTTTTACTAAATATTATAGTATAATTATATCACAAATCCTGTAACCGTGCAACTTAGAGCCGATATTTTATTAAAAAAATGCAGCTCTTCGAGCCGATTGTTATAAGGAAATTGTTCCAATTTTTGTTTTAGACAAGTTGGTTTAAAAATATATTAAAAAAACTATATATTAGAAAGGATATCAAAATTATGTTTAAAAAAAGATTAATGAACAAAAAAACCAATTAAAGTAATACTTAAAGTTCGTGACCATCACAGAACCGAAAGGGATGTTTTGGGTGAAGTAAAAACTTTCGAAGAAGCCTTCGATGTTATGGAAGATTGGTTAGAAAAATATTCAAGTGTAGAATCACATTATAAACGATTCCATAACTATGAAGATACATTAATATGTGATTATGGCGCTCATAATGCAAATATTATTTTTTTACTAACTTAAATATGGGTGAGTAATTATGGAACAACAATTTATTAAATATTTAAAAAAATTCAAATAAATTTAATATGAATAAAAACGGAAAGCTTCACTATAGTGAAGTTTTTTTCTGTTTTTTTATATGAAATTAACATAGAGCAACTAAGATTAGAACAAAGTTACGCTGACCATGTTTCAAATAACGAAATCATCAGATATTATTTAGAAGATAAAGGTGAATCTAAATTTAAACAATTATCTATAGATCTTATAGCAAAATTCACCAGAAACAATAACCTAGATTTCGATACCAACCTTGACAACCTACTCGATATTATCGAAGATATTGTTATTTACGAACCAATAATCAGTTATTGTCAAAGCTGTTGACCCACACCCCAAAGGAGAAAAAACCATGGAAGACTTAATTAGACAACGAGATGAACTCAAAAAACAATTAGCAATTCTTAATGATCAAATCAAACAAGAAGAAACCAAAATAGTCTTAACTGACAAAATTTTATCGAAAATAAAACAACTAGAAGACATTCTAGCTGATGACGTATTAGCTAAAATCCACTATTCACCTGAGGAAAATGAACTAATGATAACTGAATATTTCGAAAAAGAATATGCTGATTTCAAAGAATATGACCCTGATTATGAACGTATTTTACATTACAGAAAACCTAAAGACTTAACTAGTATTGTAGATAACCTAGATACCGCAATTCACAATCATAATATGATTAAAAATAAACTTAAAATATCAAGCCTATTATCTACTAAAGGTACATACACATTCAATTTTAAAAATTTTGTCCTTGACAAAGCAATGGAAATTGAATATAAAGAAGATATTTCAACATCCCTTGATGAACCATTCGGAATAACTGTTTATTCAAAAGTTAATTTCAACAAGGATGACACTGTTAATTTAGCAATTACATCAACTATATCTTATTATCATGATATCGAAAAAGAATATGATAAAAATATTAACGATATAGATTTCCATATAGCATACAACGAATATGCGGATAATCCATTAACAACAGAAACGTTCACGTGTTTTGTTAACAATGTTGAAATAAAGAATATTCACGATACTTTACAAAAAATTAAACAAATTACATTCGACAATGCCCATCTTGTTAAGTTGAGTAGATTGTAATCACGTTACCACTAACCTATTCCTGGTGGACTCAGAGTATGTTCGATTCGTACAATAGGTATATTAAATATAGAAAGGATACAAAATTATGGCAAACGAAACATCAGCATGGGGTTCAGTAACAATTTACGCTCCAAGCAAAGACGATTTAGAAGATTTTATCTACCTTAAAATTCTATCAGAAAAAAATACAACGTATAGTACCGAATTTTCGGACTTTCCTCAATATACGGTCAATACTGAAAATACATTTTCATACGAAAAAGTTATTCAAGCATTATACAGTAAACATGATGTACATATAGAAAAAAATGGTTCGTGTTCCGTTAATGTAGCACTATGTGGTACCGGACGTTGGTCATTCAAAGAAAACGCCCGTTGGTTCTTTTCTTATCCATTTGAAGAATTTGAATATGAAACATCCCTGCAAAATAGACTTCGTGATAATCTTAAGAAATTAAGCTTTAGAGCTGAATTCGATATCGAAGAAGAGGAACTTGATATTTCCTATTCCCACGCTTGCTACGAAGTTTCGTGGAATAACGATAAAGAAGATTTTAAAGAAACAAATATTGCATATGAGAGGATATTGCCACATCATGGTAAACTATCAATCGGACAATATGACTAATCACTGATACCAGAAAGGATACAAAAAAAAAATGAAAGAAATCACATATAACTTTTTTACTGGATTAAAAGAATTATCGAAAAAATATAACCTTATGGGGTGTTTTGATATTGAATTATCATCAACATTTTTTAAACCCCGCAGCTATTATACAGAATTTTATATAGACATTGATGCTGAAAATTTCACAGCACTGATGATTTGCAACTTACTTGATGACATGAGGGGTCTGTTAACAAAAATAAAATACCCTGTTGATTTGGAATATACTTTCAGTATTTCTTCAAATGGAGGAACTATTTATAATTTATTTGACGATTCTTATGAGCCAACAAAAGCAAACAAACAATCAAATAAAATAGAGTTCCCGCGTGATTGCGAAAAAGAAGAACAATATTATACACTATCATTAGATAAAGGTGAGCTTACTTTAACAAAAGATCATGATGATAAAGAAGAATACTTCAAAGAAAACCCTGAAATCATTGATTTCCTAAACTCATTTATCGACAATAAAATCCCAAAAACTACTTCACCTGCTGTAAAATAAATCATAAAAGATATCAGAAAGATCCGTGAGAACATAAAAGATTACATCAATGATAATATGGTAAACCCATTAAACTTTGGATTCCATTACAACAATAATGAATTAACAGGTGTTTATTCATTATTCGAATACTATGTATGTAAAGACGATTATTATATCGATAGATTGAATAAATTAAAATTCATAAGCGACCTACCAGCTTATGCATTATTCAGAGAAGTTGATATGGCGAATTTTACAGAAATACCTATGGAATATACTAGAACAAGACCTTTTACAACGTCTAAAGTCACTAATGATAAACAATATTTTGAGAATGTCATCAAAAGCTTAATTCAAAATACAAATATCAAGTTAGATGACATCAAATCATTTTATATTAACTTAGATATATTAGATTACGGTTCAATGGATGTCCAAAACGGTACTTTCAAAATAACTGCTAGTAATAAATTGTTAGCACAAGTGGAATTCATGGATTATGATAAAGTATCACAACCGGGCTTCTTTAAATTAAAAGAAAATATTCACAAATTCTTATATGAGACTCACAGTGAAGGCTACTCTATCTTAGTCACAAAACTTGAAGATGACGATTCAGAATATGGTGGAATCTCTCATCCTGGATATACTCTACTTGAATTTATCCAAGACATTGGCGAACCATTCAGCATCATCAGCAATAAAGATAAACTCAATGCTGACCTAAAAGACGCTGGGATTAAACCAATCAACTATTAAAATGAAATTAACTAGAAAGGATACAAAAATTATGACAAACACAATTAACGAACAAGACTTTATTGAATACTTAAAAACTCGTGATGAACTTTGGACTAAACATAGTGGGCAAATTACTTATTCAGAATATTTTGATTACAGAGACCAATTAAGTTCAGAAACCATGGCTAAAATCTTAAAAAATAAAGAACCTGATATGTCTATAAATACAGCAGTTTACTGGTATTTAGAAGAAAAAGATTGGCTTTCAGCGTCAGATGTATTTTATAAAATCAGTAAAGAATATGCCGAATCACGAAAATTAGATTTTGATGATGTTCAAGATGAACTAGATGATTTAATCAGAGATAATGTTGATTATGACCCAAATATAGATACATTACTTGGTAATTCCAACCCAGACGACCTTCATATTATTTTCGGAGATAACTGGGACGATGATTATGGCAAAATGTATAGATGGAATGAGTATAAATCATATTTAGAAGATGATGAAACAACAGTAGATGAACTAAATGAAGCTCTACTAGAGACTGAACTTGGTTGGTTACTAGAAACTCAAGGTTATAAACCATATGATGTATTTGAAAATCACAAAAAACCACTCGGAAACGAATTTCTAAACCAGGTGTACTCAGAACTATTTGAATACGAACCAACCCTGGAAGGAACTCAACTAACAGCTGCGCTGGAGTCGGACGACTGGGATGCAATCATGGCAATCCATGATCATAAACCGTTTATCATAAAAGCTGGTTCAGCTTTTGGTTTATACAATAGTGTACACGGTTCTGGTTGTGGTTTCGAAATCCGACTTGAAAAAGATATTGTCGTAAAAGATAGACAATATGAATATGGCATCTGTGAATCAAATAGTCCTTACGGATATAGTCCATCAGATACTTATGGTGGTAGTCCTGCTAGTGGACGTAATAATATCGCAGTCGCTTAAATGATATCCATATTTACGGTGACGCACCGTCGAATGGAAGTCAGAATATAAGTCTAGTTTAGACTTGCTATTCTAGCACATTTACGTTATAATAATCTTATAACAACTTTGCCTGACTCGACTGCGGACGCTAGCCCACCTGAGTCTTTAAAACGATGCGAGCGACCGGTCCTATCTAGCGAGGGATCACGCCGAACAAGTACGAACTGGCAAGTCGTGGAACTCAGCCGAGCATGACTCTGGATTCAATTGATAAAGATGGTGCTAATAATGATTACAACTCTACTAAATATAATTGCTTCAAATCACCATCTTTATCTTTATTATTAAAAAATACATGCAAGCCTAATTGACATTCATTATAATATCATATAGGTGATGGACGCATCAATGAACATGCGAGTAACATACATTAATAGATTATAAAACTCCACCTGTGGAACACAGGTGGAGTAATTCATTACCTCACTCTCGGAGTGTGATCTAGGGTTCTGAGAACAACACACTTCAGGTGTTTAACGCCCCTAAGAACTATAGTTCTAAATAAATATATAAAATAATATTAAGTGTACTAAATTATATATCTATCGGTGAAACTCAGTCTTTCCAGACTAAGGCTGACATCCTATAAATGGCAGCTCGCTGGATGGTTACTACATTTATGTTTCTGTAATAACTTCTCCAGGATTAGGCACCTAGTTATGCGAACTTTATGTTCGCGTGCATATGTACGCAGTTCGATATCAAAAGAACGTCTTTTGATAATATTTCTAGCTGCGTTAACATCTGCATTAACTGAATGGTTACAACAAGTACATTTAAATAAACTCTGTGATTTTCTATTTTTCTTAGAAACAAAACCACACTTAGAGCACTCTTGGCTCGTATAAGCAGCATTTACTTCCACTGTTGTAACACCATGTATTTCTTCTAATCTAGCTAATTTTTCTTTAACTGTTTTACGATATGAACGGTTTATTAAGCGATTCATTTGTTTCGATAAGTTACTATATCTAAAATCTAGTTTTTCAACTATAAAAACAGAATATTCTTTATTAGCTAGTTTATTTAATATTCTACCAATTTCATTTTTAACAAATGATCTAATTTTAGATTGTAAAGAATTGTAATAAGGGTCACTAGTTAATTTTACACCTTGCGCTTGCAGTTCTTTAGTTCTAGCTAATAACAACTCATCCCAGATTTTTAGTTTAGTAAAAGTTGTAATACCATGTCTTTCACCATTACTAGTTGTGAACATAGTTACCATACCAAAATCAAGTCCTAACTCATCTGAATTCGTTCTAAGTGGTGCTTTATTATGTGCCAAGATAGGTGAAACCGTAAGTTTACCTTCTTTTAAACCAACTTGAACAAAGGGTACTCGTTCACCACTTTTAAGTAATTTATCATAATAAGGATTGTTCTTAAGTGGTATATAAACTGGTTTACCTTTATCAAGAGTTGATAATTTTAACCAATAGTTTACATGATAAGCGTTCTTAGTGACTTCCAATTTAGCTATATTTTCATTTAATTTCAATGTTCTAACTTTAGATAAGTCGGGTAATGAAATAGATTTTCTAGCTTGTTTTACAAGTCGTCTCATGAATTTCATTATCTCATCAGGTACAGCTAGTTCAACCTCAGGTTTATGTTTCTTGGTGGGAACTATAAGTTCACCATTGTCTCCATACGCCCATTTTAAAGTCGGTTTATCATACCATAATTGATTCTTGTTAATTCTATAACAAGTTGTAAGTAATGGTTGTCCATCCACTAACGTATCATCAATACTAGATGAACCAAGATATTCCTTGATTTTATTAGAAATTAATGCTATCCATGAAGTATATGATTCGTACGCTTGCTGATAACAACATTGTACATAACGAGCTGATAATGGTGTAACTATTGCATTATCTCTAATATCTTGTAATATTATCTCAAGTGGCTCTTGTTCTTTACCTTTCTCAAGGTTTTTGTTATACCTCTTCATAGCATTGTCATAAAGAACATTAATATCATCTTGATAAGGTTTTGCATTAGTAAATTTATTAACACCGTTTCCTTTAATAAGATCGAAATTCATATCTTTAATGAATTTGCTGAGTAAAATAGAATAATGAGACCATAATGGTTCTAAATTATCTATCTTACCCTTATTGGTAAGTGTATCATGTTTTTATTATAGATATATACATGTTACTATAATCTTTAGCCATATGATCTCACATCCTTTCTATTTTGGTAATGAATTTTTAATACTATCTGATACTTGTTTAGAACGTCTCTTAGAATATAATCTAGCACAAAATGATATTATAATTGCTGTAAAATCAGCTAATAAATCATCTTTATCATTGTCTAACGTTTTGTTTACAACAATGATTTCGAAACCTTGTGCTTTAGCTAATATTTCTAAGTAGTTGAAACCAAATCGAGTTAATCGCTCTTCGTGTTCGACTACAAGGCGTTTTAGGTTAGGGTCGTTCAGGATACTTTCAAGTTTAGCTCGTTTATCATTAAGACCTGAACCAACTTCTTTTACAACTTGATCGACAGTCCAACCATTGTTAATTGAATAATTAACAAGTCGCTCTGCTTGTGTTTCCAAATTAGTTTTTCTTTGTTCGTTAGAAGACACCCTAGCATAAACAATTGTTTTATATCGGTTGTTTTCCTGTATATCTTCATCAGGTACTATTATTGTACCAGATGGTAATTTGTACGCACCCGGTATCTTATCGTTAACGAACCAAGAGTAGGCTGTCTGGTACGCAACCCCCATTTTTTTAGCGTAAGTTGATAATCTCATAACTTACCTCCTTCTTTTGTGTGTTATAAATATTATATCATATAATTTATAATAAATCAATACTTTTTTTATATTAAAAAAATTATTAACTGTTAATATACTACAATATACCAATTTCATTTAACAATTGAGGTATAAACACTTGAAGTAAAACTTTTTTTCACTATTTTTTTGAATAAAATAAAAAGTTCATTTTATTTTTGTTCAAAAGGTAGTGAAAGCCAAGCTACCTTTAATTTTTTGTATCCAGGTTTTTGTTTTTGTGCGGTAACGATTTAAGCAACAAACACTTTCCACAATAGTAACATCAGGTTACTCACAAAAACAGAACTATTTTTTTATTGACAAAAAAATAGGATAATAAACTATAATAAATAATTGTGTAAAAACGCTAAAAGAAGTTATGCAACTTTGGCGTTTTTCTTTTTTGGAAAAAAATATAATAACAGAAAGGAGAAAAATGGGATTAAGATCTTATATTGAAAAAAAGCCCAAAAAAATTGAAGCGGTTCTAAATGATGAATATGTTGAAGCACACGATGGTTACTACGAAGAGGGAACTCGTGGTAGAACAATTCAATGTTACTTCACAGAGCTAGCAAGATGGCAAAAAAATTACGAATTAGACAATTGGTTCAAAAATAACATAAGGGATTATTTCAGAACTAACGAATCAAGAATTTATGAAATAAACTTACCTCTTTTAATTAAATTAAAAAAAATCACTGGTCTAAAAAAACACCCTGAGGATTTAGATACAATCCATCAAATCAACTCAGTATTCAAAAACTTTAATGCAGATCTTGAGCGCTTATATTATTACACTAGCCATTAACCACAGTCGTAAAACTGTGGTTTTTCTTTTTGCTCAAATGCAACCTAGATTTTGCAGCCCAACTATGGTATAATTATTTTTATATGTAAAATAGTTAAAAAGAAAGGAGTTGTACGTAAATTGGTTTCAATAACAGAAACAAGAGATTTGTTACGAGATACAATCCGCAATGAAGGATTAGTCCATTTCAAATCAAAAAAATGATAGATATTTATTAGCACTAAACTTTATCATCAAATTAAAAAAATGATAAATTAAACTCATTTTTAACAGATGATTTTGGAGCTAATATTGGTAAAACATTTAAAATAAAACGAAATGAAAAGATAAAATATGAAGAACCACCCTTTACACTTGATATCGAACTATCTAATATCGAAAGTGGTTCAACACTTGATTACAAAACAATAGACTCTGATTTAGATCATAAAATTATATCTGTAGATAATCGTACGCTATATATACCACACGACTATATCGATATTTTCCAAAGACAATCGAAATTATCAAAATCAGCACTAGAATACGAAAGTATTATGAGTGGTAACTCACACCGCTGCTACATTGTTGAAGACAATGATGTTAAAATGTACATCTTTTCAAAACCTGACCTATGATTGGCGTAACTGGAATCCTTTGGATACCCCTACTATCATTCATATTATATAAATTAGATTATAAAAAATTAATAAGGAAAAAAAGATGGGAAAAATAGAAAATATAATGCATATATCATTAGACGGTATCAGTAAACAAATTGTTGAGGGTGTAAAACGTGGACATAATATGCGAGTTTCACTACACGGTGAAAAATTACTAGTTGAAATACAGAATTTTAAACCAGGTTATTTAAATGTATACTGCTTAAATACAAACCAGGTAGACAGAACAAAATTTGATTTAAAAAAACCAACAAGTTATGAGCTGAAACTCACTGAAGATATAAAAAAAGATCTATTGGATAGAGCAAAATTATATGATAAATATAGAACTTAACTACACCACGGTGTAGCGATAGACATTTGCTTACCAAATTAACTAAAAGGAGATGTGTCGGAAACCGACCACTCCTTTTTTAGTTCGAATTACTTTGAAAGGATTGGAATAACTATGGAAAAAAGTACATTAGAACAATATCTATCTTGGTCTAAACTAATGAGATCCGAGATGGATAATTATATACGTAAAGTATTGCCGAATATGTTCGGTGAACTAAAATTATTATATCCAGAAATTCATGAACTACATGCTACAGCGCATTTTAACGAAGGTACTCGCCCTTTTATCAGAATATTTTATAAAACTGAATATTTCGGAAGAAATATTGAAGTACCTTATGTAGAAGAAAACATGAACATCAAGGTTTTAGCAGAACTAATGGAGCCTCTTTCTTATTACAAAAAAATCAAAAAGTAATTTTTTTGTCTAAAAATCTAATAATATGGTATAATAATAATTGTAAATATACAAATACTCTACACTTACACCTCACGTTTCGTGGGGTGTTTTTGTAAAAAAATAATTAAAGAAACGGAGAACTTATATGCAAGAAAAATTAATACAAGCAATTAAATCTGATACCAAAGGTATCTTAAACCCCGTTGTATTTAGCGCATACAGCCTAACACCTACACCCAAATACGAAATGGTTCAAATTGCAAAATCAGTTAACCAAAAATTAGGATACACTCTTTTCGAAGATTGCCACTACCCTAGATTAGTACGCGATTTTGCAATCGTAGCAAGAGCTATGGCTAAAAAAATGCTGTTAAAGGAGTGAATTAGAATGAGTATCATTGATAAAATCCAAGTTGAAATGAAACACTCAGTTGACCTTCAAAACGAGTTGTACGATGATATCGTACTACCTGCTTTAGGTGAAGATAACTATGAATCAGCTTATAAGAAATACATGGAAGAACTTCATGGTTTTGACACACAAGCATTTAAAAAATGTTTAACTGAAATTACAAAATTAAACTACAGTGACCCTGCTGAATTTGCCAACTGGGCTGACAGATTTAATTATATCCCTGAATATATCGTACACAGAAATGAATTCGATAAGAAAACAGATGAAATCAATGAAGTCGATGGTTCACCTCAGGATAAAGAATTATTATTCGACGCACTTGACAGAAAAAGAACACGTGCTCATAATGGTGTAATTTCGTTATTCAATAAAATAAATGAATTTGCTGAATCAAAAGGTTTAGTACAACCCTACCCGACTTCAAAACCATTTAATCCAAAAGATCCAGTAGACCGTAGTCGTGTTGCGGACATACTTACTAAGCAAGAAACTCTTCTAGAAAATATCAACCTTATCATTCAAAAAGAAAAAATCCATGAAAGTGATAAAGATAGATATAGTAAAATGAGTATTGGAGAATTGTTCCAAGAAGCAAAAAAGACTCAAGTTCAAAAAGACAGTGAACCTGAATTATAATTCTTAAGGACGGTGACTTTATTTGATCAATATTATAGCATTAACTTTACTTGCCATAGGTATATACATTTGTGTTGAAACATATGTGAAACATAAAGAATATGAAAAATATATAAAACCACACCAATTTAAAAATAAAGATAACGTACTGAAAGTTCAAATGAGTTCATTTGATAATGAATATATCATTAAAATAGAAAATAAATCAGAACACCCTGTTGACACAGTACTTTATGGATTAGACTCAATCCCCTACATAACAACAAAAAAACATTAACATCAAATATAATAACCTTAGATAAAAATACATTAGAAATACTAGACTCTAAGAATATTGAATTTCCCAATAAATGTAAAAAATTATCACCTTACGATATTGAATCACTAAAGAGACTTGATTTAACAATATCGTTTAAAATTAAAGAATCATCACGTGAATATATTATGTGTTGGTAGCTGACTCCTTGTGGATTCAGCTTTTTTTTACATTTACTATCAATTTCGCGACTAGTCGCCGATTGATGTTAAAGTAAATGCGGACAGAAAATAGTCCGATAAGAAAGGAAATAATTACTATGAAATTTAATGAACATATTGCATCAATTCGTGACATTGAGTTGGAATTAGAATCAAAATACGATTTATTCACCAATGATTTGCTAAGTGAAATCACTAACGAAACTGTTTACGATTTTACAAAAGATTTATTTGATCACAGACAATATATTCCAAATTTTAGAGAATTAATTGACCAATATATCTCATATGGTTTCCACAAGCTGGATGTAAATACTTTACTAGATTATAATGATGATATTATAACTGATTATGCAGTTGGTTTAAATAATCAAGTAGAATTCGAAGCTTATTTCTAAACAATTCTAATGCTTGGTCTTTATACCTATGTATCGAGTTTAATGAAAATAATGAAGTTAGTGAAATCTCAACTGCCATGCGAATACAATATTAAAGGAGAAAAAATCATGAAGAAAACATTATATCTATTCGTGGATACTGAAACAACTGGTCTTAACTACGAAGACGGTAATTCAGTACCACGAGATAACAAAATGCTGCAAATTGCATTCAAATTATATGATCACACAATCACAAAGGAATTAGTTGCTAAAAATTACTATGTGAATTATACTAGAGATGAGTTGCATACTCTGTACAACTCAATGAATGATTACGTTAAAAACATGCACACATCGACTGGTCTTTTGAACAAATTAGGAAACCCTAGCCTTACAACACCAGTTACGCAAATTGATAACGAATTACATTGGGTTTTAGATAAATGCGAAGGTTATCAAGTATTACTTGCTGGTAATAATGTACAATTCGACTACGAAGTCGTTCGAAGGCATTTACCCAAATCAGCAGCTAAATTATATCATTCAGTATTAGACGTTAGTTCAATCAGACGTGCATTCTCAACAATTAATTCAGACTTTGGCCAAATGGTTAAAGAAAATAAATCATCTAACCATGACGCTTTAATTGATATCGAAGAATGCGTTAGAGAATTAAGAGTTTACCAAAGAGTGCTTTACTCTGGGTTAAAAAGTTAGGAGAAAAAAAATATGGAAAATTTTCTAAAATATTATGAAATAAATTCACCTTACCCCGAATTCGATTTCATAATGAACGCTCTCCAAGACAGTGTGCGTTCAGGCGATATAAAAATAACTAAATCAGGTTTTGAAGACCTTCTAAGTAAACTAGAGCATTCACTTGACTTTGAAGATATCAGCATCTACCTAGAAAATACTTATGCTGAATCAGAATACAATCGTGGATTCGATGATGGATATAGAGAAGCCTGTGAAGAACATGAATTCGATTAAAATGAGGTAAAAACTATGGAATTAAAATTAACAAATGAACAATTAGCTTTATTTTTCGATAAAAATTTAAAAGGTGATACTTTAGACTATGGGTACTGGAAATTCAGAATTTCCAACCCAGTACTTCATATTGAAAACCTATATGATGATTATGTGGATTGGGATTTCGTAGAAGATCCAATAGGTTCATCATTTGACAAAACTATACTAGTAGTTGGATTCCCTCTTGATGAAGGTTTTGTATATGATACGCTTATTTTATTTAAGAAAGGTGCAAAAATTGACAGTGAAGTAATTGTCGGTGATAATCAAACCACAAAATTCGACGATGTTGAAATCAGTATCCCATGGGATACGTATGATTTCGGAACTGGACAAGACGTTATTGAAGTCGAAAACGAAGATATTGAAATCCCACAAATTAGAAACGACGCTACCGTAACGCTATCACTAACACTAGAACGTATCGTAGATGATACCGCAACATTTGATGAATTATTAGATGATTGCATTCCTAACGAATCAAAAATAGAAATTCTAAACGGAAGCACTATTCACCGCAGTGAATATTTCAATGAATGTATGCAAAACCTTATCGAAATGCTAAACAACGAACTTGATGAAGATATCGAAGAAGAATATCTATATATGGAAAAAGATGAAGAAATCATTATTATCAAAGTTTCAATTAATGATAGTCTTCTATCACTTGAAGAAGATTTCGGTCAGTACAATGAGTCCACTGTTCTTAAATTTAAGACTACGAGCACAAATGCTAATTAAATTTTATGTACCGACTTATCCCTGGTGGACTTAGAGTATGGCGGGTTCTGCTATAGGTATAACAAAATACAGAAAGGATACAAAAAATTATGGATACAAATATTACTTATGTTGATGGCTATGTTGAAATATACGCACGAGAAAAAGAAATTTTAAGAGACTTCTTATATTTACAAATGATTTCTGAAAAGAATGCATTTTATACTGCAACCATTAATGACTTACCCAACACTAATAACTTTCTTGACTATCCCATACATTATATCGATGATATTCTAAAAATCTTGTAAATATGATGAATCAGATACTTATTATAAAAATAAGAGTACAATTAAGCGGTAATGGTTATTTAACATTCAAAAAAACAACATGGAATGGTTCTTCACCAACCCGTTAACAATGGTGCATAGTAAAAAAATAGCTCATTAGCACCGAGACTAAAAAGAAATTACAAAATTACAAGAAAAAAACTAAGAAAAGAAACTTTTTGGTGCATATTTTTGAGATTAACGAATATGATGATAATAATATAACAATTGGTTATTACCTCTCAAAATACAAAGATACCGATACTAAATTAACAACATGTGGTGAATCAGTCCATCCGTTTAACGCAGAAAATTGCCGAGAATATGATGTTTTCAGCAGTGAAGCTTATAGTGCTGAATACGCACTAAATCATTTTTAATGAATTTCTTGAATTATTAAGAAATGAAATATCATCAAATGAACATGAAAAAAAGAAACTTATCAAGAAATGCTTGGTAATCAAGATAAATTAAAAGAAGCTTTAGGACTTATGGGATCAAAAGTTTATTATGATTTCAATGAATTCATGTGCGACTTTACATATAAAATTTGGGTATGGACGAAGTGAAAACGCATGCGTAAATATTATTTCAATAATGTAGATAACTTAGTAAATCATCTGTTCTATAAAGAACCTGATATCACACCTTTGTGATTACAAATTAATCTTTACTTCCTATTTGCTTTTTATATCGGTACATATCAAAACAAAAATGATTACCCAGAATATCTATTCAATGCAGATTTCGAAGCATGGCATTACGGTCCAACAATAAAACAGGTACATCTAAATCAAGAAGAAGGCAAATACACACCTCGTGAATTTGTCTTTGGTAATCATGAAATAGATCAAGAGATAAGTAGGTTTATCAATGATTTATTTGATGAAATCATGAACAGATCAGATTTCTCGTTAATCGATAGATTACATGAAGATACCACATGGCGAAAAGCAATGAGTAATGGTAAATTCAGCATTATGTCAAAAGAAGATATTGCATCTGAATATAAGAAATTATTCAAAAACCAATAAAGAAAGGATACAAAAAATTATGAAATCATACGTTTTACAAAAATTTATAGGTACAATCAATACAATCGTAATCAATAATGAGATGGTCTATTCTTCCACGAACTATGTTTTAGGAAAAATTGAAGAAAAATTCGGAGAAATTTATACAGACAAGTTCATTGCGGAATTATCTTGGGCTATTGAAAGAGTTTCAATTAAATGTGAAGATTTTGCATTTTCAGATTTAGAAAATTCACTAGAAAACGCTATTGAACTTGCTGATAAGTTCGAAGATATCTATTTCGACTATTACTATATCCCATCAGACTTAAATGAAAGAATCGCAACTGGCGAATTTACTAAAAAATAAGAAAGGAAGTCACCTAATATGTACAACTACGAACATTTTAAATCACTTATAGAACTACAAAAAAAGTACCCAAATACTACAAAAAGATTGTTAGAATATGTGTCCGACCCTGACGGTGATTGGACTACAGAAGATATCTACCTGTATAACTCACCTGAAGATTTTGCTAAATACGAAGTTGAAGACGGCTGGTACTCTACTACACTCACACCTGATTACAATGGCGCACCATCCCTTTATGAACATATTGATTACGAAAGCCTAGCTAGTGCATTAATCAATTCTTGGGATGAAAGTGCACACTACTACGACCCACTGTCAGGATTTGTACTAACAACTAGTTGCGGATGGTAAAAAAATATGCAGCAATATACTAACTTAGAAAAACTAAGAAAAAATCATCAAAAACTTGCATCAAGGCTTACCAACCATTTCACAAAATACTCGTCTTGGCAAAACGACCCAATTACAATCTTCGAATCAACCGGTGACTGTATTAGTTACGAAATGAAAAATGGATATTTGTCAGATATCATGAAAAAACTTAAAACCAAATATCCAGAAATCTACAAAAGCATAAACTACGAAGAACTCGCGATAAGAGTAATAGAACAACTCGACCAAGAGTATTACTACTATGATGATGAACTTGGTTCAATAATAATGATAACACCGGAGGGCTAACAATGAACAGAAATTTAATTAACTACGTTGATTTCGTTGAACTAATGAAACGAGAAGAAAATAACGAACTTAGCTTTGAAAAAGCATTAGATCACCTTAGTGACAATATGCTATATGTCACAAAAGACCAACTTGACGAGATTTACCGTGTATTATATATAAAAATAAAACTACACAATGTCGCTGATGGGCCAAGTGTATTCAAAAAAGAAAGTATAAAATTATACAATATCGACTACGACTTTGACGATGAGGATGCACTATTCACAATCAATATCACATTAGACTATAAAGTAGTACGTACAATCCATATCAATGCAACTATTCAAAAAAAATCCATTGGCGATATGGACGCATTTGTAGAACAATACGATAATATATTAATCAACAAAACCACATTGGTCGATTTCTTAAAATTCACTAATCGTAAAAGCTACGTCTTCCATAAAGCATTCCAAAAATATTTTTAATAAAAGATATAGAAAAAATTATTGATTACTTCAATAGAAATTACGAACAAAAATTCGTCTATCGTGTTGTTCTTAATCTAAAAGACAAGTACATCCTGTTCTACGAAGTAGAAAACAATAAAATTAACAACTCATACTACTTCCAATGGAAGTTAGAAAAATAACAACCTATCTGCGGTCAGCTAGAGCACGTTCAACTCGTGCTATAGGTATACTTACATTACTAAAAGGAGAGAAAAATGCAAATCGAAATAGGAAAAAGATATAATATCAAAACCAAATACACAACTTACATCAATTACAAAACTAAAGACTTCGTAAACGATAATTTAAAAATCACATCTATCGATGGTGACTATAAGCTACACAAAGATGATATTATAGGTGTAAAGAAATTATCGTTCACAGAAAGCCTAAAAGTCATTCCAAAACGACTTGTTGAACTTAAATAAGGAGAAGAACCATGCTCACAATACTTTATAAAACAAAATTGATACCTGACTTTTCAATAAAAGAATACATTCTTGCTGATGAACTATTGTTCAAAAATAAATACGAAAAACTATTTGAAGAGCAAGGACGTACGTTCAAAACATACCCTATCGATAATGAAACAAAAAGTAAACTTGAACAAAATATTGAACTACTTGAAAAAGAATATAAGAACCGAAGTACTTCAGATTATATACACGAATCAATACTTGAACCACTATTTGAAGAATTACCTTATATAACAAGTTTAGACCAACTTTTATACAATGAATCTAATAAATTCGAACTAAGCTTTAACGTTTATTACTTAGTTGATAGCACAATTTTACAACATCTAAAAGAGGTTTTAGATGAAATTTGTAAAATCATATCATACCCAGATCTTACAAAACCCATATCATCGAAAAAAATAAAAAGAATGGTTAAGTGCTATTAATTCGTTATCTATTGATTTTAAAAAAAGAAATACTAATAATTCAAGCTTAGAAAGGAAAAATTATGACAGAAATTAAATTCGTAAAAACTACTTGATAAAAAAATAAATTTGCATTCACAGCAAAAAGATGAATGGCAAACAATTGAAATTACAAATACGCTGAATTCAAAATACGTAAACATCTCACTTTATTATATGATGGGTACTGATGAGTACGACCTTATCGAAGACGTTGAGTTCATAGATGTCTTAGACGAACTCGAACCAAAATTACTTAAAATATTTAAAACAAAATTCAAAGTGAAATTAGAACTAATTAAATTAATAACAGAGGTGCAATAATGAAGAATTATATCACATATGGTATTAAACTTAACTTAAACAAAATAGGAATCTATTCTGGATTAAACGAAAAACTATGGTTAAGCCCTGAAGATATCAAAAATGAACTATCATACTTAGACGAATTTATGAAAGAACGTGTGGTTGCATTTGATATCGATAGACCAAGTATGTTAGCCGATATAGCAAACCTATATGCAGAATACTTCAGTGAAATAACTGATTATACTTGGGTTGCTGAACCAAACCAATATGATAATAATAATAAAATTGTCGATGAAATCATCATATCATGTTTTACAAGTGATAAGAAAATCCTAGAAAAATTACCAATCATTGAAAACAAAATTAAGAAAATGAACCCTGGTGAATTTGAGAAAAATAAAATTTACTGTCTAAAATCAGGTTTCAGTTTATTACAAAACCATATCCAATGGATCTATGAACTCTAACGAAAAGGGGCAACTAATGGAACAATCATTAAAACATTATAAAAAAACAAAATTCTTAATAGCCATTGGAAAAAAATAACTACCACTACATTTGGTCTATTATTTTTTTCCTAAATGCAGTTAGTAATAAAAATACCTATAATGGCAACCGCTATTTGTTTAATATTTGCAATCGTATCATTTTTCGGTGCAAATATTTTTTTAGAAAAATCATTTAATCGCTTTTAAAAGATGGATTATTCACACTTTTAGAAATTAATAATTACATTAAATTAAAACGCAAATTAATTCATACTTATACACCAAATGATATTAAAGAATTAATAACAAACGGTCAAACTATTGACATGTCAACAGGTAAAGAAGAATCAATAACACTTTATAATCTAAATAAAGGAACCAATCCTGAACAACTATTAAAAGATCATCCTGACCTAATTAAACTAAATAGTTATGAAGTAACTACAAAAGTAATTAAGGATGATACTATATACCGAGATATAATCAACGAAATTACTACACCGAAAGTGTTTTACGACCACGAAGTTATTGTACCAAACGAGGAAAACGAATATGGAAAAGAAGATTAAAGACTCAGTTAACTACATTATCGAACTCATACCTGATATTGTCCTATTACGTTTACAGTCTATATTATACTTAACCCATGCATATACATTAGCGCTAGATGATAAACCGTTGTCTACTGAAGGTTTTGAAGCATGGCACAAAGGACCAACACTTAAGTCGGTCTACAACAAATTCAAAAATAACAAAACGTTGACAAGACTGAACGGAATTTCGGAACTAAATTATGACGAAAAAGATCTTATAGAAGACGTTATATATTTATATTCAAGGTTTTCTGACGAAACATTAAACGAGCATATTCGTTCAACAGATGTAGCGTACATTACAGCTCGTAATGGACTACGTTGTTTAGACCCTTGTCATAACAAACTTTCGAACGAATTAATCAAAGAGCAATACCTAGATTTAGTTACTAAATAAGGACATTAATTTGTCCTTATTTTTTTTTTAAGTGATATAATAAAATTACGTTGAATCATATTTATTTTCACGATAATCCACTCACCCTGTGAGTCGATAGCAGTTAAGAAAAATATCGGAGCAAAAATCTGATTAAAAATTACCAGCGAAAGGAGCCCATCATGAAGACTAATGTTTTCATAAAAACCATTGACCTAAATGGTAAAAAAGAAGTATATCAAATACCCTATAAGATTTCACAACTTTTACTTCCAGAAATAAAAGCTAACTACAAAATGGTTAAAAATATGTATAAAAAAATGCATTAGTCAATGTACCTGATGGATTATATCAAAAATGGTGTTGCGAAAATGAAGGTTGTAAAAGTACTTAGTGTATTTACAGAGAAAAAAACGTAGAACTAAATTCGCACGTGGACAAATGATAACATACAACGCTTGGTCTACATCGCTACGCAATGTTAAAAAATACACAGACTTTATGGCTCATGATTATCAAAAGATCAATCAAGCTAGAATAAAACGTGATATCTTTAAATGGCATAAAAACAATATATGAAAGGATATTAAAAATGATACAAGAAAAAAACATTTACGAAAAGAAAAAAAGAAATTTTACTTAAAAAAACTAGATTTAATAAATCATGATCTTGAAAAAAATTAAAAATCACTAGATGTTATAAGAAAAGACTTATCACGCATTAGTGAATCTTACTTAGAACCACATGATTTAAAAAAATCGTACAAGCAGAAAGATTTATCTGTATGTTCAATTAACGTAATATCGGATAATACAATATTACATATCATACCTGACTTTAATTTAGACAATTATAAAGATAAATTATCGGATATTATATCGTTACAGGGAAAATTAATTAGATTCAAGAACCAATATCTTGAAATTAAAGAAAAAAATTCAAGATTCTAAACTAGAAATACATACCCTAAATTTCGATAACAGAAGTATCCACTTAATTGAAGAAAATAATAAATATACATTAAGGCTAATAATCAATCTAAAAGATGATACAGTATCGGCTCATGTTGTAACAAAATTTCATGCTGTGGATACTAGACCAATCACCTTTAAGTCAAAAGGACGAGAAATCGAAGTAAAATATGATCTAAGACAAGATAAACAATATTATGCTAAACCTACTTTATCACAAGAATTTAGTACTAAATTCGATTATTTCGAAAATTAAAAAAATATCGAAATGTACCGTAAAAGAATTATTAGACGCAAAAAGAAAAAAATAGGTTTTACAAAAACTAAAAATAAGAAATGAGGAAAACAAAATGGACATAACTGCAATCAAATCAAAAATTAAATAACGAAATCTCTAAAATTAGTGTTGAAAAGATCAAAAATGATGCTCAAAAAAATACGGATATAAAGCTGCACTAACGGCTGTTAAGTTCAGCTCAAAAAGCTGCCCAGAAAGCTGAAATGCTTCTTAAGAAAAAAAGATGTACCAACTGATGAAACACCAACCCACGAGGTATCTATCGAAGTTGAAATTTACCCTAAAAGATAAAAACTCGTAAAAAAATCAATAGAAAAAAAGACGCACTAAAAACTAAAAACAATTATTATTCGTAAATAAGGCGGTAAGTTATGGAAAATATTGAAATTACCTTTAATCAAAAAAAGAACTACAAGAATTGCAAATTATTGCTAATAGATATAAAATTAAACTAGAAGATTTAATCAAAAAATTAGCTCTAGAACGTGCAAAAGAAATCACTAAGGAGGTACGAAATGTCAACTAGATTTATGTTATCATTAACAGACAATAGAACCAACGAAGAATATTGGTTCCAACTATTTGGGAACTATGATTATTTTGAAACATTCGCAAAATACGTTAAATCCCTTGGTGCTAACATTTATGATGAAGAAGAATTCTTATTCAATGATACCATTATACCTGATTTAGATGGGCTAATAAAAGCAATCGATGAAACAGTATGGAACGACATTATAAAAAACAACATTGAAATAAATAAAAACGACCCTTATGTTCATTATTCAAAAAGTCTTAACTTTTCACATAATTTATTAAATCGAGAAGGAAGCCCTTACTGTTCATTATTTTCTGCAACATATCAAACCGTAAACTATTCGTATATGGGAATGTCATATTCAGTTTACTTATGGTTGAAAAAATATAATGCTATTGTTGATGAGCATATGCGAGACATAAAACACGATTATTTTGACATGTCTGATTATGTTATTCTGGGTAAATTAAATCCACATTTTACTCTAACAATATCAAGATACTAAACTCTGGCGAGCATAGAGCACGGCGGGTTCTGCTATAGGAATAAAAACAAAAGAAAGGATACAAAAATCATGACTACAAAAATTGAATTCAATAATGTTAAAGAAGAATTACTAGAACAAATCTTAAATAAACCTTGGAATCAATTATCCCAAGACGATTTACTTACTATCAGTAGACAATTAGAAAATGCATTTGTCTACAAAACTCGTAATCTAAATAAACAAGAATTATTAATCAACCAAGCTGTTAATCTAATTACAAGTACCGAATACTATAAACCATATGAACAACGTTCATTAGTTGAATTTACTGTTGACCATATATTAGAATGGCTTGACGAGAACGAAGATTCTGAACTAAAATTATCAGCATATAACGTACTGGACTCGTATCTTACTAATGGTACGCTAACTTTCAATAGACAAAAAAGTATTAACTATATTCATGCATTTTGGGATGATTTTATCGAAAGTGACGTTTTAGGAATGGAACCTGAAGCTATTTTCGAAAACCCTGAGAGATTCTTGTTATCACAAGTTTATTATATGGCGAGTAGAATCCTTGGTAAGCTTTCTGAACGAAATTTATCTAAAACAGAATATAAAGAACTTCTAACTCAGATGGATTTAGAAGATTTAGAAGAATTAGTTTACTAAGAGGTGAAGTCATGAAAACCCCAAACGAATACCAGGATAATCTAAATATAAGAAAGAGAGAAAGAAGTTAAACCATGACAGAACAGGTATATTTTAACTACAACCCATTTTTATTTAACAAGATTAATGATAAATATGTATATGAATAAACAACTCAACAATTTTGGAAATACTAAAGAAACGTTTTACATACAAAAAAAGCTGTGCAAGATATTATGGAATATGTATCCGATGAATTTCTTGAGGATATAATGGAAACAATTGCGAAAAGAACATGGTTGTACTGAGGAATTCAATATAGCAAATTACATAAATATTATATTTGATAAAGTTGTAAAAACAGACGAATTCAAAAAAATATCTAAAAAAACGCATTTTTTTAGACATTCCGCCATTTGATAATTATATTATTGATAAAACAACTGGCAAAATATATAAAACTAACTTTGCACATCATTTCGAAACAATTATGGATATAATTCAACTACATCCTGAGTTAGACACCGTGAAAAAAACAAGACGATTTTTGTAATGACAAAAACTAAAATTAGTCGGTACAAATCATGAACAAAAACTATTATACTCCAAAAGATTTAGTATATCATGATAATAATAAACCTAAACTGAAAAAAATTTTTGATTACTACAATAATTTTTTTAAAAAAATTTATAAGAAATATAAAAAAATATACATTAATCTGAAAATTTCAAAATTACTATTAAGATTGGGGGGGTATTCAGTCGAGTCTTTGGCACACCCTTAGGTAATTACAATTAAATTTTCAACTAAACATAAAAAGGATTCCATGACTTCTATAAGTCGTGGATGAATTTTTGTTATTGCTTTACAATAATTATAATTTATGATATAATCAGTATATAATAAATTAATAACTGAGGTGAAAAAGAATGTATCGTAAAACACAACACTCAGTATATAGTATTACATTACATTTAGTTCTAGTAGTTAAATACAGACGTAATGTCATTGATGGTACTATATCTGAACGAATTAAAAGTATTTTTGAAACAATTGGTTTATCACATGAAGTCGAAATAATAGAATGGAACCACGATAGTGATCATGTTCACACTATTCTATCAATAAGTCCATCAACTAACTTAAACAAATACATAAACGCAGCTAAATCAGCTAGTTCACGATTAATTAAAAAAGAATTTCCTAGTATAAAATTAAAACTATGGAAAGAATATTTCTGGACTAAAGGTTTTTATGTAAGTTCTACGAGTTCAACACAAATAGATATTGTTAAGGACTACATTTTAAAGCAAGGTGAAAAAGTATGTTAACAGCTGTTAAATGTAGGATTTATCCTGATGAAAACCAAATCATATTAATCCATAAAACAGTTGGTTGTGTGAGGCTTATTTATAACCTTATGTTAAGTGATTTTTTTATAATAACAACTTATTAAAGACACCTACTAAATACAAAGATGAATACCCCTTTTTTAAAAGAAGTAGATTCATTCGCATTATGCAACAGCCAAATGCATTTACAACAAGCATTTCGTAATTATAAAAAGAACAAAGATCATTTCCAAAAACCAACATATAAAAAGAAATCACGTTCTAGACTCAGTTATACGACCAATAACAACAACAATAATATACGCATTGAAAATAACAGATTAATTTTACCAAAGTTTAAACCTGGTATTAAAATCAAAGTACACAGACCTATCGAGGGCATAATTAAATCCGTTACAATAGAACAAGTGTCAAGTGGTCATTATACAGCATCTATTTTATTCGAAGTTCCTGATAATCAAGAAAAACATGTACTATCTAAAGATAATGCAGTTGGTATTGACTTAGGATTAACACATTTAGCTATTACATCTGATGATAAAAAATACGAAAACCCAAAACATTTCAATGAACTACAACGTAAGCTACGTAAAGAACAAAAAATCCTAAGTAGACGTTTCGAACAAAATGTTAAAGAACGTATTTACAATGAAGATGGAAGCTGTGTTGAAATAGTTTATAAGAAACCATTACGTGAATGTAAGAATTATCAGAAACAACGACGTAAAGTAGCTAAAATACATAACAAGATTAAGAATAAACGTTCAGATAACTTACATAAAGTTTCTACTGAAATAATCAAAAACCATGATTATATCGCATTAGAAACTCTGAAAGTTAAGAACTTAATGAAAAATCATAAATTATCTAAATCAATAGCTGATGTTGGATGGTCAAAATTTATAAACATGCTGGAATACAAAGCTGAGCGTAATGGTAAATTAGTTGTTCAAATTGAACAATGGTTCCCATCTAGTCAGATTTGTTCTCACTGCCATCATAATGACGGTAAAAAAGCATTGAACATACGTGAATGGACTTGCTCTAACTGTCATACCCATCACGACCGTGATATTAATGTAGCTATTAATATTAGAAACAAAGGTTTAGAAATGATTTCTTAAACCACAATATTATAACCGTGGGGACCACGGGGTTAGCTTGGTAAATAAGTGAAGCTCTGGTTATAAGATGATCTATATGGTGAACTTATAGCGAAACTGTGCACTCTTCCCAAGAAGCCATGACCTCTAAGTATAACTAAGGTCGTGGTAGTTCACTTACTCAATTTATAATACAGAAAGGATACAAAAAATATGAAGACATTAACATCATACGAAAGATATCAATATGAATGGCTTATGGAACATGGATATTCATTAGACGACTTTATAAATTCACTAGATAAATTACAAAAAGAAGTACCACATTCAAGTATAAAAGAACTATTTAACGAATGGGAATTTCACGGTTTTGACGGTGAAGTATATTCATGCGGTTCAGAATTCCATGATAATGAAGCCTTAGAAACACCAATTGAAGATATCGATATTCCACATAACAGTAAATTCATGAAAGAAGGTAATACCCTACTTATCAATTTAACTGAACTGGGTATTTTCTCAGGATTATATGAGAGCATCTGGCTAAATGAAGGTACTGATGAACAAATTATCGAAGATATGTTACAAGAAAATCCAGACTTAAACCCTAGAGATATTGAAATCTCAGTAGATTTTAAGAAATATTTACAAGAAATTGGTGAAACTTATTGTTCATACTTTGGTAATCAAGTTGGCGGAACGTGGGAAGTATATAGTACATATTCACCAAAATACTACAATTATGAAACAGATCAAATCGTAATTTGTTGCAAAGACTGTAACGCATTTATTTTAAATAATGCTTTATCGTTAGAAAGAGAATTAGACTCAGAAGATAAATATGAAGTAGAATGTTACGACATTTATGACGGATATCACGGTTACGAAAATTACGAAAGATCTATCAAAATAAACATCAATTACAACTAAAACAAAATAATCTGTCCCCGGTGGGTTTTAAGCACGTTCAACTCGTGCTACAGAAATAATAAAAAAAATAAGAAAGGATACAAAAATTATGGCAAATCAATCAGACGCATATGGAACAGTAATAATTTCCACAGAACATAAAGAAGACTTAAAAGATTTCATTTATCTACAACTATTATCAGAAAAAGGTGCCAATTACCCCACGACTTTACTCGAAGTTTTTGATTACGGTAGAATTAATAAAGAAAAAAATTTCAACATCCTAGAACCACTTATCACTAAAGATAAAAAAATAAATATCAAGTGACTCTAAAAAAATTAGAGGTATAGGTTATTGGTCCTTTAAACACAACATTGAGTAGTTCTTCAAAAAAACCATTAACGGAAAATTATAAAAATAAAACTATCAATAACATTAGAGACAGATTACAAAATAGAACACTTCAAGCTATTTTTGACTTTGTTGATGCGGAAGCAAGCTCGAATTATATAGTCAAAGCTATTTACAAAATTGAAAGCATTAATAACAACTATGAGCTTACAAAAATTAAAGGAGACTACCATGATTATAATGCAGAGAACTTAATGCACTTCGACTATTATGATATCGCAGTTGACAGAGAATATGCATTAGAACATCTAGACAAACTCAAAAACGAAATGAAAAAACGCAATGTAGATAAAGAAGTATTATCAGACGATGATAGATTGAGAAAAGCAATATCGGAACTTGATAATACCATTCACACAGACTACACTAGTTTTATTGATGAAATCATAGAAAGGATGTATGTATGATAAGTTTTAAATTTATTGCAACTGACGGAAAAGCAAGAGTTATTAGATCAGAACGAAATTATGACGCACTAATCGAACAACTTGAAGAAAAAATGAACAAGAAACCATGGTACGAAAAAGAATTTGAAACAATTGAAATACGTGATAAAGAAAATAAAATCAATTTCAATCTTCATGAATATAATGATGATTACCCAGATGTTGATATAATCATAAATGCTCTGCAGGGTTTTAAACAAACAGAACTAACATTCGGTGATTTCATTAAACTTCAAAGAAATTCTGGTACATTTGTCACAGATTATGATATTTCTGTTTACAATTCAGTGGATGCATTATTAGAAGATGAACTTGATTATCTTCCGATTAACCTAGAGGGTCGTTTACAAACAGATGATGATGCATTTGATTATAGGAAAATATTCAATATAGAATACCTAAAAGATTTAATCTTAAATGCCGATAACGTACTCGTAACAGAAAATGGACATATCGTTATCTCAGACAGACATTAAAGAAAGTTGGTGAAATATATGTTATACCCTTGCGATGATTTTGATAAGATCAAACCAAATATCATGAAACCAATCTTATCAGGTGATATGAAAGTTGAATATGTTTACCAAAATATAAATGCACTAAAATACCCAATTATATATCGCATAAATCCAGATTTGATTACACCATCGAATCAAATTAAATATCATAGAAAATTCATGGAACAAAACAAAGTATTAAAAAGACTTATTACCAAATCAATATTTTAAAAATCTACGAGGTGAAATCATGAAATATATAGAGATAGCAAATCCAATTATCTTAGAACAACTAAAAAAAACAACATAGATATTTCAAATTTTTGAAGTAACAAATGGTGAATATGTTGATATAAGAAAATTCATAAAAAGAATTTACACCATTTGAAATAAAAAGAAGAACCCATGTATCGATATGAAAGCAAAATCGAAGATAATAATATAATCATCAATAGCTGTAATAATGAGGATACAAAGCGATTCTTAATCGCATACGAATTCGTAAAAACATTATCAAAAACTACAAAACAAGAAGACGACGGGTTTACAGGCTTGAATACATTCCTTCAAAGTTTCCTTGGTAAACAACACGCAACAAGCTTGCTGCTTCCAGATGACTTACGAGATAAGCTTATAAAACAAATAATTCATGAAGAAGGTTTTGAAAATACAGTTATAACAGATTCGATAAAAAGAATTATTGTTCGTAAACTATCAGAAAAAGCAATTATACCTATAGCAATAGCTATTAGTAAGGTAGAAAGATATCAATTCTAAAGAAAGGAAAGAACAAATGAATAAAGCAGATGAAATACTCAAAAGAAATATAGAAAACATATTAGAAAACGGCGTTATGAGCGGTGACGCTCGTCCCGTTTATAGTAATGGTGAGAAAGCTAACTCTAAATATGTAACACAAGTATGTGACACATATGATTTATCAAAAGGTGAATTCCCCATCACAACACTTAGACAAATCCCAATCAAATCAGCTATCAAAGAAATCTTCTGGATTTATCAAGACCAAAGTAATGAACTTAGTATTTTAGAAAATAAATACAATGTAAAATACTGGAGCCCATGGGAAGTTGAAAATACTGGCACAATCGGTAAAAGATACGGTGCTGTAGTTAAAGAACATAAAATTATCGATAAAATCTTAGAAGGTTTAGAAAAAAATCCATGGAATAGACGAAATGTTATTTCCCTATGGGATTATAACGCATTTGAAGAAACTAACGGATTATTACCCTGTGCATATAACGTTATGTTCGATGTGCGTAAGATGAATGACAAAATATATTTAGACTGTACCTTAACTCAAAGAAGTAACGATATGCTTGTAGCGCACCATATTAATTCAATGCAATATGTAGCACTACAAATGATGATCGCTTGTCATTTTGGTTGGAAAATTGGTAAATTCTGTTACTTCGTTAACAACCTGCATATCTACGACAATCAGTTCGAACAAGCTAACGAATTATTATCCCGTACAAGTAAAGAATGTACACCGAAATTGGTTCTAAACTGTAAACCTAAAACTAACTTTTATGATATTAAGCCAGAAGATTTTGAGCTAATTGATTACGAATATTGCACACCTCAATTAAAATTTGATTTAGCGATTTAAAGGTGAAAATCATGAGTAATTTAGAACAATTCATAATCAAAAACTTTACAGCACCTAATTGGTTTATTTATCTTATTGCAATATGCATACCAATAATAATTCTTGGTATAATTTCAGAGATTTTCAAAATCTCAGAAGAAAAACCTAAAGTAAACATATTGTTCAATACGTCATGTATTGTACTACCATTACTAGCAGTATTAATAACATATTATATTAAACCAGAATATAAAACACTAGAATCATTAAACCAACATTATAACATCTTAATCACAGAAGGTGATGGCAAAATCCTTTTAAAAATATGATTTAAAAAGAGAATAAAACACTTCTCAGTGATAACAGAACAATAATTATTCGAAAAGAAAACGAAAAAAATATTATGCAAAAAAATTGGCAGCAAAAGAAACTGAAACAACTCTTAACGAAATTAAAGACGTTGTTAAAAAAATCCAAAAACAAAAATCGAAGAAAAAAACTAACATTAAAAAGATCTAGGTGAAAACAATGATAAGTAATATATTTAAACATATTTTAGAATTATTCAGTTTTCTTGGTCCAAGAAAACTATTGGAATATAAAGGACCAGAAGAAGACAAGAAAGCTATCCAGTCAGACTTCGAACAAGTCGCTAAAGACTTAGGGTTAGCGAAAGAAGATTTCTTAGCAAAATACAAATAAACCATTGTCCTGTTTCTGGTGAACATAGAGTACGTTCGATTCGTGCTACAGGAATTTTAATATACAAGAAAGGAACACGAAACATGCTCGATGTCAATGAACTTAAAAAGTATTTAGAAGATGCTGCATACAACATAACACCTTATGGTAGTTATATAATATACTATGACTCACAAAATAATAAAATTCTAAAAAATGATGATGTAGATGCAATCAAAACAATGTATACAAACATATTCAATAAATCACTAGTGTCATTACTGACTAATATTGATTACCTCAAAATAAGATTATCTATTCATCAAATAATTTATAAATTTAAAGAAAATTATTTAACAATCGAAAAACTGGACGTCATTGGCATCACACCGAATGGTAAATTTGTTGCTATTTCTCCAGAATGTCAACACTATCGCGATACAACACGAATCCTCTTTTATGAGACATGCCATATTGTTCAACATTTAAAAAAAGTAAAAAAACAAATATATACCATTATCATTTCCTGATGAAATTGACTACATTAACCCAAACGAATCACCATTATTAAAAAAACAAAAAAACTTTCCGAATAATTAATGATTTATATAAAGAAAAAAATTAAAAATATAAGCATATATATCACAAATCATTTACACACAATGATGTCATACAGCATAATACGCGTAACGAATTCCTACTAACAAAATGGAAAAAAATATTACAAAAATTAAAAAGAATATATGAATTTAAATAAGCTCACATATCATGAAATATTATTCTTCAGAAATTTAATAAAAGATTTAAATAAAAAAAATCATTTATTAAAAATTCTAGAATGAGTACAAAAGTTTATCGTAAAACACATTTTTGATCTCAAATTTACAACACCTGATATTATATATGCTTACGCGAAAGATAAACTAAAACTTAATACAGATAGCAAAACAGTTTATTATAGATGTGTATGAAATAGCATATGATATGAAAAAAAGAAAATGGATGTAAATTTCAAAACATTAAATGGGTTAATTAAATACCACAACCATGTTTTAGAAGAATATTATGGTAAAAATATTATCAAAAAAATTAGATAAAAAAAGAATACAAATTAAAAAGAAAAAAATGGAAAGATCTTGATAATAAATTAAAAAGACACTTTAAAAAAATAAACCCACTAAATTCCGAATACAAATTACAAAAAAAGAAGGTATGTATATGAAGCATTGTGTCGGTAGCTATACTAAACGTGTAAAAACAGGTAAATCATACATCTTTAGTATATATTATGAAGACAAACCATATACATGTGAACTAACAATAGAAAAAGATATAATAAACATAAATCAACTATATGGACGATTTAATACCACAGCACCTGATGCGTTATATAGACTAATTGAAAACGCAATAAAATCATCACAAGAAAGGTAACACAAAAAAATGAAACAATCATTTAAGGAAATTATAGAACAAATTAAAAAAATGAAGAAATTAAATTCCCTTATTCAGATACATTATTTGAAGAATATTCACCAGAAAATATTGATCAATTAATCTATATCGCTGTTGAGAATTATACATATTCCACAATCGAAGAATTTGACGGATATGTAAATGATTTAGAATTCAGAACTAATAATGACGGCGATGCACCAATAGAAAGACTACTTAAAAACAACACTAAATCTACTGGATTTTATTTTGATATTGCTGGTCCACGCTGTAGTGACATAATGGTCGAGATAGATTTCCCACAATATGATGACAACAAAGATTTTGAAGAATATATCAATAACTTATTCGCTTTAATTGATGATAGAATTGTTGATCGTTGTTATGATTTTGATGCAGATGATGAATTCGACCAATTATGGGATAAATCTTCAAGATTTACAGCTCGTGAGTTTCTTGAAATTCTAGATGAAGATGAATTATTCTACAAAGAATTTGCAGATAAACTGAAAGGAGAACGAATCTATGGTAAATTATATCCTCACTAAAAGTGCTAAATTATCTAAACACTACGAACCACATTATGTTATCGTCGATGAGGAAAGAGGTGAAATTCTAGATGACGCAAATGGTTATAGTTATAAAACGGAGCAAGCGGCACATAAAAGTTGGGCTTACAAAAGCAAGCCAAAAGGGGAAAAAGACAAAATAAATAAACAGCACTTAATCATTATGAACTGAATTAAAGAAAATAAAAAAAGTTATAAATGGACTTGAAGATTTATATTTTTTTACGCTTTTTAAAGATAGTGTGGAAGTCACAAACAAGGACGTAGAAGAAGTTATCGGAAAACATGACGAATTCACAACAAAACAATTCTTATATGTTTATAAAAAAATTATAACCAAGTTGAACGTAATTTGCGTAAAAGCTGGATTAATAGAAGAACGAAAATATAACAGAAAAAAAAGAAAAATGATTAATTAAAATCAACCACCCTGTTTCTGGTGAACTTAAAGCATGTTCGATTCATGCTACAGGAATTTATTATAAGAAAGGATACTAAAAATTATGGAAAAATTAAAAGAACTAAGACTAAAATCTAAGTTACAACCTATTCAAGTTGCAACATATTTAGAGCTGTCAGAACAAAGTTATAACAATATCGAATCAGATGATATTCAAAATATATCATTTGGACTAATCGATAAGCTTGCTGACTTATACTGCATGAGTCCATTTGAGATAATCGAAAAGCCTATTGATGAACTTGAACCGTATATCTACGGTGAAAAGTTAACAGATGATGAAATAAAATCTATTGCAGAATCTAATAAAATATTTTTAAACCAGCTATTTATGGAAAAAAATTACTTGAGGTGAAACCAGATGAGAATTAAAGAATTATACAAATATAACCCGGTTGTATTAGAGTGTGTTGAGAATCAAGATTTTTCTCGAACTAGAGTTAAATGATGATTACAAAATCCCATTAGAAAAACTTGCAGTTTACTACTCAATCGATTTAGATAGTGACCAAAATAGATACGGTCATGCTTTTGATATTTGTAAAGTGATATTAGGTCACCATGACGAACTAAACGATATAGCTTATAGGGCTGTTAGCTATCTAACTCGTAATCTAATACTGCCTAACAAATTAATCAAACTATATTTAGATAAATATAAAACTATTAATAACCTAAATAATTACGAAGATATCAATGCTAATGACTTCATAAACTATATGTCAGACTCATTAGAATTATCAAGGGATTTTATCAGAATAAACCTAGAATTTCTTGATGTAATTCAATAAGAGAGATGAAAGTATATTATGAACCAATCACTTGAAGAAATTGTTGAACAAATTAAAAAAATGGAACGATTAAATTCCATAATTCACGTACAGTCTTTGATGAATATATTCCAGATAATATAAATCAATTGATTTATATTATAACCAAAAGATTATATTATCAATTTACTCATGGATTTAAACTCATTTAACGTTAGTTTTGATTTTTAAAACTAACAAGGGATACGTATCAATCGGCAAAACAATAGACGATAAACTAGAAGCAACTGGAATATGTTTTGATATATTCGCTAATAGGGTTAGCTCTTGTCTAATTGATATTGATTTTCCGATATATAATAAAAAAACACATGTTTTTAAAACATATATTAATAATTTATTAGATTACATCGATTCTGAAATCATACACCAATGTATTAATTTCGATTTAAATAAGCAATATAAAGAATTATATATTCGTTATGATAAAGATAATGCCACTGATGTTTTATACAAACTAAATGGCAACCGACAATACTTGGAAGTCTTCGCAGAAAGCGTAAAAACATATAGATCAAAAAATTAAGAAAGGAAAAATTAACATGAACCAACTGACTTGCGTTATTATTTACAATTATGTGACTGAATTAATCGAAAAATTAGGAGCAGATTCTGATATTCTTCATTTCCGTACCGACATTCATCATATGTCGCTTAACGAACTATTGAAAGAAAATGTTGAATCAGATTCATTTTATTTTAATATCTATGCACCTAACAGAAATGATATTTTTATCGATTTAGATATCCCTGAATATGATGAAAACACAGACTACACAGAATATACTAATAATTTACTAAACCTTATTAATAAACATATTATCGCACGTTGTGAAGAATTTAATGCAGAATATAAATTCAAAAAAATATGCAAAAAAATATTATTCACACTGTGCACCAGGACTTGTATCAGCAAACCTAGTAGAGGATGAAAAATTCTTTAAAGACTTTGCTAAAAATATAAGAATATACGGTCCTGAGAAAATAAGAAGGGAAAACTCTAACCATGAAACAAACATTTAGCCAAATTATGGATCAAATTAAGTACGAAAAACCTATAATTCCTTATTTAAGCGGTATCGTACAAATATATGACCCAAAAAATCTGTCACAACTTATCCCAATTGTAGCTACGGTTTACTTGCCAAACTTATTTGGTAGCCTTAATAAGTATATTCACGACATTCGTTTCGCAACCGAAAATGGTCGTAAATTAACATTGGAAGATTTATTAAAAGAAAATGTAAATATTGTTGAGCTAAGATTCCACATCGAATCACCAAAACATATAAAACTTCTTGTCAAAATTAAAATACCAGAACACACTGAAACAACCGATTTTACAAAATATATTGACGACTTCTTAGAACTAATTAAAGTCAAAACAGCTTATGACTGCCTTGAATACAATGATGATGAAGAATACGCTCACCTCGTAACACATCACTCACCTTTTTTATATAATAAAACCTTAAGTGAACATAAAGAAGCAAAACGTTTCTTCGAAAACTTCGCTAGAGTAATAAGTAAAGGACCACAAGAAAGGAAAGAAAAACACATGAACCAACCGTTTCACGAAATTATAGAACAAATCAAAGATGGAACAATTACGTTCCACAATTCAAACACAGCCCTAGACGATTATACACCTATGAACACAGATCAATTAATCTACATCATAGTCGAAAATTATATTGCCACATTAATCGACGACCTAGGTTCACATATCGAAGAATGTTTCTTTAGAACTGAATACAGTGACCTATCAATCACAGAATTATTAAATGAAAATAAAGAAGCAACTGGAGTTTACTTCGACATTAATGCACCAAAAAGAAAGCTGCCTTTTTGTCGAAATTGATTTTTCCTGATTATGACAAAGAAACGGATTTTGAAGAATATATCACCGACTTACTGAATCTAATTGATGATAAAATTATCGAACGATGTCACGAATTCGATGCAGATGATGAGTTCAACGAACTTTGGGACAAATCTTCATACTATACAGCAAGAGAATTTCTAGAAATGCTAGATGAAGACGAAGAATACTTCAGAGAATTTGCTGATGACGTAAAATCATACAAAAGATAAAGGGGTAAAAAAATGCTTAGAGAAAACATAACAACTATCGTAGAAGAAATTTACGAAATATCTAAAAACAAATAGCACCAACATCCACTACTTACACGTATTCGATGAAGGTGCCACTTTGAAATATAAAATCAGCACGTCCGAAAGTTCACCATACAAATATCAAATCTTTGATTTTGTACCAAATGAGCTATCAACTTTCACAAAAGTTGAACTACAAAAATACGTCGCCGATAAAATCACGCATGGACTAAATAAACTCCATGCTGATTTGACTTATTTGGACCGAAATATACTCCAAATTGTTGTTGATAATCTAGAAACGATTATCGAAAATATATCAACAGCACCTAAGGTAGAGCGTTATTATGTTAGTTTTAATGATAAATGTGAATATTCATTAACTGATGCTCATAATACATCTTATCAATATCAAATTTTCGACTCAAACATAAATTACATCACGAAACGACATTTGGCTGTTAGGTTGTTAGACTCAGTTCCAATCATTCAGAAAGAATGGCAATTTATTTTATCAAGCCTTTAATCCTGAACGCAATATTCTGAATGTTCCATTCCGATTGCTTTCAGAGCTTAAATAAAGAAAGGAAAATCACTATGGAACATTATTTGAACGAATTTTTAGACAAGTTATCGGAAAACCTTACTGAAAATGATATTGCATTGATTTTGGAAGATTCTGAAGGGAACATTTCGTTATATGATGAGAAATATTTTGATATTTACATCTATGACGAATTTTCTCCTTTATCTTTTAGTGAAATTGAGCAAGGTCATTTTACAGATATGAGTTACTATAAAACCCTTGATGGGAAATATATTATGGAACAATGTTTATTTTAACAGGAGGTGAAAAATATGGAAGAAAATAAAACAATTCACGTTATTTTATTCAAAAGTCGCAACAAAGATAATAAACATATTGATGGATTCAAAGAACGAACTAATTCATTCATCTCAAGCAAATCATATGCTGAATTACTACCCGACTTTAAAGCATTCGTAGAAAAAGGTGTTACTGGGGAGTTGTGCAGAATGTATATATCTGTAAACCCTCGAAGTAATTCAAAAACATTTAAAGCATTACAGCACAAAATGATTGATGGTGAATTCGACATATCAAGCTTACCACAAAAAGTTGCATCAATTGCAGCATTAAAAGGTAACGCTGATGATTCGAAAAATCTTAAATGGTTATTTGACTTCGATCCAATCCCCAACGCAGATATTAAAGAATCTGTAAAAGAATTTGTAGAAGACGTTAAAACTTGTTACGAAAACACAGAGCGCAAAGACAATTCACCTATTGATGTTGAAATTCGTAAAACCATTAACGGATATGCAATCATTACAAATAAACGTTTTGACACTCGTTGGTTACTTAACAAATGGAAAAATACCGAGTTAAAACGTGACGCTATGTTGTGTTGTAACTGGAATGTTAAGAAATAAGTTGAGGTAAAAAAATTATGAAATTTATTAAATTAAAAAGACTATTCGGGTCAGTATTTTTTTGTATAAATGCTTATGATATTATACTCATAGAATATTATGATATTAATTATTCTAAAAATCTACTTAAGAAGTCGTGAATACCCACTTGTAGCAAAAAGAGTTACCAGAACAAATTTACGACAAAATAACATCTGAATAGAAAGGATTATACCAATGGAATACGAAGAAATAAAAAAACTTAATAGAAGAATATGAAACAGAAGGGAGTTTTTAGTGTTACTGAAATTTTCGATACACTTAACAAAACGAGTTTTTAATTATCACAAAAAGATGAAAGAAAAAGAATTATTAAATTTTATCAAAAATGAAATTAATGATTGGAACGATTACTCTGATTCTGAAAAAAAGAATATGATAATAAGCTTCACTATACAACTACTGTTTCGAGTAACGTAACATCAGTTAACATTTGTTCAGGAAATGGTAAATTAACTATTAAAAAGTGCATTTCTAATACATACTGTTAAATAAAAACAATCCAATCATCCCTGATGGGTAACGAGCACGTTCGATTCGTGCTATGATTATATTAAAGGAGAAAAAAACAATGAAAAAAAGAATACCCAAGAATATTTACTATCGCAAGAAAGCATGGTTTCAACGAAACATATGATAATAATAGTAATTCACTAGAATTCGAAAAATGAAAATTATACATTATATATATCGAGCTTAAAGATGAATTATTTTATGCATATATTGTTGATGAATATCCCCTAGACCAAATTGCTAAAAATTTTTAACATATGATTATGTATCATTTCAATATGAACTAGAAAAAAAATACTTAAAAAAATTGGAGCCGAAAGATGAAATATAAATTATTAGAAAGAAATTTTTGAACATATTTTTAGATGAAATATATTCATATCGTAATGATCCGCATGATATGGAATATTTTTGTATCAATTTATTTTTGACGAAGACGAAAAATCCTCATATTTTTAATAGATGATGCATGGTCTTTAGGTTATACAATTCAAATTTATGATTTTCAAGTAGAAGATATCAAAGACTTATCAAAAGATGAATTAAGAGAAATGCTACAGATACAACTCAATCGAACAATCGAATCTGTAACAAATAAATTAGAAATACTAATTACAAAAACTAAAGATTTCGTAAAGAATAATATTAACGATATTATAGAAGACGCTAAAATCTACCACCAACATAACGCTACTTATTACTTAGCATTAGGTTATATCAATGAACAATTATACTATCACTTTGATACAATTACAGAAAATGCATATCTTTACGAAATTTATGATACTGAAGAAGATATCGATCGAGACAATCTTATTAGAATGAGATTAATGGACAATATGAATTCTCAAATATCAAGGTGGAAAATTGCATTAGAATATCTTAAGTAGGTGAAAAATTATGAAATCGAAACAAAATATAATCGATGTTGCAAAATACATAATAAAATACGCAAATGACAACAATCATCATTTATCGGTTTTTAAACTTGAAAATTTATTATATTACATTAACATATATTCATTGATTGAAACAAATGAACTGATGTTCGACTCGCAAGTTGAAATCACAGATTATGGTATCAGATACCCTGAAATTAAAACCTATTTTGGTCGGCTAGATTATATGCATATGTGGCATAAAGATGTATACTATGAATTTACATCTATATGGGACTATAAAGAAGTGTCATATAAAGACACATTGACTAATGACGATAAAAAAATTGTACACACCGTTTTAGAAAAATTAATAGAGATTCCTGAAATTTACGTGCAAGATCTTATTAGAAGCCAAGGTCCTTACATTACTGCGAAAAGAAATAACATACCAATATCATATGAAATGTTATATAATTATTTCAAAGAATGAATATAAAAGAAAGGTCATAAAAAAATGAAAGCATACAAAAAAAGTTATTTGATGAATTATCAATATTATCTGAAAAATACAATTGTTCAGTAAACATACCAGTAAAATTTCAAACTGGTAAATTAACATTCAACGCTAACGACATCAAAATTATACACACAGATAAAAATAAAACAAAAAACATACTTGATGATCTTAACACAATACTTACTGATCTTCACGAAATTGAACCAGAAAATGAAAAGTTAGATGTTTTCATCATGATAATTCTAAACCAAGATGAGACGATGAAAGTTACCGCAATGATTGCAAAATAATAGAAAGGATACAAAATATTATGACAAACACATCAACAGCATACGGTACAGTAATTTTATATGCAAATTCAAAACGTGATATTATGGATTTTATTAAATTGCAAAAAGAATCCGAGAAAAAAGAAGAATATAAAACAACAATACTTCCACCAAAAGAACTAGATAAAAATATTACTCCTCATAAAGAAGGATATACAATCACATTAGATATTCATGGAACAAGTTCACTGACATTTGATTTCAATATGGAATACTTTTTCAAAAATCCATTTCGCACACCATTTGAAGAAATTGAACTAAGTCTATTACAAAAAAGACTTAAATCAAAAAGTTTTGCAGCTGATTTTCATATTATAAACTACTCACCTAGTCTTAAATTCTTATCTGAAGTCAAATTTGTAACAATATGGGAGCACACTAAAACAGAATTTTACTCATATTATGAAGAATCAGAAGACTATACAGCAGCAAACTGCAGAGAAATTGGGTTATATAACGACCCTTACGACCCAGATTTCGCATTAAGACATTTTAATGAATTTATATTAAAGGTTAGAAGAAAAATATAATTCAACTAATGACGAAAAAAACTAAAAAGAAATTTTTAATCGACATTATAGATAACAAAGTAAATACCCAAGAACAAATTAAAACAATGCATTCCGAGGTATCACATGATTTTGAAGAATTTTTGAATAAATTACTTTTAAAATATATCAACTAAATTTTTAAATAAAGAAAGGATACAAAACACTATGGCAAATATATCATCAGCATTTGGAACTTGCTACTTACGAGCAAAATCAAAACAAGACATTTTAGACTTTATCAAATTACAACAAGTATCGGAAGAATTTGTAATTGAATACGAAACAAACCTGTATCCAGATAATAACCCAGAAGAACAAATCACAGAAGAAGATGAGGGATTCTATGAGCTAGCAATGAGTATCGACGGTTCTGGACGTTGGACATTTAATTACAATATGGAAGGATTCTTTAATTTCCCTTTTAATCGTGAATTTAAAGATGAAAAATTAACCCAATTACAAGAACAACTTAAACAAAAAGAATTTATCGCACAATTTAATATCATTGACTATGAAGGTGGGCAAGGATTCTTATCTGAAGGTGAATATGTAACTACATGGAAAGACGGAAAATCTAATTTCGACATTTGTTCAGAAAATACAGTAGACTACACTGCTGAAAATTGTAGATTATTTGAACTCCACGACGACCCTTACGATAGTGGATACGCACTAAAACACTTCGATAAGTTCATGCAAAAAGTTAAAGAAGAATATAAAACAACAAAAGATGATAAATACAAAGAAGATTTAAAATATATTCTAGATAACCCAGAGCATACTAAAGAACAATTAGAAGACCTTGGTATGCCTGTTTATTGGGATTTTGAAGAATTTATTTATGAGTTTATTTCAGAGTATGAAAGGATATAATCTTATGGAAAAGACAATTGCCCAAAAAGCATTTCAGAATAAACAAGTAGTATTTGAAATACTTCACGTCATAGAAAATCCTGATACATTTTTATACAAAAAAGATTTTAGAAATTTCCTTTCATACCTAAATGATAATGAACTAGAATATATTATGAGCAAAACGTTCAATCAAGACACATTTATAAAAAATTATTGCTTAATACAAAACAATAAAGATATTAACCATATTGATGAACTAGTACCATTAGGTATTCAAGTCGCAGTAGAAGGTGCTAAAATGCAAGACCACACACCTATGAGTATGTGTATCAATTGGAATGCTCAAAATTATTTTGATTTTTACTACGACGAATTAGTTTATAGATATTTAAATGCAAATGAATCAAAAAACCTTGTAGAAAGAATTAACAATATATTCTTTTACGCTTATATTAATAAATAAGGTGATAATAAATGACAATATTAAAACTAACTGAACATATTATTCATCAGCCTGAAAAAAATAAAATTATCCAATTAGACAGCGCTGATATTTACAAAATTTACTTAACTGAACCTAATGTTAAATGTAACAAAAATGATCCATTCTTTACAACATTTACACTCAATAAAATGCCACTACCTGTCATATTCGGTTCTGAAATAATATTATTAAACGGTAAAGTGGTTCATGTAAAAGAAGATCCGCTACAAATTAAAAATCTAATAGAAGAAAGACCTATGCCATTAGACACACCTTATAAAACCAAAGAAACCGAATATAACACGTTTCTATATAATGAGAGAAAAGAAATACGAATTTGATGAAAAAGTAATTATACCAATTTTTTTATTAATATTTATTATAACTTTCTTAACACTTCTATACATAAACTCTGACACTTTTTATCGCAAAACATGAAAAAAATTTATTTATGAATTTTTAGAAAATATGAAAGGATATAAAAAAACAATGAGTTCTGCATTAATTATAACAAATAATTTATACAATAAACCTATTAACGCAATGCATTATGGTTGGAGTGGATCTACTCCAGCTGCAATTGCTGAATTACAAAATATTATAACGTACATGAGGTGTAATGAAAAAATCAACACTAAAGATGAACTCAACTGTTTATTATTTGGATTATCAAAAGGTGTTGACAAGTATTACAAAAATTCATTAGAATACATTAAAAAAATTCAATTTTTGGTAATGATGAATCAGAATTCTATTCATCAAAAATTAAAAACCAACTAGAGCTAAAATTATTTTCACAGAAGATGAAATTGAAACATGTCAAAATTACGCAACACATCATATCGAAATTGATTGGAAGATCACTAATGGTACATTAGATGTAGATAATTCAACAGTAACAATCCAAAGTCTTTTAGAACCTCATCAAGGGAAAGTTAAACCTGATAAGTTAGTGAAAATTCCACTGAGAACAAAAATCTCAGATTTAAATGAGCTTATCGAACAATTAGAAAAAGCTTACTGAGACGATTTATACCTAACAAATGGCGATTACATATATGAACTTGTCCTATAAAGCTATTAATAACAATGAAAGGATATAAGAATTATGGCATACGAATCAACAGCATTTGGAACATGCTACCTAAGAGCAAAAACTAAAGAAGATATTATGAATTTTTTCGACCTACAAGCTGCCGCTGAACGTTACATTTGGCACGACACTACATTAGAATTACCTGATGATTACGAAAATGCATTCATTAAAACGAAAGACGGATTATATGAATTAAAACTTACAATTTACGGTTATGGTGTAGACAACTTCACAGAAAATATGAAAAAATTCTTTGTATCACCACTTTCTAAAGATTTTGGTAACCCATATTTAGCTGAAACTCAGGAAAAACTGTATGATAAATACCTAGAAGCCGAATTTGATATTGTAGATTATGAAGAATCAGCTAATTTTATAACTGATGGTCGTTATATCAATAAATTTGAAAATCGTATTTCGACTTTCGATACATTAGAAAAAATCGAAATGGACTTCAATGCTACAAATTGTAGAAAATATGACATCTATTTAGAGCCATACGATAGCGACTACGCATTAGATAATTTTGATGACTTTATGGAATGTGTTAAAGATAAATATGAAGAATTTGGATCAGATGAAATCCTTCAAAACATGATAGAATATCCTGAACACACTAAAAAACAATTAGAAAAATACTCAATGCCAGTTTATGACGGATTTGACACATTTATTTACGAATTCGCTGAAGTTTACGAAGAAATTTAACGAAAGGATAAAGTTATGTACAACATTTTAACAACCCCTCCAAAATTCAAAATCATAAAAACAGGTGAAATCTTAGATGTTACAAGAATAGACCACGCTACTGGTACAATTATCGGAAGTGACGGAACTCAGTACGCCGAAGGTGAATACGAATTAAAACCATTCACAGGCAAAGTCGACCGTAATGGTGAGAAAATCTACTACGGTGATTTCCTAACAGATGAAGGTTTTTTCGGTCACGATTATCCTGATTACGGAGAAATCGTATGGGATAAGGTGGACCGAGAGTACTGTATCTCTTGGGATATGGAAGGTATTACTGAAACAATCAATTGTTCAGAGGAATATGTTCTATCTAATCCACCATGTTACGACGACTTCGAAGAGGAAGATGAATAGAAATTTTCAAATAATTATGATATAATAGTTACATCACCATGTGGTGAAATAAACATATCATATGTTGTTATGCAAAAATCACGGTTTCATCCATGAGGATGTGCCGTGATTGTTTATTTTTATAAGAAAGGAAAAAAATAATATGGATTACCTAAAAAGAAGAAAACTTGAACTTGAAAAAGAATTAGAAGAAATTAACGAACAACTATCTAATCAATCAAAACTTGATGAAATACTTGAAGTAGTTGCTGTAAAACTAAGAAAAGTACAAGAAGTGCTCCCAGCACTTAGCTTCGAAATTCACCACAACCCATATAATAACACATTATCTATTAGAGAATACGCTCTAAATAACGGTCTTAAATATTATAAACATGACATTAATTGTAATAACGTTGAAGAAAGTTTAGCAATATTTGACGATATGTTAAATAACCCAGATAAATACATCGAACGCTATAAAATCATTACAAGACTAGTTAGTAAGATTAAAATAGAAGATGCTTATGTCGCATCTGGTTCAGTTGTTTATTATAATAAAGAAGCAATCCCTACCGACGCGAGCGGACATGCTTACCAAATCGCTGAAGCTAGGTGCGTATTTACTGAAGATAATTATCTTAACGTGAAATTCCATGTCATGTATGAACAACTTGATGATATTTCAGAAAATTATGAAGTGACACTAGATGGTTTTAAATTTAAAGTACATGTTCAACTTGAAGACCTTGATTCATTAGATTTCACAAATGATTATGAATGTAAATTAGAAAAACTTAATCCAAAAGATTTACCATCTATTATTAAAAAATTAAAGAACGCAACTTGTAACCACAGTGCTGTTGTTAATTTTAAAGATGTTGTGAGTGGGTACTAATATGACTAACTTAAGTCCATTGCGTTACCCAGGTGGTAAAAATAAGATTTACAATAAGGTTTTAGAAATTCTAAAACCTTATAACCCAACCACCTATATAGAACCCTTCGCGGGTGGTGCAAGCCTACCACTTAGACTACTCCATAATAATGAAGTAGAGAAAATTATAATCAATGATTATGATAAATCTGTTTATGCCTTTTGGTACGCCGTTTTGAACCATACAGAAGAACTCATAGAACTTATTAAAAAAACGAGCCTATTACAATAGAAAAACTGGCATAAACACAAAACTATCTTAAAAAATAAAGAAAATGAACTTAACCTTTTGAAATTAGGTTTTTCTATGTTATATTTAAATAGAACCAATCGTTCAGGAATTCTGAACGCTGGTGTCATAGGTGGATTAAAGCAAGATGGTAATTATAAGCTAGATTGTCGGTTCAATAAAGATAAAATTACAGAGAAAATCAAGCTTATTGGCGAAATGAGAAGTCGGATCGAATTATACAACATGGATGTAAATGAATTCGTTACGACAGTTATTCCGAAAGTTAATAATTCTTTCACATTCTTTGACCCACCTTATTACCATAAAGGTAAGTCATTATATCCTGAATTTTTCACGCAAAATGATCATATTGCGTTACGCAATACGATAGAAAAATGCATGACGGATAAGAATTGGATAATTACGTACGATAATGCAGACGAAATAAAGGGTCTGTATTCGAATTACGTGATAGAAGAATTTTCTATGCATCATTCAGCTGCAAATAAAGGACAAGCTACTGAGATTATGATGTATTCGAATGAGGTAAAATAAGATGTCACAATTAAATAAAATAATAGAACATATTAAAAAAATAATGAAATACAATTTTACGGATCAGATGTTATCTTTGATAAATATGACATTAATAATATTAATCATTTGACATGTGCAACCGTAATTAATTATTTAGAAAAATGAAAGTAAACAAGACTCACAAATTGCAATATATGAACACACATTCGAATGCCCTAATACCCCGTTTACAGATTCATTAACAATAGAAGAGTTACTAGACACAGACAAAGAATCTTACGAATTACGTTATAATTTAGAATCACAAAGGCTTCACATATGGTTACCTATCACAATAATTTTTCCAAAATATGAAAATGAAGATTATAAAAAATATATCGAGAATGTTATCAAAGAGATAAAACAGCAAACAGATGTTGCAGTCGGAAATTTTGATCCAGAAGATTATTTTGAAGATGTTTATTTTCCTAGTGGAAATTTCGGAGCACGAGAAAGTTTACTACAATTAGATAAGGTAAAAGAAGATTTTATTGCATTCTCAGAAAATCTAAATTAACACAAATAAAAATAAACCATTCCTGGTGGACTTTGGAGTGCGTTCGATTCGCACTATGGTTATATCAATACAATAAAGAAAGGATAGGAACTATTATGACTATGAGAAATTTTGCAAATCACATACTTGCTGTAGCTTACGAAAATAATCTATCAGTTAGCAATTTACACTTACAAAAAGTAATGTATTTTGCGATGAGAGAACAGAAGGATAATCATGCGTTGTTATCTAAAATGTATGATGAACCGTTTCATGTGTGGCGTTATGGTCCAACAATTCCTAACATTTATAAAAAATTTAGAATTTACGGAGCTAGTTCAATAATAGAAAAAGGTAAAAAAGATAATAACTATTCTGTTTTTGATAAATCTATAATTGAATTATTACACCAAAACGTATCTTCATTGATAGATGAAAGTCGTGAACATACTTATTGGCTTTTAAATAAAGATAAAATAATTAAAGGTACTAGTGATATTAAATATACATTGGAGGATGTTTTAGGTGAATAATTTACTCATGAAAGCAACACCCTTGACTGAAGAGGAATACCATACTATCATGAAAACTGTAATGTGTGCTGCTGGATATGTAGCGTTATGTTTAATTTGTTCCTTAGTTGTTGTAACTATTTGTTATCTTCTAGGCAAAAATTGGAAAGATCCAATCGCTGGAATAACAGCTTTTTTTGCAGGTATAATTTCAATGATATTAGTCATAGCCTTAATTCTAGTTCTTGGGTATTTATTCCTGATGTCCGTGAAATACGAACCTGGAAAAGCAATGATCCCAAAACCGGCACCTATTACTGAAATTAAAGAACATATTAAAATTGAAGAAAATAGGTTAACTATTGACCCACTTCCAAAAAATTACCATTACCAAAACTATACATTAGACGGAGCTAAAGCTCATGACTTTAAAATCGATGATTTTTACAAAGAGTCTAATGTAAAATTAATTGATAGTAATAGCAATACATACGAAATTACACACGAACAATTAAAAAGAACTAAAACGAGGTAAGAATAATGAAAATAACTAAAAAAACAAAAAAAGTCCACTACTATTTAGGACAAAACCACGACGATGAAGCTTTATATTTAGCAAAATTCGGAAAAGTCTATCAGTTAGCATTATGTCCATCAGATATTGAAGAAAAAGACGCTAAAGTCTTCTATTTCGATCCGAAAGATGGTTACGAACTATACACTTATAATGAGTTCAAAGAATTATTTGATGAGGAATCAAGATTAAGTAATAACAAACTTCGAAAATTATGCAAACTTTTAAAAATCATATTCGTCGGAAATGCTGCAATAGAAATTAACAAAAAACTCGGAGACTATCGTGACGAAACTATAGAAGGATATTATGAAATTCTTATAGGTGATACTGAAGATGATATTAACTATCTATTAAGCTAAGATTTACTAAGCCATCTCTGGTGAGCATAGAGCACGTTCAATTCGTGCTATGGTTATAATAATATTAAAGAAAGAAGGATAAAACAAATGGCAACAAACGCACATATTGGGTATATCGAAAACAATAGAATAGTATATACTTATGTACACTATGACGGATACCCATCACATGTAGGTAAAATACTATATGAAGAATATAACAACATTGATAAAATAAAAGAACTAGTTAATCTAGGTTATTTAGAATCTATTGATTCAGGTGAAGTTATTGCTTTCCATAGGGATAAGGGTTATGATTTCTACCAAGTAAAATCTGGAGCAACAAATCACTTAAGTGAATTTACAACTCGCGAATTTAACTATCTATTCGACGTTAAATCCGATCGATGGAAATTCTTTACAAATTTAGGTAAATTTGATTTAGAGCATGAGTATAACAATAACTTTATACCTGAATAAGAAACTCATCAATATTAGAAAGGATACAAAAAATATGGAACAACTACAAGAGAAAATCACAAATGATGTAATAAACATCATTAAGAAATATGAAATAGACCGTGAGTACTATTATGCAATTGCTATTTTAGAAGAAAATATGGGAAATATACGTAAAGATATATCTCTTTACATACACACACTAAAAGATACTAAACGAAATATTATTACATATACAGAGCAAGAATTCGATATAGATGACCATATGGAAATAGAACTAACATTCCATATTAGTAATCTTGACTTCAAAGAAACACATTCGTTCAAGCTTCCATTAGATATTGCTTTAGAAAATCTAAAAACATTCGATCTAAATGAAGTTGGCGGCTGTACCTTGTACGAATTACTAAAAAGACACTGACCGTGAAGATGAACTAAAATATTTCATCACGCAATTCGCATATACTATTGCTGATATTGCAAAAGAATCTTATTCAGCAAAATTCAGCCCAACAGATCTTTTTAGTGAGGAAATGTACTACTTCAACTATTTAAAATCTGAACACGAAAAAGAAATTTATTCAATGGCTGTTGGTTACACAACTGCAAATGAAGTATTATTTAAGCCGATTAAAGATGTTGTTTACATTCATGGATTAGAATTAATCAACGTATGTTTTAATCGAATTAATTTTGTTGAATAACGAGGGTTTACCTATGCAATTAAATGATATATTAAACAAATTTAATTACAATCATATCATTTACGAAGAAGATAACACTATAGTTGTTGAAAATAATTATAAGATTGCAATAATATTATTTATCACCCATGATGATAATCAATATGCTGCAACTTTTTTTCAGATGAATATGAGTTCAAACAATTAACTGAAATAAAAAGTAGTAATTATGATGAATTTCTAAAAATCATTAGAAGTCAAATTAGAATTAAATAATCCATTCTGGATTACAATGCATATATAATAACAAGAATTGGAGGAAAAACTATGTTAAAACCTCAGACGAAATTTGAACCAGAAAAACAAGGCGAAAGAACAAAACGCCCTTATCAAAAAAAGGTAATACTTTTTAACTATAAAGGTGAAATCTATAAAATCATAAGTCATGTTAAAGAGTATGTTAACAAAGAAGGTAACATTGTTATTTACTGTAAGGTTCGTTATTATGATAGATTCAAAATGAAAGACAAAACTTGCTACGCTACGGAAATTTGGTTATAAAAGCAATAAAGAAAGGAATCAATTATGGAAAACATAGAAAGAAAATTAGCTTTTAACGCCCATCAAATGGGACAATCAATCCCAACTATATTAAATTACCTTTATAATTGGAACGATATTATGGAATACGATGAACTAAAAGTTGAATTGCTTTACTTAACTCCTAATGAATTAGAGTATGTATTAAACGAACACTTCAATAATGATATATTCATAAACGAAATTTGCAAATTAATAAATAATAAACCAATAAACGAACTAGATTTCGATAAACTTATACCAGACTCAATAAAAGTAGCTGTAAGAGACGCTTTCAACGAAGGTTATACACCTTTTGGAATGACTTATGATTGGGAAGCACAAAATTGTTTTGACTTCTCTTTCGATTATTTAGTAAATGACTATTTAATGGAAAGTGACGCAAAAGAATTTACAAAACGCATAAATAATATTTATATTTATGCTTCAAAATCACAATAGAAAGGATAAAAATAATGAATTACACAATTTACGAAAAATAAACAAGAATTAAAAAGAACAAAAACCCCACTTTGTTCGAAATAGCTAACAACAATTTAGAACTAGATGAAGATAATAATATTTACATCTATGCTTCTCCAGAAGATTATGCAAAATATTACATTCAAGAAGGATATTATGCCGAAACTTTTGTAGATAAAGAACTATATGATTTTTATCGATTATATCAAATTAGGTAATGATATGATTAAACGTATGAATAAAGAAGAAAACTATTACGATAAAAGAAACAAATATGGTAATTTCACTTAATAAAGAAAGGAAATAAATCATGTACATTAAAAACAGAACGAAACAACGAACAACTATCAATGAGTAAAATTTCTAGTAAAAACTGAATTAATCAATGAAATTAAAAACTCTATCAAACACATTATCAGATGATATTAAAAAAATGAATACAACATTACGAGTCATCAAATAGCATGTCACTATTTGACAAAAAAATATAGACACAATAGATGTTAACGAGAAAAAAATATACAGAAATTATATGAAATATCTGAAAATATTGAACAATACTTAAATGAACTAACAATAGACAATCCTGTTAAAATTGAATCTAACGACTACCCATACTACAAGTTATCTATAGAATTAGATGAAAATTCTAAATTGAAAATCACAGCAGCATCTGATTTAGACGAAAATTTCACATGGGATACTTTAATTCAATGGTTCCCAGCAACCGAAGCAGACGAATTCTAAAATAAGTAGATGAAACAATGAACACAATTGACAAGATTAAAGAACAACTTTATACAGACGAAATTAAATTCTTCGGATCTGACGTGATTCTTAATAAATACAACCCAATAAACACTAATCGTCTAACTTGTGCTATTATCGAAAATTATTTGTATAAAAAAACATCAGATTTTTATGATGTAAGTTTAGAATCACTATATTTCAGAACCCATGATGGGATTTATATGGAATTAGATGAACTAATTGAAACTAATGAAGAAATCACATCGTTCTATTACACTATAGATACAACAGAATACTCAATATCGATCCAAATCGACATTAACATCCCGACATTCGATGAAGATGAAAATTATGAAGAATATATTAAATGTTTATTTAAAGATATTAGTGGAAAAACATTTCAAGTTATTGAAAATTTTAACCCAGAAGAACTTTTCGATGATTTATACGTACCATACCAAGGTGATAGCCCAAGAGTTTTACTTTATAACCTAGATAAAGCAAAAGACACATTCTACGAATTTTTAGACGAATTAAAATAAACCATTCCTGGCGGACCGAGAGCGTGTTCGATTCACGCTATGGTTATACATAACAAAGAAAGGATACAAAAATTATGACAATTACACACGCATTTGGAACATGTACAATTAAAGCAAAAACCCCTGAACTAATTTTTAATTATTTCGACTTATTTAATCACGTTCAAGAATTTATTTGGAACCCAACAACACTATATTTACCTGATGACTACGAAAACTCAATTTCAAAAACTGAAGATAACCACCATCAGCTGGAATTCGAATTTGAAGGATCAGCATATGGTAATTTTTTTCAAACCATGTTGAAGATATTTTTACAGACATTTTAAATAAAGATTTCAGTGACCCGAACATAATTGAATTTAGGAATGCAATAATGGAAAATAGAGTAGAAATAATCTTGGACTTTGAACAAATTGAAAAATTCAAAGACAATACTCACCATACAGTTAAAATAAATATTGCAAAAGGTAGATAATAAAATGACAAAAAAACAATTTAAATGAATTACGTAACAAACTTGATAAAAAAATAAAAAAATTCAAATATCTAATCACGCTAGCACCATCCTTGATAAGGATATCACAATATCTAATGAAAATTTCGAAAGATTAAAAAAGGAAATTCATATAGTAATTAATTCACTGGAATCAGACTATGATTATAAAATCAGTTATTACATGAAACCTAAAGACGCATTCACTATAACTGAATACGTTGTAACAATTATCATCCAAAAAAATTATGAATTAGTCACTCAATACAATATTGATCGCAACATTCGAATCGAATCTGTTTCGGAAATCAATTACGAAGATGTTCGTAAACTGACATTCTTCGAATTTCTAACAGAATCTAACAAACAGCATGAGCTTGAGTATTTCTTCGAATCTTTAGCTGATTACGAAGCTGATTGCATTATGAATGAGGCTTGGAAATCAACACTTCATACTTATGGACTTGGTGAATGGGAATATTTCGACAGTCTAAGTCATTCAGAAAAAGAGGTATTCGCAAAAGCCCAAGGTTATACATATGCTAAAAATATTGTACATAAACCAATTGATTATCTAACAATTGTTTATAATCTTGATTTAATAAACACATTTTTTTCGATAAAAATCAAATTCATAGAAAAAAATAGAAAGGAAAAATACACTCATGATAAAATTCATATTAAAAATAGACGACCACGACACAGATGAGCTATTAGTTTATCCAGTGTACGCAGCATCTAATTACGACGAATTAATCCAAAATTTGAATAAAATTCACGACCAATATGGTAATATCGAAATTGTTGAAATGGATATCGTAGTCGAAGACACGCCACCTGTTAAAGGAGTTTATGCAAACAGAATGTGGTTAAATCAACTTATCACATTTGTTACTGATTTTAAAGAAAACAAGAAAGTGCCATTTGATGAGTTTACGAACTTCTATGCATACACTGCTGATTTAACAGGTTTTGCAATTAAACTTGAGAATATTGAAATCTACAACACCGCCCAGGATTACATTGACGAAAATCTACCATTAAATCCATCCCAACATATGATGGACAATAACGAACTATGTGTGTTCATCCCAGAAAATATGCCGTATTACAATTATGACATTATTCTGCGAGAACTTGATAGAGCTGGTAACTCATTTACATTGAAAGACAGACGATTTATCGTCTTCAAATAGGTGGTTATCATGGGAACATTAATTCACAAAGCAATTGAAATAAGCTTTTCCAGCATAATGGTATCAATATTTGTTATATCACTACCAATAGTTCTTATTATTATCCACTCCACATACACGTGGTTAACAAATAAGAAGATTGATAAACTCATGGATAAAAACATAAAAATACCATCCGACTCACTCGTAACAACAATATTACTTATCATCGGAGTTGGTGGACCAATTCTAATAAGTGCACTAATTTACACATTTATACACCCAACATATAACAAGTCGGTTAAACTTACTGAAATTAAAGACCATGTAATGATCCATGATAACAAACTAACTATCAAATCATTACCTGAGCCTTATCGTTATAACAATAATAAGCTAAATAGTTCAGAACCACATGATTTCAAAATTACAAAAGATGATTTTTACAGCGATGCTAACCCTAAACTAGTAGATCGTGATGGAAATACATACGAAATAACAACTGAAGAATTAAATCAGTTACAAAAATAAGCTATCCCTGGTGGGTTTAAAGCACGTTCGATTCGTGCTATAGTTATTCACAAAATATAAAACCAAGCAGATTAAATATAACGGAGGTAAAATAATATGAATATGCGAAATTTTGCAAATCATATATTAGCGATCGCTTACGAAAATAACCTATCAGTAAGCAATCTTAAGTTACAACAAGTAATGTATTTTGCATTAAAAACACAAAAAAATAATCTTGAATTACTATCTGAAATATATGATGAACCATTTTATGTATGGTCTTACGGACCAACCGTCCCTTCAATATATGCAAAATACTACGGATATGGTTCAAGGGCTATTATCGAAAAGGGTAAAAGAGATGATAAATATTCAATTTTTCGATAACACTATAATTAATCTATTAAATAAAGATTTATTCGAATTAATAGAAAAAAAGCCGTGTAAATATTCACTGGCAGGCTAATAAAAAAATAAAATAAGCAAAGGTATAAGTAAAGTTAAATACGAACTAGAAGATATTTAAATCAGATAAGAGGTGATAACAATGAAATTTATCCAGAAAAGATATTGCAGCATAGACCTAGGTGATACCCTATATATTGTAAACAATAATAATATTGTTGAACACTTAACAGTTACCCAAAATCATTTACAAAAAAAGTAGCATTATGAAACCAAATGAAAAAAAGTAATAGATAATTTATACCTAGCAAGTGATTATTACGAAATCACTGACGACGGTAGATTAAAAATTAAACATATTAAGCTACATTTACCCAGACCATTCAGATATCCCTGATTTATTTAAAAGAAACAAAGTTAGCTAATGTTTTTTTATAGATAAAGAACAAGCTATAAAATTTGCAGAGAATAGAAAAACAACATCAAGCATTCTATAAAGAATTTACAGAATATCCGGAAATCTTAATATACGACATAAAAAAACAAATAAAATTTTTAGGTAACGTATCAACAACGGAACCATTCAAGTGTCTAGTTGAATTAACTAAACTAATGATAGATTTAGAAAAAAAGCTGGATTTGATGTTGATATAGCTGTGTTCGATAATAAAAAAAATACAAATTAATAAAAAGATTTAAAAATTTTTAAATATAATACGAAAAAAACAAAATAAAGAAAGGATCCAAAACAATGACATATCTAAAATCACCAACAGAAGATGAAAAAAATAAATATTGGAAAAAAATAAAATCAACAATATTTTTCAACAATTTATATAAATTCAGGTTTAATTATTATATTATTCCTAGCTTACTTACTTTACGACCATAAAGAAATTATAACCAAATATGGACTATATACACTTTTAACAATTACAGTGTCATTGGGTTTTTCAACACTTTATTCACGTGTTTATAAATATTGGCATCTAATACATAAACGCCATAGAATCGGATATTATTCATCGTTTATGAATAGTTTAATGTTATCACTATTAATAACAATCGTATCAATCATTGGTGTAACTTATACGTTTAATAATATGATACCTCATGGCTTAAAAACATCTATGCTTCTATCAATTCCCTTCACAATAATACTTACTGCACACTTTGTTATAAAATTTAGAAAAGAAAAACCAGGTCTACCTAGAGTAACACTTCAAGAAAATGAAGACCGTGAATTTCTTAAAGAATTATACTATTATGTACTTAATGATAAAGGATTTAGACACATCTATAATAGCAGTTATTTCGAAGAAATTAATTATTTAGGAACGTTAGACTGCTACATGAATTACGGTGTATATAACCACGCACATATTGAAAAAGTGGAAAAAAATGATTTAACATCTGAAAGTTTAACAGTAGATGAAATATTTAAAGAAATGTCTATACTAAATGATATGGTAACCCACAAAATATACAATAATATATACAAAAAAAGCAGAAATAAAAAAACACAAAGATTAAAAAAATTAATAAATGAAGGGGTAATTGGCGTATCTCAATTAGAAATACACATCCAAGAATACTTAGATTAAGAAAGGATACAAAGTAATGACAATCAAAGAACAATTCTTAAAAAAATTTAGAAAACCAAGAAACAGAAAAAGGAGTTAAAACGAAAAACTTATGCGAAACAACTAGATGAGAAAATAAACGCGGCTTTATTAGACCCTGAATTTATCGAACAAGCAACAAAAGCGCTTATCGAGCACGGAGCTATTCAACTTACAGATATTGGTTGCAAATGCCAAGCCGGAGGTTGTTCTGATCAAAAAGGCTTCACTAATTATGTAAAAGAAGCTTTCAATTATTGGAACGAACAAGATGTTATTGTCCAATTTGGAATCGATAGCTATCTATACGTAAAAGGCACACCTGGTGAACGCTTAATATATCCAAGAAAAATTAGACTATATAATAACAAGTAGGTGATATTATGGAATATATTGAATACAACAGAGTACCTTATACAATAGACGGTGACATCCTGAAAACAACATTTACACCAAAAGAATTACACGATGTTTACAACTTCTTTGACACATTATGGCAATTACGAAAACATAACAGAGAACAGTATGTTAAGAAAAACATCAGTATAAATCTTTATAAAATTATAGAAAATAGCTTTAGTGACTTTGTTTACGACATCTCGTTATTATCAGAATATAATAAATACGGCAAGGAAGAATTCCTAGAAAATGTTGAAACAATTAATAAACAAAGCGTTACCGAGCTTCATAGCAAGTTATGTAAAGACTTACTTAGTAAATCTGCTAAAGAAATTCAATATCTGTTAGATAATCCATCAGCATATCGTGACGAATACCTATATATATTCGAAGATTAACAAATTAATGAGGTGAAAAATGAAATACCATAAAAATTATAGAATTAAACAAAACTGAAAAAAAATTTATCTTGTTACAAACATCATAAACGATCAGGTCATCGATACGCCTGAAATTATCACACTAGATGTTTCTGACATTTTACCAGGTACCAAAGCCCATAATGAATTATGTGAAACACATAAAGTGGAAAATTTCATATTCAAAGAAACGGAAAAATTCCGTTTATTTTTATCCTAAAAGAACGCGAAATTTATAAATCAAATTATGATAGTCAAATAAAAGATTTACTATTATTTGGTCGCATATTTGACGCTGAAGCCTTCATCCAATCTAAAAACTAAAAGAAAAAGATAGACTAAATCGTTTAATCAACAAAATAGACCGAATCGGTGAAAGCTTACCTTATTTCTTCGAAAAAAAGAAAAAAAGGCGTAATTCAGATTATGAATATAATTTAGACAATAATTACCGACAAAGAACTTACTATGATCAAGTACATGAAATCTATAAAACAAGACCTGAGTCTTTAGATTACGATGATGCAAATTATCTACTTTACAATCTCCCTGTAGATTATTTTATTGATCTATATTGTCAAAAAAATAAACGATAAACACATTTATGAATGTAATTTTGATGAGATTTTACCAGAAAATCTTAGACTTACAATAGATGAAGCTCTTAATTCAGATTATAATATTGCAGAATTATGTTACGATTGGGCATATACTGATGTATCAGAATTTGAATTTGATAATATTATTCGTAAATATATTAAATCTAGTACAAAACCCGAAAAAGATTAATAAATAATATTTACCTATACGGATACAGAATGGAGAAAAAAATAATGGAAAATAAACAACTATATATCCCACCACTTATTAGAGATAAAGACTATGAAACAGAAGAGGCTATCCGATATGTGTTAAACGTATTCGATACATTAAGGACTATTTGTGAACGCAATGCTTATGAAATTTTAAACAAATACGATGACAATGAATATCTAAGCAATTCAATGACCGTTGATTTTTAAATACAAACCAAATTCAAATGATGTTAAAATTTACGTTCATCCTATTATATTAACTTTTGACAAAAACAGAACATTTAACAGAAGAAGTATTTAATAACATCAAAAAATACATGGATCATCATTTCGGTAAAATTGCACCAATTGACAATTTTGAAATATATTTTATGGTCAATCCAAAAGACATTAAACTCGGACAAGAGCGTGACCAAAAACCATATGCTAAATATGTTTATTCACAAATAAAATCAAATGAGCAAGACTCAAGGGGTGATAATATAGCTGAAGGGGATAAAATCCTTACTCCTTTTACCATCCGTTACGAATTTAGCTCAGGATTACCACACCATAAACTAAAAATTATAAAAGAAACATCTCGCCAAACTAAATATATGTCTGAAAGATTAAACCTATTCAGTAACTATTTAGGTGATAATTAATTATAATAAACCATTTCTGGTGAACTAAGAACAGGTTCGATTCCTGTTATGGTTATACAAAATATAGAAAGGATAAAAAAAATATGATTAGAATTGGAAACCTTGATGTAGCGTCTTTAGAACGTCATTTAGGAATAAAATTTACCGAAAATGATAGACTATACATGGAAAACACAAGACAAGAAAACATGTCAATCCCATTAAAACCGGAATCTTGGCACTTTTTTGACATCCCTAAATCTATCCATTTCGGTTCGCTAAAAGCACTGAATACGTTCAGAAATATATTATCAAATTACGAACTAAAAGGTTCTCTCGAGGTAACATTCGACCTAGATGAAGCTTCCGAAAAACCACAAGCTTATTACAACTTACGTAACGAAAATGGTTATCCAAGGTTTTTATTCGTTAAAAACAAATATACACCTATTGATGCATATACTAAATTCGATTATATGCAGCTTGTAAAAGAAAATAAACGTACGCTTGTTTATAGAGCAGTTGGAACAAAAAGGTTTTGAGGAATCGTACCTTGGAATCACAGGCTTTATTATGCACAAAACACTCGTACCAAATGAAGACGAATTCCATTACCAAGAAATCAAACTTGATAAAAATATTTTCGATGAACCATTTAGAAAAAATATTGTTTACGCAGGGTACAGGAAATCCGGAACAATTGTTGACAAAAAAGAATTAGAAATAATTTCAATCTGGAACGGTGAACTCCACAAAGATTACATCGAGCGTGAGCCTGAATCAAAAATTCTTGGAACAAATCGAAAATTACAAAAAAACATGTAAAATTAATTAAAAAAATCGAAAGAGGGTCGTAAACCCCTCTAAATCAATAAATTTAAATTGTTCGTATAATACTAGTTTTATGCACAAATACTAAACGAAAAAAAGGAGCCTAAAATGATAGACCTAAAAAAATTAGAAAAAAATTAATAATGAAATTTTTAAATAACGAAGAAGATAAAAAGATTATTAATTAACAATTTCAAAAAAATTTATTAAACTACCTTAATCAAATTAAATCACAATTCGAAAAAAAATTTACAAAATTACTATGAATGTTGAACAATCACTTCCGTTTATCCAAGCAATTATGATAAATTCCAATAAAGAATTTTTCGAAACGAAAATTGATACACTCTACTGAAAGAATTAAATACTTTATCAAATTGCGTAATAATTTAATAAACAAGGCTTTAAGGAAACTCAACTCGAAAACCCCCATTAATTTAATAATCCAAAAAAACATTACAAAAACAATAGGGCTTTATGGCAACAATGAAATAAGTATTCTAAAAGGTGATTCAACAATATCTAGCACAGTAATAATGGAAACATACTGCAAAACAAAAAAAGCGCTTTTAGGTATAACAAATATGGACGACATAACACACCTTTTTATTTAATAATTTTTTTATTTTTACAGAATATATAGAATATATTGAGAAAAAAATTAAATGACAAGGAAATCTTAGACAAAAATTTGCACCGAATACCCTTCTTTTTCAAAAAGATTTCAAAGATACACTCAATGACTTATATGGTGAGCTAAATGAATCACTATTATTAGTACAAAATTATGCTAAAATATCCACTTCTGTTTACAATATTTGCAAAAAAATATTATAATATATAGTATATAACAATACTAACAGAAAGGAAAAAAAGATGAAAAAAATAACTACAGTTAACTAAAAAGCTTAACGCTTTTTGAGTTTTTTTCCAAATTTATAAAAAAATTTGTTTTTCCATTTATTTTATCAGCGGATTAGCTAAAATCGTAATAAACAGGATTGAGGCGACTGCGACTACCCTCTATACAATCCAGGATAAATCCCATCATGCTTTACATTTTTATACTATTATTGTTCTTATCTTAGGGTTAACCATATGGTTCAATAATTCTGTATGTAATTTATCGGTATATTCATCAATAGATTCTAGATATTTACGTCCAATATTCAACGAACCATTAACATCAGCATTTATTAATAAACCTGATGAAGTTCTGAATAAACCACGTTCAATTCTATCACCAGCATATGCTTCATGTTTACAAATTTCTTCTCTATCAACGAAACTGCATAAACTAGTATACGATTCCTCGTTAATTACAAAGTTAATACCAGCTAGTAAACATTTGTAAGACAGCATGGATATCAATTTAGTAAATGGTATGTTCACGAAATTTTGATTAGTTATTTCACCTAAGTTAATGTCTTGTTTCTGACCTTTGTTATGACCGAATACTACAGTTTTAACGTCGTTCGAAACTAAATGATTCATTAAATCAGATGTTATTTTCTGAAAATAATCATTAATTCTATTAGCTCTTTTACTCCAAATTGATTTTGTTAGTTTTGAGTTATCACTTTCAAGTCTAGGAAGAAGAACTTGTTGTATTCTATCTTTATTCTTTGTTCGTGCGTTAGGTTTCCAACTTGGTCTCTTTGACTGTCTTTTAGAAACGTCTTTATTAGCTAGTTGATTAATTGATTTAACAGTCCTACCATTATATATAATGGGATTGAACACATTAGATGTAATGGTCATTAAATTATTAAGTCCTGGATCAATAAATGCAACCCTAGAGTAATCAGTTTCGACCTCTTGTTTTACAACATCATAAAGAACTTCAATTACATAGTGGTTTCCTTTTGGTACAATTCGAACGCCAACGATTGAATCTTTATCAACCTTTGTTGGAATAGAAATACCTGTTTTTGATAACTTAACGAAACCATCGGTTTTTAGGCTAATTGCATCCTTAGGATAGGGAACAACAAAGCGTCCTTTTGTTTTATGTAAATATTTTGGTATCTTAACAGGTTTATCGTACTCACCTTTATTCTTCTTTTTGAGTAAAGCGAAATATGATTTAAAGCTCTTATCTACGAGCATCTGAATCTGTTGAGAAACCTTTGCTGGTAATTCTTTATAATCAAATTGATTGTTATCTGTGAACTCTTTGTTTACATCATAGTAGTTAGCAAATTTAACATCACGATCAAAGAATGACTGTCTTTGAACGTATAATGTAGCGTTGTATAAATTTTTTTAGCTTTAAATGAGAGTTCATCACATTCATTAAAAAAAGAATGGTTTTCTTTTATAATATGTCTTTCAGTCAATGTTATGATATTTGAACGATCTTTATATACGCGTTTCTTAACTTTCTTTGTCATCTTCTTTCAACACCTCCTTAATCTTATGTTTTAAACTTGAAGATGAATGCATCAATACTATGATATCTTCAACTAGTTCTTCAGACTCAGACCTTTTATCTTTCGCGTCTGAAACAATAATTATTTTAACCTGATGGAAATCACAAATTTGTTTAATATAATTAAACCCAAAACGAGTAAGTCTATCTTTAGAATTAATAAAAATTCTATTGACTTTCCCTTGTTGAATCAAGCCTATTAGTGATTTCAAATTCTTTCTGTTATCATTCAGCCCTGACCCAACATCTTTCTTAATTAAAAGGTTGCGAACATTATGGTCTATAGCGAATAATTTAACAGTTTCTATCTGACGGTCTAAATCACCACGCTCAGCTTGTTTATGTGTTGAAACCCTAGCGTAAATAACATCATGTTTATTTTGCTCAGAGTCATCAATACCTTGACCTATAGATAATAGATAATCAAAGAAATCACTAGCTTCTATACGTCTGTGTCCATATTGGTTCTTTATGTGCCTAATAATACCTTGCTCGCAATATCTAATGACAGTAGGTATAGAAATACCTAGCATTTTCGCTATTTCCCCTGTTTTGTAATTACCTTGTTTCATAATTTGAGATTTAGTGAACATTAAAATTCTCCTTTCTATTTATATAATTAATTATAACACAAAAAAAGAAGAATTTGTAAATAAATATTTTTAAAAACTTTTTAATAAAATTATAGGAGGTAGTATAAAATTAATAATCAATTAAAAAAACACAATACCATATATTAAAAAAACTAAATAAATCATTATCATTAATACAAAAACTACGCTAAGACAACCACTTTTTGTTTTACAATATTTGCAAAAAAATAGTATAATATATAGTACTTAATAAAATATCAGAAAGGAAAATCAAGATGAAAAAAATAACCATAAGAAATTACTTAGATGTAGCTCTATCTTTCTTTGGACTATCATTCACGTACCATACAATGGAGTACGGAACTCTTAGAGACTTGTTTTACGAAATCGCAAAAATTAGAGCTGATGGTAAAATTACAGCTGAATACACAAGTGCTGTTTTCACATTCGGTTCAAGTTTCGCTATATTTATGATCATAATCATTTGCTTAATTGGACTCTGCATTCATTACCTAATAAAGGACCAACTATTTAGAGCGCTTGGTTACTTAGTCGGTGCTTTACTTTTCATATTGATACCAATTAACAAAATAACTGTTTTTCTAGGTGCTTTAATATTAGTAACGCTGTATGTGCTATCACGCCTAAATAAACCAGTACACGTTGAAAAAAAGTCGCACCAGCCCCTCTAGGTACAGCAAAACAAAATGTAACCTTAAAATATATTAAAAAAGGCGACAAACTACCCCACTCATTCCTTGAAGAACACCCAAACGGATCTTTGGTTAAAAGATATTATGTCATGGCAGCAGATGGTTCATCTTACGCAAAAGATTACCACATAGAATGGAACGAGAACGGCATCGTAACTCGTGCTGACGTTATTGAACATAAATCTTACTAGAAAGGAACCTCTATGAACGAACCTAAAAAACTAATCTTATTACCTACTCAAGCTAAGAAATTAACCTATCTTTTAATTGTAATACCATTAACAACCTTAATCCCATTTTTCACAATAGGATTACTAGGGGTATTTATTACCATTGCGAACAAAGAATATAGCAGTATATTCTCAGCAATGGTGTTCCCGATATTATCAGGAATTCCTATGTTGGGATTACTTTACGCATTTTATAAACTGCGTAAAAAATTCAAAATGATACCTATAATTCAAGGGCAAGGTGTAAAAATTAAATTACAACTTTCTAGTATCAATGTTGGAAAAGAATATAGTCAAGGTCATTCTGAATTAATCTTAACTTTTATATCAGCTACAGATGTTTATACAACATCTGCAACAGGTAATCCTTACCTTGTAGATGATTATCTTGAAAAAACTAAAGATAACCCACCTCTTTATCCAGCATATGTTTACAACTATGAAATATATATACTAGAAGATGATTTTTTTATATTGAATTTAATAAACACATTAATGACAAGAACTAGGTTCTTGTCTATTTTTTTATAACTCTATCCTACTCCTCCAACCTGGACTGTTCGTCCGATTGTTTGAACGAAAAATTACATAACAAAAAAAGAAAGGAAATTACTATGGAAAAACAAAAATTCAAGACCTTATTATCGGTCTTAAAAAAATTATCAAAAAGAATATAAGTTTAAAACTGACATTTCAGTTAGATTATCATCTGAAATCTTTAAACTTGATACTTTCGGATTATTAACTATTGAACTTCAAGAAGAGCCAAGTCGCATCACTCTAATTAAAGCATATGAATTAAAAAAACAAAAAAATAATGGACCTTCTTGAGAAATTAGAATACCCACATTCATTGGATATTAAAATTGAATCAACCGAAGATGTTTTAGAAAAATATGAAATCTATATTGGGAAAGGAATCAAATATCTCGAAGATAGATTTCTAAGTGATGTTGAAATGGATTTCAAAGAAGACGAAGCGGATTTTACAGAAGTGAAATTCCCAAACGAAAGACAAACTGGCACTAAATGCCAAAAATACGAATTGATCATTAATAAAGGCTTTGCAAAACTTGAAGCACGTCATGATAAAGAAACTCACAACTTCCATTCAAACCTAAAAGTCGTTGACTTCGTAAATGCACTTGTTGATGAAAAAATCAGCACTTACGATCTAACTGACGTACTAACTATCGCAGCATCTATTCGTAACTTCAAAGAAAAACAACGTGAACTGCAAAGCAAAGAAAACATCGTTAGCTCTCAGTTCGCACTTCACTACGAAAATCACGATGCGATTGGTCTGTTCAATATTATCGAAACAAGAGATAACTCAAAAGTTGAACTAGGTCTAACTCTTAATAAATTAAAAACTCATACCGACCTACCGTTCCATCTTGTTGGCCGAATTGTCGATAAAGGCATTCATAGTCCATATGTCTGTATGAAAGATTGTATCGTTGAAGAAAGATTAAACAACAAATCGCTATACGATCTTAAAAAAAATGTTGAGCCAATCATAGAATCATTTTTAGCTGATACTGACCTTACAGTGGACAACGTTACTTCAGCTTACCTAAACCTAGACTGCTTAATGAAAACTCGTTGCCACGTTGACTATAATAAATTTTATCTGTTCTCAAATGATAAACTCATTGCGCAAATCAACTTCAACTCAAGAGAAATCGGAATACCAGTTGTGATAGAACGTGCACAATATAAAAATCCAAGAAAACATTGAACATTTCTTGTACGAAACTCATGGTGATGGATATCATATTTTGGCCGAACGAATAAAACCCGATGAAGCGCCCCAGTCAACATTGGAATTTTTCAATAATCTTAACGTAGATTTTACAAAAGACGTAACAAAACCTTTATCAAAAGATAACGACTTACCACCTATACCTGAAGAATATTAATTGACAATATTACCTAAATCAAATTATAATTAAATTAGGTTTAGGAATTACATTCGCTAAATCGAAGCCCGTGGGTAGTTACCTGACGGGTTTTGTTTTAACCCCACAAGAAAGGATACAAAAAAAAATGAACGAAAAAGACAAAGAAATGCTAGATTGGCTAAAAGATAAAACAAAAACCTTTTTCCAAGACTTTAAAAACGTATCAAAAAAGAAAATATACAAATACCCATTGGTTCCATATCTGAACGAAAATCTGTATATTTTCGCAACTTCTAAAACAGAAGAGTTCCATTGTTTCATCCGTATTTCTGATGTTAACACCTATGGGATTACAGTTTTCGACAGACAAAGTAAAAATTTAGAAGAATTATTCAAAGCTGCAATTAAATTCTCAGATAATAGAAACAAATTACTTGGGAAATGGCAAAAAGAATCAGAAACTACACAGGAAATCTTAAAACACGCAGAAGAGATATACAATTGGAACGATTTAGAATATATGCGAAGCGAAACCAGGTCACTAAGTAAAACAAAATTCACACATCCTGAATTCATTCCAAATTATGCAGAAATATCAGACATCAAATGGTTTCTAGAACATGATAACGGAGCAAATTACTTCTCACTAACATACGGACATCATTATCTGTTAAACGTGGTCGTTGATACCGACAAGCATATAATCGGTGCAATCGGAACATTCAAATACATTCCTATTTGAAGACTATAGTGCATCTCTTGAATCTCTTTTAGAAGACTCAAAAGTAAAGTTCAATGAACATTGGAAACTAATGTACGAAGCAAATTCACAGAAAATATCATAAACGAAAGGAAATCTATTATGACACAATTAAGATCAACACGAAGAAAAGCGAATCTCACAATAACTCAAGTTGCAACTTACTTAGGAACAACGGTTGATAAATATGATGAAATAGAAAGTCACGATGTAATCTGGGACGAAACTACTTTAGAAAAATTAGCTATACTTTATGGTGTATCAGTTAGTGCACTACTAACCCACCCGCCTCATAAATTAGTTGTTCGTAGATATAGTAAAAATATGGTTCCTGAATTTATCAACATGTCAGCAAAATTCAATAAATTCTACCTAGACGCAACCGAAGTGAAAAACTAATGATAAACGCAGAAAAAATAAAGCACATAAGTTTGGGAGGTTTATAATTTAGATTATTTGCCGAGTTTAATATTCATATATTAGGCGATTCCAAATAAATTTTCAATTATACAGTCAATCAGAAGTCAATTTGACTTCTGATTGTTTTTAAATAAAACAATACAAAAAAATTATGAACAATTAAGTACAAAAGGAGTACGTTAATGATAAACACAGAAAAAATAAAGTACGTAACAAAGAATCTTAAAAAACTTGAAAAAGCCATTACCGATATTGTTCAAATTTTCGGCTGCAAGCTACACACTAATAATGGTTTCGAAACCGCCTTTATCTTCTCAGACTATAAGAACGAACTATCGTTACAAATTGATCCAATCCAATTTGTATTCGAAGACGCAAGCGAAATCTCAGTCGAAACTATTATTAAAATAAAAGAAATCATAACAGAAGCTTTAACTGATTTCGTACCAACTAAAGACTTAGTAGTAGAAATCGGAACGTACAGTAATAGACAACTACCCTATCTTACACCAGCTGGTCAGTCGTTACATATGGTAGCAAACACATACATTAAAGCAACTAGTTTTACTGTAAATGATTTGCCAGTACATTTCGAACCAGAATTTTTCAGGAATATCCACAATTATACTCTACTTACAGACACTTACTGTTTCGACTATGACCATATAGGCAAAGTACTTATAATTGAAACATTTGATGACTACTTTGCTAGCAAAGATGAAATCAACAAGCTTCGTAAAGAAGTACCTTTTGTAAATGAAGTCTATACCCTGCTTTCTGACGAATTAATCCACAACTATATCAATGATTGATATACCTGGAGGTAAAAAAAAATGCTGTACGATTCTTTTAGAAGTAATCCAAAAATTAATGATATTCTAAATTCTGAACAATTCCCATATTCGGAAGCAATTATGGAATTTAGAATTAAAAATGAACTAGATATTAAACAAATATTTAACTTCCTGGAAATAAAACCTGAAAAAAATATCTAGATTACGAATATTGTAACCTAAGTATTCCAACTGAAAAATACATTAGTACATTAGAAAAGTTAAACCAGATTCTCGATTGAATGTCTGGTTATTTTTTTACAACCCTTCGCCCACGGCTTAACGCCACAGTCGGAGCGACTCCGAGTGTGCGATGAAGACTTAAAAATCATATATAAGGAGAAATTTTATGGATAATTATCAAAAAATCTGTAACAAAGTACGAAAAACTTACCCACCCCTTGAACTAGACAACATAATAAAAGATATTAGAAAAGCCGTAGGTTCAATAGGGATCGATACCCGTGAATCCGAAATGCAGCATTTACCACCTATCTTCGGATTTATCCGTGGTTGTGTATTTATTGAAAAAGGTAATCCTGTTATCTTTGTTAATACAATACTTGAACCGAATTCTAAGCGCTATGTTATCGCAGAACTATTAGGGTATATCTTACTGTATTTACCTACTAACAACGTTAATCCAAATCATGCTTATTACTTAAAACTTGATGAGAGTAACGAAGAAAACATCAAGATAAACGAAACCCTGTATCACTTTGCGGCAGAACTTCTAGCACCAACTGAACAAGTCTATAGCGACTTTTTATCATATGGCAAGCTAGATTACAATGCAATCGATACTATCGCTGCAAAATACAAAGCACCAAAAAAAGTAATCACAAATAGCATCAAGAGGTATCTAGACCAAAAATCAGGTGGTGATAAGCATGATGTATAAAAAATATTACGGTGTTTATGACCTTTGTGCGGGTCTACTTCGCGTAGGCTTCGTCTACCCTAGTTACGAAAAAGCTATCCGTGATGTTGCCATAGGAATTATGGAAGTAACAAATGATCCAGAGATCCTGGAGCTAGATGAATATAACTACGAAACAATTATTGAAATGCATAATTTCAAAATCGTTGAAATACCGCGTCTCGTAGCTAAACGAATTAAAGACAAAGACCCTTACTTCGTAAGCATGGACCGTGACGCATTTTATTACGGAGAGTTTTAGAAAGGAATTAACTTATGTTTTATAAAATTAATAAAGAAGACGAACTAAGAGAATGTAACGAGAGTACTCAACCTGAAATCATTGATACATTGGATTACGTTGAATTTAGTGTTGATGGTTACACTTACGAATTACGTGAATATCACCTTAAAGATATTTTTGGTGAACTTTTTAGAAAATACGATTCATTTAACCCTATTCTAGAAATCATTTATGAAATCAGCCAAACACTTAGTGACTATTCGTTATCAGAAATCTATAACGAAATTGATAACCCAAGTGAAATCGAAATAAACGAATGGTTCGATTTTGATGAAGAATTTTTCGAAACGTTTTTAGCTGACAGATCACCTTATGATGTTGCGCTAATGACTTATTTCGGTAAAATTCAGTCATGGAGCGACCAATATATTAGATTTAATGCTTATGGTAACTTAGAAACAACTGATGAAATCGATTTTGAACCATATGCTAACGAAATCTTACAAGAATGGGTTCGTGAAAAATACTTATAGAAAGGATTGAACAATATGGAGCCAACAGAAATTACATTAAAAGAATATAACTCCATCGTTTACGATTATAACGAAAATGGTGGTGATATCACTTACCTACTTTCTGAACTAAATGATAAATTAATCAAAATGTCAGAAAAGAAATTGAATCAATTTACAGAATCTCTGAAATTACACCTAGAGGCGTTTAACGAACGTGAAAACGATATGGCTTTGGAGGATCATTTCCATACCGACCATTACGACCTATCTATGACAGAACGTATTGTTGGAAAAATTCACGAATTTAAAATATTAGAATTACTTAACAGTAAAGCTAATAAGGTGTATACTATAACTATAGAAAGGATTAGTAAAAATGGATAATTTACACGTAAATATGTTTAACCATATTGCAGCACATGTCGGTGTCACTGAAGCTCGAATAGCTAAAGAATTCGAATCAGCTATAACGCATGAAAAAGAACCATTTCTAAAAGAAATAATAGAATCAACTAGAAATGGTGAGCAACTTGAAGCAAGATATACTGCAAGTGATATTCTGACAATCTTAGAACGATTACAGGAATCACTACCAAGTGTCGACTAACTGTCGACAGACCTAACCTATTCCTGGTGGACAAAGAGTACGTTCGATTCGTGCTATAGGAATATTAAAATAACCAGAAAGGATATAAAAAAAATGACATACATTGACCTAAAGGACTTCGATTTACAAATAGAAAATCCAATAGATAAAGATATTCTAGAACTATTACTCAAAAATCTACAACATAGATATGATAATCCTAAACTGAAAGATCACCCTTGGATTGTAGACACTAATGGTTTCTTCATACAATTAGAAAGAAGAGCAAATACTAACGGTAAATATGTTGGTATGTATCTATGGGCTTACCCCGACCATTTTGATACACCACCGTTAATAGGTGCAATGGTTAAAGTTTATGACAAAGAAAAGAAAATCAGAGTAATCGCTGAAGACTATATGAACAATATGGATATCGAACTGAAAAAAGCAATGATTACACTGTTAGACCGCAAGTCATTTTACGAAAAATATAGTTAAGAAAGGTGTTTATTAATATGGAAGTTGTTGATTATAAGAAAATAAAAGAATATGAAAAGAAATTTGACGAACAAACAAGACAAATACGAGAATTACAAGACAGTGAAATCATACTAAGTAAATTAGATATATTAGTGAAATATTACGTAAAAATTCGAGGATTCTGGAAAAAAATTATAAAAAGACATTCAAAGTGGAATTGATTTATACAATAAATATCACAAAAAAATAAATTAAGAGTCAATCTAGAAACTAATAAACAAAGGGAAATGGATAATAGTTGTTAGACCTGACGAAGCAACTAAATACCTTCACTCATATATAATATATGTCCTTGACAAAACAGAACATAAATCACCCAAAACCCAAAAAAAGAGAAAAAAAGTAAATTAGAAGAAATTTTTTTGAAGAAATATTGATAGAAGATGTTCGAGATAATGAATCCGTAAAAAAACAAATTAATACTTCTTGGGTGTGACCCTGGCGATAGTAAAGCATTAGAAATACGTATAACAAAAAAACTCTTTATAAATTTTTTTAGAACATTTCATACTTAAAAAAACTCAGAAGATGAATCTAAACTTTTCATAAATTCAATGCTTGTAAAAGATATTATTTATTATTCTCTGAACCCCCAAAGACACAATATTCAATAAATTAACTGAAGTTGAATTACAAGCATGTCATAACATTTCAACAACATTAGAACGAAATGGATTATTAATTGAAATTTCGGAAGATGATAAGAAAGAAATATCAGGTTTTTTTCTAAAAAAATTAATAAAGAATATAAAAAAAATAATTCAGAAAACCCTGAAAAAAACTATCAATGAATTTAAAAAAATATTACGGGTTATTCCAATAGAAAGGAAAATCACACATGGATTACGAAAAAATTGTACACCTGGTGCGAGAAATCGCACCACCCTTGTCACTAAAAAGTACAAACCGTGACTTAGCTCAAGCAATAAGAAATATCGGGATTAACGTGCGTTATTCCGACATGTCACATCTTCCAAAAGACGACGGCTTCATTTACGGTTTCGTACACACTGGACAAAACTCAGTAAATATCGTCGTGAACGCTACTATGAACTCAGAGGAAAGACGTCACGTAAAAACTGAACTACTTGGTTACGTTCTTTTATACCTAAAATGGTTACCGATGGAACCAATAAAAGAAACAGAAATTTTTATCATGTCTTCTAAAAACATCAATACAGAAATTCACTTTAATCTAAGCGAATTTGCTAACGAATTCCTAGCGCCTAAAAAGAATGTACAAGAAGACTATACTAAACTAACAGGTGGGCTAAAAGAAAAAGTTCAACTGCTAAGCTATAAGTACGGTGTTTCGGAACGAATTATTAGTGAACAATTAATTGATTAGGAGAAAACCATGAATAAATTACAAGAAATTTTCTTAGATTTCGAAAAAGCAAAAAGTAAGCATCTTATCACCCTACTAGACACTCTTCATGGACAATCATTCGAACTACCTAGTTATAAAATAAAAAATCTTGTTAAATCACTCGGAAAAGAAGTCGAAAATTATAACAAATACAATAAAGCTGAACTTGAACTTTATAACGAAGTTAAATCAAACATTACTACAATTACAGTTTACGTTCTAGAGAATAATGAACCCATTGAGCTATGTTCTTTTGAAATGCAACCTGAACCAGAAGTTGAAGGTATATCCATTAATGATATAACTACCTATTTGGAATCACTAGGTGGAAAAGAACTAGAAATGAGTGCAAAGCGTCGAAACTACTTTTTAGAAATCATACAAGAATACGTAAATACATACTGCATTTACTATAACGATATGGAAAAACTTAATCTACTGGTACGTAAAGATCCAATAGACCCATTTATATATGATGTTACAATTGCTTTGAAAATAAATGATGAATATCAAACATTTTCGAAATTTACGATTAATGAAATTTAAAACCCATTAACCTATCTCTGGTGAGTTCAATGTATGTTCGATTCATACAATAGGAATATTAATAATGCAGAAAGGATATAATAATGTTTAAGAAAATAGACAAAAAAACAAACCTATTAAAAATAACCTTAAAGAACCAAAATAATGTTGAAATATTTTCAGATAAAGCTGCAAACTTCGAAAATGCTTATGGCATATTAATTGATTGGATGAAAGAACACTCAACGATACTACCTTGGATTAAATCTTTCCAAAATGATGGAAATAACATTATATGTAATTTACAAACCATTGATGTTACAAACAGCAAGCTGCGAAACATTGATATTGCATTTAGTAACGTAAATATCGAATTTAATAACGTAAAAGAAAAAGTTATAATATCACCTCGCGGGGAACTTCCCCTCTCAGACGAATAACAACTCATTCTCACGTTAAAATAACTAGAAAGGATACACCCATGGAACTACTACACAAATACCTATCTAACCAAATATCACTACCTGACTTCTTAGAAAAATCTGATGGTAAATCTTTTATTTCAGAAGAAACTGCAATTGACTTCATTACAACTGGTTTAGAAAAAGCCATTGGTACATACAATTATACACATACTGATTACATCTCATACGGTGTTGTAGATAATGGAATCTACCTTCAGTACAACATTACCTACTATAATCGTAAAAAATTAGACGATGCATCAACACAAACAGTTAGATTCACAAGTAAAATCCGTTTCAAAGTTCAAACTCCAAAAGAAGAACTAATCAAAGATAATACTAAATATTACTATGTAGGAGAAGACAGAGACGGAATTAAGTACTACCTAAAAGAAGTACCTGAAATAACACATGCCAATGATGATGAGTTCTCTAAGAAATATCATGAAGAACTAAATGCTAATACATTAGAATCTCTAGACCAAATCTATTCTTTAGACCCAAGAACCAAAGAGCTTACTTGGAAAGGACATTACTTTAGAAACAATCGTAACATTTCTTACAATTCGCCCTTATCAGATAAAGAATATGGGCGATTGAGCGAACTTCTTAATAACTATGCTGTAATTTACGACACTATCATCATTACTAAAAAAGGTGCGATTAGTAATACATTCACATCTGATTATATGAAAAACGAAACAATAACAAATGCTTTACCTATCATGGTTCGAAAAATGAACCGTGAAATTCACGAAATATTTAAAAAATAAGAAAGGATTAAATAATTATGCTACTTACAGAAAATATACTAAAAAAAGAACTATTAGAATTTGCTAAAACTGAACTAGATGGTAAACTAACAATCTATCGCACATGGTCTGAAGGTGAACTTCTTTACGAAGAACATATGGGCATCATTGATGAAATTAAAGACGAATACGGATTAACAACAAGGCAAGCCGTAGAAAAATTCCTAAACGATCCTGATTTCCAAGAATATGATACGTTCAAAGAAGATACAATTGAAAGAATTGTTAACGAATTTCTTGGCGAATTTGACCGTAACGATTTAGAAGAAGAGTTCGGAGCGTGTTTAGATGATGGGTTAAAAGAATATTTGAAGGTAAAACTAAGATATAATCTTAATATTCGTGAACTAATGAATAAAAGTGGTATTAGATAATTAGAAAGGATATAAAAATGAACTTAGAGAATGAATTCGAAATCATAGTAAAAGGTAATTTCCAAGAACTTTCTAAACATATTTACAGAAAAAAAGAACATTTCATAAAGGTGACTTTTACCCATGTAATATCTTTCTTAACCGTTATTCAAGATATTTATAATAAATCAAATGAACTTAGGAAATATCTCGAAAACAAAGTTATATCAAAAGATATATCAAATAGCTTATCACCATTCATTAACATCTATTTTGATGAATATACGAACTACAATATCCACAATATCTCTAAATATGCAGCATCATTAATTGAATATGAGATGTCTGAATTGTTACCAGGAGCTGAACACATGTACCCTAACCACATAGAATACATCAAAATTACAAAAGATGGAAAAAACATATTTCCTTAAAGAACATCCATCCGATGGGTATATCAAAAAAGCACAAAAAAATATTATCGAATGGTTACAACTATAATCAATATTAGAAAGGATATAAAAAAATTATGGAACATTACAACAAGTATATAAATAACGAAATTTCACTACCCGAATATATTAAATCGACACCAAAATACGTAACATACGAATTAACTTCTGATAAATGTAATAAATTAATTAAAAAACTTAAAACCGACATCAAAAATGTCGGAAAAGATGTCGGATTAAATGTCGGTAAAAATACTCAAATATCACTAGAACTTGATCCGTATAGTAAAAACGAAACTTATATCTTACGTTTAATCAACGACTTCGAAGATATACACACATTACACATTACTTTAAAAGAAGTACTTGAAAAAGAAAAATCTCATATCCTAGGTAGAACCTATTACCTGCTTGGAATGGATGAAAATAAAGTAAAATATTACTTAGAAAAAGGTGAATTCGAATGCGATTGGTACTGGTCAGGTGGATATATTGATACATTCAATCGAAACAAATCTGATATCACCACACACACTCATTACGATACAGGTGAAGTTAATGGACTTCGATTCAGCTACTATGATGATTTCGATAAAATCTTCAAAGTATGTACTCTAACTGACTCAGAAAAATGGAAATTCCACGAACTAATGCGTACGTTTTATACTGCAAAAGAAGCAATGGAAATGAGTTATCGCGGAGGAAGTCATGTTACAACCAACCCCCTAAGTGATCTAATCCAGAACAAAGATGTATATGACTATTATAAAGACTTAATTGAAAAAATACATAACGAATTAGACAAATTATTATCATAACTCATTCCTGGTGGACTTAGAGCACGTTCGACTCGTGCTATAAGTATAAAAAATAAAGAAAGGATACGAAAAATTATGGAACTATTAAACAAATTTTTATCGAACCAAATTACCCTACCCAAATTCCTAGAAAAATCCGAAGGTAAAGTATATCGTTCTTCAAAAGAAGGAATTGAACTTATCACAACAGGCTTAAAGAAAGCTATTGAGCTATTTAATGATTCAAATACCGACAATATCCAATGTGTTGTTGAAGACGAAGGTTCTGTTATTAGATATAACATAACATATTATAAACGTAAATATGTCAAAGAAACATATACAACAAAAGAAGAAACTATTGAAACAATTCCGTTCACAAGTTATTTCGCTTTTAAAATCCAAACTCCTAAGGAAAGTATTGATAACAACAATATTACTTATAATTATATTGGTAGTGACAGTGAAGGCATCAAGTATTACTTGCGAGAAGTATATTATGATAATACCCTTAACGATGAAGAATTCGTAGAAAAATATCACGCTAGAATAAACGCCAATACAGTAAGATCGCTTGACCACATTTATTCATATGATTCATTAACAGATGGTTTCACTTTCAAAGGACGTTATTCTAGTCTAAACCGTGACATTTCTTACGATTACCCATTATCAACAAAAGAATCTTGTAAACTTGATGAAATACTCACATCTTACCCAATCATAGCACAATCTATTACTATTTCTACAAATGGTACAATAAATAATAGAACATCGCTTGATTATTTGAAAAATGAACCAGCTGCTAATGCATTGATCAAAAACAATTAGAAAAAAATACATAAAAAAATTTAAATGACATATTTAAAAAAAATAAAAATTGGGATAACGTCGCAACGTTACCCCGCACAAAAAAACTCTTATTTTTTTATGATATTAATAATATTATATCATATTTCTAAACGATTGTCAAGCCGAGCGCAAATCTGCGCTGAGCTATTTTTACAATAATAGAAAGGATTTTTCATTATGGAAAGAAATAGATTCGCACATTTAACAAAACCGACAAAAAAAGCTGCATGTTATTTCATTATGAAAACGTTAAACGTGTATTTAGATGAAAATGAAACGCCAGAAGAATTTTTTTAAATAAATATTTAAAAAGCTAAAATAAAAAAAATGGATGGACTGATACCGAAAAGAAAATCAACAGAATATACAGCACCATTTTTTTAAATTTAGAATATATCAATGAAAACGGAATAGAATATGAAGAAGAATTTAAACTCGAAATGTATATAAGTCGAAAAAGAATTATATTAAACAATTAGAAAGGACTACATCATATGCTACCAAAAAGAAAAAAACCAAACTAGATCACGAAAATTGTTACCTACTTGGTGAAAGTAATTATGGTTACGGATTAGTTTATTTACTAGAAACTAAAGATGAATACGAATTAATTTACAAAGATAAAAAGGGATATATCAACACAATTGATACATTCGGAGGTTACAGATTATACGAACCTGATAAAATATACGACATGCTCCGTGACTTCGTTATGACAGATGAAGAAATTATAAAATTTATTTATAAAATGTACGAATACTACGCAGCCCTATCTGCTTGGAACCTTGCTGCAAGATATTCAAGATTTAAAAACGATGAATTATTCGAGTACTATGAAAGAATCACAGATCAAATCCGCACAGAAATTGCTGAACTATTAAGCCCAGAAGGTGAACCAAATGATTAAAAAAGAATTTTTCCACGATAATTGCGGCCGCCCTACCTACTTGTTAGGTAGAGGTGAAGGAACTTACATATGTTACTACTTGAAAAAAGATATTTCGGGTTATTACGAATTTTGGAACAACGATCATAAACTCCATGAGCTGCATTACAGAACCATGCGTGAATCTGTTTTAACAGAAGACGAATTTCAAAAACTAAAAGAAACAATATTCACCTACCATACAGCCAAAGACGTAGCAATCATCCATCGTACTCTCCCAAGCTTTCTTGATGATAAAAAAGCATGTTATTACGAGAAGATAGAAAATGAAATGAAAAACAAAATTAAAGAACTGTTACAACCATAGGAAGGATTAAAAAAAAATGAAATTATGCTTATCAGGAAAAACAAAAATCGGATATACGCCCGATTGGATTCGCATTGAATACTTTGACGAAACACTGAACAAAACTGTCGAATTAACTATGGACATCCAAGGCGAAATCGATTATAGCACAGAAACATTAAATGTACGCGCAAAAGGTGAGCTTATCCCATGGGTTTATTATACAGAAGATAATGAAATCGACTTATTGGAATTACCTGAGAAAGAAAGCTTGAAATACGAAGAATTGTTCAACAAATATATTACAAAAGCTTCAAATACAACTATTGGGCTTTATCCTGAACCTGAAGACTTCAACGAAAATGAAAACACTACCGTGGACGATAAATTCGAATTAGGTATTGGTGAATACTATTATGTTGAAAATGATAAAGAAAAACATTTTTAAATTTATATTTAAAGCTGAAGTCAATGATTAAAAACACCAGGAGAAAAAAATGATGAAACAAGAAATTAAAGAATTACACGACTTAGAAATAAAAAAATACACGAAACACAAAAAAACGTGCTTTACAAAAAAATGATTCGCAAAAGCAACCGACGGGGCTATTATTGATTTTTTTAATCGAACTATTAGAAAACCAATATGATGTGCCAAGACTAAACAAGCTTTTAGATTCAATTCACGAATTGAAATTATATGAACTAAACATCGGAACGAAAGTACCAAAAGATTTCGATGAAGAATTTAGTTATTACTATAGCACTGACTATGATAAAGATGGATTTTGCGATTTAATCTTTGAAATAAACGGTGATAACATCATAGAAAATATTCAATATAACTCAAAACAATATGGAACAAAATAGAAGAAAAAAACATATGAAAAAGAATAATAAAAAATCATTCACAAGAAAGAAAACACCCGAACAACAAGAAGCTGAATTAATCATACAGGAACTTGAAAAAGCACGCATGTCACGTGCATTGGAAACAAATGAAATCCCTATCAGATTATCGGCTGAACTATATGACTCAGAAGATTGCATCAACATGACTACAACAAGCAAAACAAAATATGTTATCTGTACTGTGGAATCAGAAGGTGTAGAAATCTTCAACATGATAGATGACGATATTCAAAACCTATTAAAACAAGCTAAAGAATGCTATGTCGAATATAACAGAATGCAACTAAAATATACCGAAAGAGCTATGAAAATCACAGAGAAGAAACATCTCCGATGAAATCTGTACTACTTTACAAGCAGCAAACGATTATCTTAACCTAAAAGAAATGGAAGAATTCTATACTGAACTTGAAGACGAATTAGACGACTAAGCATACAGGAGAAAAAAATATGAAAGAAACCATAATAAAACTACAAGAAATAGAATCTATGGCACATAAATTACAAAGACGTGTTTTGCGAGAAATGATCAGTAAAGCAACCAACGGAACTATTATTGATTTTCTAAATGACCTGTTAGAGGATCAAATCGACACCCCGTCCTTCACTACCCTTTTAGATAAAATCCATGAACTAAAATTTTACACATTAAATATTGGTTCTGAGGTTCCTAACGATTTTCCTAATACGGTCTCATATCATTTCCGTATAAGACACGATCAATTAGCCTGTTGCAGATTGATTTTTACAATAAAAAACAAAATCATAGAAGACATTAAATATGAGGTAAAATAAAATTATGGAACAAAAAATAGAACAAATGCTCAAACTAGAATCCGAACTACAATCATTACAAAAAGAAATTCTGAACGAACTTAACGATATCACACCCAACTACGAAGTTTCGCATTTCTTACTAAACCTTTTAGAACGACAACGATGCACAACTTGGTTCTCAAGACTTGTTAAATCGGCTTATAGTTCAGAAATCTACAAATATGACATCGGAACAAAAGTGCCAGATGATTTTCGTAACGAATTTTCTTACAGCTATATCGACCACGACGGCGAGATAACAACTTGTAAACTAACATTCGACATCAATGATAATAACATTATAGAAAAATATTGAATCAAATTACGAATAAAAAAGAAAGGATATATCACAATGGAACTAAATCAAAACTTACTAGAGTTGTTAGCAATAACACAAGATGCTGCAAAAAATAGCCCGTTCAACCTTTTAAATGATTTGAAAAAACTCAATATCAAAACGTTTAATATAAATACAAAAAGAATTCAAATATTTAGAAAACGAACTAGAAAAAAACATAGATAAAATAATGACAATTTTGCTTCTAGTAGTTTATTTGATGATATGGGCTATTTTTCATACAATCTTGAAAAAATTAAAATCGATGAACATGATTATCTTTTTAAAATAGATTATATAGCGAACAGTGGTTTCGAAGATACAATAAATCTAAGGTTCAAAATCACAGAAAACAAAATCAACAAAATACGGGCTCTCGAAGAAGAAACACTTGCGTTACAAAAAGAAGTACTAGCCGACCTGACCAAAATGGCTAAAAATAGAGAGATCCGTTCATTCTTATTAAGCGTTGCTGAGAACATCTATGAAATCACATATATCACAGAATTACTTTCAGATTTTAGCGAAAAACAAATATACACACTTGATATCGGAACAAAAGTACCCGACTTCTTCATCGACCGACCTTCCTGGTACATACATTTCGAAGACGACTGTGGCGAACTACATACACTATCAATTAAATTCGAAAACAATATTGTTACAGATATAAATTATAAAGTAAGTTAGATAGGAGGTAAAACAAATGCAAGACTTAATCAAGAACTCATTAACCGACTTACCCTCACCTGTTCCGACATTGATCCTTGTCGCAGCAGTAATACTTATCATCATGGGATTAAAACTATTCTTTCTTAGAAAACTTATCGGAACAATCCTATCAGTAATCTTAGCAATCAGTTTAACAGCTACTGGTGGTAAATTAATCGGACTAGCTTACAGTGAAGATACTATAACAAAAAACTATAATGTTGAATACACTGGTAATTCGTTAAAACTAACGAAAAAGAACTCTGGTTTCTTGCTAAAAGACAACCTTGAGTTCAAAGTAACACACGAAAACGATAAAGTCAAACTAGAAAGTAGTAACTTTTCTAAAACTATTGACGAAACAGAATTTCTGAAATACATAGGAGTAAAATAGTATGATACTAAAAAATAAATTACAACAAGCTCAACAATTAGAACAAATTGCTAAAAGCATATACCGTGAAATCCTAGAAGAAATAATGGAAAGAACACCTAACTATCGTATTTACGATTACCTAGCAGAAATGCTCGAAAATTACAATAAAGTCGACTTCTTAGGTGATATTGTTTCAGAAATTTTCAAGAAAAACATCTACCAACTTGATATCGGAATGGAAGTCTCAGATGATTTCGACGATAACGATCTGTTTATCTTTATGTACGAAGAAGATGATGATGAAATAGTTGTCGCTGAACTTGTGTTCGATATCGATGAAGACAATGTTATCCGAGATATCATTGTGAAACATAATTATGATGAGGAATAAACTTATGGATATAGAAAAATTAAGCGCGAAAAAAGACGCAATGGAATTAGTTTATCACAAATTAACAACAGATATCCGTGAATTACAGCAAAATATCTTGAGCATAACTGTTTACGGATTTACTCAAAATCCCCTACTTGCTCATAAGTCTATCTCAGAGCAAATATCAGAACTAAATTCCCTAACATCTGAGTTAGAAGACTTGCACAAGATCCTAACAAACATCTATACAGAAATCTTAGAACAAATGATTAGAATCACACCTAACGAAACTGTTAAAGATTTCTTAGAAACAATCCTTAATAACCAAGATAAAATAAACGGATTATCGTACGTAATAGACTCACTAATTCTGACTGACGTCCAATATCTAGATATCGGAACCAAATCCGCAACAATAGAGCTATTCTTCTCAACATTCGAACCAAATTGTTTAGAAGATACCTACAGTCTGATAATAGATATTGATGAAGACACAATGCGAATTAAAAATATAGAATTCACGAAAGGTGGTGAAAATTAATGCTGTACCTAACATTCAAACACAAAGGTAACAAAAAACATTACTACTCAGATGCTATAGAATCGTTAACTCATGACGTACTAGAATTGTTCAAAGACGAACCATGGGTTGAGGAAAGATATGGAAATGACCCAGAACGATTTATCAAGAATTTTCTGAAAGGAAAAGTCCGTTTTGTTGGCGAAGAATACGAATATTTCGAAAATATTCCAGAACTGTGGGATCTATCCTACTGGGAAACAGAAAAATTCGTACAAAATTTACCTAAACAGTTCAAAAAATATGTTAAACTCGATGGGTTTAATGACTTATACTACATTGAGTACGATAAAGGTGCGTATAAAATTACGGAACAGATTATTAAACATGTGGAAACCAATTAGGTTTCCATTTTTTTTATTCTACTACATAGTCGAAACGACTATCGGTTGTAATCTTGAAAATAAAATATATAAATTAAAGGAGATATCATTATGGCGACAATCAAAGTAACTTCTGAAAAAAACTAGAAGAACTAATTGAAAAAAATGTGAAAACGCAATTCACAGCTATTATTACGTAATTCAAGAATTAGATAGTACAGAAATAACATTAACAAAAATGGATTATCTTAATTTCATTGACTTTTTAGAATATCAGACTGACGATTGGAATCTTGTGAGTAACCACCAGATGTATGACCCTGTTTTTTTATTCATTATAATGTAGTTCATGAAGATAATAAAATAAAAAAATATCAATAGATGAAACTACAGATAACAACCACGAAACAATCAGTGAATTTGTAATTAATCTAGTAAAGAATTATTAACAAATTTTGCACCCAAAAACTATACAATTTTGGGTGCATTTATTTACAAAAAGGAGAAAGAAACTATGATAAAAAAATAAGAAAAAAACCCAGAGTACGATAAAATAATCACAGGGTTCAAAACATTCGCAAAAAAATTAGACAAACTAATTGAGGAATATGAACTATACGATTCAGCAGGATTTGACATCACAATTGAATTTGATGTTAACAAAAAATCTAAAACATTGTCTATAAATCCATTCTGGGTAGCATTTAATACAGATTACCCTACCTCAATCCAAGATGATAAGATCATCGATTATCTAAACAAAATAACACCTATGAATGCAACCTTCAGCTTCTATAGTGAAGATGAAGAATATGAGCAAGAACTTATATTCGAACATAAAGTTGTTTCGAGCAGTAAAGACGAACTTTGTGACTTCTTTGAAGAAAATAATATCAATCACGACTTCACATTAGTTTACATACCTCATCGTAACAAAGTCTTCTTGCAACGTTGTTCGATTCGTCACGGAAGCCCCGAATATTATAGTGTTAAAAAGATTTTGGCACATTTTAATAAGCTATTAGCTTAACCAACATTTGCACCTGAAATTATACAATTTTGGGTGCATTTTTTTTTTCTAACTTCCACCCTAACCCCCTTGCGACCCATCTCTAACAAAAAGTCGGAACGACTATCGGCCGGGTATTTGGTAATTTGAAAAAAAAAAAAAATTAACATGCCGAGTTTTGAGTTCTTCAAGGCGATTCCAAATCAATTTTCAATTACCCAGACAATCAGAAACCAATCGGTTTCTGATTTTTTTTTCTAATACTCACATCTAAACGAAAGTCGGAACGACTATCGATTGATGTCTGAAAAAAAAACATAAGGAGCTAAGAAAATGAACAGAGAACAAGAATTAGAAGAGCAAATCAAAAAATTACAAAAAGAATTAGAATACGAAAAACTAAAACAACCTATTGAAAAAGAAACCCATGATAATATCGAAAAGTTAAAACAAGTTCTAAAACACATGAACCCCGAAGTCATGTACAATCCTACCTTTGGATTTCTAAAAATCACAGAGCGAATTTTGCTTAACAGATCTGACGATACATTATACAAAACACAATGTGCTAATCTTGGAGAAATAAACACTTTATTAAAAGAGTTCTGTGAAAATCCGAAACAACTAGAAAATCGCTTTAAACTACTAGAATTACTAACGGAACAAAGTTATGATCCAACTATTTTGAGTGATGTCATTATAGCAGCACCACATACAAGACCTCAATATCAAAATCGTTATGTCCATCATCACCTACGCGCTTCCATATATGAATCACCTGATAACAAAGTTGATATGCGTATTAACATCGTTAATCAATTTACGAACTACTCTGAACGCATAAACACAATAGATATTGATGGTGTGGAATTTTCTACTAACAGATACATAGAAACTCACGACGAAGAAAATACGGCAGATATTATTGAAAACTATGACTGTCAACTATCAAATGTACCTATCTCAGAAATTCATAATGAAATAACACGTGTACAACAAATTGTTCTGAAATAGCAAAATAATACCTATTGGAAAATTATTGAGCGAAAATAATTAACCATCATACAAGGAGAAAAAAACCATGAATAGACCTAAAAATAGAACTGAAGAAGTATGGCAAGAAATTGACGAAAATATCAAGAAATTAACAGAAGTCCTAGCAGATATCGACCCTGAAATTCATTACGATCGTACTCTTAACGTACTCCATATTTCAGAACGAACATTAGTTAAAGGTACTACAAATCTTATCTACGCGTCTATTAAAGACCCAGATATGGTTAATGTTTTTCTAACAAGAGAATGCCATGACCCTAAGATAATTAGAAATCATTTCAATCTCATTAAAACATTAATGGAACTCGGCTATAATACCTATATCTCAAATGCCGGTGGACCCAACATTATAAACGCTAACACTGTAAATCATACTACATATAAACGATTTTACTCTAGTCAATATAATTACGTAACTCTTACAGAACTTCATAACAAAAATTTCGATCTAGAAATTCACATTGTAAATGAAATTAGCGGTATTTCTGATAACAAAGAAACACGTAAAGTTAACAAAACACTCTTTAATATTAAAACTTGTGTACTAACACCTAGCCATGATGAAACAATTGCTATTGAAGAATCCTACGAATGTAAACTTACCGATATACCTATTTCAGAAATTCGTAATGAAATTATGAAAATAAAAGAAACAGTCGAAAAACATAGTAAGCTAGTTGCTATTCGAGAAATCATTGCGTAACACCCAGCAATCATTGACTTCGAACCAAAATTATGTTATAATATAAATACATAAAGACACCTCTCACCCCTGGTGGGCTTAGAGTACGTTCGATTCGTACTGTGGGTATAATTGGCTGTCTCGTTAAGAGAGTAAATCCGAAGTGAATGCGGATTGAAAGCGATAACTGACTAACTTAGTTCGTTACATGCATAGTCAAATCTCTGAAAAGCAGAGGGCTCAAAAGCCACATCAATCTTGCGAGTTGATATAAACATTTAAACACACAGATTATTCTGTGTGTTATTTTTTCTCTAACCTATCCCTATCCACCCTGCACCTCACCCTTGCACAACGATTGTGCCGGTTGTCTACCGAATTCTAAGCAATCTGACCGACATTTCTGTCGGTCTGTTGAATATTTTACCATCTTGTGATAAAATATTAGAATAACTAACAATAGGATGGTAAAAACATGCAAAAAGAATTAAGATTTAAAACAAATAGCTTCTTGTCCCTAATTGGATTCGTACCTACAATCATTACATCAGGAATACTAATATTCGGGCAAGATGCATACATTCCATTATATCGTCGGTTCAAAACTGCGTTAAGTAATTTCCCGGACAATTATCGTTTCGACACAGATCACCTCTTTTTCATCGGTTTCTGTATATTCGTACTTATAGTCTGTGTTTATAATCCCATCAAAATAATTTCTGGGATGCTCGCACAAAAAGCTGCGATGAACGATGAACAAGTCGAACTAACGTTCATAGACTATCGCCCGGTAAAAGTTACAAAAGACAATAGAACAGAAACGCATATCAAATTAACGTTCGGTCACAATGACGAACTACTAACAATCACTGACCCGTTTCTTCCAATATATCAGACCGAAAAATTCTTCGAAAATAACGATCCGACTGATTTCAGTATCACAGGACACATGCATAATGATACAATCTATATCGATCAAAACGATATCGAATATGTTGTTAACAAACATCACAGAGGTTAGAACTATGAAATTACAATTAATCATGCTAATCCAAGTATCGTTCACCTACTTCTTAACAGGTGCTGTTCTTACTTTAGTATTCCCACCAGAAACTGGTCATGTGAAAATTGCAACATTTATTGCAATTAACGTATTTATAAAAATAATACCTCACCCAACATCGAACAATCCGTTCGCATTCGGTGCAGACCTTAGAGACTGGGTGTACAAATCATACGGTCGTGATGACTTAATAATACATGGAGATAAAGACAATGAAAAAAACAATAGAACTAATTAAAGAAGAATTCGATATAGAAAATCTTGAAACACTTACTGCAACGAAATGGTGCAAAATAAAGCGCCTAATTAAGTCTAACCACTTCAAAGGATTCTATACCTACTACTTCTTAGCTATACGTGGTTGCCCTTGGATCGAACCCGAAACATACGATTCAGGATTCATCTGGCAACAAGATGGTAACACTACTCAAAAATTACAAGAAGCACTTAAGTCACAACTGTCATACTTACGTATACCAATGCGTAAAACATATATCCAAAGAACTGAATTCGGTATAGCTTTAATACCTCATTTCAGATCAGTAAAACGTGACGAAATTCACGCTGCTGTGCATATTTTACTTGATTCTGACGTACAAATATGATATAATTATTACATAAGTAAATATTTCGCATAAAAAGTTCCTTTGTAAGTAATATTAGAAGATCAAGGAGACATACTTTTCGCGACTTATTAAAAAAGCATAAAAGAGTTCCTTTTTTTACTTAAAGGAATATATGGAAAATTGTTACTCTTCGCTTTTCTACTTGCTATGTAGATTATTTATTATGCGTGTGCGCAGCGTATAGGGTATAGTTTACACCCCTACATATATTACATTTAGAAAAGTCTGGTTCTTACTGGGCTTTTTTCTTTTCGAATAAAAAAATTAACAATAATCGGAGGCAAATAAATGAATACTCTTATAATGTATATGGAATTAACTTACCTTAAAATGTTGAACAAAAATCATATCAACCATAGTGACGCAAATGTTGAAAACACAATCGAACTTATTAAAAAAGGTGTTATGATTGAACCACTAATTCCTGTTGATAATGTGGTAAAAGAAAGAATCCTTTCTAAATATGGTTTCGATGTAGCTAACGCTAACGGGGCGTTCTATAAGTCGTTCGAAGAACGTTTAGGTAAATCTTGGAACGAAGTTGTTGTGGAAAGGATTGTTCACTACTTAACGCATGGTGAGTACGAACCAGATGAAATAAGCGAACATGTCTTCGATTACATTACTAAAAACTTCATAAAAATCCAAATTGTTGAACCAAAAGTTGTTGCTGAAAAAATAGAAACACTTGTTAACGAACCGCTAGCTCTAACTTCAGGTGACATTTCTGCAATGCTTGAAGTATTATCATACTACAATATCGAAACAGTAACTGGTAACAAAGAACTTCAAATCATGCACGCTTGTCGCGAGGGTTACGTCCTAAATGACCCTCACCTATTCTTACGTCAGCTTAACTACTTAGTTACTGACCGCACAATGCTTATAAAAGGTGCTGCTAACTTAAGAATATTCGAACTAAATCTTGAATGTTCTACAAAAGAAACACTTGGTAAAATTACTAAACTCATCCAAGGATATGCTGATAATTTCGGGCTAGAAAACTTAGCTAAACATTTTAGACCAAATAAAAAGTTATGGCTAATTATAAGAAAACATTGTAAAGATACTCGCCCAATCATTAACAAAATAAAACGTCTATCTGAAACAATGCACGTAGATCACACTCAGTACACAGTCTTAGAAAAAGACAACACTGACTTTAGTAAACTATCTACGTACCAACTTATTAAAACATTCAATTTCGTTCGTGAATATAGATTACGTGAAGAAGGTAAATACATTCGTGCTTTTAAAGTGCGAAATGGTCGTACATTTGTAAAAGAATCTACTCACACACCGGATAGCGACAAGTACATCAAAGCTTTCAAAATAGAATTACAAATTACTAATGAGCTTAAAAATAGATACAGAAATACTAACAAAAAAGTATTTTTAAACCCTGAAAGTCATGTTGATATCAAGATGCCAACATCTGGCAAATCCTTTACAGGTCCATACCCTATGTTCTCATCTATAACACTATCTGATAAAACAGACGAACCAATCCAAGTTGGTATCTACTGGAACCAACAAGCCGACCTTGATTTACACGCTAAATCAGTTGAAGGTCATCATGTCGGATTCTACTCAGAAGATGATAACAACATCGTCTACAGTGGTGATATAACTAGACTAAATAAACATGGTTATGCAGCTGAATCAATGCTTGTTAAAAACCAAGAGAAAGTAATTACATCTTTACGATGCAACCTTTTAATTCAGGTTATGCTGCAACATTTACCCTATTTGTTGGTTCTAAACACGCACACAACAAAAATCGTAAAGAAATCATTAACCCAGATGAGTTAAAATTTACTTGTAAGATGAAAACTGAACCAGTAACACTTGGTACAACAGCTGGTAACAAATTCATATTAACAAATATGAACCTAGGTAGACACCTACCTGATGAGAAATCTAGCCAGTTAATCATCCCAGCAATTTTACTAAAAGAAAAAGCAGCAATGACACTTAAAGAGTTCTGTGACATCACAGAACTTGAAATTGTCCAAACAAAAGAAGAAATCGATGAAAACACAATCGATTTCTCAGAAGATGTTATAGCAACAAGTAGCTTTACTAGCCTACTTGAACTATAATATCAACCTATCCTATCTGTGGTCAGCTTAGAGCACGTTCAATTCGTGCTATAGGATTAAAAAATTTAGAAAGGATATATTTTTTATGAATTTTAAATTCCAAATAATCCAAGATATGCATAAACGTCGGGGCGACGACCATGCTAAAAACATCTTAATAGCACTTGGTATAACTCTCGCAGTACCATTTGTAACAAAAATACCAGACCTATTTACAAGGCTAATTTTCTTATTCATGTTGTTCTTCGGGATGTATATGATACTACTCGACTCAATACGGTACATCACACGAACAGCACTTCTAAATAAAGCTAAAAAGAACTCTCAGATATATGATTTCTACCTTGTTAACACTGAAGTCTTACATCCAGACCACAGCGAATCCTCTATTGTTTTAACATTTGAAAGTAACAGTGGACTATTCAACGATACAATAACTCACGACCCATATGTTTTTATGCGTTATTTCGACTCACTTGATAAAGAAGAAACTGAGCCTATTACGTTCAATGCATACCTCATGAATGATACGTTCATCATGTCGGAATCAGAAATCGTATCAAAAATACATCAAAGAAGGTCGCAAGCTAACCCTGCGTACAAGTGGGTGAAATAATATGGGAACAATTATATTAATAATACTAATAACCCTAATGACTTTAATGTTCACATTCGGTCCAATTATTGTAATAGCTTACTTTGTAATTAAAGCTGTTCGTAATTCTCGTAAAGAAGATGGTAAATATATTATAAAAGTAGATAATGTTGATAGTATCGAATTCGAACCGGCTAAGACCGAAAAGACAATTAAAAAAGAAATCATTGAACGAGTTCGCAAAGACGAATCTCGCAGAAAATATACTAAATTGTAAGGAAAAAATATTATGAGGAAAATAAAGCTTTTATTACTTATCCTGATGTCACTACTCATTCCGCAAGGTCTAGCTCATGCTGAAGTACACATCCCAGATAAACCTCAGTACGGACTTTATGATCCAGGTGACCACATTAAAACAGATACCACCAATAAACTAATCTTGTTCAACAAAAAACATCGAGATATGGACGGAATGCAACTCGGAGTGGCAGTTATAGACTCACTTGAAGGTGAACCAATTGAAAGTCTTAGTAACAAAATTGCTAAAAAATGGCAAATTGGATATTCTGATACTAACCGTGGTGCTCTACTTCTTATTGCAGTTAATGACCACAAATTCAGAATAGAAACATCTAACAACATCCGTGATGAACTAACGGACGAAGATATAAAACATATATTAAACAGCACTCTATCAGACATGCGCAGGGCTGATTACGACTCAGCTGTTTACAAAATCATAACTCAAATAGATAGTAAAATTATATTAAAACCTGCTAGTGAAATTGAAGAAATGAAAAAAGCAGACGAACAAAAAAGTCGTCACATTAAGTATGGGCTTGCTACTATAGTTGGTTTACTTGGGGGTAGTTTTGCAGCATGGAAAGCTCGTCGTAAAAAAGACCTAGAGCGTCGTAGCGATAAGGATTATGATGGACCAGATAAACTTTACCCATCAGATAGATTGTTCAGAAATACCAACTGGTCAAAAGATGATATCTTCACCTACTGGGCTATCTTTAACGCAAGTCGTAGCAATTATAGTTACACAGACCTTAGCAACAAGCTTTATCCAAGTGATCCTGAATTTGTACCAAATGATTCCTGGTCGCCTGATTTAATAGATGCATTTAACGAAGATTGTCTAAAACGAAGCGACTACTTTTACGAAGGTGATGATAAGCTTCGCCCAGGTGACAGACACTTTATCCAAAACCCATCATGGACAAATGAACGACTTGATCGCTATAACGACAGTTCTTACAGTAGTTCATCATCAGACGCTTGGTCAGGTGGTGGTTTCGATGGCGGTGGCTCATCAAGTAGTTGGTAACACTAGACAATCGTTACAAAATATGTTATAATAATAACATAACTAATAATTATTTCGATTCATGATAGGCGGGGTTAACTACCCTGCCTTCTCTCATATTACAAAACAAAGGATAAAAAAATTATGGAAAAAAATTTCAACAATAATAACTCAAAAAGATCAAAATTTTTAAAAGAATTAACGGAACAATTCGCTGAATTTCACTTACTAAACATGTATGAAGAGTGTGAAATTACAGCCCGTCAGTCTAGTTCAATTGGTAACGAAAATGACAATGATTTCGTACATTTCACAACAACTAACAGAACTAAATTTATTATATGCACAGTTGAAATAGATAATGCAACAGTATTTGAGATGATTGATGACAACATTGCGAATCTATTAACAAAAGCAGAAGAATTCGTAGACGAATACTTCCCGCTTCGAAACAAATATGTAAAAATTGCAAATAATATTATAAATGAAAAAGGCGTATCTGAAGAGGATTACACAAAGCTTGGAATCGCAAGTCTTACACAAGACGTACAGTGCCATAAACTACTACAAGAACAGGAGGAATAACATTAAATAGCGTCTCACGAATTCTCCACCCAAATGAATTTTGGATGGAGTAAACAAAGGTTATTTAATATCTTGATTTTGTATATAATTAGATACAAGCTTATGCGAACGTTCTGAAACGCCACCGACAAAATAAGACCTAGACCAAAAGTATGGCTTCCAATAATACTCAGATAGAAAATCAGAAAATTCTTTTCTGAGTAATCTTGACGTAACGGTCTTATAAGTGTTCACAAGTTTACTAAGTTGTACTTGTGGTTTAGCTCTAAATAAAATGTGAACATGGTCTTTATCTGTATTGATTTTTAGTACTTGACATTCAAAGTTAGATTCAAAAAGTCTGTACGTGTGACTTATCAGTCGATTCTTAACCTCTTCAGTTAGTACGGGATGCCTGTATTTAGTAACTATAACTAAGTGATATTCTAAATCAAATATTGCATGTTGGTTTTTATCAATCATTGCTTAGTTCTCCTTGCTAATTGTATTAAAATATGTTATAATATAAATTAAGAAAGATGTTATAACTAAATCTCTTTCTATTTAAGTATACCACACAGAAAGGAGACTGTCAATATGCAAATAGTATCTAGTTACTCTATTAAATTAAGTGGTGATTTAAAAGCTCTAGAAAATTCAATACTTATTTATCGAGAAGCTCTTAGTTTTGTTATTCCTATTGTAAACACACATTGGGATGAAATGAAAGACTTTGAATTCAGTAATCAAAGAAATAATTATGTTGAAAAACTTATCCATTCGACAAAAAGATAATCAAGCTGTTTATAGTTTTTGATAAAGAATTTCATAAATTTCCATGCTATCTACGTAGAGCTATTGTTGCAAATGCAATAGGTATAGTCTCTTCGTATCGTAGTAACTTAGAAAACTGGGAAGAGGAAAAACTTAAACTAGAGGGAACCGGTGGGAAAATACCACAACCCCCGCGTTTAAGCAATAAACATTATAATTACCCTGCTTATTATAAAGATGGTCTTTTTTTAAAAAAATTTTTAATCCTGAGAACAAAACTATAGAACTTAAAGTTTTTCAAAAAAATAATGATTGGATTTATGAAACATACGGATTAAAAAAACCTCTGATTGTAACTATTATAAGGAAAATCTAGCAAATAAGAAACAGAATGTTCCAATTATTAAAAAGAAGAGGTAGACGTTTCTACGCTGAGTTTTCTTATAAAGAAAGTGTTCCCTTAATTGATCAAGATGATATTAAAAAGATTTGTGCAATAGACCTAGGAATAGGTACTGACGCAACTTGTTCAATTATGAGTGCCGACGGTACGATTCACGCTAGAAAGTTCATACATTTTAGCGAAGAACACGACCGTTTAGATACTCAAATAGGACGAATCAAGAGAAATCAACGTAGAGGGAACAAAAAAAAAATACAAAACTTTGGAAACGAGTATCTGGGATTTCTCAAGACATTGCTGATAAAACAGCACGAGCAATCTTTGAATTCGGATATGAACACGGGGTTGATACGTTTGTATTAGAATTCCTAGAATTTAAAGGAAAACATGCCGTGAAAAGAGCTCATTTCTGGCGATATAAACGTATATATTCTGTACTTGGAATGACAGCTCATAGACACGGTTTAAGAATTTCAAGAGTATCTGCTCGAAACACTAGTAAACTCGCTTTTGACGGTTCAGGAACTGTTAAAAGAGGTGAAAAGATTAGCAAAGATACCCCATATAGTATTGTTCAATTCACGAGTGGTAAATTCTATAATGCAGATTTAAACGCATCTTATAACATAGGAGCCCGTTATTGGATAAGACATATTTTAAAACCCGTTTCGGAGACGAAAAGGTTAGTGCTTGAGGCAAAAGTCCCTCAGGTCGCTAAGAGGAGCACCTGCACCTTGTCACACTTAATTAGTTTAAGAAGTGAACTCATTGCGTTAAACGTAAAGAGAACTCAGGCTTAAACCGTATGGTGAGAAAAGGAGTCAATAACAAGGACGAGGTTGGAACACCGAACCTGTTATTGAAGCACTATCTAAACTTGTTTTAAATGGTGAGGCTTCACATAACAATCGATACGAATAATGATAACGACAATATCGTTGCACATATTCGTATCAAAAGAAAAAAAGAAATTAAGGTGATAAATATCGAAACGACCCCTAACGGATTTCGAATCGATAGAACCCCATCACGTAAAATATTAGCATTAGCGCTTGAGAACTTAAAACGTAGAGTATCTCAGTGCTAACAATCAGGAGAAAAAACCATGTTAAAAAATGTATCAGATATTGCAAATTATTTTCTAACCTATGAACCAATATCTAAACAAAAGTTACAACAACTTTGCTATCTATACTCAGGTTGGGCACTCGCTCTAAACAGAAAAACAGAACTAAAATGCGGCGTCTTTGTAACATCCGAAAACGGACCTATTAATGCATCCCTAAAAATCCACTTAGATAATTACCCAGAAAATATTGTTCCAATGTTCGAAGGCGAACTTGAAGACTTCACCGAGCAAGAATATTTTGTACTAAACACGGTATGGAACACCTACGGTTCAAAATCTGAAGAAAAACTAACTAAAATAAGCATAGATTCAGCACCTTATCAAGAAGTGTTCAACTATTACGGACTAAATTATCCAATAGATAAGTATAAAATGGAAACTTATTTCAAGAAACAAAAAGAAGACCTATGTTTAGGATAAAAGACGGTAACAAATCACGTTACTGTCTTTATTTTTTGTCTAATTCATGATATAATGTTGATATAACTTAATTTAAGAAAGGAAACAAAATTATGTCGACAAATTTAATAATCTTAATTATAGCACTTGTTGTGCTAGCAATATTAGCACTTATGTACAACGGACTTGTTCAAAGTAGAGTCCAAACTCAAGAGGCAGCATCTCAGATCGACGTTCAGCTGCAACGTCGTAACGATTTGATCCCTAACCTTGTAAACACAGTTAAAGGTTATACTAAGCACGAAAGTGAAACTCTGGCAAAAGTTGTAGAACTTAGACAACAAATCGTAAATGCATCTGATCTTAATACTCAGATGGAACTGTCTAACCAAATGTCTAAACAGCTTCCACAAATCTTTGCTTTAGCTGAAAGTTATCCAGATCTTAAAGCGAACACTAACTTCTTGAAATTACAAGAAGAACTTACAAATACTGAAAATAAAGTATCTTATTCAAGACAACTTTATAACTCAACAGTCGCAGCATATAATACAAAAGTACAATCATTCCCTACTAATATTATAGCGAAAATCTTTGGTTTCAAATTAGCTGAGCTAATTGTTGTACCAGAAAGCGTTAAGGAAGTACCGAAAGTCGAGTTCTAATCATGCTTTACAATCAGATCAAAAGTAATAAAAGAAAAACTATTCTAGTAGTTACACTATACTTTATTCTTTTTCTACTTGTTGGGGCTGGTGCTGGTTACTATTTAATGCATGATCCAATAATCGGAACAATCGCCGCAACTGCATTCGGTGCGATTTACATTCTAATAATAATTAGACAAAGTACCGATGTTGTTATGAGTATGAACAATGCAACACCTATTGATAAAAACACTGATTATATGTTGAAAAACGTTGTTGAAGACATGGCAATGGTCGCAAATGTACCTGTACCTAAGATTTATATAATTGAATCAGATGGTTGTAACGCATTTGCCACTGGTCCGTCACCTAAATGCAGCTGTTGCTGTAACTCGTGGTTTACTTAACACATTAAACCGCGAGGAACTAGAAGCGGTAATTGCTCACGAGATGGCTCATATCAGAAATTATGATATAAGACTCCAGACAATAGCTGTAGCACTTGGTGCTGTCATTTCAATCATTGTTCAACTAACACTTAGATCAAGAAATAATAACAATAATAATCAAGCAGCATCAGCATTTGCTATAGTTGGATTACTACTTAGCTTGATAATCGCACCGATGATTAATCTAGCAATCTCAAGACAACGTGAATATCAAGCTGATGCAACAGCTGTTAGACTTACACGTAACCCACTTGGGTTAATATCAGCTTTAGAAAAAATAAGTGGTAATAGTGTTGTTGAGGACACTCCTAACGATTCTAAAGGAATGTATATTGCAAATCCCTTAAAGAGCGAATGGTTCTCAACTCACCCTAAGATGGAAAAAAGAATAGAAAAACTAAAAGAGATGTAGGAATTCCTACATCTCTTATTTTTTATTGTCGTTTACCAAGTTTACGACGTTGTTTAACCATCACTGCACCAACGACAATTACACCAAGTCCTAAGCCTGCATGGTTTCCTTCCGATCCTGTATTAGGTAATACTTTTTCACCTTTACCTTGAGGTACGCTCACCACTTTAGGTAAATCCTTTTTAACGTTATTATCATTACTTATATCACCTTTATACTCAGGAATATTCACAACTGGTGATTCTATCATTCCACCGCCACCGTCTAATCCATTGCCACTCAATACCCCAGTATACTCAGGTGCTTCAACAACAGGTGACTCAATAATGTTACCATCTCCGTCAAGTCCATTACCACTTAGTACACCTTTGCACTCTGGAATGTCTACAACTAGTGGCACAATTACACCACCCACGCCATTCAATCCATTTCCACTAATAACACCAGTGTACTCAGGAATCTTAACCACAGGTGATGCAATCAGATTACCATTTTCATCAATTCCATTGCCACTCAACACACCATGTCCTTCAGGTATTTCCACACTAATATCATCACCGACTTTATATAACAATTTCTCAGTTACTTTTTCGGCCAGCCTACCTGTTTTCGAATCAACTGTATACTCAGTTCGAACCTCATACGTTTCAGTACCTCGTTTAACAATAATCAACTTAGGTTTCGTACCGACTGTTATAACAGTTCCGGCTCTTGGTGCAACTATTTCTACACGCTCTTTCGGTGTTACTACTCCTGTCTTAGAATTAAGATCATACTCAGTAATTTTTTTCTTATAACCTGGTGTACCTTTTTTGACAACATGTTCGCTACCGTAGGCTCTAGTACCATTACCAACATATGTGATAGTTGGTTCAATAGGTTCTGTTACGATTTCTTCTTGCGTTCCTACCTTAATAATTGTTTTTCCAGCTGGTGTAATAACCGGTTTGCCAACAACCTCAGTTACATCACCTGTTTTCGGATTTACAGTATATGTTGTTGTAACTTTCTCAGAACCTTTTGTCCCAGGAATTACCTCATTAAGAGTACCTTTTTTACGGGTATCATCACGCACATATTCAACTTCGGGCTCAAGAACTTTAGTAACCACTTTTTCTTTTGTACCAACTTTAAGAATCGTTTTACCTGCTGGTGTAATAACTGACGTACCTGCATTCTCAACTACTTCACCTGTTTTTGGATCAACTGTATACGTAATTGTCGTAACGGATTTACCTTTCGAACCAAGTGTAACTACGTTACTAGTACCTCGCTCACGAGTCGGGTCACTTATGTACTCTATCTCCAGTTCAAGAATTTGTTCAGTCACTTTATCAGCAGGTGTTGCAACCTCTATTATTTTGTCTTCTAAAGTAGTATAAGTAACAATTTCTTCAACCTTAACACCACCGTTTTCAACACTTGGTGCTGTTGTCCCTTTTGTATTAAATAACCCATATGAACGCCCTTTAACTGGTTTTTCTTTATCCAATTTGCTAAGTAAAATATAAAATTTCGTAATACGTTTTATCTCATCAGACCCCTCTTTTATGACACGTTCTTTAAGTCCTAATTTATTGAGACCCCCGTTACGCACATACTTAACACCACGTTTTCTAATAACTTCTTCAGTTATTTCAGGCTTTGTACCAATATAAATATTACTACTAAAACTTCCACCATGTTCGGTTTCTTTTGAAACATCACCTTCATATCTAATATACACACGTGGTCCGCCGATCACACTTTCTTCAAAATCAAGAATATCCAGTGGTAATGAAAATCCACCCTCATTCTTAATCTTATTTGGAACCCAACGAACAATTGCTACGTTATTCTTATCCGCATTTCGTGACATATCTTCAATCCGACCTTTACCATAAGGTAAATTTCATCAGCATAATAAGCAACAATCACACCACCAGATATCAAATTAGAAATATATCTAACATAAGGTATTTCAGTTGTACCACCACTATTTATGTCATAATTCGTCCATGTTCTAAAGTATCTCCAACCATCTTTACCATTAGCTTCATGACTGCGCACTTTATAAACAACGCCAGTCTTCATGTTCATAAGTTTTTCAACCTTCAAACGAGCTTCTTTAACCCATTCGTCGTGTCCTTTTACGCTATTAATAGCTTCTAACGCCTTAACAAGACCTGGGTCTTTTTCAATCTGCATATCTTTTGTTTCATCAACAATTAGATATGGATTTTTATCTAATGTATAATTAACCTTCGTTTCACCCTTAGGATCCTCTTTCTGTTCAGCTACTTTATAAACAGGTGCTTCGGGTTTACCGTTCACATATGAACGAACCCAATCAAGCTGCTCTTTAGAAAAGACTAACCCACCACTACGTTGGTTCACAACCCCGTTCTGATGCACACCTATAATCTCACCTTTATCATTATAAAGTCCACCACCAGACGCACCCGGCTTAGTTCCTGTGTAACCAATACCAGTTAAGCCAGCACCACGATCAACAACATCTGTCACAGTCGTATCAATAACAGGTCCCATTCTACCATCTGGATATCCATAAACAGATACTTTATCACCATTATTAACAGTCGGTACACCTTTAACTACATCAGCTACTTTAACATCATCAATTACTTCACGTAACTTAATAAGTGCTAAGTCATGTGTAAAACCAACGACTGAATCATCTTTTTTCCAATAATGTATATCTGAATCTGTGAAAAACACCTTTTTCCCATTTGGTAATGCTAGATAATATTTCTTATCGCTATTTCCTTTGGCTTTTTCAGTAACTTTACCATCTTCAAATTTCAAGAAGTTATGAGCAACGGTAAGAACTAAATCATTACCGATAAGTGTTCCTGAACCACTACCGTCAGGTGTTCTAATAATAGCAGTGGCACCGAAATTACGCTCACCATTTGGTGTATTCTTCACCTTATCATCCATTTTCGGTAAATTCACACCACCACTACCGTCAACTTGCCCAGAAACAATACGCTCAAATTTATCAGCACGAACAATAACATCAAAATAAATATTACCTAAAGATAATTTACTAACGTAATCCTTAGACCAATTATCTCCGAATTTTTTATTAAATTCTTGACCATCAGCTGAAACAATTACCGCATCTGGGTTTTTAGAAAATAATACCTTAACATCATTATCTTGCTTGAAATTAAAATTGACAGGTGTTCCAACATTCCCCTCAAATACTATTTTTCATATAATTTCGAACCATTAGTATCCTTAATACGAAGAACTATCTTTCCTTTCTCGACACCTGACAGCAGTGTCCCACGCCCATTAGCATCAAATCTATATTTTGCACCATCAATAGTACGTTCAGCGTTTACAACCGCTTTGTGGTTATCATCATAGTAATACTTATCACTACCATTTACGAACCAACCTTTGATACCATGGTCTTCAATCATCTTATTAATCCAAGCTCTGTGTTTATCCGTAAAAAATAATCCACCACCATGCTGCGAACTGTCATCACCCGCATCAGTATTAGTACCATGTTGGTGTATACCCACCACTTCGCCACGTTCATTAAAAATAGGACCACCTGAGAACCCACCAAGAGCGCTCGTATTGTAAGTACCACTTCCTGTAGTTGTATCTAAACTATTTAAAGTACCACTAACTTTATACATTTTACCATTAACAAGCTTAGCCTTACTTCCTTCAGACAACCTCTTAGATGAAAAATCATTCGGGTAACCCATGAACGTTATTTTATCACCCTGACGTGCCGTACCTAAATCTCTTGCATGATCTTCACCATTTGTCATAGCTTCTACTGGCTTTTCTGTAACAACAGCTGCTAAATCACCTGAATACGATGTAACAAACTCTTTATCATTATAATAATGAATATTTCCTTTAGGTATAATATCATCATACCCACTTGACGTATTATTTCCACGTTTTGCTGACTCAGAATTCATAACAACATAACTTGTTGTACTGTTGCCACCTCGAACAAAACTTGTCCCAGCTTCTTTATTTTTATCTAAATAATTATGTGCAACTGTTACCATAACATTAGGTGCAACAAATACACCACTACCAGAAGCAACCTGCTTAGAACCATTACTATCAAAAGTAGTATAAGTCATTGCAACACCACTTGCTTCTTTAGAATGAACATCAGTTGCAACAATATCCGAACCACCATTTACAACAGCAGCATGCGCTTCATTACCACTCACACCGCTAACTAAAAGAAATCCAGAAAAAGCAAGACATCCAACTAATCCATACGCTTTTGTCTTACGAAATTTACCATAACATTTTTTATCTAAATTTTTCATAACAATCCTCGTTTCTATATAACTTCCAATTCATTATATCACATTTTGAACAAAATTAAAAAAGAAAAACCGACTACAATTTGTAGTCGGTTACAGAATTCATCTTAAATATTATCTTCATCTGATTCTCTACGACGCTTAGCTATCATCATTGCAACTGCGATTGCACTAAACCCTAGACCTGCCGTACTTGTTGAATCAAACCCTGTATTTGGTAAAGCCCTTTCTTTAAACTCTTGATCAGATTTTTCAACTTCAAATTTTTTCACTAATTTCATATCACTAGTAGACGTTACAGCCCCTGTTTTCTCATCTACAGAATGAACAGTGCTCTTGCGATAAATACCATCACCATCTATAGTAATCAAACTAGTTCCATCTTTAGCATGTACTGACTCAGTTGTTTTCTCAGTAAGTTTACCAGTCTTAGAATCTACTTCATAACTTGTTGTAACCTTAACAACATCGTTACCTTGTTTTTTGTAAGTAACTTTGTCTTGGGCACCAACTTTAACTACTGTTGTACCTACTTTTGTAATTACTGGTTCACCAACGTGCGGGATTACTTCTCCAGTTTTTTCATTAACAGTGTACATAGTTGTTGTGACTTTAGAACCTTTTGCACCAAGTTCTGTTACATTCTCAGAACCTACTGGTTTTGTTTTATCTCCAGTATAAGTTACTGTTGGTTCAATAACTTCTGTAACAACTTTATCTTTAGCACCATCTTTAGCATGTACTGACTCAGTTGTTTTCTCAGTAAGTTTACCAGTCTTAGAATCTACTTCATAACTTGTTGTAACCTTAACAACATCGTTACCTTGTTTTTTGTAAGTAACTTTGTCTTGGGCACCAACTTTAACTACTGTTGTACCTGCTTTTGTAATTACTGGTTCACCAACGTGCGGGATTACTTCTCCAGTTTTTTCATTAACAGTGTACATAGTTGTTGTGACTTTAGAACCTTTTGCACCAAGTTCTGTTACATTCTCAGAACCTACTGGTTTTGTTTTATCTCCAGTATAAGTTACTGTTGGTTCAATAACTTCTGTAACAACTTTATCTTTAGCACCATCTTTAGCATGTACTGACTCAGTTGTTTTCTCAGTAAGTTTACCAGTCTTAGAATCTACTTCATAACTTGTTGTAACCTTAACAACATCGTTACCTTGTTTTTTGTAAGTAACTTTGTCTTGGGCACCAACTTTAACTACTGTTGTACCTGCTTTTGTAATTACTGGTTCACCAACGTGTGCGATTACTTCTCCAGTTTTTTCGTTAACTGTGTACGTAGTTGTTGTAACTTTAGAACCTTTTGCTCCAGCTTCTGTTACATTCTCAGAACCTACTGGTTTTGTTTTATCTCCAGTATAAGTTACTGTTGGTTCAATAACTTCTGTAACAACTTTATCTTTAGCACCATCTTTAGCATGTACTGACTCAGTTGTTTTCTCAGTAAGTTTACCAGTCTTAGAATCTACTTCATAACTTGTTGTAACCTTAACAACATCGTTACCTTGTTTTTTGTAAGTAACTTTGTCTTGGGCACCAACTTTAACTACTGTTGTACCTGCTTTTGTAATTACTGGTTCACCAACGTGTGCGATTACTTCTCCAGTTTTTTCGTTAACTGTGTACGTAGTTGTTGTAACTTTAGAACCTTTTGCTCCAGCTTCTGTTACATTCTCAGAACCTACTGGTTTTGTTTTATCTCCAGTATAAGTTACTGTTGGTTCAATAACTTCTGTAACAACTTTGTCTTTAGCTCCATCTTCAGAGATAGTTTCTATAGACGTCATCTCAGTAAGACTTCCAGTGTCTTCATCGACTTTGACTCTTGTAGTATACTTCACGATTTTGTTTTGCTCTTTAAGATATGTTATCGTAGGTTTAGCACCAACTACGTAAACATTTCTAGTCATCGGAGTTGATGTTTCTGTAGACGTAGGATTTGAAAGATCTCCAGTTTTCTCGTTAACAGTATAGATCGTGGTTATAGTTCTTAAACCGTCTCGACCTTGCTCGATCATATTGCTATAACCGCGTTCTTTTTCCTCATTTCCGACATATCGATTAGTCACACGAATCTGCTCTGTGACAACTTTCTTATTACCAACTGCGATTTTTCTCGAAACTTCGACGATGTCACTAAACTCTTCTTCTCTTGGATTCGTCAACGCCCCAGTCATTGAATCCACGTCGTATCGGAAAGTACTTGTATGCATCTTTGGTGTACCAGCATCAATTTCATTCTTCTTCTCAAACTCTATAGACTCGTCACCAACATAGATTGTCTTAAGTGGCTCAGTCGTTATTTCAGTCTTTCTATTACCGACTTTAATGATTTTATCTTCTTTTTCGACTGTCATAGTTTCAGTCTTCGGAGTCACTTCTCCATTCTGCTCATTCAGAGTATAAGTAGTCGTGACAGTCGTAGAACCGTCATGACCTTCTGATAAAGTAGTTCTGCTTTCAAACTCCGCGTCACGATCTTCTTGATAGACCGTACCTTTCGGTATAACTGTTGTCTGAGTCGTTGATTTTGTCCCAACTTTCACGACCTTGTCAAATGATGGCGCAACACGAGGTTGACCTTTCGTCGGAGTCACAACACCCGTCTCAGCATTCACCGAGTACGTCGTAGTAGTCATCATAATACTACCGATACCATCAGACTCAACAAATTTTTCACCAGCTGCACGTTCTGGATCTGCTACGTATCTAGTCGCGAAATCTCGAGATGTGACAATCTCGGTCGTCGGTTTCGTACCTTTAGTGATTATAGTATTTTTAGCTTGTCGAATCACTGGTTCAAGAATTCTAGGTTGATACGATCTCGAAGATTCATCCCATTCGTAAGTTGTTGTTGTAATTTTCGAACCTGCTACACCTTCCACTCGATTTTCATATCCCGGCTCTTGATTAGGATCTTCATCATATTGAATCTTCGGAAGTATCACCTCAGTCACAGAAGTATCTTCAGGTTTAGTAGGTCTGACGTTCACGATTGGTCCGAGAGTATACACTCCGTCTTCATAAGTCATGTCAGCATCTGAGATTGCTTCTGTAATTGGTTTGACATATTGACCGTCTCTATATAGACCTTTCTTACTTTCATCGTTCAGAGTTTGAACATCAGTCAGCCAGTCTTTAACGAATTTGTCATTTCTAGTTTTGTTACCAGCGAATGTCACACGTTCAACTTTCGATAGATCTGTGTCTAAGAAAGCGTCAGGAGTATTCTTACGACTATAATTATTAAAATCAAACTTATCACCAAATACAACTTCTTTTAAACCAATAATATCTTTGAAGACAGATTTAGTATAAGTATAACTACCATCACCCTCAACTACAGTAAACGGTTGAACATTGGTCATAGTCAATTTCGAATTATCAAACGATGATAGATCTAACCTCTCTATACCAACTTTTCTAAATATAGGACCATTGTAAAATACTCTAGTATCAAATGCAGTATTTCTCAGCAACTGACTAACTTGTTCATTAGTTAATTTCAATTTTGTTGCACCATCAAACATTCGTGTCATAGGTATCACTTTACTCAAAGTAAATCTTGGATCAAACGTTACGCGCTCAAGACTATTGTTCAAATATGCCAATAATGGTATTTCAGCCTGATCTGAGAGCGTCAAACCTGTCAAATCTATCGAAGTCGGCGCAAAACCATCATCCGAAGCAATTATTTCAAATCGATCTGCAATTATATCACCTTCAACTTCAATTTTTTTAATCTTCGACAGTTCGGACACATCGTAATAAAACATTGATTCAACTCCTTGATTAGAATTACGAATTTCTAATCCCTTATCACCAATTTTCTTTATAACATACGTTCCGTCTTCATATAGAGATCCTTCTTTAATCGACGGATCTTTCTTAATCAATCTACCATGTGTCGGATGAACTTCTATATTAGACACATCTCTTTTCCCTCGTCTAGATCTTATCACAGAAGTTAATTCACCTGAAGACTCAATCGATACTTCCTCCGTTACAGTTTTAGGTTCATTTGCTGGTTTAGACTCAGTTTCTACTTTAGGTTCATTTGCTGGTTTAGACTCAGTTTCTACTTTAGGTTCATTTGCTGGTTTAGACTCAGTTTCTACTTTAGGTTCATTTGCTAAAGTACTAGTCTCTGTTTCAACAGCTGGTTGCGTTTCATTAGCTAAAGCAACCCCATTACCACCTGAAAGAAGAAAAAATACAGCACCAATCATAGCAGATGTCGCACCTATACTTTTATATTTTCTTATTCCAAATCTTTCTTGTTTATTCTTAAATATCATAAATTAATATGACCTCTCTTTCTTTAATTTAAATCAATATTACTTGTCAATTATAGCACAAAAAAATCATAAAGTAAAGCATCAAAAAGTATTAATCCGCGAAACGAGAATTTCCAAACAACTGAACACCTTCAATTCCTTTAAAATGATAATTAACATTGTCTTTATCATCTCTCCAAAATTTAGAAATCTGAATATAAAAACCAAAATGAGTATACTTATCATAGATAATATTTTTCATAATGATGTGGTGAATTTTTTTCCACTGAGTAAACAAAGTTTCTGCTATATACTTTTCACTAAATAATGAATATATATTCTTCTTCATATTATAAGCTGCTGTATTTTCCCCAGCAAGAGTATTTGCATATTTTGTTCCATCAAAAACAGTCCACCATTTTTTACCAGAATTATCTCTTGTATGAGGCATAGATTCATTCTTTTCATTAAAAAATCTAATATTTCCATTCGAAGCCAATTCTTCACTTCTTAGTTTCGCATAATTAGCCAACGAATCAGACCATAACAACGGTTTTTGACCAACCCTAACTCTCTCTTCATTAACCAATTTCAACATCTCTTCACCTAATAATTTATGATTAAAATATACACCACTATTAATACCATCAATAACCGAATCAGACACAGGTGCAGCATACGGAATATATAAACCAGGCTTTGTCACTTCATGTAAAGTATTTGAATAATCACCTTTTGCTTTTGAATATAATTCCTCACTAGAAAGTTTTCTAATTTCTTCAGCTGACGATTTTACATCCAATTTTAAAGCTGAAAAGTCTGTATTTGGGAAATGCTCATAAACATTATACACCCCTATTTTACCAGGAATTTCACCTTTCTTTAAAGTACCATATCTATGTACTCGTACAATAGGGTCAGTTTTTCTCTCACCCAAAACTTTAGTTAAATAAACAGTACCATCATTAGCTACATACTCTTCCAACTCTCTTTCAAGCACGCCTTTAACACCAGGAAAAGAATCTCTTGTTTCACCTTCTGCTAACTTCATATCTGGCATTCTTACATAAGGTGGTTCAATATCTATCTTTTCAATTCTAGTTTTTTTAATTAAAATAAAAGCCGATTTCTCAGGCTGTACGAGACTGTCGCCTTTCTCACTTATTACTGCTACTGGATTCTCAGGCTGTACGAGACTGTCGCCTTTCTCACTTATTACTGCTACTGGATTCTCAGGCTGTACGAGACTGTCGCCTTTCTCACTTATTACTGCTACTGGATTCTCAGGCTGTACGAGACTGTCGCCTTTCTCACTTATTACCGCTACTGGATTCTCAGGCTGTACGAGACTGTCGCCTTTCTCACTTATTACCGCTACTGGATTCTCAGGCTGTACGAGACTGTCGCCTTTCTCACTTATTACCGCTACTGGATTCTCAGGCTGTACGAGACTGTCGCCTTTCTCACTTATTACCGCTACTGGATTCTCAGGCTGTACGAGACTGTCGCCTTTCTCACTTATTACCGCTACTGGATTCTCAGGCTGTACGAGACTGTCGCCTTTCTCACTTATTACTGCTACTGGATTCTCAGGCTGTACGAGACTGTCGCCTTTCTCACTTATTACCGCTACTGGATTCTCAGGCTGTACGAGACTGTCGCCTTTCTCACTTATTACTGCTACTGGATTCTCAGGCTGTACGAGACTGTCGCCTTTCTCACTTATTACTGCTACTGGATTCTCAGGCTGTACGAGACTGTCGCCTTTCTCACTTATTACTGCTACTGGATTCTCAGGCTGTACGAGACTGTCGCCTTTCTCACTTATTACTGCTACTGGATTCTCAGGCTGTACGAGACTGTCGCCTTTCTCACTTATTACTGCTACTGGATTCTCAGGCTGTACGAGACTGTCGCCTTTCTCACTTATTACTGCTACTGGATTCTCAGGCTGTACGAGACTGTCGCCTTTCTCACTTATTACTGCTACTGGATTCTCAGGCTGTACGAGACTGTCGCCTTTCTCACTTATTACTGCTACTGGATTCTCAGGCTGTACGAGACTGTCGCCTTTCTCACTTATTACTGCTACTGGATTCTCAGGCTGTACGAGACTGTCGCCTTTCTCACTTATTACTGCTACTGGATTCTCAGGCTGTACGAGACTGTCGCCTTTCTCACTTATTACTGCTACTGGATTCTCAGGCTGTACGAGACTGTCGCCTTTCTCACTTATTACTGCTACTGGATTCTCAGGCTGTACGAGACTGTCGCCTTTCTCACTTATTACTGCTACTGGATTCTCAGGCTGTACGAGACTGTCGCCTTTCTCACTTATTACTGCTACTGGATTCTCAGGCTGTACGAGACTGTCGCCTTTCTCACTTATTACTGCTACTGGATTCTCAGGCTGTACGAGACTGTCGCCTTTCTCACTTATTACTGCTACTGGATTCTCAGGCTGTACGAGACTGTCGCCTTTCTCATCATTCATTTCACGAATAGTTTTCAAATCAACTCTTACACTTGATGCATCATAACGTTCAACTACATCCATTTTTTCTAAATTTTTATCCAATAAATACGGCACGTCATTATGCGTCCGTTTTTCGTCTTTCAATCTACTTTCATTATTGGATATATCGTCATGCAACAAAGAATCTTCGCTTTTATTCAGCTTAGATTTTAACAAATTACTTTTTTGCACATAATACACGCCAGTTACCAAAACTGCACCTGACGTTAAGACTATCATACTTCTTTTTCCATTTTCCATAAAATACCACCATTAATTTTTTTAATATATTATTAAATAATTATAACATAAATTTTTCATATTTTTTTGTCAAATATTAAAAAAACCGACTGCTAATTACAATCGGTTTTTAATATCTATTCTATATTTGTCTCTTACCTAATTTACGACGTTGTTTTACCATAACTGCACCAGCAGCAATAACACCAAATCCTAAACCTGCTGTATTTGTTGTATCAGCACCTGTATTAGGTAATACTTTTTCCTGAACCACCGGCCCTAAACCCTTAGCCACAGAAGCACCTGTCGATGCCTCAACTTTGAGTTCCGCAGTAGGTGTTTTATCAATTCGTTTGATGATTCTAGCAGTCACTTGACTACTTATTTCACCTGTTTTAGGATGTACATCATAAGTTGTACGTCTTTCGATAATTTTCTCAGAATCTTCTATGCGTTCAATTTTTTCTTTTGTACCAACTTTAACAATAGTTTTACCTGCTGGTGTAACAACTGGTTTACCTACGTTCTCAGTCACTTTACCAGTCTTAGGATCTACTGTATAAGTAGTTGTAGTAACTTCAGAACCTTTTGGTCCAGGAGTAACTATATTTTCACTACCTTTTTCTCTTGTTGGGTCTTTAACATACTCTACCTCAGGTTCAAGAACTTTAGTAACCACTTTTTTTCTTTTTGTACCAACTTTAACAATAGTTTTTACCTGCTGGTGTAACAACTGGTTTACCTACGTTCTCAGTCACTTTACCAGTCTTAGGATCTACTGTATAAGTAGTTGTAGTAACTTCAGAACCTTTTTGGTCCAGGAGTAACTATATTTTTCACTACCTTTTTTTCTCTTGTTGGGTCTTTAACATACTCTACCTCAGGTTCAAGAACTTTAGTAACCACTTTTTTTCTTTTTGTACCAACTTTAACAATAGTTTTACCTGCTGGTGTAACAACTGGTTTACCTACGTTCTCAGTCACTTTACCAGTCTTAGGATCTACTGTATAAGTAGTTGTAGTAACTTCAGAACCTTTTTGGTCCAGGAGTAACTATATTTTTCACTACCTTTTTTTCTCTTGTTGGGTCTTTAACATACTCTACCTCAGGTTCAAGAACTTTAGTAACCACTTTTTCTTTTTGTACCAACTTTAACAATAGTTTTACCTGCTGGTGTAACAACTGGTTTACCTACGTTCTCAGTCACTTTACCAGTCTTAGGATCTACTGTATAAGTAGTTATAGTAACTTCAGAACCTTTTTGGTCCAGGAGTAACTATATTTTTCACTACCTTTTTTTCTCTTGTTGGGTCTTTTAACATACTCTACCTCAGGTTCAAGAACTTTAGTAACCACTTTTTTTCTTTTTGTACCAACTTTAACAATAGTTTTTACCTGCTGGTGTAACAACTGGTTTACCTACGTTCTCAGTCACTTTACCAGTCTTAGGATCTACTGTATAAGTAGTTGTAGTAACTTCAGAACCTTTTGGTCCAGGAGTAACTATATTTTCACTACCTTTTTCTCTTGTTGGGTCTTTAACATACTCTACCTCAGGTTCAAGAACTTTAGTAACCACTTTTTCTTTTGTACCAACTTTAACAATAGTTTTACCTGCTGGTGTAACAACTGGTTTACCTACGTTCTCAGTCACTTTACCAGTCTTAGGATCTACTGTATAAGTAGTTATAGTAACTTCAGAACCTTTTGGTCCAGGAGTAACTATATTTTTCACTACCTTTTTCTCTTGTTGGGTCTTTAACATACTCTACCTCAGGTTCAAGAACTTTAGTAACCACTTTTTTTCTTTTGTACCAACTTTAACAATAGTTTTTACCTGCTGGTGTAACAACTGGTTTACCTACGTTCTCAGTCACTTTACCAGTCTTAGGATCTACTGTATAAGTAGTTATAGTAACTTCAGAACCTTTTGGTCCAGGAGTAACTATATTTTTCACTACCTTTTTTTCTCTTGTTGGGTCTTTAACATACTCTACCTCAGGTTCAAGAACTTTAGTAACCACTTTTTTTCTTTTGTACCAACTTTAACAATAGTTTTACCTGCTGGTGTAACAACTGGTTTACCTACGTTCTCAGTCACTTTACCAGTCTTAGGATCTACTGTATAAGTAGTTGTAGTAACTTCAGAACCTTTTTGGTCCAGGAGTAACTATATTTTTCACTACCTTTTTTTCTCTTGTTGGGTCTTTAACATACTCTACCTCAGGTTCAAGAACTTTAGTAACCACTTTTTTTCTTTTTGTACCAACTTTAACAATAGTTTTACCTGCTGGTGTAACAACTGGTTTACCTACGTTCTCAGTCACTTTACCAGTCTTAGGATCTACTGTATAAGTAGTTATAGTAACTTCAGAACCTTTTTGGTCCAGGAGTAACTATATTTTCACTACCTTTTTTTCTCTTGTTGGGTCTTTAACATACTCTACCTCAGGTTCAAGAACTTTAGTAACCACTTTTTTTCTTTTTGTACCAACTTTAACAATAGTTTTACCTGCTGGTGTAACAACTGGTTTACCTACGTTCTCAGTCACTTTACCAGTCTTAGGATCTACTGTATAAGTAGTTGTAGTAACTTCAGAACCTTTTGGTCCAGGAGTAACTATATTTTTCACTACCTTTTTTTCTCTTGTTGGGTCTTTAACATACTCTACCTCAGGTTCAAGAACTTTAGTAACCACTTTTTTTCTTTTTGTACCAACTTTAACAATAGTTTTACCTGCTGGTGTAACAACTGGTTTACCTACGTTCTCAGTCACTTTACCAGTCTTAGGATCTACTGTATAAGTAGTTGTAGTAACTTCAGAACCTTTTTGGTCCAGGAGTAACTATATTTTTCACTACCTTTTTTCTCTTGTTGGGTCTTTAACATACTCTACCTCAGGTTCAAGAACTTTAGTAACCACTTTTTTTCTTTTGTACCAACTTTAACAATAGTTTTACCTGCTGGTGTAACAACTGGTTTACCTACGTTCTCAGTCACTTTTACCAGTCTTAGGATCTACTGTATAAGTAGTTGTAGTAACTTCAGAACCTTTTTGGTCCAGGAGTAACTATATTTTTCACTACCTTTTTTTCTCTTGTTGGGTCTTTAACATACTCTACCTCAGGTTCAAGAACTTTAGTAACCACTTTTTTTCTTTTTGTACCAACTTTAACAATAGTTTTACCTGCTGGTGTAACAACTGGTTTACCTACGTTCTCAGTCACTTTACCAGTCTTAGGATCTACTGTATAAGTAGTTGTAGTAACTTCAGAACCTTTTTGGTCCAGGAGTAACTATATTTTTCACTACCTTTTTTTCTCTTGTTGGGTCTTTAACATACTCTACCTCAGGTTCAAGAACTTTAGTAACCACTTTTTCTTTTGTACCAACTTTAACAATAGTTTTACCTGCTGGTGTAACAACTGGTTTACCTACGTTCTCAGTCACTTTACCAGTCTTAGGATCTACTGTATAAGTAGTTGTAGTAACTTCAGAACCTTTTGGTCCAGGAGTAACTATATTTTCACTACCTTTTTCTCTTGTTGGGTCTTTAACATACTCTACCTCAGGTTCAAGAACTTTAGTAACAACCTTTTCTTTAGTTCCTACTTTAATAACTTTAGGTTCCATTGGAACATCTGTTTCAGATACCCTAGGGTCACTTAGTTCACCTGTAGTCTCATTAACTGTATATAAAGTGGTTGTAGTATGAACTCCTAATACACCTTGAGAAACAACCTCTTCTTCACCAAACGGCTTCTCGGGGTCAGCTTCGTAACGAGTTATAATAGGTGTTTCTTTTCTATCTTCTTTCTTATTTCCTACCCAGTAAATGTCTGGAAGCATACCACCAACATCTCCGTCTGTCGCTGAACGAACAGGGTTCGACAAGCTACCGTCTATCGGAGATACAGTATAAATATACTTAACTAAAATCTCACCATCTTGTCCTTCTACTTGAAGTTCTTTCTTTCCAAAATCAATATCAGAATTACCTTGATAACGAACCGTCTTAGGTAAAGTTTCATTCTCTGTACGAACACTACCGACTTTTACAATTTTATCTTCTTTTTCGACAGTCTCAGTCTTAGTACTAGATGTCACTTCTCCATTTTGCTCATTCAAAGTGTAAGTAGTCGTCGTAGTAGTAGAACCATCATGCCCCTCTGATAAAGTAGTCTTACTTTCAAACGCTGCATCGCGATCTTCTTGATAAAACGTATTTTTCGAAATCACCGTCGTCTGAATCACTGGTTTAGTACCAACTTTAATCACCTCATCTTTAGGTGCAGTAACTACAGGTTGACCCTTAGTTGGTGTAACAACCCCCGTTTCTGTATTAACAGAATAAGTTGTTTCAATCGTTGTACTACCACGAACACCTTGTGTTTCAGTTACTTTTTCACCAGCCGTACGTGTTTCATCAACTACATACCGAGTATTAAAATTTTGATAAGTAACTTCTTTCGTAGGTTTTGACCCCAATGTAACCACGGTAGGCTTACCATCTGTTACCGTCTCAGTCGTTTTTTCTGAAGCTGTACGTGTTGTTTCATTATAAACATACGTAGTAGTCGTTGTTGTAATACTCGGTTTACCAACTACCTCATTACGATATGTACCGTCTTTAGAATTATCAACAACATAAGTAACCTTAGGTGGTATCTCTTTTGTAACCGTTTTTGGTTGAGTATAAATTAATTCAATTACCTTATCACCTGAACCAACAATAGTAAATAATGCAGCAGAACTAGACTTAAACACATAACCTGTGAAATTATTAGATGGATCTATATTTAACGGTTTATACCATGGTTGATTTTGCGCAACAGTTTCTTCACGTAAAACTGTACCCGTGTCAGTTTTATGAATAACTTTAACTGTACCCGTTGTGTTTTCACCAGTAACTAAATTAGTGTTTTTAGTAATAGAGCCTTTATATGACTCTATATTTTCAACACCATTTATATTAGATGTCATCGTACCCGATAATTCACCATTATTGAGATATTTATCAACATAACGCTCATCACCACTTAAAAACTGTTTTAACTTCTCTTCACCAAAACGTGAAACCCAATCATGCCTTAAAGCAACAGGTGTTAATGTGCCAGAGGTATACATTTCAAAAACCTCATTTGCCAAAGAAATATTATCGAGTAACTCCCATTTATAACTTCGATCTGTTTTCTCCACTAATTTAAATCGAGCCTTAATAATACGATTTTCAGAATCACTAGTCTTAGGCTCATTTACAGTTACATATTCATCAGTATCAGTAAAACGACTTCCACTTATAGTTTTTTCTGCTAACACATTATCATTACCAGATAATGTAACAATATCGCCCACTGAATACTTAGAAGTCGCAAATAATGAATTTTCTGGTAATTCAAATTTAAAAGTATCACCTATAGAAGCAACTTTTTTATCTGAAATTGAATCATGATTTAATACCCTAAACATACTTAGATGAGGGGTTCGCACTGAACCAAAATAGCTTGGCACATCACTATATAATCTATCATTAACAAATAACATAGACATATCATTAGAAACCCTAGTAGCTCTAGGTGGAAACAAAGTTGTAATATAATTTTCAACATCATCTATCGGTATTATTTTAGAATCATATGGATTCATAATATATGATTTTTAATATCTTAGTCAATTTATGAGCAACACCCTTACTATCTAAAATAGATTTACCACTATCCTGCTCACTACGTCTAATTAATGATAAATCAACAATTTTGAAGTCTTTTTTTTCTAGTTCAAATTCAATAACCCTATTATTATTCAGCTTAGAAAACTCTGAATTAAAACGTAATACTAATGCTTTAACATTTTGTTGCTCCTTTGTCATTCCTTCAAATGTTGAAATATATTCATCAACTGTTGTTGTATTTTTTAGTCTACTCCCCATAGAATTAGGTTCTCTATAATTATAATCGAGCTCGCTAATAGAACCAATAGTATCTGACCCTTTAATTAAAGAAGTCGAAGTCGGGCTACCTCCGCCCAATGTAGCTAAAACAATCTTACCACCACTAGGTATAACAAGTCCATCTTTAAGTTTAACTCTATATCTATGAGTACCTTTATCATTAGCTGGGATTTCCTCAATACTTTCAATTTGATTATTATATATACCTTTTTCATTTTCACGCTCAGACGCTGGGTTATTCGAAGTTGAATAATCAATACGACTAACCTCAGTTAAATTCGAACCGTCCATAGATATACGATTGTCATAATCATATGGCACATTAATGATACCAATATTATTTCTTGACACATCACGCTTACTTCGTTTCGAACGAACAGGTTCACTGTCTTTTGCTACTTGCTTCTCTACAGTAGGTTCACTGTCTTTTGCTACTTGCTTCTCTACAGTAGGTTCACTGTCTTTTGCTACTTGCTTCTCTACAGTAGGTTCACTGTCTTTTGCTACTTGCTTCTCTACAGTAGGTTCACTGTCTTTTGCTACTTGCTTCTCTACAGTAGGTTCACTGTCTTTTGCTACTTGCTTCTCTACAGTAGGTTCACTGTCTTTTGCTACTTGCTTCTCTACAGTAGGTTCACTGTCTTTTGCTACTTGCTTCTCTACAGTAGGTTCACTGTCTTTTGCTACTTGCTTCTCTACAGTAGGTTCACTGTCTTTTGCTACTTGCTTCTCTACAGTAGGTTCACTGTCTTTTGCTACTTGCTTCTCTACAGTAGGTTCACTGTCTTTTGCTACTTGCTTCTCTACAGTAGGTTCACTGTCTCTCTTGCTCACTCTGCTTCTCTCACAGTAGGTTCACTGTCTTTTGCTACTTGCTTCTCTACAGTAGGTTCACTGTCTTTTGCTACTTGCTTCTCTACAGTAGGTTCACTGTCTCTTTGCTACTTGCTTCTCTACAGTAGGTTCACTGTCTTTTGCTACTTGCTTCTCTACAGTAGGTTCACTGTCTTTTGCTACTTGCTTCTCTACAGTAGGTTCACTGTCTTTTGCTACTTGCTTCTCTACAGTAGGTTCACTGTCTTTTGCTACTTGCTTCTCTACAGTAGGTTCACTGTCTTTTGCTACTTGCTTCTCTACAGTAGGTTCACTGTCTCTTTGCTACTTGCTTCTCTACAGTAGGTTCACTGTCTTTTGCTACCTGCTTCTCTACAGTAGGTTCACTGTCTTTTGCTACTTGCTTCTCTACAGTAGGTTCACTGTCTTTTGCTACTTGCTTCTCTACAGTAGGTTCACTGTCTTTTGCTACTTGCTTCTCTACAGTAGGTTCACTGTCTTTTGCTACTTGCTTCTCTACAGTAGGTTCACTGTCTTTTGCTACTTGCTTCTCTACAGTAGGTTCACTGTCTTTTGCTACTTGCTTCTCTACAGTACTAATATTCGTAATGTTAGGCGATTGCTCGTCACTTGCATACACCGCAGTACCGCCGACTAAAAATAAAGCCCCAATTAACGCAGATGCAGCACCTACACTTTTATATTTTCTTATAGAAAATTTTTCTTGTTTATTGTAATTCTTAAAATCCAAAACAAAATTCCCCTCTCATATTTATTTACGTGATTTTATCAACAAAACCACTTGGTATAATTAGAATTAAACATATCTAAAAAAATATGTCTTTACAAACAATATTATATCACATTACAATAAAATACACTAATAAAAAAAAAATACACCCTGAAAACAGAGTGTATTTAAAAACTTGCCTCCTCTTATCCAACGAAAACATCCCTCAACCAAATATATTATAGCACATCCCCGCAAAAGAATCAATCCTTTTTACTAAACTTCGTTAACTTTCCATTAATGTAGACCGCATAGTTATTATGAACACCTGTTTCATCAGTTATAGAAACAACCAGCTTCACATTATTAATATCATCAAAAAGACCATTCGTGTAAAGACGCTCTAATACCTTATTAAGGTTCGCATACTGTCCGTTATTCTCAACAACTATATTAATCTCACCAGCACTCGTTCCAACATGCTTATAACTAATATCTTTAACAAGTCGTAACTCAAATCGTTTCCCCACATAATCTTTAAGTTCAGCGGTTAAACTACTATTAATCAAATTCGTTAAAAACTGCTTGTCATCAGCTTTTTTAGTCATATAATCCTTCACAAAACTTGTTTTCTCAGAAATCACATAACCAAAATTGGTAAACAATTTCTCATGGTCTGCGTCAATTGTTTCAATATTAATCTTACCAGACCTAACGAACCCGTCTTCTAAATGAAAACTAGTTTTACCATAATTATCGTAAACAAATCTATAACCAAATTTCGTATCATCATCTGGGATCGCTTTTAATTTCTCAGAAAGTTCAGCCTTATCTTTTTGATATTTCTTCTCAGCCTCACTCACCTTCGGTTCAGTATTATGCTTGTAAGTCATTATATCATCATGCTTTTCATCAACTTTTGTTTCAACCTGTTTCGGTTTTTTAGTCAAATTCCAACTCGGCTGCACAACCCCTAGAAAAACATAATTAAGAAATATGAATCCAAATATACCGCCAATAACACCTCGCTTATTAAGTCCAACATAACTTGCAAAAACAATAAGTGGAATCAAGTAAAATAACTTCGGGAAAAATGTTACAGATAGTAAACTCATAACAAAAACAATCCATAACATTTCTTTACTATCAGAAACACCATTAGATTCACCAATACACCTAACAATATAAAACGCAAAGAACGGTGCAAAACCAACATATACAATCAGCTTAACCAAATAGATAAAACCATTGCCACGCATCATAAATATTATCATCAGAAACAATAATCCAACAACAATACCATAAACATCGTGTCGACCAACGTTCTCATCCATGGCGCGTCTTACCAAAAAATAAGAAAAACCAAGACACGAGATACCCAAAACGCTTAAAATCATTATTATTAACAAATCGTCACCTACTTTCTTTACATATTATAACATAAAAATAACCCAGGGACCAAGCCCTGAGCTATTTTTTTTCTATTAGATATTACGTCTTCTTGCTAACACAATGAACGCAACCCCGATTACCATTGCCATAACTGAAATCATAGCAACAATACCAGCCATAGAATCTACACCTGTATTAGGTTTAACTGTTTCTGGTTTTGGTAAAACTTTAACAGTTTGCCCTTTATCATTCAGGTCAAAGTGCTCACCGATTAGAACACCCTTAGCATTAAATACTTTTTCAGTAACAACTAGTTCTTTATCAACTAAATTACTTGTATCTAATGTAAATTCCATTTCAAGAACACCATTCGCTGTCTTAGGTTCGAACTCAGTACGAACAACAATTTCTTTACCATCCGCATCTTTAAGTACTTCACCTGTAGATTTATCGTGAACACGACCGATACAATAAATCTACTTAAATATTAACATATCCAAATAAATCTATACTTCTTTCTTAACCTTCACTGACCTTGTGCAACTGAAACAAGCTGATAGTTTTACGTCTCCGTAAAACGTCTTGAAACAGACACTCCTATAATAAGGTCTCTAGTTCTGAGGTGGTATCGCAACCTTATATTGTACTTTTAGTTTAAATTATAGGTTCGTACAATATTTATCTGGATAATCTTTAAGATTCAGTGCAGCATTCAAATCTCTATTATGATTTGTACCACATTTAGGACACACCCAAGTTCTAATATTCAAATCTTTAACTTGGTTGTTTTTATACCCGCAACAATTACATAACTGACTACTTGGGAAGTATTTGTCAGCTATCACAACTCCAATACCACTTTCTTCAGCTTTATACATAAGGTATACTCTAAGTGTATACCACGCAGCTTCTGAAATAGCTTTTGCCTTTGTTGCATCCTTTAACATTCCTTTAATATCTAAATCTTCTAAAACGATCCGTTTAGGTCTCTTATTAATAACATATCGAGTAACCTGGTGTCTATAATCCTTACGAATATCATTCAATTTCTTAATAACTCTATAATACTTGGTTCTCGTCTTATAGTAGTTTTTTGATTGAACCTTAGACTCTTTAACTCTTTTACGAGATAAAGAACTTTCTAAACGACGTTTTTCTTTATCCAATTTCTTAATTTTACCATCATTGTTAATGTTTTCATACACCGTACCATCACTTAAAATCATTAAATCTTTTAAACCCATATCAATACCAACTGTTTCTTCTGTCAGTATTGAACTCTCAGTGCCCCCTACTTCAAAACTAGCTGATAAATACCATTTTCCATACTGTTGGATAACCCTAGGGTTTTTCAGCATTACATTCCTTGGTAATGCTCTACCCATTTTTACATCGCCTATTTTAGATATGTAAACTCTTTTGTTCGATTTAATTTTTGTTTTATAAGGATCGCAAAAGAACGATTGTTTATGATCATGTTTTTTCTTGTAACTTGTATGACTAGCATTTTTGTAAATTCTTTTGGAATTCTTTTTGGCTTGATCAAAATCATAAGCCGCCTGTTTCGCAATATCAGCAGGTAACTCCTTCATCCAATCATAATCACCACTATGTTTAATGTTTCTTAACATTTTTGCTAAATCATATTTCCCAAGCCTAGTATTATGCGTTTTAACATAGTTATCATCATAACGTTTACACTCGTTATATGAAAACCTCGCATAACCTATACATTTTCTAAACATCTTCTCTTGTTCTGGTGTAGGAAAAAGTCTAACGACTTCCCCTCGTATCATCTTTCAAGTCCTCCACAAATTGTTTTATTAGTTTTGATTGTTTACCTTTTAGTTCACTACCAAAAACATTAACCACTTTAACCAAATCGTTAACTAGTTCTTCTTCATTTGTTTTTGGAGTGTTATCTACAATTTCAATTTTACAATCATTCAACTTACATACAGTTTCTAATAGCTCAAATCCGAATCGAACTAATCTATCTTTACATAGGACTACAACTTTAGAAACCTCGCCGTTATGGATTCTTTCTAATAATTTAGTTAGTCCATTTTTAGAGTAGTTAATACTTGATCCAATATCAGTTATCATCTCAAATGAATAACCTTTAGCGAACATGTATGTTTTTAAGTTTTCAATTTGCTTGTTTAAATCATCTTCTTGTTTTCTTGATGATACTCGAGCATATCCAATAACAATTCGTTTTGATACAGTCTCAATACCCATGTACTCTTTGATTTGTTCATCGCTGTAATACCTGGTTCCACCTGAGGAAACCTTAGCTGGAACAAGTTCGCCTTTACGATGCATAAGTCTTAGCGTTGACTGTGCCAATCCGGTAATTTCAGATACCTCATTCATTCTTAATAATTTCATAGATTATCTATTCCTTTCTTATAATATAATTATATTATATCATAAAAGGAATCATATGTCAAATATTTATATTTAAGTAAATTTATTTCATTCACTATAAAACGTTACTTTCATAGCAGTCTTACTATCACTAGCAGACCTCTTACACTTTCATGCAAGCGTAGACTATATGTCAATCTTTTACTTACTTTCGTAAGCAGTCAGACCAAAGATTTTTCCACAAGACTTCTTGTGTACTCTCCCATCAGGAGATAGTCGTTGAACGTCTTCCATATACTAATATATTCATTAGTACTTAGGACTTTCGCTGCTAAACATCCATTGTTTATAAACCTTAGGACTACCGTTGATATAAGTTCACTATTTAATTCATATATCACTGAGTAGCTTTTATTTCACCATAGTTCATCTCTGTTGTTATTTCTAGCTTTCGCTACCATAATAAATATCTTTTCAGAATATTCTTTAGGTCACAGAGCTTTAGGAGTTCAAAGCAATTAACCTTTGTTATGATACTCACCCATTTCTGGATAAGCAAGGCTTTCTGTTTAAATATCATCTAATTTTATTAAATATTTTGTAACAGATTGTTACCTTCTACATAAACTTTTTCACCAACTTTTAAGTTTTCATACTTAACAAAGTCTTTAAGTTTAGTTTCTGGTGCGCTACCAAGTTCTTTAGTTTTTCCATCAGCGGCAGTTGCTGTTGTTCCAACTTTCAGAACGTGTACACTTTGGTCTTCATCATTGATATCACTGTGTGTACCAACTTTCTTACCATCTTGTAATAAATCTTCAAATACAACTAATGTTTACCTTGAAGAGACGATTCTGGGATAACAAATTCTAATTCAACAACACCGTCTTTTTCGGTTGGTTGGAACTCTTTAATCACTTTAACCTCATTACCATCAACTAATAATGGCTTACCAGTTTCTTTGTCCATAAGAACACCCTCAACTGTATAAGTTTCACCAACTCGTAAGTTGTGGTAAGTTACTTTATCGACAATAACTCGTTCTTTAGTATCAGCTACTTGCTGAGTACCTGTTGTTTTATCACTAGCATTTGTTTTAAGTTTCGGAATGTTAACTGATTGATCTTCATCGTTAATATCATGGTGAACTGCAATCGTAACTTTTCCTTCTTTTAATGTTTCGAACGCAACTACTGTTTCACCAGCTAATTCATCTAAATCAACCTCGAATGTTAAATCAATACTTCCATCTTTTTCTTTCGGAGTGAACTTAACAGTAACTTCTTTACCTACTTCAGATGGTTTTCCATCATTAACTTTCTTCATAAGTTGTCCAGTCATTGTGTATTCTTTACCAACAACTAAGTTTTTGTATCTAACTGTATCTACAATAGTTTGTTTCTTACCAGCATTTACTGTGTGAGTATTAGTATCTTTGTTCTTAGCTGTTGTTCCGATATGTGGGATGTTAACTGTTTGTTCTTCATCATTAATATCGTGGTGGAATCCAACTAGTTTACCACCGTGTAACACATCTTCGAACACTACTAGAGATGTACCTGCTAATTTCTCAGCTGGAACAGTGAATTCGATTTCCACTTTACCATCTTTAGCTTTTGGTGTGAATGTTGTTTTACCAACAACTGGTTTACCATCAACTAATAACTCTTTACCTGTTGTTTTATCCATTAATTTACCTTCGACAGTATACTCTTTACCAACAATTAGGTTTTTGTATTCTACTGTATCGATAATTACTTGGTTACCAACAGCTGGAACAATGTTGTTTCCAGTTTCTTTACCTTGCGCTTTAGTTCCAACTTTAGGAATATTTACAGATTGATCATTATCTTCAATATCTTCGTGGAACGCAATATCAATCTTGTTGAACCCTAATCTTTCGAACGCAACCACTGTTTCACCAGCTAGTTTAGAAGCATCTACTACGAATTCTAATTCAACAAATCCATCTTTCTTATCTGCAACAAATGTCTTAGATGCTTCTGCACCTTCAATTGGTTGACCTGTTGCTTTGTTCATTAGTTTACCTTTGATAGTATATTCTTTACCAACAATTAGGTTTTTGTACGTTACTTTGTCCACAATTACTTCTTTATCTTTAGCAGGAGCCATTTGTGAACCTGTAGTTTTGCTTGATGCATTTGTTTTAAGCCCTGGTACGTTAACTGTTTGTTCAACATCTTCAATGTCTTCATGAACCCCAACAACTTTACCACCGTATTCAACTCTTTCAAATACAACAATTTGTTTTCCGCTTAATTCTTTAGTCTCAACTTCGAACTCAAGTTTAACTTCACCATCTTTTTTCTCTGGTTTAAACTTAGTTTCGCTTGTTACAGGTTTACCATCAACCATTAATGGTTTTTTAGTTTCTTTATCCATTAATGTTCCCTTAACAGTATATTCTTTACCTGGTAATAAGTTAGTGTATTTAACTGTATCTACAAAGATTTGTTTACCACCGTGTGTTGTAATTCTATCATTTGTAGCTTTATCACTTGCGCTAGTTTTAACTTTTGGATAATAAACACTTTGGTCTTCATCGTTAATATCTGCGTGAGACGCTACTTTGATTTCGCCCTCTAATAGGTCCTCAAATGCAACTGTCTTAGTTCCTAATAGAACTGACGCATCTTCGATAACGAACTCAATATCAACATATCCATCTGTTTGTTCAGCTTTGAATGTTTTCTTAGCCTTAACTGGTTTACCACCAACTAAAATTGGAGCCCCTGTTTCAGCATTCATTAAAGTACCCTCAACAGTGTATTCTTTATACATACGAGCACCTTGGTATTTAACTCGGTCAGTGATAATACGTTTGCCTTGCGCTTGACCTACGTGATCATTAGTTTCTTTGTCTAACGCTTGAGTACCAACTTTAGGAGGAACTCTATCGTCAGTTACTGTTCCACCATGAACAGTACGTTCATGTCTGTATACATAGAACTCGAAACTTTGTAATGCTAATCCTGTATTAGTATCAGTTCTAACCTCTTGAAGTTTATATTTACCGAATGGTAATGCACCTAATTTATTATTAGGAGTCGCTTTTCTTCCGTCTTCAGCATTTCCGAACCAAGTACCAGTTCCGTTCTTAACATCTTTCATGTAAATCATTTCTTTAGCATCAATCTTAGCTAATAAACCGTCGTTCGCATTAGTTTCTTTATCGTGTTCAAATCCTTTAGTACTATCAGTGTAGTATTCACCATTCTTATCAGTTACGATAACATGGCGTTCACCTGTAGTAACATTCGTTAATGTAAACACTGTGTGTAATCTTTCACTAGTTGTATCTACGATCTTAACGAACTCGAAATCTGAACGAACCACTTGGTTTTTGAATACTAGTGGTTTATTTTCTTTATCGGCTTTAACAACTTCACCATCTTTTCTGATAGTAAATGTACGTTTAGCACCGTCTGTTAATACGTAAGAGTTATTAGTAGCAATCTCTTGAACAGTATATGTCCCGTATGGTAAGTATTTACCAGTAGTTTCTACCATATATTGCTTACGCTCAGCATTCCATTTAGTTACTAATGTAGTTACTACTTCACCTGGATTTACGAATTTACCAGCAATATTAACTGATTTAGCACTTGCATTTCTAACTTCGAATGTAATACCGTTTAGTGAAGCAGCTTCACCATTTGCGCCATTGTGGTCTTTACCAGCAATAGCTTCAGATTTACTTAACTCAAGGTCTTGTTTAATAACTTCAACATCACCACGGATAACTTGTTGTTCTAACACTTGAGAAGTAACGTCAACAACTTTATTATCTTCACGGATTTGGAAATTAACTTTCCATTTATCGTTCAGTAAATATCCTTCAGAAGCTTTAGTTTCTTTCAGACTATATGAACCATAAGGTAATGAAGCATTGTTATCAAGGACGGCAATACCTTTATCATTAGTTGTCATTGTCGCAACAACTTCACCTTTAGCATGCCATTTACCATTTACATAAAGAGCTTCTTTAGATTCATTGATTACGCTAATAACCGCACCTGCTAATGTAGCATCACCTTGGTTTTCATTACGGTTAGTAGTTCTTTCTTTATCTACTTTTTGAACTTTAACAAATCCACGAATTACTTTTTCGTTTAATGGAGCTGTTGTTTCGCTGTTAGCTTCTACAACTTTACCATTTTCACGGATACTAAATGTAGTTGTCCAATCTGAATTTACTAAGTATCCAGTTGGAGCTGATTTTTCACGAATCATATAAGTACCATATGGTAAGTTCTTCGCACCAGCATCACCTTTAACATCTGTAGTTAACACATCAATCACATCATTTGGAGTGTATTCTTTTCCATTGTAGAACACATGGTGTGGTGATTTGTTAATAACTTCTAATTTAGCACCCTCTAATGTAGCATCACCTTGTGGTAATTTACTATCATCTTTAGGATCAGTTGTGTTTCTGTCGTGGTCAAATTTATGAACACGCACACCCCCACGGATTACTTTGTCCGCAATAGCTAATTTATCATTAGCATTATTTTGGTCAATGTTGTGGTTAGCTTTTTCTGGAATTTGTGTAAATTGAATAAATGTACCAGCATTTGCAGGTCTCACTGTAAATGTCTTACGCCATTTTTCATTTAGTAAATATCCAGTTGGAGCTTTACTTTCGTAAATCTCATAAGTACCGATTGGTAATGTATCTAATCCACTTGCTGCAACACCTTTATCATTCGCACGAATCACGGCAACTGTTGCACCTACATCATATTTTTGACCTGTTGCTTTGTTGTACACAGCTTCAGCTGAGCGGTTAATGATTGTGAACTCAGCACCTGCAAATCCTGCATCACCTTGTGCCCATTCATTTCTAACAAAATCATTATCTATTTTCTTAACTTGTACACCACCACGTTTAACAATATTCGCTGCTGCTGCATCATTAGCACCTTGGTTAGCGTTATTTAATAAGTGGTCAAGTTTTTCAGCCGTCACTTTTACAGTACGTCTGTAAGGATTAATATCATAAGATTCACTTGCAGCTGTTTCAATTACTTCATATGTACCAACAGGTAAGTTAGTAATTGTCGCAATACGAGTCTTATCATCAGTTGTAATAGTATCAACTACCTCATTTGGTTTAACGAGCTTACCTTTAGTACGATCTGTTCCAGTGTAGTACCAAATAGCATTAGCTGACTTGTTAACAACGTTGAACGTAGCTTTAAGCTTAGCGTCCCCTTGAGGTGTAATGTTGTTAGTTTGGTTATCGTGTTTTTCTACTTTAATAGAACCACGTTTTACAAAGTTCTCAGGTGCGATTGTTTCGTTCTCACCTTTAATTGTTGTAAGTCTAACTTCTAATTTAGCTGGAGTAATATGTACTGTTTCAGAGAACTTAGTTGTGTTATCTCTGTCATATCCACCTAGGTGATATGTATTGTGAGTTCCAGTTTCTTCAACTAGATATGTACCAACTGGTAAGTCATCCACTTTAACAGTTTTGCTGTTAAGATCAGTTGTTACAGTAGTAATAACCGCATCCTTAGCATACCATTGTCCGTTTACGAAAACAGGATTTTTAGATTTGTTTTTGATTGTAAATGTTGCTTGTAAAGTAGCGTCCCCTTGTGGAGTTGTACTATCTGTATCAGCATCATGTTTCTTAATTTCAATAGAACCACGTTTTACGTTTTCGTTAAGAGCACCAGTTGTTGTGCTATTAGCTTCTACAACTTTACCATTCTCACGAATACTAAACGTTACTTTCCAATCACTATTTAAGTGATATGATTCAGGTGCAGTTTTTTCGCGTAATTCATAAGTACCGTATGGTAATACGTTATTAGCTGTTTCTGCAATACCTTTATCATTTGTAGTTATTGTTCCAATAATAGCTTCTGGCGCATATTCTTTACCTTCGTAGAATACGTGTCTTGGAGATTTGTTAACAATCTCAATTACAGCACCTTTAATTGAAGCATCACCTTGAGGTGTTTCTTCATCACCTTTTGGCTCAGTTGTATTTCTGCTAGTATCGAATTTATGAACTCGAACACCACCACGAATTACTTTATCAGCAACCGCTAACTTATCACTAGCATCATTTGCATCATAATTGTGTTTAGCTTTTTCTGGAATATCCATTAATTTAATGAATCTACCTGCATCACTAGGTGTCACGCTGAATTTTTTACGCCATTTTTCATTTAATAAATATCCGGCTGGAGCTTTACTTTCGTAAATCTCATAAGTTCCGATTGGTAACGTATCTAAACCACTTGAAGCAACCCCTTGTGCATTAGCACGGATTACTGCAACTGTTGCACCAACATCATACTTCTGACCAGTTGTTTTGTTATAAACTGCCTCAGCCGAACGGTTAATAATTGTGAACTCAGCACCTTCAAAACCAGCGTCACCTTGAGCCCATTCATTTCTAACAAAATCATTATCTATTTTCTTAACTTGTACACCACCACGTTTAACAATGTTGGCAGCTGCCGCATCATTAGCACTTTGGTTAGCATTATTTAAGAAATGATCAAGTTTTTGCACAGTAATACTAACTGTACGTTTATATGGGTTGACATCGTAAGACTCACTTGCAGCTGTTTCAATTACATCATATGTACCAATTGGTAAGTTAGCAATTGTTGCAATACGTGTCTTATCATCAGTTGTAATAGTGTCAACTACCTCGTTAGGTTTAACAAGTTTACCTTGAGTTCTATCAGCACCTTTATAGTACCAAATAGCATTAGCTGACTTGTTAACAACGTTGAACGTAGCTTTAAGCTTAGCGTCCCCTTGAGGTGTAATGTTGTTAGTTTGGTTATCGTGTTTTTCTACTTTAATAGAACCACGTTTTACAAAGTTCTCAGGTGCGATTGTTTCGTTCTCACCTTTAATTGTTGTAAGTCTAACTTCTAATTTAGCTGGAGTAATATGTACTGTTTCAGAGAACTTAGTTGTGTTATCTCTGTCATATCCACCTAAGTGGTATGTATCGTTTGTACCTGTTTCTTCAACTAAGTATGTACCAACTGGTAAATCATCAACCTTAACAGTTTTACTAGATGCATCTGTTGTCACTGTTGCTACAACAGCATCTTTCGCATACCATTGCCCTTTTACGAACACAGGATTTTTAGATTTGTTCTTAATAGTATATGTTGCTTGTAAAATAGCATCCCCTTGTGGAGTTGTACTATCAATATCAGCATCATGTTTCTTAATTTCAATAGAACCACGTTTAACTTGGTTTTCGAACGTTAAGTCCATATCTCTGTGAGCATCATCTAATGTAGCTCTTTGTGTTGGAGCTGACTTATGATACGACTCATGTGTAGAAGCCTCTACAACTTCGTACTCACCATATGGCAGTTCGTTACGTAACGAAGCAACAAGTGTTGTAGGATCTACTGTAACTGTTGTTACTTTAGCATCCACAGCGTATTCACGACCGTCATATACAATCGGATTCTTAGATTTATTATAGACATCAAATGTTGTTGTCTTCATCTCAGCATCCCCTTGTGGAACAATACCGTGACTATCAGCATCTTTCTTGTTGAATCTAAGTCTACCTGGTGTTTTCTTATCTTCAGTAGCCTTAACAGTTTCGTTAGTTGGTTGCTCCACTGTCACACGAGTTCCTTGTGTAGAGCTAACATCAACATTCTTAACATACATTGACTTACCGTTAAATTGAACTCCATCAACTAGATATCCAGTTGGTGCAGTTTCTCAACAACAGCAAATGTACCACCTGCTATTTTTAATCTACCAGCTTGTACATCGAATAAATTATCCAGACTAGCTGCATCGGTTTTGTATGGTACAAAATTACTCATATAGGATTTATCATCAGTTCTAACAACTGCTTTTCCACCAACTTCTTTTGAAGTTAGATCTACAGACCATAATTTAGTACCTTGACCAGCTTTGATCTGAGCCTCAGTTAAATTATTTTCTTCATATAATGTTAGAGTAAATACCGCACCAACTAATGATGCATTACCTTGTGGTCCATATTGACCCGCATTTAATTTATTACGTTCTTTATCTACTTTTTCAAGTATCATGTAAACTGGGTCATATCGTGGGTTATCACGAGTCTGTTTCCCATTTGTTTCATCACGTACATAAACATCTTCACCTTGAGTATTTAAAGCATATCCTCTTGGTGCACTAACTTCACGAAGAGTATATTCCCCTCGTTCAATATTTTGTAAACTAGCTTGACCTTGTTCATTTGTCGTTAATGTATACTTAAGCGAATTATCATTCTTAAGTATCAATTCATACTGAGCGCCAGCTAACGAATAGTTTTTGTTTTTACCACTGATGTAATTATCACCAGTATCTTTTTGTAAATTAAAGTTACCACGTTTAGCAACATTATTAATTGTAGTTGTTGGTGCAGAAGAACCTCTTCTACCAGCAATTACAGTAACTGTTTGTGGTGGGTTTGTTACAAATCCACTTGCACCAGTTTCAGTTAAAGTATATGTACCTGGTTTTAATCTTTCGAAAAACGCATTACCGTTACCTGATACTGTTTTTGAAATAGAACCACTAGGTCCACTTAATGTAAACGTTGCTGACTTGTTATAGTAATTAGATTTAACATTTTCGAATGTTTTTTGAACATTATAATCCCCGAATGGAGGCTCAATTGAAAAATTGGCAACACGTTGTGTTCCTGAACCTGTATATAACCCACCAGTTGTTGTAATTGGGTGAGCGCTACCAGTATCAGAATGAACTACAATATCATATGTACCTGATGAGTTTAAAGTACCTGTCCATTCATAATAACCATCTGCTGGTTCAGATGTTGCATGGTCAATACACCATCCAGTATAAGTTTTACCATCAATTGTTACAGAGAAACTCGCATTTTCCCCAGCAACTGTTGACAATCCATGTGAATCAGCATATGCTTTAAATTCAGGATAATAATCATACGGAGCTTGCCCCACACCAGTCAACCTAACATAAGCACGTCCAAAATCAGCACTACTGATTGTATCGGCCTTAGCTTCTAACGGTAATAAAACATTGAAAATAGATTTAACTCTATCGAATAAACTATTTCTCTTCTCAAATTTGACATGAGAGAAATCACTCGCAAAAATATCAACTTCTTTTTTACCACGAATATCAATATCTGTTCCATCAACTATAGCTTTAGTGTAAGAAGCTTCATTTTGAATAAACGATTTATCTTCTACATTATAAACTACCTCAGATGTTTTACCATCATATTCAACAAAATTTGTATGTGTAACATCCACATTCACAGAAACATTAATTGATAACATAGTAACAACATCAAGTGACCAATCTAAATTAGATTTAGATGATAAATCATAAGTAACTAAACCTGAATCAGATAATTTAATAAAATTAATATCACGTTTATTTTTCACCTTGATAAATCTCGTATTTATTACCTTTTAAATCATAATTATGTGGTAAATAAGCATATACCTTATTACCACTACCTTTATATAATTTAACCTTTTGACGATCAGTTCCGTTCTTACCTTTGACATCAATCGATTGTCTAAATTCAGTTACAGAAACATTCTCACCTGTTAATTCTTTAATTTTAGAACCGATATATTCATCAAAAGTTCCTTTCACATCCGTAGGTCCACGGATTGGATCATTCTTTTTTTAGCAAAAAGAACTATAAACTTTTACATCAGCATCTGGCATTGTAAATGTTAAGACATTATTTTCTTCAACACCACTTACCGCAATTTTAGATTCTTCTTCAACAGCATAAACTCGGTCTTTTTTATATCCATCGTTTTCTTTAATCATAACTCGTACTTCATCACCAGCACGAAATGTCTTACTAGAAGCAGATGAATCACCAAAAGATACCGAACCATTTTCAGAACCAGCTAATGTAACAGTTCTCGTATTCTCAGACGCTTTCTTCATTTCATTACGAGCATGAACTACAGCTGGTGCTGCACTACCTAAAGCAGATAGAGACATCATTGCTAACATAAATCCTGAACCAAAACGCTGAAATAGATTTTTGGCATTTAGCATGCAAAATTCCTCACTTTCTTTAATATTTTTTGTTTCAGTTCTAACCGAACTGTTAGGAATATTATACCATAAATAGCACTAAATTGTAAATAAATTCACCTCTAATGAAAAACGTATTCTTTAGCTTATTTAAAAAAAGAATTCAAGCTTATTTTAGTTACATTACATTTATCATTAATTTCAGAAAAAAAAAAGCAAGGATCAGACTTCGCTCCAACCCCTACTTACCATAAATATTTAATTTAGCTTAACAATCGCCTTTTTAAACATAATTGAAAAATATAATATATTGTAATAAACCAACTATAGCTGCATCTAAAAATATAGAAACTAATCCTAAATCTAACACATATAAGAAATACCATACTAATAACGGACGCAGAAATATACTCGGTAACAAATAACTAACCTGTAAAACACCATTTAACTTAGGTTTATATGTTCTAGCAACTGAAAAGTACATATAACAACGTAAATTGAACATAAATTCAAAAAACACTATTAAATAAATGTATTTATTTATCAACCCTTCATAAATATCGTAAGGTAAGAATACTAAGCAATACCTCACTAAAACATAGATTACAACTAAACTTATCAAAATACCCATTAATGCTTTCTTGTATAAATATTCATTGTCTTTGTTAGGGTTCTTTTCTCCTAAACCTATATTCCTTGAAATATGAGTATTCAATAAGTCGCTTAACGCAGACACCCAACCACTCACAAACATGAATAAATTCAGTACCCAATACTTTATCCCTACGTATACAGGATTCACATTTATCATTAATGTAACCCCTAAAATAGTTGCTAACCTCGGAGCTAACTTTCTAAGTACCTCCCATTTCATCAAACTCCAAGCTCTAGTTACCTCTAACCAAGAAAACTCAAAACCTTTAACAAAAAACCCTTTGATAGGTTTTTTCCACAAGAAATAATATAAAGGAATACCATTAGCAATCATATTAACTACCAAGGCTACATTCACACCATAATGAAAGACATGCGTTGTAATAAAAATACCAATTAGCATACACCATGCGTTCAAATGGTCTAATACAGCAGCCTCTTTAGTTTTACCTCTACTTCTATAATAAGCAGGTATAAACACCGACCAAGGTGCAAATACCAATATCGATATTATCGATATCCTAAAGTAAGGTAAATACATTGGGAAATCTTCCCCAGCAACACCTAATAAGCTTAGTAAATCAGGCAGAAATACCCAAGAACCTAAAGCCATAGGAAGTAACATCATGTAAAATATATAAATGTGGTTCTTAACTACTTTGGATTCTACTTCTAAACCATGCTCTTCCAACAATCTCGGTAACGTGGCAGTTAAAGAAGTTTTTGCCGCATAATACGTTAGAGATAATACAACCCAAAAAGCATCATTGACACCAAATAAAATCGTTATCTTTTCCACTAATAACTTATCAGCTAATAAACTAAAACACAATATCCAACCTATCTCTATAGCATTATCAGCTAGTGTTCCTATAAAAGATTGATATAACATCTTAGTTAATTCTAACCTAGACCAGGATTTCTTTGTATTTACAACCTTCATATTAATTTTGTACCATATCATTTAACGCAGTCAAGTAATGTGCTATATTATTTAATTTCTCAGTATAGACTGTATCCAAATCTTGCACATCATTACTTAAATTAGCGTATGGTAATAAAGATCTGTGGTAATCAAAATCAGTTTTAAATGCTGTCGCCATAGCCCACGCATCATGCACCATCTCATTAGTTATCTCAAACTTACCTGTTACCGCTGTAAGTACCAACTGAGCATAAAATGGAATATACATCTTTGGTAAATTTCCATCAAAAGCTTCAAATAAATATTTTGAAAGTCTTTCTACATAAGTCACTTTATGCCCCACGCTATTTTCTAACATAATCCCAGTAAATAATAAATAATCACTTAAATAATATGGTTGGTCAAACACAACACATTTCACATCAGTCCTAGTTAAATAGTTACTTAATGTAACATCATAATAGCCTCTTAAGTTTTCCCAATAACGCTGACTATTCCCACGAGAGATAGCACGCTCTTTATAAACTTCCTCATTATCACCCACATCAACTAACACTACTTCAAGCTCATACCCTTTAGCTACAAGATAATCTACACAGTCATCCTGCAACCAACCAGTAACAACATCATATTTTCCTGAGTTAATTACTTTACACCAGTCCTCCATATAACGTTCAAACCAATCATCTTTTATTATCCTACCAGGTAAACTTTTAAACTCTTCGTTGGATAAGTGTTCATACCCCGTTTTATCATATTTATAATCCAAAGTATGTTTATCAAAATCATACACATTTACATAGTTATTATCTAAATAAGTCTTACCTACACAACCTACAGTTAATATTATTCTTGTCATTGCTATAACTCCTTCTATTATATATTACAATTATTATCTCATATAATCATAATAAGTCAATAGATTTTATGCTAAAAAATTATTAACCACTAATACACTATGTTTAATACATTCCCATTCGTAATTAAAAATACTGTATAAGTTGGTACGACATCAGTTTAAAATATTTTTATACTATATGTCCAAAAAACCACTTTATAATTTAAACATGGTTAATAACATAAAATTTAATTTACCACTAAAAAAAGAACGAACTTACGTCCGTTCCTTCTAACACTTATGAAAAAAGTTTAGTTTATTAATGACTTATTATTTTACAGCTGAAGTTCTTGGTAAAACTTTTGGTGCTGGTTTTCCTTTTCCTTCAGGTTGTACTTTTTTAGCCATATCTTGTTTTTTAAGTTCTTCTTTGTATTTAACTTCTGCTTTGTCTTGGTAAGCATCTTCACGAGCTTTTTCTTCTTTTCCAGTTGGTGTATCAATATTTTGTCTTACATACTCTTCATCGATAACTGGTTTTTTAGCTTCATCTTTTGGTTTAGCCATCTCGTCTTTTGGTTTTGCAGCCTCATCTTTAGGTTTAGCTGTTTCTTCTTTCGGCTTAACAACTTCATCTTTTGGTTTATTTGCTAAATATTCATCAGCGGCTTTTTCCCATGGATCCACCTCAGCAGCTAATGCTGTTGCACTACCAAATAATGTTGCGGCTGCTGCCACACTTAATCCTAATTTTTTGATTTTCATAATTTAATTTCCTTATCCTAGTGTTGTCACCAGAACCCTTTCTTATTTAAATATATTGTTTTGTAAAATAACTTTACTTGTTAATAATATTATACCATGGTAACAAATTACTGTCAATGGTTTTTATTTATTTTTTTCCTTCTAAAATCAACTTACTTTATTTATTTTTAACATCTCGTCAAAGTTAAATCAAGTATTTTTCTATCTTTCTTTATATCGTCTAAATCCTAATACACCAAGTAGCATCATTCCGAACGCAATTGCAGCATTAGTACTTTCACTACCCGTCTGTGGTAACAGTAATTTCTTCTCAGGTACTTTCTTGTAATGAACTGTATAAAGCATAGCTTCCCCAGTTGATTTACCTTTTTATTTCTTTAACATCTTTTCCTGATAAAGTAATTTTTTCAATAGTATATTTGATACTATCTTTTTCAATTTCTTTTCGGTTCGTACATAAATTCAGTACCCACTTGTTGATCTTCCTTAACTAAATCTACTTTACCTTGTAACTCTTTACCATCTTCGTCTACAAATGTAACAGCTACCGTTTTAGATTTAACCATTTCGTATTTAGCTACATAAACTTGTTCATGATTATTTACTAAACCACTGAACTTCCTTCCATTAATTTCAGATTTACTATCAAGTTCAATAATACCTTCTTTAGGTTCGTCCTTTTTAACCTCATCTGTTACAGGTTTAATTTCTTCCTTATTAGACTTAGGTTGCTCTTTAGGGGACTCAACCTTTGGTTTCTCATTTTTAGGTGCATCAACCTTCGGTTCACTAATTTTAGGTTCCTCACCTTTCGTAACCTTAGTTTCATCTAATTTCTCTAGTAATCTCACGAGTTACTTCCTTCTCGTACTTAGCACCAACCTGCTTACCTTCTGTTACAACCTCAAGGTCACTGATTTCTTTATTACCCGACATGTACTTAACTTTATAGGCTGTCCGATCTTAGGAACATACTTGTAAACAACCTCTTGAGAATCGGCTGTTACTCGCCCGTTCTCTGTAGGTAGGCTCTTAGTCTCTAATTCATATACTAAACCATCTTTTTCAATCTCTTTCACCTGTTCTGACTTCCATTCAGTACCAACTTGTATACCGTCTTTAACTAATTCAAGTTCATCCTTAATAGCTTTATCTCCAGCCATATACTTAACTTTAACACCTTTACCTAACTTAGGTACGTACTTGTAAACCACTTCTTGAGAATCGACTGTTACTCGTCCACTCTCAGTTGGTAAGTTCTTAATATCCAAAACATACGTTAATCCGTCTTTTACAATCTCATTCACACGACTAGAACCCCATGCTGTACCAACTTGTAAACCATCTTTGATTAACCCAAGTGTTGGTCTTAGCTCACTATTATTGTAAACATAACGTACATTAACCCCTTTACCAAGCTTAGGTACATAGTTATACTTAAGAACTTGTTCCATTTCTGTAACCTTACCTTGCTCAACAGGTACTTTACCATCAATTACATAAACTAAGTTATCCTTAACAAGTTCATTCTTATGTGTGCTAGTCCATGGTGTAGCAACTTGAGTACCAGCTGGTTTAATAATTAAGTCTTCAAGTAACTTAATTACTGTATCCTTTTTAAGGAACTCAGCTTTTACGGACTTCCCTTCAGCCTTTATAAACAAATGTAACCACTTGTTCATTATCTGAAACTACACCACTAGCAACAGCTGAACCTTGTTTAAGCTCTTTGTAAATATATTTAAGTCCACCTTTTTCAAGAACTGGTTCAGGTGCAACACTATACTTAGCACCATTTCTAAGACCCGCTTTTTGAACTAACATTTCACCCTTCAGCTCAACACCTGTCTCGTCAACATATCTAGCTTTAACACCTTGTCCCAACTTGTACGCTACGTAGTCCACAATAACGTCTTTTCCTTCTAGTGTACCACTTTCTTGCATTCCAGCTTTAAGTTCAATCTCATATCCAGCAAGTGTTGGTTTAGTAACATTGTACTTAGCACCCTTATAACCATCACTCACTTTAGTGTTATCTTTAATTACCTTACCAGCCGCATCTAATATACGGTAATAAACAGTTCTCTTCTGCTGAGTACCGCGTAATATAATTTTATCAACCTTTTGTTTAATAATAGATTCTGTAACAGTAGGATTACCTTGTTTTTCACCGTTAATCGTTTTCCATACACGTTTAATCTCTTTCGTACCAACAACACCTTCTTGTTTAACCTTAGTTTCACCAGCTGGTAATGTGTCAGTATCCTCATACTTAGTTTCGAACGGAATATTTACATTCTCTTTCTTCCTTAGTTCCAGCTACTAGATCTTGACAACCTTCGAATACTAGCTCAGTTTTACCAACTTCTTTGCCACCAATGCTAGCTGTAGCACGAACCTTTTTAGTTTCATGCACTAGCCCTTCTGCTTTTACTTTTACAGCCCATTTACCGTCTTGCGGTAAATCTTTTTCTAAATTGACCTTATTACCGGTAATAGCTAAATTCTCTTCTTTACCATCTGGACTAACCAACTTAACTTCTTTAAGTGTTAAGCCTTGCTCAGGTGTTACGTTGATTGTTGTTTTTGGTTTACTCACAGTTTCAGTTGCTGTATTTTTGAACTGCTCATTCACCTCGCGTGTAATTGTATTTATATCTTTACTTCCAGTGACATAAATGTTAGGATGTCCTGCATTTTGCATTTGTCTATATGAAGTTGTATTTGTATTAGGATACATAATTACACTCATGAATGTCTTCGCATTCTTCTTAGCCCATTCTGCAAATGAATAATCTATTTCCTCATAATCAACCCATTCATCGGTAATCTGCAAAATAGAATGAACGGCATCTGGTCTTAAATTACTAGCAAACCACGTCTCATAAGGTCTATGATTACCCCCGTTTCCTAAACCTTTATCCCTAATTACACGCATCAAATCATCTGGTAGAGGAGCAAAATTATCCGCAAGTGGCTGAATTAAAGCTAAAGCTTGGGCTGCTGCCATCGGACCTGCCTCATAAGCAGGACCCTCACTCTCGTAAGAAGTTGCTCTATTCGTACCATATATTGCTATAGAAACTTTCGTATCATCAGGTAACGTTTTTAGAAGTGAAGTATATATTTGAAACATCTTTTTTGCTTTGTCGTCGTTTATCGAACCACTTCCATCCATAACCAATAATAGATCCAATGGTTTTTGTGCCCTAACTGTCGTGCTATTAGTATTAAAACTAAACTCACCATTTTTGGTTTCAATCTGACAAACACCATCGTGATTACGAGCTGCTTCTACATTAATATTATTGTATACATATGTCGGAATGGCTGTTGTTGCCATAATCCCTACAAGACCTATCATTCCGACTTTCTTTATATTTTTCTTCATAAAGTTTTCCTTTCTTCTATAATATTTACGTAAATATTATATCACACCTTCCTTTCAAGAAAAAATAAAAAGAGAATCGCTTATAACTAAAATTACACCCGCATTCTTCTTAACATTTAGTTTAAGAAGTGAACTCATTACATTAAACATAAAGAAAACGCAAGCTTAACCCGTATGGTAAAAAAGGAGTCAATAACAAGGGTGAGATTGAAATACCGAAACCTGTTATTAAAGCACCATCCAAACTTGTTTTGAATAGTGAAGCTTCACTAATTAAGAAAGTAACGCACATGGGACCCACACGTCCCATAAGTGCTTTTTATCTAGTTACGCATGCGTAACCGAATGTATTTCTGAAGAAATAAAAAATTTTAGAAAAACAGAGGTATCAATTATGTCAAAAAATCTTTATCCAGCATTAACAGCAATATTGAAAGCAAATAACTTAACACTTGAAAACGAAGAATTTAAAACAGTTCTTAGCTTAATAAACAATAAAGAAGCTAATCAACCAGACGAACTGTCAATGGTAGCTAAAACTGTTATCCGCGTTTTCGAACAAAAGGACCTTAAAGAAGATGAATTCTATTTCATAACAGATGGCTACTTATTCTACGTTTACGGTGAAAATCGTAAATTTGTTGCAAAAAATCGCACGCAACTTTTAGACATTCTTGTACACAAAACTATGTCTACCGCCCATATTGAAATTCAATCTTTCGGTGCTGAATTCTACTAAAAAAATCCCAACCATATGGTTGGGATTTTTTTTACTATTTACGTTTCCTATTTCTAAGCGACATTGCACCACCTAAGAACGCCATTAGTGACAATAACCCAGCATACGTTTCAGTAGAACCTGTATTCGGCAGTTCCTTACCACCTTTGATTACAACCTTATCAATCGGCTCTGATGTAATAACATCAACTTTTTTACCATCAATAATTTGCGTCACAGCTTTACCGTCTCGTCCTTCCGATAATACCTTAGTCTGACCTTTTGGTAATGTCGGATCGATAATATCACGCACTTTTTTCTCAATAACCTTAGGTTTATCTACACCACCTTTTGGATCCTCGACCTTCGGCTGCTCTTTTGGAGTCTCTTTAGGTTGTTCTTTTGGTGTATCAACTCTTGGACCCTCTTTAGGTTGCTCTTGAGGGACATCCTTCGGAGCCTCAGCTTTCGGCTGCTCTTTTGGAGCTTCAACTTTTGGAACTTCAGCTTTAGGTTGCTCACGAGGTGTATCCTTCGGAGTCTCAACTTTTGGCGATTCCTTCGGTACTTCAACCTTCGGTACTTCAACCTTCGGTACTTCAACCTTTGGAACCTCAACCTTTGGAACTTCAACCTTTGGAACCTCAACCTTTGGAACCTCAACCTTTGGAACCTCAACCTTTGGAACCTCAACCTTTGGAACCTCAACCTTTGGAACCTCAACCTTTGGAACTTCAACCTTTGGAACTTCAACCTTTGGAACTTCAGCTTTAGGTTGCTCATGAGGTGTATCTTTCGGAGTATCAACTTTAGGAGCCTCAACCTTAGGTGTTTCAACCTTTGGCTCATCTTTCTTAACCAAAATACCAACTCTAACAACTTTATCAACTTTTTCTTCTATAACTTTTTCAACAACTCTAGGTTCACCGACTCTCTTACCTTTTCTAAGAGTATAAATCTTAGTTACTTCAACTTTACCTACTTTACCTTCAGACTCAACCTTACTTTCACCTTTAAGCATCGAACCATCGTAAATATATTTCGTTTCAAATGGTAAATCCTTAGTACTAACCTCAGTTTCAGCACCCTTAGTACCAACGCGAACTACCTTATTAACAGCATGTGTTACCACTTTCTCAGTAACAACTGGTTCGCCTACAACTTGACCTTTAATTACTTTATAAGTCTTAATAATTTCTTTCTTACCAACTTTACCTTCGCGATACGTTTCGGTTTTACCAACTTCTAAGTTATCATCATCAATTTCTTCTATCGTAAATGGAACATCTACTGTTTCAACTTCTTGTTTACTATCTAAAACACCAACGTGAATAACTTTCTCAACCATCTCCCTAATCACTTTTTCAGTAACAGTCGGTTCACCAACTCGCTTACCACTGATTGTTTTATACAACTTAGTAATTTCTTTTTGTCCGTTAATACCTTGAGTTATAATTCTCTCTAAACCAACTTTAAGTGTCTCATCTTCAACTTTCTTAGTAGCAAACGGTACATCTACTCTTTCAACTACTTTATCAGAACCACGAGTACCAACATGTACAATCTCTTTAACAGATTGTTTTATAATTTCCTCTTTAATCTCTGGTAAACCAACACGTCGCCCGTTTTGAGTTACATATCGTTTAATAATTTTCTTACGACCGTTCTCACCCTTAGTTACCACTTTTTTAGTACCAGCATCCATCTCGTCATCATTAACGTATTCTGTTGTGTACTTGACATCTTCTTCTACCACATCAGTATCACTTCCTATAACCATCGTACCACGACGAACCACTTGCTGAATCGGAGTTGATAACACCCTTGTTGTTATAAGTTCTTCAACACCATCTTTCTTCCATTTCTTGACAGTAATCTCAACCTCGCCATCACGACCTTCAGTTACAATAGTCTGCTTACCTTGTTCCATATTATTGTCATCAATGTACTTAACAGTAAACGGTGTTTTATTTTTATTCTTCACAATCTCATATTGCTCAATTTTATCAGACAACGTACTGACTTTCTCTAATTTCTCAATCACATTTTTAGTAAACACCCTATCAAAATCGCTCTTACGAGTAATGCTAGCTAGTTTCGTTTTATAATCAGGTACGTCACGACCTAAATAATTACCAAGTAGCAGTCGTTCTAACTCTTTGTTTTCATCTTTGTTACGAATTTCAAAACCATTTCCGTACTTAACTTTAGATAATTTATCAACTAAACTAACAACCTTGTCTTTAAGTGCTTTATCTAGCTCATCACTAACAAGGTTCTTACGAGCTTCTTCTAATTTCGTACGACTCGCTGTAACATCATTTGCCATCCTATCAACACGAGCTTGATCAGACTTAACTGGTTTCGAATTAACTAAATCATTAGCTTGTTTAAGAACATTCTTAGAACTAGCTTCAACCGTATCATAATTACGACGACTCGTCTCAGTATAAGTACCCTTCGGTACGTTCTTAACAGAAGTATCTAGTTCACCAATTTTCGCTTTAAGTGGTTCTAGATTAGAATATTCCACCCCAGCTTCTAATCCCTTGACAGCTGCTTCCAGCGCTTTTCGTTTAGCTTCTATATCAGCTAACTTATCATTAACCTCTTTTGATTTAAACATTATACTTCTATCATTCGTAAATCGTTCCACATTAGACAACGCATCTCTCAAATCATTCTTGGCTTTTTCATATACATCTACTGCTGATTTCTTAACATCTCTTGTCGACTTAGCGGAAACACTTATGAAATAATTACGCACGTCGTTCGCTTTATTTCTAAGCCCGCTCTTTTCAGTATCTTTAAACGTCTTATATTTCGTATAAGTATCATTTATCTCTTGCTTAAACGGATTAAGTACAGAAACTAACTTATCAATCTCTGATTGATTACGCCATACCTTCTTATCATCAGCATCTGTCTTCGCGTTCATATCTTTCGCTTCTTTCAACTTAGCATCAAGTCGTTTTCTTAGGTCTTCAACTTTACGCAAAACGTCACCTGAAGCATATTGATTAAAGTCAGCAGTCAGCATGTCACGAAGCTTAGTATCTCGTTCTAACTCACCAATAACTCTATTAAGCTCACGTCTATCAAGTGCCTTCCAATTAGAGCGATACATCTCAATAATCTCAACATCACCATTTCCTTCTTTAGCCTCAACAGTTAAATCTCGTCCATCTGTAACACCGTTATAAGAAACTAATAACCAATCACGCTTAAATATTACTGATTCTTTATCATATTCTTTTTTTACCATTATATCTAAATGGTTCACCAGTCTTAGCAACACCCACTTCACGCCTTGAGATAGTATTACCCCTATCATCAATTCGTTTAACATATACTTTAGATGTATTAACATTACCAACAACCGATGCTACACCGAAGTTATTAAATCTGTAAATCTTCCCGTCAATTGCTTTATCCACGTTACGAACTAGTTCACCATTAGTATCATAATAAAACCTCTCAGATCTACCCGCAACATTAGCCCAACCGGCTGGCTGTTTATTAGAATTAAGTAATCCAACAAGCCAGTCTCTGTGTGTTTTTCCGAATATAACACCACCAGCACGACCTTCTTCACCAGGTGAATCACCACCCGTTGTTGAGAAATTATATGTACCAACAACATTGCCCTTATCATTAAGAACCGATGACCCACTCATACCACCAAGGCTTGTATTATGATAACTAAATATACGACCAGGATGATTATCACTTGGGTAAATATTTCTAATATTACTCGCTGCTCTATACAACTTACCATGTTGTATATTTCTTGCAAGCCCACCCGCATCCTTATCACCAACGTCATAATTACCTGGATACCCGTTAACAACAACAGCTGAATTGTTAGTCATACCATCCATCTCAGATAATGGTGCAATCCTAGTGTGCTCATTGTTCTTAAGACCCTGTTTATATGCAGCAAGTTCAAATGGAAAATCCACTTGGATAGCAGCAACATCATTTTGCCATACTATCTTATCATCACGTCTTGAACCTGACATACTAAATCCGTTTTGATTAAAAAATCGTATTTTGCTCTTATCAATCTTATATGTTGTACCTGATGTAGGATTATCATAATTACCATACATTGGGCTATTACTACCAATAACAATCCTAACTGACTTTAATTTATTCATAGTATTATCCAAATGGTCTTCTAAAAAGTTATGAGCAACCGTAAGGATAGTTCTCGGTCCGACAAAGTTGCCAGTACCAACATAATGAGACCCATCATAGTGCTCCATTATAATTACAACAGCAGAAGCTCGTCCGTATGCATCTGGCGCCGAATCCCTAAGATCACTACCATCCCCTCGGACATAATCAGAAACTTCACTTAAATCGCTACCATTACCATGTACGTATCTAAATGCACTATTTCCACCACTATCGCTTAAATAATTGATAGTAGATTTTGGTCTAGGTGGTGTTGGTGCAATAAATTCCCCAATATTTTCCAACGTATAAGTCGGTTTAATATGGACCAAATCTTTTTGACCATCATTTTGCCCCTCACTTTGACCCTCAGCTTGAGGGTTAATGTGAGGTGACGTATAAATAAATGTTGGAACTACTGTAACAAAAAGTAGCCCACTCACTACTAGATTTCTTTTCCCCATAAAGCATCTCCGTTTCTTTCTATAATATCACAAATATTATATCACAAAAATGTAAATTTGAGCAAAAGAAAAAAGATGTTGTTTTAACAACATCTTTATCCGCGATTTTCACGATTACGCTCCATAGCACGTCTTCTAAGCTCTACACCAGCGTCTTCTTCACCTTTATTACGTCTTTCTTCAGCTTCTTTTTCCTTCTTAGGACGCTCTTCCTCCTCACGCTTTAATTTCTCTTCTTTTTCTTTTTCTTCTTTTTCATACTTTTCTTTAGCTTCCTTATCAATACTCCAATCCATTATAACAACTGGTTTAACACCACTTCCTACATAATCAGTATCTTTAAGCTTAGTCGCATAATAAAGAACAGAAATTACTTTAGAATCATCTTACGAATTTAGGAACCTCACCTTCTACAAGCCAGTCTTGTGCTTTAACCTCTTTATAAGTCTTAACATCAGAAACTTTAGTATATGACCCTTTTAATTTTTCAAATCGTGACTTAACATTTTGCCACTCGTTAAACTCTTTTCGAACTTCGTTTCCTTTAATAACAGATGAACTATCACCAAGTAAATTATACAGTCTCTTAATATCTGGAAAATGAGTTAACTTACCAGCTTCGGTTCTAAGTGGTGTTAAATCAAATACATCAACATTCACAACAAATTTAGAACCATCAATCGAACCATATGTTGCAACAAATTCATTATAGAACTTATCATACATTTCATACTCACCAGATATTTTATTCAACCTATCAAGCCACGCTATATCGTCTTCGTATTTCTTATCAAGTTGGTACTTAAGCTGCTTCTGTATAAGCTGTGATAAAAATTGATTGTTAACCTCGCTATAAGCAGTCTGTTCGAATTTCAAAACATCTCTATAATGGAGTAATCTATCCACAAGAACCATTATCTCAGGTGTTTTTTCGAACTTCCGAGCCACTTCTAAGTGTGACTCAATCTGTGTCGTCCATTCTTTTTTACGAAGAACAGACAACACGTCTTTTCGCAAATTATCATATACTTCAAGTTTTTCTTTGAAGTTCTTATCATACCGATTTTGAATAAACGAAGGTGGCAATTCAGCTTGACTTTGACCTAAAACGTACTTGTTCCACTTCTTAGTATCACTATATTTATTACCAATAAAGATGAAAACCATAACAATAAACGTAACGAAAATCGCAAAACACCCCGCAATAATTCGTCTATTACGTCTTTTTCTTTGCTTCCTACTCAGTTTTTTCATCCTTATCACCTCGTACTAACTTGTAAGTCGACTCTGATTGAATATCATACTCATCAATTATAGAATTATTTTTAAACCAAGCGTCATATAATTTCTTCCAATATTTGCTCAGATTTTCTTTCCATTTCGAATCAACCTTCTCAGCATTCTCTAACTTTTTAACCGTAGGTCTTTGTTCGATTTTTCGAACAGCGACATTCGTATTAACTGCAATATCCTTCGAATCAGTAACCTTATAATGAGCATTAAGATCGCTACCCCACAGATGCTGAACACCTTGTGGCTTACTCCAATCACCAACAGAGCGACTACCATTAAGAAGTTGCTGTAAATTTTTACCTAATACCGTAAATTCTTTATACGTATCTGGTATCTGTGGGCTAGTATTCGGACTATCGTAACCTGTCCAAATAGCTATGCTATAACCACCGTTCGTAAATGAATCATACCACGCATCTGATCCACCTTGCCCGTATGGTGCTGGTGGACGAACATTTGCATCAAATGCTACTGTACCTGTTTTACCACCATACCCTTTATACTCACTAATATGTGCTAAAGGTGCTGTTGAACCACTTTGCGGAACGCCTCTTAGGATTTGTGCTAAAACATAAGCAACGCTTTCATTCATGGCTTGTTTCGTTTCGGGTTCAATGTTTTTCTCACTATCATCTGGGAATTTTATCTTACTAACAAATCTAGGTCGTGTATAAACACCCTTATTATTTATCACATTATATGCTGCTGCTGCTTGCAAGGTCGATATGTTAAGACCGATACCATCAACTGATGAATAAGTATCTTTAACATCAAGTCCAACACCTAATAAGAATGTCTTCATACGTGTTGAACCAAGTATTTCATCATCGATTCTTGCAACAGGCGTGTTAAGTGATAATCTAAGTGACTCTTGTACTGACTTATTCCCATATATAAGTTGACCCCAGTTGTACATAATACTATTCGTTCCAGGATACCTATAATTATCAGTAGAAAACATAGATGTCGTGTTATACTTATCACCAAAGTATTGCAGAAGCGGTCCATATGCGGTAAAAGGCTTCATAGATGAACCACTAGAACGAGTATTTTGCATAGCTCTGTTCCAATCATCACCAGCACCTCTACCACCAACCATAGCTTTTACTATCCCATCTTTATCAATAACACTCACACCTATTTGTTGCTTACTATCTAAGTACTTCATGTTATTAACTTCATCAACAACTTTTTTGTAAAGCTTAGTATCTAAAAATGTTTCAATGGTTAATGATGTTTTGTTCACATCATAACCAAGTTGTTTCATCTCCGCTAAAACACCATCTGTATAAGATTTATATTGTTGGTTCTTTTTACGTTGTGATTCCGATACAGAATATCTTGGTTGAAGTGTCTTAACAATATCATGCTTAATAGCACCTTCGTAAACTTCTTGTGATACAAGTCCTTTTTCTAAAAGTACACCTAAAACAACATTACGTCTTGCAATACCGTTTTCAGGGTTAGTGTAAAGATTATAACCACTTGGTGCTTGACCTAACCCTATTAGGTACGCAATTTGTGACGCATTTTCAGCATTTATCTCAGAGTATTTATCAAATGTTTTTCCGAAATAAACCTCAGCTGCTTTTTTAATACCAACTGTATTTTCAGCAAATTCTAAACTATTCGCATACATTGTTAGAACATCTTTTTTGCTGTAGTTTTCATCCATCTGACGGGATAAAAACCATTCACCGATCTTACGATCAATTACATTATACTTAGTACCACCTTCGTACACGACGTTTTTTATAAGTTGTTGCTCAAGTGTTGAACCACCTCTTGCAACATAGCTAGAAGAAACACGTGACAGGGCGCCACCTATTAAGGTATTCGCAACTGCTCTATAAGAAAACCCTTTATTCGTCCAGAAGTCCTTATCCTCAACTGCAATAAGTCCATTACGATAAAGCTCGGGTAGCTCATCATATGTAGCTTGACTCATTAATTTTTCAGTATTTTGCCAAATTACATTACCATCTTGATCTAAAATTTTACTACCTTCAAAATTTTTAAAAAGTTCGGTATCAACCTTTGGTAAAGTTGATACCTCATGAGCCACGTATACCATAATACCAGAAAATAACAAAACGCCAGAACATAACGTCGTTACAGCTGTGTATTTAGTTATTTTCTTTATCCTTTGTTTTGTTTTTTTCTTCATACGATTTAACCTCTTACTTTTTGCTTAGTGCCGCATTGATTGCTTCAGCTGCGATTCTAAGACCCTCTCTATTTAAGTTACGAGAATACTCACTATCTAAATACATAACAATAGGAGTATCACTACCCATAACTTCACGAACTTTTAGAACAAGTTGTTCATGTAAGATTTCACGAACAGGACCACTACCCCCACCATAAACATAAACAACATCAGTTGACGCACCAACATGGTACAATAATTGTCCGAATTTTTCAGCAACACTTCGTGCGAAAAATACAATCTCTTCATCAACATATTGTTTTACTCTATTATAATGTGCTCTCTTAAGTGGGTTAACACCCTCTTGTAAATAAGCACCTAATTGTTTTCTAGAAGTAAATCCACCACTGAAATTCTGCTCCTGCATCGCCCTTAGTGCATTATTTAACACTGTCCCATAACCACTATTTAACGTAATCGATGCATCTGTATTGAATTTACCATTAGTAAATACTGGGAAGTTAACTGTTCCCTCACCGATGTCAACGCCAATAGTGTTTCTCGCATTTAAGAAATCCTGAGCTGTAATACCTTGAAAATCAATCCCAAAACGAGATACATCTTTCATCATATGCTCAATGAGTTTAATACCACGTGCGTTTATCGCATATTGAGCTGACGCACCCTCTGCAATAACTTGAACGCTCTTGAACGCGATTTTACAAGTAACAGGTGTTTCAAAATTATGAACTGTAACTGTATGTACATTATTCGTAAACTCCTGAGCATAACTTGTTCTATACATCATATACTCTGTGATCGGTAATGCTAACGCACACACGACCTCAATACTTAGCACATCTGTTGCCTCAGGTAACTTATCGTTTTTAAAAACATAATCACGAAGAACTTTACCTGCAATAGACCCAAGTACTAAGATTTTCGATAACGGTTGTTGTGCTTTACTTCTATTTCCAACTACATCAAATTCCTCAAACGATCCATTACCCGCACTAAGTCCTCTATTACCAAATAAACGCCTATATCCATCTGGTATCATAGGTGTTATGAATGATACGTCTAAGTTATTAAACACATCATCTAATTCTTCCTTCGCATCAATATCACGCGCTGGTACCGCGACACCTCTTGTCATGAGTGTTACCCCTGATGGGATATCAACCTCTGTATAACCATCATCACTAACAAGTGCGCCTTTTACATACCCATTTCCAATATCTAATCCTGCTATAACTTTATATGTAACCATTTATTATCAATCCTTTCTATATATTTAACATATCACTTATATCCATGTCACCCGCACCGAAGTCACCACTGAAATCAAATGAACCACTATAATCTAGCTCCTCTTTTGGTGTTTCAACTTTCGGTACTTCAGGTTTTGTTTCAACCTTAGATGTTTCAACTGGTTTTACAGCTGGTTCAGTAACCTTCGGTTCTTCTACTTTAGGCTCATGAATTTTCGTCTCTTCAGTTTTTGTCTCACTACTTTCTTTTTTAGCTGGTCTACCACGACGCACCTTCGGTTTCTCGTCTAGCCCTACAGTTGGTTTAGTAACCACTCTACCAACTAACGAATCCAGTGATTCACAAGTTACATCAACTAGTTCACCGCCATTTTCTACAATATGTCTTTTTATAAGTGTTCTTATTGAATAACTCATATTCATTTGCTCCTGCAACCACAGCATAACTGCTTGGTCTTTTTCAGGAATTGTCACTTTAACATGTTTTTTCCTCAACGCTTATGCCTCCTACTTTCTAATCTAACGAAAATAGATTACTCTCTATTTTACCTAATTCATCTTTTACCTCTACCGTTCTTTTTTCCATAATCACAGAACGCACATTCGGTCTATGTTCATCTATTAGAACAAATGGATTTGATTTGTAACCTATTAAAGGTACGAAATAAATCAAAATACTTATAACAAAGAATGTTTTTAAATTAATGTAACCTAATACCCATGCAATATGAGCAATTACTATTAATGTTAAATAAAAACATTCCAATATTAAATTTATTCTCATGAGCTACTATCAAAATTAAAAAAACGCAACTGATTGGAACGGTCTTAATTTACTATAAATTAAGTTATATACCGAATCCTGACCATTTTCGGGGAAAAATGTAACGAATAAAACTGTCAATGTAATTAAGAACATGACATACCCGAAACCTTGGTCATTCTTACTAAATACATAACCAAATATAGAAAAATCAATAATAACCAACCATATTGACATGAATTTAATCAATAGTTCATTTCTTTTCGCTCTTTCTTCTGCTTCTTGTTTTTTTCTTTCTTTAAGCATACGGATTTGTTCAACTGTTAGTTTTTGCTCAAGTCCAACTTTTACTTGTTTATCTTCTGCCGCAAGTTGTACTACCTTAGCTACTAAAATCACTATACCAAATATAGCACCCGTAGCAAAACCTTTTTCTAAAAATGTTCCAGAAAATAAACCACTGAAGGCACCATACAGTACAGAACTAACGCATACCGTAAATATACCAACAGCAACTACAATCGCTCTTTTAAAAACATCCGTATAGTCATCTTTATCATTACTTAAAAATGTTTCACCACTATACATATAAAACACAGCTGATATTAAAAGTACACATACTACGGTACTATAAAACCCTATATATGCTGAGTTCAAATATTCAGCAAGTAATGTAACGATATAAGCTGTAACACTTGTAATCTTATATAGTAAACTATCACTTCTAAATGATAAAACCACTAAAACAATTATTGGTAAGAATAAAAACAATTTTAAACCTATAAAGCTACTAAGAAGCACAGATATGAATATGAAACTAAGTACACCCATAAGCTGCAATGCTTCTTTTTTAACAACATCTTGCATATTAGATACCATCCTATTATTAATTATAGTAGGTTAACAAATGTGTGTTTCATATGCAATTATTTATTTCGCATCAACGCTGTATTCTTAACTTCATCCCATGTAAATGCAGGTGCTACTACATCATCTATTCTAACTAATCCGAAATCATCACCATCGTGAGAATTACGTCTATTATCACCCAATACGAAAACATAACCAGGTGGTATAACCTTCTGTCCTTTGTCATTTGTTTCATATTGTTTTATGATTTTCTTCTCGATAAGTCCGTCTAGACTCACCTTATCAAAATCACCATTTAGATGTTTCAAATATTCTTCTTGATAAGCATTGTCGTTAATAACTAAGTTCTTACCATCATATTTGAAATTCTCACCCGGTAACGCAATAACTCTTTTTATAAGGAGTTTATTATAATCATCAGGTGAATGTAAGACAACAATATCCCCACGTTTTAGTTTACTTTTCAAAGGTTTTATTGCAACCATTGACTCACCGTCATATATTGTCGGACTCATTGATAAACCTGACACCTTAACAGGTTGTGCAATAAACACTTGAGTAGCTTGTGTTACAGATAAACCAAGCATTAAACCACAAGCAACACCAACAACATTTCGTGTGACGATTCTCAGCCACTTAGACTTCATAATAATCACCCTCACCTATATAACGACCACCATGTGTTTTTCTGAAAATCCTGTACGTTCCGTCGTCTTTTCGCATAAGATCAATTAAATGCATTATTGCTTTATATTGTTTAACACTAAGTTGTCTCACATGACATTTACCTGACTTAATAGAATATAACTTATGAACATGTATACCTGTTAAATCAGCAACAAATGACATGGATTGTTTATTTAAGTAATCAATAACTATCTCTGTATCGAAATCAGTACTTTCATCTACATGCGCTGAAAGAAGAGATTTAACATTCGTTAAATATTCAGTCGCTTTTCCTACACCAAGTTTTTCCAAAACATTAGCATCTCCTTTCAATTTATTTAGTTATATATTTATTATACCATAGTAACAAAAAAATTTAGCAATGTTTTTTTCACCAACTGATAACGTCTATCATAACGACTCGGAAAATTTTGTATCAAATGTATCAACTTTTTTGAACTTTTTTTTACTACGAAAAATTGTGTGAGTTTTCACAAACAATTCTGACAATTTATTTAACCGTTTACAACGTTAATGTAATCATGCTTTAATAGTACTAATAATAGTACGTATTTTTTTTCTGTATAAGAGCTAGTTGAAAAAAAGTGATACATTTTGATCTAAGCGTTTACATTTTGAGCAAATCGATTGAGCCCCAAGGGATTTCGATGTATCACTTTTGTCTTAAAAAAATTGATACATCAAAAATGCCAAAATGGACCTTTTGGCTTAGCAAGTGCGTTTACGATGTATCAATATGTATCAATTTTGACCTATTTTGACCTTCAGCGTTTTTGATACATATTGATACATTGCTGAAAACGTTACCTCCCTTCCCCACCATGGTGTAAGGTCAGTTTTACAATTTTTCCATGTATCAGTTTTTGATACACGTTTTTGATACATTCAAAAAATCGCTTACTCACATGGTGCTCTAAACGTTATTTAAAATTCTTGAAAATCGTAATGCAGTTCGTTTTCAAAAAGCACCTATTGACAAAAAAACCTTAAGTGTGGTATATTATTAAGTTATGTGAAAAACAGCAATTTTGAACCTAAATTACACATTCGGTAAGATTATGTAAACTAAAACTATAGTTTACTCATTTTGAGTAATACCTTAGTAACCCATGTGGTTATGATATTTGTAACAAGTATGAAAACATGAAAGCGATTAATTTCCATACCCTACTCACATTTCCCAAAAAAATTGTTATGAAATAAAAAGATATTTAATACTTTAGTTCTCTAAAATTCCCGAAAAACCTGTGTCAATGTGTTAAATCCAAGACTTTTTCTCAACCAAGGGTAAAACTCACATCGCTATCTGTTACATCCGAACATTTAGCTTAAAATCAATTTTAAGTTCGACTATTACGAACAATTATTTAACCCGGTTACACCAATAATTTACAACAAGTCTTCACCCTATTTTTTTATGGAAATTTCATTAAAAATCTGTATTAATATACGAGATTTTTTTACTATGGTAAAAAAATATCAAAAATTTTCAAAAAAATGAACTATTTTTCGATATGAATTTATTTCAGTTGACATAATTGAAACATAAAAAAATAGTACTTGATTTAAGACCAAATCCGTGCTATAATATAAATATACAATAACAACACCGTATTTTTGTTGTTAAAGTCCTTTCTAGAGTACCTTTCCGTAAGGTACTCATTTTTTTTTTGTGATACATATTGACAATATACGCACCAATATTGTATAATATAATTATCGTTTAGGGCAATGTTAAATTGTTTTGTAAATATTTTTCATAAAGGGCATCCTTCTCCAGGGTGCCCGCTCCTTTTGTTCTTGTGAGCGAACATGCGTTCGCCATAACCGCGTGCACAGCACGCCGGTAGTTTTCTTGAAAAAATAATAGAAAACGAGGTATAATAAAATGAAAGAATATAGAGTTTACACAAACGACGGAATCGCAACAGTTTACGCAGAAAGCTTAAACAAAGCATGGGAACAAGCATACAACTTATTCACAGATGTTTTAGACGTTGAATTTGTAGCGTATGTACAGGACTAACCTTTTGGTTAGTCTTTTTTTTTTTACAATCGTAGATTGTACGGTTGGTTCTTTGAGTGATTAGAGATCACTGGAAAACCTCACATAAAAATTATATATCTCCTTTCTAAGGCAGTCGTTAAGACTGTCTTTTTTTTTTTTACTTCACATTCATGATCACCAACTGGTACGCCCTGCGTACCGAGGGTTTTCTTGAATAAATATTAGAAAAGAGGTATAACATTATGAACAACATTGAAACAATCAAAGGACGCGTATTAGGACAAATCGGTAACTACGAAAGCCACGAAGGCATGCGTGAAATTTCAGTAAGAATACAAACTGCTGATGATGTAATTACAGTGCGTGATTTCTTACCAAAAGGTACTGACTTCGATACAACAATTTACGCTGAATTAAAACACTACACACCTGTTGCTGTAGAATACCACGAAGATATATTTGAATACAAATATGATAAAGACTTCGTTATGATGGAAGCAGATTATCTTCAAATTGATAAAATTCAAATCACAGGTGATGCAACAGTTGACTTAATTCGAGATAGAAAAATAACTGACGAATTAATTGAGAAACTAACAGAAATCATAAAACCAGTTAACGGAAAATTAACTAAAGAAGAAAACCATGTTGTAATCACAATTGAATTAAAAGAAATTGACTCAGAATTTAATATGACACTAAAAGAACCAAACACAGACGGATACAGAGCATTCTCTATGGGTATTAATGGTAACTTAGTTACAGTTGGAGACCCACTTATGGATAATAGTAACCATATCGTTCTACTAGAGGTTCAGGAAATGGTCGATAGAATAGAATTCGGAATAGACGCTGTTTTTCGAAAGATTAGACTAATTAAATTAGCAAAGCTAATCGAAAGTAAATATGAAAGAGACAATTACTAACAGCATAAGAGCTAAAGTAATATATGGAGATAATCTAGATGATTATCTCTTTTTTTAACCATAAATAAGCTCGCAGTGCGTTCCGCCCTGCTCGCTCTAGTAACTAATACTAGTGCACCATAAGTGCACAGACTGTTTTCTTGAAGAAATTCAAGAACTAAGATTGGATTAGTGAAACTAATCGGTTGTCTTTTGAGAAAATCAAAAGATAACTGAGTTAGCACGGCTAACCGGTTGGATTCTTGAGATAAACTCAATTAAAATAAAATTTATACAATAAAGGAGATCATTATCATGACAAACTTAAGAAATTTCGGAATCGCAGAAGGAAGATTAACAACTGAACCAGTAGTATTAGACAATAAAGATGGTTCTAAGAAAGTAAAAATTCACTTTAGCAGTTCAAAATAACTACAAAAAAACAAAGAA
>BNJT01002741.1_pt1 | contig 255888 bp, 315 predicted proteins | sample 8540491 | NCBI WGS metagenome assembly BNJT01 (sample SAMD00202455, study PRJDB9452) | human saliva metagenome | host: Homo sapiens
GACCCATAGATTAAGAGTCTACTGCCTCTACCAACTGAGCTAAGGAGGCATTTGTACTTAAGGTACTTAACTAGTATACTACCATCCCCATTGTAAATCAAGGGGATTTTCCAAAGAAATTCGTATTTCATCAGACAACTGTTTAGCAAAAACAGCCCTCTAAAATTTCATTAGAGGGCTTTCCTTATTCCAATCCCAGACTCACTTTCAGTCCTTCGTTAATGGTGTTCATAAAATCCGCATCCACTTGCGTAATTTTCTAAGAATTCGAACCTTTATCAATCGTACGCAATTGTTCAAGTAAGACAACAGAGTCCTCGTTCGAACCCAAATTGATCTTTTTGATTTCACATGCGTTGGGATATTCGCTTTTGTATTCTTAGCTGTTATGGCTGCCACAATAACAGTTGTGCATAAAGTGATTCCCAACATCATTTTTGAATAATGAGAACAGGGCGTTTTTCTCCTTGCTCACTACCAATCACTGGAGACAAATCTGCTAAAAGACATCTCCCTTAAAATCTTATCAATCATTGATATACTCCCTTTTCACGCGATCAGAGATCATACAATGACTTCATAAGCAATTGTATCTGCACGTTTAGCTAATTCAATTGCTGTAATTTCTCTCTTCTTTGCTTTTTCCTAGAAGAGTAACCTTTGTTCCGACTGGATATTCATGAGGCAGGCGAGATCATACATTGATCCATACATACTCTTCCAACAATAGGACAGCGAACTCCATCTACAATGACCTCTCCTTTATTGTAGGCGCGAATATACCCATCCGCATATCCTACTGGTAAAGTAGCCACCCATTGAGGTCTCTCTAGCGGTATAGGTTGCCCCATAACTCACTGTATCCCCAATTTCTAGTTTCTTCACCTTAACCATCTCAGTTTCCCATTGCAGGGCTGGGGTTAGATGTTCTTCATCTTCAATGCATAAGTCTCCATTTGAAGGATTAATGCCATACAAACCGATGCCATAACGAATAATATCACTATCTCCGGCACTATGCCAAATGTATAAGCCGTGAATTGGAGCAATGAATGTGAGGAGGTCTCTTCTTCAATCCCTCAACCATGCCATTGAATTTTCTTCTTGTTTTGCTAAATGTGCGGTGTCTTCTTCATCTGCTGTTGCAAAATGGGTAAACATTCCTTCGAACTCGAATGGACCGTTTCGTAAAACAGCCCTCAACTTCCGTTAATTCTTTCATTCACGACCTCAATACGACCCATTCCCGAATCTACAGCAACATGTACTTTTAAGGGTGTCTCCTTTAATAGTGGAGCAGCTTGTTTTGAGCCATTCTACAGAGTCGACAGTAGCTGTAATGTGATTGCTTGCTAATAGTGGCGCATCCTCCACTCGGCTTTAATCCAAGGATTAAGATGGGTTCCTTAATCCCTGCTTCTCTTAAAGCCAAAAGCCTCATCTACATTTGCGACACAAATCCCTGAACCCCTGCTTCTAAAGCAGCTTTGTAACAGGAATCATGCCATGCCCATATGCATTCGCCTTACAACTGCATAGACTTGTTTGAGGCTCAATTTTAGACTTTAGTTTAGGAAATATTTTGTTTAATAATTGATAAATCCACTACAACTCTCGTGTTTTCGATGGATTGCTTCTAACATGATGGTTCATTCCTTTTTAATTGGATTCAAGTACGACAACGGCATAGGCATCATGATTCGTATGCGTAATCGATATCCATGTTTGATGAGAATAACGTTCACATACAAGAACCGGTTTTTCCTGTGGCATCATTCAACACTTCAATATCTTGAAATGAAACATGCTGTCCAATTCCAGTCCCAAGTGCTTTTGGCATAAGCTCTTTAGCCGCAAATCGTCCCGCAAAGGAATTCCACTTTTTCGTTTTAAAAAGGGAGCGTATGATATTTTTTTCCAATTCTTTTTGGTGTTAATACTTTTTCCAAAAAGATTTAGGTTCTACAAACGATTTTTCAATACGTGACAATTCTACCGCGTCCATACTCAAGTCCTTTAATCGCCATCCGTTTGTCGCCTCCTTCATTATGATTCATTCCTACATTTTAACAAATTTACTATCATTTGTCAGAAATTTGAACAATTCCTAAGAATTCCATAATCCAGACCACAAGATAACTTCACCAGCTTTTAGAGAAGACTGTACATCAATAATGCGCTGATTACTGCTCCCCTAAATTGCTAAGGTCAAATCTTTTTTAGCGAGTTCAAATCGTCCATCTACCAAAGTATCAATCAAACTTAATAATTCTAACTTATCTTCCGTTTCTTGCATCAGCTCTTCCCAAGTATATCCTGTCCAAGACCAAATATCTTTGGTATTTCCGTAAGCTTCCTGTAGTGCCTTGACTAAAGACAGACAAACTCCTGTATTCAAAAAGGTTCTCCCCAGAAGCGTCAACCCTTGGCAATAAGAAGCTCAAACATCTGAAACAATTTGCTCTTCTAACTCTTTAGTATATGGTATTCCGTAATTAAAAATTTTTGAGCAATCACATTATAACAGCCTTCACAGGCAAAGAGGCAGCCACTCACATATAGTGAACAGCGTACCCTTCCCCATCGACAAAATTATACTGTTTTGTAACTGCGAAATTTTTCCTTTGGAATATTGCCTCACTCGTCCACTCTTTCGGTTTTGGATTATTCATCCTCCATCACTCCTAAAGCGTAACGTTCTTTTCAGTTTCGGCATATGTTTTTACACGAGAAGAAATTTCACATGACGTCCATGTACCATTGGACGCGCTTGAGGGTTTCCAAAGGTATCCGCAAGTCCGTTTTACGACATCACATGTTTGTGGATCATGGTTTTTGACATTGTGGACATTCAAACCTTTAGCAGTTAGCGTAAATTCTCCATCATATCCACATTTATAACAATGATCAATTGGGGTATTCGTTCCAAGATATCCAACTCTATCATACGCATAGTCCCATACGGCTTCTAAAGCTTTTTGGATTTTTGTCGAAGAACCGGATACCGCGGTAGTGAATAAATCCGCCCGAAGAAAAATACTGGATAATCCTTTTCAAAATCAATTTTTCAAATGGTGTTGGATTTTTACGTACATCATAATGGAAACTATTCGTATAATACTCTTTCTCCGTAATATCCGGTACCAAACCAAATTTCTCGATATCAGAGTTTGCAAAAACGATCTGGTCAGCTTTTCACTTGAGTCGCATAAACACTGAAATGATAACCGTATTCGTCACCCCATGCATCCGTATGTGCTCTTCAACGCTTTTTACAATCTCTAGAGTAAACTCCTTCGCTTCTGATTCGTTTCCCAATTTGGACCAAAGAATGCTGTTGCCGCTCGTAAAGTCCAATATATCCTAAAGAAAACAGTTGCACGACGATTTTTAAAGAGAAGATCCACTGCTTTTCCCCGTCCTTCAACCGTTGTCCCAAACGCCCCATAATGATATAACACAGGCGCATTATCTCTCTGCGCTTCCTACAGCGTTCAACACGGTACGTTAATGCGTCCTCGCAGATTGCTAGTTTCTCTTCGAAAATTTCCCAGAATTTGTCAATCGACCCTTCCGCTTCTAGCGCAATTCGAGGAATATTCAAAAAGTAACAACCCCTAAATTCATTCGACGTCGTTCACTTCTCTTTGCCCATTTTCATCCTTCCATCCTTGCAAGAACGAACGGCATCCCATCGGCACTTCTAAAACTACCGGTTAATCGAACGATTTGATCATAGTTTAATACATCTGGATACATCTGTTTTGTTGCACATTCTAACGCTAACTGTTTTACATCATAGTTTGGATCGGTTTCTTCTAAGTTCACCCACGTTTTAGCGTGAATACTAATTTAGGGAAAATCGCTGTTCTCTCTCTTGCCAATCCCTTCCATTCTTACTTGCAGGATTGCTTTTTGAATACAACGTTCAAAACGACTCGTTCCAAGTCCAAATCCCAAAGTTGTAAAAAGGGTTTGCCCTTGAGAAGTATAGAGGTATTGATTTCATATTCTAATGACTGCATCGCATCATAAATATCTTTTTTCCGTTTTTTCATCGCAAAAGCTTCTTGACGGTCCACTCCATCAATCCACCCCTGGCATCTGCCAAATGTTTTTGATAGTTTAATTCCGCACAGGGCCAATAATTCATCAACACGATTAGCCGAACATCCTCCGTATTGGCTACTTGCGACATTCGCAATGATTTGAGCCATTTGAGCAGTTGCTGTTTGAATCGATTTTGGAGATTCTACCTCGGCATTTCCAATCTTGAATCCATGGCCCTAACATATGTTCAAAATCAATTAAGCAACAATTGGTCAGTGGCATATATGGATGATAGTCTAAATCGTGATAATGAATATCCCCTTTTAAATGCGCATTGGCAACATGAGGAGGTAATAGTTTTAATCCAATAATTTTTTTCCAACTGTACCCGCCGTTAGATCCCTTTGCGTATTAAAAACTTTACTATCTTTATTCGCATTTTCATTAACTACGCTTGCATCTTTATTCGTCAATCGAGACAGTGCCCATTGAAAATCCAGTTGATTTTTTCTACGTAAATCGCGATCAACTCTGTATGAAATATAAGCTTGTGCTAATTCAGACTCCCCATCTTCAATTAAAAATGTTCAATAATACTTTGAATTTCATAAATTTGAATAGTCTCACTAAATCTTCTAGAAATTTCTTGAGAACTTCGTCTCACGATTCGATTCAATTCCCGCTCTCTTTCAGCATTAATTTCTCCATTTAACTCTGTCTCTGCTTTTAAAGATTGCTCGTTCGATTTTCTCCTTTTGAAATTCAACTTCTCGACCATCTCTTTTAGTGACTAATAAGGTCTTCAATTCTTGTACACACATCACAATCCCTCCTCAAAACTCTTGAATCTATTTTTATCATGCTGAATTTAGAAATCAACCCCTAAAACACAATATATTGTGTTTTAGAATCTTTATAATTTACAACATATAGTGTTCAAAAGTTACAAAACTCCCTGACACATCTGTCAGAGAGTCTAAATTGCTTTTATTTTTGTGCGTTTTTTTAACAGATTCAACCATCTTATCCCAAACGTTTTCCATATCTTGTACCAGTTTTAATTGTGTACGTGCTCGGTCCAAGTTTTTTGTCCTGACGATTGGTTTGGTAGTAGACATCGCCATTGATGTAGTCTGTTAAGAAACGAACTTTGTTCTAGCGTAATCACGCGAGCCCCCTCAAGGTAAGTATTCGAGTTCAGCTTCGGTTAAGATTCCGTTTGTTCCTTCGATAAAGCCTTTTACATACGTTTCATATAAATCGAAATCGAAGTTCACTTTTGTTAAATCGGATTCGTCCTCAGCGCAGTCATTAGCACCAAAACGAATCGAATCCCCAAAATCAAATAACACCAACCCTGGCATTACAGTATCTAAATCCACAATGCATAGTGGCTCTTTCGTTTGGCTATCGAACATAATATTATTTAATTTTTGTATCATTATGCGTTACACGAAGAGGCAATACGCCTTCATCTAGCAAAATCATATAGTAAGAAGCAATCTGCTTTTACGATTTTGAATAAAGTCGATTTCTGCTTGAACCTCTTTTTACTCTGCCTACACGATCTTCTAGGATTGCTTCTTCTAATTGGCGATAACGATTCCTTGTATCGTGGAATTGTGGAATCACTTCTACTAACTGGCTTGCATCGAAGTCATTTAAAATCATAGGCGAAGCGTCCAAAATGCTTTTTGCAGTAATATAAAACTGCTGCGGATTTTCTACTTTATCTAATGAATAACTGTTTTCCACTGAATCATAAATTCGCCAGTAAGATCCATTATCCAAGTTCGCCGTTAAATGCCCCTCTTTGGTGCGAATCACTAGCGTTTCACGAGAAGCGTCACGTCCTTCTGTTTCATATTTTTCACGTAGATAGCTTGTTACTTTCTCGATATTTTCCATTAATCCACGTACATTTGGAAAAATATGATGATTAATGGCTTGCAATACATACTGCTTTTTCCTTATTTTCATGTGTATGAGTAATTTGATAAGTTTTGTTAATTAATCCATTCCCTAAAGGTTGAATATCTACAAACTCCCCTGGTAGTTCATAATATTCATACGCCACTTTGGCATCCTTTAATGAATTTTCTACTACTGTCATTCCTTTTTCTCCTTTAGCAATTTACAAATAATACATTCCCATTGTACCGCTTCCAAGAGTAAAAAGGAAGATATAACCTGAAAAACATGCAGAAGAACATCCCTCGGTTCCTCTGCATGAATCATTGATAAAAATTTTTATCTATTTTTCCATAATCGCATCGATTAAGCCATATTCTAACGCTTCTTGTGCTGTCATGTAGTTATCACGGTCTGTATCTTTTTCGATACGTGATAATTTTTGGCCTGTTTGTTTTGCCAAGATTTTATTTAAACGTTCACGTGTTTTTAGGATTTGACGCGCTGCTGATTTCGATTTCCGTCGCTTTGCCCTTGTGCTCCTCCTAAAGGTTGGTGGATTAAAATTTCAGCGTTTAGGTAAAGCAAAGCGTTTGCCCTTTGCACCCGCTGTTAATAGGAATGAACCCATTGAAGCTGCTAGACCCATCGCGATGGTTTGAACATCCGCTTTAATGAAGTTCATTGTATCGTAGATGGCTAAACCAGCTGTTACGCTTCCTCCTGGAGAGTTAATATACATGTAAATATCTTTCTCAGGATCTTGTGCATCTAAGAATAGTAATTGCGCGATAATCGCATTCGCCATATCGTCGTGAACTGGTCCGCTCACCATGATAATACGGTCTTTTTAATAAGCGTGAATAAATGTCATAAGCACGTTCTCCACGTGAAGACTGTTCAATAACTGTTGGAATTAAATTCATACTACTTCCTCCAAATCTAATATTTGTTTAAGTCTACTGCTATAGTCAATAAAGGTCAATTTATATGCTTGCTAATTAATAAATCTAAAAATCTTATCCCAAATTTCTTTTGAAAAATATCGAGCGGATTTTTACCTCGCCAAGAACTGCATATCCAATCATTAAACCAAGCGCAAACTAAGATGATGGCAATGACAAGGAAAAACTAAAATACGCAATAAAGCAGTAAATAGTAAATGTCGACTATTCTTTAATTGTTCTTCATGATTCTTCTGTCCTTTCATCGTCAATCATATGTGCAGTTGGATTCACTACCACTTTCTTTCGCACTAAAAATTCTACAGGATTGCAGCAAAAATGCCTCTTTCAGATTTAATTCGATTTAATAAAATTCCTGTTCCAATGACTACGCTCTGAAGTGGATTTTTCTGCAATCATCACTGGAACCTGAAGTTTTTCAGAGAGCATGCGATCAATCCCATTAATCAAGGCGCCTCACCGGTAACCATCACACCACGTTCGATAATATCTCCAGCTAATTCTGGAGGAGTTGACTCTAGAACAAGTCTAGCTTCTTCTCCAATGGTATCTAACATTTCTTTTAGACAATGATAGATTTCATTCGTATAGATTGTCACTGTTTTTGGAAGCCCTGTCGTCATATCTCTTCCTTTGACAATCATATCAGATTCATTTTCAACTTCCACCGCACTTCCAAGAGACATCTTAATCGCCTCTGCAGTTCGCTCTCCAATGATTAATTGATACTTGTCTTTAATATATTCAGAAATCGCAAAGTCCATATTGTCACCCGCTAATTTAATCGAGCGACTTGTCACTGTTGAGCCCATCGATAGAACGGCAATATCACTCGTTCCACCACCAATATCAATCACCATATTTCCAATTGGAGAAAAATATCTAAACCTACCCTACAGCGGCCACTTTTTGGTTCTTCTTCTAAATAGATATTTCTTCCACCACATTTAATCGCTGCTTGAATAATTGCTTTTTGCTCTACAGTCGTAATATTAGTGAGCGTACAAATTAAAAATATCGGGTTTTGAAAACCAGCTATTTAAATTTAATTTTTGCATGAATAATTCTAATAATTGTTCAGTAACCGCAATATCCGCTATTACTCCACCTTTTTAATGGATGATGAACATTGATTTCTTTGGGAGTACGTCCCACCATTTGATAGGCTCGTTCTCCGACTGCAATCACTTCTCCAGTACGCTCATCTAAAGCAACTAATGAAGGTTCATTTAATATAATCCCGCGATCTTTTAGAAACACTAAAAATATTCGCAGTTCCTAAGTCAATACCAATATCTCGAAGCATGAAAGTCTCCTCTTATAAATATTCCTTTGATTTTTAAATCCATTTTTAAAAAGTAGAAGGATATAGGAGCCTACTAAAAATGCGGCTGCTAATCCTAAACTATACTGAATAACACCTAAAATTCCATATTTATCAACATTCAAGAAGAAATAAGGGAACGGGTCCATCAGGGGTTATTTCCAATGGGGATTCGTGTAATTAACGCAATCGCAACAGAAAATAATTGCATACGCCAATGGTAAAATCGTCCATAGAAATGGATCCCACCACTTATAACAATGCCCTTTATCAAATAGTGCCCAATCTAACAATGCTCCATAAGGAACAATATAATGCACTAGAAAATTTTCTATCGTCCAAAATTCTTCAGGTGTTTTTAAAGGAGCTAGCATAAAATGATACACCAGTCCTGTTAGAAGAATCGCAACGGTGATTCCACCTTTTAAAGCGAATATCCCACTGACCTCAATGGCCTTCTTTACGGTATTTTAACAGTAAGGTTATTAGAAAAATAACTACTAGCAAATTAGATTGATTGGTGTAATAGCGAATAGAATGCCATCCGTGGAGAAACATCTCCATTAAGAATCCCACTAAAGCACATGTAGCAATGACTCCTTTAGAAATTAAACTTAGTTTCAAAAATTTTTCTTTGTTCATTCCATTCCTCTTTCTAAAGACACTAATTCTCTTTATTATAGCATAAATGCTACAACAGTCGGTATCAATAGCCTAAACAAAAAGGGCCGGCACTCGCCAACCCTTATTGGTATACTAGATTAACTTCTTCGATGATTGATTAAATCATGTGGACTCACTACTGGAGTCGCATTCACCCACCGTGCAAAATTACGAAGTGGAATATACAGAATATAATAAATCACGATATTGAGCATTAGCGTCGCCCCTAATCGTTCCACTAAAAACTCGTTCCAGCCCATGCTGACAACGCCTCTTAGCGCATATACGAAGTAAACAGATACTTCTGTCATACTTAAAAAGAACACTAATGCTAATCCTAATGTAAATGGATTTTGCAAAATATTTGTACGCACTAAACGAATCACTCGCACAATGACTGCAAATATTCCCATATAGATTCCTAGAATTCCTGCGTAATAACTATCTACTAAGAATCCTGCAATCACTGAAAACCAAAACATCGCCTTATGGTCAATCATAAAATTGAGCAATACAACTGCAATCACAATAATTCTTGGCGTTAAACTATAGCCAGAACGCAAAAATAAAGTTGAAAAATGATTCGTCAATACACCGTCTACTAGGAAAGCTAGAAATGAAGACAAACAATACCCAATAAACTCTTCTGGAGTTACGCATTATTGCCCCTCACTTTCGCTTGTACGAATGACTACTGTTACATAACGAACATCATTCGTATCTGCTGCTGGACGAATTTTCACTTCTTTATATAAACCAAAACGATCCATTGCCACTTCTTCAACCGTTCCGATATATAGTGAATTTGGAGAAATTCCTCCTAGACCACTCGTCACTACCTTATCCCCTACTTTAATATCCTGAGTAGCTTGAATTTGGCTCATAACAAGCATATTTGTCTTTTCGTCATATCCGGTAATGGTCCCGTAGATTGGTTCTTTCTCATTTTGAATCATCGCTGCAACACGTACTAAAGTATTATCAGCATTTGATAACAAGGCAATCCGTGCGCTTGTAGGATTCACATCTAAAACTTTTCCTACTAATCCATTATCACTCATTACCGACATTTGAGGTTGGATTCCATCATTTGACCCTTTATTAATCGTAATCACATCACGCCAAGTGTCTGGATTACGCGCAATGACCGTAGCATTCACTAATGTATAATCATTCAGCGTATCTTGCAATTTTAGCGTTTCTTTCATTTTTGGTTATCACGTTTTAACTCATTCAATTGAACCTCTAATTCATGAATGGTATCGATTTTTTTGTTTTAAGGATTGATTTTTCTTGATACGTATTTGATAAATCACCCACACTATCAATAAAAATCATTAATACTATTTTGCTGGATAAGAGACTAATCTTCCAAGAATATTGGTTACATCATTAACACCTTGAGTCACGATATTACTTCCGTAAGTAACGGAATACATGATTAATGCTAATGCAACAATGATTCCGATTATCCAACCAATTAGTTTCTTATTTGAAAAAATTGGATTCACATCATCACTCCTCTATTAAATTATTCAACGGACTCTATTTTTTCATTAATGATGGGTTCGCTAGAATAGCTCCTGTTCCTAACGCCACACAATCTAGTGGGTCATTGGCAACAAACGCTGGCACTTGCGTTTCCTTCGAAATCATCTCTGCAAGATGACGAAGCATCGCTCCCCCACCTGTCAGAACGATTCCATGATCAATAACGTCCGCAGAAATTTCTGGCGGTGTTTGTTCTAACACATCTTTAACAGCATCTAAAATTTGATGAATAATCTCACTCATCGCAATTGCAATTTCTTTAGCAGGAACTTCTACTACTCGTGGAAGACCTGTTACCATATCACGTCCACGAACTTGCATACTTCCTTGCGCTTTTTCGACAGAAGCAGATCCTAATTGAATCTTAAGTTCCTCTGCTGTACGCTCACCAATCAGTAGATTATACGTTTTACGAACATGCTGGATAATAGCTTCATTGAGCTCATCTCCACCTACACGAATCGAACGACTATTTACGATTCCTCCTAAAGAAATCGTTGCTACGTCGGTTGTTCCTCCACCAATATCTACAATCATGCTTCCTGTTGGATCTGTAATTGGTAAGCCCGCTCCTACTGCTGCTGCAAAAGGTTCTTCCACAACATATGCTTCCTTCGCTCCAGCATATTTAGTAGCATCTAAAACGGCTCTTTTTTCAACGTCTGTGATTCCGCTTGGTACACAAATAATGACCACTGGTTTAAAAAAATGAGCGGCCAACAATCGATTGGATGAAATATTTTAACATAGCAGTTGTCGTATTATAGTCTGCAATTACGCCATCTTTCATTGGGCGTAATGCTACGATATTTTCAGGCGTTCTTCCAATCATTTCGAAAGCCGATTTCCCTACTGCGATAATTTCTTCTGTTACGATATTTTTTGCAACAACGGAAGGTTCACGTGTGACAATTCCTTCATCTTCAAGATAAACAATCGTGTTAGCTGTTCCTAAGTCAATTCCGATATTTTGTGCTTTAAAATTAAATGCAACCACACTACTTCCTCCTTCAATAATTCTTCTACAGACCAGGCTGTAAGAATTCTATTCTAGTATATCAGAATTTTAGCACTTTATTCTTGTTTTTATAGCTTTTTAGAAAAACTTTTTATTTTGAAATATTAAAGCGGTTTCTGTAATCTGTTGGTGATTTTTACATCCGAGGATTTCCAAAATTTAAATAGATTTTTACGAAATAAAAAGGAACCAAACAACATAAAGTTGCTTGATTCCTTTGTCTTTTTCCACTCGTCTGGCAAGGCGAGCAATTAATTTAGTAAATCAATCTTTTCCTAGTTAAATCTCTTTTTGCCGTTTGAAGCTACCATGACAACACCTAAACTTAATAATGCCAATCCAGCTAATAGTGTTCCTTGTTCAGAAACGCTACCAGTATTTGGTAAGTTTGGTTCATTTTGGTTTTTCAGGTTCTGTTTGGTCTGTGATGACTAATTTGCCATCTTTATATTCTACAGAATTTCCATTAGCATTCAACACTTCAATCGTTCCATCAAAGTTCACTTTGAAAGTGATATCAGTTACTGCTAAGTAGCCTGTTGGTGCTGCTTCTTCATGGAATGTATAAATTCCAGGTGCTAAGTTTAATTCTTTAGATTTATCAGCTTCTGAAGTCCAACTTGCTACTGGAGTTCCTTCTGCCTTGTCACCTTTGAAGACCTTGATTTTAGCTCCCTCAATTTCTTTTCCAGCAATATTCACTTTACTGAAGGTTACTTTACGAGGGAAATCATCATCTTTATCGGTTACTGTCACTGTTGAACCATTCGTTTCAACTTTGTTTTCTTCACCTTTAGAATCTTTTTCACCAACATTTGTTACCGTTACAGTTCCGTCATAATTCACTTTGAAAGTGATATCTGTCACTTTAAGATATCCTGTTGGCGCTGCTTCTTCGTGGAATGTGTATGTTCCTGGTGCTAAATCTAATTTCTTAGATTTTCCTGCTTCTGATGTCCAGCTTTCTACTGGAGTCCCTTCTGCTTTGTCACCTTTGAAGATTTTAATTTTAGCGTCTGCGATTTCTGTTCCGCCTAAGCTTACTTTGCTGAAAGTAATCTTACGTGGTAAATCATCATCTTTATCGGTTACTGTCACTGTTGAACCATTCGTTTCAACTTTGTTTTCTTCACCTTTAGAATCTTTTTCACCAACATTTGTTACCGTTACAGTTCCGTCATAGTTCACTTTGAAAGTGATATCTGTTACTTTGAGGTATCCTGTTGGTGCTGCTTCTTCGTGGAATGTGTATGTTCCTGGTGCTAAATCTAATTCCTTAGATTTTCCTGCTTCTGATGTCCAGCTTTCTACTGGATTTCCTTCTGCTTTATCACCTTTGAAGATCTTAATTTTAGCGTCTGCGATTTCTGTTCCGCCTAAGCTTACTTTGCTAAAAAGTAATCTTACGTGGTAAGTCATCATCTTTATCGGTTACTGTCACTGTTGAACCATTTGTTTCAACTTTGTTTTCTTCACCTTTAGAGTCTTTTTCACCAACATTTGTTACTGTTACAGTTCCGTCATAGTTCACTTTGAAAGTGATATCTGTCACTTTAAGATATCCTGTTGGTGCTGCTTCTTCATGGAATGTATATGTTCCAGGTGCTAAATCTAATTCCTTAGTTTTTCCGGCTTCTGATGTCCAGCTTTCTACTGGGTTACCTTCTGCTTTGTCACCTTTGAAGATCTTAATTTTAGCGTCTGCGATTTCTGTTCCGCCTAAGCTTACTTTACTGAATGTAATCTTACGTGGTAAATCATCATCTTTGTCAGTCACTTTAAGTGTTGAGCCGTTGGCTACTACTTTATTATCTTCACCTTTAGAATCTTTCTCACCGACTTTCGTTACAGTCACTGTTCCATCATGGTTTACTGTGAACGTAATGTCTGTCACTTTGAGGTATCCTGTTGGAGCTGCTTCTTCGTGGAATGTATATGTTCCAGGTGCTAAATCTAATTCCTTAGTTTTTCCGGCTTCTGATGTCCAGCTTTCTACTGGGTTACCTTCTGCAGTTTCGCCTTTGAAGATCTTAATTTTAGCGTCTGCGATTTCTGTTCCGCCTAAGTTTACTTTACTGAATGTAATCTTACGTGGTAAATCATCGTCTTTGTCAGTCACTTTAAGTGTTGAGCCGTTGGCTTCTACTTTATTATCTTCACCTTTAGAATCTTTCTCGCCGACTTTTGTTACTGTCACTGTTCCATCATGGTTTACTGTGAACGTAATGTCTGTCACTTTAAGATATCCTGTTGGAGCTGCTTCCTCATGGAATGTGTATGTTCCAGGTGCTAAATCTAATTCCTTAGTTTTTCCTGCTTCTGATGTCCAGCTTTGTACTGGGTTACCTTCTGCAGTTTCGCCTTTGAAGATCTTAATTTTAGCGTCTGCGATTTCTGTTCCGCCTAAGTTTACTTTACTGAAAGTAATCTTACGTGGTAAATCATCGTCTTTGTCAGTCACTTTAAGTGTTGAGCCGTTGGCTTCTACTTTATTATCTTCACCTTTAGAATCTTTCTCGCCGACTTTCGTTACTGTCACTGTTCCATCATGGTTTACTGTGAACGTAATGTCTGTCACTTTGAGGGTATCCTGTTGGCGCTGCTTCTTCGTGGAATGTGTATGTTCCAGGCTCTAAATCTAATTCCTTAGTTTTTCCTGCTTCTGATGTCCAGCTTTGTACTGGATTGCCTTCTGCAGTTTCGCCTTTGAAGATTTTGATTTTAGCATCCGCAATTTCAGTTCCGCCTAAGTTTACTTTTACTGAAAGTAATCTTACGTGGGAGGTCGTCATCTTTATCAGTGATTTTAAGTGTTGAGCCTTTAGCTTCCACTTTATTATCTTCACCTTTAGAATCTTTCTCGCCGACTTTCGTTACCGTCACTGTTCCATCGCTATTAACTGTAAAAAGTAATATCCGTTACTTTAAGATATCCTGTTGGCGCTGCTTCTTCGTGGAATGTGTATGTTCCAGGCTCCAAATCTAATTCCTTAGATTTTCCTGCTTCTGATGTCCAGCTTTGTACTGGATTGCCTTCTGCAGTTTCGCCTTTGAAGATCTTGATTTTAGCATCCGCAATTTCAGTTCCGCCTAAGTTTACTTTACTGAATGTAATCTTCTTCGTACTTGAGGAGTCTTTCTATTTTGGACTTCACGTGTTTACAGCTTTATCCGTTCCAAAAATCAGTTGGATTAATTTTAATCTCCGTAGTTAACTTATCATATCCTGCTGGAGCTTCAATCTCACGAATCGTATAACTATCACGTAACAATTGACTTACACTAGCATTTCCATCTGGTCCTGTAGTAAGAGTTCCTACAACAGCCTTTGTACGATCACGAACTACTTCAAATTTAGCACCTTGTAAAGGTTGGCCAGCTTCATCTACTTTATGAATGTTAATCGTGAAGACATACCCTTCAGCAAACCCCTCCAGCAATTTGATAAGCACGAGAACTTGTAGATTGTTCAGTTTGTCCGCCATTATAAATCATATTTGCCGTATTCGTAATAATTTCTTGATCGACTAAATCATAGTTGGCCTTTAGCTTGATACTCAATCATATATCCAAAACCATTGGTATCTCCTAACGGTAGAGTAAATCCATCTCCATTCGCATTTGGTACCAATTTAGGTTTCAAAGTACTAGTCATATCACGAAGATTTTGATAGGTCCAATCTCCATTATTCCACACCCAATCTACTTTATAGATTTTGAATGTATCCGGTAAAAATGAAATGTTTGGAGAAGTGAATTTATCCGTAATTGTTACGTTACTATAGTTATCCATGTTACGGTTGACCGTAATATTGTAACGAATTACATTATCTGGATCTCCTGCCTGTTGAAATGAACTCTTTTCAATTTTTGAGTCATATTTTTTTGGAGGTCCATTATAGCGAACCTTTCCTCCAACTAGAAGCTTGCTTCCCACTCTGACATTAACGTCAATATCCTTTTCTTGACTCACAACACTGTGATCGATTCGGACATAAACAAAAAATTCTCCACGAACACCCGATTTGTTTTCTACATATTTCGTGTATGTTAGAGTAATTGTTTTTTGTTAGCTGCATCTAATTCTCCTGTAGCTACAAGATTTCCAGACCCGTCACGAAGTTCAATATTTGACGAATTCGAAAACGCAATCTCAGATGGTAAACGGAGAGTTGTTGTATCTCCTTCATGCACTTGGTTATCCGGCAATTGGAAATTCGCTGTCAAACGAAAAATCTTGCCAAATATCTAATCCTTGAGTCAAATCCCCACCAGATCGGTTTTTACACCTACACTGGTAATCACATCATTATACTCTGTAGCATGCACTTTAGTAAGAGCAACAAAGGGTTGGATAAAGATCCCTAAACAAAGAACAATGATTTTGAAACAAAGATCGTAATTTCTTATTCATACATTCTTCCTTCCTTTCTAAATATTCAATTGTAAATGTACAATGTAATTTTATGCTAGTCTATTCCCAAATTGTTTACTATCCATTTTTAGTGAATTTCGTAGCATTCTTTACCATTAAAATTTATCATAAATTTGATAAAAATTTCTATAAAAACCAATCGAATTTTTCACATAATTTTTAGGTATTATTTGGTTTTTCTGATAAGTCATTAGGTATCTAAAAAGAAAGTGCTATCAAAAGTTTGCGGGAAAAATTCCCGTTTTTCTACAAACAATCATAAGCATCACCACTGTCATATTTTGCCCCAAAAAATTCTCTCACTAAACAAGTCATTCTAACTTTTTAATCATTCGAATTTATAGTTCAAACAAAAAGTATTGAGGCAAAATAAAAACCACCGGAAAAACCGGTGGTATCATCGTTTAAACTTAAATTATGGTTTAACTACGTTAGCCGCTTGTGGTCCACGAGCGCCTTCTTCAACATCGAATTGAACTGCTTGTCCTTCTTCTAATGTTTTGAATCCTTCTGATTGGATTGCTGAGAAGTGTACGAATACATCGTTTCCACCTTCACGTTCGATAAACTCAAAAACCTTTTTCTGAGTTAAACCATTTTACTGTACCTTGTTCCATGAACATTTCCTCCTTGTGCCATAGCACGTGTTAATTCATATTCTTGCTAATGGTTCGAAAGGAGTAAATCTTTACACTATTTCTTTACCTAACAAAACACAACTGTATTATACCATCTCACGAACTTTTTACAAGAGGATTTCCGAATTCGGATAGAATTTTTATGAACAATTGAAGTTTTTGAGCGTTTTTCCAGATGCTTTCCTTATTTTTTCACGTTTATTTTTCGTGAAATCTGAAAATTTTCATTTTTCTTCAATTTTCATTTTCAAGAAAGTCGAAAATAAATATTCTTTCTTACAAAACTCAAATTCTTTCAAAGAAATAAAATGATCTCCGCCTACAACAAAATGATCTAGTAGTTCAATCCCCATCAATTCCCCACAATCCATTAGTCTTTTGGTAAAATCAATGTCTGCTTGAGACGGTTCGGGGTTTCCACTCGGATGATTATGTCCAATGATAACACGTGCTGCTGAATATCTCACTGCCTCCCGAAAAATTTCCCTTGGGTGCGCAACTGCACTATTTAAACCGCCAATGAAAATCATTTTCTTTTTTTATCACTTCATTCTTAGTATTCAAGTAAAAAGCGCTACAAGATGTTCTTGATACGCATCTTTTTAACTCTTCTACAATCCACTGCCCCGCCATTTTTAGAAGACGTGATTTTTTCTAGTTTCATCTGAGAAGCTTTGTTTAGTCTAGCTCCTAGTTCAATGGCCGCCTTTAGTTCAATGGCCTTAGTTCTTCCAATCCCATTTATGTGCATAAGTTCGTCCAGACTCGCCATCTTTAACGAATGCAAATCTTCAAAAGTATTCAAAACTACAATAGATAATTGTAATACATTCAAATCTTTAGAACCTGTCCGTAGTAAAATAGCTAATAATTCATGCGTTTCAAGCACTTTAGCGCCATACCGTTCGAGGCGTTCTCGTGGCATGGCGCTTAAAGGCACTTCTAATAATTTTGATTCAATCATTGTGACACTTCCTCTTTGTTTTTCTCTACAAAGAGTTACGATGTCTACTCTTCTTTTAGGCTTGCGGTTGTTCCACCAATGACGAACTTCAGCGATAAAATAGAGAGGCCTGTCACCCATAATTCGCTCTTATCATCTGCTGAATGAACGAAACGGGTGATGACGTCTTCAAATCTTTCTTCATAGGAAACCTGAGGAGAATCCAAGTACGCTTCGACATCACTTCTAGCAATCGACTGTCCTTTTGAAGGATGGAAACTCGTTAAAATGATATTCAAATCAGGAAGAGCTTCCTGCAATCTTAGAAGCATCTGTTGACTATCTTTTCGAGTAAGCGCACTAAATAACAGCGTCTGTTTCTTGCCAATGTGAGCCGTCATATTCTCTATAAGCCGCTCGATGGCTGGTAAATTGTGAGCACCATCAATGATAATAAGTGGTGTGTTTAGCAACACTTCCATGCGTCCTGCCAAGAAACGACAGGGAGGGCTGACTCGACTAATTTGAGTCTGCATACTTCTTCCTGTTGCTTCCATCCATGCTCGGAACGCTCGAATTGCCACGGTCGCATTCTCTTTCTGGAAGACTCCTTGAAGGGCTAACTGTTCCAACGGAATCGTTAATGCTTCGTCTTGATACGAATCTTCTACCAGCGAAAATGACTCCCCAAAAACCTGCACCATTGCGCCTTTCTCACTAGCGACTCCACTAATTACATCCATACATTCACAGCTGACTGGCCCAACGACCACTTGTTGCCCAGATTTAATAATCCCTGCTTTTTGCGCGGTAATTTCTTCTAACGTGCTTCCAAGTAAGTCTTGATGGTCCAACCCAATCGTCGTAATGACGCTGACGAGTGGATGTCCAACATTCGTATTATCCAACAGACCTCCAATCCCGACTTCAATAATCGCAAGGTCAACGGCTTCCTGTTGAAAGACAACAAAACATCATCGCCGTTAATATCTCAAAATAGTTAAAGGCTCCCCACTCTTCGAATAAGCGGCTTTCCACCTCTCTTACTACCGACGCGGCTTGCCAGAACGGCTCTTCTTCAAGAGGCACTCCGTCTAGCTGGATTCGTTCCCTAATACTGTCCATATGCGGTGAAGTGAATGTCCCTACTCGCAATCCATGCGCTTTTTGCAAAGCCGTCACCATCGCTGCAGTGGACCCCTCTCCATTCGTCCAGCAATATGAATACTCTTCAACCCACGTTCTGGATTTCCAAGCGCTTCTAGGATAGCCTCCATGCGGTACAATCCATGTTTACGCGGAATACTCTCGCTCTTTTTTAACCACTCTTGAATCATTCACTCACCTCCTGTTTTCCTCTCATTTTATCATAACAGAAAAATTGCTCACTGGAACAGTACAAAGAGAGCGCATGATACTTCATACGCTCTCCCCACCGTTACAACGGATTAGATTTTCTTCAATGTTGCGATACGTTCTAACACTGCTTCACGTTGTGCTTGATAGTCCGCACCTTTTGCACGTTCAGCTTCAACAACTGCTGCAGGAGCTTTTGCCACAAATTTCTCGTTCGATAATTTCTTCTCGACGCGATCCACTTCTTGTTGCAATTTCTCTGCTTCTTTTTCAAGACGAGCGATTTCGTCTTCGATGTTGATTAATCCTGCTAATGGTAAGTAAATTTCAGCACCTGTGATCACTGAAGTTACCGCTTCGGATGGCGCTTCAACGTCTCACCATGCACGAATTCTTCTGGATTTGAGAAGCGTGCAATGTAAGATTCGTTTTTCTTTCAAGACAGCGTAGTGCGCTGCATCGCTTACTTTCGCAATAATATTGACTGGTTTTTGATAATGGTGTGTTCATTTCGTTACGAACTGTACGTACTGAACGGATGAAGTCCATTAAGAATTCCATTTCTTCAGCTGCTTTTTCGTCCATTTGTTCTGGGTGAACCGTTGGGTAAGCGGCCACCACTAATGATTCCCCAACGTGAGGAACAGATTGCCAGATTTCTTCTGTCACGAAAGGCATGATTGGATGTAATAGACGTAATGTGTTGTCTAATACATATACAAAGAATGCTACGTGTTGTTAATTCGCAACTTCGTCGTCCCTGCTAAAGTTTCTTTCGACATTTCGATATACCAGTCACAGAAATCATCCCAGATGAAGCGATATAAAAGACGTCCTGCTTCACCGAATTCGAATTTCTCGAAGAGTTCTGTCACTTTGCCAATCGTTTGATTTAAGCGTGTTAAAATCCATTTGTCCGCAAGAGTCTTCTCACCAGTAATATCCACTTGGTCCGCTGTTAAGTCGCCCACGTTCATTAACGCGTAACGGCTTGCGTTCCAAATCTTGTTGATGAAGTTCCATGCAGCATCCATCTTGTCTGTTGAGTAACGAACGTCTCGCCCTGGAGCAGAACCGTTTGAAGAACCAACGAAGTGCATCGGCACCATATTGCTCGATCACTTCCATTGGGTCAACCCCGTTTCCAAGAGACTTACTCATCTTATGACCTTGGCTATCACGAATCAATCCGTGGATAAGAACGTTCTTGAATGGACGTTTACCTGTAAATTCTAATCCTTGGAACATCATACGGCTTACCCAGAAAGTAAGGATGTCGTATCCTGTTACAAGTGTAGTTTGTTGGATAGTAACGTTTGTAGTCAGCTGCATCTTCGTCCGGCCAACCCATTGTTGAAAATGGCCATAACGCAGATGAGAACCAAGTATCTAATACGTCTGGATCTTGTGTCCAGTTTTCGATATCGCTTGGTGCTTCCATGCCTACGTATACTTCGCCCGTTTCTTTATGATACCAAGCTGGAATTTGATGTCCCCACCATAATTGACGTGAAATTACCCAGTCGTGAATGTTTTCCATCCAACGTAAGTACGCATCATTGAAACGTGGTGGATAGAAGTTTACTGTGTTGTCTCCTTCTGCACGTTGCGCATTGATGGCTTGCTCTGCCAAAGGTCCCATTTTCACGAACCATTGTTTTGAAAGACGTGGTTCAACAACGACATCTGTACGTTCTGAGTGACCAACGCTGTGTAAATGTTTTTCGATTTTCACAAGAAGGCCAGCTTCTTCTAAATCTTTCACGATAGCTTTACGCGCCGCAAAACGGTCCATACCTTCGTATTTACCCGCTAACTCGTTCATAGTCGCATCATCGTTCATCACGTTAATACGAGGTAAGTTATGACGGTTCCCTACTTCAAAGTCGTTCGGGTCATGCGCTGGAGTGATTTTTACAACCCCTGTTCCGAAATCTTGCTCCACGTATTCGTCAGCGATAATTGGAATTTCACGGTTCACTAACGGCAAGATGACTGTTTTACCGATAAGCGCTTGGTAACGTTCATCGTCTGGGTGAACCGCAACTGCTGTATCTCCAAGAAGTGTTTCTGGACGAGTCGTTGCGATTTCTAGGAATCCACTTCCGTCTGCTAGAGGGTAGTTCATATGATAGAACGCGCCTTCTACGTCTTTATGAATTACTTCGATATCAGATAATGAAGTCTTCGCTTTAGGGTCCCAGTTGATGATGTATTCACCACGGTAAATTAAGCCTTTTTCGTATAAAGTTACGAAGACTTTCTTCACGGCGTCAGATAACCCTTTATCTAATGTGAAACGCTCTCTGCGGTAATCTACAGAAATCCCCATTTTTGCCCATTGTTCACGGATATGGCTGGCATATTCTTCCTTCCATTCCCATGTTTGTTCAAGGAACTTCTCACGGCCAAGGTCATAACGAGATAAGCCTTCACCACACGTAATTTTTCTTCTACTTTTGCTTGAGTTGCAATCCCCGCATGGTCCATCCCTGGTAACCATAAAGTGTCGAACCCTTGCATGCGTTTTTGACGGATAATCATGTCTTGTAACGTTACGTCCCAAGCATGTCCTAAGTGTAATTTCCCTGTTACGTTTGGTGGCGGGATAACGATTGAATAAGGTTCAGCGTTTGGATCTTCGTTTGGATGGAAGACGCCTGAATCAACCCACCATTGATATTTACCAGCTTCAACTTCTTGTGGTTGAAACTTAGATGACATTTCTTTAGCCATTGATTTTCCTCCTTGTATCTTGTTTGTGTCCAATAAAAAAATCCTATGAAGACACTCTCCATAGGACGATTAAATTCGTGGTACCACCTAATATTCGCGTAATCATTCATTACGCCTCGATGTTGGTAACGAAGTGTCGTCTCCGTACTCTATTACTTCTTTTCGTAGAGTAAGCTCACAAGCTACCTTCAAATGAATTTGCTAGGAAGTTGCACCAAGTCTTCCCTCTCTCGTAAACAAAGTCATTTTACTCCTCTTGTTCATCGCTCTAATATACAAAATATTCTACCATTCAAACCCGACGCTTGCAACAATATCGCGCTATCTTCTACCTCACATTCCCGCTAGACACGCCTAGGTCTGGCATCTTCTGGAATCCACCAATCCAAAAACTCTTTGATGGACCAATCCCAGAAATCCCATTCGTGTCCGCCACTTTTTTCTTTATAGATGACAGGGACACCTTTTTCAAATAGAAAACGACTGAATTCACGACTTTTATCCAGAAGCCAATCCTCGGTTCCACAAGTCATAAATATTTTTTTAAGTCGTAAGTCTCGACTTTTTCTATCGCTTTAAACAATTGATTCCCGTGCGAATCATAATAGTCTTGATCTTTGAAAATCGATTTAGCGTATCGAGTTGTTAAGAAAAATGGAGAACTACTATCCTCTTTGAAAGGTAATGCATTTTTATAAATGGCTCCCGAAAAAGAAGCTATCACACTAAAGGTGTCGGGATATTTGATGCCGTTTCGAAGTGCCCCATATCCACCCATCGAAAGCCCGGCAATACCCAAGTCTTCACGTTTTCGAGAAACAGGAAACATTCGGCGTGAGATTTCTGGAAGCTCCACCCCGATAAATTCTCCATAGTTCGTATAGTTCCATGGTTGATCTACGTAGAAATGATTTTTCCCCCGAAGGCATGATGAGAGCAAGATTTTTTTCTCTTTTGGCGTATCGAAGAATGCGCGTCTGATTGACCCAGTCCTGTTCGCTCCCCCATAACGCCATGCAGAAGAATCAATGCTTTATAGGGACCTTCCGAAAGATACTGATTATCAAAATCCACCGCATCACTAGGCAAGTAGACTGACAGCGGGATGGTTCTCATTAATGTTTTTGATGAAACGTGTAAAAAGTGCCATATAGCGCCTCCGTTAATCTATTATTTTTAAAGTATCGATTCACTACTGTCGCTAAGCCAAAAGATAAACGTGACTCTAACGACAAATTTTTGCCACGACTCCCATTGCTCAAACCCAAAGAAATCATTCATGAAGAGGATAAAAGCAATAGTGGCTACCATACCAATCAAAATGACAGCACCACCGAGATTCATCTTCTTGAGTTGTTCTGGATTATCCCGATTCACCCAAGTATAAAAAGCAAGCCCGACAACGATCGCACTCACAATAAATAGCGCGATATCTTGCCGAAATAGTAGCTGATAGATGGCATTCACGCCATTGATGATGCCTAACGCAACAATTCCAATGTCTCTAACTTTTTGACTCATTTCCAACAACTCCTCTCCTAAAAACGGATTCCTGAACTTATCTTTATTATACTTCTCCCACAGCGTTTTTACTATACGCGCAAACAAAAAAAGAACCCAGCATGACTGCTAGGTTCCACTTCTTCGGCCTCTATAGCCGAGTATCTCTATTTTATTCTTCTACCCCTAGTAATAGGTTCACTAGGATGTCCACTGTCACATTACCGAAGTAACGGCGGATGTCGATGGCTTCGAAGGCTTTTGTTAAGTCTTCGCGGTTGTATCCTACGCCCACTAGCGCTTTTTCTACATCGCTGATTTCTCCAAGACCGAAGAAGTCTCCGTTAATCTTAATGTCTTTGATGGCATTCTTTTCAACATTCAAGCTGAACTCGATTTGTCCGGCTGGTGTACGTTTGGATTGTTTGAATTCGAATTTTGGATTCTTTCCGTAGTTCCAATCTGGGTTGTTGAAGTACTTGCTGCGTAATTCTTCTACACGCACCCAGTCTTCATCCGTTAGAACATACTCTTTAATCGTTGATGTATCTTCCACATTGAAGATGTTTTTCAAGAGCACTTCGCGGAATTGTAAGATGTCTAAGTCTTGATATTCAGGCGCTAAGTAAGGTTTGATATTGGTCACGCGTGAACGAACTGACTTGATTCCTTTTGACGCGATTTTCTCTTGTTTTGGACGTAAAATTTGTGGCAAAATGCTCACATCTAGATCCAACATTAATGTTCCGTGCGCTGTTAAACGGCCATTGTTTGAATACATCGCATTTCCAGAGAATTTCTTACCGTCGATGAGAAGGTCGTTACGTCCTTGTAACTCTGCCCCTGTTGCTCCCATTTTATGAAGTGCTTCAATCACGGGTTCTGTGAATTTTCCGAAATCACGGAAGCTATCGCCATCATCTTCTGTAATGAAGCAGAAGCAGATATTTCCCATATCGTGATACACGGCTCCACCACCTGAGAAACGACGAACCACTTGTACGCCAAGCTTGTCTACACCATCTTGATTGATTTCTTCGATGGTATTTTGGTTTTTCCCGATAATAATCGCATTTTCGTTAATATAAAATAACAAAATCGGTTCATCGAGTTTCTTCTCATTTAACAAGAAATATTCGATAGCTAAGTTTGTGGTTGCATCGTAGATTTCTTTCCCATTTCGTTGATTTTTTACATAAAACATCTAAAAATCCCCTCGCTTTTACTGATATCACTAGCGCTATCATACCATAACCGCCCTCCCTCACACATAAGAAAGAAGCTTGATTTTACACTATTTTTTTACTCCATCTTCAACACGCAATTACCATATATGGTAATTGCAGCCTTCATAGTCAGTCAACCGGAAATCCCGCATTGATGTTTCCTCGAATTCTTGCGGTTTTATAGTAACTGTAACGTAATTCGCATTGAATGTGAATTACGCGGAGTTGGATCATTCCAAACTCCGCGTTTGAAGCTTCAAAGGTGTAAGACCCAGACTTACACCGTTGCAACGTTATAGTTACTATCAAAAATCCGCAAGAAGAATGAGGAAACATAAAAAGCGCACCCTTTCGAGGATGCGCTTGGCTCAATGTTAGTATGCCCATGCGATTAATAAGTAGATGAAGCTTGACCCAAACATATCTGCCAATGCGTGCATAAGGAAGAATGGTAATAGGTTTTTCACCACTTTCTTGTACATGAAGTAGTAGAACAATCCGTACACGACTCCGATAACCATTGCCCATAACATTCCTTGATACGTATGGAATGAGAAATCGAACAAGTGTTGAGAATGCCAAGGCCTTCCACTGATGCTCTTCCTTCACCTATGTCATTAATCCAAGGAAGAAGAACTCTTCGTAGAATCCATTTAACAGCCCATAAGCGATGAGCCATTGGAGATAACGCTAAGAACTTATTGATGATTTCCTGTGGGTTCATGAACGGTACAAGCGCTGGGTCGAAGTAGTTGTATTCGCCGCTCAGCGTGGTTACGACGTCGCCGAACAGTCCGACAATCGTGAATAATGCTGGTACCCAGATGAGTACGGACCAGTGAAAACGAATCTTCAACTGCTTGAAGTCGTAATGACGGATGACTAAGTACAAGAGTGCAATCGCTAGTAATATCACCTGTAAGGTAAAGTTACTCGAATACGCTGCCCCGTCGCTATAGGACGTTGTCGTCTCCGTATACTGCTGGGCCACTTCCGTTACTGGTTGTAAACTCTGTAGAAATTGTTGTGTGGATCGAATGATAAACTCCCCGAACATGATAATCGTCACGATGAGGATGTCAACCCACTTTAAAGTTTTTTAATGGTTCTTTTGGTCTGATTTTAGTTAAAACAGTCATGATTGGTTCCCTCTTTTCCTTATTGTATCAAAACACTGTTCTATTGAAAGAAAATCGCTTCTTTCTTTTGGCGTCTTCCTTAATAAGAGAGTACTCCTTAAAACTAAAATGAACCTAAAATCAAAAATCTACAAAAAAAGTGACTCCTTTAATAGAAGTCACTGACTAATTTTCTAAAAGAAGCGTCTCGGTATTTCGATGAACAAGATTACAAGAAGTCCATTAAAAAGGCTATGTAATAAAATTGCGTCAAACAAACTTCTTCTTCGTTCATACACAAGAAAAAGAACAATAGAGCTAATAAGATAAGCTAAAAACTGTATCCAATTATGGATATAATGCGGGAAATGAATAGCTGCAAATAGAATTGATACGATGGACATTCTAACAAAAGTATTCACTTTTCCTCGAAGCAAATTATTCAGAAAACCTCTAAAAAGAAGTTCTTCAATCAAAGGTGCAAAACAAACGAGTTCTAGTGCCTCTAAAGCAAAAATATATTTATCTGTTGTAAGTGGTAGATGAGCCCTAAAGAAATAATCAAATAGTTTTGATCGATCTGTCCCATACGCCATTGAACTCCACAAATTATAAATCAAATAGCTAGAAAATATGAGAGTAATATACGTTACAAAAACAAAAATTAAATCCATCAGTTGAATCTTTTCTTTTTACTGTTGGCTTAAACAATTTTTGAATATACACGGTACATACAAAATTAACAAAATACCCACGTAAATAACCTTCACAATTAACTTCCACATATCCGCTTGACGACCTAGATTCCACAAATTCATTTTTGAACACAAATTCAATTCCCCCGATTATGGCAATATACGCTACAAAAAAGAATAGAACCCAAAGCGGTTTTTTCAATCGAGCACCCATTTACTTCTACCTCACATGTTTTTTCCTTATATTACCGTTTTATAGCAGACACTGTCAATATGAGATTCTAAAAAGCAGACTAGCGTTTTACTAGTCTGCTTCATTCATTATTTCTGACGGATTGTAAATCCTTTGTCAGATTTCTTTTTGTTGTTACGGCGGCGAGAATCTTTCCCTTTATATCCGCGTGTATATTCGTCTTCTAAGCCACGGCCACGACGGTCTTCTTTACGCTTGAAGCTTCCTTTTCCGTTACGTCCGCGGTTGTCTTTACGGTCGCTACGGTTGTAGTTTCCACGGCTGTTGCCACGTTTGCGGCTTGGCAATGGACGTTCTGGCGTGATTTTAACTGGAATTTCAGTTGGGTCTTTAATCATGCTCTTCAGTAATAGAGCTGCCAATTCTTCTGGTTCGTACTCGTCTAATAAGTAAGATACCGCTTCTTTGAAACGTCTTGGTTCCACAGTTTTCATCATTTCGTCGATAGACTCGATGGCTGTTTTTGTTTGTCCTTCCAAGGCTTCTGTTTGCGTTGGTGGACGAAGGCTTGTCATACGTTTGCGTGTTAATTCTTCAATCACACGTAAGTAATCCATTTCGTTTGGTGTCACGAATGTTACAGACATTCCTTCTTGACCAGCACGGCCTGTACGTCCGATACGGTGTACATAGCTTTCTGGGTCTTGTGGGATATCGTAGTTGTAGACGTGCGTTACGCCTGAGATATCTAGTCCACGTGCCGCAACGTCTGTAGCGACTAAGATGTCTAAATGGTTGTTCTTGAAGTCACGAAGAACGCTCATACGTTTTTGTTGGCTTAAGTCCCCGTGGATTCCTTCTGCACGGTAGCCACGCATTTCAAGTCCGCGTGCTAATTCGTCTACACGACGTTTTGTACGTCCAAATACGATGGTTAATTCAGGCGTTTGAACGTCTAATAAACGTGTCATAATGTCGAATTTCTCGTAGTCTTTACATTTTACGAAATATTGATCGATTAAAGTCGCTGTCATCTCATTTGATTTGATACGAACATGTTCTGGATCTTTCATAAATTGAACACCGATACGTTTAATATCATCTGGCATTGTTGCAGAGAATAAAAGCGTTTGGCGGTTTTCTGGAACTTGTTTGATAATCGATTCGATATCTTCCAAGAATCCCATGTTTAACATTTCATCCGCTTCGTCTAAGACAAGTGTTTCCACTGTCGCAAGTTTCAATGTACGGCGTGAAATGTGGTCTAATAGACGACCTGGAGTTCCCACAACGATTTGTGGATTTTCTTTTAATTGGCGAATTTGACGGTTAATGTCCGCTCCACCGTAAACAGCTTGTACACGAATTTTTTTGTCGCGTCCGAGACGGAACAATTCTTCTTGTGTTTGAATCGCAAGTTCACGAGTTGGTGCGATGACAAGATCCTTGTACGCCTTTTTTTACTTGGGTCGATTTTTTTGAAGCATTGGCAAACCCAAATGCGGCTGTTTTACCCAGTCCCTGTTTGCGCTTGTCCAATCACATCTAAAGCCTGCTAGCGCTTTTTGGAATGGTTTGAGCTTGAATGGGAGTTGCTTCCTCAAACCCCATTTTTTTCGATAGATTCTAGTAAGGCAGAATCCAATCCTAATTCATTAAATTTCATATTTTCCTCCTTGGATACTTCGGTGAGAAGCACACGAGGGATTTCCCTTCATAACAAAAGTCTGGAGCTTTTCGTAAGAGCACCAGACTTCTACAATCGTTTAAATTTCAAACTATCTATTATAAATGTGTGTACATTTCTCAACTCAGCGAATAGTATAGCACGCATCCAGCAAGAATGCAAAGAATACAGACCGCCCCCTCCTGCTTTTTATTCTTTGAAAAATGCTTAAGGAATAAGAATTTACGGGCTCCAAATCCTTGCGGATTTTTCAATAATAGCTGTAATGGGGCAACGGTTCGAGCCTGTCGTCTCTCACCTTTAAAGCCTCAAAGCTGGAGTAAGAAATCAATTTCTAACTCCAGCTAATTCGCATTTAATGCGATTCCCCATTACTGCTACTATTGAATCCGCTAGATTTTCCGCCCGTATTCACTGCGCATTACAAACTATAAAAAGTCAGAGGAGGTGGGAGGGTTGCTTCTTGTGGTGCGGTTGAGAAATGGGACACTTTATAATAGATAGTTCTCATGGGAGGGACGAAAAAAGCGAGGGACGTTGGTGCGTCTCTCGCTTTACTTTTCATTTTTTATTCTGCTTTTAGGGCATCGACAACGGCGAGTAAGCCTGTGCCGTTGCTTGATTTGATGAGGACTTGGTCGCCTTCTTTGAGTTCGGCTTTTCAAGTCAGCAATCAAGGCTTCTTTATCCATGTAATGGTGAAGAGCTGCTGAATCGAACTGGCCTTTCAACGCATCATAGAGTGCTTCCATTTCTTCACCGTACAAGTACACAAGTGCGACTTTGCTTGGAGAAATGACTTCTGAGATGCTGGCATGCAATTCTTTCGAATGTTCCCCGAGTTCGCGGATGTCCCCAAGAACGAGGATGCGACGTCCTGTTGCGTCCACTGAAACGAATGATTGAATCACCGATTTCATCGCGATTGGGCTAGCGTTGTAAGCATCATTCAAGATGACTACTCCGTTTTGGCCTTTCACCCATTGCGTACGGTTCTTCGTCAATTCGAAGTTCGCTAAGGCTGACACGATATCTGAAAGTGGAACGTCTAATGTGCGTGCAATTTCAATGGCAAAAGTGCGTTTGAAACGTTGTACGCTCCAAGGACTGGTAAAGTGACCGCCACGGTTTCTGTTGGAGTCACCAATTCAAACGCTGTGTGGTCTGAATAAAGTTCGATGTTCTTAGCTGAGAGTTCCTTGCTTCCTTCGCCGACTGTAACGATGTTGAAGTTTGCTGGTTTTTCAGCTTGTGCAATGCCTGCTGTAATTAAGTCTTCATGCGCTGGATAAATAAAGGTTCCATTTTCTTGTAGTCCAGAAAGGATTTCAAGTTTGCCTTGGCAATGCCTTCCTTGCTACCCAATTGTTCCATGTGCGACTCACCAATTAGCGTAATCGCAACAACTTCTGGGCGTGCTAATTTTGATAAGAACTCGATTTCGTGGAAATCACTCATTCCCATCTCTAAGACAAGTGCTTCAGTCGATTCCGGGCATATCTAAAATCGTTTGTGGTAAGCCGATATCGTTATTGAAGTTCCCTTGTGTTTTATAGACACGGTAGCATGCGCCAAGAGCAGCTGCTGTCATATCTTTTGTCGTTGTTTTCCCAGAACTTCCTGTAATCCCAACGACACGAGGAGATACTTTTTCTAAGTACCATTTCGCTAATTTTTGAAACGCTTCAAGTGGATCATCTACCCAGATTGCGCAAATGCCTTCTGGTGGTGTAAGATCTTTTTCTTCCCCATAACACTGCTGTTGCGCCTGCTTGAATCGCTTGTTCTATATAATCATGTCCGTCCGTTTGCCCTTGAAGTGGCACGAAAAAGGCTGTTTGGTCCCTAATTTTTCGTGTATCAAAGGCTACTGACTCAATTGTTTCGAATCGATGTGCCGATTGATAATCAATCGCGCCAACTGCTTTTTGTGATTTCGGCAACTGTTCCAATACTCATCGTTCTTCTCCTTACTCTGCATGACGATCGTTATAGCGTTTTAAGGGCTAAACGAATCAATTCTTCCACTAAATCTTTATAAGAAATCCCCATTGCTTCCCATAATTTCGGATACATACTAAATTGTGTGAATCCAGGCATTGTGTTCACTTCATTAATGAAGACTTCTTGTGTTTCAGTAAGGAAGAAATCACAACGAGTTAATCCACTACCATCAATCGCACGGAAGGCCGTTTCGGCATATTCACGAATTTTTACAGAAACTTCCTCAGGAATTGCCGCTGGAATTTGAAGTGTTGTTGTATTGTTGATGTATTTTTCATTGTAATCGTAGAATCCTGCTTGTTTGACCACTTCTCCAACAACTGAAGTATTCACTTCATCGTTTCCAAGAACCGCTACTTCGACTTCGCGGGCATCAATTCCTTGCTCTACAACAATACGGCGGTCGTATTTGAGAGCTTCCTCAATCGCAGTGGTTAATTCTTCACGGTTCGTTGCTTTTGAAATTCCTACGCTTGAGCCCATATTAGCAGGCTTAACAAATACTGGATAACGCAGCGTCCCTTCAATACGATTGTAAATCGCTTCAGGAGATTTTTTGAAATCTGCCTTTACAAAAGGAACAAATGGCACTTGTGGAATTCCTGCTTGTTGGAATAGGTGCTTACTAGCGATTTTATCCATTCCATTGGCACTTGCTAAAACGCCACATCCTACATAAGGTAAATCTAGAATTTCAAAGAGGCCTTGAATGGTCCCGTCTTCTCCATTTGGTCCATGTAAAATTGGAAAAACGACTGTATCTGGTCCAGCAATATCACTAGGTTGAATACGAACTCCTGTAGATACTTCCCCTTCAACTGTTGCAAAACGAGCTTTGGGGCCTTCTGTTAAACGAAGCGCTTGATCAAAGGCAACCGGAGCCTTTAATGCTTCCCCTTTTAACCAAGTTCCTTTTTTTGTAATATACACGGGCTCTACATCGTAATATTCAAAAATAAATCTCTTTAATAATTGACCCTGCCGTTAAGATTGAAATATCATGCTCGGCACTTTTTCCGCCATAAATGACAACAACTTTCATATGAATCCTCCAAACTATTCGCTTCCAGCGAACGACCAATCTATGTGGTCCATGTCTGTTATTTTTAGATAATAACCTTGCACGTTACAGTATAACAAAACGGCGGAAGCCTTACAAGTTCAGACAAAATCAATCAGAAAAACACTTTCCAAAGATTCTCTTTGAAAAAGTGTTTTTAAATGGCATCCGTCATTGGTAATTTTGCTGAAATTTTTCCAATTTTGATACGTTTCGTTATACGTTAATTGTCCAATGCGCACATTTTGTGTCACTGCCTTATTTGCGTAATGGTAGCGATCTTCCGTCAAGAAAATCGGTATTTCATAAATATCCTCTTGCTTATTCACTTGGTCAAATGCCAAAACTAATTCCTTCTGCGGTAAAGAGGCATCATTTCTTTCAAAGCTTCAATCGAAATCGCTTCTGCTTCTTTTTCAGAACCAAAGAAGAAAAAAACTTCGGTGATTGATTTAAAATATCCGTCATCTCAATTTGTACTTGTCTTGATAAGAGTGGTAAAAACTGTTCGATTTTTCGATAATACACTTTAGAATATTCATTATCCAAACATAGGTAAATAAAATTATTTTGTAATTTATAGAAAAACGGTGAGTGTAAATGTGTTTTCGCATGAGAGATATAGAGTAGATCTGCAATCTCTTGCGGCGTGAGTTGATGAACGAATTCAATAGAGTCAAAATCAACCCAGTTTGATGGAGCTTCTTTTCCTTCTGCTACACCTTGAAGATATTCCAACACATTTTTGCGTCCTTTAATCCACATAAATCCAGTATAAGAATCATGAGTGGCAAGACTAGATTTCCCATTCAAAAGGAGGATATTTTGAGGGATTTCAGACTGTGGTAAGGCAGACAAATGGAACGCGATCGATTTCGCCAACACATGGTTCGATACGCTATCATAATGGATATACAATTGTTTTGCCACAGACTCCCACCTCCTAAGTTTTTATAATCTCCATTATAAATGATTTTTCAAACTATAAAACATATAAATTAGATTACATTTTTGCAAATGAACCGTTTTCTTTTTGTAACAATTTAGCAACATTCTAAAGTAGAATTTCCTCCCTTTACACATAAAAAGAGTTGAAGTGATTTCTTCAACTTTCTTTCTCCCTTCTATAGGAGTGTCCATTCTTAGCATTTGACTTTCTGAGTGATTCTTTTTCACCGCAATGTCTATTCTTTCAATCACTTCCCCAGTAATCTGTTGGAAAGTTCTTTAATTCAACAATATCCACAGGATCAAAAATGATACACTAAATGACGAATCACTTGGTGATGAAGAAAAACAAGATTTTTTAAAGTCCTCTAATGAAATAGATTCCAACCCTTCGATATACGCACATAATTCCTTATAAGATTCTTCGTGAAAGAGACTTTCTTCATGTAGATAATAAAAGAACGTTCCCTCTTCCAGTAGTACATTTTTTTCTAATGAATGACATCCACCTAACCTCTTTCCTTATTAAAAGTTCCACTTTCTAAAAACAAAAAGACTGAGGAAGCCCCCAGTCTAATTTCTACATTTTTTTCTAAACGTTTAATACGGTTTTTCCGTTGAAGGGTGGGTTGCAAAAAGCGAATCGCCACTTTCTCCAAACGGATTCGAAATGTATAATGTGGCACTTTTGTTTATTCGCTTCCCGTCATTGGCGGCGCTTCAGAAATCTTCTTAGGGCAGAAATAAGTCCATAAGGATTTCTTGTAAATTCGACTGCTGTTGCATCCGCTAAATATTCACGGTTTCTGGATAATGCGAGTTGTAAAATCGTCGACATAAATGGTCCAAGAATCATTGCGACTAGACCAATCACCATAAAAATTGCATTGGCTCCGTCTTCATCATCATTATCACTACTTCTTCTTCCGCCACCCCAGAACATCATTCGACTACCGAATTGAACCAGTAATGCGATGACTGCTCCAAGCGCAATAGCGATGGTTTGTAAACGAACATCATAGTTGCGAATATGCCCAAATTCATGAGCAATAACTCCTTCCAACTCCTCACGATTTAATCGTTCAAGTAACCCTGTTGTCACTGCTACTGCAGCGGTTTGAGGCGAACTTCCTGTTGCAAAAGCATTCGGAGATTCATCTTGAATAATAAATACTCGAGGCATTGGAACTTGAGCAACCATAGACATATCTGTCACAATATTCCATAACATTGGTGCTTGATTCTTATCCGTGATTTCTCGGGCATGATTTAACTGCATCACTACATTTGTCGCGTTCGAAATCATCATCAATGAATAAATTCCACCAATCACTACAGCAAGGATTACTCCAGCTGTTGCATTATTTAATGTGAAATACCCAATACCGATTCCTACCGCGATGAAGAGCACCATATATAAAGCAATCACAACAATTGTTCTTCTTTTTATTAGAAGCAATTTGCTGATGTAACATATCAGTACTCCTTCCTTCAGATTAACGATTGATTAGAATTTAACTTCAGGAACTTTACGAGCTTCTACTGGAGTTTCTAACAATTCTTCTTTTGTAAATCCACCGAATCCAGCAACAATGTTTGTTGGAATAGATTCAACAGAAATATTGTATTTCGCAACACTTGAATTGTACAATTGACGAGAATAAGAAATTTTGTTTTCTGTATTTGTCAATTCTTCTTGTAAGTTTAAGAAATTAGTGTTGGCTTTTAAATCTGGATAGCTTTCAGCCAAAGCAAAAACAGTTTTTAAAGCACCTGATAATTGGTTAGATGCATCCATTTTTTCTTGTGGTGAAACGTCATTTCCCATCCCAGCGATTTGGTTTCTCATCGCAATTACTTGAGATAATGTTTCTTGTTCGTGTTTTGCATATCCTTTAACCGTTTCAACAAGGTTTGGGATTAAGTCATTACGACGTTGCAATTGAACATCGATTTGTGCCCAAGCTTCTTTCACCCAGTTTTTTTGTTGTACAAGGCTGTTGTAAGCGAAAACGCCCCAAATAGCTAGCACAACGACAATTCCTAAAATAGTAAATACTACTGACATAATGTCACGCTCCTTTAATTTAAGTACCCCTATTATACCATATTTTCAAAAATACGTGTAAAATAGAAGATAAATATATTATATCAGATTACAAGGCTGTGTACATCCTTCTCTATGCAAAATGAACAGCCTGAAGGAGATTTATGATTCAAAACCACTTTTTATCCCCCATCCAACAGGATATCCCTGAAGAGTATCCTTTGCCTATTCCTAAAGCATATATCGATTTTATTTTCGAAAATGGAGCAGGATACTTCAAAAACACTAAAAATTTATACAAGCGAGCCTACTCGATTTGGGATTGATTATGCTTTGTGCAATGGAATTTGCGGCTTTACTTCAGGGCGATTTTTTTCCCTAGTATCTTTTGCGAAGAATGGCAAAGTGAACAGACTTCTCTGCCTGAGTATTTGATTGTATTCTTCCAGGATGGCCCTGTCTATTATTGCTTTGATGTTCAAAAAGGAACCCATTCAGAACCGAGTATTCGTTTAGTCGATACGGAAATGGATCAGTGGCTCACCTTAGCGGAGAACTTCTCTTCATTTCTAGAACAATTACACGAAACTACCGAAGAGCTTTCTTATGATTCAAAAGATTGGGTTTCTATTCATACTTTAAATCAACACATGGGACAAAGAAACATCTCCCATCAAGAAGTTCTACTAGAAATTCTGCAAGATACCTCTCCCCAGCTATTTCTTCGTTGGATTGCATACCTCTTGGAACATTCTAAAAATGAAAATGAGCGCAACATTGCTCTGGAGAGATTTCAGTTTGTACAATCGTATCTCTCCTTACAATTTTCTTCGTATCCAGAATATCAAATCTGTTGTCAATACAGCCAACTAGAATCATAAAAAGGCTTTTAGAACAATGTTCTAAAGCCTTTTTGATTACATATTCAATGTTGTAAATGAGTAAGGAACTAACTCCTCTAATTTTAATTCAAGGATATCTCCTTTTCCATTCAATAGAAATACTGGAATTTCTGGTCCACAGAATTCAACCATGACTTGACGGCAAATGTTACAAGGAGGTAGGAAGCCTTCTGTCTTTCCTGCAACTGCAATAGCTGCAATATCTCCTTGGCGATAGCCTTGCGAAGCTCCATAAAAAATAGCACTACGTTCGGCACAGTTTGTCACACCAAACGATACATTCTCCACATTCGCTCCTGTAATCACACGTCCATCCTTGTATAAAACAGCCGCACCTACAGGAAATTTGGAATAAGGACAGTAGGCATTTTTTAACACTTCTTTTGCTTGCTCCATGAGAGCTACTTTATCAATTGTCATTCGTTGAACTCCTTTTTAATTTGATTTACTGAATCGCTTGAACAAAGCGTGTTGCTATTTCCAGCGGACGAGTAATCGCTCCCCCAACAACAACCGTATAGGCTCCTTCTTCAAACATTCGTTTTGCTTGAGAAGGTTCATGAATACGTCCTTCTGCTACAACAGGAATCGTTAAGGTTTCACTAAGAAGACGAACCAATTCAAAGTTAGGGCTTTTTATCTCCCGACTCTGTATACGGAGTATATCCATTCATCGTTGTTCCAACAAGATCAACGCCAGCTTTTTCAGCATTCACACCTTCCTCGAATGTTGAAATATCTGCCATCAATAAAAGATGAGGATATTTTTCCTTGATTTGATGGATAAAGTCATTAATCGTTATGCCATCAAAACGTGGACGTAATGTAGCATCCAAGGCTACAATATCCGCCCCGGCTTCTACTAATTCGTCTACTTCTCTCATCGTTACGGTAATATACTGTTCGCCACCTTCATAGTCTCTTTTTACAAGACCGATTAAAGGCACTTCTGGAAATAAATCTTTGATGGCTTTTACATCTCTTGCGCTATTTGCTCGAATCCCTTTAGCACCAGCTTGTAATGCTGCTTTTGCCATATAGGGCATTAACGAAAAATCTGGATTATAAAGCGGTTCGTGCTCTAATGCTTGGCAAGAAACAATCAAATTTCCCTTTAAGATATCTAAAACATTCTTACTCATAGTCTTCTCTCCTCTAAATCTCGTCGCTAGCATGATTGTGAGCAATCTTGCATACATGCTGCGGCAGCAATTGCACCGACGATATCATCTAAGAAAAACATTACAGACACCTTCATGGTTTTCATTTAATTTTTCTAAAATCATCGGTTTTAGTTTATCTAAATATCCATAATTTGTAAAACCAATCGATCCATATAAATTCAAAATCGAAAATACAATCACTTCATCAATTCCGTATAATGGATTATCCTTTTCCATTATCTTTTGGAATGGCGCTGATAATTTTTTCTCTTCTGCCAATTTATCTAGTTCGATTCCTGTCATAATCACATTTTGAACTTCACGTTTTTTAAGCACTCGTTGAATGGCGTAGGAAGCATCCTCATTCGTTAATTCCGGATAATATTTCTTTTGAGAAAACAATACTAAATCCGCGATATTTTGAATGGTGACTCCACGTTCTTTCAGCAGTTCAATACAATAGTCATATAAATCGTATTTCATCCTCTTAACTCCTCAATAAGTATTATCTGCTTCGATTCTAGATACATCTAAATCACCTTCGATAGCATACACTTTTGCATTTTGGAAGCTAATCTTTAATCTTGTTTGAGAACGTGGTAATGGTTTGCTAAAGACTACTTGGTAACGATCCTCTTCTACTTTTTGAAGTTTGGCAGTAACAGCCATTGGAGTGTGGTTATTTTCAAATAATTCAATGCTTACAAATCCATCTTCAGCAATTTCAGCATCCAAGTATACTTGATCATTTAAGAAGATGAAGCCGTTTGTATATAAGACCCCTGGATATTCTGGACGTTTGACATCCCAATATGCAAAGTGATCTTTTTCCACATACGCACGAGAAAGGCTTGTTTCACGGAAGTTCGTATGTTGTCCATTTCCTCCCATGTAATAGAAGTATGTGCGATCTCCAATGGATACTGGAGCTGATGAATAAATACAACCACAATCAAACGCACCGTTTCCATATTTCCCTTCACCACGAGGAATTAATGGAGTATTTGTATTTAAGTAATGCCATCCCGCATGTCGGTAACTATACGTTAGTTGTAGATCAACAGTATCATAGTTCACATCCAACTGATCGCCTTCATGGAATACAGAAGCTAATCCTAATACATAGTCGCCACGTTTAAAGATTGGCATAGAGTAAATTTGATTTTCATAATCACACACATTCAGAATTTCTTGAATTGGAGTCCAATTGATAAAATCCTCACTCGTTGAAACACACGGCAGACGTAGAGAATCTCTCCAAGTCCGTGTAATTAACACATAACGATTTAAAGATTCATCATAGATAATGTGATTATGTGTATCCGCACGCGGATTAAAATTAGATACCTTAATGTATTCATCAAAGTGAATGCCATCTTTAGAGAAAGCTACAGCAATAAAATGAACCCCGTTACCATAGTCGATTTTTGTGAACATTTTATAACGACGTGATTCATCACTTTCATGCTTATCTAGGAACACTGATGTTCCATGTAGAAAGTGTCCAATAATGTTGTTATCCTTAGAACCACGAAAATCCGTCAAACCTAGATTTGGCTTCACCCAATTTTCTCCGTCTTTACTTTCGGCATAACAAAGAGAAACAATACGACTTGTCTCAGGACGATATTGGCGCGTTTTACGTTCTTCTAAAGAGTATTTTTCTGATTCTACATCATCTGTAAACGTTGAATAATAACAACGATAAACTCCTGCATAATCATCATAGAAGACGTTTGGATAACTATTATCGAAACGAATTTCCCACGGCTCTTCTTCCGTGAAGAAGATTTTATTCTCCTTCACGGCTTGATTCACCTTTAACTCTACATTACTCATACGATAAGGATTAAAAATTCCTTTATCAAAGAAATAGATTTTTTATTTAGTTTCATATTAATCATCCTATTCTGGTTTTTAGTGCTACAAAAATGAGTTGGAGACACTTGTTTGAGATCATATGCGCGACCATTTTCGTCGTAGAACTCATGATATTGTTCCTTGAACTCAACTTCATTTTCCTTACGTTTAGCAGCTAATACTTCTTTGAACTGATAGTCTACTTCCGGAATCGCTGCAAGAAGTTTCTTCGTATAAATATGCATTGGATTGTCATAAATATCCTCACGTGTTCCTGCTTCAACGATACGTCCTTTATGGATAACGTATAAGTAGTCACACATATATTTCACAACTCCTAAGTCATGTGAAATGAATACATACGTTAAATCTTCTTTGTTTTGAATTTCAACGAGATAGTTCAATACTTGCGCTTGTACAGATAAGTCTAAGGCTGAAACTGGCTCATCTAAGATTAACACTTCTGGCTTCATACAAAGAGCTCGAGCGATACAGAGACGTTGGCGTTGACCACCTGAGAATTCGTGAGGGTAACGATCCAAGTATTCTACAGGAACGTTTACCATCTTCAAGGCTTCTTTCATCCGCTCGAAGCGTTCTTCTTTATTCCCGATATGATGAACAATCATTGGCTCATCAAATGAGTCATAAATTTTTCTTCGTTGGGTTTAGGGGAAGCATACGGATCTTGGAATACCATTTGAACTTTCTTACGGAAATCTAAATCTTCCTTACGATTGATGTCATAGATGTTCTGAATACGTCCGTTTAAATCAATATTGATTTCTCCATCTGTAATCTCGTGAAGTTTCATTAATGATTTTTGCAATGGTACTCTTACCACTTCCGGATTCTCCAACAATTCCAATCGTTGTTCCTTTCTTAAACTCAAGAGAAACATCATCTAAAGGCTTTTTAATGGTTCCCCTAGTGGTTTTAAACCATTGTTTCTTAGGATAATAATATTTCTTGATGTTTTTCACTTCTAAAACAACATCACCGACATTCTTCTGAGCTAAAATTTCCTCTTCTTTTTCTTCAAAGAAGAAATGTTTGTAACAAGTACATCTTACAAAATGTCCGTTGCCTAGATCGTGTAATTGCGGATCTGCTTCACAGCTTCCTTCTGGTAGCCATGGAATACGATTTGCAAAGCGGCATCCTTTTTCTGAGATTTCAGAAATAGAAGGGACACTTCCTTGAATCACGTGTAATTTTTTATCCATGTTTTCTGGATTTGGAATCGATTTTAATAATGAACGTGTATACGGATGTTTTGGTTCATCAAAAATTTGAGCGACCGTACCCACTTCGACGATTTCCCCTGCATACATTACCGCTACTTCATCAGCGATTTGAGCAATAACACCCAAATCGTGAGTGATTAAAATAATCGAAGTGCCATGTTCTTTCCGTAAGTCATCCAGCAAGTCTAAGATTTGCGCTTGAATCGTCACATCTAACGCTGTTGTTGGCTCATCTGCAATCAGAATATCTGGATTACATACCATCGCAATGGCGATAACGATTCGTTGACGTTGACCTCCGCTGAATTGGTGTGGATAGTCATTCATACGTTCTTTCGCATTGTGGATTCCTAGTTTTTTCCAACATTTCAATCGCACGTTTATTAGCTTCTTCTTTTGAAATATCATAGTGTTCGAACAGTACTTCCGTAATTTGATTTCCAATAGTGTACACTGGGTTTAGTGCAGACATTGGATCTTGGAAAAATCATCGAAATTTTTCACCACGTAATTTACGGAATTCTTTTTCCGTATTGTTTTAATTTTTGAAGTTCGATTGGCTTATCTTCATCGAAATAAGTAATCTCTCCTTCTGCAATTCGTCCATTTTTGGTAATAGGTTTAATACTGTATTCACAGTTACACTCTTACCACATCCTGATTCACCAACAATTCCTAAAACTTTTCCTCGTTCTAATTTGAAGTTCACATCTTTAATGATTGGAAATGCCTTTTTATCATTGATGAATTCAGTTTTTAAATTTTTAACGTCTAAAACTGTCTGATTCATTAGTTGTCAACCTCCTATTGTTGTTTTTGGATCCATGATGTCTCGTAATCCATCCCCAATAAAGTTGATAGAGAGTACGAAAATGGTAATCACTGCCCCTGGAACTAACCATAGCCACCAGCTGTTTTTGATAACATCTGCAGTTTTAGCTGCATTAATAATATTTCCCCATGTAGGAATATCTGACGGTACCCCTACTCCTAAGAAGCTTAGTCCAGCTTCACTAAGAATGAATCCCGCTACGTTTAACGATAAAGAGACGGTTACTGGAGAAATAGCATTTCGTAAAATGTTGTTGAAGATAATTCGAGAATCAGAGAAGCCGAACGCTCTACATACATCTACATAAGTTTCTTGTTTTAATGACATGAACTCATTACGTACCATACGGAAAGTAGTCATCCACCCCATAACAGAGAATACAAAGATTAGGTTGAATACCCCTTGTCCAAAAATACTAGAAAGTAGTAAGATAACAATCATATCTGGGAATGTAGAGAACAACTCAGAGATACGTACTAATACAGCATCAATTTTCCCACCGAAGTATCCTGCGATTCCTCCTAAAATTGTACCAATTAAAGCTCCGAAAACTGCTCCTGTCATCCCTACCTGAATCGAAACGCGTCCACCATACAATATACGAGAGAAGACGTCACGTCCTAATTTGTCCGTTCCAAAAATATGCTGTGCTGAAGGTGGACGGTTCATTGCACTTAAATCCACTGCTTCTGGAGCATAGGAAGTTAATAATGGTGCAAAAATACATGCTAATAGAATTACTGTAAAGAAGATAAAGCCGATGAAGGCCAATTTATTCTTATAGAATTTCTTTAAATTTCTTTTCCATAATGGCATAGGTTTCATAACTTTGTCCTCCTTTCTAGTAACGAATACGCGGATCAAGTACCGCAGCCATAATATCTACTAATAGGCTGGCAAATAGGACTACGACTGAAATCATTAACGTTGTCACCATGATTACTGGATAGTCTCCTGCTGTTACGCTGGAAATAATGATTGTTCCAATCCCTGGCCAAGAGAATACGCTTTCAATAATAACAGAACCACCGATTAGTAATGGTAAACGGAATATCAATAGGACTAAGATTGGTCGCATCGCATTTCTAAAAATATGTTTGAAATACACTTTCCATTCTGGAACCCCTTTTGCACGAGCCGTTTTTACATAATCGGCATTAAATACATCTAACATAGAGTTACGTGTATATCTCATTAAAGCTGCTACCAACCCGATAGACATCGCTGTTACAGGTAGAATCAAATGTTGAATTCGACTAATGAAAGTGAAGTCTCCACTACTGAAACGACCACCAATTGGTAAAATTTTCAATTGAATAGCGAAGAAATTTAAAATTAAAATACCAAAGAAAAATTGAGGAATCGCTGTCCCGATAACGGCTAAGAAACGAGCAATATTATCGATAATCCCATTTTGTTTAACCGCTGAGATTACCCCAATTAAAAATACCGACAATTGTAGAAATAATTAATGAAACGAACGCTAATTCAAAAGTTGCTGGTAATGCTTGTCCAACAATTTTTGAAATTGGATTTCCGTTTACGATACTGTAACCAAAATCTCCGTGCAGAATTTGCCACAACCATCTACCGTAACGTACTAACACTGGGTCATTCAAGCCTAGTTGCTGTCTTAACTTTTCGATTTGATCAGCACTGCTCGACATATCCGGAGAAACCATATAAGTTAATGGGTCCGCTGGAGTCAAATCAAGTGCAATAAATACTAGAAAGCTAATAATCAATAACATAGGAATCATGAATAATATTTTCTTTTAAAATATATTTCTTCATATTCATCTTCTCCTTAAATAATAGGAGTGAGAGACACCAGTTCTCTTCGCTAGTATCTCCTCACTCCCAAAAGATCATCCAACTTAATTACTGATTAACCATTTAACGATCGATAATTTTATTTTGCATCCCATGTTTCGAACTTGTAATCGAATTTATAGAATGGGTTACCAAATTGAACATCATCTGGAATAGAAACTTTTTCAGTATTTAAGTACAAGAAGTTTTTAAATGTAAATAGATTTAACTTCAATAATTTTTCTTGTTCTAATTTTTGTAGGTCTGCAAGGATTGCATTTCTTTCTTTAACATCTGAAGCTTCTGTTAATTTCTTCGTTAACTCATCAAAGCTTGTGTCCCCATTTGTAATGTTGTTAAAGTTAGTATTTGTTGAAGCATATTCACCATACCAGCTTTCATAACCAAATGATGATAAACCTTTATATCCAAGGTCATATTTACGAGTCTTGAATAATCCAGTAGTTGCATCTGAAGTAATTTGAGTGACTTCGTTCTTAATTCCAACTTGGTCTAATTGATAACTTACAGCTTGCATAAAGTCTTGTGAAGCTTGGTCTTTATAGTAGTATGTTAATACTAAAGGTTTGCTTGCATCATAGTTTGCTTCTTTAAGAAGTTGTTTTGCTTTTTCTGGGTTATATTCATATTTGTTTGCTGTCTTCAAATATGCATCTAACGCTGTAGGAACCCCTGTGTTGTTTACTTCTGAAATTTCAGGAAAAATAGATTTAGATAATTCTTCACGGTTGATTGCGTAAAGGATTGCTTCTCTGACTTTAGGATTTGCTAAAGCTGAATTTCCTTTTCCATCAATACCTGCTAAGTTCACGATGAAGTAACGATAGAATAAAATATCAATTGGTTTCTTCGTTAATGAACTTACAGTATCTAATTGGCTAATTTCTTGAGGTTTTGTTTGTTGTGAAGAAATATGATTTTCCATCTTGTAAAGCTAATACTGGATCTGAGATGTAGTTGTAAACTACTTTGTCAAATTTTGGTTTTGCTTTTTCGTAGTTTTCATTACGATCATACTCAATAAAGTTACCTGCACTAACTTCTTTCACTTTATACATACCGCTTGTTACTGGAGAATTCCAGAATTTGCTATTGTTTAGTTCAAGTGGATTTTCAGATTCTAATTTATGTTTCGGTAAGATGTAGAATTGAGCCATGATTTGTTCAAAGTTCCCAACTGGAGCTGTTAATTTGAAAGTAACCTTGTTTCCTTCTACAGTAATTCCTGATATTTTATCCGCTTTGTCTTCTTTTAAAAATCTTTGGCCCCTTCAACTTTTTAAGAATGCCGCTGGGAAGATTCCGTTGATAACAGAAGCTTTTTAAAGCTAATTTCACACTGAACTCAACGTCAGCTGCTGTTAATGCTTGTCCATCTGACCATTTAACATCGTCTTTTAATGTGAATTCATAAGTTTTACCATCATCTGATTTTTTCCATTCTTTTGCTAAGTCCGGAGTTGTTGATTCATATTTTGAATCAGCCATTAATAGTGTACGGAAAAGCATGTATGGGACTAGCCCATCGCCATCTTGCCAAACGTAAGGGACACGGTCACCAGTTCCTGTTAAGTTTCCTGATAAGTAGAAAACTTTTTCTTTAGCAGGTTCTGAGCTACCGCCACTGCTTGATTGTTGTCCTGATGGGCTACAAGCTGCTAACCCTGCTACTACTGCTGCTGTTGCTAAAAGTCCTTTAACAAACTTCTTCATTAAGAACACTCCTTTATTTATATTCTTCAATCAATTCTTGAATTCTGTTATTCAAACGTTCTGCCAATTCCACATGTTCTTTTGTTGAAATTGGAAGCATTGGCCCTCTTACTTCTCCTGTTTCAATGCCACGAAGTTTAGGATGTATTTACATACTGCGTATAATGAAGGTCCTGATAGTAATCCTTTAATTACTTCATTGACTTCATCTTGTAATTTACGAGCTTTCACTAAGTCTCCGGCAATGACGTATTCATTTAATTTAAGGAATAGTTCAGGCATAACACCATACGTTCCCCCAATTCCTGAATCCGCCCCTGATAACACGCCCAGCGATAAACTGTTCATCTGGACCGTTAAATACAAGGAATTCTCCTTGTTTTTGCACGTTCTCCCATCGCTTTGAATTGTTGTAATTCAAAAGTGCTTTCTGAAGAACATTTAATTCCGATGACTTTATCCAACTTAGCCATTTCTTCAAGTAAAGAAACTGGTAAATTGAAACGAGTTGTTTGAGGAATATGATAGATGATGAATGGTACTTCACTTGCATCAATCATTGCCGTCCAGTGTTTTTTTAACAGCTTCTGGAGAAAATCCATAGTATACGCAAGGAATAGAAGATACTGCATCAACGCCTAAATCAGAAGCATGTTTTGCTAAGCGAACAGATTCTACTGTTGAGTTTGCCCCGATATGAGCGATAATAGTTGTTTTACCTTTTGCTACTTCCATAACGGCTTCTAGGATTACTTTTCTTTCCTCTTCTGATTGAAGAACTCCTTCACCAGAAGAACCTCCAACGTATAATCCTTTAACACCTTTGTCGATGTAGTATTGTGCTAGTTTTTTTGCGCGTTCTGGGCTTACGTTTCCTTCATCATCATAGGCTGAGTAGAAAGCCACGAAAACTCCTTTAAATTTTTCTAAACTCATAATTTCCTCCTTATGTTTATTCCTTTATTAACAATATTTCAGCAGTACGTCTTCCCGGACTGCATTCTCCACTGACGATGTAGTATCCATCATCCGCTCTTATAAAAGCCGGCTCCACAAAGTGCAAACCGTTCATCCTGTCCTATCGTTGTTACTTTTCCAGTATCCAAGTGAAGGATTCGAATCGTCGGCTCCCATTGAAAGAAACTCTTATCTTTCGAAAAGTATTCTTCTCGGTATCCCGGCTGTTGTAAATCTTTTACAGCTTGATTATAAACATCTCTATTGAATCCCCCTAGAATAAGTAATCCGCTTTCATTTAATTGAATGCTGGATGCTCCTAGGACGGAAGTTGGTAATTCAAATTCAATTTGAGTCCATTGATCTCTTTCGAAGTTGTAACGATATCCGTCCAGATACGCTTCTTGATTAGCGCCGCCTAGATAGTACAATTCATTTTGATATACAACCGATAAGCCCTGTCCTCTGGCCTCAACTGGAAAAGACGCTTTTTGAGCAAGGTCTCCTGTGTTTAGATCATAGAGATAACTTTCCTGATGTCCAAAGAAGAGTTTGCCATCTACTAAGCATCCGTATCCGCTTTCAATGTTAAAATCAAAAGTCCCGATGCATTCTTCTTTAACTTTTTCCTCTACTGTTATTCGATAAATCTTTGAGCCAAGAATATAGTAAAGCGTAGCCCCTTCTTGGATTATGATTCCTTTATCTGGAGAAATCTCTCCTTCTTGTTCATACAAGAGTTGGAAATTTTGATCATACACGGTGATTCGATTGGTCTGAACTTTAGAGCTTTTTAGAGGCTCGTTTTTCTGGGAAGTAACTTCCTCCATAGACCAAGATTCGGTTATTAATGCGCTTACAAAGCATTCCAGCTAGTCCTGGCGGACTCAACTGATTGACCATTTCAATCTTCATACCGCACCTCTTTTATTTTTTTGGTAACGCTTGCTTTTACCAACATTCTAATAGAACAGTATGAAGATTTCAATAGTTTTTGTTGAAATTTTTTTATTATTTTTTTGTTTTTTTGAAATAAATTTATTTTTAGAACTTTGGTTTCTCTTAAAAAAACAACCTAATCCTTCTCTGTTTTTCATCAAGATGGTATCAATCGTTTGAAGCATTGCGTATTGATAACGATCATCCCCAAGTAGTTTCATTGATAAAATATCAATAACATACATCAAAGCAAATTGAGAATTAACAAATCGTTCATTGTCTACAAAGGTACTATTATAAGCCAATAAGTATATATCACTAAGCTTTGATAACTCACTTTCACTAAATGAAGTTAGTCCAATAATTCCAGCACCTCGTAATTTTGCAAGACGAATGGCTTTTATTAATATCCGTAGTCTCTCCTGATACGGAAATGCCAATTACAACATCCTCTTGTGTTACTAAAGAACTGTTGATTAACATCATATGGGAGTCTGTAACACAGACACTATTCATCCCCATTCGAATTAATCGCTGGTTCAATTCTAAGGCGGATAGTCCAGAACTTCCTACCCCAAAAATATAAATTCTTCGAGCACCTTTTATTTTATCAAGTACAGCATCCACTAACTCAATCGTTAAATTCTTTTTAGTACGCTCGATTACATGGTAGTAAAAATCTGAAATATGATCTGCCACTAAATCACTCTGGACAATACTTTCACGTTCATGGATACTACTAATTCCTAATTTCAAATCCATAAAGCTGATATTATCGATTTTTTTACAAAAATGAGTAATGAGGGCAGGTGAGGTTCCTATTTTTTGTAGCTAAGTCTGTAATCGTACTAGTCTTAATTTCATTTGGATGTTGAAGAATATAGAGCGCAATTTGTTTTTTTCTTTTAGTTAAGGTCACATATTGTTTTTCAATTTTTTTCTAAAATAGTCATTTATACCCCTTCTTCCTTTTGTAAGAAATGGTATAGTGCTCCTAACATTCCCTGCATCATTGTCTAAGCTTGCTGCTTCAATCTTAGTCGTTAGAAATCGTTTATCGACGATTTTTGAGTTCAAGTTGATTTTCTAGAATCGGCATAATATATTCTTTTTGAGCCATGATTCCCCTCCAAGAACAATCTTTTTTCAGGATTTAATAAATAACAGATATTGACAAGGCCTTCTGCTAGATAGCCCATCTGTTCCTGAATAGATTCCACCGCAGCAAATTCCCCACCTTTTGCTCTTTCAAATAGCACTTTTCCCATCTATTTTTTTCATTAGTTTTTTTCTCGTAACTTTCTAACAAAGCTGTTGTAGATGCCAAATCTTGGAAGTATTTTCCCATGAATTAACATATACCCAATTTCTCCAGCGGTATAACTAATGCCCGTCCATAGTTCATTCTTCAAATACACAGCTCCACCAACACCTGTTCCAATCGTCAGCATAACAGCTGAAGAAGTATTTTGGGCGCTTCCCTTCCACACTTCCCCTAAGCAGGCACAATTCACATCATTTTCTACTGTACAAGGAATGTGAAATAAGCGTTCAACTTCTGATTTAATAGGTGTATTTGTATAACCTGGAATCGTGTATCCTGCATAAGCAATTCTTCCGTTCGCGTCTACGACTCCTGCTGACGAAATCGCAACCCCTTTAATCTGTGTTTGAAACTCCTCTACCAAACGCAAGACTGTTTGTAAAATTTGATTACTCGTTTCGTCTTTTATAGTTGGAGTTTGAAATACTTCAGAGACCTTCTCGCCTTCTCGATTGAACAAAGCGTATTTGATGCTTGTTCCCCGATATCAATACATAAATAGTTCATAAAACTTGCTCCTTTCATGTCTGTAATTTCATTATACACAAAAATGATAGCGTTTCAATAAAATTATTTCAGAAAATTCGCAATTCACTAAAATCATTTCAATTAAATTTCCGACCAGAGGCCTAGGTTATGCCCCTTTAACTGTGGTACACTAGGTTCATTAGTGAAAGGAGCTAAATGATGTTACAGCTACAACATATTTCAAAAGTTTATCATACAGCTAATCAAGAGTTTCACGCGTTGAAGGATATCTCGATTCGCTTCCGTGAAAATGAGTTCGTCTCGATTCTCGGGCAATCCGGTTCAGGGAAAACCACCCTATTAAATATCATCGGTGGACTCGACCAATACACATCTGGTGACTTGCTTATCCAAGGGAAATCGACCAAACAATTTAAAGATCGTGATTGGGATAGCTACAGAAACCACACAATCGGGTTCGTCTTCCAATCGTATAATCTCATCGGTCACCAAACGGCACTCTCAAACGTCGAGATTGCGATGACGCTCTCTGGTGTTTCCAAAGCAGAACGCAAAAAACGTGCCATCGAAGCGCTCGAACGAGTTGGTCTAAAAAGACCATTTATATAAGAAACCAAGTCAGATGTCTGGGGGACAAATGCAACGAATCGCGATTGCGCGTGCCCTTGTGAATAATCCAAAAGTCGTTTTAGCTGACGAACCTACAGGAGCACTCGATTCCGAGACTTCTGTTCAAATCATGGAGTTATTAAAAGACATCGCCAAGGAACGTCTGGTTATTATGGTGACGCATAATCCACAACTTGCAAAGACGTACTCCACACGTATCGTACAAGTATTAGATGGAAATATCTTAAGCGACTCGAATCCATACGAACCAACAGAGGAAACCAAACAAAGTGACATTCAGTTCACGAAGACGAAGATGAACTTTATGACGGCTCTTGCTCTTTCGTTTAATAACTTATTGACGAAGAAAGGCCGTACCTTCCTTACTGCCTTTGCTGGTTCCATCGGGATTATCGGGATTGCCCTTATCCTAGCGCTCTCAAACGGTGTGAGCGACTACGTGAAGAAAGTACAAGAAGATACCCTCGTCTCTCTTCCACTGACGATTAGCGAGCAGAACCAAAGTAATCTGTTAGCCACTCCGCCTGATTTAGGTGATAAGCCTTTTAAAGAGAATAATGAACTTGGTGTTAATACCGTCCTTACAAAATTACTAAAAAAACAAATCGGTAAAAATGATTTAGCTTCTTTTTAAAAAAATATTTGGAAGAAAATGCTTCTCAAGTTGAAGCTCTTACAAAAGATGTTCGTTATCAATACAATTTACAACCCTACATTTACGCGAGCGATACTTCCAACGGTCCAAAAAGTATCCTTCCTTCCACTCTTGCAGATGAAGTAGAAATTTCTAACCAAACAATGAAAGGCTACTTGCATAATATTGACTATTGGAGTGAACTTTCGAGTGATACGACCATGTTAGAAAGTCAGTACGATGTTTTGGAAGGACGTTTACCAACAGATAAATCAGAAATCGTTTTAATTGCTGACGAAGATAATCAAATTAGTGACTTACTTCTTTATAGCTTGCGTCTAAAAGATTCAAGTGAATTAAATGACCAGAAAAAACTAGATGCACTCTCTTCTCAAACATATCAATATAGTGATTTCATCGGAAAAACATTCAAAGCCGTTGTCAACACGAACCGATTCGTTAAGGAGAACAACCAATGGATTAATAAAATTGACGACAAATCGTATATAAAGACACAAATTGAGAATGGACTTGAGCTTAAAATCGTCGGTGTTCTTCGTCAAAAAGAAGGAACAAGATCTAGTGTGAACTCTCCTTCTGGCGGTATGGCTTATACAAGCGCCCTTATCGATTACACTTCTGATCAAATTCAAAATAGTGACATCGTGAAGGAGCAAGAAGCTAATCCAACCATCAATGTATTTACTGGAAAAGAATTTGCCAAAGACCCAAAACCATTCAATTCGGCTGATTTAACCGAAGAAGAAAAAATTCAATTGGCAAAAATGACGCCTGAACAACAAGCGCAATACGTCCAACAATACAATGACAACTTGGCTGCCACTTACGAGGAAAACCTGGCAAAATTAGGTGTTATCGACAAATCCAAGCCAGCTGCCATCGAGTTCTACACCTCTTCGTTCCAACAAAAACAAGAATTGAAGGACTTCATCAACGCCTATAACACGGCGAAAAAAAGACGCTGGCGAAGAAGACAAAGTGCTCGCCTACTCCGACGATATTCAAACCATCATGTCTTCGATTACGACAATGGTGGGCGTGATTACAACCGTACTTGTTGGCTTCGTAGCTATCTCGCTCATCGTATCGTCAATTATGATTGCGATTATCACGTATATCTCAGTTCTTGAACGTACAAAAGAAATTGGAATCCTACGTGCAATGGGGGCTTCGAAGAAAGATATCCGTCGCATCTTTACCGCAGAAACTGCTATCGAAGGATTTATCTCAGGGGTGCTCGGTATCGCGATTACGCTCCTTGCGACTTTCCCTATTAATGCGATTGTTGCACAAACAACCAAGGTCGACGGAGTTGCACAATTACCATGGGATGCCGCTCTTATCCTAATTGTCATTTCTATCGTTCTTACAGTCTTAGCTGGTCTCATCCCTTCACGCATTGCAGCGAAGAAAGACCCAGTCGAATCGCTCCGCAGCGAATAATAACTAAATCTCAAAAAGGTGGATAAAGTCCAAGACTTTACCCACCTTTTTTTATTGCTACATTTCCAAAATTAACATATATGTTAATTAACAAATATGTTAATTTTCAGAAAAGCCGCCCCCAGCACTCCTAGCCCTAAAAAGCACAAGACAACTCGACTTTTCACAACCAATTGTATTAGCTCTAGGAAGCACGGATTCTATTACTTAATCTAAAAAAACAAAAGACCTCTGGACTCTATAGTGGGAACAGTAAAGAGGTGCAAGCAATGTGAATTACCGAGGGTTCGTGATTCATCACTTACCCTCGGTTTGAAGCTTGCTAGGAATTGAGACTTCGGCTCAATCCGGTGCCTTTACTGTCACCACTATGAAGATGTCCAGAGGACTTATTTTGTTTTTTTACAAGATTAGGCCAACGATCCCATTGGATCCCAAGGTGCTAATACAATTGGTTCGCTGTTGAAAGCGTCGAGTTGCTCTTTTGTAAGCAAATCTTTTCTGATAACAATCTGGTACGTAAACTCATCCATCCACGCATCGCTCATCATCCAGAACCCTTCAACTCCAGATTCTTCACCCCAACTGTTTTCCACTTTCCAGCGATTAGGTTTGCCATCCACAAGGTTCACCCCTGTTAATACCATCGCGTGTGTCATTAAGCTATCGCCATATTCAAGACGTTCGCCTTTTGTGAGTGAATAGTCGATTCCAGTTAATCCTTTAAGGTCGAAGTTATTGAGCGCAAGACGACCATTTCCACGGTTTGAAGATTGACCGACATCGCAACCGAACCAAACTGACTCGCCTTGTTCTAATTGGCGAATCGCTAATTCTTTGAAGGTTGCCATATCTAAGTTCAAGTAACGAACTCGGTTCCCAACGACATTTCCAAGCATTTCAACAGTGTATGAACGGTTGAATGGTTTGTCCGCGGTTGGTGAATTTATGATAGACACGTAATCGTCCAAGTTCAAGCCCACGAATTGTTCGAAGAAGCTTTGTGGGGTCAAATTCAAATGACGATGGAATTCCTTATCTTTATCACGATATTCGAAATCGAATGTTTCTGGCGGAGTTCCAAGAGTCACGCTTAGTAAGTCGTACACTTCTTGCATTAATTGTTTACGTGTTTCGTTGATTTCTTCTTCGCTAGCACCTCTTGCCACTATGTCACGGAGCACTTTTTGCGTCTTGGCGAAGTTTTTTTATTTAAATATTTGTTCAAATCGCTTGAAGCCGAGCTTGAAAAAAACTTTCCGGCATCACACTCTTTGGCACAACCCCATATTTCTTGAAGATAGACACGATCATATCCCATTGCCCACCGTCTTGTTGAGGCGTTTGTAAAAGGAAGGCTACATTGCGGCTTGTCACAGGTTCGCCAGCAGTTTTTAAAATATTTTCATGGAAATAATTGGCCTTTTCGTATTTATCCCAAAAGAAAGTATAACTTTGTGACAGTTCAAATTCTTCGAGCTTGAAGTTATTAAAGAGTCTGTGGCGGAATGTATTCAGCGCCGCAAACATCCAGCAACGACCAGAAGCCTTTTGGTTGGCTACTTTTCCGTGTTCCAAATCAATCGAATACACTGGTTGATTTTCCACAACAGACGCAACCGTCTCACTAGATCCTTTCAATCCATTCTTTACCGCAGCATTTTTGCGCCACGATACGCTCTGGCTTACTTTGAAAACTTTCTTTATATTGTTTCGTCAATTCCTTCGTTAACGTAAACATCACTTCATCTCCTTTAACCTTAATATTCTTATCGTACTCCTCTTAAGAAACGGATGCAATACGATTTAATAAAAAAGCAACAATATCCTTTATATTTTGTTTTCATCAAAAAGACGGTATCCCTACCGCCTTTTTTTCTAATACCCTCTTATTTAGTAAAATCTGCCATATTGATCGGAATGGACCTTCCGTCTGGCAAGCGTAATTCCGCTGTCCCATCCATATTAAAGACTAAACTATCTAATCCTACCCCATAATTAGCAGCAAACTTAGCAAGTTTTTCTTGAACAGGGTCCACTGCAGGCTCGTCATTCTCTCCTGAATCTAAACTAGGTTCACTTCCTTCATTTTCATGAGGCTTTGGAGTTGATGGAGTTTCAGATTGGGATGGCGAAGTGCTTGGCTTAGAAGTTGAGTCTGAAGGGTTCTCTTCTTTCGTTGTTCCCTTTTGTTCTTCTGAAGTGCTTTGCGGCGCCTCTTCTGGTTGTTTTTCTTTTTCTCCTTGTTCCTTTTCCCCTGTATTTGCTGTGGTTGTTTCGTATTTTCTGCATCTTTTTGCGCATGCTCTTGGAATTGTTTGAGCACTCCCGGTTCTTCCGTCTTTTGTTTTGGATCTAAGACAGGAACTTCAACCACATAATATGATTCATTTTCTTCGTAAGGGTTCGCCATAAAAGTCACTCGAATGACGTTTCCCGGAGTAGAAGTCACTCCTTTATAGGCTTCAGGAATCGGCAACTGGATTTCCCCTACTTTATAGTTATTTTCCAAGTATGGTGTTCCGTGGAATTCATCAAACACACGGACCAATGCTTCTGTTCCTCCTGGAATCTTATACTGTGGTTTCAATCTGAGATGAGTGTCCCCGGCATAAAACGGATAGAAAATAGTATGACTAGCCATTTCATAAGCAAGAGATGCAGTCACTGTGAACGTTCCTTCATAATGAACTTCTGGATAATCTTTTGAAGTAATACTATATTTAAATGTTTCTCCTGGAAGATATGATTTAAGAAGTTCAAAATTGGCAATATTTCCAACTCCATCTCCAAATACTCGCCCAGATAGTTTCTCTAATTGATGACCGTCTGGAGTTGTGAGTTTTACAATCATATTCGTTCCTAATTTCTCATCGATTCCCGGAGCAAATGTGAATGAAACACGCTTCTGTCCATTGGCTAAAGTAAATGCCTGGTTGTTAAAGGTGCTTGCTTTCAACAGTGCAATTGCTTCTTCTAATTCCGCACCAGTATACACTTTATTATTCCGTTTTTTTGGCTACTCCATCTTCTGGTTTAGAGGTTTCATAATTGTGATGAGAATGCCCTCCGCTAAACGGTTTACTCTCATCAATAGGTTCTGCATGATGATGATCTCCATGAGGATAAATAATGGAATTTTTTTCCTTATCGACTACAATTTGGTCTCGTTTAACCCCATATTCTTTTCATAATTCGAGCAATTTTTTCCTCGATTTTTTTCTCTGTAACTCTTTTTTTCCTCTTTATTTTTCCTGAGTCGTATTTTTCTGAAGGAGTCGGTTCCTGAGTGGTATTTGGTCTCGTTAGTCTCGGGTGCTTCCTCAACCTTTCGACCATAATACCGCGCTCTGGCTTCTTCTAGGTTTTCTTTAGGAATCAAATATTCCCATCGACTATTTACAAGTTGTTCATACGGAATTACATGAACATCTTTTAAACTACCATTATGAGCTACTAATAAATACTTGCTTGTTTTTCCAATAATATGATTTCCATCAAATAAAAATCCATCGCTCGTAGGATAATGAATTCCTGGAAATTGTTTTTCACTTGAAGATGAATCCGGTACGGGATTCTCTTCTCTAGAAGTTGAAGGAGGTGTTGAAAGGAAAGCACCTGTTGTTCCTCCAAAATTGGATTGGACTAGACCTGGTGAAGAGAGTGAATGAGCGGTCTGATTCAATTGGCTTTTATAAATAAAGTGGTAATGATCCCCATGTCTCACCACATATCCAAGCTCATTCTCCTCAACAACATCTTTGAAATCAAAAGTATAATGGTCCTCGTTAGAATTCAATGGATAAGGTTTCTTCCCGTCTTTATGCTCGAAAATAGCATCTTTTTGGAACTTCTCCATAGACGAAATGATAGTGATCTCCATGTTTTTTAAGATATCCATTTGTAAAAACTTCACCCACGATCGTTTTAGGTTTATTCTTTTTAATTTCTTCAGCCGCTTTCTCGTATTTGGCTAATTTTTCCTTATCGATTTCTTCTTTTGTTGTATCCTCTGCAACTGGTTCTTCTTGTTTCACAGCGCCTTGTTGATTCACCCAAACAAATCCACCTAATAGAGCGATACTGGCACTTCCAATAAAGAGTGATTTCTTTAGTAATTTCATTAAATTTTCCCCAAAAAAATATTATAAATCGTATTCATTACGTTTTACAATATACTACCCTCCCTCACTTCTGTCAACCACTTTGTGAGAAAAAAATCTTCAATCTTAAACTTTTTAACTCTAACTATAACTGTTTAAAAAAATTCCTAAAAGAATCGAGTTTTAATAGCAAAATAGAAAAATCAGATTATACTAATAACAAATCAATTAACAAAAAGGAGCATATCATGAATTCTTCTTTCAAAAATCATCTTAATGAATACCTTATACGGATTGCTTTTGGGGAGTTATTTTTATCTGGGCTAAATACATGGATGTCATTAGCCAAGCTCCAAAAGGTGGGGTATTCCGATTTGATTTCCAATCGCTTGTTGGTTGTATTTTGCTGTCTGGAATTTATCTGTTTCCATTTTTTAAAATGGCAGTTAAGAATACGAACCTTCCAGAGTTGAAAAAATCAATCGCTTTAAGCCTCTCTACGATCCTTGCTTTCTTAGTTGGAACTTTTGATATTTCAAAAAAAGCATTCCTCATCACTCACGAAGGCCTCTTGTATATCCTTGCAATTGTTCTATTTCACCAATTGTTATTCCTTATCTACAAATTCTTCAAACGAAGAAAACAGGCTTAAAACTTTTTAATGGAGACGATATTCCTATATATTTCATTTACAAAAAAACACCGGCTAAACCGGTGTTTCTTTATTCCTCATTCAATCTTCCAAGATAATACTTAAAAGTATCCTCATCATTCCCTAATTTTCCAAAGAAAATTTCGTCAATGTGTTCAATTTTAGGTACTGCTTCTTTTAATATTAATTCAGCTTTTTTTCGTTCAAAATAACGGCTTTTGCTCTAGTATCTCTGGAATGTTCTTGTCTTTTTACAAAATCCTTTTTTTCCAACAAACTTAAAATTTGAGACACCGTCATAACATCTATTCCCGAAAGTTTAGAAATCATTACTTGAGTAACCTCATTTTCAGTTTGCAATAAATAAGCAAGTGCAGCTAAGACAACAAACTGAGGATGTGTTAGGTTAATTTTTTTTAGTTCTTGTTTAATCATAAAATGCCATTTATTATAGGCTCTCATAAATAGCAAACCGGTCGATTTCTCAGAATCCTTCTTATATTTTGATGTAAACAATCAAAGATCACCTTAACTTTCTAAGTATTTTTTTAGAATAAAGATAGAGTCTGGAACATCTGAAAAAACTTGTTTTAAAAATTCCAAGTGTTGGATATCTTCACTATCTAAGCTTACAGAATGTTTTTATAATTACACTCCCATCATTATTATCGATAATTTGATGTCCAAAAAGTATATCCCCAAATGGAGTAGCCGTTTTATCCCAAAAATTCTTCAAATACTTTTTACATGAGTAAGTTCGTATTCCATTGGAGGCATGCCTTCAAGCTCCATAATTCCTTTTGAACCTGTTTCAAAATTACCTTTTAAAGTAATATTTTTTTAAATCTTCCTCCCAAGTATACCATTTTTCAATATTGGCATAGTACTCCCAAGCCTCTTCTTTAGTTGTTTGGATTTTTAAGCTAAAACTAAATTCCATAATTCTTCCTCCTCATAATAAGTACACATATTATAAATGTTTTTATGATTAGTGTCAAACAGAATAGAATCTTTATTGATTTTATTACTAGCATACAAATCATGGAAATTCACAACTAGGATAGAATATTCTAAAAAGAGGGAAAGAGCCCTTCGGATTCTATAGCAATCATCATAGCGAGTGTAATCGATGCGAATTAGTGACTCTGGAAATTTATTTCCTAGAGTCACTTTGAGGGTCGATAGGAGCTGAGATATAAGGCTCAGCCCGGTACAGCTATAATGATTGCTATGAAGAGTTCCGAAAGGGCTCGAAGTACATTGTAGGCACCAGTGTCTTTTACGTGAGTTTCCTTAACAAAAATTAAACAGAATATCTGGTTGCTCAATCGTAGAGCACAATGGATAAACAAAAACGAGCATCAGTTGATTGAAAGAATAGTGGGAAATCGTATTGAAACGAATAAGAGGAGTTAGGAATTGATTCCTTACTCCCTCTTTGAGGCTTCAAAGGTGAGTGACTACAGGCACGAACCGGTACCCCACTATGATTCTTTCAATCATCAAACTGATGCTCCAAGGTTTATCCATCCCATCGAAAGATGGATGAATCTGTCAGATATTCTGTTTTATTTTACCGGAGTTAAAGCAATGAACTGCTCGATGTTATCGGCAACTTGCGCGAGTGCTTTCTTCCAAAATGCGCTGTCCGTCACATCCACGCCCAACACCTTCGCAGTATCTTCCGCAGAAGTCACTGTTGTTGCACGCAATAACTCTTGATATTTCTCAACGAATCCTTCAGGTTGCTCTTGATAGATTGCATATAAGCCTTTAGAGAACAATCCTCCGAATGCGTATGGGAAGTTGTAGAAGCTTAAACCGCTGCTGTAGTAGTGCGGTTTGCAAGCCCACATATATGGATGCATTGCGTCTGGATCTAATCCGTCGCCGTATGCTTCTTTTTGCGCATCCAACATTAATTTGTTTCTAAATCTTTCGAGAACATGAAGCTCTTTTTCACGGTTTTCAAATACTGCTGATTCGAATAAGTAACGTGAGTAGATGTCCACGATGATTTGTGTTGTATCTTGTAATTGTGATTCCAATAACGCTACTTTTTCAGCATCGCTTGCTTCGCTAATCACTGTGTTCATCACGATATTTTCGTTGAATGTTGACGCAGTTTCAGCAACAGGCATTGAGTACTCTTGGTTTAATACACGGTGGTTTTTCGATGTGTAAACCGTGGTACGCATGTCCTAATTCGTGCGCAATCGTTACAACGTCGCTTAATGAACCAGAGAAGTTTGTTAAGATACGTGATTGTTTGATGAATGGTAGGTTGCTACAGAACGCGCCCCCTACTTTTCCTTTACGTGGTAAGAAGTCGATGTAGTTGTTTTCGTAAGCTTCTTTTGTCATTTGCGCTAAATCTTCTGAGAAGCCTTTGAAGTTTTCTAATAAGAATTCTTTAGACTCTTCGATTGTGAAACGACGTGAGCTTTCTCCGATTGGTGCAAATAAGTCGTAGAATGGTAATCCATTTTCATGACCCAAGAGTGCTGCTTTATGTTTTAAGTAAGCACGGAATTGTGGTAAATATTCGCGAATCGCTTCAAGAAGGGCATCCAAAGTTTTACGAGACATACGAGATGCTTCTAATGTTTGCGCGAGTGGTGATTCGAATCCACGTAAGCTTGTTTCTGTTAATACTTGTTGTTTAATATTGTTTAAGGCAAATGCGATTGGTTCTTTGATCGTATCGTACATCTTCAATTCTGTTTCGTACGCTTCTTTACGAACCGCTGCATCCGCATCATACGCCATATTACGAATTTCGCTAAGTGTTACTTTTTCGCCTTTAAATTCGCCTTCAACACCTGAAGTCATCGCTTCGAAAAGTTGTTCCCAACCGTCTCCACCGCTGATAGAGAATTTCGCAATCACATCTTCTAATTCATCTGATAATAGATGTTTGTATTGTTGTCTTCGCTTCTGCAAAGTAGAATTCGTAGTCTTTTAGATTTTCGTCAGCTGTGATATCTGTTTCCACGCTTCCGATAAATTTGTAGACTTTTGTATATGCACTGTTTAACGCAGCATACGCATTTCCGAATAAAGTACGGTATTTATTCGCTGTTTCGTCTGTTGTGTTGGCAGTTAATGTTAAATTAATGTAGTTTCCAAGACGGCTGCTTAATACGCTGAACTCTTCTAACGCCGCGATTGCCGCTTTGATAGACTCTAAGTTGTCTTCGAGCGTTAAACCGTTGAATACCTCTCTAAAGTTTGAAAAACGTTCAAAGTCACGTTGAAACTCTTCACTTTCAAATGAAGGGTATAATTTCTTTTTAATGACCATTCTGTTGACATTTCGTATCCCCCTTATATTGACTATATGTCCTATTCTACCGAATTTCTTTATAAAAATCATAGTATAAGAACCTTTATTCTCTAGGCCACAACGTGTATACTTAAGAGGCAAACACTTTTAAAAAAGGAGTTCTTATGAAAAAGACTTGGAAAGAATTGTTCCCGGATGCTCTTCTTGGAGAAAACTGTCAAGACGCCCTTCCTGTAACGTTGAACGGCGAAGTGATTTATCTCCTAGAATCCAGCTTAACGGAGCGCGAACGATTCCTCATCGAAACCTTAAATACACAACCAACAAAAACTTCAATTCCAACGCATCCTTGGCTTGCGTACTTGGAAGGAAAAGGCGCATTGCCGTCCCCAACCGCGTATATCCAATGCATCCACTTGGCGGTATTTCCAAAGCAAGAAGGTGTCTTCCACGAGAAGGACTGGATGGAGTTTGTTGAGAACTTAACCGTTGGCGCCCTTGCCATCTTCAAAAACTTCCGCCATCACTACACGCTAGTCGTGAATCCGGAAGTCGCAACATCGCTAGCCAGCACGCTCTTTGAAGTGCAATCCGCGATTGAAGATGACTTTGCCGTGGAATTACAACTCTTTATCGGAAACCGCTGGGCAACATCAAGCCGAGTGCCGCTCCTCTATCAAGCAGAAAAAGCGCTCTTCGTGGAATACTTAATGCATTCACACAAGCGCTCAAGTCTAGAGTTTGCGCCGGTCGTTTTATGGGCGATTGCTAACGCTCTGGTTGACATCGCACCGATTGCCGACGAATTGATTCTCTTATTAAGCGAAGACGACGTGAAAGAGTTGATTGAAGCTCTCTGGGACGCTCATGGAAATGTCTCAAAGGCGAGCCAAAAACTTTTCTTACACCGCAATACTTTGCAATACCGCATCGATCGTTTTGCGGAACAAACAGGGCTGAACGTCAAAGGACATGAACGACCTTACGCTCTGCCACCTACTCTTACAAAAAAACAAAGTTACTAAAAAAATAGCCACTTCTATTTAAATAGAAGTGGCTATTCTTTATTATTTTTATGCTTTAACGGCTTCTTTTTTAGGAGCGACTTTTGTTTCTTTAATCGTCACTTTTCCTTTTTGAGAACCGATTGTCACTTTTTGACCGAAGCCAATTTCTCCGCTGAGGAGTGCTTCACTAAGTGGGTCTTCGATTTTTCTTTTGAATCGCGCGACGAATTGGACGTGCCCCGTATTCTGGGTCGAATCCTTCCTGCGCGATTAGGTCGATGACACCTGAAGTGAATTTCAACTCGATATTGAGTTCTGCAAGACGTGTCTTAATATCTTTTGTCATCAATTGAACGATTTGACGTAATTCAGGTTTCGTCAATTTATGGAAGACGATAATTTCATCAATACGGTTCAATAGCTCTGGACGGAACGCATTCTTCAACTCTTCGCGGATGCGTTTTTCCATTGCAGTATGGTCGTGTTGAACGGTTTTCGCACCGAATCCAACTGCTTTTTCATCTCTTAGAGCCGTCGCCCCAAGGTTTGACGTCATGATAAGAATCGTATTTCTGAAGTCGACTTTACGTCCTTTTCGAATCAGTCAGATGTCCGTCGTCTAAAGACTTGCAACAGAATGTTAAATACATCTGGATGAGCTTTTTCGATTTCATCTAACAGAATCACAGAGTAAGGTTTGTTACGGATTTTTCTCTGTTAATTGTCCGCCTTCATCGAATCCAACGTATCCTGGAGGTGAACCGACTAAACGGCTAACCGCGTGTTTCTCCATGTACTCAGACATATCGATACGAACGAGAGCGTCTTGGTCGCCAAACATCGCTTCCGCTAATGTTTTCGCTAACTCTGTCTTACCAACCCCAGTAGGTCCAAGGAATAAGAATGAACCGATTGGGACGTTTTGGATCTTTCAATCCGCTACGAGCACGGCGAATTGAACGAGCTACCGCTGATACGGCCTCTTCTTGTCCGATGACGCGTTGGTGCAATTCTTTTTCAAGATGCACGAGGCGTTCGCTTTCTTTTTTCTCCATTTGTTTCAATGGAATTCCAGTCCATTGCGATACCACTTCTGCGATATCTTCGTCTGTGATAGCTGCGACGAATTCTTTTTTCGCTTCGACTTCTACTTTTTTTGCGTAGTTTTTTTCAAGCTTGTCGCGTTTTGGCTTGTTCTTTCTTGCGTAAACGAGCTGCTTCTTCGAATTTTTGCTCACGAATGGCTTCGTCTTTCTTCACTGCAAGTTCTGCCACTTCTACTTCGAGTTTTTGAAGCGGAGAGTGTTTACCACTGCGGTCAAGACGGGCTTTTGCTGCTGTTTCGTCCATCAAGTCAATCGCTTTATCTGGTAATTTTCGAGACGTAATATATCGAACCGATAATTGAACGGCTGCTTCAATCGCTGCGTCTGTAATTTCCACACGGTGGTGGTCTTCATAACGTTTGCGAAGGCCTTTTAAGATTTCAACCGTATCGTCTGCGCTAGGTTCGTTAACATGAACTGAGGCAAAACGACGTTCTAAGGCTGCATCTTTTTCGATATATTTTTGATATTCATCTAAAGTTGTGGCACCGATGACTTGGATTTCACCACGAGCAAGCGCAGGTTTTAAGATGTTTGAAGCATCGATAGAGCCTTCCGCCCCACCTGCACCGATAAGGGTATGCAACTCATCGATAAAGAGAATCACATCTTGTTCACGGTATACTTCATCCAAGATTTTCTTCATGCGCTCCTCGAACTCACCACGGTATTTTGTTCCCGCAACAACCGCACCCATATCTAACATCATCAAACGTTTTTCGGCGATTTCTTCTGGAACTTCTCCGCTCACCATACGTTGTGCTAAGCCTTCAACAATGGCTGTCTTCCCAACACCTGGTTCCCCAACGAGGACAGGATTATTTTTCGTACGACGGCTGATGATTTGGATAATACGGCGCACTTCGTCTTCACGACCAACAACTGGGTCGATTTTGCCTTCACGTGCTAATTCAGTTAAGTCACGCGCTAAGCTATTTAATGTAGGAGTTCCTTCTTGGGAAGCCTCTTGGCGTGCTTTTCTCTTAGAACCTGCAGCGTTTGAAGGTTGAATTCCGATTTTGCCGTAGATTTCTTTCATCAACTCTTGAGGGTCGATTTGGTTATCACGAAGAATCTTCGTTGCTAATACTTCTTCACGTAATAAGGCTAATAGTAAGTGCTCTGTTCCGACTTGTGGTACTTCGAGGCGTTTGGCTTCATCAGTAGCCGATAGAATCACTTTCTTCGCTCTTGGTGAATATGGCATTAAGTACGGATCCATTTGCTTGCGGTTTGAGCCGTAACCTGTGAGTGACTCGATCTCAGAACGAACGATTTCCGCAGTTAAGCCTGCAGCACGAAGCACATTTCCCGCGATGCCTTCTTGTTCAAGGATTAGTCCTAATAGTAAGTGCTCTGTTCCCACGGCTTGGTGTTTGAACAGGATGGCTTCTCTTGCGGCTAAGACCATCGCACTCTTTGCTTTTGGTGTAAAAATTTCACTCATGCGTTTATTCCTTTCTTCTTTAACGGTATTTCAAATTGTCGATTAATTTCTTCATCATATTACTGCGAACTTCTGCAGCATTCTTCACGTTTGTAGGGAATGTATCCTTCTCCATCATGAGTGACATCATTTGTGCCTCACGTTTCGTGATCAGCTTATTTTCATATAAGTTTTGTAATAAATGATTGCCTTCGCGCTCTGAAAGTTCTTCTGGAACAAGATCTCCTAAAGCATTTAAGACATCCATCTCGTCCACGAGATTTACTTTCATAATGCGGATATAACCACCGCCACCACGTTTACTTTCAACGACATAACCTTGTTGAATCGTAAAGCGGGTATTAATCACGTAATTAATTTGGGAAGGAACACAATTGAATTGGTCTGCAATCTCACTGCGTCTGATTTCAACTGTTTCATTCTTATGCAGTACATTCTTCAAGTAACTTTTCAATCAAATCCGACATATTTTGATTTTGATTTTGCATCCATCTTCCTCCTTTTACCTTGACTATATTTGACTTTAATTATACAAAAGAAACTTTCTTTTGCCAATCATCTTGCATTTTTTGGTAAAAAAAGAAGCTAGACACAATGTCTAGCTTCCTCATTTGTTTACGTATCGGGAATACAGGATTCGAACCTACGACCCCTTGGTCCCAAACCAAGTGCTCTACCAAGCTGAGCTAATTCCCGTAAGTAAAAAATGCACCCAACAGGAGTCGAACCTGTAACCGCTTGATTCGTAGTCAAGTACTCTATCCAATTGAGCTATGGGTGCATTGTATATTTAATTAATGCCGAGGACCGGGGTCGAACCGGTACGGTCATCACTGACCGCAGGATTTTAAGTCCTGTGCGTCTGCCAATTCCGCCACCCCGGCATGGGCCATGGTTTTACATTGGCTAAGCGGAAGACGGGGTTCGAACCCGCGACCCCCACCTTGGCAAGGTGGTGTTCTACCACTGAACTACTTCCGCAATTTGATTTAAATGCCGGCTAAAGGACTTGAACCCTCGACCCTCTGATTACAAATCAGATGCTCTACCAACTGAGCTAAGCCGGCTATGAGTGATACAGGGCTCGAACCTGTGACCCTCTGATTAAAAGTCAGATGCTCTACCAACTGAGCTAATCACTCAACAATGGAGGTTAACGGGATCGAACCGCTGACCCTCTGCTTGTAAGGCAGATGCTCTCCCAGCTGAGCTAAACCTCCATTATATATAAAGCGTGGCAACGTCCTACCCTCGCAGGGAGAAACCCCCAACTACTATCGGCGCTAAGAAGCTTAACTTCTGTGTTCGAGATGGGAACAGGTGTATCCTTCTTGCCATCGTCACCACACTTTATCTTCTGAAAAAACTTTCGTTCTTTCAAAACTGAATCTATATCCAACTCCATCAATCTACCAGCTATACAACTCGTGGTTAAGTCCTCGACCGATTAGTACTAGTCCGCTCCATGCCTCGCGGCACTTCCACTTCTAGCCTATCTACCTGATCGTCTCTCAGGGGTCTTACTCATTTAAAATGATGGGAAATCTCATCTCGAGGGGGGCTTCACGCTTAGATGCTTTCAGCGTTTATCCCGTCCACACATAGCTACCCAGCGATGCTCTTGGCAGAACAACTGGTACACCAGCGGTGTGTCCATCCCGGTCCTCTCGTACTAAGGACAGCTCCTCTCAAATTTCCAACGCCCGCGACGGATAGGGACCGAACTGTCTCACGACGTTCTGAACCCAGCTCGCGTACCGCTTTAATGGGCGAACAGCCCAACCCTTGGGACCGACTTCAGCCCCAGGATGCGATGAGCCGACATCGAGGTGCCAAACCTCCCCGTCGATGTGAACTCTTGGGGGAGATAAGCCTGTTATCCCCAGGGTAGCTTTTATCCGTTGAGCGATGGCCCTTCCATACGGTACCACCGGATCACTAAGCCCGACTTTCGTCCCTGCTCGACTTGTTGGTCTCGCAGTCAAGCTCCCTTCTGCCTTTACACTCTACGAATGATTTCCAACCATTCTGAGGGAACCTTTGGGCGCCTCCGTTACATTTTAGGAGGCGACCGCCCCAGTCAAACTGCCCGTCTGACACTGTCTCCCACCCCGGTTAGGGGTGCGGGTTAAGTGGTCATGTCACAAGGGTAGTATCCCACGTTGCCTCCTCCGAAACTGGCGTCCCGGATTCTTCAGCTCCTACCTATCCTGTACATGTGACACAAACACTCAATATCAAACTACAGTAAAGCTCCATGGGGTCTTTCCGTCCTGTCGCGGGTAACCTGCATCTTCACAGGTACTATAATTTCACCGAGTCTCTCGTTGAGACAGTGCCCAGATCGTTACGCCTTTTCGTGCGGGTCGGAACTTACCCGACAAGGAATTTCGCTACCTTAGGACCGTTATAGTTACGGCCGCCGTTTACTGGGGCTTCAATTCAAAGCTTCGCTTGCGCTAACCTCTCCTCTTAACCTTCCAGCACCGGGCAGGCGTCAGCCCCTATACGTCATCTTTCGATTTTGCAGAGACCTGTGTTTTTGATAAACAGTCGCCTGGGCCTATTCACTGCGGCTGGTATTGCTACCAGCACCCCTTCTCCCGAAGTTACGGGGTCATTTTGCCGAGTTCCTTAACGAGAGTTCGCTCGCTCACCTTAGGATTCTCTCCTCAACTACCTGTGTCGGTTTGCGGTACGGGTCCTATAAATCTTGCTAGAAGCTTTTCTCGGCAGTGTGACGTCAGAAACTTCGGTACTAAACTTCCCTCCCCGTCACAGCTTGTCGCATCTGTGATAAGCATTTGACTCATCAGCCGACTCACTGCTTGGGCGTACACTTCCAGTCGTACGCTTTTCTTAGCCTCCTGCGTCCCTCCATTGCTCAAACGATTTATAGAAGTACAGGAATATCAACCTGTTGTCCATCGACTACGCCTATCGGCCTCGCCTTAGGGTCCCGACTAACCCTGGGAGGACGAGCCTTCCCCAGGAAACCTTAGTTATTCGGTGGACGGGATTCTCACCCGTCTTTCGCTACTCATACCGGCATTCTCACTTCTAAGCGCTCCACATGTCCTTACGGTCATGCTTCACCGCCCTTAGAACGCTCTCCTACCACTGGACCATAGGTCCAATCCACAGCTTCGGTAATCTGTTTAGCCCCGTTACATTTTCGGCGCAGGGTCACTCGACTAGTGAGCTATTACGCACTCTTTGAATGATGGCTGCTTCTAAGCCAACATCCTAGTTGTCTGTGCAACCCCACATCCTTTTCCACTTAACAGATATTTTGGGACCTTAGCTGGTGGTCTGGGCTGTTTCCCTTTCGACTACGGATCTTATCACTCGCAGTCTGACTCCCGGATATAAATACATGGCATTCGGAGTTTATCTGAATTCGGTAACCCGAGATGGGCCCCTAGTCCAAACAGTGCTCTACCTCCACGATTCTTGATTCCGAGGCTAGCCCTAAAGCTATTTCGGAGAGAACCAGCTATCTCCAAGTTCGATTGGAATTTCTCCGCTACCCACACCTCATCCAAGCACTTTTCAACGTGCCCTGGTTCGAGTCCTCCAGTGCGTTTTACCGCACCTTCAACCTGGACATGGGTAGATCACTTGGTTTCGGGTCTACGTCCACATACTACATGCGCCCTATTCAGACTCGCTTTCGCTACGGCTCCGACTCTTCATCTTAACCTCGCATGTAAACGTAACTCGCCGGTTCATTCTACAAAAGGCACGCCATCACCCATTAACGGGCTCTGACTACTTGTAAGCACACGGTTTCAGGTACTCTTTCACTCCCCTCCCGGGGTTCTTTTCACCTTTCCCTCACGGTACTGGTTCACTATCGGTCACTAGGTAGTATTTAGCCTTGCCAGATGGTCCTGGCGGATTCCGACGGGATTCCTCGTGTCCCGCCGTACTCAGGATGCTAGTAGAGTTCATCAAGATGTCGCGTACAGGATTGTCACCTTCTTTGATGGGCCTTTCCAGACCACTTCTGCTATCTTGATTTCTTCTCACGTTCTAGTCCTACAACCCCAACAAAGCAAGCTCGTTGGTTTGGGCTCCTCCCGTTTCGCTCGCCGCTACTCAGGGAATCGATTTTTTTCTTTCTCTTCCTGCAGGTAATGAGATGTTTCAGTTCCCTGCGTGTACCTCCCTAATGAGCTATGTATTCACTCATTGGTAACACCCTATGAAAGGTGTTGGGTTCCCCCATTCGGAAATCTTTGGATCTTAGCTTACTTACAGCTCCCCAAAGCATATCGGTGTTAGTTCCGTCCTTCTTCGGCTCCTAGTACCAAGGCATCCACCGTGCGCCCTTATTCACTTAACCGTTGGTTAAATGTCGCATAGCGTTGCGTTTTGTTAAAAAAACTCTTTTTCGTTAGATGTTACTCTAACTCTCGGTAAATTAATTGGTTATTTGTTGTGATATAGTATTCAGTTTTCAAAGAACAAAATTCTCTGCTATTTCTAGCAGATATGGAGACTAGCGGGATCGAACCGCTGACCTCCTGCGTGCAAAGCAGGCGCTCTCCCAGCTGAGCTAAGCCCCCTAAATTCAAACTAATGGGCCTAAATGGACTCGAACCATCGACCTCACGCTTATCAGGCGTGCGCTCTAACCAGCTGAGCTATAGGCCCTTGTTCGCATTTAGAACTTTTGTTTTGAGAAGTTTAACCTCTCAAAACTAAACAAAGAAGTCTAGACCCTGTAGGGTTCCGTATTACCTTCAATACCTTGCGGCACTGAGGTTTATCCTTAGAAAGGAGGTGATCCAGCCGCACCTTCCGATACGGCTACCTTGTTACGACTTCACCCCAATCATCTATCCCACCTTAGGCGGCTGGCTCCAAAAGGTTACCTCACCGACTTTGGGTGTTACAAACTCTCGTGGTGTGACGGGCGGTGTGTACAAGACCCGGGAACGTATTCACCGCGGCGTGCTGATCCGCGATTACTAGCGATTCCGGCTTCATGTAGGCGAGTTGCAGCCTACAATCCGAACTGAGAATGGCTTTAAGAGATTCGCTTACCCTCGCGAGTTCGCTGCTCGTTGTACCATCCATTGTAGCACGTGTGTAGCCCAAGTCATAAGGGGCATGATGATTTGACGTCATCCCCACCTTCCTCCGGTTTGTCACCGGCAGTCTCACTAGAGTGCCCAACTCAATGCTGGCAACTAGTAATAAGGGTTGCGCTCGTTGCGGGACTTAACCCAACATCTCACGACACGAGCTGACGACAACCATGCACCACCTGTCACTTTGTCCCCGAAGGAAAGCTCTATCTCTAGAGTGGTCAAAGGATGTCAAGACTTGGTAAGGTTCTTCGCGTTGCTTCGAATTAAACCACATGCTCCACCGCTTGTGCGGGTCCCCGTCAATTCCTTTGAGTTTCAACCTTGCGGTCGTACTCCCCAGGCGGAGTGCTTAATGCGTTAACTGCAGCACTGAAGGGCGGAAACCCTCCAACACTTAGCACTCATCGTTTACGGCGTGGACTACCAGGGTATCTAATCCTGTTTGCTACCCACGCTTTCGAGCCTCAGCGTCAGTTACAGACCAGAGAGTCGCCTTCGCCACTGGTGTTCCTCCATATATCTACGCATTTCACCGCTACACATGGAATTCCACTCTCCTCTTCTGCACTCAAGTTCCCCAGTTTCCAATGACCCTCCCCGGTTGAGCCGGGGGCTTTCACATCAGACTTAAGGAACCGCCTGCGCTCGCTTTACGCCCAATAAATCCGGACAACGCTTGCCACCTACGTATTACCGCGGCTGCTGGCACGTAGTTAGCCGTGGCTTTCTGGTTAGATACCGTCAAGGCGCTAACAGTTACTCTAGCACTTGTTCTTCTCTAACAACAGAGTTTTTACGATCCGAAAAACCTTCTTCACTCACGCGGCGTTGCTCCGTCAGACTTGCGTCCATTGCGGAAGATTCCCTACTGCTGCCTCCCGTAGGAGTTTGGGCCGTGTCTCAGTCCCAATGTGGCCGATCACCCTCTCAGGTCGGCTATGCATCACGGCCTTGGTGAGCCGTTACCTCACCAACTAGCTAATGCACCGCGGGTCCATCCATCAGCAGAAGCTTGCGCCTCTTTTCCTCTTCAAACCATGCGGTTCGAAGACCTATGCGGTTTTAGCATCCGTTTCCGAATGTTATCCCCCTCTGATGGGCAGGTTACCCACGTGTTACTCACCCGTTCGCCACTAGATTGACCAGTGCAAGCACCGGTCGCTCTCGTTCGACTTGCATGTATTAGGCACGCCGCCAGCGTTCGTCCTGAGCCAGGATCAAACTCTCATGAAAAATTTGAATTTTCATGAGCTTTGAAAAGCTCATTTTAATTACTGACTTATTGTATCTCTTTAAGAGATAAGAAATTGTTGTTTCTTCATCACTAAGATGAAGTCCCTACACATTTGGTTCGTCTTCTTTGTTCAGTTTTCAAAGGTCAATCGTTGTTTTGCAACAACTTCTATATCCTATCATAGGACATTTTTACTGTCAACAGATTTCATGTAACTTTTTTTCAAAGTTTTTTTGAAACTGTTTTATAAGCGAACATTCGCTCAACAGTGATATTAATTTATCATAACTGATTATCAATTTCAACCGATATGATTCAATTTTTTAAAAAAACTTTTTTTCAATTTCTTAAAAACCGTAATCAAGTCGGATTTCTTCTATATAAATTCATCTCGATATCTTTACAATTTCAGGGAACGCTCGTATAATTATTGATGTAAGACGCCGAAATAGCTCAGTTGGCAGAGCAACGCACTCGTAACGCGTAGGTCGCAGGTTCGACCCCTGTTTTTCGGCATACTAAGAATCTTTTTCTTCTTTCTTATATTTATGTAGAAAAAAACGGTTGAGTATTACTCAACCGTTTTTTTCTTGGACTAATTCAATAATTTTTTTAATACAACGTTGCTGGCTTTTTTTGCATGCTTTCGAGAGTTACGAATTCGTATTGCCCATGAAGGTTTTCTGCTCCGGTAAATAAGTTTGGAGTTGGAATTCCTTTATAGGTAATAATACATCCATCTGTTCCTCCACGGAATGGTTGAATGTCTGGCGTGATGCCACATTCTTTATAAGCCTCAATCGCTACTTCAACCGAAGTCATATCGTCTTTTAAGATTTCATACATATTATAGTATTCATCGTAAATCGTGCATTCGATACGAGGCACATCATACGTTGCATTTTGCGCATCGACGATTTGTTGGAACAGCGCTTTTTCGCTCTTCGAATCTCTCCATTGAGTGATCACGAATAATATATTCCAAATCAACCTTACCGATGTCGCCTGATTGTTTCGATAACATAAAGTAGCCTTCGTACCCACTCGTACGTTCTGGCACTTCATCTTCTGGCATACGTGCAAATAGTTTTGCTGCTTCTGCCAAAGCATTCACCATGACATCTTTGGCTTGCCCTGGGTGAACACTGGTTCCATGAATCGTTACCACCGCGCGAGCCGCATTGAACGTTTCATATTCTAACTTTCCTACCACTCCACTATCTAAAGTGTAGGCAAATTTTGCAGGCATACGCTGTGCTTTGAAACGGTGTGCGCCTTTTCCGATTTCTTCGTCCGGACCAAACGCTAACCAAATATCGCCATGCGGAATCTCTGGATGCGCCATTAAGTACAAGCACGCTTCTAATATAGAAACAAGTCCTGCCTTATCGTCGGCACCAAGTAATGTTGTTCCGTCTGTCGTAATTAACGTTTCGCCGATGTAGTTCTTCAAACTTGGAAACTCGCTGACGGTCATTACCAAATTTTCCTCGGCATGGAGGACCACATCTTCCCCATTATAATTCTCGTGAATTTGTGGATCGATGTTTTCCGCATTGAAATCTGCTGTATCGACGTGGGCGATAAAACCAATCGCAGGCGCCGCGCTTCCTTCTTCCAAGTTACTTGGGAGGAGCGCCACTAAGTAGCTATCCTCTGGATCGAGTTCTACTTTTGTAAAGCCGTACTCCACTAACTCGTCACGAAGCATTTCTAAAAATTCCCATTGACTTTTTGTCGTAGGAATCGTTGTTGATTTTAAATCACTACGCGTATTGATTTTCGCATATCGAATAAATCGTTCTAACATTGTAGGATACATGTTAATAAGAGTCATCTTCTTTCACTTGGTGGAACTCTAAGTCTGCAATTGTTTCACGACCGAACATTTCAATCGCCACTTTAATTTTTTGTTTTTCGTGATCAAGTTCTACTACTTTACCGCTCATATCATTGAAGGCACCTTCTGTAATGATTACATAGTCTCCAACAGATACGTGTAAATCAACTGGAGCATGAACTTTTTCACCGATACGTCCTAAGATAGCTTCTACTTCTTCTGGTAATAATGGAGATGGTTTTGAACCAGCACCGTGTGAACCAACGAATCCAGTTACGCCTGGAGTGTTACGAACAACATACCACGCTTGGTCTGACATGACCATTTCAACTAATACATAACCAGGGAAAGTTTTTTCAACAGTTGTTTTTGTTTTACCGTCTTTTACTTCTACTTCCTCTTCTTCAGGTGAAATCACGCGGAAGATGTTTTCTTCCATACCCATACTTTGGATACGTGATAATAAGTTTGATTTTACTTTGTTCTCATAACCTGAATAAGTGTGCAATACATACCATTCTTTTTCCATTGATACTCCTCCTTGAGTGTTGACAACATTTTTCCATACAAAAAAACCTTCATAATCGAAGGTTTTTTCAACTGCTCTTAGTATATCACTAATCACTTTAAAGTACTATTATTTTAAAAGGAATGTAATGAGTTGATGCACTCCATAGTCCACTACTGCAAAGAAGCATAATGCAGCAAGTACTGTCATAATTACTGTAATTGTATATTTGTTTACTTCTTTACCTGTTGGCCAAGTAACTTTTTTCATCTCTTTAATTACACTTGATAAAAAACGCATTTCGAATCTCCTCTTCCTTTTATTTTGTTTCGCGATGTAGTGTTTGTTTGTTGCAATACTTGCAGAATTTTTTGATTTCAAGACGTTCTACTCGTCGGTTTTGTCCAAGCGTAATCGTGTAGTTTCTTGAACCACATACGCTACAAGCTAACGCCGCTTTTTTCTGAGCCATATTTTTCACTACTTTCTATAAATCCATATCTATTTCATCATAAGGAAATGAACCCGCTTTGTCAAGTACACACACTAAGTCTAAATAAGACTCCTCCCCTCCTTACACAACACTCTAATATCTTCAGTCTTATAGATTCAATTGCATTCATCATAAAAAAACAATATTTCTACTATTTATTAAAGAAAAAAAGAGCGCACCTTGTGAGTGCACTCTCCGTTTATTTTTTAGAATAGTTTCAAGTATTGGTCTAATTCCCATTGTGAAACTTGACTACGGTAAGCAGCCCATTCGAAACGTTTGGCTTCGATGAAGTTGTCTAGGATATGACTTCCTAAAGCTGACTGAACGGTTTCGTCTTGTTTCAAGTATTCAATCGCTTCGTTTAATGTTCCTGGTAAATCATCAATTCCAGCTTCTTTACGTTCGCGAGCAGACATCGCATAGATGTTGCGGTCGACAGCTTCAGGAACTTCCATTTTTTCTTTAACCCCTTCAAGACCAGCTGTTAAAATTGCAGCCATCGCTAAATATGGGTTCGCAGATGGATCCACACTACGTAATTCGATACGCGTTGAAATTCCACGAGATTCTGGAATACGAATCAACGGTGAACGGTTACGTGCAGACCAAGCAATATATACAGGCGCTTCGTATCCTGGAACTAAACGTTTATATGAGTTTACCGTTGGGTTACATACGGCCGTTAAAGCTTTCGCATGTATCATGACCCCAGCGATGAAGTGGCGGCAAGTATCGCTTAGACGTTGGTCGCCATTTTCGTCGAAGAACGCATTGTTACCGTCTTCATCAAATAAGGATAAGTTGAAATGCATTCCGCTACCAGCAATTCCAAATACTGGTTTTGGCATAAATGTCGCATGTAATCCATGTTTACGCGCAATGGTTTTTACAACAAGTTTGAATGTTTGGATGTTATCGCAAGCCGCTACCGCATCTGAGTATTTCCAGTCGATTTCGTGTTGCCCTGGAGCTACTTCGTGGTGACTTGCTTCAATATCGAAGCCAATTTTTTCTAGTTCAAGAACGATTTCACGACGGCATTCTTCCCCAAGGTCGATTGGCGCTAAGTCGAAGTAACTACCTTGGTCGTTTCCTTCAAGCGTTGGTTCGCCGTTTTCGTCCAATTTGAATAAGAAGAACTCTGGCTCTGGTCCTAAGTTGAAGTTTGAGAAACCTAATTCTTTCATTTCGTTTAACACACGTTTTAAGTTTGAACGAGGGTCTCCCGCAAATGGCGTTCCGTCTGGTTTGTATACATCACAGATTAAACGTGCGATTGTACCGTGTTTGCTGCTCCATGGGAAAACCACCCAAGTTGAAAGGTCTGGATATAAGTACATATCACTTTCTTCGATACGAACGAATCCTTCAATTGAAGAACCGTCAAACATCATTTTGTTGGCCAATACTTTATCTAATTGAGTAATTGGCACTTCCACATTTTTAATCGTTCCTAGAATATCCGTGAAGATTAATCGTAAGTAACGAACATCTTTCTCTTCTACCTGTCTTCTAATCTCTTCATGTGTAATCATTGGCTTCCTCCTATAAGTTCCATTTCTCGCCGCCAGACAAACGGCTAATATGCATAATCTCGTCATAGAAAATTCTGCGGACATCCTCATCCGTCAGCGCATCTTTAATGCTTTCTGTCGTAACAGGATTATTGTTTTTATTGAAAATCTTCTGAATGGCCATAATGGTTAATCCATCGGCCAAATAATCTTTAATTTCCAATAAGCAATCGACATCATTCAAAGAATACATACGTCGGTTCGTCTCAGAACGTTCTGGGATAACCAAGCGCTGTTCTTCATAATAGCGAATTTGTCGTGCTGATAAATCGGTCAGTTTCATGACTGTTCCGATTGGAAAGACGGCTAGTGAACGTCGTAATTCCTTTTCACCCATCTGCCTTCCTCCTTTATAGAGTTATTGTAAATAATGGTTTTATCTTTTGTCAAAAATGCCCTTACCTCTTATGTTAGATAATATAACATGAAAACGGGGTGTTGTCTCAGTTAAGCTTTCGATAGCTGAGATAATACCCCGTCTTATGGTTTTATGTGCTGTAGTTTTTGTTATTTTTTTGAGAACTTTTGTTCCATATTGGACTCCTGATTGTCGTCTATCGTTTGAACCAGATCATCGCCTTCTTATTTTGGTGGAACCACCCCTTTCACGGTTCCTTAGAATTCTTATCGGCCTTATCTACCTCCTGGTCTACCGCCTTGGCCAGGTTGTCCTCCTGGTCCTCCTTGCCCAGGTTGTCCGCCACCAGGGCCACCTTGTCCAGGTCTACCACCAGTATTAGCTGCTTGCTTAGAAGCGGTTGCTGTAATTGAGTTTGAACCGACTTTAATCGTATATTTTTCACCGTCTTTAATCTCCGGACTACTAATTAATACCGTCGAGAATGCCTTAGAAGCTTTTTAGACTTGCGACTGTTTTACCAGAAGAGTCAACCACTTCAACGGTTGTTCCAGCCGTTCCTTGAACACTTGCCATTAGGAAAGCTTGGTTTGAGTCGCTACCAAATCCCATTGTCATTTCTCCATTATCGACAAAGAGGACTGTACCACCGTTTAATTTTCCATTGTCGTCATAGTCAAGAGCTGCGTTTGCGCCACTTGTTGGACCATTGACAACGACTGTTCCGCCGTTAATTTCAATAGATCCATTCGCATCCAATCCATCCCCTTCAGCATCAACGGTTAATGTTCCTCCGTCGATGACAATCTTCACTTCGCCTGCTTGATTTAAGTTTTTTTCACATTTGCGGCTTCGACTTTTACGGTCTTCGTTTGTTGTCCTGGGCCTTGTCCTTCAGACGATTCTAGCGTCCAGTCTTTTGCATTCAATCCATCATCAGAGGATTTCACTGTGACAGTTCCACCGACTTGATGAATCAATCGAGCCTCAAGACCTTCTTCACTCTTTTGTACATCGATAGTTGCACCTTCGTCGATGAGCATTGTATTCGAAGCGTTGATACCATCATCTCCTGCATTTACAGTGATGTTCGTATTGGTTAAGTAAATATTTCCTAACAATACATCATCTTCATTGTCTGAGTGAATACCATCTTCATCGGCTGATAAGTTCAATGTCGCGCCCGACACGTTCACGAAGTCGTTGGCTGCTACACCGTGTTTTTTCGCAGTTGTTGTAACTGTCGCGTCCACGATACGAATGCCGTCTTTTGACTTAATCGCATTGCTTGCTGCACCTGTTACCGTTAATGACCCTTTTCCGTTAATCGTCAAGTCGCTATCGGAGTAAATCGCTCCTTTAACCGTTGATGTTGATTCATCGGCCACTTCATTTTTCGTTCCATCGGCTATTGTTAAAATTACTTTTTTCGCCGAATCGACTAGTAATGGAGCTTCCGTATTCTTCAAAGTCGCATTTTTGAAGACAATTTGTACTTCATCTTCCTTGCCTGCTGCAACTTTCAATTGAACTTTTGAAGCCGTTCCCTCGACGATATACGTTCCAGCCTTTGTAATTTCTACCGTACTTCCATTGACCGTTACGCCATCCCCTGACACAGTAGCCGTCGTTCCTTGTAGCGAAATTTTTGAAGCCTTACTTTCGTCGTAAGTCGCTGTTAGGTCGGATGCTTCAAAAATAAGTGGAAGTTCCTGTTGCTGCTGTTGAATTCGTTGATGTCTTTGTTGTTTGAGTGTTTGCATCGGCTTGGCTTAATACACTTTGCGATCCGCAAGCGGCCAAACCTAGAGAAATCATTAATGTTGTTGTTAATAACCATTGTCTTTTTCTTTTTCCATCTCATTCTCCTCGATTCCTTTTCTTGATGGTTTTAGTATACGAAGTGAACTTAAAATGAACTTAAAATAAAAACAACCCATGGATAATTTATCCATGAGTCATTTCGTTATTTCTTTTGTTCTGTGTATCCGTGTTGTAGCACAGCTTCTTTACTCTTAGAGAATGATACCTTATCTCCATCTTCTGTTAAGAAGCCCCTTTGAATAAGGCTTTTAAAGAATACACTGTTGCTTTCTTTAATTTTCGACAACTGAAATTTCGTTAAGTCGACTTCCACCAAAAAGATGTCTTTGCCATCTTTTTTTCTGTAATCGAAGTCTCAACTCCATCAATCCCCTTAATCTCGTTAAAGAGTTCTTCGTTTTCCTTACGAGCTATAGTGAATTCAGAAGACTGATTCAATTCGGTTTTAATCTTTGTCACGGTATCTTTATTTTTATCATACGTATACGTCACAAAAAATTCTGCGTTATCTAATTTTTGAACGAGAGTCGCAGTTTCTTGAGAACTACAACCTACTAAAATAAGAATCAAACCTACCCCCATCAAAATTGAAAGTAATTTTTTTCATGCAAGTCTCCTCCTTTTTGATTTCATTATATGTAGCAAAAAAATGATTGTCAACGCGAATAAGAGTCACTCATAATTAATAGTTTAATTCAAAAAGACTTGAACAAATCACTGTTCAAGCCTTTTCATGTCATTATTTCGTTTGTTCTGTCATTCCGCGTTTTAGTGCAACTTCTTTACTCTTAGAGAATGATGCGTGATCTCCGTCTTCTGTTAAGAAACCACTTTGAACAAGCCCTGTAAAGAAGTAGTTGTTACTTTCTTTAAGTTTTGAAAACTTATATTTCGTTAAGTCGATTTCAGCTGATGAGATAAGTTTGCCATCTTTTTTTCTGTCAGTGAAGTCACAACTCCATCAATTCCTTTAATCTCTTCAAAGAGTTTTTTTCGTTATCCTTACGAGCCTCAGTGTGTTCAGTAGATTCATTCGTTTCGATCTTAATCTTTGTCACGGTATCAGTCTTTTTTTATCATACGTATAAACTAAAGTTACTTCCGTATCGCCTGATTTTTTTGAGTGAAAGTCGCAGTTTCTTGCGAACTACAACCTACTAATAGAAATAGGAAGCTAATCCCTAAAATGATTTGAAAGAATTTTTTTCATTGATTTTTCTCGCTTATTGAGCTTTCTTTTGGAATAATTTTTGGTAGTAGAAGTACACAGTTGCTGCTGATGCTGCAAATGCTACTAAGTAGAAGAAGATTGCAATTTTTGATCCTGTTTGTAATCCATCTACGAAGGATTGTGCGTTACGGCTCGCTGCTAACGGGTTTGCAAATGCTTCAGAAATAAGTGCACTTACTGCTGAATTTGATTTTCCACTAAAGAAATCAGATAATTTTCCAAGAGCGTCTAAGAATCCGCCACCTAAAATGTTTCCTAAGAAGACAGATACTACCATTGCTAATGAAGCCACATTCACGTTAGTCCATAAGTTTTTTTGCTTGCTTTATGAGCTTGGAATAAGAAGTATCCAGTAAATACAGCACCTACTAAGGCAAAGAAGAATGATAAACCAAAGTATAAGCTTAAGTTCTTCACTTTATTAGAAAGGTCCATATATGCAGCTTGTAAACTTGTCGTATTCACTCCGCCGTTTGAACCAAACGCAAATCCTAGTCCATTTAATAACACTAACAGTGTGAAGAGCGCAAGAGCGATAGATACCCCGAAGAAGATTTTTTCGAATAAATTATTTTTATTATAGCTTTCAACTTTATCAACAGCTTTTTCTGTTGCTTCATTAATTTTTGCTTTATTTTCTTCAGTGAATACTTTGCTTGCTACTTCTTCAACTTTTTCTTTAGCAGCGCCAGCAACTTCTTTTGCACGTTCGCCAGCTTCTTCAGCATGTTCTTTTACGTTTTCAACAACTTCTTTAAAGTCGCCGTCTGCTTCAGGAGCTTTTTCTTCTTTTACATCTTCAACAACTGTTTCTGCAGCTTCTTTCACTTCTCCAGCTGTTTTTTCTGCTGCTTCAACTACTTCGTCTTTTACTTCTGTAGCTTTTTCAGCAACTGATTCCATATTTTTGTTCTCGTTTTGATCCATGTGAGCACCTCTTTATTAAAATTTTATTTCTTTAGCCATTTTATCACAATCATCCGCTTTCTTCTAGTTTTCAAGTATTGTAAACCTTGCCCTGCCCGATATCCTCCCACACTTCTCCTCACAAAAAAAGAGCTAGACTGTCGCCTAGCTCCTGTAAGTTAAGTTTTATTTTAGGACCGTACCATCCGCTAATGTGATTGTATATCCGTTAAAGTTGATTGTACCTTTGTTTTCTAATGATGTAATTGTGACATTTCCTGTCAACGTCCATGTCGCCCCCTCTTCTACTGTGATTACTGCGTTATTGTCCACGGCAGTTCCTCCTTCAGCATTTTCTACGATATTGATGGTACCTGTGAAGTTTGTTCCTTTGCCCATTGTGAAGTTCAATGTAGATACGGTATCCACCTCAATCGTTCCAGTTAATGTTTGGTTCGTCGTTGTTAAATCAACTTGACCACCATTGGCACCGGCTGTACCCCAGCCACGTGTCGCATCATTTCCTAAGATGGCTAATAATCTGCCAGATGAATCTTGATTTGTAATCGTTACGTCTTCTAAAGTGATGACGCTGTGTGTATTCGTTACGTAGATTTGGTCTCCGTTACGTCCTATTAAAGTGCCGCCTTTCATTGTGAAAGTAGAGGTTCCACTTTCGGCATCGCCTGACATTGATTGATAAATCATCACGTTGTGTACGTTGTTGTCTGAAGAGCTACCTTCTGTTGAACTCATATTCCCTGTTACGTTTGTATTTTCCAACGTGATAGAGTTTTGACCCTCGATAACAAGTGCCTCTGAGTTTTCAGCGTTCAATGTTGCATTTTTAACAGTGATATTCGCTGTAGAGTATACAGCTGGTGAGTTGTATCCTGTTGAAGTGTACGTTCCTTTGTCTACGACTACCGTACCACCACCACGGTCTGTACGAATCGCTGCTGATGAATTTCCTGCGGTGTTTACCGTCAAGTTTGTTGCGTTCATCATACCGCCACCAGTGGTTTGGATACCACCTGAGTTATCTTTTGTTGTTGTGATTGTTGTGTCTGATACATTGACGGTCGTTCCTGAGCCGTAACTGAACACCCCATTCCCGTTTTGTGCAGTTGTATTGACGGTTGAGTTTGTAATTGTTACGGTTGCGCCATCGGTTGCTAAGAATCCTGCGTTCATTCCGTAGAAGTCTCCATTTTTCTGTGTTCGATGTTGCTCCGGCTGTTTTTGTTAACCGTTACGCCGTCTAATGTGACTGTTGCTCCTGTTACACGGAGTGCATTTTCGTCATCTCCAGTAGATTCATACGTTTCTCCTGTTACGGTTGCATCTGTTGTTAAATTCGTTGCTGCCTCACCTTGTGTCACTTGGTCGCTCCCGCCAAACCCTTCTCCTCCAGGTTTAGCTGGGGGACTCTGTTGAGCTTGGACTTGAGAAGTCGCCTCAGCTTGTGTTTGTGTTTGTGTGTTTTTGGCATGCAACTAAAGTCGTTGCAATAGTAATCGTGGATAATAGAACAATCATTCTGTTTCTTTTCATCTTGGTCCCCCTCGCTTCCTATCAACTATTTGTTGATGGTTTTATCATAACGAGCTTACTTAAAATGAACTTAAAACAAAAAATTTTTTCGAAAAAATTTTTTCAAACAGAAAATTATCATATATGATAATTTGTAGTGCACCCCAAAAGTTAGACAGAAAATCTAACTTTTGGGGTGCTTTTTTATGAAATTAACTTATGAGGATAAAGTTCAAATTTATGAACTCAGAAAACAAGGAGTTAGCTACGCACGACTTGCAGATACGTTCGGTATAAATGCGAGAAATCTTGTCTATATGATTAAATTGATTGATCGTTATGGTTTAGAGATAGTAAAAAGAGGGAAGAAAATTTATTATCCTCCAGAAATAAAACAAGAAATGATTGATAAAGTCTTACATGAAGGTTTGAGTATAGAAAAAGTTTCTCTTGAATACGGTCTTCCAGGTTGTGCGATGCTTTATAACTGGCTCGCACAATACAAGAAAAATAAGTATACTATTGTTGAGAAAACAAGAGGGAGACTACTTAAGATGGGCCGTAAACCAAAGAAAAAATCAGAAGAGATGACAGAACTAGAACGCCTTCAGGCTGAAAATGAGTATTTAAGAGCGGAGAATGCCATTCTAAAAAAGTTGAGAGAACTCCGCTTGAAGGAGGAAAAAGAGAAAGAAGAAAGACACAGATTGTCAGAGAATTAGTGCCAGAGTTTCCTTTAGATATTCTTCTAAAGATTATTAAACTTGCCCGTTCAACTTACTACTATCACTTAAAGCAGCTAAACCTAGAAGATAAGAATCAGGCTGTAAAAAACGAAATAGAAACTATTTATAACGAGCATAAAGGAAATTATGGCTATCGTCGTATTACTCTTGAACTTAGAAACCGTGGTTTCATCGTAAACCATAAAAAGGTACAACGCCTGATGAAAATGTTAGGTTTAAAGGCTCGTATTCGCAGAAAACGTAAGTACTCTTCTTATCATGGAACCGTTGGAAAGAGAGTTGGAAACATTATTCAACGCCAATTTGAAGCTGAAAAAAACCGATGGAAAAGTGCTATACAGACATTACGGAATTTTTCTATCCCAACAAGTAACCAAAAAAACTATATTTATCACCAATTTTAGATGGTTATAACAGCGAAATTATAGCTTATTCCCTTTCGTCTTCACCAAATTTAGACCAATTAAAAAGATATGTTAAAAACAAGCTTTTTAGAGATGAACAATATGAGAGTACTATTCTCCACAGTGATCAGGGGATGGCAATACCAGCATGAGTTTTATCATAGTTTTTTTAGAAGATAAGGGCATTCAGCCATCTATGTCCCGCAAGGGTAATAGTACTGACAATGGCATGATGGAATCGTTCTTTGGCATTCTTAAATCAGAGATGTTTTATGGCTATGAGCAGACATTTAAGTCTATAAAGGAACTTGAGAGGGCAATCGTCGACTATATTGATTATTACAATAACAAACGAATCAAAGTAAAATTAAAAGGACTTAGTCCTGTGCAATACAGAACTAAATCCTTTGCTTAAATTAATTGTCTAACTTTTTGGGGTCAGTACAAATTACCATATATGATAATTTCGCACGAAAAAAAGACGCTGGAATGATATTCCAACGTCTCTTTTTAATTTTTATTGACAGTTATCCGTTTATTTCTTTTCAATATCAACGAATTCAAAGATCTTCTCAGCAAAAAAACCGTTAAGTCCTCTTTGTTAAATTTTCCAAAATCGAAAAATGGTGATATATACCAAATAGTTACCATTTGATTATCGTCAGTAAATACATCTACGGTAATACTAGAATATTTTCGCACTTTATCAAACGCATCCGTATGCACAAAATATCTATAACCTTTATAATTTCCTTCTAGAAGATTTAGTTTTTCATACCCTAACCACTGTAAGTAGGTTTGACCATCTTTTCTGATTTGGTATTCTATATTAATATCGAGTTGATCACTCACTTTATGATTTTCATCGAAAACATGTTTCGTGCTAATCTCGTATACATCTGATTTAAGAATTTGTTCAGTAGTTGTTGTTTTACTTTTATCTTCAATAATATCAGTTGGCGTGAATGTATTTATCCGAAGATAGCCATCTCCAACATCAATTTTACCGTCAAAATATACATGCAACAAATAATTAGTAGGTACTTTTGTCTTAACGATAAAGTCTGTTATTCTTTTCTCGTCCTCCAGTTCATTAATAGCACCACTCATATTAATAGTTTCATACTCTTTTTGATTAAACAAAGGAAATAGTTTTGCATCATTTAGCAGTTCTTTTACTTTCCCTGTTAAGATTGGCAATCCATATTCATCAAGCCCATTCTCAGACTGCGTTGTCTCTGATGAATCTTTCTTTTCTGAAGATTCCTTTGATTTTTGCTCAGCTACTTCTGCTTTTGTTGTATTCTCTGTTGATTCTGTTGATTTTGGTTTTGAACATCCCACCAACAAGAATACCGATAATACTGCCATCAATATTTTTTTCATCTGTCATTCCCCTTTATTTTGTATTTCTACCATCCTATATAAAACTTTTTTTATTTAACATTATTATACCATAAAGAAAAATATAATGAAATCCACAAAAAAAGTTCTTATGTTCACCATTATAGCGAAAAGACATAAGAACTTTTTTCATTTATTTTGTTGCAATCACAAAACGAATTTGTGTTTCACTAGGTAACTCTGCTGTCAACTGTACATCGTTAGTCTCGGCAATCTTCTGTGCGATGGAAAGCCCTAGTCCGCTACCACCTGTCGTACGATTTCTCGAACTATCTACGCGGTAGAAGCGATCAAAAATCTGATTCACCTGTTCTTTCGTCATTGGTTCGGTTTCATTTCCAATGGCCAATTGATTTCGTTTCGCCTCAACGGTAATCACTGGTTCGCCGACCGTATACTTCATCGCGTTATCGAGCAAGATACGAATCAACTCCGTCATCGCACTCTTATTCGTTGTGACAATCGTTTGCGCCTCGCCAGTAAATTCCACTCGGAGCCCTTTTTCGTTTAAGACTGGTAAAATCTCTTCAACGATTGCTTTCGTAACAGCCACTAAATCGACTTCCTCTTTTGTCGTAGCCGCTTCTCCTTCATCGTATCTAGAAAGGATTAACATCTGCTCTACAAGAGAGTTCAGACGCTTAATTTGGCGTTTATTACTATCGACAAATTTCGACTCCGTGCCCATCATCGCGAGTAAATCCGTATTGGCTGAAAGGACCGCTAACGGCGTCTTGATTTCATGACTGGCATTGGCGATAAATTGTTGCTGGCGCTCCACGTTTTCGACAAACGGACGAATCGCGCGTTTGGATGCTAGACGAACGAGCACATACACCACTGCTAAGCAGAGAATAAAGACTGCTCCCGTTACCATCATTAATCTCGATATTTGTTGCGTTTCCTTGTTGGCATCTACAAGGACAACCATTGTTCCGGCATCCGTCTTAGCCACTTGATAGCGAAGACTTCCTTCCCATCCTTGAGAAGCAGTTCCTTGTGCGACACGTAGCCCTAACTCTTTTAACGCCGTCTCATCCAGCGATACTAAATGCGATTGATCGACAGATTGAACCGCGTTATTCGCGACTCTTACGACTGCATAACGCGTTGCCATCTGATCATCTTTACGAAACTCCATTCCTTTTGGCATCCCGTGTTCAGGATGTTCTTTAGGGGCCATCCCTCCCTCAGGTGCATCAGGAAAAGTTCCATCATTATTGACAAGCATTGTTACAAGTCGGTCTACTTGATTGACAGTTTGACGATAGTTCACTACGTTTACCGCCACAAGGACAACCAGCAGCACTGCCGTAAACGACAGCATCGCACTTTTCACAAAGCTTTTTTGAAGTTGTTTAAACATGCAAACTCCTCTTCTTTTCTAAAATCATCGGTTTTACGCTTCGACCATCAATTGATAGCCCAAGCCACGTGCAGATTTAATCGTCACGTTCGCATCGATGCTTGCTAATTTCTTACGTAGAGATGAAATATTTACCCATACCACGTTAATCTCCGCATCTGAGTCGAGCCCCCAAACTTTTTCCATAATTAAATCCGTTGATAATACTTGATTGCTATTCATCATAAAGTATTCCATCAATTGGAACTCTTTGTTATTCAGCAACACTTGTCCACTCGCTGATTCCATTGTGAACTTATCGCGGTTAAGCTCGATATTTCCGATATTCATCACAGACGCTACGAAGACATTTGGACGACGAAGCAATGATTTCACACGCGCTAATAATTCAGGCGCCTCGAACGGCTTCGTTAAATAATCGTCTGCTCCTTCTTCAAGACCTGTTACCTTATCTTCTAATTGGCTTTTGGCCGTTAACATCAGCACTGGCGTTGTATTTCCACCTGCACGCAATTCACGTACTACTTCGATTCCTGATTTTTTCGGCATCATCACATCCAGCAAGATTAAATCATACGGTGTTGATTCGGCATAAAATAGCGCGTCTGCTCCATCATGAACCACTTCCACGCTATACTTTTGCATTTCTAGCATCATTTTTAGCGCTTCTGCTAAATCAATTTCATCTTCTGCCACTAAAATTCTCATAGTCGTACCTCTTCTTTTTTCTTCAGTATACGTTTCGTACTTAAAATTTACCTAAATCGACTTACATGTGTTCTCAAATGAGACTAGTAGCTCACGCAATTGTTGCTTTTGGTTGCAGTCCAATCCACGTAAGGTATGTTCCATCATTTGATGTTGCGCTGGGATTAAATCATCCAGCAACTTCTTTCCTTTTTCCGTTAATGAAATATGTTTTGTTTTCCAGTCTTTTTCAATCGCAATTAATTCCAACTTGTCTAAATGACGAATGCAATGCGTAATATTCCCCTGCGTCAAATTCAACGTTTGCGCAATCGTCTTTTGATCCATCGTTTGATTTCTAAAAATTAGATGTAACACTTCAAAATGAGTTGGATTCAACCCCACTTCTTTTAATGACATCGAAAAAGTTTTCAAGTTCTCATTGTAGATTTTCATAATCATCATCCAAATCTCATGAGACACATTCATTTTTTCGCATTCTGTAACCATACCAACACCTCTTTCACCGTTTACTTTACTATTGAAATGACCTCCTGTCAAACGCTCTCTCCGTCCCCGCACCCTCTTTTTTCCACTCTTAGCTCCTAGAGAAATTGGTTTAACCAAAACCAGGTCCTTTTACTGAAAAAGAGTAAGAATAACAAGTGCCTTCAATGAACGGCACACACTTTTCTTCTTCGCCCGCCCCTTAAAATGGTTTAACCGAGACTAGGGCTCTATTGGTAAAGCACGAGTGCCTTTGGATTCTGTTGTAGTGATAATAGCGAGTGCAACCAATGTGAATTACTGACACTTGGAATTTATTCCTAGTGTCAGTTTGAAGCTTGGTAGGAGTTGAGACCTCAGGCTCAACCCGTTGCAGCTATTATTTCTACTACAGAGACATCCAAAGCGCACGAAGTGCTTTACCCTTTATTTTTTCCAAACAAAAAGAGCCCTGGTTTCAGGTTAAACCAGGACTCGGAAAGCACAATTTCCCTAGTGAGCTATCCAAATTTTTTTCTGACGAATCAGCGCCACACACGCAATCACTACCACAATGAAAGTTCCGAGTGCTGCTGTTCCGTTAACAGTGAGAGAATATAACCATGGGCTCATTCCTTCTGGTGCGTATTTACCCCAGAAAATAACCCCGGCAATATAGTGGAAGAAGTAGCGAACGCCTACTCCTACAAAAGCTGCAGTACAAGCTAACGTAATCGCAGTTGTATATTTCTCAGCTTTTAACGCTTTTTGGAACGGACTATATAGAAGTCCTGCAAGTCCCATCACTGCAAATGCAATGACATATTCGATGAGTACTTGTTCAACAGACAAGAATGACACTTTACCTACTGCAAAGTGGAGTAATCCCCATAGCAAACCTGCTGCTAAACCTGGTGTCAAGCCGCGGCGTAGTGAAAAAATAACAAGAACAATTGCTCCCCACGACGGTGTAAACCACCCAACAAAGTCCGGAATAGAGGACATTGCCATTGACAACGCTGCAATAATTGCAGCTTCTACCCATACTAAAACATTTCTCTTCATGAAAAAAAGAGCCTCCTTCGTTTATTGAAAAACACAAAGAGACTCCGTCTAAAACTTCGAAATCAAATACAATTCCTACGCACGTACTAACGTAACAGGTTCAAGGGTTTGTAACAACATCTCAGCCAAAATGGCACCCCTTTGTACTTTTTCACATATTTAACTGTTTCTAATATACTCCTGAGATATTTTTTTTGCAACCCTAAAACTCTGAAAATACATCTTCTATTCGAAATCTCCACAAAAAAGACTCCTAGGAATGCCCTAGGAGCCGAAATTCAAATCTCTTTATTTAGCTTTGTCTTTTTTAGAAAGTGTCACGTTTAATAATAACGCTCCGATGACATCACCGAAAATCCAAATCGCAAAAAAATTACTATCGGATGAGCAACTACAAAAGGAATTACTCCTCGTGCACTCTTACAGTTTTGTAACCACTACTTGTGGTAATAGTTCTTCGATAAATGATTTTTCAGCAATTCCTACAGAGAAGGCTGTCGCACTTCCTGTAGCGGCACCTTGTTTCAAGCTTGCTGCGTAATCTTCTGTTTCGATAAATTTCGCCATAAAGCCTGAAAGCATTGAGTCACCGGCTCCAACTGAGTTCACAAGTATCCCTTTAGGAACGTTGGATGTATACACTTCTCCAGTTTCAGTGATGAGCATCGCGCCATCTCCTCCGCGAGAAATTAACACATTACGTGCACCCATTTCTTGGAGTTTTTTCGCATAATCTACAATCTGCTCTACTGTCTCGATTGTCACCCCAAAAATCTCACCTAACTCATGATGGTTTGGTTTGATAATGAATGGGTGATATGGAAGACATTTCGTTAATAAATCTTTTGTAGTGTCTAATACTAATTTAACGCCTTTTTTTCATCGCATAATTTTGCAACCGTTGTGTACGCAGAATGATCCATTCCGTTACCAGCATTTCCGGCTAAGAATACCACGTCGCCGTCTTGCAAGTCTTCTTCGAAGCACTGCACTAAACGAGCAAAATCTTCGGCTTTCACCACTGGGCCATTTGCGTTGATTTCTGTCTCTTTGGTACTCTTTAGTTTCAAATTAATACGTGTAACACCCTCGATTTCGATGAAGTTCGTTTGAATTCCTTCAGCCTGCAACGCTTCTTTAATGAAGTTCCCTGAGAAACCTGCTAGAAAACCTGTTGCTGTATTGTCGAAGCCTAAACGTTTCAAGATGACAGACATATTAATGCCCTTTCCACCTGCCACGTAGTTTTCTTCAACAGAACGGTTTAATGTGCCAAGTTCGCAGTTTGGAACTTTAACAACAAGGTCAATCGCTGGATTAAACGTAATCGTGTAAATCATGCTTTCTCTCCTTTATTATGCGTCCATTTCAACAAGACGAATGCTTCCTGCCATACGGTAACGTAAGTCGGCTTGCTCCTTCGTAGTGTTTGTGACCATGGTTACTTGATGAAAATCAGCAACCTTACAGAGACTTACTTTAGCAAATTTGCTCGAATCGGCCAATACATATGCCTGATTACTCTTGCTAATCGCGATTTTTTTAATCGTTGCTTCCTCTTCGTCTGGAGTCGTATATCCATAGCTTAAATCGACCCCGTTCATTCCAAGGAACGCTTTCTTGAAGAAATACTCACGTAATTGATTTTGCGCAAGTACTCCTATCACAGCACTCGTTTCAGTTTTAACTTGTCCGCCAAGAAGCACTGTTTTAATGCCGTAATCTGCTAATAGATGTGCTTGTTGCACGCCGTTTGTAATAACTGTGACGTCTTTTCCTTCTAAATGTGGAATCATGCGAAGTGTTGTCGTTCCAGCATCCATGTAGATTGTTTCGCCTTTTGTCACAAGAGAAGCCGCATAGCGACCGATGCATTCCTTCTCACGTCGGTTTGAACGTTCCTTTTCTTTTGTGGTTGGTTCATACTCTTTTGAATAGACGCGTTTAGCACCGCCATGCACACGAATCAATGTTCCTTCCTCTTCTAATATAGAAAGGTCACGACGAACCGTCGATTCAGAAGCACCCAGCGCCTCCATTAAGTCTCTTAGGTGTACTGTATCTTCCTTTTTCTAATAAGTCCAAAATGATTCTTCTACGTTTTTTTCAGTAAGCATAAAGCTCCTCCTACAATCGGCAAATATTAGTTGAAGCTTCAGCCCTCAAACGGTTAAAAACTTCTATGTGTATATAATATAATTTATATAGATAATTACATACCTTATATAATATAAAAATTATATACTCCTAGGTGCAAAGTAATTTAGGCGCTTGATTCTAATCAAAAATTACAGTATTTAAGGCATTTTTCCGAATAACTTAGATAATATTCTTTTTATATGATTTTTTTATATACTTACGCTCTTTTCAACCTACATAAAAAAAGACGCCAGAGATTTCTCTGACGTCCTTTAAGTTCGCTAACATTATTTATTTTTTTCTTCAGTTTTTTCGTGTGGCAAGATTAAGTTTAAGACGATTCCGGCAATCGCACAAAGCGCTGTCCCTGATAAAGTGATAGGCCCCACTTCAAGCACTGCTGAACCAAGCCCAAGTACTAACATCGAGCTTGCGATAATGAGGTTTCGTACTTGTCTAAAGTCTACTTGTTTTTCGATTAATACTTTCAACCCGTTTGAAGCAATAACCCCGTATAAGAGAATCGCCATTCCACCAAGCACTGCGTTTGGAATCGTACGAATGAGCGCTGTGAATTTACCAAAGAAGCTGAATCCAATCGCGATTAGTGCAGCGTTACGAATAACCGATACAGATGCGATACGCGTTAACCCTACAACCCCTGTATTTTCACCGTAAGTCGTATTGGCAGGTCCTCCAAGGAAGGCAGAAACGGCTGTTGCCACCCCGTCCCCGATGAGTGTGCGGTGTAAGCCTGGGTCTTTCAAGAATTGACGTCCGCAGATTTCACTTAATACGGTATGGTCCCCGATATGTTCGGCAATCGTTACGACCGCAACTGGTAGAATCGCCCATGTTTCAGGCCCAAAGTATAAGTTATATTGATGGAAGAATCCGTTCGTGTCGAATGGTAAGTATAATTCTGGCAATGCAATCCATTGGGCGTCGATGACTTTCGTGAAATCCACGAGCCCAAAGAAGATAGCTACGATATATCCACCGATAATCCCGAATAGGAATGGGATGATTTTCAAGAAGCCTTTTGCTTTTGTATTAATAAAGGCTGTGATGAGGAATGTTACGACGGCAACGACCATCGCTTTCCAATCACCATCTTTCACAAATCCGGCGTTCGTCACTGCACTATTGGCAAGCCCTAACCCGATAACGATAATCATTGGTCCGATGACGATAGGCGGCAAGAGTCGGTTAATCCAATTCGTTCCTAAGAATTTAACAAATAGCTACAACTACATACAGCAGTCCGACTAACACAACCCCTGTTTGCGCAGCATCTGGTTTTCCATCCATTTGCGCCATCGCAAATTGCATGGCCGTAATAAAAGCAAAAGAGGATCCCAAGTAAACAGGTACTTTAAATTGCGTCGCAACCATATAGATTAGCGTTCCTAATCCTGACGCAAATAAAGCAACCGATACTGGCATCCCCAATATTAACGGCACTAAAACAGTGGCACCAAACATCGCAAACACGTGCTGCAAACTTAGTAGCAGTCCAGGCACGAGCTCCGGCTTTTGATCCACGTCCAACAACAGATCGACTTTCGAAGTTTGTAACTCCATTTTACCCTCTTTTCCGGGCGTTTTTGTGCACACAAAAAGCCCTATGTTTTTTAAGCGTAGGGCTAGTCTAATAAACTTGATCTTAGCCTTTCTCACCTCTCTGGATGAGTTTAAAAGCCCTGGCTAGCAGATAGTGTATCACACCTGATTTGATTTTTCTAGGCTTTTTTCTGTTTTTTTGAAACAAAAGTATTGTACCCAGTATCAATCCCCGTTACAATGGTAACAAGCAACCCTTAAAGTTGCCCAGTCTAACTTTATGGAGGGATCATTTATGGTCAAATCAGTAGAAACGATCACAGAATTAATCGGGAACACTCCCGTTGTGAAACTACGTCGTTTAGTTTCAGACGATTCTGCAGATGTATATGTAAAAGTCGAGTCGTTTAACGCCGGTGGATCTGTCAAAGATCGTATCGCTTTAAACATCATCGAAACAGCTGAGAAAGATGGATCGCTAAAACCTGGCGACACAATCATCGAAGCTACAAGTGGAAATACAGGGGTAGGACTTTCACTAGTCGGCGCTGCAAAAGGATACAAGGTCATTACAATTATGCCTGAATCAATGTCTATCGAACGCCGTCAATTAATGAAAGCATACGGTACAGAAGTATTATTAACGCCTGCTGCGGATGGATTCGGCGCTGCCGTTGCGAAAGCAGAAGAACTCGCTGCACAACCTGGCTACTTCTGGGCACGTCAATTCGACAACGAAGCAAACCCAGCAATCCACTATCAAACTACTGGGCAAGAAATTATTAAAGCCTTCGACGGAAAAACTCCAGATGCTTACATCAGTGGTATCGGTACTGGTGGTACAATCACAGGTGTTGGCCGTGCGTTAAAAGAAGTGAACAAAGACGTAGAAATCATCGGGGTTGAACCTGAAGAAGCACCATTCATTTCTAAAGGTCAAAAAGGAAAACACCGCATCCAAGGAATCTCTGCTGGTTTTGAGCCAAGCATTATCGACCGCGAAGTCATCGACGGCTTTGAACTTGTTTCAAGTGACGATGCCATCGAAACAGCGAAAAACTTAGCCGCTAAAGAAGGTATCCTTGCTGGTATTTCTTCTGGAGCTGCTGTCACTGCCGCTCTACGTATGGCAAAACGCTTAGGAAAAGGCAAATCTGTTGTAGTTCTCCTACCTGATACAGGTGAACGTTACCTTTCAACAGGCATTTTCGGTGAAGCGTAATTCATTGTAAAAAATAATAAGAGAAGAGTCTCAGATACTTTATTGCAATCTTTTGAATTCAGTATTTGAGATTCTTTTTTTTGTGCAAAAATCCAGCTGAAAGTCGTTCAGAATCCAGATGTATCATGCATGATACACTCTACTCTTTTTGTATCAATTTTTGATACGTATCATTTTTTGATACAACTCGTTTTTTTGATGTAACATTTTTTTGTCACGTAACATAATTGTTACACTCGAAGCAAAACAAAAAACCACCTTGGAAAATTTTCCAAGGTGGTTCCACTTTTAAATTCGATTAAGCTTCTTGTACTTTGGCTTCTTTTTTGTTTCCGAATTTCTTAGCAATATACGCTGTTAAGATTGGAGTTAAAATAGCTGTTACGATTACTGAAGCTGTAATTTGAGTCGTTGCTGTTGCTTCGATTCCTTTGAATGAGGCATCCACTGCTGAAAGTGCAGCTGGTGTAGCGATCGCGCTGGCTGCTGTACTTGAGATGGCAGCACCGGCAACCCCGTTACCACCTGTTAAGCGGTCTGCGGCGATTGATGCAATACCACCGACAGCTGTAGTGATCACCCCTAGTAAAATACCAGGTAGACCACCTTCAAGGATTTGGCCAAAGCTCATGTTAGCCCCTAAACAGAAACCAACAACGATAATGATTGCTGTAATCCCGTTTGAAAGAACTTTCTTCATGTATGGGAAAGCATTCCCTAACGCAATACCTAACACAAGTGGCAATACAGTTCCGACTAAGTTCCAAATCGAGATGTTTGCAAGACCGGCACTACTTAATACGGCCATTGTTACCATTGGTCCCACACTTAGTGTTGTAATCCCAACGGCACCAGCATCGATTTCATCCCCGTATACATCTACAATACCCGCATACATTGCGTTATTGGCTACTGAAATGGCACCGATAACGGCAACGGCGCTAAGTCCGAGGAAGTTGTCATTGAATACTTTCGCAACCAATAACCCTAAGACTACAGATACCGCAATTTTTGCTAAAATAATCGCTGCCCCACGTCCAACGGCTTTTTGGTGTTTTTTAAGAGAAATGGTACCCCCGATAATGAAGAGGAATGCCCCAACAAGTGGTCCTGCACCTTTCACGATTGGAGTGGTAAATCCACCAATTTGTAATATTTGAGGGAAAAATGTATTAATCACACATCCAATAAACATTGGAATAATGATTGTATCCCCAGGAATTTTAATCTTTTTCATACTGTTCACAATCCTTCTCTGATTTGGAATAAGACTCTAGCTAAAATCAGCCATCTAATGTGATACCGCCATCGCAGTCACCGATTTCCCCTGTAACGAAGCTTGCAAGGTCGCTTGCAAAGAAGAGAATCATTTGAGCGATTTCAGTAGGTTCTGCACGACGTCCAAGAGGGATCATGCTGATAACTTTTTGGCTCTTTTCTTTATCTTCTGATAAAACTGTTGTCATATCTGTACGAGTGAATGAAGGACATACAGCGTTACATGCGATATTGTATTTACCGCCTTCTTTAGCAACGGCTTTTGTTAAACCATTTAAACCAGCTTTAGAAGAAGCATAAGCAGCAGTACCTAAAAGTCCGCCACCAAGTTTAGCAGCAACTGAAGATACGTTTACGATACGTCCACCTTTGTTTTCGATAAAGTGTGGGAAAATTGTGCTAATTGTTGAGAAGCATCCTGAAAGGTTGATGCGGATAGTTCTTTCCCATTCTTCGTATGTTAATTGGTCGAAAGGTTTCGCACTAATAACCCCAGCGCAGTTCACTAAGATGTCTACTTTGCGTTCTGCTAAAATTTCATTCATGCTTTTTACGATAGATTCATGATTTCCTAAATCCATGTATTTGAAGCTTGTGTGTTCTGGTCCGAACTCTTCAACTGTTTTGTTTGCTGCAGCTTCATTAATATCTGCAATGACTACAAAACCGCCACCGTTAACGATACCGCGAACGATTTCTTTACCAATACCATTTGCCCCACCAGTGACAATGGCAACTTTACCTGTGAAATCCATTAGATCACGTCCTTTGATTTGATATGTTCATTGTATCACTAAATAATGAAGTTTCACCTTATTTTGTGGTTAACATTTGTTAACTTTTTTAATGTGTTTTTTATGAACTATATGTTCCGCTGACCTCACAAAAACCGCATTACCAAAAGGTTTCTGCAAAGAAAAACAGCCTACAAATAAATTGTAGACTGTTTTTGTGTACCATAAAAAAATATTTTTATTTTTTTAAAATTGAATATAAACATTATATGAGCAAACTTCTCTTAAGTAATGAACTAAATCAATAATATTGTCCTTTGCATCGCCAAGCGGAACTTCTTCTACTTGCTTACGGCCTCCATTGAAGAACGTAAATCGATATTTCCCGCCCCATTTTGATTTTTGGCGAAGAACAGATCCGCTAACGGCTTTTTCTAAGTCCACTACCCTAAACTCAGTTCCATAAGAAACTAAAATTCCGTCTTTGATAAGTACACCAAGTTTTTCATCCAAATACTCCGCATCATCCAATAAACGTTTCATATCATATTTGTAGTCAGGGAAAAGCTCATCAAAACGAGCATAATGTTGTTTGATGCGACGAACGCGAACGATTTGCCACACCAATACAATGACAAAGAACACAATCGCTACAAGTAACATTACGATATCGACAAACCTTTCCGCACTGTTCGTAATGGTTAAATAATGCATTTTGTCCAATTTATCTAGAGGTGCCTGCACCGAAAGTGGGCTAAGTTTGAATTTCTCTTCAAATGCTTCCTTCATTTCCGGCGTAATATGTGTTTTCACGCTGGATTTTCCTGTTTTCTTCTTCTCAGGAACTACGCGTATATTCAAGTAGAAGTCTGAAGGGGCGAGTGCGTTCGTTTTTCTCAGAAAGCGCCTCTTTAAACTCTAGAATTTGCTTAATTTCAGAAGCATCTGTTCTTAAGAATGACACTCCGTAATTGTGTTTCACTAAATAATAAGTTTCATCGTCTATCTCAAGCGGGCTTGGGTCAATATCTAACACTTTAATCGAGCTAGATGAGGAATCATTTTCCATTTCATAAATAACTCCATTTTCGTATAAGTCACGTCCGCTCATAAAGCCAAACGACACTACAACGCCCACCATCGCCACTGTTAAGCCTAACAGGACGGTAAAAATCCACATCCCCCAAGTTCTTCTAAAAATCCCTTTATGCAAAAATATTCCACCTTCTTATTCAAAATTCTGTTCCCACTCGTCCACTATCTCTATCGGAGCAAGAGTAGTCAGATATTTGAAGAAACGATATTGCGCTTCAATCACATCACTATTAATGTCTAATTGTAGTGAAGATCCCGAATGGAAGAATAGCTTCGCCTTATAACGAAGGTGCCCTTTCCTGCTCGTTCGAAACAATTTAATTTGATCAATACTTTTTACCGAAACAACTTGAAACTCCGAACCGTATAGCACGAGAACATCTTGGTGAACTAACATTCGTAGCGAGGGGGCCCCATAGTCTGCATCTTTCACTAATCGCTCTGGTTGATTCGCATAATCTGGAAAAAATGTATTAAAGAGTTTAAACTGTCTACGTAAATAGAAAATCCTTTTGATTGTATTGATGAAGAAAAACAATGCTACAAGCCCCACCAATACAGGTTTCACGAGAAAATGAGCTCCCCCTCTGTCGTCCATCAAATCAAGAAGATGCGTCGTATCGACAGTAGCCCCTCCTTTTGAAAGGTCGCTTTGATTAAATCTCTCTTGAATGATATCCTTAAATTCTTTGCTAATAATGACGATATCTGAGCTTTTCTTTCTCCTGCGAATTTCAGGAAGCACCTGTACATGAAGGTAAAAGTCAGAAGATTCTAAAGGATTTTCTTGAGGAGCAAGTACTTCTTTCGCCTCAAGTAGTTTATTTACGCTTACTTTAATGACGACCTTCATGGCTGTGACACCATATTCATGTTTGACTAAATAATAAGTATTATTCTTTCTTTCAATCGGGTTAGGATCAATATCCAACACTTTTATCGCTAATACATCATCACTATTCTCTGCCTTATAGACATAACCTTGCTGATACAATTTTTCAGGGTTCGTATTCATATGAATTGCTGGCTGTATATCAAAATAGCAAACAACCGATAACACAATAACGATACACCAGTCAAATAGCGTCCTAAAAAATATCTTTTTTTGTTCATCTTACTCTCCGTTAATTATCCTAGGAGTCTAAAAATCTACTTTCAATCCTAAGTTGTATTCTTCGTTTAAATATTCCACAAGATCTTTGAGACGTAATAATTGTCTTCTAAAGAGAATCGAATCGTATTTCTTATTTGCATATTCAAAACGTAAATGAACTCTCATGCCGCCTTTTCTTCTGTTCTCAAACACGAGATATGCCTTGCTGACTTCTGATAAGTCGATGACCGTAAAGTTAATGTCGTAGCTTACAAGAATGCCTTCCATCACAAGAATCTTGAGTTTTGGATCCACATATTCTGCATCATCCAGCAACTGCTTCATATTGTTCGCATACTCAGGGAAGTACGCATCAAATCGAGCATACTGGGCCTTCAAGCGACGCGTTTGATAAATTTGGAACCCGATGAGCCCAAGAACGATGGCAAGCATGACAAACGTGAATGCCGAATCTCCCCATTGATCTTCAGAAGTGGTCAACTTCAAGATTCTGGATTCATCGATTTTCGTCTTAGTATTTTCTGAATACAGCGGGCTCTCTTTATATTTCTTGTAAAAGGCATCTTTCATCTCAGGCGTCACATTCACCTTGACGTTTGACCCTTTCCCTTTTCTTTGCTCTGGCGTTACACGCACACTCAAATAAAGATTAGATGCTTCGAGTGCATTCTCTGCGTTTCCGGCAGCTTTCTTTGCTTCTAAAACATTGCTCAATTCATCTGATTTTGCCTCGAAAACCGCAACACCTCGCTCATGTTTCACTAAATAATAGTGGTGCCCATTTAACACCAGCGGTTCTGGATCGATATCCATTACCTTAATCGCTACTGACGAACCCTTATCTGTTACGTAGTAAACTTCATTGGCTTTGTATAAGTCTTCTGCGCTTTGAAACGATTTGAACCCAGCACGTGCTATAATCACCATCACTACAGCCATTATCGCTACTACAACCCATATCGGACCTGTTCTTCTTCCATACCCTTTATGCATTTTGACCCCTGCTTTCTATTGAATTTTTTGACTCATCTTCATTAAACCGCATACACATTACCATTGAAACGGTATCGATATTTTGGTCCCTTCTTTTTCATTCAAATACTCCACTAATTGGCGAACGTTTTCTGGACGATTCTTCAATTGAATGGTGACTTTCTTATTCCCGCAAAATGCAAAATCAATGGCATAAGTGACACTGCTTTTTACCTTTTGGCGACGAACTTCAACATTTCGTACTTCCCGCAGCTTAATCACTCTAAAATCGTTATTATAGCAAACGAATTTGTGGTCCTTCACTAGTACTTTTAGCTTAGGATCAATAAAATCCGCATCCATTGCTAAAGCCTTAATATTTTGGACGTATCGCGGAAACTCTTTATCAAACACCTCGTATTCTTCCTTCAATGTACGTACTCGTCTTTTCGCTCCGAAAAAGAAGGTCACGGCTAATAGAATCGCAAAGAGTGTAACCCCTGATTCTAACAAACGATTCGTAAAGGATGTCAGCGTCAAATAATGAAGGAAGTCTAGCGGTAGAGAGTCCCCGACCGGTAAGAGAGTTCCCTTCTTATATTGGGTCGCAAAGTCTTCCAGCAATACTGCTGGTATATGAACGGTAGTACTTCCTCTACGTCCTTTTGTCACTGCTGGCGTTACACGAACATTTAAATAAATATTGGCTTCTTTTAAAGGCTCCCAGCCCTCTGGATTCTCTTTCTTCAAGTCGAGTAATTGTTGAATGTCTTTGGCAGATGCTTGAAGCGGCGTAACCCCATTTTCATGCTTCACTAAGTAATATTCTTTTCCATCGTAAGTGAGGGCCTCTGAGTCTATATCCAACACCCGAATCGCAACAGAAGTTCCTGCATCATTCAAATGATAAATGTCTCCGGCCTTATAGAGCGACTCTCCTCCCATGTATCCTTTCACGGTTCCAGAAAAAAAGAAAATCCCTAACAGAACCCAAATGAGAGAGGACCCCCAGAGAAAGATTGTTCTTCGCACGTACCCTTTATGCACCTTTATTTCCTACTTTCTATTGATATTTTTCCAATCGTCCCTAATCTTAACTGGGACGAAGTAATTCACTTTTCGAACGAGACGATACTTTTCTTCTAGCGTTTTTCCATACGTATTTGGAACAAAGGAACGTCTTCTTGTCTTAAACATAAACTTGATTCCATAATACACACGGCGACCTGTACTCGTACGGTATAGATGAATTTCTTTTAATTCTTTTAGCGGAATCACTGTAAAATGACTTCCGTAAAAGATGAGTACTTCTTTTACGATCATCGCTTCGAATTTTTCATCGACATAGTCTGCTTTTTCTTTAAAATCTATTTGTTCCCATTCGTTATTCGGGAAGAGCGCATCTAATTTCTTAAATGCGAAATAATATTTCACCGATAATCCGATGACTTGCCCTAGCATCAGGAGAACGATTGCGACCATCGCTAGTTGGAATAAGAGGATTGGATGTGTCCAAACATCGACATCTTGGTAAAAATTAAATTGTTCAAACGTTTTAAAATCAAGCATTAGAGCTATTGCCAAGAGTACGATGCTCCCTGCAAATAACAATAAATAACCTTTCATTCGAGAAAAAATTCGTTAAACATCGATATACCTCGTTTGTATTATGTATGTATTATACTAAGTTTTTTTCTTTATTTGTATAGCTTTAACGGCTGAAAACACAAAAAGAGTGAGAAGAAATGGAATCACCTCTTCTCACTCTCTAAAACTTTAATGATTAAGCGTCTGCCTCTTCGCGTTTGGCTTTAATTTCATCAATTAAGCCTTGTAATTCTGCTTCGTCGAAATGATATTTCTCGCCACAGAAATGACACACAACTTCGGCGCCGTGATCTTCGTCAATCAAGTGTTGTAAGTCATCTACCCCAATCGACATCAAGCCTGCGCTGAAACGTTCACGCGTACATCCACAATGAAACTTCACAGGCATCTCTTCTAACTCACGAATGTTTTCTTCGCCGAGTAATCGATTTAAAATATCGCGCGGTTGTTCTTGTTGGTCAATCAATTTTGAAACCATTGGAATCTCGCTAATACGACGTTCGATTTCTGAAATTGTCGCTTCGCTGGCACCTGGTAATAATTGAATCATGAAGCCGCCTGCTGCACGAACCGTTTCATCCGGATTCACAAGAACCGACACCCCAACAGCTCCATTAATTTGTTCTGAGACTGCTAAGTAATACGTGAAGTCCATTCCGAGTTCTCCGTCCACGATTGGCACTTGACCAGAGAATGGTTCTCTCATATTTAAGTCTTTGATGACGGTAATCGTTCCATTTGTCCCAACGACACCACGGACATCTAATTTTCCTTTGTCGTTTAACTCAAGGCTAACATGAGGATTCGTAATATACCCACGCATCTCTCCTCGACCGTTTGCATCGGCCATGATTTTTCCACCAGGGCCATCCCCGTTCACTTGAACCGTGATGCGTTCGTCACCTTTTAAGCTACTTGCTAATAATTGTGTTCCGATAATAGTACGTCCCATCGCTGCTGTTGCAGAACTCCAAGTGTCGTGTCTGCGTTGCGCTTCTGCGATTGCGTCTGTGGCAACCATGGCAACGGCTTTGACCTCATCATTGAACGCTAATACTTTTAATAATGAATCTGCCATTTGTCTCTCCTTTTTTAAAGGAAAAGAGCTGTGACAACAGCCTCAGCTCTCCTACCCTTTGTGTTATTCGTTTTCTGATGGTCCTTCAAAATCGCTAGGAGCAGTCGTCACATCTGCGACTTCCACTTCTTCGTCCTCTTCTGGAACCTCTTTGCCTTCAGCTTGTTCCGCATCGCGTTTTGCTAAGGCTTTTTTTCGTTTCTTCAAAACTTGCCGCTTCTGTTTCGCTTGGATATTCATCTTCAGCGACTGGAGCTGGCATTTCACCTGTTTCGAAAAGTGATTTAATTGTACGTTCATCTAATGTTTCTAATTCTAGAAGTTTTTGAGCAATTAATTCTAATTGGTCTTTATGTTCTTCAAGAATTTGAAGAGCTTTTTCATGCGCTTCTTTCATAATACGACGAACTGCATTGTCGATTTCAAAGGCCACTTGATCTGAGTAACCTTTTGTTTGACCATAGTCACGTCCGATAAATACTTGATGATTTCCTTCGTATTGAACAGTTCCTAATTCGTCCACCATTCCGTACTCTGTAATCATGCTACGAACGATACCTGTTGCTTGTTCAAAGTCGTTAGAGGCTCCTGTAGTCTTCACGCCAAAGATAAATTCTTCAGCAGCACGACCACCAAGAAGTCCAACTACTTGTTCAAACAATTCTTCTTTTGTCATTAAGAAACGATCTTCTTTTGGAAGCATAATCGCATATCCGCCAGCGCGTCCACGAGGGACAATCGTTACTTTATGAACCACACGCGCATCGCTTAAGACCATACCAACAATTGTATGACCTGCTTCGTGGTAAGCCACCATTTCGCGTTCTTTCTTGCTGATTGCACGGTCTCTCTTAGCCGGACCAGCAATCACACGGTCATGTGCTTCATCCACGTCTAATGCGTCGATAGCAGTTTTATCACGACGAGCCGCTACTAAAGCTGCTTCGTTTAATAAGTTTTCAAGTTCAGCCCCAGAGAATCCTGGAGTTTGTTGCGCAATTACTTTTTAAGTCCACGTCTTTTGCAAGTTTCTTGTTACGAGCGTGTACTTTCAGAATCGCTTCACGGCCTTTCACGTCTGGACGACCTACTAAGATTTGACGGTCAAAACGTCCTGGACGAAGTAAGGCTGGGTCAAGTACGTCTGAACGGTTTGTTGCGGCAATCACGATGATTCCCTCAGTTCCTTCGAACCCGTCCATTTCAACTAGTAATTGGTTTAATGTTTGTTCACGTTCGTCGTGTCCGCCGCCCATTCCGGCACCACGTTGACGACCAACTGCATCGATTTCGTCGATAAAGATAATTGCTGGAGCGTTTTTTTCTTCGCGTTTTTCGAATAAGTCACGAACACGGCTTGCCCCAACCCCTACGAACATTTCTACGAATTCAGAACCTGAAATCGAGAAGAATGGTACGTTTGCTTCACCGGCAACGGCTTTCGCAAGAAGGGTTTTACCTGTCCCTGGAGGCCCCTCAAGAAGTACCCCTGCAGGAATACGAGCACCAAGCGCTGTAAATTTACGTGGGTCTTTTAAGAATTCAACTACTTCCACAAGCTCTTGTTTTTTTCTTCTTCAGCACCGGCTACATCAGAGAAGCGTACTTTTTACGTTTTTGTTTCTTCTGATTTGTTGCACGGCTCTTACCGAAGTTCATTGGATTGTTACGTCCGCCTTGGCCACCTTGGCTCATAAACATTGTATAGAGTAAGAACCCTAATATGCCAAGTGGTAATATGACTTGTAATAATACAGAAATCCATACGCCTGTTGAACTTTCTGGTAAAGTTTCAACCTTTGTATTTTTAGCTTGAGCCGCTTCATTGATTTCTTTAATCGTTGAGTCGTTTGGTAAGACCGTTGTTTTGAAGTTTGTGCTCTTTGTTGTACGGTTATCAAAAATAGATAAGCCATTTTGGTTTTTAGCTTCTTCTGTTGTTTGCTCTTTCGGATTTGTATATTCCCCAGTAATGGTATATACAGAATTCGAATATTGCATCTTAATATCTTTGATTTCGCCACTTTTCAGACTTTGCATAAATTCTGTGTATGAAATATCCGCTGTAGGACCTTTTTGATCCCCATTAAACATTCCAACAAAAATGACAATAGCACCGAAAATCAATATATACAGTAAGCTAGATCTTAATATTGATCGATTGTTATTATTATTCATTTTGCCTCCCCATCTTCTTATAAAAGAAGAACGATAGTTTACTTCACTACCGTTCTATCATAACATATTTGACTTTTATTGACGAATAGTTTAACTCTTTCTTAATCTTCATAGAATTCTGGTTTTAAAACACCGATACATGGTAAGTTGCGGTAGAATTGTTTGAAGTCTAATCCGTATCCTACAACAAATTTATTAGGAACTTGAACCCCAACGTAATCTGCTTCGATAGCTTCTTCACGACGTTCTGGTTTGTCTAATAAAGTCACCACTTTTACACTTGCTGCTTGGCGGTGTTTTAATAATTCAACCACATGTTTTAAAGTACGGCCTGTATCGATAATATCTTCCACAATAATAACGTGACGATCTTTAACGCTTTGACCTAAGTCTTTTAAGATACGTACTTCGCCGCTTGATTCGAATTCATTTCCATAACTAGATACATCCATGAAATCAATTTCTAAGTTGCAGTCCATTGCGCGGACTAAATCTGCCATAAAGAAAATAGCACCCTTAAGAATACAAATGACTAACGGATCTTTACCGCGGTAATCTTCCGCTAACGTAGCACCTAATTTCTTGATTGTTTCTTGTAACTGTTCTTCTGATACTAAAATTTCTGACATATCATTTTTTAACATGTGTGCACCTCGTTTTGTTTTCGTAAGATAGAATCATTTTACCAGTTTCCTCTTCAAAGAACAACGGTTGAGCATAGCGATATCCCAAAATTGCGCGAATTTTTTTCGAGGCGTCCTCCAACACCCATATTTCCTTGCGTTCTTCTAGTGGAATCTTCGAATTGATAAACCATCTTGAGAGTTTTTGATGCTTGGTTTCACCTGCATCTAGCGCGATTATGTCTCCTGGTTTTGCATGACGAATCGTCAGCGGGAAGTCCTTTGGATAGACAGGAATGGTAAACTCGGAAGCTGTCTTTCCTGTAGTGAGCAAGATTTGTTCATCTTCGTTTGGACGAATTAAGGTATCTTCCGGTTTTTCCAATACATATTCGATATTTGGAACGACTTTTTGACGTCCCTTTTCAAACGAACATTCCTCGTAACGCTTCTTGAACTTCCAGCCATTTGGGAGGTCCAGCGTGAGTTGTGCCTTGTCGGAACCAACCTTTTCTAAGATTTGCTCCATCTGCACCACAGAAATCGTCGTATCCATTTGCATCAGTACTTGTTGCAAGAGTAGTCGTTGCATTTCGATTGGTTCTTTGAGGAAGGCTTCCCGATGGAATGTGACTTTCTTCTTCCCTCTTTGGAAAAGCTGTTCTTGTTTTTCTTCTAGGATGGGCATCAAGCACGCTACAGCATCCGCAATCATTTGCGCACTCTTTTGGAAGTGGCTTCCGACATTTGGATTTTCCTCTTTTAAGAACGGGAGGACATGATGACGATATCTATTTCTTGTATAATCATCCGACTCATTCGATTCATCTTCTAAATAAGGGATGTCATGCTTCTTGGCTACTTGATATAGTTCTTTTTTCTCAAAAGATAGGAATGGACGTAAAATGTCCAACTCTTTCACGTAGCGTTTTTCCTTCATCCCAGAAAGACCTTCTAGCGTACTTCCACGTGACCATTTCATTAAAACGGTCTCCAATTGGTCATCTTGGTGATGCGCCAATACTAAATAGTCAGCTTCATGCTTTTTTGTCACCTCGCGGAAGAAATCATACCTGAAATCACGCAACGATTTCTCAGAAGTCGTCTCTCCCTCTACTTCGTGCCAATTCCTTGTCTCGATTGAAATTTGATGAAGCTTGCAAAAACGATGAACTAGTTGCTCCTCGTCTTCTGCTTGGGCTCTCAGACCATAATTTACATGGGCCACTACGAGTCGATCTTTTGCATCGTCTCCAAAAAGAGTGATCATCGCATTCAAAAGAACCATCGAATCGACGCCCCCGGATACGGCAAGCACATATTTTTTTCTCAGTATAGTTTTCTACATTTCTTCTAAAAAACGCTGTTAATTGATGTTGCATTAGCCTCTCCTTTCTGTCAAAAAAATCTCCTCCAGTTTTCACCAGAAGAGATTGATGGTTTCATTATGAACGGCGACCGCCACGGCCCCCACGTTTCCCTTCAGTGTTACGTTTCAATGAAGTTAAACGGTCTTCAGAGTCTTTCAAGAAGGAACTCATTAGAGAATCGAAATCTGTTGCTTTTGCTTGCGAAGGAGATTTCTTTTCGTATGGAGCTGAAGTTCTGCTAGCAGAGTGATTTTTCTTAAAGTCTTGAGAGTCATTACGCGGTGTGAAAGGTTTCTTTGCACGTGGTTTGTCCGCTGAATCTTCTTTTGGTTTATCAACGGCACGACGAATTGAAAGGCTAATTTTGCCATCATCCGCAATCGTCATGACTTTCACTTTAACCTCGTCTCCAACTTTTAAAACTTCTTTGATATCTTGAATGTATGAATCAGACACCTCGCTGATGTGAACAAGACCTGTCTTACGATCTCCTAAATCCACAAAAAAACTCCAAAATTTGTAATTCCAGTAACTTTACCAGGGATTACGTTTCCTACTTCGATTGACATATAAAAAGCGTTCCTCCTTCATTATTCCCTTTTCGATACACGCTTGACGTATCAAAAAGATTCATTGCCTAACGGTTTTGAGTCGTCACCTTAACAACAGTTTCCCTTGTTCGACTTCTTCTTTTTGCTTGTTGTGCTTTATGCTCTGCAGTGTCATTAGGCGTACTGAAGATGATTTCTCCAGTTTTTGCTTAAATAATATTCACTACGTGCTAACTTCGCGATATATTCATCGCTTTGAAGAAGTTCCACTTGCTGTGTTAACGATTCTTTTTTTGCTTTTCAGCAACTTCTTTTTCAGCCTTTGCTTGTGCAATTTTTTTGATCTAATTGATTTGCTTGGCTAAATTGGTTCCCAATCCCGACAATCATCGATCCCGAAATGGCAATCACACCGACTAAAATCAGTTTAGTCAATAGTGAGTGACTCTTGAAAAACGGGAGTAGAAGGTTTTTTTCTGTTTTAACTTGTTGTTCATTGAAATTACATTCGAATTTCTTTGTTGTGTTTCTTTCGTCACCTTAATTGTCTCCTTTTTTTACTTATACAAACTGAGTATAACAAGAATGACGCTCATCGTCCATGGTTACACTAAGATTTTTTTATAAATTTTTTTGTAAACTTATTTTGAACTCCCTTTTTTTGTCAAAAATTAAACCCGTCGAAAAAATCTAAAGGCAAAAAATGATTCCGCAAAGACTAACGGATTCTATAATAACAGTAATGTGATACGCATCGAATGTGAATTACGCGGAGTAGGGCTTGTACCTTACTCCGCGTTTGAAGCTTCGAAGGTGAGAGACATAAGGCTCGAACCGGTGCAACATTACAGTTATTATGAAGACATCCGTTAGGATAAGCGGAATCATTTGTTGTATATCTTTATTTTTTAGTTAACATCTTCGGTACGGAGTTTCACGCGTTTAATGACCACTTGATTTTCCGTTTCGCGAATGTAGTTTTTCAAGTTCTCAATAATGATTTCTTCGTCATTATGAATGCGAATCACGAGCTCATATTTCTCACCATCGAGTTCACGCGCTTCGACTTGAATCGATTGATAATCTTCAAAGTGGCAGTAATTATAAATCGACTGCACAATGGTTGGGTCTGGAATCTCACAGTAAATATTTACTTGACGTTGTTTTCCTTGCAAGATTGGTTGATACGCTAACTTTTTGGACGATGACTATAATTGCGGCGCAGACAGAACCGAAGAACCAGAATCCTCCGCCAATCGCTAGTCCAATTCCGGCTGTGGCCCAAATTCCTGAAGCGGTGGTCAGTCCACTCACGCGTTTTTTTCACGCATGAAGATGATTCCCCCACCGATAAAGCTGATACCGCTGACCACTTGAGCAGCCACACGCGCTGTATCGTAATGCGGTGTATCAATGAAGGCTTCCTTTGATATAATCATCATTAAACAAGAAGTGAGCGCCACAATCATGTGGGTTTTTAACCCCTGCTTGTTTATTTCTGGAGGTACGTTCGTAACCGATGGCAAGTCCACAAATACATGAAATTAAAATCGCCAAAAAAAGTGACGTAATTCCATCATTGCATTAAATGGTTGAAAAAAATTAATTGCATTTAAATCCACGGTTTTTCCCTCCTTATTTCTTTTTAAAAAAAGTACTATTTATATTACTCTTTTTTTATTTTTTTGTCAACAGAAAACGCATTCAAAAACAAATAGATTTCTACATTAAAAAAAAGAATACGACAAACTTGCCGTATTCTCCCATTCATTATAATTCTAAAAGGCTCTTCTTTAATCAGCTTCTCTTCAAGAATCGTGAACATTTCCTTAGCGTCTTCTTTTTCTCGTTGAATCTAGCAATGCTTCAACTTGTACTAAGACATGTTTGTTCCCGAATTGAATCGCGATTTTATCTCCGACTTTGACGTCTGTTGAAGATTTCGCCACTTTATCATTGATAAACACACGTCCCTTGTCGGCTACTTCTTTAGCAACCGTACGGCGTTTGATTAATCGTGATACTTTTTAAAAAAATTTATCGAGTCTCATCATTTTTCCTCTTTTCTACTAAATTTACGTAATAAAGTCTTTCCTTTTTGGAATTAGTACCCATTCGCGTTTGGTGAATAAATTCCATTTCATCGTTCCTGCCAGGAAAATCGCAACTCCTATAAAGGCAAAGACGATTGAAAAAGACAAAGGCCATCGTTCTGGAATCCTGCAACCCTGCAAAATGCCATGCTCCGTATGATAATACCGAAACAATGACCGTCATGCCAAGTGCAATGCCTGTAAGTAACTGCATAAAATTCCCGTCACGTAAGACACTAATCATAATCTCTTTTGCAAAAGCCATCATCACAACCATCATCACGCAAAGTCCTAGTGCTGTCGCCAGACTTGCGCCAAGCGTTCCGAACATCGCTACGAATAAGTAGTTCGTACTTGCTTTCACTACGAGCCCTGCTGTGAGTGCTAGTAGCGTTTTGGGATATTGATGTTGACTTTGGAAAATGCCGTGCAGCGACATAATCACAGATGCAAAGAAAATACTTGTAACGTAGACAAGAAGCACTGCCTGACCCTTCGCATCTCCAAAGAGCGCGGTATTTAACCATGGCAAGATCGCAATCATCCCCATCGTTGCGACTACCGAGAACGTCATCGTCATGCGAAGAAGCGACGCGGATAGTCTCTTAAATTCTAAGTCGTGTCCTTTCTTAAAGGCGCGCGATAACATCGGCATATAACTAGATGAAAATCCGACCCCGACCACCATTCCTAATTGCACAAGTGGCTGCCCCCGGTCGTAAATTCCCTTGAGGTCTTTTGCCACTTCTGGAAGAATTCCTTTGTCTGTTAACACATTATACACAGAGAACGAATCCACCAATTGGAACAAGACTAAGATTGAACTGAGTAGGCAGATGGTTCCCCCTTCAAAAGCAAATCGTTTAAAGAGATGCCCAAATGTCGGTACTTCCATTTCTACTGGCGTAATCGTCAAGCTATCGAGCGGATCTTTCGTTTCTTTCAATACATAATACAGCATCACAAGAATCGCAAACACGGCCGCAATCGTCGCACTCGACATCGCCCATGTGCCCATCGTGTAATAGTCTGAAATGGTGCTACCAAACAGACTCGCCACAAAGAGAATCACCGCGACACGAACAACCTGCTCCACCACTTGTGAGATGGCAGTCGGCATCATTCTAAAGCTTCCTTGGGAAATAACCCCTTGTGATAACCAAAAACGGCATCAATAGAAACATCCACGAAACGCTTTGGACGACTGGCAAGAGTTCAAAGTCGCCCATCCAATGCGCAATCATTCCCGCTCCCAAATGGAGAAAGGCAAAAATCCCCACTCCAACGAGGCTTGCGATAACGAATAGCTGCTTCAATAATTTCTTTAAATGTGTCGACTCCAAGTATTCCGCAACGACATTAGATACGAAAACTGGAAATCCCGTTAATGCAAAGGTCATGCCGATTCCATAAATAGGATACACCTGTTGGTATACATAAAATCCGGTGTTGCCTACCATGTTTTGGAAAGGAACTCGGTACACCGCGCTCAGAATCTTTGCGATAAACGCGGCAATCGAGAGCGCAATCGCCCCTTGCATCATCCCTTTACTATTTATCTTCTTCATGTTTTTCCTCATCGCGGGCTAAAATTTCCCCGCATGTTTTTACAAACAGTTTAACTTGCTCCAGCCATAAGTCAACAGGCTTTTGCGTGATATTTAATAAAATCTGAAGACTTTCGCCCTTGTTGGCCACTTGTGCAGGTAATTTCACTGGACCAAGCGCTTCAAAGACTGGCACCCCTTGCAAGCGAGTCGCACTTGGCGGTGCAATCGTAATCGTCACCGAATTATCTTTACGCTTAATCGATACGACGTCAATCTCGTTGGCGTAATGCTTAATCAATCCAACTTCTGCTAATGCGCTCACTTCATCTGGGAAGTCCCCGAAGCGGTCGATAAAGTCATCGAGCAATTCTTCATAAGCTTCTACGCTGTCAATCGAGCGAATGCGTTTATACATCTCGATTTTTTGACGTTCGTCTTGAATATAACTTGCTGGAATATACGCATCAATTTGTAAGTCGATTTCAACCGTTTCTTCATCCGACTTCACTTCTTTTCCTTGTTTCTTCAACACGGCTTCACTTAATAATTGAGAATATAAGTCGAATCCGACCGAATCGATAAATCCGTGTTGTTGTTTTCCAAGTAAATTCCCTGCCCCACGAATCGAGAGGTCACGCATGGCAATCTTGAATCCAGAGCCGAGTTCTGTAAAGTCGCGCATCGCTTGCAGACGCTTCTCGCTGACTTCGGTTAAGACTTTATCTGGTTGATACATGAGGTACGCATAGGCAATACGATTTGTACGCCCGACACGTCCACGCAATTGATACAACTGCGAAAGCCCCATATGATCGGCATTTTCAATAAAGAGGGTGTTTACGTTTGGAATATCCACCCCAGTTTCGATAATCGTGGTCGTCACTAAGACATCATATTCCCCTTCGATAAATTGGAAGAGAATATTTTCAAGCGTCGTCTCACTCATCTGACCATGAATCACACCAACACGACATCCTGGAACAAGCGCTCTAAGTTCATCCGCCTTCTTCTCAATCGTTTCGACACGATTATATAAATAGAAGACTTGTCCGCCACGAGCCATCTCACGTTCGATGCCGTCACGAATCGTCATTGGATTTTGTTCCATCACGAAAGTTTGAACCGGATAACGGTTTGCTGGTGGCGTCTCGATGACAGATAAATCACGTACCCCAAGCATTGACATGTGGAGCGTTCTTGGAATTGGCGTTGCCGTGAGCGTCAATACATCCACTTGCGATTTCAATTGTTTCAAACGTTCCTTATGCTTCACTCCAAAGCGTTGTTCTTCATCGACAATGAGAAGTCCTAAATCTAAAAACTGCACATCTTTTTGAAAGCAGACGGTGAGTCCCAATGACGATATCGACTGCGCCTTTGCGAAGCTTCTCAATCGTTTCTTCTTGTTCTTTTTTTACTACGGAAACGACTTAATAATCCGATGGTAAATGGATAGTCCGCAAAAGCGTTGTACGAAATTCTCGTAATGTTGCTCGGCAAGAATCGTTGTTGGTACCAAGACAGCCGCTTGTTTCCCATCCATGACCGCCTTGAAGACTGCACGCATGGCTACTTCCGTTTTCCCATATCCAACGTCCCCAACAAGCAGGCGGTCCATCGGTTTGTCCTTTTGCATGTCTTCCTTAATTTCCGCAACACTTCGCAGTTGGTCTTGCGTTTCTGTGTATGGGAAGGCTTGCTCAAATTCTTGTTGTTCCACCGTATCACGGCTAAACGCATACCCTTTTTCGGCGTCACGTTTGGCATAGAGTTCGATGAGTTCATCGGCGATATCTTCAATCTTGGCTGTTACTTTTACGTTTCGTCTTCGCCCATTCCGTACCACCCAATTTATTGAGTTTTGGAACTTTGGCATCCGAAGACACATATTTTTGAACGAGCTTAATTTGAGAGACTGGAACGAATAAATTCCCGCCATCTTGATAGTGAATCGACATGTAGTCTTGGTGGATACCGCCGATTTCTAAGGTCTCCATCCCTTGGTACACACCGACCCCATGATTCACGTGAACCACATAGTCCCCAACGGCTAACTCAGTGTAGCTCTTCAATCGTTCTGCGTTCGAGATTTTTTGATTTCGCGGTGCGCGTTTTGTGAGTTTATTGAACAATTCGCGTTCCGTTAAGATGGCAAATTTATCTTCTGGCAGTTCAAAACCATTGTGCATCTTACCGACCATGATTTGAAGTTGCCCTTCCAGTACCGTCCCGTTTGAAATCACACTCTTGATTTCAAAATCCGCAAAGGTTTGTTCGACCTTTTGTGCGCGTTTGGCGTCATCGACTAAGACGATAACCGTCGCACCTTGTTTCTTCCAACGGTCTGCTTCGACTTTCACCATCGGCATTTGCGAGAAGAACTGCGTCATGGTCCGTGTCGTAATCGGATGAATCGCATCGAGCGCGAGTCTTCCAAGCCCTTTTTGGAAAATCGCTAAATACGTTCTCTTTAATGGACTGTCTTTTAACACTTTTCGTCCATCTTGAACAAGCGACAATCCAGAAGCAATCGCACCCGTTTCAATATGGTGCGTCTTCCAATAACCTGCCTCTTCTTCTAATGTTTTGCTCTTTTCGATAAAACGAGCGTAGTCATCAATAATGAGGTACGCATCTTTAGAAACATAATCTAATAAGCTGGTCTTCTCAGGATAAATACATTCCAAGAAGTACGTTAAATTTGATGGGATTTCCCCATTTTCTAATTGCGCATCGATGGCTTGCTGAATATTTTTAACTTGGTCTTTTCGTTCTTCACTTTGAGCCGCCTTCACGTCCTTTTCATAGAGCGCGTGAATTTTGTCTTTCGCCTTCCAGACAGCTTCCTTTTGAAGTGGCAAGTCTGTTGCTGGTAAAATGCGCACTTCTTGAATCACATCCATTGAACGTTGTGTTTCCGCATTAAACATACGAATCGAATCCACTTCCGTATCAAAGAAGTCCAGACGTAGTGGATACTCTTGGTCTAATGGATAAATATCGACAATACTTCCACGAAGCGCAAATTCACCAGGAGTCGCGACCATATTTTCACGGCGATATCCTAATTCCACTAACTGCTCTACAAAGGCATCCATCGATTCGATTTCAGACCCCATCGACAGTTCAATCGAGCTCTTCTTCCATACCGCTACTGGCACTAAGAGCTTTTGAATCCCTGATAGTGGCACGATTACGATTCCTTTTTCTCCACGACTTAAGAAATCAAGCGTGCGAATGCGTTGGCTCACCACATCCGGTGACACTACCGAGAAATCCGCCGCAAGCGACTCTTCTACCGGGAAGAGGTGTACAACCTCATCGTCATACCACTCTGATAACTCTTCGTAGGTTTGCGTTGCTTGTAAGAGCGTTGGCGTCACAATCACTAATTGCTTGTCCAATTTCTCAAATGCGCATGACTCGGCCAAATGCTTTACAGATCCACTGAGACCTAGCACGAGTTGACTCTCATGAAGACTAAGCGTATCGAACCACTCTTTAAATCCTTTCAGTTTACTAATGGTTTGGTGCAATAATTGCATAATGTTCTCCTTTTTCCAACGACAAAAAGAGACCGCAAAAAAATTTGCAGCATCTCTTTCTCTCTATTTGTTAATTAAATTGATTCATTGTTTTGACGAAATCATCCGTTTCAATCCACGAACGAATCGCATCGACACTCTTTTGCACGGCAAAAATAATGTCCTCTTCTTCCTCTTTTTCAAAACGGTTGAGCACATGTCCTACGACCGTTCGCCCATCTTTTGGACGACCAACCCCCACTTTTATACGGTTAAACTCGCTCGTCCCCAGGCACGAAATAATACTCTTGATTCCGTTATGTCCTCCGGCACTGCCTTTTTGACGAAGACGAATCTTTCCAACCGGCAGATCCATATCATCATAAACAACCAGCAAGTCTTCGATTCCAATCTTAAAATAATTCATCAGCGGACGAATCGCTTCCCCCGATAAGTTCATAAACGTTAATGGCTTCATGAAGATGACTTTCTCGCCACCGATTTGTACCTGCGCAAAAACTGCATCGAAGAGTGCCTTATCAAAATCAAACTTCTCTTGATAGGCCACTTCATCCATTGTCATGAATCCGACATTATGTCTTGTCCCTTTATACTTTGCTCCAGGATTCCCTAGACCAACGACTAATTTCATACTTTCACCTATTCTTTTTTCTTCTATTTTGCTATTATACCATACCCCTACACTGTCCCGTTATTAATTCACTTTTTCACGAAATTGTGTTTTTTATGTATTATTTGTCATAAAAAGAGCCTTTTGAAAATCAATTTTCAAAAAATCGTGCTATACTTATTTATGGATATTCCATCACTAATTTTTTAGGAGGTATGAATATGGAAAAAAATCTCAAAAAAACATGGTAATAAAGTAATTTTTAGTCGGTGACGGTGCCGTTGGTTCTAGTTATGCATACGCACTTGTATTACAAGGGATTGCAGAAGAACTAGGAATTATCGACATCAATTTCGAGAAAACAGAAGGCGATGCGTTAGACTTATCACATGCCTTAGCTTTCAATGCCCCTAAAAAGATTTATGCAGCAACATATGAAGACTGCCACGACGCAGATATCGTATGTATCACAGCAGGTGCTCCTCAAAAACCAGGAGAAACTCGCTTGGACTTAGTTTCTAAAAACTTAAAAATCTTGAAAAACATCGTAGACTCTATTATGGCGAGCGGATTCAACGGAATCTTCCTAATGGCGACTAACCCAGTAGATATCTTAACTTACGCAACTTGGAAATTCTCAGGACTTCCAAAAGAACGCGTTATCGGATCTGGTACTTCTTTAGACAGTGCTCGTTTCCGTCAAACCATCGCTGAATTAGTTGGCGTTGACGCACGTAACGTTCACGGATATATCATGGGTGAACACGGGGATACTGAATTCCCAGTTTGGTCACATACAAACGTCGGCGGTTTACAAATCTATGAATGGGTTCGTCAAAATCCACACGTTGATGAAGAAAAATTAGTTGAAGTATTCTTCCAAGTACGTGACGCGGCTTATGAAATCATCGCTAAAAAAGGTGCGACTTACTACGGTATCGGTGCTACTCTAGCGCGTATTACAAAAGCCATCTTAAACAACGAACAAGCCATCTTCCCATTATCGGTATACCTTGAAGGTCAATACGGACAAGATGATATTTTCATCGGAGCTCCAGCCGTTATCGGACGTGAAGGAATTCGTCAAATCATCGAAATCCCTCTAGCTGACTCTGAACAAGAGAAAATGGACTTATCTGCGAAAACATTGAAGTCAATCTTACACGATGCTTTCGAAAAAAATTAGAAGCAGAAAACAACTAATAAAACAATAAAACACCGTACCAAGAAATTGGCACTGACCCCCGTAAATGAGAATTAAATAAAAAAACACCTCCAAGTTGGATTTGGTACAATATTATCAAATACGCATGGAGGTGTCTTTTTATGGTTAAAACTCGTGTTGCTTATTCAGTCGATACTAAAAATAAAGCCGTAGAAATGAAATTACAGGGATATAGTACAAAACAAATAATGCTCGAGTTAAATATCAAAAACAAAACTCAAGTAAAAAAACATGGTTTAGATGGTATAAAAATGGAGAAACTCATCGTTTCCACCAACAGGTGGGTAAACAATATTCATACGAGAAAGGAATGGCTAAACTTTCTGAAATCGATCAATTAAAAATTAGAATTACGAAGAAAAGAAGTTGAATTAGAAATATTAAAAAAATACAAGGAATTGGAAAGGAAGTGTCGCCTCAAGCAGTTGTAAAATTAGTGGAAGAATTGAAAGATAAATATACCGTACATTTAATTTGTTCCTGCCTTAATGTACCTATATCTACTTACTATCGATGGAAAAAGAAAGATTTTTCTCCAACAGTTATTGAAAAAACAATCGGCAAAATTTGTAAGAAAAACAAATTTATTTATGGATACAGAAAGATTAAATATTTAATTCAAAAGGAATTAAATCAAGTTGTTAACCATAAGGTTGTGCAGCGGATTATGCAGAAAAATGGTTGGAATTGTGCGGTAAGACCGAAAAAAGCTATCAAAATAGGTAAACCATTTTCAATTACTGACAATACTCTAAACAGAAATTTTTCAGCGGACAAACCTATGCAAAAGTTGACTACTGATATCACATATTTACCTTTCGGCCCTAAACGATTATATTTATCGTCAATCATGGATTTACACAATGGAGAAATACTTGCTTATACAATTGGTCCTAAACAAGATACTAAGTTTGTATTGGATACATTAAATCAAATTGACTTACCTAAGGATGTTCTACTACATAGTGATCAAGGCAGCGTTTATACTTCTGCTGAATATTACAATTTATGTAAAGAAAAAAACATTATCCGCAGTATGTCCCGTAAGGGGACACCCGCAGATAATGCACCCATCGAAAGCTTCCATTCTTCCCTAAAGTGCGAAGCTTTCTACATAAAAGATGAAGTAATAACTTCATCTTCTATTGTAATTCAAATTGTAGAAAATTACATCAAATATTATAATGAAAATAGAATCCAACAAAAATTGGACTACCTGTCTCCGGTTGAATACCGGAGACGGTAGCCCTAGGGTGTTTTTATTAAATTCTCACTTTTTGGGGTCAGTCCCATTGTCTTGGTACGGTGTTTTTCATTTTCTTAAAATAACGCAAATAGCGGTACAAGTAGAATCGGCATAAAAATGGCTGGCAAGAAGTTTAATACTTTAATCTTCGTAATCCCTAGTAAGTTCATCGCTAAACCAACTAAAAGAACCGACCCAACCGCGGACATCGATACGGTTACCACATCATTTAAATGAGGCGCCACTAGTTGAGACAAGCCCACTAAAATTAACTCATATGCAATGACCGCCACTGCAGAAAGCCCTACTCCAATCCCTTCCGTTGCCGCAAGGAAAATTGAAGTAATCCCATCTAATACCGACTTCGTTTGAAGTAACGCTGGATCTCCAGTAATTCCTAACTGGATAGACCCCATTGTGGCAAGTGCCCCCACGCAGAAAATCATTACTGCCGCGACGAACCCTTCTCCGATATTTAAATTGTTTTCTTTGCCTTTGGATGCCTTCTCCTGAAGCCAGTCTGAAAACTTACGTACTCGCTCCTCCATTTGAAGTCCTTCTCCGACAACGCCCCCACATACCAGAGATAAAATCATAATCAAGCTATTCGGGATTTGAATCGCGCCTTTAATTCCGACTAGGAATACACATAGCGCTAACCCTTGCATGATATGTTGCGCGAAACGCTCTGAAATAATATGGCGTAAAAACACACCCGCAAGCGCCCCGACGACAATGGCTATCCCATTAATAAATATAATCACTCGAAAAACTCCTTCATTTTATACGTCCAAGTGAAGGAATTTCTCTCCTTCTACTATTCCACAAACAAACTTTGCGGATCTTCAAAAGGACTTGCCCCGTCCTCTTCAGTCTCGTGTTTTCTCTCTAAGAAGTACACTTCTTCAATCACCACTTCGGTCACATACACTTCTTGATGATTCTTGTTAGTGTAGCGACGGGTATTGAGTCGCCCTTCCACGCCAATACGGTCTCCCTTTTTGACAAACTTGCCGATACGTTCTGCAATTTTACCCCAGGCGACCACTTGGATAAAGTGTGAATGATAGGAATCATCACTGTTTCGGTATACATTTTTGTACTGCGATGGTATTATTAAACACACTCTTTCCAGAAGGTTGAAGCTGTTGCACCTCTACCTCTTTGACAACACGACCAATTAAAGATACTAAGTTCATAAGACGAACCTCCTATAGTTTTTTCTATAGTAAGCTACGCCGCACTTCCTCTAATTGGCTTTTCCTTCTTCTCTCAATTTTTGAGAAAATTCAGAAATCTTACGCAGTCTGTGGTTTACCCCTGATTTTGAGATAGGCCCAGAAGGTAACATTTCGCCTAACTCTTTCAAACTAATTTCTGGATTCTCTAAACGGATTTTTGCAATATCCGATAATTTATCCGGCAAGGCGTCGAGTCCTACCGTATCTTCAATGTATTGAATCTCTTCGATTTGACGAGTGGCTGCATTCACCACTTTATTAATATTAGCGTTCTCGCAGTTTACTAAACGATTCGCCGTATTTCGCATATCTCGAATAATTCGGATATCTTCAAAATGTAGCATCGCCTTGGAAGCATGAATCACGGCAAGGAAGTCTGCAATTTTCTCGGCTTCTTTCAAGTACGTGATATACCCCTTACGACGCTCAATCGTTCTGGCATTCAACCCAAACGCATTCATCATCTGACAAATATCGTCGTTATGCTCTTCATAAATCGAATAAATCTCTAAGTGATAACGGCTCGTTTTCGGGTCATTAATCGAACCGCCAGCCAGAAACGCCCCACGAAGGTAGGCACGCATCTTCTCTTCGTCTTCACGAACATTTTCTGGAACGCGCATATTAAATAAGCCGCTCGACTTGATATTCAAGTCTTCCAAAATCTCTTCTGTTCCATGTTTCAAACGTACGATATACACATTGTTCTTCTTCAGTTTCATCTTACGGCGAACCAAGAGTTCACTTTCCACTTGATAATACTTCTTCAAGAGTACATAAATTCGTCTGGCAATCGTCGCGTTTTCCGTTTGGATATTTAAAATCAATTGACGATTCAAAATCCCAACCGCCCCATTCATTCGAATGAGCGCCGCAAGTTCATATTTTGAATAGTCATATTGCACTTCTAGTTGCGTTAGTTCTTGTTTTTGTTTCTGCAGCAAATGATAGTAAGGACACAGGCCTCCTCCTTTCTCTTCTAGTCATGTTGAAGGAGCCAAGAGGAAGTCTTGGCTCCTATTTTATTTGTTATTATTCAATTCGTGCACTTTGTAGGAGTCGGAATAATTCATCGATGACTTTTTCACCATCATGGTATACGCCTTTTTCGCGTAATTTAATAAAGTCAGACGACACTACTCGGCATCCCTCATCGCGCAATCCTTGGAAGTCGTACTTCACTTGGTAAAGATACTCTTCGTTCTTTTTGTTGATTTAAGTACTCTTCTGGCACTGCCTCTGTATTCACAAGAACAGTGTCAATAAATTTAGTTCCTAAATGGTCATGCAGCACACGTACATGATCTGCATCGGTAAAGTGTTCCGTTTCACCAAGTTGCGTCATGATGTTACAGATGTACACCACTTCCGCTTTCGTTTCGCAAACGGCTTGACCGATATCGCTAATCATTAAGTTTGGCAAGATACTAGTATAAAGACTACCAGGTCCTAGTACAACCATATCGGCTTCCATAATCGCATTGATGACTTCACGTGCCGCCATTGGAGTTCGGCTTTCATCGGGTTTACGATTTTCGTCGTAACAATGCACGGAAACTCGCTTAATCTTCTTGCGATATTTAACAAGTTCCGCTTCCCCGTCCACAATCGTTCCATCTTGGAATTCAGCACGGAGTAATAATGGCTCTTCAGCGGCAGGATACACATGTCCTTCCACCGCCATCATACGGCTTAGAAGACGAATCGCATCGAAAATATTTCCACGCATCTCTGTTAAGGCCGCAATAATTAAGTTCCCAATCGCATGTCCGGCGAAGAATTGATCGTCGGAATTGAAACGATATTGGAAAATTTCTTTTTGTAAAGCGTTCATCGGAGAAAGAGCAATCATACAGTTTCGAATATCTCCTGGTGGCACAACGTTCATATAATCTCGAATGATTCCTGAACTTCCACCATCATCGGCAACCGTTACAATCGCAGTCACATCCACATCTCTCTTACGCAGATTTCTCAGTAGTACTGGAAGTCCTGTACCTCCACCAATAACAGTGATTTTAGGGCCTTTCTTTCTTGGAGGATTCGGTGTTACCTCAAACATCATGAGCGTCCATTCCCTTCTTTACGACGGTCTTTGTCACGATGAGAGATTGTCACGTTGTAAGAGTCTGATAATAATTCGCGCCCGATACGTTCCGCAAAAGCTACAGAACGGTGTTGACCGCCTGTACATCCGATGGCAATCGTCACGCTAGATTTTCCTTCTTTTTTGTAGCCTGGGATTGAGAAGTCGAGTAAGTCCATCAATTTATGATAGAACGTCTTCGCTTCAGGTTGACTCATAACGTAATCATACACTGGCTCATCTAATCCCGTTAGCGGACGTAATTCAGGGATATAATGTGGATTTGGTAAGAAACGAACATCCATCACGACATCCGCATCGATTGGAAGTCCGTATTTAAATCCAAATGACATCACTTGGACTGTGAAAATTCCTTCGTTGCCTGTAGAGAAAGCTTGCATGATTTCTTCACGTAATTTACGAGGTGAAAGATTTGTTGTATCAATCACTTTTTGCGCACGTGTCTTAATGTCTTGCAATAAACGACGTTCCGCAATAATCCCATCGTAAATACGACCATCACTTGCTAGAGGGTGCGTTCTTCTTGTTTCTTTGTAACGAGAAACAAGCGCATCATCGCTGGCTTCTAAGAATAAAATTTTTGTTGTAATAAATGATGTGTTATCCAGGCCTGCAATAGCTGACATGATTTCATCAAAGAATGCGCGTGAACGTAAGTCGATTACGAGCGCAATTTTTGTAATTTTTCCTGATTCTTTTACTAATTCCCAAAATTTTGGTAGAAGACTTGGTGGCATATTATCGACACAGAAATATCCCATGTCTTCGAAACTTTGCATTGCAACAGTTTTTCCCTGCCCCACTCATACCTGTAATGACGACTAATTCTAATTGATCCACTGCCATTGTCATTCTCCTATCTCAAACGATATTGTTATCATTACAATTATAACACATCCGGGCGTGTCATCGTTAACTTTTTTAGCAAAAAACACGATTGTTTGCACAAAAAAACGAGGGGTTGCCCTCGCTTTCCATTAATCTTTCACTTGCATCACTTCAGACGGAATCTGAATATGAACCGTTGTCCCTTCTCCAACCGTCGAGTCTACACTAAGCGTAACGCCTAAACGTTTGGCAATCTCTGAAGATAAGTAGAGCCCTAGCCCTGTCGATTGGTGATTCACACGACCATTATAGCCACTAAATCCACGTTCAAAAATTCGTTTTATGTCGTAAGGGGCAATTCCAATCCCCGTATCTTCAATCGTTAACGTATCTCCTTCAAAAAGAATACGAATCGTTCCCTCTTCAGGCGTATACTTCACCGCATTCGATAACACTTGCTCGACGATAACGCCTAACCACTTCGAATCCGTGACCACCTTTTTCTCAGTAGGAACATAGTCCAAATGCAATTTTTTTGAAATAAAGAAAGTCGCATATTTCTTCAAGAGTGGACGAATCACTTCATCGATAGAAATTGTTGAAATCGATAAGTCTTGATGGAAACTTTCCATTCGAACATAATGCAGTGCTAATTCTGTATAGGTCGTAATCCGAACGAGTTCTTGACTCAATAAGGATTTCTCAGACGTTTGCGGCAACTCGCGAATCAACAACTGGCTCGCAGCGATACTCGTTTTAATTTGGTGCGCCCATAAAGTATAGTAGTCCACATCTTCCTTGCGAAGTTGCTTCATCTTCGTACTCAACCCTCGCATGTCCGCCTTTTCTTGTTGGATGTCCTCATATAAATGACTCACAATGGGCGAAAACCCATCGTCTAGCGTCGTCACTTCCTGCTGCAAACTTCGAACGACTTCTCTGTACTTTCTCCAATCGTGCCACAAAAGTGCACCAACAATCACCAAAAGGAAAAAGGCTTGTAAAAATAAATAATAGCCCACTTCTGAATTTAGCCAATTAAAGACGAAGAAGAACCCAATCGAAAACACTTCGATGAAGGCCAGCGCTCCGAGTAAGAAAGCATGCGATTTGAACCAAGCCATACTAAATTCTACTTTTGTCTTCATTCAATCACTTCCGCCAATCCATACCCGACGCCTTTTTTCGTCGTGATTAATTTTTCCAATCCGATTTCGCCAAGACGCTTCCGCAAACGAGCAACCGTCACGGACAAAGTATTATCATCGACAAACACATCGCTATTCCACAATGCATTCATTAAATCTTCCCTCGGCGCAATATCACCTTGTTTTTCAAAGAGTACACGCAAAATGATAAATTCATTCTTCGATAATTCAATGACATTGCCCTCATACGAAACTTTTTCCACTTCCAAGCTGCAAGGCAATCCCTTTATATTCCAGCCAATCTTTTTGCTGAACGAATTCATAACTGCGACGCATCATCCCTTGGATTTTTGCGACCAATACACTTGGTTCAAACGGCTTTGTCATATAATCATCCGCGCCCATATTGATCGACATCACAATATCCATCGCTTGATCCCTGGACGACAAGAACATAATCGGCACCTGAGACACCTTACGAATCTCTTGGCACCAATAATAGCCATTATAAAACGGCAATGTAATATCCAGAATGACCAACTGCGGATTAACTGCTAAAAATTGAGTGTACACTTGCGAAAAGACTTCCACCGCAACGACTTCATAATTCCATTTTTCTAATTCTTGTACAATTGCATCTCGAATGACTTTTTCATCTTCGACAATCATTATTGTTTGCATACACTCACCTCGTTTTCATTGTAACATCTTTCCAATTAACAGAAAACAATCTATTTCCTAATTTCTCGTATCATTTCCCATAAAGTCGTTTGACTATCTTGCACCGTTCCAATCTCATATTCGAAGCCATTAGACTCATCAACACCTAAGATAAAGAACTCTACCGACTGCGATTCGTCTATCCCCAAAATCCGACTGACCACTGGAAGCTGAATGCTATATTTCAGATAAAATTCATTATCCCCAGTAGGACTTTCTTCTTTCTTCGTATAAATATTCTCTCGCAATTTTGCCTTTGCTAAAATATCTTTATTCAATTGCAATTCCTGGAATACGAACTTTCCTTGTGGCCAGAGTTTTTTCGCCTCTTCTTCATTTTCAAAAACAAACTTTCCATCCACATATTGGAACTTAATACTTTTTTCCTCTTCCTTTGTTTTAGAATTGAGCTGCTTAATCGTTCCAACTAGTGGCTTTCCTTTTTCCCTAGCCTCAAGATAAACAAATACATTCGAGTCACCTGCTACACGCATCTGACTTACGGTAAATCCATTCGGAAACTGCTCAAATAAATCTTCAATATTTTTCGTCGGATAAACACGACTCAATTCTTTCCCAGCTAGCTCTTCAAGATACCCACGACTCGTGTGATCCACACACCCTGCTAACATCGTCACGCAAAGTACCAATAACCCAATCCACGACCATTTCTTTAACTTCACACACAAAACCTCACTTTGCAATACAGTATCTTCATCATACCATATCCCGCCTATACCGTAACATTCCCTAACAAAATCCTAAACTTTAGAACAAAAAAAGAATTAAGCAAAACTGCTTAATTCCCTTCTTACTCTTCAATTCGTTCAATAAATGTATAATCACTATCCACCTCGACTGAAAGCGAGTAGTAATAACCTCTATTCGCATTACTGCCATGGAAACCTAATGTAACTTGCGGTTGATTTTCTAGCCCAAGGAACTCATTTATTTGTTCGTTCTTAACGACATATTTTATTTCAAAGCCACCACTATTTCTGTTGTAGTAAGTATCCTTTAGTTTTAATTTCGAAAGAATCTCTTTATTCAATGTCATTTCTTGGAATAAAAACCTTTCTATAGGCCAAAGTTTTCTCGCCTCTTCTTCATTATCATATGAGTACTTCCCTTTATCATACGTAACTGCGATTTTCTTTTCCTCAGCTCCACTATGTATATTAATTACTCTTATCGTTCCTTCTATAGGTTTTTTTCTTTTTTTCAGTTCCATCTAATTCTATTTTAATAATTTTATCAGCTAATATATATCCTTGATAAATAGTAAATCCATCTGGAAATTGCTCAAATAGATCTTCTAAGTTTTTGGTAGAATAAACACGACTGATTTGATTCCCAATTCTGTCCTCTAAATAGCCTCTACTATTTCTTCCGTTACATCCATACAGAATTACAATTAACGAAAAAAAATAGTACAATATAAAACAGCTTCTTTCCTTTCATAAGCTAATCCTTTCTATCTACTTTTGATTCATCTCCAAAAAACATTCTACTCTGATACAGTTTCTCTAAAAAACGCCTCTGGATTTTCTCTAACAACTACAGAGTAATAGTACTTTTTATTTGAATTGCTTCCGTGGAAAGATAATTCGACTTGCTGAGAACTCTCAAAGTTAAAATGCTGATTTAAATCCGGCATATTAACAGCATACTCCAATTCAAAATCTCCATTTTTCATACTGTACGATTTGTTTTTTAGATCTAATCGGCTCAAAATTTCTTTATTGAAAGTAAACTCTTGAAATAAGAATCTTTTCTGTGGCCAAAGTTCTCTTAACCCCTCTTCATCATCAGAAGAAAATATCCCATTAGCATACTGAATTTTTATCTTCTTCTCTTCATTTCCACTCTTTCTTGAAATCTTAGCAACATAGCCTTCTATTGGTTTCCCTTTTTCCGTCCCTTTTAACTCGACATCAATCACTACATCTTCTTTACGATGTGTTTGATAAATCGTAAAAGCCATTAGGAAATTGCTCAAATAAATCTTCTAAGTTTTTCGTAGAATAAACACGACTGATTTGAGTTCCAATTCTATCTTCCAAATATGCTCTGTTATTTTTTTCGTTACATCCATATAGAATTACGATTAACGAACAAAACAGTGCAATATAAAATAGCTTTTTCCCTTTCATAATCGAATCCTCTCTACATGACCTTTTCTTTTAATCATATCATACTTTGTAAACGAAACGATACACCCTTATCAAAAATCTCATTTCCAATTTCACAAATACTATCCCTATCTATAACAAAACTTTAAAATGTAAAGAAAAAGAATTAAGCAAAGTCGCTTAATTCCTTTCTTACTTCAATTATCATTTTATTGACGCTCTATAATTTTAACCATTTCTCGTTTTTCTTGCTCAATTGATTGACTAATAGCCTTTGAAAATTGCCCTTTAATTTCTTCATCAATTTCCGCGTTTATCTTATTAATTTCTTCGGCTGTATAATCTCCAATTTGAGAAATTTTATTATCATACTTTGAAAGAATACTATCTCTTTCCTTTATTTTTGGAGCGTGTACATTACGCACTACTTGTCTGTCAAGCGACTTAAAAATCAAACTAGGGTTCTGAATTCCCTCAACAAATTGATTATAAACTTGACTAATTACATTCCATGCCTCATCAACAATTCTATCCATCATTTTTTACCTCTAATCACTCTTTTTCATTTAACTTGCGGATTTTTACCTTCCAATTCATCAATTTGCATCTCTTGTTCTTTAACAGATTTATTATATTCCACTCGTAAAGTTTCTATCTTATTATCGATATCTTGTTTTTTTATCAAAAAAATTGTGACTTATTGGCTTCATAATAAGAATTAAATATTCTCCTCAGCATATTTATTTCTTCATCACTATCTATGCTGTTTTCTTTTTAAATCATAAAAGCAATCTATCGTATCTTTCTTCTAACTGTCTAGAGATTAACCTCTCAAAATTAGATAATTCATCAATTTTTCTTCTCCATTCTTTTTTTACGTTGTTATACTCCTCTTTCTTTTCATCAAAGATCAGATACGATTCTTTTAATTTTTTGATTAACTCATCCTTAATGTTCATAAATCCTTATCCTTTTAATGTAAACATTGCTTCTAAATCCTTATCTTTTTTAATCAATTCCTGAATGCCCGTATCAAGACTGGTTCTTAATTGATTAAATCGATTCGTAATTTTTTGAGCTTCACTTTGCTTTTCATTGCAACGACGTGACACTTCTCCGACTATAGAGTCATAATGTACCCCAGCTTCGGCATAGGCAGATAATAATTCCTCTGGAGTTAAACTAAATATAAAACCGGACTTAGATAGAGAATCATACAACTGATGCGCCTTATATTCTGCATCTTCACTAATTTGTTTTACTAATTCAAGTGATGCTTCAGATACACCACTTAAGCCCTTAGAAAGAATTTGTGCTTGTACTGCATCGAGATATATTAGCTGAGAGCTTGTTGCTCCTCCATTAGCAATAGAAGTAGATTTTACAAAAGAATGTTTAGTACTTTTGAGTTTCATCATCTCAGTCTTTACAGTTTCAACCGAAGACATTATTAGTTCTTCAGCATTAATAATACGCAGTATCTTTGCAACTTGTTCCGCACTCTCTACAATAGGGTCTAGTCCGTGCCCACTAGAAATCGTTAGCGTATACTTTTCCCCTACAAAAACTCCGTTGTGTGCCTCACTAATATTCGTAAGCTCATCATTCTCTGTAACAATACGAATAATTCTTCCAGTATAATTCATTTTATCTAGTTCGATTTGTTTAATGTTATCTCTAACTTTAGGTAAAACTACATTTAAAACTTTATTGAAATCAGTTGTCAAATATAGAGGAGCAGAATTATATACTATGGCCAACTTAGAATTATATCTAAGAGCTACACGCATCGCTAAATTACCGCCAAGTGAATGGCCTACAGGAATTAAATTATCCGCACCATATTTTCGGGCTAGTTTTTCATAAAATTCAAATGCAGGCGGATACTGAAAACCTCCTCCAAAGAAAATTCCAAATATATCAATTGTCAGATCTTCAACAGGGTTACTCTCTAAATTTGTACCAGTATAAGAGACAATAACCTTTCCAGTATTTTTGTCACGAAAAGCCGTTCCACTTGTCCCTGTTTCTTTATCATAAAAATCATCAAGATATTCTAAATTATCAGGAACTTTTTTTCTGGAGTCTACATTTTCAACGACTTTAAATATCTTTTGTTCATTTGGATTAACAACCCTCTCCTTTTCAAATTCATATGAAAGATTTGAAGCATCTAAGGAAGGGATCAAACTTCCAGTTTCTTGAACTCTACCCATTAACTTTCCCCCTGCATCACTCGCTGATTCGTTCAACAAATTTAAAATCACTATCTACTTCGACTGTAAGTGTGTAGTAATAACCTCTATTCGCATTACTACCATGGAAACCTAATGTAACTTGCGGTTGGTTTTCAAGCCCAAGAAACTCGTTGATTTGTTCGTTTTTAACGATATATTCTAAGTCAAAACCACCACTATTACGGTTGTAGTAAGTATCCTTTAGTTTAAATTTCGATAAAATCTCTTTATTCAACGTCATTTCTTGGAATAAAAACTTTTCTAACGGCCAGAGTTTTCTTGCCTCTTCTTCATTGTCGTATGAATACTTTCCTGCATCATACGTAACTGCGATTTTCTTTTCCTCAGCTCCATTATATATATTAATTACTCTTATCGTTCCTTCTATAGGTTTTTCTTTTTCAGTTCCATCTAATTCTATTTTAATAATTTTATCAGCTAATATATAACCTTGATAAATAGTAAATCCCTCTGGAAATTGCTCAAAGAAATCTTCCAAGTTTTTTTCGTTGGATACACTCGACTGATTTGATTCCCTATTCTGTCCTCTAAGTATGCTCTACTATTTCTTTCATTACATCCAAAAAAAGAATCATTAGTAATACCCCCAAAAAAACTAAATTTAATAAATCTTTTCACTATCATACAGAACTCCTCTCTTATTGAGTTTGTTGCTTCAATCATATCACACTTCACAAAAAACACAATATATCATCATAAACACTTTTCAATTTCCTAAATTTAAACTCCTGTCTACTCCGTTAATAAATGGCGTATCAAAATCCAAGATTAGAATTCCTTCTATACTAGCTTTTCCTTCTTTCGAATGAGGGAATATTTACACTCACTCCATCGAAGCAACACAACAGTTTAAGAGGAGCACAAAAAAAGCTACGCGTTTTCGGATAACATAGTAGCCATTATAGCGATAAGTAATCGATGCGAATTACTGATGGTTGGAAATTCATTTCCTACCATCAGTTTGAGGCTCGATAGGATTGAGACCTTGGCTCAATCCGGTACAGCTATATTGGCTAACGCTTCTCATTTCGAATGAAGGAATATTTGTTCTAACTTTATTGAAGCAACACAACAACTTAAGCGCTGATAAAACGGAAAACTCCTCAGAGGTTATAGAAAGCATTATAGGGGATCATAACCAATGTGAATTACAGTCTCTAGAAATTCATTTCGTAGAGACTGTTTGAAGCTTGGTAGGTTTGAGACAATAGACTCAAAAAGATTTATCCATATTCGCTTGTGCTTCCATCTCGAATGAAGGAATACTTACACCTACGCCATCGAAGCAATACAACAAAGTTAAGATGCAAAGAAAAAAAGCTACGCGTTTTCGGATAACATAGTAGCCATTATAGCGATTAGTAATCGATGCGAATTACGGATGGTTGAAAATTCATTTCCTACCATCCGTTTGAGGCTCGATAGGATTGAGACCTTGACTCAATCCGGTACAGCTATAAAGGCTACTATGTGTTTATCCGAAAATAAAGCGTAGCTTTTTTCATATTTTTTTATTTCACCACAGTCTTAAAGTTGTTGTTGACTGTTGCTTCGATGACTGGATGTTTGCGCAAGTATTCCGCAATGAGCTCCGTCATGTCAATCTGCACCTCACGCACAATCTTCTCAGGCTTAAACATACTATAGTTTCCACCACCAACCGCACGATATTGGTTTGTCACGACTTCTAATTCATCCGTATCTTGAACAGGTTTGCCATGATACTCTAGACGAGTCACACGGTCGCCGAATGGTCTAGTGAAGTCTAATGTGTACTCGATTCCTTCGTACATATCGTAGTTGTAGAATTGAGGTTTTGGTTCCACATATTTAGGATTGAAGACTGCTTGTCCGTTTTCAACGATGAAATACGTCGCCACACGCTCAAGTGCCGCTTTCAAGTCCGCACCGCTCACTTTTAGAACAGCTAATGTATTTGGATAAATGTAGTTCGTAATCACGTCACGCATACGGATTTCTGAGTTAAATCCACGTCCGTCATTGTTGAATAACGCAGTTCCTGAGATATCCGCACCGCTGGCTTCCATTTGAACCTTATTGATAAATTCAATATATGGATGCTCGCTTAAACGCGCTGCATGTGGATCTTTAATCGTCATATCTCCAACAACTTTTCCAACTGGAGTATCTAACCAATCTTCCACTTCCGCTTGTAAGTCGCTAAACATTTCTAATACGGCTGGATCTGCTGGAACATCTTCTGTTGGGTGAAGTTTCGCTTCGCTTGAGATGACTGTATACTTTCCGTCTACTTTTTCCACTTCTAAGCTGATTTCACCTACATATGCACCGCGGTATCCTGGTTGAATCACTGGCACGCCATTCACTTTTTGTGCAATCACACGGTGTTGGTGTCCTGTCACTAACGCATCGATTCCTTCTACTTGCGTCGCAATCGCATACCCTTCGTTTTCTCCTGTTAACAGTTCCGTTGGGTCACCGCATGAAAGGTCGCACTCGAACCCTCCGTGGTAAGTTACAACGACAACGTCCGCCACTTTACGCATTTCTGGAACGTATTTCTTCGCTGTTTCCAACGCGCTCACGAATACTAAATCTTTTACCGTTGCAGGTTGTTCCCAATTTGGAATATAAGGCGTAGTAATCCCTAAAACTGCGATTTTGACGCCGTCTTTCTCGAACACTTTGTAAGGTTCGCCAAACGCTGGCTTGCCATCTTTTGTTAAAATGTTTGAGCAAAGAATTGGGTGGTTGTAAGACGCAATCGCTTCTCTTAAGTAGTCTAACCCATAGTTAAACTCGTGGTTTCCTAGAATTCCTAAGTCATAGTTTAAGTAGTTCAATACTTTTGTTAAATCAGATGCTACTTTTGAATCTTGTTTACGAACATAGTAGCTTAATGGTGACCCTTGAATGAAGTCCCCGTTTTTCGATTTGAATCACAGGTCCGTTCGCTTCTTCTTTTTAAGCGACGAATCACAGTAGCAGCCTTCGCCGTACTGAATCCTAAGTCCATGTTTCTTTCTGTATAGTTTGTCGGTAGCACGTACCCATGCATATCACTAGTTTCAATAATTTAATTTCCATAATGCGCCTCACTTTCTACAAATTCACACACTATTGTACCATAAAAAAGCCCTATCACAAAGGTTTCTCTGTCTGCAGTATTTCTGCGATTTTATCAAATGTCTTCCCATTTCGAATCGTAATCGTCTTATAAAATGGTTGCTTCAAAATCTTTTTATGGTAAGTCGTTTTTTGATACTCCGCCTCATCGATTTTCGCCCAGAAGACTGCACATTTCCCGATATAGACTCTTTCATTATAAAACGCAGATTCTTCTACAAATCGAACAACTTCATCAGTATCTGTCCCCCGTGAGAAAAACAAAATATCTTTTCTAGCAAAATCATTCTTCCACCATTCCGGAAGCCACGCCATTTCTTCGAAGTATTCCTCTTTTGAAAGCAGCGCAAATGGAATCGAGAACTCATAATTCTCTTCTAACACCTTTTCAATATTCAAAACGATATTTTCTACACTCTCATCGCTTGCAAAAAACAAGTTCCCGCTATTAATGTACGAATCCACATCGCTGAACCCTTCACGTTTCAAGAATTCCTTCAATTCGCTCATCACGACTTTATTTTTGCCACCAACATTGATGCCTCTTAATAAAAGCACATACCGCATCCGACTCACCTCTCTTGTCGCCCCATTATAGCACACTCTCCATGAAACGCATTCACCCTGTCCTTCGTGAACGAGGAACACAATCTAAAGAAGGCCACCCAACTTTCCTCAGCTTTGTTGTGCGGAAATCACTTCAGGAGGCTTTTAGGTGTACGCCTTATACATCGATTGCGACGGAAACAGCGGTTTTGTTGAAAGATTAGTGAGATGTTCCATTGAATGCGAATTAGAGACACTTACGAATCCATTCGTTAGTGTCTCTTTGAGGCTTCAAAGACGAGAGACCCTAGACTCGAGTCGGTGGCTCACTAATATTCTTTCAACAATTAAAACCGCATGTTTCCAAAGCAATCCACCACCACACCCCATACACCTAAAAGCCTCCCCCGAAGGGGCCTCCCTGCACCTACACACTTTACAGCACATACACATATTCCAGCACCTACCCTCATTCCACACAAAAAGCCTGAGGAAAATTCCCCAGGCCTTCGTTGTGATTGTGTTGTGAATGAACTTATATGTGATTATTGATTCCACGCTGCATCAAATTGTGCTTTAGAATCTTGGATTAATTGATCTACATTGCCGTTTTGAGTTGTAAAGATTTTTTCTAAAATTGTACGAACTTCCGCGTATGCAGGGTCAGAGTTTTCAACTACAGGAATTGAGAATAAATTCTTAGTAGCTTCGCCTAAAATTGCAGGAACTTTAGAATTTGATTTCTTGTATTCATCTTTTTCTAACACTGAAGCAACTGTTGGCATGTAACCAGTTTGTTGTGCCCAGTATAGTTGAGATTCAGGTGAAGATAAGAATTTCAAGTATAAGAATGCTGCAGTACGTTGTTCTTCAGATGTAGAACCTTCGAACATGTAAATGTCAGTACCTTGTTGTAAGTTGAATTTCTCAGGACGAGCAGCTACTCCGTATTCGAAGCCAGCTTCTTTAGCGCCTTTAGCTACGAATGATTCACCAGCTGTTGAACCAACATACATAGCCACTTTTTTGTTTTGGAATGGTCCTGATAAGTATTTATCTGAACCCGCTACACGGAAGTATCCATCTTTAATTCCGTCTGCGTAGTATTTAACAACTTCTTTTGAAGCGTCACTTGCGAAGTCTAATTCTTTAGTGAAGTCAACGCCTTTGTTCTTCATACCAATTGCATAGTAGTTGTTTAATGAGTCGAAACCAGCACCAACAACTTCGTGGTTAGATTTTTCGTAAATTGTTTTAGCTGCTTCTTTTAATTCATCTAAAGTAGTTGGAACTTTAACACCGTATTGTTTCAATAAATCTGCATTGTAGAATAATACTTCTGTAGATTTGTTGAATGGGATACCGTATTGTACTCCGTTGATTCGAGCACCTTCCATTAAGTCTGAACGGATTTCTTCACCTTTCTTGAATCCGATTGTTTCGTTTTCAATGTATGGTTTGAAGTCTACCAATGTATCTTGCTCAGCAGCATTGAATAACCAGTTAGGATATGCTTGAGTGATTGTTGGTAAGTCTTTTGGTGAAGTTAAAGTTGAGTTAATTTTAGCTTGTAAATCTTTGTATGAAGATTGGTTTTGTAACTCTACTTTGATATTTGGGTTAGCTTTCATAAAGTCATCTGTTAATTTTTGAAGAGCTTTTTCAAGCTGACCGTTCATGGCATGCCAGAAAGTGATTGTAGTTTCTGATTTAACCTCTGTTACGATGTCTTTTTTAGTTTCAGCTTGTTGTGAAGAGCCGCTGTTTGATGAGTTAGCTCCACATGCTGTTAACGCCACAACTGATGCTGTTGCTAGTGTCGCTTTTTACTAAAGATTTGAATTTCATTTTTTTCTTCTCCTTTTGTTATATAGTTTTTTTACAACACAATTTTTTTCGCCGCGATACGGCAATATTCTGTCACCATACGGATTTACCAGAAGTTCTGGTTTTAACGTATGAATTGGAACCAAACATTTAGGCTCGATCATCGCAATAATGCGGTCTAAGTCGTCCGGTTTTGCGTGACCTGAGCAAGCTAGGCGTACAAACTCAATATGTTTTTTCCGCCAATAAATCAAGAAACGGTTGATAGTTCGGATCAAAGTCCCCGAGAGGCTGTGCATCGCTGTGGATGTATAAGCTTCCCTCCTGCAAACGTTCGAAATGATCGACTGCTTGCCATAGGTACTTCGAAGTATCCTCTAACAACGTTTGATATGAAATTTCTAAAGTAGGATCAAGTTCGTCGAGTTTTGGAGCTCCTTCTCTATAGTAGTAATGAGCTTCTTTTTGGAAGACTTCTTTAAGAAGTGCCGCCATCGTTGCTTCTAAAACAACAGTACGGCTTGTTCCTTCGACGATTTTTTCAAAACGACGGACATTTGCTGGATAACCATTAAAGGTAATTTGTCGATTTGGATTTTCTTGTTCGAGGCGAGCGATATGACGAATCACATCTTCCTCGTTTTCAGGTTTAATTTCGTCTTCAACCTCTTTACGGTCTCCAAAGCTAATCGATACCCCTTCCATCATTAAAAGGTCGGTATGTTTTGCCTTCTTACAAAACTCGATTGTGTCTTCGGCGTTATGACCGTGAAGTCGTAAGTCCCCTGTATACGTAATATGATGACCAGGAGTTTTGATGATTAAAGCAGCAGCCCCGTATGCGTCATGGTCGACACGCACGATTTCTACTTCGATTTCTCCAACCTTAATCACGTCTCCAGCATCTAACCCAATCATGTCTCTTGTAAATGCATCGTCTTCAAACGGCGATGGTAGTAAGAACACGCCATTGCGGTTAAGCGAATTTACAATCATTTTTGTTTCCTTCAATGTATATAAAGGAATGTTTGGGTCTAAATAATTCAACATTCTTGTATGGTCCAAATGCGCATGTGAAATAAAGACCGCCGTGTTGGCATAGTCTTTATCTTCATCCCCTTCATATTTGTAAGGGATACGTGCATCGTACATATTTTTTTAAATGTGGAATCACTTTATGATCAGTGAGTGTTTGCACCGATTCATCGGGCAATTCTAATTCTGGTAAAAACTCAGTCCCGAAGTCGAAGAAGATATGGCTATCTTTGTAAGCAACTTCGATGACCGTTCCACCGATTGTTAAAATGCCGCTATGAAAGGTAATCGTTGTTTTATCCTTTGATACCATTCTTCGCTACCCCTCTAATAATTTCTTTTCTGAATACGAAGTAAATTAACAGAATTGGGATAACCGTTAAAGTTGCTGCGGCCATTTGTAAGTGAACATCACTTCCGGCTTCTGTCGTGAAGGCAGAAAGTCCGTTGTTTAATAGACGGAATTCTTTCGTATTTGTAACCAATAATGGCCATAGGAATGAATTCCAGCTTTGGATGAATGTTAAAATCCCTACTGTTACTAGCGCTGGTTTACACATTGGCACTAAAATACGCCAAATGTATTCTAAATCGCTCGCACCGTCGATTTTAGCAGCTTTGTAGAATGTGCTTGGGATTCCTTTTAAGTATCCGTTCAAGTAGTAAATATAGAAGATACTTGTTAAGAACGGAATGATTAACGCTACATAAGTGTTTAATAACCCTAATTGAGCGATTGTTTGGTAGTTTGTAAAGATGATTGATTCATAAGGAACCATTAATAGAGAAACTAAAATCATCATTACGATATTTTTCCCTTTGAACTGTAAGCTTGTTACAGCAAAGGCAGCTAGTAATGAAGTAATTACTGTTGCCACTGTTGTAAATAGAGACACGAATAATGTGTTTCCGAAGTAACGTAAGAATGGCGCACGGCTAAATACTTCTAAGTAGTTACTAAATTTGAATGAACTTGGGATGAATGACGGTGGAATGCTTGTTGCTTCTGCGTATGTCATTAACCCAGTCATTACCATGTAAATAAATGGGAATACAGTAATCAACGCTAAGAAAATTAAAAGCGTGATTGAAAAACCGTTAAATACTTTTTTCATCTTCTTATCCCTCCGCCTTTCTCAAGAATTTGTTTTGGAGGAATGTTGCAAAAAGAATGATTGCAAACAAGATTACAGTTGCTGCCATGGCAACCCCTGGTCTTCCAGCCACATGGAACTTGTCGTAAATATAGTACACAGCTGTTGTTGCTGAGTTCGCTGGACCAGCAGTTCCGCCAAATAATGCGTACACTTGTGTATACACTTTGAACGCCCCGATTAAGTTAACCGTTGAAAGGAAGGCAATTGTTGGAACTAATTGCGGGAATGTAATACGCCAGAAGATTTCACGGTCTGTCGCACCAAACATTTTCGCAATTTTTGAAGTGCTCAGGATCAATGTTACGTAATCCTGCTAAGAGGATGATGATATTGAACGCTAAACTTGTCCAAACCCCGAAGATAATCAGTGTTGGCATACTCATGTTTACGTTATCCAACCAGTTCACGGCTGGAATACCAATCAAGCCAAGGAAGAAGTTGATAATTCCGTAGTCCCCGTTGAAGAAGTAACGGAACACAATCCCGATAGCGATTGTACTTGTAACGTAAGGCATGAAGAAGATTGTTTCGAAGAAGCTTTTTACGTTTAATCTTCTCGAAAAATAATCCATGCAATGATTACTGAGATTAATAACGCTACTGGCACTACTGCGAATGCATACAATGCTGTGTTGAGTAACGCTTTATGGAATATAGGGTCCGCAATTACTTTTTGGTAGTTGTCTAAACCTGTGTATTGTAATTTTAATAGTGACCCTTTTTGGAAACTCATCCAGAACGAACGAAGTAATGGATAAATGTTAAAGAGAAGAATCACTCCTAAAGATGGGAGAAGGAATAACCAAGCTTTAGGTTGGTTCTCTGGGTTATATTTTCTCATTAGTAAACACGCGCTCCATCTTTATCGAATAAGAAGATTTTGTGTTTTAGTAATTGGAATGAAAGTGTGTCTCCTTCTTCAATCTTATGTTCCACACTTACAATTGATTTCAAGAATTGTTCGCCTAATGGGAAGTGAAGAATACGTTCACGTCCGATTAATTCAACACCGCTGATTGTTGTTGAGAATAGCCCTTGTTCACCTTCAGCTACTGGAACCACGTCTTCAGGACGCATTCCTAAGTAGTAGTGACCATCTGCTAATTCTTGACGTTTGCGGTCTTGTGATAATTCAGAAGTTGGTAAGTTGAATGCTGGGTGAGTAATCACGCCGTCTTTAATGTCCACTTCTGTAATATTGATGATTGGGTTACCGATGAACTTCGCAACGAATAAGTTACTTGGTTCTAGGTATAAGTTTTGTGGGTCATCATGTTGTTGAATGTACCCTTCGTTTAAAAGAATGATTTTATCTGAGATTGATAAAGCTTCTTCTTGGTCGTGCGTTACGAAGATTGTTGTGATTCCTACTTCTTTTACAAGACGACGGATTTCTTCACGGATTTTCAAACGTAAACGAGCATCCAAGTTACTTAATGGTTCATCAAGTAGAAGCACTTCAGGTTTTTGAACAAGCGCACGAGTGATCGCCACACGTTGTTGTTGTCCCCCTGATAAAGTACCAGGCTTTTTGCCTGCTAGCTCTTCAATGTTTGTTAATTGCATATATTCTTCTGCAATTTTTTGAGCTTCTTCTTTAGAGATTTTGTTTTTACCAACTGTTAGTGGGAACATGATGTTCTCCAACACTGTCATATGCGGATATAACGCATAGTTTTGGAATACGAATCCAATGTTACGGTCTTTAGGTTCTGTCGTAACAACTGACGATCCTTTAAATTGGATGTCTCCTCCTGTTGGTGTTAATAATCCTGCGATTAAATTTAAAAATTGTTGATTTCCCACAACCACTAGGGTCCTAGTAAACAAACTAAGTCCCCTTGTTCAATTGAGAAATTTACTGACTTTAATGCTTCAAAGCCGTTATCGAATACTTTGTTTAAGTCAATAACATCGATCATGACGAATCCTCCAGTTTCTTTTACTTCAATACATTCTATTCTACCATGTTTTTTTAGAAACTGAAAACTGAAAAAAAGTAAAATTTATGAAAGCTTTTTTTATTGTAGACAGTTATCCCTGTTTCTGAGCACAAAAAAAGGACAAGAAAAACCTCGCCCTTTTTACGATTTTTATAACGTGCACAAACCCCTTTAGAGTGCGGTTTTGTATCTAAAAGCTTCATGGTTTGTGAACAAAATCTATTAACGTTTGATAATTTTATAGTAACTACGAGACGTGATTTGGTACACGATGAGATAAACCACAACAAAGATGGCACCAATTACAATCGTCGCGTTCAGCGTTACGTTGCCATCAACCCCAAAGAGCTGAATAATCTTACGATACATCTTGAAGGCAAATGCGGTATGAATAAACGCAGTGACAAGCGGTAAGAAGAAGACAATTAACACTTGACGATTGATAGATTTCTTGATTGTCTTTTGATCGATACCGAGTTTTTGTAAGATGACGAAACGGTCACGGTCTTCGTATCCTTCAGAAATTTGTTTGTAGTAAATGACAAGGACTGCCCCGATAAAGAATGCGACTGAAAGAAGTGCCCCAACAAAGAGTAAACTTCCCATAAATCCGTAGATGTCTTTAGCCGCATCCTCTCTACTTCCAACCGTAATGAACTCCTCATTACTTCCTTCAAGCACGTTAGCGTATGCCTCAAACTCTTCTGTTTTTGCTTCAGTATCCGTCGATGTATTCCACAATGCATAATAGAATCCACGGCCAAGTTTACCGTCGATCATCTTTGACGGATCCTTTACAACGGCTACATAAATGTTATCTGCAACGTATGGCAATTGTGGCAATTTTTCTTTAAAGTCGTTGCTGTCCATCATCTCTTTGACTTGAAGTGTCAATTGTCCGTTCACACGAATAGCCGAAACATTTTTGTCGGCTCCTTTAACCAGTCCTAGAACGACTTCATTGTCACTTGGCTTGTAATTCGTTCCAAAGATGCGATTGTAATCCTCGGCAGAAAGGAAAGTAATGAACGCAGCTGGGCTATCTCCTGGATAGACTCCCTCGATGTCCACTCCGCCCTCCATACTTTTTGCAGCACGAAGCACGCTAAGGTAATTCATTTCATTGGTAATGGTACCTTTCGATTGCGCCTTAATCTTGCTAATTTGTTCTGAAAGTTGGTTAATCGTAGAGGTGTCTTCGACGAATGCCGTTGCTGAATAATCTGTTGGATAGCTTTTCTTCAATAAATCGGCTGTTCCTGTTTGCAAAGCGACCGTTGTAGCCAATGTGACAAGCACCATCGTTGATAAAATACAAATACTTGCAAGGCCTGCCGCATTTTTTTACGCATACGGAATTTTAAATTGGAAATCGAAATAAAATTCGTTGGTTGATAAAAGAGACGTTTGTTCTTTTGCAAAAGAGAAAGAAGCGTGATCGACCCTGCATCGAATAAAATATACGTTGCTAAAACAACTAGTAGAACCGCTACGAAGAAGGAATATAGCGCTGCAACAGGTGCTTCAATCGTTTGAGACATATAATACGCGCCCCCAAGAAGCCCTGCACCAATGAGTGCGCGAAGAAGGATAAAGCGTCCCTTCGTTTCTCCTTTTTTCTTCTCAGAAAGCATTTCTAACGGACGACTCATGTACATCTTTGTCGCATTTAAGAAGAAGACAACCCCGAAAATAAACGCCATCGAAATCAGTACAAAACCGATGCTACCCAGTTGCATCGAATACTCGATGCCGATTGGAATTCGAATGAGCTTTAATAATACTGCAAATGAGAAGCGATGGAACACGATTCCAAGCACAACCCCTAGCCCCACGCTGACTACTGAGAATAGAAGCAATTCAATGAAACTCAACAATTGAATGTTTTTTCGGTCGAGTCCAAGGATGCTATATAGGCCGTATTCTTTTAATCGATTTTTCGTCACGAAGGCATTCGCGTAAAGAATCGTCAAGAGTGCTACGAGCTGAACCACGATTACTCCAAAGCCCAATGTTTGTGCAATGGCTCCCCCTCCACGAAGAGTGGAAAGTTCAGGCATCGCAGATAAGGCGTGCGTAATATAAAGAATCATCGTTACCATAATGGTTGTCAGTGCATACGGCAAATATAATGAATGATTCTTTTTTAGATTCGATGTTGCCATCGAAAAAATGAGTTTAAACATGGATTTCACCTCTATTTGCCATCGCAGTTAATGTTTCTGAGATCAACTCGAACATTTGTTGATCACTTCTTCCTTCACGGTACAATTGATTATAAATCAAGCCGTCTTTAATGAAAAGTACTCTTTTGGCACGACTTGCAGCAACCGTACTGTGCGTTACCATTAAAATCGTTTGTCCGTTTTGATTAATTTTATCAAATAAATCTAATGTGTTGCTAGCTGATTTTGAGTCCAGTGCTCCTGTTGGTTCATCGGCTAACAGCAAACTTGGGTCTGTAATCATCGCACGGCCAATCGCCACACGTTGTTGTTGCCCGCCTGAGAGTTCATAAGGATATTTCTTCAGCAAGTCTTTAATCCCTAGCATTTGCGCAATCGGCTCAACCTTTTGCTTCATTTCTGAAATCGGACGACGAGCGAGTACGAGCGGCAACACCATATTATCATAGACCGATAGTGTTTCTAATAAGTTGAAGTCTTGGAACACGAACCCTAAATGGTCGCGACGGAATTCTGTCAGAACTTTAGCGGAGATATCTTGAATGTTTTCTCCGTTTAAAAAGACAGAACCAGCAGTTGGACGGTCGAGAGTCGCTAAGATATTTAAGAGCGTTGTTTTCCCTGAACCCGATTCCCCCATCACGGCTACGTATTCGCCTTCTTCAACCGAGAAGCTGATGTCTTTGAGCGCCGTCACTTCCGCAGCTCCAAAGCGCGTTTGATATTTCTTTTGTAAATGTTGTACATCTAATAATGTCATTGTTTTCACCCTTTACTTTCATTTGTTGACCTTAGTATAGTCCACTCGTAAAGGGAAATCATGACACTATCCTATCATTTTATCCCCGTTTCTTACATTTTTGTCACTTTGAAAAAAACACGAACAAAAAAAGAGGTTTCGCACGGAAACCTCTTTTGAATTTGGAATTGATTAACGTTTAATAATTCTGTAGTAACTACGTGAAGTGATTTGGTACACGATGAGATATACGACTACGAAAATCGCACCAATCACAATTGTCGCGTTTAATGTCACGCTGCCGTCAACCCCGAAGAGTTCGATAATCTTACGATACATCTTGAAGGCAAATGCAGTATGAATAAACGCTGTGACAAGCGGTAAGAAGAATACAATCAACACTTGACGGTTGATAGACTTCTTGATTGTCTTTTGATCGATACCGAGTTTTTGTAGGATAACGAAACGATCACGGTCTTCGTACCCTTCAGAAATTTGTTTATAGTAAATGACAAGAACTGCACCGATGAAGAATGCGATTGAAAGAAGTGCACCGACTAAGAGTAAGCTTCCCATGAAGGCATAGAGCGTTTTAGCCTCTTCATTCTTACTGCTTAACGCCATGGCATCTGCCTTGTATTGACTCTTCACATTCTTATACGCAGCCCATTCAGCGTCACGTAACTCAAACGGTGTATTGGTATTCCAAGTAAAGTAATACATCGCTTGACCAGCCACTGGGTTTAAGTATTGCATTGGATCTTTTACAATCCCCACATACTGATTATCCGCCACATATGGTAGTTGTGGCATTACTTTCGCGTATGGAGTCCCATCAATCATTTCTTTAACGGTAATCGTCGCGGTATACACAACCGAATACGTCTTCACTTCGGAAATGTTTAACGTCCCCTTTAATGTGGCCGACAATCATTTCCTTTTCGCCAACCGTGTAGTTCGTCCCAAACATCTTATTATATTGGTCCACAGAAACAAGGGTGAACATCGCTGCAGGACTATCTCCTGAGTTCACATTCGCAAAGTCGAATCCATTCTCCGTACGTTGCCCGAAACGAAGCACGTTTAAGAATGTCTTCTCGTCTTTCAATTGACCTTTCGTTTGTTCCTTAATCTTTTGAACGATTGGAGGATATTGATCCATATCCTTTTCTAGAACAAAGTAAGCAACTGCAGAGTAATCTGTTGGATAGTTGCTATCGAGTCTGGCTGTTGTCCCACGTTGAAGTGCTACAGTTGTCGCCATTGTAACAAGTACCATTGTTGAAAGGATACATACGCTGGCAAGTCCGGCAGCATTTTTACGCATACGGAATTGCAAGTTTGAAATCGAAATAAAGTTCGTTGGTTTATAGAATAATTTCTTGTTCTTTTGCAAGATTGAAAGAAGCGCAATCGAACCCGCGTCGAATAAAATATAAGTCGCAATCACTACTAATAATACGGCTAAGAAGAAGTATAAGAGAGCTTTAACCGGAGACTCGATGGATTGTGACATATAGTATGCATACCCTAGAAGTCCTAGACCGATAATGGCACGAACCGTAACAGCGCGGCCTTTCTTCTCCCCTTTTTTCTTCTCTTTTAATAACTCAAGCGGACGGCTCATATAAATCTTCGCTGCATTTAAAAAGAACACAAGAACGAAGATGGCAACCATCGTTAAGAGAACGGCAATAATGCTTCCAAATTGGAACGAATATTTAATACCGATATCGTATTGAATGAGTTTCAATAGAATCGCAAACGATGCCGCATGGAAAATCACACCAAGGATTAACCCTAGACCAATGCTTAAAGAGGCAAAGACAGCTAACTCAATCAAGCTGAGCAATTGAATATTCTTACGGTCAAGGCCGAGAATCCCGTATAAACCGAATTCTTTGGCACGGTTTCATCACGAAGGCATTCGCATACAAAATAACGACGAGCGATACGATTTGAACGATGACGAAACCAAAGCCAAGAGTCTTGGCCATCGCTGACCCACCTTCTAGATGAGCGAATTCCGGTGTTGCAGCCAGTGCGTTCGTTACATATAGAACTACTGTCACCATCACCGTTGCGAGTGCAAATGGTACATAGAGAGCACGGTTCTTACGTAAGTTCGTAATCGCCATGGAACGCAGTAGATTAAACATGTTCCTCACCTCTGTTTGCCATCGCAGTTAATGTTTCTGAGATTAATTCAAACATTTGTTGATCGCTTCTTCCTTCACGGTACAATTGGTTGTAAATTAAACCGTCTTTAATGAAAAGAACGCGTTTGGCACGACTAGCAGCAACCGTACTGTGCGTTACCATTAAAATCGTTTGTCCGTTTTGATTAATTTTATCAAATAAATCGAGAGTATTGCTAGCTGATTTTGAGTCAAGCGCTCCAGTTGGTTCATCGGCTAATAACAAACTTGGGTCTGTGATCATCGCACGGCCAATCGCCACACGTTGTTGTTGCCCGCCTGATAGTTCATAAGGATATTTCTTCAGTAAGTCCTCAATGCCTAACATTTCAGCGATTGGTTGAACTTTCTTTTCCATTTCGTCGATTGGACGACGTGCTAACACAAGTGGCAATACCATATTATCATACACGGATAATGTTTCTAATAAGTTGAAGTCTTGGAACACGAACCCTAAATGGTCGCGACGGAATTCCGTTAACACTTTATCAGAAATCTTTTGAATGTCTTCCCCGTTTAAAAGCACAGTTCCATCTGTTGGACGGTCTAGTGTCGCTAAAATATTTAATAGCGTTGTTTTACCAGAACCAGATTCCCCCATGACTGCTACATATTCGCCTTCTTCTACTGAGAAGTTGATATCTTTTAACGCAGTCACTTCAGCGGCTCCAAAACGTGTTTGATAAACTTTTTGTACGTGTTGTACATCTAATAATGTCATTGTTGTCACCCTTCATTGTTTAATAGATAGTTCTATTATACTGTAAACTGTGAAAATTATCACTCTATTCTATAATCTTTCCAATCTAGAGAGTTATTTTGCGTAAAAATTAGTAAAAATAACCGAATCACGACTGAGCTTAGCCAAAACACGAACAAAACGATTTTTAAATCTCGTTTTTCATTATAAAAATTAAGAATAGCGAACTATAAATAACAGATATAACAAAAAGTATGTTTTTCACATTGACTTTTCACCCAGATAACAGTATCCTGTTTTTATAACATATCGAAACGCAATGAAAAGAAGAGTAAAAAATACAAACTTCATAGAGAGCTTACGGTTGGTGCGAGTAAGCAAGTCGTTATTTTTGAACATGATCTTTAAGTAGATTGTCCGAAACCTTAAGACAATCCGGGTATCCCCGTTATCAACCATCCGTCTATGCGGAAAAGGTCTTCTCCCCCGAAGACGAACAAAGGTGGTACCACGACTGCAACTCGTCCTTTTAGCAAGCGCTAGAAGTACGGGCTTTTTTATTTTCGTTTCATGAAAACAACCTTAGGAGGAAATGAACATGGCTGAAGTAGAAAGCTTTACACTAGACCATAACAAGGTGATTGCACCTTACGTTCGCTTGATCGCAAACGAACATGGTAAGAAAGGAGACGTCATCTCAAACTTTGACATCCGCTTCTTACAACCAAACAAACAAGAAATGCCAACAGGTGTCGTTCATACATTCGAACACCTACTAGCGGACCTCTTACGTGACCGCTTAGAAGGCATCATCGATATCTCTCCATTTGGATGCCGTACTGGTTTCCATTTAATCCTTTGGGAAGAACGTTCTCCTGAAGATATCGCACGCGCATTGAAATCAACGCTTGAAGAAATCGTCGAAAAGATTCAATTCGAAGATATTCAAGGCGTCTCTGCCGTACAATGCGGAAACTACCGCGATCACTCATTATTCGGTGCGAAAGAATATGCCAAACAAGTCTTAGAACAAGGCATCAGCATCGACCCATTCGAGCGTAAAGTCATTTAACGACAAGCTATTTCAGTAAGAAACATTAGACGCCTAGACTGGAGGAACCCCCTATATAAAATTAAAAACTATCGTTAAATCACTTATCGCCCTTTCTGCTGTATTCGTCCTAGGCGCTTGCGGCAACAACGCTTCAAGTTCACAAAGCTCACAAAGTTCTCAAGCTTCTGACTCAGGACTTAAAACGGTCAAAATCGCTTCTGTCGGCTCTGACGCAGACATCTGGAGACACATCGCTGAGTCTGAACAAGCGAAAAAAGCATCTCAAAACGCATTCGAAGCAGTGCGTATTATCGTTGAACATTTCCTATAAATCTCCCTAGATTTACGCAACCGCTAAACACAAAAAGGAGCGCAGGCTTACTCGTCTCGCTCCTCTTTGCGTGTTGTCGCAGAATTAAACTTTTTCTTACTGTTAGTTAGTGCAAAAGAGATATTCAGATGCACTATTCATGTAAAAGAACAATGAAAAAGAATCAGTTTATTGAAAGAATAGTGGGGAATCGCATCGGATGCGAATTAGTAGGAGCTAAAACTGCAAGTTTTTGCTTCTACTTTGAGGCTCCGAAGGCGAGAGACTACAGGCTCGAGCCGCTGTCCCACTATAACTCTTTCAATTTTAAACTGATTCTTAGAGTTGTTCTTTTAAAGCTATTTAACTTTCAAAATATCTTCTTTTGCGTGGATAAGCTCTGTAATTAATTGACAGTAAGGTGTTGGAATACCATATTCCTTCCCTTTTCTAGCAACAAAGCCGTTCAAGAAGTCCACTTCAGTAAAGCGGTGGTTTTGAATTAAATCTTGGTGCATTGAAGGATAGTGTCCGCGAACTTTATTAGAAGCTGTATACACATAATCTTTCATTGCAGCTGGATCCAAATGCACGCCTTCTTTTTCAGCAACGGCAACGAATTCACTGATGATTTGCGTTACGATAGCTTCGGCCGTTGAAGTATCGAACACTTCGCCGATGTTTGCATCTAAAATGGCACATGTTGCGTTCATCGTACCGTTCACGCACGCCTTACGCCATGTTGAGAAATGAACGTCTTCGCTGTAGCTTGCGTTCAATCCCGCTTTGTCCATCACTTCTACTAATTCTTTAGCAATCGCTACACCACTTGGGTCCGCCGCTTGCATTTCTACCGTACCAGTTCCGCCAACACGCGCTACCCCTGGTTCGATAATGCCAGCCGTCCAAATCGTTACCCCCATAATAATATTTTTACGAGGAACATAATTCGCCATTGTGTCTTCGTGTCCTAGACCATTTAAAAGACAAAGCACTTTTGTATCTTCGTGGATAATCGCTTTAATCTTTTCAAGCATTTCGCCTAATTTCATTGATTTTGTAAATGCGATAACCACATCGACTTCTTCTGTTGCTTCTTCTGGACGAATAATCTTGATATCGATCGTATCTGTGTTATCTCCATCAACGACTTTCAATCCATTCTTTTGGATAGCTTCGATGTGCGCTGGCCATTCATCGATCAACGTCACCTCTTGCCCTGTTTTTGTTAACATGTACCCGAAACGGCACCCCATTGCTCCTGCACCCGCAATTGCGATTTTCATTTTAACTCCCCTTTTCTATTAAACGGTTAATTTGTAATCTTCTGGTTGAATCCATTTTAACACTTTTTCGAATAAATGAACGAATACGATGTTTAACGCGATTGGCGCAACGACGAAAATAAGTGTCACAATAACGATATTCATCACGCTCCATCCGCCCTCAGCTAAGTTCAACGCATTGATTGGTCCTACTAATCCGCTGAAACCGAACCCTGCACTTTGAGGTGTTCCTTGGATGTTAAATAAAGCTGCTAACACACCAAGTACGGCAGATGTACACATCATTGGTAATAAGATTTTTGGTTTTGCCAACACATTCGCCATTGACATTTTTGGTGAACCGATAAAATGCGCAATCGCAGTTCCTTTTGGATTCACTGTCCATCCCGCAATCGCAAGACCGAAACCAGCCGCACAGATTCCAAGGTTTGCTGCCCCTGAACCTACACCGCTAAGACTAATCGCCACGGCAATCCCTACTGTTGTAAACGGAGAAACGATTAACATACAGAAAATAACGGCTAATAATAAACACATGATAACTGGTTGTAATGATAATAGATTTCCGATTCCTTGTCCTAATAATGTTGTTAAAGTTTTGATGTATGGTAAAGCAAGACGACCTAGTCCACCTACGACCACTAATAACACCGTTGGAATAACGATAATAGAGTATGCTTTTGCTTTATTGCCAATCCATAAAATGACTGCTGCTCCTAATGCTGCAGTAAGTCCCATCGTAATGATGTCCCCTGTACCGCTAAAGATGATTCCTTTTACATCAGGATTGAATGTTGCTACACCGCCTGAGAATAAAACGGCTAATGCAAGTGCTCCTGTTTGAATAGGAGTGAATTTGAAGAATTGGCCGACCATCAATCCGATGATTGCCCCCATTAATGTATTGGCCACTTGTGTTGCTTGGATTATCAATTGGCCTTGTGGGAATACTGGTAATAACGCCTTCACTAATTCACCCAGTAATGCTCCAGGGATAAGTGTAACGACCACGCCTAATGCAAGTGCGTTAAGGACGTTCATCGTGAACTCTTTCCCGCTGTATTTCTTTTGTTCCATAATGCTTCCACCTTTCATAAGATTGGCTTTATTATAGCATACCCAGCAACTAGTATTGTGATATTTTTAGATAAAAAGCAAAGAAATTAAAAGATAAAAGCCGTAGGCTTATTGTAAATGATTATAAAAGTCAATTTAACTCCTCAGACACAAACCGATTACTACGAATCATTACGGATGTTTCCATAATCGCTGTAGTGGGGTACCGGTTTGAGCCTTAGGTCTCTCACCTTCAAAGCCTCAAAGTAGGAGTACGGAATAAATTCCTAACTCCTACTAGGCACAGTGGTTGAATGGTATGAGCTACACTGTAAACAGTTTGCTCATACCTATTCAACTGTGTGGGGGAAAGAAAACGAAACACACTAGATACAACAATGTATCTAATGTGTTTCTGTCTTTCTCCCTCGCATTTAATACGATTCCCCACCACTGCGATTATAGGATCCGTAAGATTCTTCGTAATCTCTATTTAGTGAATTTATATTCGCAGAACGCCTACGGTCTTTTATCTTGGTGCTTCTGAAAATATCACTGTGCTAGAGATGTATTAAAGCGAACCTTATAAAAGCTTCGTTATGGTGGGATGAGATCCAAGGGGAAGAGTGCTTTCTAACGCTATTGATTAGGCGGTGTTACACTTTGGAACATTACGTTGGTGAAATTATCATATATGGTAATTATCATATATGATAATTTGCAAAATTGGGACAAAAGAAAAAGGCCGGACGTATTGTCTGTACTGACCCCAAAAAGTTAGACAATTAATTTAAGCAAAGGATTTAGTTCTGTATTGTACAGGACTAAGTCCTTTTAATTTTACTTTGATTCGTTTGTTATTGTAATAATCAATATAGTCGACGATTGCCCCCTCAAGTTCCTTTATAGACTTAAATGTCTGCTCATAGCCATAAAACATTTCTGATTTAAGAATGCCAAAGAAAGATTCCATCATGCCATTGTCAGTACTATTACCCTTGCGAGACATAGATGGCTGAATGCCCTTATCTTCTAAAAAACTATGATAAAACTCATGCTGGTATTGCCACCCCTGATCACTGTGGAGAATAGTATTCTTGTATTCTTCTTCTCTAAAAGCTTGTTCTAACATATCCTTTACTTGTTTTAAATTTGGCGAAGACGATAGAGTATACGCTATAATCTCGCTGTTATAACCATCTAAAATTGGTGATAAATATAGTTTTTGATTACTTGTTGGAATAGAAAACTCTGTAATGTCTGTATAGCACTTTTCCATCGGTTTTTCAGCTGTAAATTGACGTTGAATAATATTCTCAGCTTTCTTACCAACTTCTCCATGATAAGAAGAATACTTACGTTTTCTACGAATACGAGCAGTTAGCCCCAACAGTTTCATCAAGCGTTGTACCTTCTTATGGTTTACGATGAACCCACGGTTTCTAAGTTCAAGAGTGATACGGCGATATCCATAATTACCTTTATGCTCGTTATAAATGGTTTCTATTTCGTTTTTTACGGCCTGATTCTTATCTTCTAGGTTTAGCTGCTTTAAGTGATAGTAGTAAGTTGAACGAGCAAGTTTAATAATCTTTAGAAGAATATCTAAAGGAAACTCTGACACTAACTCTCTGACAATCTGCGTCTTTCTTCTTTCTCTTTTTCCTCCTTCAAGCGGAGTTCTCTCAACTTTTTTAGAATGGCATTCTCCGCTCTTAAATACTCATTTTCAGCCTGAAGGCGTTCTAGTTCTGTCATCTCTTCTGGTTTTTTCTTTGGCTTACGTCCCATTTCAGGTACTCTCCCTCTTGTTTTCTCAACAATAGTATACTTATTTTTCTTGTATTGTGCGAGCCAGTTGTGAAGAGTGCCACGCGCAGGGAGGCCGTATTCGAGAGAAACTCTTTCTTTACTCCAACCTTCGAGTAAGACTTTATCAATCATTTCTTGTTTTATTTCTGGAGAATAATAATTATTTCTCCCTTTTTTAACTATCTCTAACCCATAACGTTCAATCAATTTAATCATGTAGGAAAGATTTCTCGCATCTATACCGAACATATCTGCAAGTCGTGAGTAGCTAAATCCTTGTTTTCTGAGTTCATAAATCTGAACTTTATCTTCATAAGTTAATTTCATAATAAAAACACCCCCAAAGTTAGATTTTGTGTCTAACTTTTTGGGGTGCACTTCAGTCCAGCCGTGGAGTCTTTAGAATTATAATCCTGGTGCTTCGTTGATTGTTGCTGAAAGCATCCAAACTAATTTTTCTAAGGCGCCTTTTGCACCGATGAAGATATCTTGTGTTACATCGTCGCCTTCTTCACCTGCTATTTCGATACCTTTTTGGTAAAGATCGATTAAGTAACGGTATCCTACTAATAAATGACGGATGCGGTCTTCCATGCTGTCGCTGTAGTTTCCTTTAGCATCAGCAATCTTAGTGTTGTCGGCAAATTCACGTAAAGTTGAATAAGGAGCGCCACCTAATGTGATTAAACGTTCTGATACTTCATCTAATTGAGCGTCTAACATTTCCATATGTTGATCCATTAATGGATGCATTGTCATGAAAGTTGCACCACGCATGTACCAGTGAGCTTGGTGTACGATTACTGATTGTTGGCTTAAATCAGCCACTAATTGATTTAATACTTGTTTTGTTTGTTCTTTTGACATATCTATTACCTCCTATTTATAATTTAGAATTATTCTAAACTATGAATATAGTATACCCCCGTTTTTGGAACATTGTCAATAAAAAGATACGAAAAAAAAGTGCAGGAAAATTTCCCTGCACTTTCAGTTTTTATTTTTTTCGCTAAGTCGGTGATGTAGTCGAAGAAGGCATCGCGGTCGACGTGGTAGACAAGGTCAACTGGGCGGCCATTTTTCGGCTTTGATGGTACGGCCACGGCTAGCACCGGCAACGATTACGTCACTGTTTACCACAGAACGTTTTTACAAGGTCTTCTTTCCCAAATGAAGCGGTTGTTAATACATCCCATAGGAAGTAAGTTGAGTTCGTTACGTAGTGAGTGAGCGGCGGAACGATGGCATAACATTGACCTAAGAAGTCAACGCCTTCGATGGCACGTTCTTTTGCCCAGCGGTCGCGGACATCCAGAGATAATGGCACCATGTTTGTACTTTCAAGCGCCACAAGTTCGATTTGGATGCCTGATTCCCAAACGCGTTTTTGCCGCAAATGGATCCCAGTACACGTTCCACTCTGCAGTTCCGTCGTGCTCAGGGTCTTCCACGTTCCCCATATCAAGGAATGTTCCACCCATCCAGTAAAGTTTACCGATGTTTTCTTCGATGGTTGGATCTTGGTCCAACGCACGCGCTAAGTCTGTTAATGGTCCTACGAATACAAGGTCCACTTTCTCGTTGGATTCTTTTAAGGCGCGGATTAAATCTTGGTGCGCTTTTAATGGTGAATCTTGCACCGTGATTGGTTTATGTTCGTTTAAGATTGGAAGTGCGTCCACTGTGAAGGCATGCATTCTCCACTCTTTCGGGAATGGGTTCACAGGGCGTGAGTCTGAAGAAGCGACTTTCAATTGTTTGTCTTTTTCAGAACCGAACTTATGAATAATCTTCTTGCTGGCTTCCACCGCTGGTAATAAATAGCAGTCTGCTTCGATAACGCCGACCCCTACTAATTCCACGTCTTCCATTTTTAATAGTAAATATAATGATACTAAATCATCCACGCCACCATCGTGGTTTAAATAAACTTTACGCATTTATGAGTTACGCTCCTTTAAAATGGTTTTCTTGCACGCTTTATTATACCTAAAAACGAACGATAAAGAAACTATTTTATTTAACGTTTGGTTTTGCTTTTAGATGCAAACTTTAAACGATTATGGTACACTGTTTCTAATCATTTTTTTAATGTAAGGTTGTGATTCAATGAAAAAGAAATTAATAGATATTATCATTATCGGTTTTGCCTTGTTTGCCATCTTCTTCGGCGCGGGTAATCTGATTTTCCCACCTTACCTTGGTGTAACGGCTGGGGAAAACTGGGGAATCGCAACACTTGCATTTTTAATCAGCGACCCACTGTTATCGGTTGTTGCCGTCATGGTCGTTGCTACACTTGGCGGTAGCGCACTCGCGGTCGGACGACGCATTCACCCTGTCTTTGCAGGCGTCTTGAATGCCATCTGCGTCCTTTAATCGGACCGATTTTTGCAGTTCCACGTACCGGAGCGTCCACGCACGAAATCTTCGTACAATCGTATTTCCCAAGCGCACCACAATGGATCACTTCGCTCGTATTCTTCGGGATTGTCCTTTGGATCACGTATAAGGAAAACTCCGTAATGGATGCCATCGGAAAATACTTAACACCAATTCTACTGGTGATTCTCTTCTGTATTTTCGTGGCCGCTATCATTCAACCAGATGTAACATTTGCCCAAACAGACGGTACTGGACTTTTCGCACAAGGATTTAAAGAAGGGTACCAAACCATGGACGTGCTCGGAGCGCCACTCTTGGCCGGAGTCGTGATGAAAGATATTACGCGCCGTGGGTATTTAAATAAAAAAGACCAATTCAGAATGATGTTCGGCGTCGGAATCGTCGCGTTCGTCCTGCTCGCAGTCGTGTACTCAACACTCGCTTACAGCGGAGCCAGCATGAGCACAGTTATCGACACAACTGTGCAACGTGCCGCAATGCTTACAACAATCGTGAAGAACTTACTCGGTTCTTGGGGACAACTCGCGATGGGACTCGCTGTCTGCTTCGCCTGCCTCACAACAGCGATTGGACTAACAACGACATGCGGTCAGTATTTCGAAGAAGTGTCTAAAGGAAAAATCTCCTACAAGAAAACGATTCTTGTCACTGCGGCAGTGGAATTCATCATCTCACTCATCGGGGTGGATTCACTCATCAACTTAGCTGTTCCAGTGTTGACATTTATCTTCCCAATTATGATCGCACTCATTCTCTTCTCTGCCTTCGATAAATACGTCCCATACGACTGGACATATCTAGGAGCAGTTATCGGTGCCGGAATCGTCGGCCTCGTACAAGGAATCAACACCCTATCACAATTACTCGGTGGAAACCTACTAGGAGACGCAGCCACTTGGATTGGCACCTTCCCACTAGCCACTTACGGCCTCGAGTGGATTGTCCCAACCTTTGCCGGCGCACTTATCTTCACTATCGCCGCCGCTATCCTAAAACCAAAACAACTCGAATTCGATTAAAAAACGGAGCCTCCAGCTCCGTTTTTTGTTTTCCATCCGCCCTCTATAAAAAAGGAGGGTTCGTATATGTCATCTTGATTGGCATAGGTGAACCCTCCTCGAAACGCAGAGCCCCAAGTCTGTGGAGCTTTGCGGTGACGAACGGAAACCACATCCGACGCTCCCTCTAAAAAAGGACGGTTTGTATATCGTTGCCTTGCGGTATATATGAACCCTACTCCAATGCACCACCCCAAGTCTGTGGGCAGAAAAAAGCAAAGAAAAAAATCCTACGGATCCAATAATGATTGTAGTACGGTCTAGTAACCGATGTGAATTACTGACTCTGGAAATTTATTTCCTAGAGTCAGTTTGAAGCTTTGTAGGCTGTAGACAAAAGGCTACAGCCGGTACCCGACTTACAATCATTATTGATGAATCCGTAAGGATTTTTCTTTGCTTAAATTCACTATTGTTTTTTCTAATCCACAGACTTGAGGGCTTCTAGCATATCGATGCGTTGGAGGAGATGGTTCACCATATACCCTAGCGCAACCAAGATGACAATCACAATCACACATGGCAACACATATACAAACCATCCAACAGTGGGATTAAACATAACAAACCCCGGTGCCACCGTCTCAATAATCACCCTATGCAACACTCGCCCAAACAAAATCCCGACAACCATCCCGAGCACCGATAATAGAATCGTTTCACGGTAAATATACATCGTCACTTCTTTGTTCAAGAACCCAAGTACCTTAATCGTTGAGAGCTCGCGAATACGTTCGGCTACATTGATGTTCGTTAAGTTATATAGAATAACCACTGCAAGTAAAATCGATACGACCGTTAAAATCATCATGACACGGCTCAGTGAAGCGACAATGGTGTCGATACGGCTGACCATGGCCGTGTTTTGCACGACAGCTTTCACACCGCCTAGGGCCATTAAGTCTGCGGCTGCTTTTTGTACGCTAGCGGCATCTTTGTCTTTAAACTGTACGAAAATTGCGTTGTCTTGCGGCGCTACACCATAAAACTTGGCGTAGACTTCTGGCGTCATCACAACGAAGTGTCCAGCGTACATTTCCACGACACCCCCGACCGTTAACGTCACATCCACACCATCCTTATTCGGAAGCGTAAAGGTGTCGCCGGCTTTCACATTCAAGAGCTTGGCTAATTTCTCGGAAATTAACACGCCGCCCTCTGGAAGCGCCACGGCTTTCTTCGTCTTCGCATCATTCAAATGAATGTACGGAGAAAGGCTGGTTTCTTTGCCGACAAGCACCGTTACGGACTGTTCATCGTCCACGCCTGGCACTTCACGTGTTACCGATTCGGTATAGACGTCGCTGTAAGAAGTCACGCTTGAAGAGGTTAAATAGTTGCGGAGCGCTTGTTCTTCTGAGGCCGTTAACACAGCTTCTTTTGAAACAATCGCATCATACGTAATAATTTCCTTGAACTGACGCTCGGCAATCCCGTCTAGAGACCCGAGAATTCCGCGTCCTGCAAAGAGAAGCGCCACGCTTCCTGCTACCCCGAAGATCGTCATGAACATACGTTGTTTATAGCGGAAAATATTACGCGCCGTTACCTTATGCGTGAAGCTGAGACGATTCCAAATGAACGGGATGCGCTCGAGAAGAATCTTCGACCCAGCCACTGGAGCTTTCGGTAAGAGAAGGGCTGAAGCTTGCTCATGAAGTTCGTGGCGGGCAATCCATAATGGAGGCACCACGCTACAGATAAGCGAGCAAACAATCGCAATTACGGCGATGAGTGGATGGAAATTCAACTGGATACTTGGCAATACCGTATCCTTCATCAAGGTCGCACCTAGCGCACTTGGCAAGGCGTAGGTTCCTAGTAAAATTCCTAGAACCGTTCCTGAGACCCCTGCTGTAAAAACCATACACGGCAAATTTCTTCATCACGTCTTTGGTTTCATAGCCGAGTGCCTTCAACACCCCGGCATTGATTCGTTCTTCGTTTACAAAACGCGTCATCGTCGTTACCGTTACGAGCGCCGCAACGGCATAAAGCACAATCGGGAAGAGGTTCCCAACCGACGTAATCCCTTCAGCTGTCTCCTTCATATTGAAGAACCCTTCGCTTCCAAGCATTGTTGAACGCGTGTAGACCGAGTATTTCGGTTTCGTGAGTTTTGAAACATCCACTTCCGCTTTTTCGAGTTCGGATTCGGCCTTCTGGATATCCTTGTCGGCTGTCTCTTTCTTCTCGTTGAAAGTTTCTTCGCTTTCTTTGAGCTGCGTTTTGGCATCCGCGAGTTTAGCTTCGCCGTCTGCCAGTGTTTTTCTTGGCTTCGGCTAGTTTCGCCTTGCCTTCTTCTAATGTTCCAGCGTTGGCTTCAAAAGCTGCCACTCCTTCGCGGTATTGGTCGAGGCCGTCCACGTATTGGCTGTAGCTAGCGTAATACTTGGCTAAGCCTTGTTTGTACGCTTCTTGCCCTTCCTGTAATTGTTGTTTCTTCGATGCGAGCTCAGCCTCTGCGTTTGAAATCGCTGTTTGACCCGCTGTGAGTTCTTGTTCTTTTTGAATGAGCACTTGTTCTTTGGCCGTAAGCGTCGCCTCAGTTTGAGTAATTTGGGCTTCTGCTTGTGTTAAAGCCGTCTCCATCGCTTGAAGGCTCGCTTCGGTAATACCTTGTGCCGCAGCAGCATCCGGGTCGCTGGCTAAAAGTGCCTTCCCTTGCGCTAAGGCTGTCTTCTTCGTTTCGAGGTCTGCCTTACCCGCTTCAAGTTGTGCTTTAGCCTGCGCTAATTGCGTTTTGCCGGCTTCGAGCTGTTCCTGTCCGCTTGCAAGTTCCTCTTTTTTGGCCGCAAGTTGCTTCTCTGCTTCTGTTAATTTTGCACTTGCATCATCCAGCTGATTTTTCTTTTCAGCTAAAGTCGCCACGGCTTGTTCGATTTGCACACGAGCACTCTCGAGATGCGCACGGCTAGCTTCCAACTGATTCCACGCCGCGCCAAGCTTTGCGTCCCCTGAAGCAATCGTTGCCTCGTTACTATCGACTTCTTTTTGACCATCTGCGAGCGTCTTTTCGTTCTTTTCGATTTCGCTCTTACCGTCCGCTAGTTTCTTCTCGGCATCCGAGAGTTGCGTTTTGGCATCGGTAATTTTTTCTCTTCCTTCTGAAATCTTATCGTCGGCCGTCGTCTTCAACGCATCCAATCGCGCCGTTCCATTGTCGGCCAACTTTTCTTCCAGCGCCTGTTGCAGCTCCGTCACTTTATCCGAGTATTCACGGCTTGTTGTTTTCCATTTACGCAAATCCGGATAACGAAGACGCGCAATCGTATACACTTCAGAATCGAACGCGTCTTTTGGCACTACGGCAAACCCGCTAAGGTCACCGCTCCCCGCACTCGACACGCCCTTAATCGTCTTCGAGAGAATCTCGCTGGAGTTCACAAAACCTGTAATCGTAAATTCATGCTCTTTTAGTAGAGTAGAACTTCCAGATTCATTCAAACGAATCGTGTCGCCAATCTTGTACTGATCAGCCATCGTTTGGGCAAGCGCCACTTCACCTGATTTCGTAGGAAACGCACCACTCACCAACTCGAACGTCGAAATATCCTTCGTCTGTGAGAACACACGAATCGCACTCGGCGTATCACCAACCACCGTATCGACAAAATAGCCAAACTCCACATCGGCGTTCTCTTCTTGTATCTCGACTTGGTCCTCAGCGCTTAAACCATAGCCCGCCACCACGAATAAATCCGCAGCATTGGCCTGCTCCATATAGCTGTTCAAGGTGTCTTCAATATCTGGGCCAGACACTTTTAGCCCGACCAAACTGAACGCACCCAGCATCATGAGGAGCATGATTGAAAGGAAGCGCCCTTTCGATTGACGAAGGGAGTTTCTTATATCCTTATTTAATGTTTTCTTAGTCACGATCTTTCACCCCTTTTTAATATTCAAGCGTTTGAATATCTTGTGGATTTGGATTGAGTTCAATAGATTTCACGCGCGCGTCATGCATATGAATCACACGGTCGGCAATCGGCGCTAAGGCTGAGTTATGCGTTACGATAATAACGGTTGCCCCTTGATTACGTGACATATCTTGTAAAATCTGAAGCACTTGTTTTCCGGTATGGTAGTCGAGCGCTCCTGTTGGCTCATCACAAAGCAATAACTTTGGATTCTTCGCAACCGCACGTGCAATGGATACCCGCTGTTGTTCCCCACCCGATAATTGAGAAGGAAAATTATTCATGCGGTGTCCAAGACCAACTGCCTTCAAGGCATCTTCTGCATCTTGGGCGTCTTTGACAATCTCAGCCGCTAGTTCCACATTTTCCTTTGCCGTTAAATTCGGTACTAGATTATAAAATTGGAAGACGAAGCCGACATCATCTCTTCTATAGTAAGTAAGTTGTTTTTCATCAAAAGCGGAAATGTCCACGCCGTCGACAAACACATGCCCGTCGTCGTTTGTGTCCATGCCCCCTAAAATATTCAGAACCGTTGATTTCCCTGCACCACTGGCCCCTAAAATAATGACTAACTCTCCTTTTTCAATTTCAAAATTCACATCATTATTCGCGACAATCTCTGTATCGCCGACTTGATAACGTTTATAGCTATTCTTCATTTCAATATAAGCCATGTCTATCCCTCATTTCTACAAACATCGTTAAATGAACAACGTGTTGATTATGTTCGTTAAATACTATATAATGGAATTAATCAAAAAACAATACACAATAATCAACAATGTGTTGATTTAAGAAAAGAGTTTAAACAATGATGACACAAAAACGGAAAACCACAACGAAAAGCGATTTAAAAGAAGCACTCACTAGACTGCTGGAGAAAAAAGATTTCGAAGCTATTAGTGTGAGCGATATCGCCAGAGAAGCAGGCGTGAATCGCGGAACCTTCTATCTCCATTACGTCGATAAATTCGATATGATGGACCAGCTCATCGATGAGATTTTTACAAAATATCTTACTCCTATTAAAAAGAAGGCAATCCAAAAAAATAAAGAAGAGGCCTGTCCAGGAATCGTGAAAATCTTCGAGTATTTAAAAGAAGACTTCGACTTTATTCACGCAATGACCTTGAACCGATTCAACTACACATCGAAACTCGTTCATGACTTCCTATTCGAATTAACCAAAGCAAATTGGACCGATTAAGGAAAACATCGCGATGGTCTACCCGCTGCCAGAAGATTACGCGCAAGAAGTGTTTATCTATAGCAACAGTGCGATTTTTCTTCCACTGGATTCAAAAAGGTGGCGTGGAAAGCCCTGAAGAAATCGCAAAAATCTTTTTCAGAATGTCATTATAAAGGAGAAAACTCATGCAAAAGACAATTATGAAAGACCCACTCTTCCTAAGCCAAAAATCAAGTGTTGCCGATCCAAAAGTTGACGCGCAAGTGGTCCTCGACTTACAAGATACGCTTCGTGCCAACCGCGACCGCTGTGTAGGAATGGCGGCGAATATGATTGGTGTGAAGAAAAACATTATTATTGTAGCGATTGGACCGATGGATTTGGTGATGCTGAACCCGCGTATTACGAAAAAGCAGGGGCCCTATGAAACGGAAGAAGGATGTCTGAGCCATACGGGCACGAAGAAGACGACGCGCTATCAAACGATTGAAGTAGCCTACACCGACCCGAGCGGCAAGAAGCACACGGGAACGTTCACCGACTTCACGGCGCAAGTCATCCAACATGAGATCGACCATTTAGATGGGGTGCTCATTTAAAATACGCAAACTTCCGTAATCGTATTTTTTGAGCTTCTAAACGGACGAGGATGTTGGCTTGTGCCGGGAAGGCGGGACGTGCTCCTTTCGACGGCGATGTAGTCATCTTCTTCGTTTCATATATTAAGAAAAAGAAAAAAAGAGAAAAGGGTTGACTCTGACGTAACGTAATAGGTTACACTATCTAGTGTTAGGAGTTGAGGTTATGTATTTAATCAAGCAAGTAAGTGAAATCAGTGGTGTATCGGTGCGCACTTTACATCACTATGACGAAATTGGATTGCTTTCCCCGAAGAAACAGGAGAATGGATATCGCTACTACAGTGATGAGGAGCTTTCCCAATTACAGACGATTCTCTACTATAAATATTTGGGATTTCCGCTGAAAGAAATAAAGTCCCTGATGACGCAAGACGAGGATGATCTGTTGCCCCACTTAAAGCATCAGTTGAAGTTAATGCAGAAAGAAAAAGACCGTCTTCTAACATTAATCGATACATTAGAAAAGACGATTGCGTCTACGGAAAGGAAAATGACGATGACAACCGAAGAAAAATTCAAAGGGTTCACCTTCAAGGATAACGAGAAATATAAACAGGCCGCGACTGAAAAATACGGCGAAACTGTGATAAACGAGGCCGAAGAAAGACAAAAAGGCAAAGAAGAAATCGTAGCGGACGGCTTCAATAAAATCTTCTTTGCATTCGCGGATAATATCGAAAAAGGCCTACCAGCAACAAGTGCCGAAAACGTGGACTTAGCCAAACAACTCCACCAACACATGTGCGCTTATGCCTTCGACTGCTCGATTGATGTCTTCTCAAGCATCGGATTCGGCTACGCGAAAAACGAAGAGTTCAGAACGAACCTCGATAAATACGGCAAAGGCGTTGGGCAATACGCTTGCGACGCGATTCAAGCCTATGTCGCACAGGAGAGAAAATAAGCAAAAGAGGAGTAAGACACTTGTCCTACTCCTCTATTTTTATCTCACAAATACCAGCTTTTCTGGTGTTGATAGTTCCGCGTCAAACACAAATCCGTCTTCGCTAAAAGCCTCCAACTGCTTCACGTCTGTTACTTGTTCGTGCATGGCAAAACCAACCAATAACCCACGCCCTTTTTTCGACGTCGTAGAGTGTTGTTTCAACGTTCCGTCTTTGCGTTCGTAAAATTCTACGTCCACCCAGTTGTAACGAGAGCGGTCGAGTAAGGTGCTGAACTCATCACTGGCACAGTTTACCACCGTTTCGCCATCCTCGAACAACTCGGCCCACTCCGCTTTCCAGTAAGCCTTCAAGCTCTTCCCGTCCACGCGCAATGGTCTCAGCATATCCAAACGGTACGGCTTCACAAAAGCATCAGGCACAACGGCCCCATACAACGCAGACAAGATGCGCACATGCTCGCTTCCATAATCCAAGCCTTCCCTCCATCCCTCTACTTGCTTCAACCAGCGAAAGGCCAGTCCGTTGTAGAGTTCGATGGCAGGCGCAGCTTCGGCCACCTTCCACCCTTCGATGAATGCTTTGTTTTCGTCGAGTAACTTCCCTTTGACCCCAAGCACTCGCGCAAGGTCCTCTTCAGGCACCGCACTCACGGCTTCGACCACTTTTGCGGCTGCTGGGCTCACTTCCCAGTCGCGTTCCTCTAATGCATCACAATTCATTTCCTTTGCAGGCGATAGTATTAATTTCATCTCGGCACTCCTTTTCATTGTCTCCCTTAGTGTACCGCACCCACCGTATTTGACAAAACACAAGGAGCAATTTATACTGAATACTATCAACTAAAAGGAGAATTCTATGCCAGGACCATTTCCTATATCTATCAATTCCATCGCCTTATTTTACCTATTACCATTCATTAGCGTTGGAGTCTATACGATTGGAACGAAGAAATTTTCACTCGCAAACTTCCTTCTATTACTTGGAGGGATCACAGCACTACATTCCGTTCGTCTAATCTATCAAAAATCAGTTGGTGGATATATCTTCTGGATAATCGCGTGGGCAGTCATGTTATACGCGTCCTATTGGAACAATAAGCACGAAAAACCATATAAAACAGAAAACCAAATGCTTGAGTTTGTTGTCTGCTTTGTCAATAGAAATCCATTTCCGGATAAAATCAAAGACCCAAACAAAGCACGTGCCATCGTTGCACTTGTTATCACATTTTTAATGATTATCGCTTAACAAGGAGGACCTCATATGGGCTATGTATTTATCATCTTTTTTATTCTTAGTTTCTTTATCGTCACATTCGCGCTCATCCATCTACTCGCAGGTGGCGCCGCTCTTCTAAAAGGAGACAAAACAACAGGAAACATCCTCGTTTTTGTAGGCGGACTTATCGCACTTCCTACAATCCCATTACTCGCAGTGTTACCTGGAATTCCATTCCTAACATGGATCCTTGGGGCAACGCTTTGCTGCGTGGGAGCGTACATGAACGGAAAAGAAAAAGGCAACATCAACAAATCACATCACGCTATCCGCATCACTATCGCAGTCCTTCTCACGCTCGGATTGGCGCTTGTTTAGAAAAGGGTTAAAAATGTATTCAGAAGATAAAGAGTTGCCACAAGGGTACTTAATGAGTATCGGCGGAGCACTCGCTGGTTTGTCTGCTACAATGTTGTATTTTTATAAAAAATAGGTCTTCCACTGCTATTTCATTTATAATAGAGTGGAAGACCTTTTTAGTACTCTTCACATCGTTTAATCTTATAGGGAGAATTTCTTATGCTTAATATAATCATTGCTGTATTGTTTATTGCCATAGTTACCTTCCTTTTCATTCTCTATCACATAGTGAGGGGCCTGAAAGTATTACTCTTTCAGAAAAATCATAAGGGTGGTTGGTACTTACTAATCGGTTCATCAATCCTAATTGCTCTCTTTATTTATACTAAATATGTTGATTTTTCTTCCGTTCGAAACTTTGTGACTCCAATGTGGTGTATTGGCGGTATCCTATGTTTTATCGGTGATTATATTGCCGATAAAGAATCTGGACAAATAAAACTAGCCCCTACCCTCATTCGAATCATCGCCTTTTGCATTTCACTAATTGCGCTCTCTGTATAAAAATACTAATTCCAAGAAGACTCGACCCGCGAGTCTTTTTCTATACAATCCAGCACACTAGTAACCTTCAACAAAGAACTACTTCCATAAAAAATAGCGTACGGAAAATTCCGTACGCTATTTTCTATTTACCAAACCATTATAATTGTCCCGGTCGCAATCAGTGCACACCCAATGAGTGACTTCATAGTGAACGTATCATGCAAGAAGAAAACGGCCAATATCAACGTGAAGACGATACTCAATTTATCGACTGCCGCTACCTCTGTTGCACTCCCCATCTGAAGCGCCTTGTAGTAACAAAGCCAAGAAGCTCCTGTCGCAATCCCTGATAAAATCAAGAAGATCCAACTTTTCCGACTAATCTCAGACAACCCGTTTTGATTATTCGTCACAAATACCATCAGCCACGACATCACAACGACCACAACCGTGCGTACCGCCGTCGCCAAATTCGAGTTTACCCCATCAATCCCAATCTTCGCCAAAATCGACGTCAACGCCGCAAACACTGCTGACAATAACGCAAATACAATCCACATAACCAAGACTCCTGTCATTAAATACTACTTTTAGTATACTCTTTTTTCTCTAAAAAGAAGAACCATTTTTAATGAATGGACAAAGCCTCTCTTTATTAGAGACGAAGCAGATTTTTAAGTTAACCGCACCTTCTGTCGCGGATGTTCCGGTCTAGACGAAGCAAATTTTAATCGTTCAAAAAGCCAGCCCCTCTCGTTTTTTTCTATCAAAAAAATAAAGAAAAATTCGTTGAATCATTGTGTTTCCAGAACAAGAAGCTTGCGAGTTTCTTTGGATTCCCTCCAAACGCCTAAGGAGAATAAACGAAAAGAATCAGTTTATTGAAAGAATAGTGGGACTAAGCATTAAAACGAATAAGAGGACGTAGGAATTTATTCCGTACGTCCTCTTTGAGGCTTTAAAGGTGAGAGACCTTAGGCTCGAACCGGTGCCCCACTATAACTCTTTCAATAATAAAACTGATTCTGAACTCGTTTATCCGATAATTCACTCATTCCCCTAAAATCCAAAGAAACGAAGCGAAGCTTCGCCTTTTCTTTCAAGCACATACTCATAACACAATGGTTCAACGAATTTTATCCTTTTATCAAGTTCGGTTATCTTTTTTATTTTTTTGCACACAAAAAGCCGAGAGGATTCTCGGCTTTTCAAGGCGATTATTTGTTTGCTAATAAGTCGCGGATTTCTTTTAAGTAATCTTCTGCAGTTGGTGCAGCTGGAGCAGCTTCTTCAACTTGATTTTTCTTAGCTAATTCAGAAGCTTTGTTCATACCTTTAATGATTAAGAACAATACAGCGCCAACGATTACGAAGTTGATGATTGCAGCGATGAAAGCACCGATACCGATTTGAGCAGAACCTAAACGGAATGAAACTGCTGCGATATCTCCTGTGTTTGCTACCATAGCGATGATTGGTGAAATGATATCTTTAACCAATGAATCAATGATTGCTTTGAAAGCTCCACCGATGATAACCGCTACTGCTAATTCAACGATATTCCCACGCATTAAAAAAATTCTTTAAACTCTTTTTAACATAAATGTTTTTCCTCCTTTATTTTTTTGGGTTAAATAATTACCTTAAACAGAATACTAAAATTAAAACTAAAATACAACTAAAAACATTCAGAAATTTACACTTTGCGTACATAATTTTGCGGAGTGTATTTTTCTACTGAAAATCCGACTTCTTTCCCTGCAGCCATACGAGCCAAACATTCGCCAATCCAGACACCGCTCGTAAGCCCTGAAGAGCCCAAACCACTTGACACGAAGGCATTTGTCGTGTTTGGAACTTCACCAAAGAACGGTAAAAAAATCGGAAGTATACGCACGCGTTCCGACGCGTACCCCACTGCGTTTGGCATTTTTTAGACTTGGAAGACTCGCGCAAGCTTCTTCGTACATGCCGTTTAACAACTCTTCATCTGGAACCAAATCGAAACCTTGCGTATTTTCGTGAGTCGCACCGACTAAAATCTTGCCATTTGGGAATGGAAGAATATCAATTTCACCATGCAACATGCACACTGGCCATTTCGACGTATCTTCGGTTGTCTCCAAGGTGAGTTCAATCAACTGCCCTTTTTGCGGACGCACATCCACATAGTAGCCAAGCGGTTCGATGAGTTCTTTCACCCACGCACCACTAGAAAGGACCACCGCATCGAAGGCTTGCACCTCGCCGCCAAGACGCACACGGACCTCTTCACCACTAGCTTCTAGCGTTATTTTTTCACGGACCACACGAGCCCCGTTTTTCTCGGCTTGTTCTAATAGAAGTGTTACTAGCATTTCGCCGTCCACGCGTCCGCCACCGCTACAATAGAGCGCACCGTCTGGATTCGACCAGCCCGGAATCACACGCGCCACGTCTTCTGGAGTGAGGGCATGCACCTCGCCAATCATCGGCGCATCCACGCGTCGCTCCACGGCCATCTCTTCGACCTTCGCCAATTGCTTCTCGGTATGCTTGAAAATATACGCTCCGACTTGTTCATACGGCAACTCGCTGACGCCGTCCTCGCGTAGCTGATCCATCAACTCTGGATAGTACGCCGCCCCATGAGAGACGAGTTGGTACCAGTCTTTATTGCGACGTTGCGACAACCATGGACAAATAATCCCCGCAGCCGCCTTCGTTGCTTGACCCACGCCTTCGTCAAATACCGTCACATCGATTCCTTTTTGCTCAGCTGATACGCCGCAGTCGCCCCGACGATGCCAGCCCCTACGATTGCTACTTTCTTCGTCATCTTCTTCACTCCTAGCTGAAGTCTCTTGTTTCAAATTGCCCTTCGCGTTCAAACCATTCTGCCACCGTTAACAGCAACGCCTCTTGCCCGCGCGCCGCCATCAACTGTACGCCGATTGGAAGTCCTTTTTCGGTTAAATGCACTGGCAAACTAATCGCCGGTGCACCTGTAATATTGGATAATTGAGTAAATGGCGTGAGCGCAAGCGTGCGGTCAAACATGCGCCAAATCACGCTTTGCTGTTCTGGTACACTCAGTTCGTCCATATGCTCTAATGCGTGTCGCACCGATTCTTCCATCGGGAATTGCGTATGAAGCGGAGCCACATCGCTCACACTCGGCGTTACAATCAAATCGTACTGCTCATGCACTTTTTCCATCGCATGCGCATACGTGTCCCATTTCGACAGAGCCGCGCTATAATCTTTTGCTAAAATGCGTTCCCCAGACTGGTAAATACCCCAGGTCATCAGTTCCATATCGTCTTTCGTGAACTTACGGCCAAAACTTGCCTCCATGCCTTGGAACATCGTCGCCGTCTCCACACTATTCATCACATAATAGTTCTTCATCACTTCCACGCCGTCAACGGGCCAGCCAATCGGTTCGACCACACAGCCAAGTCCCTCTAGGAAATTCACAGCCTTGCGAAGCGCCTCCTTGGCTTCTGGAGCGACAAAGCTTTCAATAGGAGACTTCTCAATCACGCCGATTCGAAGCGGACGGTTCGGCAGAGCGTCCCAGTCCTTAATAAGCGGCGTTAAAAACGGACTATCTTTTTGCTCGACTTGCATCCATTTCAACAACTCGCGAGTATCACGGACCGTCTTCGTCATCGCAAAATTCACCGAAGCCCCTTGCCAGCCACGATAGCTACCAGGGCCAACAGGAATGCGCCCACGACTCGGCTTCAAGCCGATTAAGCCCGTAAAGCTCGCTGGAATTCGAATCGAACCACCGCCGTCACTCGCCCCCGCAATCGGAACGATGCCACCAGCTACCGCAGCCGCTGCACCACCGCTAGACCCACCGGCATTGCGATTGACGTCATACGGATTATTCGCAGGGCCCCAGAGTTGCGGCTCCGTCATATTCTTAAAGCCAAATTCTGGCGTATTCGTACGTCCCACGACGATAAAACCTGCTGCTTCCAGACGCTTCACGAAATTATCGGTACGGTTTACTGGAATTTCCTTCAAGAGCTTACTTCCCGCACTAGACGGTTCCCCTGTTTGATTTGTCCGAGGTCCTTCAAGAGAAGCGGTACCCCGCCAAACGGTAAGCCTTCAAACGAACGCTCCTCCGCTTCTTTTAGCGCACGCTCTGCCTGCAAGTGCACGACCGCGTTTAGGCTTGGATTTCGTTGTTCAATTTTCTCTAATGTCTCCTGGACTAATTCCTTTGGAGATACCTCGCCACTAGCGACGGCCTCTCTCATCTCGATGGCGTCTTTCCACATAGTTTCACGTCCCTTCATGTCTTCCTTATTGTACAGTGAAACGGAAAGTCGGTAAAGGCTCACGCAGTCACAACGCATTGAGTGCGCCTAAAACGCTAGAATTTTTTGGAAACAAATTCCGGAAAAACGACCTCTGTTATCGTTTACTGCTGACTTTTTCAAGGCGATTTTTGGAAATTGAAGAAAATATGAAGAAACTATTGAGAAATATAAAAAAATTGGTAGTAAAAAAATTTATATTTGTGATATAATAATACATATAAACTTTACCGAGAACAGTAACTAGACGGCTTTTTGCAAGGGTTGCTCTATTTTTTTGGAGATTTTAGTTAAAGTTCTCACAAATTAATACCTTTAGGAGGAAAAATAATGAAAGATTTCATCAAAGGAAGACTCTCGAAGTTACTCTTCGTATTGTTCATCCCGATGTTATTATTCATGCTGGCCCCTCAATCAGTGGTGAACGCAGCAGACGTTAGTAATAACATCAGTTCATTGACGGTCTCTTCAAGCGAAATTACAGACGGCGGACAAACGACTGTTAAATTTACGTTTGACGAACACGCCCAAAAAATCAAAGCTGGAGACACTCTTGAAGTGACTTGGCCAAGTTCAGGCACTCTTCACGGGACTGGATTTAAGAAAACCATCCAATTGACCATCGACGGCAAATACGTTGGGGACATGGTCATCAAAGACGGTTCTGCAAAAGTAACGTTCAACGACGGCATCACTGGCCTTGAGAACGTTCGCGGTTGGGGTGAATTCGAAATCGAAGGTCACAACGACACAGCAACAGACAAAGAACACGTTGGTAAATTCACCATCGTGAGTGGAGACAAAACTGTCGACCTGAACGTGAAGAAAATGGCGACTGGCGTAAACAACGCTCCATTCTTCTTAAAAGCCGGGGATATGCACGCTGACGACCCTGACAACATTCTTTGGGCAGTAACGATTAACGCGATGAACTTAGAAGTAGACGGCGACGTTCGTCTCGAAGACGAAGTGCAAGGCGGACACAAATTAGACCCAAACAGCTTTAAAATTACAACAACAGGAGCAAAACCTGGCTACTATTCAGGCGCTACAGCGATTGAAGATTTCAAAGCAGCGTTCCCTGGATCAACATTTACAGTGGATGCTTCAGGAAAATTTGTAGTGACGATTCCTAAAGACTTGATCAACAAGACTGGCGTTCTTATTTTCTATCGTACAAAAGTAGAAAATGAAAACCAAAAAGAATTCAAGAACAACACAAAAGTTTGGTACCAAGTGAAAGGTGAAGCCGCAGTTGTGGCGAAAGAAGTAAACGCATCTGTTGCTAACATCAATGCAAACGGTGGTGTTGACGGAGACCAATCAATTCCATCAATTCCAACAACGACAACAGTAGCAACAACGACTACAACTACAACGGAAGCTCCTACAACAACTACTACAACAACGGAAGCTCCTACGACGACTACGACTACAACAGAAGCTCCTACAACGACTACTACGACAACGGAAGCTCCTACAACGACTACAACTACAACAGAAGCTCCTACGACGACTACTACAACAACGGAAGCTCCTACGACGACTACTACAACAACGGAAGCTCCTACGACGACTACTACAACAACGGAAGCTCCTACAACGACTACAACTACAACTGAGTCAACGACTGCTTCTACAACGACTACTGAGTCTACGACAGCATCAACGACTACAACTGAGTCTACAACAGTTTCAACAACTGCAGGAACAACAACGACTGAGTCAACTACTGTTTCTACAACAGCAGGAACAACAACGACTGAGTCTACAACAGTTTCAACAACTGCAGGAACAACGACGACTGAGTCTACTACTGTTTCAACAACTGCCGCTACAACAACATCTGAAGGCTCTTCTACTACAGAAGGTTCAACAACAGGCGTAACGACAGGCGAAACAACAGACGCAACAACAGTAACACCTGCACCAGAAACAACAACAACGACTGTTACACCAGACCTACCAAACACTGGTACAACAAGTAACACAGCCGTAATTCTAGCAGGAATCATCGTAACAATCTCAGCGATGTTCGTTCTCGTTTCTAAAAAAGCAGAACAAAACTAATCTAAACAAACCTATTTAAAAAGCTAGCAGAATTTCTGCTAGCTTTTTTTGCGCTTCCAGTATAGAAAGTACATATCAAACGAGATGTTAAATTTAGTTATTTTTTACGTAATAGGTTGATCTCCCTTTTCCATATCGATTAATATAGCCCTCTTCGACGAGTTTTTTCAGCATATTTTCAACGGTTGCTTTACCTATACTTGGAACTAATTCCATGATATCTGATTTAGTAAACTTGCCCAATTTTTTATTGACCGCTTTTCTAACCAACTCAATAGAAGGGTGCTTTTCATCTACATAGTCAACTCTCTCTTCAAAATCAATATAAGCTGCTAATATTGTTCTTAGAATATATTTTATAAAAGGAGTCACATCTTCTTGACCTTCATACCAATTCAAACCACTTTTTCTTAAAGATGAATAATATCCGTCTTTATTTTGCTCAATTTTACTCTCTAAACTAATGTACTTCCCAATCACATACCCTTGTCTATATAGAAGAAGTGTCGTTAACAATCGACTCATTCTACCATTTCCATCATTAAATGGATGAATACACAGAAAATCATGGATAAATATCGGGATTAACAACAACGAATCTACTTCATGTTTATCCAAAGCTTTATTAAGCTCTCTACAAATATCTTCAATTGCTTTCGGTGTCTCATATGGAGGTAATGGCTTAAATATTTCTATAACATTACCATTTTGATCCTGTTCAACGATAGAATTTTGAGTGTTTTTATATCTTCCTCCAATTCCTTTTTCACTATATTTATACAATTCTCTGTGGAGTTGTAAAATATAATTGCTATTGATAGGAATATATTCATAACTTTCATGGATTACATTTAAGACGTCTCTATAGCCTAAAATTTCTTCCTCGTCTCTGTTTCTCGGTGTTGTTTTCTGAGCCATTAACTCCTTAATCCTCGTTGTTGTCGTGACAATTCCTTCTATTTTATTCGAATCTTCCACACTTTGAACTTTAGCGATTTCTACCAATTTATCTAAAACGGCAGGTTTTTGTTCCAAAAACAGCTCTTGTTTTCCCTTATGTTCATGTATTTTGGTTAGAAGATTCACTACTTCAACATCCCATTGACTTTGCGATAATTTTTCATAATCAAAAACTCTCATTCGCCTACCTCCTTCTTTTTTCTCCTAATTATACATTGTTTTTAGGCGATTTGAAAGTAGTTAGGCGATTCTGCCTTACTCTCTTTTCGCCTAATTTACCTCAATTTTAGGCGATTTGAAAACGAGTTAGGCGATTCTATCCACCTCCAAGCACCTCTCATCCCTCCGATGCGGGATTCCAAATGCAATAACGCTCTGTCTGCTAAGCTAACCCTGTTTTCATTGCTATTATACTCGCTTATTTAGAGGCACAAGAAAAGATGACGGAGAAACCTGCGGATGTTATACAAACCGTAACGTGTTTAGCATTACATGCGAATTAGTTGGCGTTGGAATTTATTCCTTACGCCAACTTTGAGGCTGTAAAGGTGAGAGACTCTTCGAGGCTCGAGCCGGTGCAACGTTATGGTATGTATAACAAATATATCCGCAAGGTTTCGAAGTCATCTTTTCGGACCTTTGAGTCCACTTGACCATCTCTTTTTGTTACGAGTATAATTTCCCTTATGAAAAAAAACAGCGATTAACTTAACAGACGGGCCGATTTTGCGGTCCATTATTGCATTTGCAATCCCAATTATAATTTCAAATATATTCCAGCAACTATACAACACTGCGGACATCATGATTGTCGGACGATTCCTTGGGCAGGATGCGCTGGCAGCGGTTGGAGCTACAGCCGCCATCTTTGAACTCATCGTCGGCTTTTCGCTTGGAGTCGGAAACGGGATGGGCGTTATCATCGCACGCTATTACGGGGCCAATAACCATCGTCTCTTGAAACGTGCCGTTGGAGCAACTCTTGTCATCGGAGCCTTTCTTAGTCTCCTTGTGGCCATCATCGGAAGTTTCGGCATGTATCCTCTCCTTCAGTTCCTTGGAACGCCTGAGAGTATCATCGACCAGTCGTATGAGTATATCTCGATTGTCGTGATCGGTATTGCCGTGACCTTTGCCTATAACCTCTGTGCGGGTCTTCTTCGTGCAGTTGGTGACAGTCAGGCGGCACTCTACTTCCTGATTTTCTCAGCGGTAGTGAATGTATTTTTAGACATCTTACTCATTACAACATTCAACATGGGCGTTGCGGCAGCGGCGATTGCGACGATTATCGCACAAGGATTGTCGGCCGTCCTCTGCTTTATTTATATTAAAAAACGCGCCAGCTTCTTGATTCCAGCAAAAAGTGATTTCGTACGCGACGACGAATTATATATGGACTTACTCAGCCAAGGACTAGCCATGGGACTCATGTCGTCCATCGTATCGATTGGATCCGTGATGCTTCAATCTTCTATCAACGCACTCGGACCAGTCATCATCAGCGCGCAAACTTCGGCACGACGCATCTTCGCGTTCTCGACACTCCCATTCGCGGCGATTGCGGCAGCGATGACAACGTTCACTTCGCAAAACTTCGGAGCAAACAAACCGCACCGTATCGCAAAAGGCATTCGTCAAGGAAGTCTTGTAGCGTTTGGTTGGGCGATTCTAGTATGCATCTTCTTGTTCTTTGCAAGTCCTGCGTTAAACGAACTCATCTCTGGTTCAAGCGACCCTGTACTTCTGGATAACGCTGCGCTTTATAACCGTATCGGGTCAGCGTTCTATATCCCGCTTGCGCTTCTATTGATTTTACGAAATAGTTTGCAAGGGCTAGGGCAAAAGGTGACGCCATTGGTTTCGAGCTTTATTGAGTTGGTGGGGAAAGTGCTTTTTGTCATCTTCATCATTCCGCACACTGGCTATCTTGGAGTTATTTTCTCTGAGCCGATCATCTGGTGTTTGATGGCGATTTATCTTTCATACGCCTTCTTACGTCATCCGCTTATTAAAGAAGTAAGGCATGAAATATTTTAATAGAAAAGAGACAAAATAAAACCCTCGGCATATTCATAGTGTTAAGCACCAAGGGCTTCTATGGACCTTCGCGGATTTCTTCATAGTAAATGAATATAAGAATAGCGCTAGTCTACTCATTGACTAGCGCCTTTTTGTTCTTAATTACTCTTTGATTTCTTCTACTATTAATAGATGAGATTGGTATTCTGGAGTAGAAATGACAGGTCCATTTTCTGCTCCTTCTGGAACAATTTTAACTCCTGCATTCATAAGCTCATCTCCGAAAAACTCTTCATCCGTTCCAGCAATCGTATATCGTTTGTCTTCATCTAATCCACAGAATTTTACGACTGAATATCCTGGATTCAAGTGGCTAATGAGCGAAGTGTGGAGCAATATAGCAGTTGACTTATCGCTAGAAACGACTTGCCAATCAACAACATCATCCTCAAATGGACTTCGAATTCGAAAGAAGTTTCCATATTGGAACACTTCACGATATTTCTTGTAGAAATCGATTTGTTCTTTGACTTTTTCAGCCTCTGCTGCCTCTAACGTGGTAACATCCAACTCATAACCAAAGACTCCAAAGTAAGCAACAGCCGCTCTTGTATCTAAGTTTGTTCTTCGCCCACTTTGTTCATTTGGAGATGCAGATACATGTGCCGACATCATGGATAATGAATATCCATATGAAGTCCCGTGCTGAATCTTCAATCTTTCAATCGGGTCAGTATCATCACTTGTCCAAGCCTGTGGAGCATAGTACATCATCCCTAAATCAAAACGGCCTCCACCTGATGAACAAGACTCAAATAAAACTTCCGGATAAGCTTTCGTTAGACGTTCTAGCAGCTGGTAGACACCTAAAATATAACGATGCCCAAACTCCATTTGTTTTGTTGCCAATAATGTTGCAGTATACGCATCTGTTATGTGGCGATTGTAATCCCACTTAATATACTCTAACTTCGTTTCCTGAATGATTGAGGAAATAGCATCAAACAGATAATCAATCACTTCTTGATTTGTAAAATCTAAGACGTACTGATGGCGTCCTACTGACGGTTTGCGATGTGGGGTGCAAATCATCCATTCTGGATGAGTACGATATAACTCACTATCAATAGAAATCATCTCAGGCTCAAACCACAAGCCAAACTGCATTCCCATTTTATGAATCTCGTCAGCAATATAGGAAATTCCTTTTGGAAGACGACGATAATCCGTTGTCCAATCTCCTAAAGAACTATTATCGCCTTCTCTATGACCAAACCAACCATCATCGAGCACAAATAATTCTACCCCTAGCTGTTGGCCACATTTTGCTAGCTCCAACACCTTATCAGTCATCAAGTTGAAGTACATCGTTTCCCAACTATTCAACACGATTGGACGTGGACGTTTAGCAAAATGACGATTCACTAAATGTTCCCGATAAAAGATTGCCAACTGTTGACTCAAAGCGTTCATTCCTTGAGCGCTATAACTCATAATGGATTCGGGAGTTACAAAACTCATCTGAGGTTCTAATAAGTACTCAAATTCCACAGGATTCACTCCGACCAGTACGCGCGTTGTATCAAAGTGATCTACCTCAATGCTGTTTTGGAAGTTTCCTGAATACACAAGATTAAACCCGTAGACTTCACCACTCTCTTCAGTCGTATGTTTTTCGAGACAACATAAAGAATGGATTATTTTGCGGACTCGATGAGTATCTTAAACTATCAATACTTTGTAGTCCTGGTCTTAGCGCTGTTCGATACAATTGTCTCTCTCTTAACCACGCCCCCGAGAAGTGAATAAAGTCAAACTGATCATCTGGTAAATCAAGCTGTAAACTCATTGCTTTCAAAAGCTTCAAGTCAGATTGACCTTCATTTATGAATTCTACATTCCGCACGATTACATTCTGCCCTGGAAATACGGTATAGTTTAACTTCACTACTAATCCAATAATGTCATCCTTTAAGGTGATTGTTAACACCTCTGAACGATCTCCGTCGTCATCAAAAAGTAGAAGGAAGAATCTCTAATCGTTTCTTACCAGTAGAGAGTGTATATCCTTGATACTTTAATTCCGTAATTCTACTACCTGTTGCGTCTTGAACCTGATATGCAGGATGTCTAAAATCCCCTTTACCATAAGCAGCATATTCATTTGGAATCATCGATAACTGAATTCGTTCCTCATCGGCTGTATAGGAAACTTCAAACCCTCTTGTCTGGTAACTCGCTAAATTCCCATAGTTTTCTTTCACATGAATTCTTTTTCCATAGTAGAGATGTTGAAGTTGCTGATTCTCGAGCACTCTGAAAAACATAGCTACTATTCTCCGTCTCTAAATGAAACAGCCGCTCATCTTTACTAATATGAATGGACATAATCTCTTCACCTACTTTCAATCAACGATTATTTTTTCAAAATTAAAATCGTATAAGGCGCTAACTCAATCACATCACCCTGTTGTTTGAATTCTCCAATAACTGTACTAAAATGGTCTATCTTAATATCCGACAACTTAATGGTTTGTGGCTTAGAGTCTGGATTTCTTAACGATAAAATCTGCGTTCCATTGATAGGGTTTACACAGTGATATCCATAAATCTCAAACTTGTCTGGTTTGCCACCAATTCTACGACTATATTTTAAAGTGTCGTAGTTTGCTTCAATCCATTGAACTGCTCTTGCATTCGCTTGCCAACGTTCTTCGTCAAACATGCTATAAGAATAATGGAATTCCCAGAACGCATTTCCGCGAGTGGAAATAAACATTAAGTACTCTTCAAACTCTTTCACAGTCGCATACATTTGATGGTCCATATACCATGTATGTGCAGTGGCTGCATAGATTGGTTCATGACTATAAATTGAGTTTAATGGAAGTTGTAAATCACGTTTTTTTCCAAGAATTCTTGATACTGAATATCACGATAAGTAATCATACGATTAATATCATTTCCTGCGCCTTCCGTAAATCCGACGTCTTGAGAGATTTGAAGCCATAAACTATTCACCCATTGTAAAAAAACCATGGACTTGGATTTACATAAGAAGTTAAATTAAGCCAGAAGTCCTTCTTACCTCGTTCTGCTCGTAAATCCTTCAACAATTCAACCAGAAACTCATAAACTGGGACCATTGTATGCATCGCATAATCCCCCACTTGAATCCGGCTTATCAGGTTTCAGTAACCAACCATCAATCTTCCAATAACTAATATCGTAGGCTTTTTGATACTTGAGCATTTTAGATTTTAAATGACGTAAGTATTTGAAATCTCCAAGATTCACATCATTAGACAGTTTATTTTTACTACCAAATTCAGGATGAGCTTCTAGCCAGTCACTCATTTTTACTTCAGTTCCGTTGTAACCACCACGAGGCCCAATCCAAAGTCCTAAACTTGAATGTTGTTGTTTTGCTAACCATCTAATTTTTTTGATAACCCTTTAGGAACTTCTCATTAAATTCCCACATACTTTCGTAGTTTGGCCAGCCATCATCCACTACGTATGCGTCTAGGTGCACACCATGACCCTCAAACCCATGATAAATCTCAGCAAAACTATACAAAACTTTTTGCTCGTCAATGTCTGTCATATAGTCAAACCACGAGTTATATTGCTTTCTAAACGCATTTGGTTGAGCAATTCCTTCAATATATTTGAAGAAGTCTTTTTTTGAATCGTTTCTTTTTTTCTTCCCCGCTGGCCGCACCAATAATAACAGGCCAGATTTCTTTCGGTTTTCTTACAACGTACCCTACATAATAACGAGAGAAATAGTGAGTTTCTTGAACTCTGTTTTCGCCCATCGGAAATTCCATTCCAAAGAACAGTGATTTAGCATAAATTGGTTGCCCACATTCTACATAATAACCTGGGAAACCCGCCATTTCTTTAATATCCGATTGTTTTTTTGGATAGAAAATTCCATCCGTACTATCAAAATCAAGAAGATCCACATCAATATAATTGATGGAACGACTGCTTTTGATAAGCGTCACTTTCTTCTCTAATACATCTTCACGAGCAGCGTAGGTAATCGTAAGCTCTGTTCCACGTCTTGCGAAATTTACAACAAGTTTATCTTTCTTCTTTTCAAGAATGGTCGCTTGAAACTGTTGACTTGTAAGAGGGTTTCCTGTCTCAAAGACGATTCGAAATTCTAATGCACTTTTATTTTTAACAATCTTGTCCAATCGTTTATTAACGATTTTCTTCGTATAAAATTGATTTTCATCATATACAAATTCTCGAGAGAGAAATTTATTACTAATTTTCATTTTTATCTCCTCGCAACTCAATTTTAATAACACTATCTACATCGCATGGGAGCGGATAAGTAAAATGCGGAATTTCTCCAAATTGCGCAAAACACATATCTGGGAAAGCATTCGTCGTCCAGCTCTTAGAAATTTTCACTTCACTTCCATCATGAAGGAAACTCATTCGTTTAATCTCTTCTTCCTTGAGCCCTGGTAAGGCAATTGGGCCAATTGGTTGTTCAAATACATGAGCATAGATTACATTATCTTTCTTTGTGTAGTAACCCCAATCTGGTTTTGGTAAATCGTATGCTCCCACACATCCATAAATGGATTCCCCATTTCTTGACATCCACTCATGGAATTCCTTTAAAATAGCAAGACTTGGCGAATTGATTTTCCCCAATGCATCTGGACCAACGTTTAGAATCATATTGCCGTTCTTGCTGACACATTCCACCAACTTACGAATAAGCGTCTTCGAACTCTTATATAGATAGTCAGTAGGATTATAGGCCCAGTTATTATTCATTGTAAGGCATAATTCCCAAGGAACAGGCTCGCCTTTATAATTGCGAATTCCTTCGTGAGGAACAATTTGTTCTGGACTTACAAAGTCTCCAGAATATAATTGAATATCATCCGTCACAATACTTCCGAAACCTTCCCCTGAAGTCTCTAAACGATTATCTACAATTACATCTGGTTGATAATGACGAACCATTTCAATTAATTTAGTGGCTTGCCATTTTTCACCTACCATCTCTTCATAAGAATAGTCGAACCAGAGAATGTCGATTTTTCCATATTTTGTCACAATCTCTTTGACTTGGTTGTGCAAATAAGTGAGGTAATTGTCGAAATCGATTTTTTCATCCTTATAGGCTTCATTTCCTCGCATCGGATGGTTTAAATCTGCATATTTTGGAAAGTCTTTATGATACCAATCGATTAGGCTAAAGTATAATCCTACTTTTAACCCTTCTTCTCTAACCGCCTCAACAAATTCCTTCACTAAGTCTTTTCCAATTGGGGTATTGGTAACCTTGTACTCAGTGTAGTCAGAATCGAATAAACAAAAACCATCGTGATGCTTTGCAGTCAATACCATATACTTCATGCCAGCAGCTTTTGCCTGACGAGCCCATTCCCTTGGGTTGTATTCTGTTGGATTAAACGATTCAAAGTAAGGTTCATACTCTTCAATCGTTAAGCGTTGATGACTTCTAATCCATTCACCTTTTCCGGGAATCGAATATAAACCCCAATGGATAAACATTCCGAAACGAGATTCTCTGAACCATTCTGTTCGTTTATTAATAGCTTCCAATGAATTTTTCATCCTTTAACTGCACCTCCACCTAAGGCTTCAATAAAGTACTTGCTTGTGAAGGCAAATAGAATAATTGGAGGAAGTACAATGACAACAATCGCTGAGAATAATCCGTTGTAATTGGTATTAAAGCTTGTTGTAAATTGTCCCAAAAGTGCTGGCACCGTTAATTGATTCTTATCGATAACCAACATCGAAGCCCAATAATACTCATTCCAGTTATTGATAAAGGCTAAAACCGCAGCCGTCAAAAATCCCTGGTCTGGCAATTGGCAACATGATTTTCCAAAATGTCTGAGCATAAGTAGCACCATCAATTTCGGCAGCTTCTTCCAATTCTTTTGGAATAATTTGGAAGTAATTTTTAATAATGAAAAAACTCATCGCAATTCCACTACATGAATATACAAAGATTAATGCAACTGGCGTATTATAAATTCCCAAAGTATTTACCAACCGATAAACGGGGAATGTCATTGCTGTTGCAGGAATAAACAATGTCGAATATAGCATTGCTGTCACTATTTTCTTTCCTTTAAAATCCATGCGAGCAATGACGTATGAAGACATCGAAATCATAACAATGCTGATTACTACTGATACAAATACGACTTTTAAAAGCTGTTCCAGAAATAGTTTAATACATGTAATTCCGTAAACACTTTAATATATCCTTCGATACTAAAGTCTGTTGGCAATGATAACCCTGGATTTTTCATAGGATCTGCTTTTAATGAAGACAAGAAAATCCATAAAATTGGGAAAATCGAAATAAGGCAGGTTAAAGCCATATATATATAAACGATGATTTTTCCTGATTTAGATAAACCACTCATATGATTCTTATTCATGACTCTTCTTACCTTTCCGAGACTGCTTGTTGTCTCTATAAATTAAATTAATGCATAGGATAATGAGCATCCCGCCAATAATTTGAATAACACCAATTGTGTTTGCTCTCGCATATTGCGTACGAGAACTTGATACAGCCAATTCACGAATGATGAAACTGATACTCTTAGTTCCCGCAGCCCCATTCGTTAAGAAGAATACTTCGTTATAAAGTAAGAACCCAGAAGTAGCTGCCATCACTGAAACTGTTTTAATCGTTTCTTTAATCATCGGAATGGTGATATACCATTCTTTTCTCCATCCAGTAATATTATCTAAAATAGCGGCCTCTTGAATTGCTTGAGGAATTGCAAAGATTTGACCCAAAAGCATGATTGTTGAAGCTCCAGCAAAGAAGATATATGCGCAAGTCATTGCAACGATATTAAGACCTGGAGTGAGCAATACTGCTTCCTTGAAATCCGGATTGAACAAACGAATCACTTGGTTTACAACACCAAAGTTAGGATTGTAGATTTGTAAAAAAATCAACCCCATTGCTGCGCTTGAAATAATACTTGGAATGATGTAAAGATTTCTTGAGAGTTTCCACCCCTTTAGTTTCTTCGATAAGGCGATGGCTACAGTAAGTGCTAAAGGTACTTGAATAACCACACCAATGATTGCCCAACGAATCGAGTTAAATAACGCTTCTTGGAAAAAAATGGATACTCTTCAAAGATATATCGATAATTTTCGAATAGCTTATCGAATCCTAAAAATTGTGGATTGTTTAAATTTGTGTAGTCCCATTTCGTAAATGAAGTTATAAAAATGGTCGCTACAGAATAGAAATAGAATAGAAAGAAACAGACGAGTGTTGGTAATAGAAACAGGAATATAAATCTTCTCTTCTGAGCCTTCCTACTTTGCAATGTTGAAACTTTTTGTGCCATAAAGAAGCTCCTTTTCATGAAATGCCTATAATCAAAGCTCAGTCGGCAACACCAACTGAGCTTCGTTTCAACTCCCGTAACTACTAATTAATTAATGATTTTAAGATATCTTGTGTTGCTTTAACTTTTTGTTCGATATTTACATTTTCTGCTGCACTTTCAGTTAATGCATTAATAATTGCAGTGTGAACATCGCCACCCCAAACATCACTAATTGTTGGAACAATGCTTTTAGCTTCTTTTACTTGGCTAATTGCTTGACCTAAAAGTTTAGTAGTTGCATCAGTGCTCTTTTTCAGCAATTTCTTTCACATTGATATTTGCGTCAGAAGGGTTTGCGCCTACTTTTTCAAAGATAATCTTTTGAACTTCGTCACTTGTCATATATTTCAAGAATTCAAGTGCTAATTTTTGTTTTTCTTCAGACATCTTGCTAGAAATTGTGATACCGCCACCTGAAGAACTAATTGCTACGCCGCCAGGGTAGATTCCTGGTTGTAAGTTTGGATTCTTAGCCATTTCGCCAGAAGCCCATACACCGTTGAAGAAGACTGCTGATTTTCCTTCAGCGAAGTCTTTAGAATAAGCATTTGCATCTCCACCAGCATTCTTAGAACCATTTGTTTGAAGTTCTGTCATTACCATTCGTAATGCTTCAGAAAATTCTTTTGATTCAATTGCTTCTTTTGTTAATGGTCCTGAAAGTAATTTGCGTCCAGCTTCAGACATTCCTAGCAATGTATTGAATAGACGAATAGATGGTTCTCCTGTACCGTATGCATATACTCCGTCAACTTTACGAATAGCTCCCATAGCTTCAGTGAAGTCAGACCAAGTTTTCCATTGATCTGGAGTTTTTGCTCCAGCTTTAGCAAAGATTTCTTTGTTATACCAAAGTCCCATTGTAAATAGTTGTTCGTGAACAGTGAAAATCTTTCCGTCTTTTTTTGGTTTTTGTTCATAGTTTAAACCAACATTTTTTTGAAGATTATTTTCATCAATGAAAGGTTTTAAATCTAAAACAAGTTGTTGTTCAATAGCAGCAAGTGAAACAGCATTCCCTGCTAAGTCGATCACGTCTGGGAATTCTCCACTGGCTACTTTATTTTTCATGATATCTTTTAAGTCACCATTCACAGGGATTGGTTTAAATTCAACATTACCATTGGCATGTTCTTTAGCAAACTTGTCATAAATATCACGCATTACTTTTTGCAACAGGCCATTCAGATTCACTATGGTGATATCCATGATAGAATTCCAACACCTGTTTTTTTCGCCACTCTTTTTCAGTTGAACTATTGTTACCAGAGCTACTTTGTCCCCCACATCCAGCTAATAAAGCGATAGATGCTAAACCTACAATTGCCGTCTTGAAAAAAATTCTTTTTTCATGATTTTTTTCCTCCATAATTATTTTTTTGTTTTATCCCCAAACACCTTTTATCAATTCTTTATTAAAAACAAATCCCCCTTTTCCATGAATTCAAACTTTAAATGGCTACATTGAATTCATTAGATTAAACTTCCTACTGATACCTCTTTATAAAGAATAAATCCCTTAAAAATTCCCTTATTTTACATTTGGTATCGGTTTCATCTTTACTATATTCCTAAAAAAAACAGTCTTCAATACTTTGAACGAAAAAAGAACATTGTTCAGAAAAATGCCGTTTTTTCGTTCAAAAACATCCAAAAGCAGTCAGTTTGTTGGTATTAAGGCACTGATTTCATTCTGAAACTCCTCTTTTTTCCGTTTTCGTGATTATTGTCGTTCTTTTTCGGTCAAAGGGTATCTTTTTTTTCTAAAAAATTCTCGTATAATAAAGATGAACATTAAATCCTAAGGAGGGATATTATGGGACAAATTACTAATCAATTAAGACAGAAGTTTGTGGAGGTGTATGGCACGGAGCCTGAGGAGAGCTTTTTTGCTCCGGGGCGCGTGAATTTAATCGGGGAACATACCGACTATAATGGCGGGCACGTTTTTCCTTGTGCGATTACGCTGGGGACTTATGCGTGGGTGAAGCCACGGTCGGACAAGAAGCTCCGTCTCTATTCGGACAATTTTCCGAAGGATGGTATACGCGAGCTCGATATGACGGACCTGGCTTACAGGGGCAGTGACTCGTGGGCGAACTATGTCAAGGGCGTTTTCGTGTACTTGGCGGACCTCGGCTTCGCTTTTCCGCACGGCATGGACATCGCATTTTACGGAAACATCCCGAACGGCTCGGGCCTCTCATCGTCAGCCTCATTCGAGCTGCTCGTGGGCGTCATCGCTCGCAAAGTATATACTCTAGACATCGACACGCTGGGTCTCGTGAAGGTTGGGAAACTTGTGGAAAATGACTTCATTGGTGTGAATTCAGGCATCATGGACCAGTTCGCTGTAGGGATGGGCAAGAAGGACCACGCCATCTTCCTCGACTGTGCAACGCTGGAGTATGAACTCGTTCCTGTTAAACTCGGTGACTATCGTATCGTGATTATGAACACGAACAAACGCCGCGAACTGGCCGATTCGAAATACAACGAACGCTTTGCCGAAACGCGCATTGCCTTGAAGGAACTACAAGAACATGTGACTATCGAGACCTTGGGAGCCCTCACGATCGATCAGTTCGACGAGTTGAAGCATCACCTATCCAGCGAGCTCTTTGTGAAACGTGCTCGTCATGCCGTTAGTGAAAACGAGCGGACAGTGCTTGCGACACGTGTCTTAAAAGAAGGCGACCTCGCTCACTTTGGACAACTGATGAACGAGAGCCATCTCTCTACAGAACTCGACTACGAAGTAACTGGCAAGGAACTCGATACGCTCGTGCATACCGCTTGGGAACAAGCAGGCGTTCTTGGTGCTCGTATGACGGGTGCTGGATTTGGCGGCTGTGCCATCGCGTTGGTGCATAAGGACCATATCGAAGCTTTTGAAGCTAACGTTGCCAAAGTTTACACTGAAGAGATTGGCTACGCTCCAAGCTTCTACATCGCGGAGATTGCGGACGGCGCACATTAAAAAATAAAAAAAGAGCATTGGACCATCCAATGCTCTTTTTGAGGTATTTATTATCTACTCCTTCACTATAGCATACTTATTTTTATAATCAAGTAAACTAGTGGACACTTCCCTACTTTTCCTAGCAATAGTATAATGAATCTGAGAAGACGGAAAGCGGTGATGAGAGATGAGCAATTATTTAAAATTAAATCAAGATAGATGGAATCATGTAAACAACGACTATACTGAGCCAGTGACAGATGAAGAATTAGAAGAAGCTAAGAAACATCCAATTTCTGTTGCATTAACGGTTGGAAAAAAAGTTCCACAAGAATGGTTTGAAAAAAAGCCAAGGGGAAAAAAAGATATTAGGATTAGCTTGCGGCGGCGGACAGCAGGGTCCCGTTTTTTTGCCGCAAAAAGGATATGATGTCACCATAATGGATTTTTTTCGACATCACAATTACAAAAAAAGATGCGATGGTTGCTAAAAAGAGAAGGTTTAACAATCAACACCATTCAAGCCGATATGACAAAACCATTCCCCTTTGAAGATGAAACCTTTGATATTATTTTTAATCCCGTTTCGAATGTCTATATAGAGGATTTAGAAAACATGTATAAAGAAGCCGCTCGTGTATTGAAAAAAGGCGGCCTGTTAATGGTCGGATTTATGAATCCTTGGATATACATGTATGACGCCGACGTTGTATGGGACCAACCCGACGAGGAATTACTATTAAAGTTCTCCATCCCTTTTAATTCAAAAGAGCTTGAAGAGGCCGGCAAAATCAGCATCAATCCAGAATACGGATATGAATTTAGCCATACCTTAGAAACTCAGATTCGAGGACAATTGAAAAAAACGGTCTCGCGATGATTGATTTTTATGAATCGTGCGACAAAAGGCATCGATTATCCCGTTACGGCAATGACTATATCGCTACACTCTGCGTCAAATTATAATGTGATCGAAAATCATCGTGCAAATCGCGGACGACGCAAATTAATACAAACAAAAAAAGAGCATTGGATCTAGACCATCCAATGCTCTTTCTGGCTTTAGTGATTGAAATATTCACTATATATTTTCTTGCTCCTTGAATATACCATAAATTTCTTTAATGTCCAAGGTAAAAGGAAGCCTTCGGCATATTTTTTTATTTTTGAACCGACACAACCTCGAGGTCGCCATTTTCGTTCTGAAGAACTTTAAACATAATCTCCATGCCTTCCTTCAATCCGTCTGGATGCTTCGAGTCCATCAACAGCTTGCCGAAGCATTGGTTGCCTTCCACGCGCGAGATGCGGACCCATAAGCGTTCAGGATCCTTCGTCTTGTCTTCATAGTAGAAGGCTACGCCAAAGTCATCGGGATGCTCGCGGCGGCGGAATCGGTCGAGTCCTTGGAACGAACGTGTCTCTTCTTTTTCTTTGCTCTTTGTGTCATAGACTTCCGCAATGACGCGTCTTGCACGGTCAACAATATACGGATCGACTTCAATCCATCTCATCGAACAGAACTCGCAGTCATCGAGGTTTCCTAGACGGATGAGATACATCGTCTCTTCTGGAATGAGCCGCATGTCTAGCGTTGATTCGCCTTCTTTTGCGATCCATAACGGTTGGAACGAAACGCCAGCCTCCTCGTCGATATATCCGTAGAGAACAAGCCCCGTGTCGCCGGCCTTGGCAACTTCTGGCATCACGTCTTCGATTAACGCCGCACAGCGAACGAAGACGAGTTGATGGTAGAAGCTACGGAAAGAAGCGTCTTTCACTTTTTGCATCTGGCTTGCGATTGGAATTTCATTTGGGAAGAGTTCGCCTTTGATGTCCAGTCCTGGCGCAAATCCGCATCGGTCAAGCCACTCCGGACTTGTCACCTCTGGAATGGGTTCGGCGTGGGCCTTGGAGGCGAAACGCTCTCTGCTATCGGCCACGATGTCCACCGGCAGATCCAGGTTCTCATGCTCCATCCATTTCCAACGATAATCGTCCGGCAAATGCAAGAGGAGGATCTGCGTCTTGCCTTCATGCTCGTAAATGTCCAGCACCTTGAAGTGGCTGTCGCGGTTAGCAACGTGTAGTCCCCAGTTGGTGCCGTGCTCCGCTTTCGTCAGGTCAAAGAGGTGGTTGGATAAAATGCTGAAACGGTGCGTCGTCACCATGCCGCCCACCCGGCTCGTCGCGTCGGTAAAGGCTGCGTTACGCACGATCTGCCCCACCTGGAACTTCGCCGCTTCTTCCGGCGTTAGGTTGATGTCTCTAGCAAAGAGCTGCAATCCTGGCAGCATCTCATTCATTAGTTGTTCGAGTTGTTGTACTTCTGTCATTCTACTTCTCCTGTCTTACCACAGTACGTTTGATAATGTTTCGTTCTCGTACGGTTGGAGGTTCACTACGGCCGACTTGATCGTTCCATCCGCTTTCTTAGTCGTCTGTGGCTCTGATTCGCCGATTAACAGCACATTGATTCCTTCTTTTTGGCAAATACGATGACCGATGTTCCCGATTCAGACACATAACACTCCACGATTTCGTAAGTGTCTCCTCCAGATTGGAAATTCAGCCCTGCCCACTTGAAGTTCGCCTTCTCGCCGTCGACCGTAGCATATTTGAAAAGCTGGTCTGGAACGGCTAAATCATAGAACTCACGCTGGGTCGCTGGACTCGTGCGTTCATAGATTTCGCCTCTTTTACGCGCGTAAATCGCCATCGCATCCGCAACTGATTGATTCGCAGACGCCTCAGAGGTTGCTTTCCATGTCGCATTGTCGGTAAAGCCTTTAAGTAAATCAGCGTCCTTCACGACTTGGAAGGCAGCTTTAGCAAGTGTATCACGCGTCACATTCGTCGCATGAAGAACGATGGGCTCGCCGTCTTCGTACCCAAAGAGGAACGCCTCTTTCTTCGTAGCATCCAGATACGCCTCCACCACGATCACATCGTAGTCGTTAGAAGCCACAACGCCCATCATATTCCATTTGATTTTCTCGCCATCAAGCGTCGCCCCGTCGATGTGAAGTGCTTCGTGCAATGCCTCGAAATGCTGCCCAGTCGACGCATTCCAACGCTTCATGAAGTCGCTAAATCCCGTCGCATTAAAACGAACCAAGAGCTCCAAGTCCGAATAGGCATTGTCGATGTCATCCTTGTCGCTTGGATATTGCGCAAACATCTCGTCACGCACCTTCTTGGCCGCGGCTAACCCTTCCGTAATATCCGCATCCTTGGCCGCCACATTATACGCCAACTGCAACATCTCAAAATACGTCGCGTGCTCAGTCTGGGCTACGGTTGTCGGTGCTACCGTTGTCGCTTGAACCGTTGTTGGTGCTTGGGTCGTCACTTCTTCCGGCTTCTTGTTACAAGCCGCCAGCGCCAATACACAAAGCGCCGATGCGAATAATTGTTTCCCTTTCATACTCTCTCCTCCAATCATGAAAACCTTCTCTATTCAAGATTATTATAGCATAGGTGGGAAAGAAAAGAGGATTTTCTTATTAAAAGAACAAAAAACACTCTAGCATACGGGACTGACCCCAAAAAGTGAGAATTTAATAAAAACACCCTAGGGCTACCGTCTCCGGTATTCAACCGGAGACAGGTAGTCCAATTTTTGTTGGATTCTATTTTCATTATAATATTTGATGTAATTTTCTACAATTTGAATTACAATAGAAGATGAAGTTATTACTTCATCTTTTTATGTAGAAAGCTTCGCACTTTAGGGAAGAATGGAAGCTTTCGATGGGCGCATTATCTGCGGGTGTCCCCTTACGGGACATACTGCGGATAATGTTTTTTTCTTTACATAAATTGTAGTATTCGGCGGAAGTATAAACGCTGCCTTGATCACTATGTAGTAGAACACCCTTTAGGTAAGTCAATTTGATTTAAAGTATCCAATACAAACTTAGTATCTTGTTTAGAACCAATTGTATAAGCTAGTATTTCTCCGTTGTATAAATCCATAATCGACGACAAATATAATCGTTTAGGGCCGAAAAGGTAAATATGTGATATCAGTAGTCAACTTTTTGCATAGGTTTATCCGCTGAAAAATCTCTATTCAGAGTATTGCCAGTAATTGAGAAAGGTTTACCTATTTTGATAGCTTTTTTCGTTTTCACGGCACAATTCCAACCATTTTTCTGCATAATCCGCTGCACAACCTTATGGTTAACAATCTGATTTAATTCCTTCTGAATCAAATGCTTAATCTTTCTGTACCCGTAAATAAATTTGTTTTTTTCTTACAAATTTTTACCAATAGTTTCCTCGATAACGGTTGGAGAAAAGTCTTTCTTTTTCCATCGGTAGTAAGTAGATATGGGTACATTAAGGCAAAAAAACAGATTAAATGAACTGTATATTTACCTTTCAATTCTTCTACTAATTTTACAACTGCTTGAGGCGACACTTCCTTTCCAATTCCTTGTATTTTTTTAATATTTCTAATTCAACTTCTTTTCTTCGTAATTCTAATTTTAATTGATCGATTTCAGAAAGTTTAGCCATTCCTTTTTCATAAGAATATTGTTTACCCACCTGTTGGTGGAAACGATGTGTTTCTCCATTTTTTTATACCATCTAAACCATGTTTCTACTTGCGTTTTGTTTTTAATGTTTAACTCCTGCATTACTTGTTTTGTACTATATCCCTGTAATTTCATTTCTACGGCTTTATTTTTAATATCGGCTGAATAAGCAACACGATTTTTAACCATAAAAAGACACCTCCATGCGTATTTGATAATATTGTACCAAATCCAACTTGGAGGTGTTTTTATTTAATTCTCATTTACGGGGGTCAGTGCCATACTGCTAGAGCGATTTTTTGAAGTTTTCTGCTTGAGCAAGAACTTGTTCAAATACATCATCATTCCATTGTGGTGGATACCCATTTTCATAAAGTAATATGGTTAAATCCATATTCAGTTGACTCTTAATATCTTCCCTACTTGACCAATCTGCATATTGAGACTTATCATCAACTAACTCCTTAATAGCCTTAGCTAATTCCACACACTTTTCATCAGGATATTCAAACTCATGATCATCTCGAACTTTAATTAGAATATCATAAAAAGCTTTTTCTTCGTATGAAATGCCTAATTCTTTAAAGGAATCCATATCTATCTGAAGATCTTTTAGAATCTTCATAATTTCATCAGATAAACTATTAATAAAATCTGCTGTAACCTCCGAAACAAATAGTTGTGCATCTCTATTATTATAATCTTTTACAACTTTATCGAGTCGTTCAGAAAATTCAACCGCCTTAACTTGATTGACTTTTCCATATTGGTCTATAGCTCTTCTTAGTAATTTTAGTAAGGCATTAAATTTTGTTATTGGCATATCTAATGAATCAAGTTCTTCCAAGAATTTATCATCAAACAACTCTTCTGTGTTTGAATTGATAATATCTTCAACTCCTGTGGATGCAATTGCTGCTTCGACCATTGATTGAACATGCCTATTCATTATTTCGGCATCAGGAGTGTCTCCTTTTGTCTGTTTATAAATAATTGAACGAATTGCAAGATAAAATTGCGCTTTTTCGGTTTCTTCGTCAGTTAATTCACCAGAAGGAAATACAATTTCATATGCTAACTTCATACGACGCGATAAGTACATAAATCGCTTTTCCATCTCTTGTGTGAGCTGAACAAATTCTGTTGCACGATTCAAACAGAGGAGTTTAGTAGCGGGCGACCCAGTATAAAAATCGTTTGCATCAAATTTAATTAATAATTCATCAATTAGTTTCAACTGATTTCTAAAAATCTTTAATGTAATATCAATTTCATCAATTGGATTTTCCTGATTATCTCCATACTTCTTAACAGCTTCCATCATCGCACGCTTAATCCCAATGTAGTCTACAATCAGACCATGATTTTTACCTTCAAACGGACGATTTACACGAGAGATAGTTTGAATTAACGTATGTTTTTGAAGCGGCTTATCAATGTACATAACAGCAAGAGAAGGTATATCAAACCCAGTAATCCACATATCTACAACGATTGCAATTTGGAAATTAGAGTTATTATTCTTAAATTGACTACTTAGCATCTTACGATGACTAGCATCTCCGAATAATTCATACATTTCCTGCTCATCATCTTGACTTCTAGTTGCAACAATATTTACTTTTGGAAGTGATTCTAGTTTTTCTAATTCATGCTTACTTAAACCCGTCTTTTCAGTTTTCTTAGAGATAAACCAATCTGGACAAATTATTTTAAGTTCATTATAAAGTTTAAATGCATGTTCTCGGTTAGAACAAACAACCATTGCTTTTTGAAGAGTTCCTGGTTTTTCACTTACAAGTTTAGAATAGTGAGAATATATATCTGAGGCAACTTTGTTTAATCTATCCGGATGACTTAATATTTGAGACACATGAGACATAGTACGTTTACTTAATTCAATTTGTTCAACGTTTGCACCTTGTTCCTCAACATCTTTATAATATTGATCAATCTCTTTAACTTGCTCAGGATTTGTGATGACACGTGCTAAACGAGGTTCATAAGATATACGTACCGTAATACCATCCTCTGTTGATTCTCTCATAGTATATGATTCAACTACTTCTCCAAAAACATGAATCGTTTCATCAATAGGAGTTCCTGTAAAGCCTACATAGGTTGCATTTGGAAAAGAATCTCTTAAATACTTCGCAAAACCATATGATTTTTCTATTCCTGCATCCGTGTATTTTAATTTTGATCCTGTATTAGTTTGCGTCCTATGTGCTTCATCCGAAATGCAGATAACATTTGTACGGTCTGAAAGTAACCCTGTTGCTTCTTCAAACTTTTGGATAGTCGTTATAAAAATTCCACCACTATTAGTTATAGTAAGTTCTTTTTTTAATTCCGCTCGACTTTCTATAGTCTTGACATCGTTTTTTAAATAGCGTTTCGACTCTTCAAACAGACTACTAGTTTGTATATTTAAATCTTCACGATCGACTAGTATTATAATCGTAGGAGATTTAAAGATGTTTCTATAGTGAGTTCCAAGCATTCTAGAAAGAAACAACATAGTATTGGTTTTACCAGAACCTGTAGCTCCGAAATAGGTCCCTCCCTTACCATCTCCTTCTGGCTTCAAATGATTTTTGATATTTTCAAGCATCTTATTAGCAGCAAAGAACTGCGGATATCTTGTAATAACTGCTAATTCTTTATCACTTGAATCAGGATAATAAATAAAATCTCTTAGAATTGCAATTAGACGTTCTTTTGAAAAAGCTCCATGAATCATAGTTATCAATGAAGATATTCCATTCGATACTTTTTCTTCCGCATTAACTTTATTCCATGCATAATAATATTCATAAGGTGTAAAAATTGAACCTAATTTTGTATTTGCTCCGTCTGAAATAACAGACATAAAAAGCATATTTCATAAGGGCTGGAATATCACGATTATAGCGAATACTGATTTGTTTCCAAGCATCATAAATAGTTGTTGTTTCCCTAATTGCACTTTTAAATTCAAATATGGCAACTGGAATTCCATTTAAAAAAATCAACATATCCGGTCGGCGCTCACGAACATCTTGAACTGTATATTGATTTACTACTTTAAAAATATTATTTTCTGGATTTTCAAAATCTATGTAATCAATATGCAGAGCGTTCTTATTATTATCTCTAACTAAATCGAATCCCTCATTAATTAATAGAAATGTTTCTCGATTTCTAATATATAAAGATTTGTTAGGAACGTACTTAATTTTATTAATAATTTTCTCTAACTCTGTCAGAGAAACTGATTGATAACGACGACTTAAATATTTTTCTTAAGTCATCTTCTAGTAAAATCTCATCATATTTACGATGAATCGATTCTCCATCTACATACTCATAACCATTCTCTTGAAAAAATTCAATGATTGATTTTTCTAATTCTGATTCTGTAAATTTAACCATTAGCATTAGACTCCTTAATTGCTCCTGCAATCAAAATTGGACAGATATCCTTGATTTGCTGTGTTAGTTTTTCATTAATCTCTTTGCGTATAATATAAGCATTATAAATATCTACAATAGACTGTTGAATTGCAATATCTGGAATAGGGATTTCAAATTCACATAAATCTTCCCAGTTGTATGTTTCCCGTGCAGAGCCCCAGGAGTTATATCTAGCATATCTATCAAATTATTTCGATTAAAATACATAAATAAAAACTCTGGTAATAATACGTTTCTATCTTTTACTCGAAAAGTTATATACGATGACGACACTAGATAGGTGTCGTTTGTGTTATTTTGTGCAATAGTTATTTTGTCACCGTTTCGAGAAGTTACAGTTACATAAGCAATTTCATCAGGTTTAAATAATTTGTAACTAGCTAAATTTACACCATCCATTTTAGCTTTAGTCGGAATAATTTTTTTTTCAATGGATAATCCTCTAACAGATTCTAGTTCAAGTCCATTGTTTCTTTCATCGGTTTGCTCAATATAGTTTCCTATTGCTTTACATGGGTTCTTTTTGCGAAGTTTTTCAACAGTTGCATCACAAACCAACTTCAAATCTTCTAGTCCTGTTTCATACGCCCTTTGATTGTTAAGCATGGATTTATATACTGCAACATACTTTTCCTGGATATGGAGAGGCGGGAGGTCTAGTTGGATGTCCAAAAATCTCTCCCAATCCAAATTACCTCGAATAGAAGCATCCGTACAAAACCAAGCATATCTGTCGAATTCAGATGAGGTAAATATCATATTTAGATAATCAATATTAACTATGGAAGTATCGCTAACTCTGAAAACTGTATATGCAGGAGATACGACTATTTCTTGATTATCAAAATTTAAAGCTATAGGAATTTTTCCATCTCTACCTACGTGCATTAAATTACATGCAAACTGATTATGACCAACGATTTTATAGCTCGATGTATTAGAACCGGAATTTTTAGAAGGCATGAATCGTTTTTGGATGTTTATTCCGGAAATGTTCCTATGATTCTCTATACCACACTTTACAGACACTTGTTCAATTAATTCTATTAACTTATACTTCATACCCAATCCCCTTAAAAGCTCTTTCCAGACTGGCTTGAGATTCTTTTTCTAATTTCAAGAGTTCTCTCATTTCTGCCTGTATGCGTGCCATTTCAGCATCGTAGTCAATATCTAAATCGTGGTCGATAAATTCTACATATTTAGAAGGCGCAAGTGAATAATCTGCCTTCCTGATATCCTCAATAGTTGCTGACTTGCACAATTCAGGCACATCTTCATATCTATCACCTATTTGCCAATTGTGATAAATCTCTTTTACTTTCGTTATCTGATCATCTGATAATATTGTTTTCTTCTTTTTCTTGCCTTTTTCAATGATGTACTGTTCAACATTATCATCCCATTTTCTAAGATCACAGAAGAGAATTTCATGTTTTCGATTACGAAATAGGTGCCCGTTTTTTTCTCCTCCTGTTTTATTATTATTTAAGATCCATAAAGTTACAGATATATCAGTTGTGTAAAACATATCTCTAGGAAGTACAATAATTGCTTCCACTTTATCATTTTCAATTAACTTTTTACGGATTTCATATTCAACTCCATCAGCGTTTAATGCCCCATTTGCCAATAGAAAGCCCGCCACTCCATCAGTTACATCTAATTTCGAAAGCATATGTAGTATCCAAGCATAGTTAGCATTAGACGCAGGGGGAACTTTATAACCATCCCATCTAGCATCATCTAACAATTCATTTTCTCCACGCCAATCCTTTAGATTAAAAGGTGGATTAGCCATAATATAATCAACTTTCAAATCCTTATGCTGATCATCAGTAAATGTAGATGATTCCCCATAAGGTTTATTCCCCAAATTATATGAAATTCCTCGAATAGCCAAATTCATTTTAGCTAAGCGGCGAGTATCTGGATTTTTTTCTTGTCCGATAATCGAAATATTCTTTTTATTTCCATGATGTTGTTCAATAAATTTCATTGACTGAACGAACATTCCTCCTGATCCACACGCAGGATCATATACACGACCAGAGTATGGTTCTAGTAGTTCTGCAATTAACTTTACTGCTGAAGGTGGAGTATAAAATTCCCCTTCTTCTTTTGTTGAAGCTATTGCATAAGCCTGCATAAAGTATTCATACACACGTCCTATCAAATCCTCCTCATGAAAATTCTCATGATTAATTTTATTTAGTTCATCAATTAATTTTTTTAAGAGTTCGAGTCTCAACTCCTAGACTTGCATAAAAATTAGACAAAAGCGCTCCTTCAAGAGATGGGTTATCTTTTTCAATCAACGCCATTGCCTTATCAATTTTTATTGCAATATCGTTAGAACTTGATTCTGCAACAATATAAGGCCATCTACATTCTGGTTGTAAATAGTAAACATTTTCTGCAGTATAGAAATGTTTATTCTCAACGAATACCGGAATATCGCCTCTTTCATTAATGATATCTTGTCGTCGTTGTTCGAACTTATCACTTGCAAACTTTAAAAAAACCAAGCCAATAACAGCATCTCTGTTTTTGTCTGTTCCCCCTGCCCCTCGCAATGCAATTCGACAATTATAAAGAATATTTTCCAATGTTGTCTCTTTTGAATCTTTTTTAGCCACTATAACTAACCCCTTCTCAACTTTTTTTAAATATTATTACCTATTTTTTCGGCTCATAATTAGGCGTCATAACAAAAAAATATATCGCTTTCATTATACCATGATATCTGTTATTTGAAATATTTATTTATAGAAAATGAATAAAAAAACAGTTATGATGAAACTTTTTAATATTCTTCTAGTACTTAAAATTCGTAATTTTTTTATTAATAGGAATATATCTGGATTTGTTTATTAACAGCTATTCTTAAAGGTAATAATTCCGATTCTCTATGAAAGCAAAAGAGCCTACTGACATTTTCATCAGTAGGCTCTAATTTATCCCAATAATTCATTGACTCTTTGCTGCACTGCATCATAGTCGTACCCGGCAGCCTCAAGTCGCTCTTTTCGTTCTTCTCCATTACCCCAGTCACCTTGAATCACTTCATAGGCGAGAGCGTCCATCGTTTTTATATCATTGATTTGAGATCCTTGTAACGCAAGATTTACTTTCTCTTGAATTAACCCTGCATCATACCCCGCTTCTGTTAATCGTTGTATGCGTTCTTGACCATTGCCCCACTCTCCTTGCATAACTTGTTGAACAATTTCATTTTCACTTTCATCTTCATTACGAAAAACTCCTAAACGTTCCCAAATATGCATTCGGACTTTTTCCTCTGGAAAGTGGTTATGTAAAATCTCAACCAGATTATTTCCGAGTGACGCAAAATATTGCATTCTTTCAATAAAATATGATCGTACACTCTCTGTAGTTCCTCCATGCAACTCCATACTTCGATGAGGGCAGCTGGTTGGTACAAATTCATGATGAAGTCGCACCGTCTCTCGTGAAATCGGCATTCCTGCTTCTACCAAGTCTGCTGCTGCTTTCAATAGAGTAACATCCTCATTCTGTAGGAATTCTTCATCGCTGGCTGATAGACTCTCACACACTTCGTATCCAACAGAACGACAGTTACTCCACCAATCTCCGGTATGGTAGCCAATATTTTCAATAGGAACGACTTGAACAATCGTGTCTCGATTGCAATAGAAATGTGCGATACCTAAAGCTTTATCACGATTCCTTAGAAAAGAAATATATCGTTTGGGTTTCATTCTTCCCGCATCATTATGGATCACCACAAAGTCAAAACTTTCTAAAAATCCACTATTCTCCATTACAAACTCTCTCAAAATTTTAATCATTTTAATTCTCCTCCTTTTGATGTAGTTGTCTTAATACGCTTTGAAGCTTTTTCGGAACAGGCAATCCGAGATGTGATGCATTTTCGAGGATTGAGATTCCCTCATTCGAAATATAGAAGAAGATAACAGCTGCTCTTAACACTCCTGCCTTCCCCAAAATATAAACATCTACAACATTTGCCGTTCCTACCAACACAAAAATCAGTACCTTACGAGCAATACCTTTATATCCGACTGCGCTTGAAAGTTGTCGTTGATCAATAGCATTTAGTACTCCCGTTATGTAATCTAGAACAATGAGAACTAACAAAGCATAGAGAAGGCCATCTTTCCCTCCGAGGAATCCTCCCAATAAAGCTCCAAGGGTAAAAATTCCGGTTTGCAAATAGTAAAATGATGTTTTCATAAAATTTCCTCCCTTACATCATTTTGAGAAGGTTAGGAGAACCATCCTCAACAGATGATTCTCCATTCCTGCTAGAAAATTACCTTTTAAAATTTTCTAGCTCACCTTCCTAACCTTCATTTATTTTTTCTTTTTGTCGTTAAAGATCTCATTTTTAATACGAGTCATATAGCTAGCACTTTCCCCATTCGTATACAATTGGATTCCTTGTTTTTCGAACAAGTTGGCATCCGCAATTTTTTTCATTGCTGCACGAGTAGTCGTAGCATCAAGATTATCTTCTGGATGTGCAATAACAAGACGTTTTGTTTTACCATCACTTCCTGTAAACCCTAAATATAGCTCTTTAACTGTTGTTGTTGTTTCATCTGCCATGATATTTCCCTCCTTTGTTTATTAGTTTCTGTCGTGTCGTGTTCGAACGACTGTATCACAGTATGTCATCGCTTCTTTTGCAAGAGTATCGACTGCGTCTGAGACCGTCATTACCGCATCATGCGTAGCCCCTTGCTTCAAGTTTTGAAGACTCTTGAATTTTTTCACTTTTCCTTTTTCCGCATCTTGGTAGAATAGTTCCAATGTTGCTTTATTAAATGTTTCTGACATGTTTATGTCCTCCTTATTTGTTTTATTTTGTTTTGTAGTGTCATGACTTCTACATCTATATAAACCAATTAGGAATCCAATTTGCTATGCTTGTCTAAAAATTTTTTTAATTTTTGTCGGATCGACAGAATATCCTGTTGTACTGCTGAGCGTGTACGCCCTATTCTTTTTGCATATTCTGTAATAGATTCATCACTCTGCATCATATATTGCAGTGTTTTCATTTGAATTTTCGTGAGCGTTCGGAAAAATTCCTTATAATCAGATTCCACCTCGAACCAGTAAGGATCTTTTTCCGATTCCTGCATCCAATCCTGATTAAACTCTACAGTCTCGATGTTTTTCTTAGTAATACGATGGAGAAATTTCCAATATAATTTTCGTTGTAGATAGATATTGAATTGCTTAGCTGCATCCGTAGAGTCAAGTGGATTCGATTGGCTTTCTTGATAGGATTCCAAGAGTAATAATCGTCCTTCTTGCAAGAAATCATCATATTCGGAATTAGTCTGTTGAATATTGAGCTTTTTCATTACGTGATAAATAACCCCTTCGAATTGCTCGAAAAGTTGATTTGTTGTTTCTTCAGTTTCTGTCCATGCTTTCATAGTTCTTCTCCTAAAATAGAATTAGAAACTAGCTAATCTCTATATTGAACTACGGGGTAAAAATCATATAAGGATGCGAATATATCCTATATAGCAATAAAATTTCTTATAGTTATACATATTATTCTATATGGAAAAAGATTCTAGAAATTGGAATATAATTTTTCTCCTAATTCATACCTTAATAGGTATCATCAAATAAAAAGTCGAAACAAAAAGGACTACTCTCATTAAAGGTAGTCCTTACAATTATTTTTATCTCAATATCATCTGTAAATCATAAGCCTTGGAAAAATCCTTACTATTACGTATTTTTTTGCGTGTCCATTTTTAACTAGAGCATTCCCAACTTTTTTTCCTTATATTCATTATCTAAAGCTGGTTGTTTATTTTTCCCACACAGTAGATAATTCTGAAATTTCATCTACAAGAGAGATATATTTTTTTAGTTGTTCCGGCCTAGTGCCATTTAATATCTTTCTTTGTATTAATGATGTTTTCGTTTCTGTGTCTATATATTCTTGATTAAGAACATATTCCATGAAAGAATCGCTAAGATATTTGTTATCTAGCGTTTCTAAATCACCATCATAATCTAATTGTTTAATAAAAATCTTCTTTTTAGAGTGAATGATTGAAAGTTATTGCAAATATAAGCAATATTTTCTGGAGATATACTTTGATCTAAAAATTACTTTTTATAAAATCAATTTTTATTTGGGTTTACTTTTTTTCTAGTAAAAATTCCATCGTTTAACTTCTCAATTAAAAATTAAGCAGCTACTAGTGGATAAATTACTATTAATCAAACTATATACCAGTTCTTCAGATAGTGATTCAGCAGATAAGAAATCCACAACTTCTTTTTTTCATAATAATTCGCTAAAAGGAGTAATTCATCATTGTAAGATTTTTTTCTAAAAAGCACTTTCACATTTTTCTTCTGTAGGTTCGAATAAATCTTTTTTTATTAAAATTCTTATTCTATCCTGTTTAAAAATCAGAGTCAATTTCAGCAATTCCATCCTTTGCATAATTTACAGCAGCCTCAAATACTATATCATTAGTAGAAATGTCTCGTATCATAGAATAACAGAGACCCTCATTTTTTTACCGAATATTTCGGTTGCATTTGAAGCATTTATATTTCGATTCAAATATTTAACAAAAATTATTAAGATAAGATTCTATTCTACCCCAATATTCATTAATATTATCGGAAGAACAGAAAATTAAATCTTTATCAAATAGCACTTCAAAAAAATTTTTATCATCCGTTGAGTCCTTTGCTAATCTATTTAATTCGGAAATTTTCACTATATTATTTTTCAAAGGTATTTACATTTCTGTTCAACAGAAAGTTTTTGATGAATTAAGAATTTTTTTATAAGTATATCTTCATTATTCTCAAATTTATCTGTATCATCTTTTTCGATCGATATAATCAGATACTACCGTATCAAAAATCAGTCAAAAATATACTCTTTTTGTTGAGAAAAGCTGTGGAGATTCAAATATAGCATTTAATAAAACTCCATATGGAACAGATTTATTAAGTACCATCTTTGTAATTTTTAACTAAATTACTAATACTCATCTTATATAATCTATTCTTTTTCTATTAGCAAGCAACCTTTTTTTGGACTCTAGTTTCATCAACTCCTTTTTAGGGAGTTAAATTTTACATTTACATTTTTCTAAGTTGTTGAAAAAAAATATCAGAATCACTGTCAGAGATATTATTAATAACTTTTTTTCGTTACTTTTGGATATATGGTTTAAATAGACTCAGTTCGCTAATTCCAATACTGTTAATAGAATAAGTAGCATTCAATAAATTTAAAAGCAGAGTTTCATTTTTATCAGCACTATTTTCCAAAATACTTACCAAATTGCCTATATTATTTTCTGCTAATATTTTTACGTATTCTTTTAAGAACAAATATTCATACTCTTTAATAATTCGAATTAAATCTTCAAATTTACTATTTTCAACAACTGAATCGGTAAGTGCAAGTACAATATCATTACGACGTGTTGTAATACAATAACTTAAAATTTCGGCATTCAAACTATTGGATCGATTAAATTCGGAAGCTTCCAATCGTTGTGTAATTTTTTCAGGCGATTCCACTTCTTGGAATATATCGATTTCTTTTCCTTCCATTAACCCTTTCATGTAGATAATGTCATTTGACATAAATGTATTTGAATCTTTAATATCAAAATTCCCCTTATAGTACCAATAAGTCTCATCTATTAATCCTTCAACTATTAAGAATCGAATCAAACCAAAATAGTGGTTATTTTTAAGCGTTTTTTTATCAGTTAAAAATAATGCATCCCTTTCATTATCAGTCATTTTTGATATAAGTTGGGTATAGTTGATTATATTTTTATTCTTAAGACTCTTTTCTAAAAGATTACGTTCTTTTTTTAACCTATTAATTTCTATTGCTTTATCTTCAGGAAAACTTTCAATTAATTCAACTGCTTTATTATCTGTTAGTATATATTGCTTTACGAAACTATCATAATTAGATGCCGAAACTATTCGAAAACGCGAATCAATTTGTTTGCTTGTTTCCCTCTCCGAACTCCATGACTTTAACAATTCTGACCATGTAGTATACTCCCGATTGTCAAAAATATAAATCTGTAGGAATCATTAATGCCATTGCTTCAAATTTATCATTTTCAAATCTGTTTTCTAAAAAAAGTTAATCTTCTCGTTAATCTCTCTTAATTTCATTTTATCCTTATTTGCGTTATTTTCTTTTTCCTCCTCTAATCTATTAAATACATCAATAATATATCCTCGATCTTTTTGTAAAAGATCAAATTCATGAGGAAATATATTTTTAACAACAACTAAAAGCAAGCAACTTATTTTTTTATCCAACTTAATTTCTCTAATTGGTAAAACTGCTGAATATATTGTGTATTCATTAACGATATTTCGTAAAAATTCTCATATCATCAATATAAAGCGAAAGTTTCCATAAAGTTTTTTTGCTTAATTCTTTTACCCTATGCTTATCTTCTTCAATACCTACAAAATTCATTAATTCTAACAAATGATTTTCTGAATTTTTTTGAATTCACTATAGGAATTATTGGTAAAATAAAATCAAAAAAATTTAGTTCTATCTTCTGAATAAAAAAAGGCCATCTTTTTATTAAGTAGACAAACCTAACAATTCTATTCATCTGGTTCGTTTCCAAATAAGCATTCAAAAGAAAAATTTAGTTCTTTTAATTTTTACAAATATATCAACACTATCGTAGCGATCTAAATCTTCAAACACAACAATACTAGTATTTGAACTACTCAAAAGATAAACTATTTCCTTCATATCACGTTCAAGAACAGTTTCATCATTATTACTCTCGGAAAATTGTGCCTCAGCAACTTTAAAACTGACTTTCGAGAATTTCACTTTGTTTTTCTTATAAAAATTAAACAAATAGTAACTGACAGGTACAATAAACAATATAGTGAATATGACAGTTGTTACTTTAATTGCTGAATAACCTCCGAATAATTCTCTTAAATATATGAATATGGACTTTAAATACACCAGAAATAGAATGGAACAACTCATAAAGATAGTCAAAATTATATTAGTCCACAAACTCCATCCCGATAAGTTCCCTTTAAATTTATACTTACTCAAGGGAATATCACTCGATTTAATTTGTGCTGATATTTGATTTATTATTTGTCTTTCAACTCTATTATCTAGCACCTTATCTTCTTTGTTATTATTAGACTTATCTTCATACTTTCCCAAACAGACCGTTATTATATTTTTTTGAAAAATAGTCTCTTCTGAATTGCTTGATTTATATTTTTCTGTATGTATTCCATACCGTACTTTTTCCTGCACCATAAACTCCTGTAATTGCTATATTTCTTATATCAGAATTTCCAAATGCATAATCAAGAGCATCTGTGTACACTTTTTTATTCTCATCAAGAATATCCGGAGTTAGTGAATTAAATGTCGTTTCATTAGTTTTCATATTTTCTATTTTACCCATAACTTAACTATTTCCATCTCCTTTTTAAAAAAATGAATTTCTATTTTTTTCTTTTTTTATATTAATTTCAAAAATCATACCCAAATAAATCGGCTAACTCGATTAGCGACAAAACTGTCGGATTGTGTTGTCCCTTTTCCATTCGACAATATTGTGACTCCAACATTCCTAAAGCGGCAGCCATTTCTTTCTGAGATAGTCCTAACTCTAATCTCATTTTGATAATTCTTAGAGATACCTTTTGAAGATAATATTCTTCAAGCAGATCTTTCTTAAATTCAGGGCAGCGGGATTTCAATGCATTTAACCTTTTTGTTAGGTAAGTCATCTTCAGTTTCCCCCTCTTCTGTTTCCCGACTAATTGGAATCCTTAAACATCTTTTTCCTTGCTTCCCTCGTTCCCATTTTTCACGTACTTCTGGAGAAAGCCCCTCTTCTTGTAATATTAAAAGAACTGCGAAGACTTTGACTTGTTCTTCATAAGTTAAGCCTTCTACTTCGTCAATCATCTTCTTTGTTACTCGGTATTTTGCCATAAAATCCCCTCCCAATTGTGCAGAATCCCGAAATTCACTTATAAGTGAATTTCGGGCAGCTATCGATTCCTTTGTTTTTCAAAAAAACATTCTCCCAAAAACCTTATTATTAAGCCTAAAACGCACTCTTATACCTGATTAAGTTCTTTTGTTCCTCCCTAGCAAGACATTTTTTTATAAAAACCGTTTTTCATTTAATTATAACCTGCTAAAATCCTTGTTGCAATAGGCTTTTTGCAAAAAGAATATTTTTTGATATTTTTTTCAAAAAAATTATTAATCCATCATTCTCATAAATTCCTTAATTCACATTGTAAAACGCTTATCAGTCTGTTATTCTAAATGAAAAAGGAGGGATATTAATGGAAAACAGAATAAAACTAGATTTAACACCACAATTAGAAAAAAATTTATGGCAAGTCCGTTGTTAAAAAAATTAAAAAAAGAAAGGGAAGAAAATTGATAAGGATCCTATTCTTGGTTTTTGAAGAATTAGAGCCTCTCCTCAATAAATTCTTACATAGAAATACGGATAAAAAAATTTCTATAAAAAAATCATAAGCAATTTACTAGATTCTTACTAATAACTTTAGAATTATTCACCGATAAAGATGATCAAAATACTACAAATTCTTTTTATTAATTTATTAGAAAAATCGTGCATGGGAACTCGAACACATCGTTTCACAAAAAGGATGTTCGTTCTTTAAATGATAAAAGTAAATTTGCATATTATTGGAAATTTAACTTTAATTACAAAAACAAGTTAACTCAGACGTAGATTATAGTATGGGAAAAATATAAAGATAAGAAAGATTATTTTTAAAAAAACAAAATTATTGAAAATTATATATCAATACTTTATTTGCAGATAATGATAGTTTTTAGCGATTCAGAAATAGAAGCTAGAACAAATAAACTGCTCAATGAGTTTAATAATATATTTTTACAAAAAAATGGTGACTGTACGCAAAAAGAACAACTTTTCTATTGCAACTTTTTATAAGCAAATTGAATCTAAAAGAATACTAATTGTAATCTATTTACAATTTGAACCCCCAGAGCTTTACTCTGGGGGTTCATACTATAATTCCTTCTTCAGCTTTTCTATCGATCGGAATCCTGTCGCTGTAGGATCCTTAGCAATCTTTCTCCCTTCTTCAATTGCTGCGATAGTTACTTTATTATACTTTTCCGATTTTAGAGAGATCGGGATTTCTTCCTGCTTAATCTCTTTATCACTTTGATTATTTAAATTTGATGTTGTCATCCTTATCACCTCTTTATGTCTATATCCTAAAATTGTATAGCTATTCAAAATTTCTCCTTTTACTTCATCCCATTATAAATCTCATCGGCGATTTCAAAGCCGATTTGTGCTTGCTGCTCGGGTGTCAAGGCGTGGCCTGTGTCCTCCAATGTGGTGAGGCGTGCGTCTTTTAGGCGCTTCATTGCTTTTTGTGAGGCGGTGAGTGGCACGATATTGTCGTCTTTGCCGTGATAAATATGCACCGGCATCCCAAGCTTGTCTAGGTTCGCGTAGGCGTCCATGTCGTAGATATCCGCGATGTAAATCTTGCCGATTTTCGTGCCGAGTAAGTTAAAGGTCTCGGGTACTTCGTCTAGTTTCGGGAAGCTACTTCTAATATCGTCCGGCAGTGAAAAGGCAGGATAGAACAAGAAGAGGCCTTGGATATTGGTGAGTTCTTCTGCGGTCAGTGCCGTGACGAGTCCTCCTTGGCTACTTCCCATGAGATAAATTTTCTGCGGATCGGCATATTCCATGCCGCTTGCGATACGAATCGCGTCCTTCAAGTTTTGCACTTCGGTTAGAACAGACATCTCGGTCGTCAACCCTTCACTCATCGGAGCTGATGAAGACGACCCTCCTGCAAACTCCAAGCTGAAGACGGCAATGCCGGCTTTGGCCAATGCCTTCTGCACTTCTTCCTCGTGTTCGACGTTGGCGCCCAGTCCGTGGCTAAAAATCACGAGCGGCACCCGTCCTTCTACGTCTGGCACAAAGGCACGCGCATAGAGATTCTTACCATTACTTTCGAAGTCATATTCTTTTACGGTATACGTGCCGTCTGTCTTCACTTCGACATGCACCTGTTGTGTAGTTTGTGGCGTCTGCGCGGTCGCATTGGTCGTGTTTGCCCCGTCCGTCGTCGTTCCACACGCTGCAAGCAATAACGCCACGCTAATTCCCATGAGTCCTTTTTTCATTCAATTCCAACTTTCATTTTTGGTCGGGTCTTTGCCCTTTTAAGTAGTCTACCCGCAAAGAAGTGGAACCTCAACTTTTTTGCATAAAAAAAGACTGCAAGACATCCCTGCAGTCGGTTCGGTTTACACTAAAAATTCTAATAATTCCGCGTAGCTTCTCACTTCCACGGTTGGCTTAATGGCGGTTCTGTTTTCTTTTGCTGCTAGGTTCATCCAAATCGTGTCGATACCGGCGTTGATGCCGCCTTGGATATCCGCTGTCAATGAATCACCAATAATCACGGCTTTGTCCTTGTCGTAGTCTGGAATCGCATCAGCCACTCGTTCAAAGAAGACTTCACTCGGCTTTTGTGCGCCGACTTCTTCCGAGATGAACACTTTCTTGAAGTATTTTGCAATCGGTGAGTTCGACAAGCGCCCCTTTTGAATCGTCGTGATGCCATTTGTGGCAGCGTATAAGTCATATCCTGCGTCCTGTAACGCTTGAAGCAACGCCTCCGCCCCTTCGTACGTTTGGCCTTGCGTTCCGAGGATAGCCTCGTAATCTGCCGCGAGTTCCTTCCCGTCTTTTTCAAAACCGAAGTGATCGAACAACTTGGCAAAGCGCGTTTCGACGAGTTCCTCACGCGTAATCTCGTCCTTTTCCAACGAACGCCACATGGCACGATTCATCGGAACGTAGACGTCGATATACGCCTCGACATCCTCCACGCCTTGCTGTTCCAAGAGTTTTGTCAGCGCGTAATTCTCCGCCGAATGGAAGTCCCAAAGCGTTGAATCCAGGTCGAATAGTAGTGTTTTGTAAATCATGTTCCTAACCTCTTTACATGTTACCTTATTTTTTGTTCAAATTGATATTCTGTTTGCAATGATTTTAGAAAGCCTTCTAGACCTTTTTACAAGGGTGCGATTTGTCTCGAGTGGTTTCTTTTTTTCCAAAGAGTAACCTCTTCCTTTGCCCGTTCCACTAAAGCATTGAATTCCTTCTTGAAGGAGTGACGTCTCCAGAAAAAGACAACTCCTAGAACGATAAGAGGAACACTCCACGTCCAGAAACGTAAACTCAGGGTGACTACCAAGAATTCGAGCGTTTTCCAAACACCCAGTTGAGAACTATATTCAATTGCATCCCTTATAAGAAAAAAGACGTACGTATTTTGTAAATAGACACCTGCGAAACAAAGAGCGAATAGTGGCAATAGGATACGTGCTATTTGATGATTTTTTTCGGTAAAGGTGCTGCATCTCCTCTTTCTGAAATCACCTTTTTCCAATAATTCTCGGAGTCGATTGGCTGTTTCTTGTGTGACTCTCTTCTTCATTCTTACTCCTTTTTGTTTTTTTCAAATCCCTTTATTTTTATAACCCGTAAGTTTTTGTATTTTTTTAACGAGGAACTTCGCGCGTTTGACGTAGTCGTTCTCGTTTCCGTGTAGTGCCTCCAGTGCTTCTTCGGCAACCGGCAAGAGTGCACGGATGTCTTTTTGAATGAAGAGCTGGTTACGTGCGTCTAACGCCTTTAAGAAAAAAACATCCCGAACATCCACACGATTACAAGCGGGAAGAACACAAGCATTTCTTCATTGCTCAGCGTAATCATAAAGTTGTCTGATTTTCCACCGTTGACATAGAAAATAAATGCTACGAGTCCAATCGTAAGCAGCACGAGGATGCCCACGAGGACATAAAAATACTTCATAAGGTGCTGCACTCCCGGACTTTCATACGGCAGCTCGATGTCTAGACCGCTCTCCCCGACAAGGCGTTCTGTCAATGCGCGAAACTCCTGCGCTTCATTTTTTCTGTATCGAATTCTTTGTAAATCCATGGTTTTCTCTCCTTAAAGATAGATATGCGTTTAGAGGCCGTAACGTCTGTATTTCTTCACTAATGTTTCCGCACGCTTGATGTCTACGGCTAAGTCTTTCCGATTTTGCTCATGTAAAACAATCGTTGCTTCGTCAACAATATCCAACAGCTCTTCCATTTCCGCCCAACGTTTATCTTGTTCACGACGGTATAAAAGGGCTACAAAAAGGACACCCACCAGCCAAACGATGAGCCCCACCAAACATGCGAAAAACATAATACCAAGGATGAGAAACGGATCGTCAGTATTTCCTCCAACAACAAACCACAAATACCCCAATCCACCAAGTATCAAAGCCATGAAAATTCCTAATATCCAGATTAATACTTTCAAGAATGGAGAACGTTTCGTCACAAAGGGAAATTCTGCTTCAATCTTGCTTTCATCCACTAGTCGTTCTGCGACAGCTCGAAACTCTTGTACTTCTTTTTCTTTTAATACTATTCTTCTGGGTGCTACAAAAATATACATATTCTTCACTCCTTAAAAACGATAATTCCGTTGTAAGTCGTCGACGTAATTTTCTAAATTGATGACTTCTTGTGAAACAACGCCATTGCCTTCTTCATATTGGCGCGCGATTTCGTCTTTCGCGTGTTCGAGTAAGAAGAGTGTTTCTTTTACAAGCGAACGACGCGCTAGCCAGAGAATGAGGATGAAAATCGCAATCAATGCCACCCATAAAATCGGCATCCACCAGTACGGTAACATCCGGTCCATGACTGGTGAGGATTTTCTTGAAAAGAGCATATAGATTGAGCCAAGGATGGCCGCCAGGAATCCTGTCGTCATAATCGTATAGAGCGTGATGATTCCAAAGAAGAGCATGCAAAAGAGTCGAACCTGACGATTATCTCTTGGCAGGACGCGCGGTTGTTTGCTTCTACGGTTTACAATGCGAATGAGTTCACGCAATCTTGTCGTTTGAGACTGCCAAATCGTTTTTTTATAGTTCATAATGTCCTCCTAATAGTACTTATGTGCTTGTTTTAAAAACTTCTGTAACGCTGCTACTTCATCTGGTACGGCTGTGGTTTGGCTCCATGTTTCTACTTTGCGGTCTGCCAGTGCTAGCAGTTCTTTCCATTCTTTAAACGTTTCTCTGCGGTGCCATAACCAGACTGCAACGAAGGCGGCCATCAATAAGAACCAGATGGCAGTAAGTGGCCAAATGAGAAACAGATAGCCGAACGCGACACCTAGATGCAACGTCACAAGGCTAACGATGAATAATTGTAAATACGAAAAAAATCCAGATACGAGTCCGATGACGATGCCCGCAATGGCGACTGTAATCAGTACGTAGATGCGAAGCCAATACGAGCTCTTTGGAAGCTGTTTTCCTTGTCCACTCATCGCAAAGACGGGCTTCAATAGTCTTCTTAAGGCGCGAACTCGTGAGGCTTCGACGCTGGTTAGGCGTTTCTGTACTTCGTGTTCTTTGCTCACTTTCTCCATCGCAGCCCCGACACCCGTAGCGGTAGCTTGTACTGTTTCCTTCACCCAGGAAGGTTTGCCAAGCGTTGCATGTTCCTGTAAATACACCTCCAGCGCTTCAACGGCTTCGCGGCTGGCTTCTCTTGGTGAGGCTTTCCACGTTGCCACTTCTTCATTTCCACGGGCCACGAGCTTTTTCCATTCCCAACGAACGGATCTGTGGCAGCAGTAGAGAATGACCGCTAATACGGCAAACAGGATGGCGAAGTGAAGTGCCAGGCCAAAGAGGACCTTGCCTACTTGTGAGAGAACCTCTGAATCTCCCGTCGAAAAACACCAATCCGAGCGCTGGAAAGAAGTCCGATTCGACTAACAGCGCGCGTCCTAACACCGCCACTGCGAACACCACTCCAGCAACACTAAGGATGGTTATACAGATGCGTAACGGGTACAAACTCATTGGTAGTGTGCCTTCTTCCCCGTTTTGCTCGGTCACTGCTTCAATCAACTGGCGCAGTTGTCTTACATTGCGTTCCTTCACTTTCTGTTTCTTTTTTTCATTGTCATTCCTCCTGACGTTCAAAGGGCGTATCTTCTATCCCCAAAGATTCTTTTTTTACCCCGTCATTCCGTATGATTCCGTTAATCATTTTTGATGTGCTTTTTTTCCTCAACCTTGGATGGACTCTCCTCAGTTATCGTTGTATGTTCGCATAGATACGCCTCTAGTACTTCAACGGCTCTGCGGCTAGATTCCTTTGGAGCGGCTTTCCACGTCGCCACTTCTTTATTTCCCCGAACAACCAGCTTGTTCCATTCCCAGTAAACGGATTTGTAGCAACAATAGAAAACAATGGCTACAAAGGCAAACATGATGAGCCAGTCAAGAAACATACTGTTGGTGAGGTTATCTTGATACCCCTTTTCCCTGGTTGCTGCATCGTAAGCTCTGTAAAGAATATTGTAGATATTGTAACAATAAATGTAGCCACTACTCCGTATGCTAACCCAGCGAGACTAATGGCCATTATAATGCCACGAAACGGTAAAAAAAGCTGATTGGTAAGCCAGCTTCTTCGCCATTTTGCTCAGCGACTTCTTGAATTAATCTACGCAATCGCTGTACATCCTGTTTCTTAACTTTCTGTTTCGATTCCATATATCCCCCTAATCCCAGATGCGTTTATATAATTCTTTTAACTCCCGAGCTTCTTCCGTTAAATCTTCATCTGCGATATATTTTCGTACACGTAGTTCTTCGTAAATCAGTTGATTTATCTGAATCACTTCATCAGAATATGTCTTTTTTTGAATGAAACGAAAAACAAAAAATAAAATAATAGGAAGAACCCAGAAGATTAGCACGAGCGGCCATGCCATAAGGTTGAAGATAACAAGAGCCATTGCCCCCTCGAAATTTCCTAACAATAAACTCACTAGAAAAGCTAATGCTACTAGTGGAAATAATGTGCAACAAAGTATGACAATCATTGCCCACTCTCCAATAGATAAAAGTCTTCTTAACTTTCCATTTGCAGTAGGTAACGATTGGGGACTACCATTCTCCATAGAGACTTTCTCTAGCAGGTCCCTTAATCGCGTAATTTCTTCTTCACTAATCCTTTGTTTCAATTCAGTTCCTCCCTAAAACCCGAATCTCTTCTTATAATCCTCAATCAAAAATTCTGCGTCTTCGATGTCCTCTTCTAAGTCGTCGCGTCCGGCTGCTTTGAGAGAAGCAATCGCACGTTCCGCAATTGGAATCAGTTCGCCAAGTTTACGTGTCAGTACTTTTTTAGACCAGATTCGGTACAGAAGTAAAAAGAATGCTAAAAAAACAAGTACAAAGAAACAAATGGTAAGAGTAGAAAAAAATCACATTCCCTTCTCCGGCAAACTTGTTTACCATAAACTCAAGTGGTCTCGATAAAATCCCCGTACGCATCACTATGATGAATAAAAACATCCCCGCAATCATTTTGATGGTTGCCGTTTTGTCAACTAGTTCCGGCAATTCATCATCCATTCCCGCCTCTTTCATTAAGTAGCTTGTCAACTCGCGGAAGTTCACTACCATTTTTTTCGTCGCAACGTCTTTCAATAGAAGTCTAAACATGATTTTCTCCTTCCAGGATAATTCCTTTTTGCGCTAAATTTTCAATACATTCTTTGTAATACGCATCATCGTGCTCTTTGTATAACGGACTGGTCCACGCACATTCATCCACTTCGGTATACGGCGGACACACTTTCCCACGATACGAAGCCTCTTTCCACTGCGGCGTCACATTGTAGCCACGGCGCTCCATTTCATCCATAATCAACGTATGGTACTGATACAGCACATACGGGCTAACCGTAAACACATAGTCCACCGTCGCATGCTTCTTGCCCCAACCATTGCCCCTGAGCGCACAACATTCGCGGTGCTGCCCCAAGAGTTGCGGACGCGGAAGCTTTGGTATCAGCGCTTCATGCCATAATCTCATCCCAGGCCTCCTATAATCCGTATCGCTCGGTGTATTCGTTGATGACCACTTCTGCGTCAATCACGTCTTCTAAATTATCATAGTCATATTCTTTTAAAACGGCCACCGCACGTTTGGCAATCGCCATCAACTCCTGTAAGTCCCGTTTTCTCTGCGGTTGTTTCCATAACTCATCTAGCCCATTTAAAATCGGAAGGTAGACAAAGAGAAACGCTAACGGCCATAGCGAAAGAAGCGGAAATTGATCAATCAGCGGTTGCGTCACACTTTTGAGCCAATCACCAGAAGAAAGCCATAATATGAAAATTAATCCTACGATTGACGGAACCCAAGGCACACTTTCATCCTCTTCAGGCACCACTTCATCGGTTCCCCGCCATTTTCACGAGCGTCTTCGTCAACTCACGAAAACTATTCACTCGCTCTTTTGAAATAAAATTTCTAAACAGTTGATTCATTTATTACCTCTAAATAGTTACTTTATTCCCATATTATACCATTTCTTGCGCTTTCCGCCTATTCCCTCGCGAATTTACACAATGATGAATGCGCTCCTGTCTCTTTCCTCTGCTTCAAGGTAAAAGATAAAACCGATTGACACTGCACGATTGGAAACGAACCTTTCCTCACAACCTCCCATGCTTTCGAAGCAAAAAAATAAAAATCTATTGATTCAATGAAAATGATGGTTAAGATGTTGTCTTAAATCGCCCTCTGGGGACATCTTCATAGTGATGATAGTAAAGGTATCGGATTGAGCCAAGGTCTCAATCCTACCGAGCTTCAAAGAGGGCGCTCAGAATAAATTCTGGCACCCTCTAATTCACATCGGTTGCTTTGGCTTTTACTATTCTCACTATAGAGTCCCTCGAGGGCTTTTTTTAAGCCAACGAAACTGCTTTTTGAATCAATAGATTTTTATTACAGATTTCTTCTTCCTTCAATCACAAGGAATAGTTGACATATCTGAGTCAAGAGGATATTCTTTTTTTCAAAGACAAAGAAATAAAAAAATTTGCCATGAAAAATAGTAGTTATTTGAAAGAATTAATGGTTGATTCTATAAAGAATATTACTAAAGTTTAACTTAAGAAAGTGCGAATTGTTAAATCAAAAATTCTATAGTAGGTATCAAGATTATATAAGGTAATTAAAATGAATAAAGTGTATAAAGTTAGTCCTGAATATATCAGACTTTTTTTCTTGGGCTATTACACGAAGGTGTAGATAGCAAACTTGAGGACTTATCAGGTCTGAATTTGGTTAATCGAGATAGCGTAAAGAGATTAGTCAAAAGAATATCTGTACCCCCGAGTATCAAAAATTTTTACAATATCAACCCAGTTTAGAATTAAAGAAAGTTTAAGATTTGGATTAAATCTCTGGACGGAAGAACGACTACATAATCAATTTCCTAGTACTGACGCAGCCTTTGAAATACCTCAACAAATGACCGCAAAAGAACTTTATAAGCAAATTTGGGATGATATGTTTAATAATGAAGATATCACTATTTCTGATATAACAAAATATCAGGAGTCGAATCAAAATTAGAAATCCGTAGCCAGAACGAACCCTCCAATCCTGACGTAGGGCGTGCGCGGCTTCCGCTTTTCAGACAGCTTCAGACGGCCTCGAAGAGGAAACTGGATTCGTTTGGGACGGCATCCACCTCTGCCAAGAAGTCTCCTCGGACGGCAGATATACCAATCCCGACAGCTACAACCCTTGGCACAGGTACACAACCGGACCAACATAGTAATAAATACTCTTTAAAGAATGCACATAAGAAGGAGAAATTATGTATTTAGATCAAGTAAATTATGAATTAAACAAACAAATCAATGATTTTGTATGTAACTCAAATGATGCTACTACGCCGGAGGAACGCATTGATATTCTGAATCAAGCATGGGAACTTTTACCTAAACCAGCCACTCAATTCGTTGAGCCTACTTCGGCAATCGCCTGTGGTATTTCAGGAAGCTATAAAAAATTAGGTGATTATCCCAAAGCTCTTGAGTGGATGTTAATTGCACTTGAGGCACGAAAAGATGAACCTGCAGCAGGTGTGTTTATATGGACAGGAATCGTTTATTACGAATTGGGTGATATGGAAAATGCCTATAAATATTTTGACCTAACTTATAATGAGCTACGTTACACACCTTTCTCTATGGAAGACAAAAAATATTGGCAATTTTATAAGCAACGTAAAGAAGAATTAAATCCTAAGAAAAACCAAAAAGTAAGATTCGACATTTTTTTAGACAATCTTTTTTTGTACCGTACTTAACTGCTGCTACGCCTACGACCCGGATGTAGTATAACTAGAGGGGAATATACTATGAAATATCATATTGAAGATTTAAGAGACCAATTACATAACCATAACTGGATTGTTTTGAAAGAATCAGAAGGAAATGATTTAGATATATCAGAATTTTGGACTATTCGTCATAGATACCAACCAAACAAAACTTGTACTCTAGCTTTTGAAGGAATGGATGACTTAGAAGTTTTACCAATCGAAAAAAGTTATGCATGTTTTTTATCTGAAGAGCCAGCTATATCATTATACTTTTCTAAGAGGATTAAGTTATGGAAGAGAGATTTAAATACATTCATTTTAAATCTGAATTCTTTTTATAATTTGCTAATTTTAAATCCTTCAAACTATATAAAGCTAATCAAAATCCAAATAACTGTAAATGTTTCTAGCTAGCGTAAGTTGGGTCAAGACCCAACAAAATATCAAGGTCGTCTGAAAAAGATGAGCGAGTTTACAAGTATGCGCACCAGCCGTTCAGATTGCAAAAACATCCTTGTCCACGCTGGCATGTAGCTACTGCCAAAACGGATGGAAATCTTAGTCAAAAAGAAATAATGGGAATGGTGCATTTTCTTGGGAGTAATACAAAGATAATGTAACCGTACAACATAGGAAATAATATCATGACAACTTTAGAAAATAAGATCTTTACTTTAAAAACAGAATAATATAATGAAAAATGAAAGAAATTCATTTTTTTAAATAATTTAATTTCAGATTCTGAAAAAAATCATTCCATATCCACTCTCATGTGAAATAATAAATCGTACTTTTTACCCCATATAGAAATATAGAATTATCAAAAAGAGAATTTTTAGTTTATCGATAAAAAAATGAAATATTAAATTTTTCTTGCACCAGAGGAAAATGATATTGCTTATGTATACTTTTATGGAGGAATAAATGATTCAGCTGAAATACCAATAGAATTATTCCCCTTGTTTATTATCAAAATAAAAATATTAGCAATTGGCTAGAATTAATAAACAAACCTAATTTTTTTATTGTTTAAAAATTCTTTAGTCATAAAATAGATAAAGTTATCGATATATCTCTACTCGACAATGAGGAAGATGTGTTATCTATTTCTATTGGAGTGAACGCTTTAACTTTAAAAAAATAAATAAACTATTCCAGCAGAAGCAATTCTTTTGCTTTGTATAACTGAAAAGGAGTTTACCATGAAAGAATTATTAGAAAAACTTGAAAATAATAGTTTTATTTATAAGGTCAGAATGGATCTTGAATTCGATGTAAAGGACTATCAAGAATTATTAAAAATTTTAAATGAAATAAAGCATTATACTCATAATCATAATCTAATTGAAAAAAAGACTAGCATCTATTTTTATATGAAATACTGAAATTAACACATATTTGGTATCTCAATTTAAAAATGACCCAAATAAAAATGAATCTTCTATTGTTAATCAACTTGAAGATGCATGGATAGAGTTAGATGCAATAATTGGAGAAGAAATTCTTGGCCAAGGACAATAAACTCCTCTTAACAAACATGATCATGGCTTAAACTTAACAAACAGTAGTCGTAGGTTAGGGTCGAGTTCCGCCAAATATCAAGAGTATCTGAAATCAATTTTCAGACGACCTCTTCCCCTATGCTCTCCTCACTTGCTTCAACTACACCGCTAGGGTCGTCTGAAATATTTATTCCGTAACAATCTAAGGAAAAACCGCCTATGAATACGGCCAGGACGGTCATGCTCAAAAATACAAGAACGTAAAAAAACAGATTAAACAATCTAAAAAGAACATAAAGAAAATTGCGTCACGAGTAATAAATAAAAATCCAGATATTAAATTTATCAACTTACAACTATAGGTATTATTAATGGAAAAAGAATTATTATGTATTTTTAAAAATATGAAACGCATCCTGATTTTTTGGGTGACACTATTAAAGATATAAATCAAGTAGGAGGTATGGATGATACAGTTTTTGCATATTGCTGCTAGAAATAATTCTTTAAATGATGCTCTTGTATTTCTTCAAAATGGGGCATCGATCGATCTTAAAGGAGACTTAGGATATACTCCTCTACATTATGCATGCATGTTTGGAAATATAGAAATGGTGAAATTACTCCTTGATAATGGATCTGATAAAAAAATATACAAAATGAATTTGGAGAAAATGCCGTTAGAATTGCAATTAACTCATCCAGCGAAAATAAAGAGAAGATAGTAAAACTATTAAATGATTTTTTTAAAAACGTAAATAAAAATAGATAATAAATCAATCAAATGGTGCCCCTATCTTAAAATGGAGAAAGTAAGACATGAAAAACAATCTAATGTTATTAATTAAAAATCAAATGTCAGATAAACATGAAAATGCCTTACATTTAAATACACTTTTACTAAGCTCAATAGAAAACCCTAGTATAGATAATGATTGTTTCATAGAATTATTTAGCTATTATTCTAACATATCCCAAGGAGAAGTAAGTGAACTATTTGATTTTACTGCAATCTTTTAACCCAAGATGAAATCAATATAATTTATGATTTCTTAGAATATATTTCAAAGTTTGTCAAAGACTTAGGAGTATATTGTGAATTTGAAAAATTTCTTACGGAGGTAAAAATATATACAAGAACGAAATTATCTAGAGGAAAAATTAGGACTACTTTTTCCAATTTTCAAAGTTGATAAAAAAATAACATCATAAGTTTTGATGATAGTGATAACTCTTATATATTTTCTATAATGCAACTATCTACTAAAAACTTGGATTGAGATAACATACGATGATTTTCTCTCAATACTTGAATCACTAGAGTGGCAGGCCTTTACTAATAAGGCTTTATTATATTTTACTCCTTGCTGTTTAAAATATATTTTTTCTAATTTATCTAAATTTCATTTATATGGTTACGTTGTTGAATTTTTTTATATTGCCCTAAGAAACCAAAAGTACGATATTTAACACTACTCAAATCAAATTAATTATTGATTTTTTTAAAAATTAATCCAAAAATTTTAACCAGGAAATTAGTGTCGAAACACACAAAAATAACAAGTACTATTCAACTTTATTTATAACTTTCCGGCCATAAAGGGTGCAGCGGGTGGTGACCGGCCGGTCAATCCGATACATGGTTTGAAATTTTTGGAGGTTGAAACCGACTTTGCTTTTGAAGGCATCCTGCCGCTGGTCTGTAGCCGCAGCTATTATTCCGACCAAGACAGCTACGAACTGCTGGCGCAAGGCTTTGATAACACCAAAGGCGGCAAGTAATACATCGCCTATTTCCACAACGACCAAATCGGCATCCCGCGAGAGATGACCGACATCCACGGTAATCTATTGTGGTTCGGCGAATACACCGTATGGAAAAATCACTATAAATGTAAAAGTTATCTAACATAATGGAGGTAAATATGCCCTTCCTGAAAATTACCTACAGAGATTATCCTAAAAAAGGATTGTTCAAAAAACTCTATCGAGAAAACATCTATAAAATAGAGGAATTTAAAGAGGAATTAAAGTATTACGAATATACCCCAATAGAGAAAATTATTATTGATGAACATAATTTAGTACCTTTCATCTTTTTTTCACCAGAAGGAATAAATTATTTAATGCCTAAAATTTTTTTGATAGCATCAGCAATGGCATTAGAAATGATGATATTCCAGTAAATATAGAAGAATTTATTATAAATATACCTACCGCAGAAAACATCACTCATGCTTTTAAATCTCTTTAAAAAGATGAGCTTATATTTCTAAAAAGTATTTAGAAAAAAATATTATTTGGGGCTCCATCAAATTTGATACAGCAGATAGGTGAACATAATTTATTCAGAAGTATTGAATATCTCGAACAGTTAATAAATAATTCCTAAATCTACTTATTATTTTGTTAATCGAATACTTAAGCTAAGGTTTCTAGAAAAATAGCCGTAGATTGGTTAAAGGTCTAACAATCTTGCAAGTTCGTCTAAAAGAGGAAACCAAGGTAACGGATAGCGCATACCAACCCTTCCGCCTGCAAAACCAGTATTGCGACCTTGAAACGGGGCTGCATCACAACTTCTTCAGGTATTACGAGCCTGATGCGGGTCGGTTTGTGAATCCGGATCCGATTGCTGATGGCTGTGATAACCTTTATTAGTTTGCACCGAATGTATCTATTTGATTAGATCCTTAGGGTTTAAATTGTAATAGCCGAAAGAAAAATCCTAGATTTAGGAAAAGGAGGAAAACCATGTATTTATCTGATATTAATCCTGAGTTAAATAGTGAAATTAATAATATTATATGTGAGTCGAGACAAGCTAAAACTCTTCAGGAGAGGATTGATGAGTTAATGAGAGCTTGGGATTTAATTCCAAAACCTGCTACTCAATTCGTAACCCCAACTAGTGGGCTATGTTCTGAAATTTCTGGCAGATTTAAAGAGTTAAAGGATTATTCTAAGGCACTTGAATGGATAAATATTGCATTAGAGGCGCGAAAAACAGTTCCTGATGGCAGTACATTTTTATGGGCAGGTATTATCTATTACGAACTAGGTGATATGGAAAATGCCTATAAATATTTTGACCTAACTTATAATGAGCTACGTTACACACCTTTCTCTATGGAAGACAAAAAATATTGGCAATTTTATAAGCAACGTAAAGAAGAAATAAATCCTAAGAAAAAAAACAAAAAGTAAGATTGCACTGCACCCCAAAAATTAAAAAAAGCAGGTAAGAAACGCCCTTAAATTTTTAGGAGAATTTAAATGAACAAAAATGGATACGTTAATTTTAACTTTTTAGATAGTAAACCCAATATAAATAATATATTAGTTGGGCTAGATTTAGACTATTCAAATAAAGTGATAGCGCCAGATGGTCATGAGTTAGCATTGGTTGCTTTTATACCAATTGAAAATCTATTAACTATTGCACCTCAATTTAAAACAGATTTTCAGAATAAGGAATATAAAGATAAAGTAATTTACGTTTTTCTTATTATGATAAAGAAGATTATTTTTCTTGACTACATTACTGAAATTGACGATGCTATTCAAGGATACACGAAAGTTATCATCGGAGATAAAAATCAGTTCAAGTTTAACCTAGATAATTTTTATCCAATTAATCCTATTGAGAATTTAGATGAAATGAGTTTTTTAGGAGGACAACCTCAATATTTACAACAAGAGAGTGATGATTTTCTAGAAAAAAATATAGTTTCATAGGTCAAATCTTAGGAATGGATCTACCTGAAAAATAAATGAAATTTTTTTATCTAACTGAGAACATAGGATATATTTTTATAAATCGAGATCCATCTGGTGGATTATTCTTCGTACAAACAACTTAAAACAAAACTAAAAAGGAGTAAATTATGAATGAAAGTATTGAAACTATATTAAATAGTTTTCTGATGGAAATGTATAAATGGGAAGACAATGCTAATAAGCATATTGATGCAGGCACAGATATTCCTGATGAGATATTGAAAAGAAACACTAAAAGGAAATATACGATAAATACCTAACAGATAAACCAAGAAAAAAATGGGAAAGTTAGAAAGTATGACTATTAACTACCCTCCGACATTCAATCCAAATGACGAGGAAATCATTGAAATAGAAGAAAAAGGTAGCTCTATAACTGTAAAAAGTGCTGTGCTGTACGCTGGAATGGAAGCACAAAGACTTTATAAATTCAAAAACAGGCAGAATTCTGGAAATTAGATAATGTAAAAAGAATTTGATAGTTATGATGGGAAATGGCATTCTATACATATCTAAATTAAAGTAATTAGCAATTGGCTAGAATTAATAAACAAACCTAATTTTTATTGTTTAAAATTCTTTAGTCATAAAATAGATAAAGTTATCGATATATCTCTACTCGACAATGAGGAAGATGTGTTATCTATTTCTATTGGAGTGAACGCTTAACTATTTTAAAAATAAGTAAACTATTCCAGCAGAAGCAGGCTTTGTATAACTGAAAGGAGTTTACCATGCTCAATTTTTATGATTGTGATAAAAATTTATCTGAAAATGATTTTAATGAAGCCGAAAAAAAACTAGACGTATCTTTTCCGTCTTCATTCAAGTCACATTACTTCAAATGGAATGGAGGTACTCCCAATCTTTCTTGTTTTGTCAATGATAATATTGATTATGACTATATTGAAATTCGCGACTTCATTCCAATGAAATATTCTAAGCAGTTTGAGGATGATCCAGATTTCACATTAGAAGGAAGAGCGATAAATGAATGGGAACTTAATGAGTTACCTAGGAATTTAATTCCTTTTGCTTTTGATTGGGGAGGTAATTACCTCTGTTTAGAAAAAAATAATTGGCAAATTATTTATTATGTAAGAGACGTGTGAGTGAAAATATATCAAAGGAAGCTAATTTTAAAAATTCAATTATTATTGTGAAATCATTTGAGGAGTTTTTAAATTGTTTTAGAAGAAAAATCCTGATGAGTAATAAAACTGGCGTAGCGTCGTGTATATATAGTAAGCGTAGCAAGCCATCCTGAGTATGCTGGTTGTGTTCGGCGTGTACATGGTTTCTGCTTTTCAGACGACTTCGAAGAACTAACTGGATTCGTTTGGGACGGCATCCACCTCTTCCAAGAAGTCTCCTCGGACGGCAGATATATCTATATCTACACCGATAAAAGACAGCTACGAACCCTTGGCACAGGTACACAATCGGACCAACATGGTAATAAATACTCTTTTAAAAGATCGCACATAATTTTATTTGAGGGATTAATTATGAGAAATTATTTTTAAGTATGCAAACGGCTTTTTCTTGGGGCAATTTGTAACAAAAGTCAGACTTATTGCATTTGATATGACTGAAGAATTATTTACTCTTTATGTATATATTGATTCACCACTGACAGATGATGAGTATGAAGCAATAGATAGTGCTGTTACAGATGTATTGGCCGATTTTCCAAATTTTCTATATGAAAAAATATACATTATTGAAAATAATGATGATATTCTTTTCATTAAATATATATAAGGGATGTTTTTTATGCGATTTGAAAATAAATTTGATTAAATAACTCTTAGCCCTACCGTTCAAGACAACCGTCTGAAATATTTCTTCAATAACAATCTAAGCCAAGACCGCCTACAAATACGGCCAAGGCGGTTTGCCGACCCAACACGCCAAAAGGAGGAGGAACTATTTTAATTTCTAAAGGCAAAGTTGTTAATGCAAATGAAAGAGATATAACATTTATTTTTATTGAGGTATAAAAAAATGAAGAAAAAAATATTAAATAGCTTCTGCTCATATTTAGAAGCTAACCATATTTCATTTAAAAACACGATTGTATTATTTCACTTTTTAATGACATTTTTTGGAAAAATTAATTTCCAATTTAAAAAGGTAAGCATGTAAAAATTGGGGCATTATGCTCATTTTCTATCGTTTCTTATATAAATGAGAAAAATATTCTAGACCAAAAATTTATAGAATTAAGTACAACTATCCCAAAATTTTATCCTGAAATAAACGATATTTTTGATGAGAATGACACACCAAGTAATTTTAAAGTACATGGCTCAGAACTTGGAAAATTTGATTCTATTTTTAAAGATTTTGGCATTATTTCTTTATATCCAGAAACATCCGAAAATGAAATAAATGAGATAATTATTGCTATATTCGATAATTATGTATTACCAATGAAAAATTATTATTTCGGAAATAATTTAGCAATAGAGGATATTTTAAAAAATCCTTCCTCATATAAATACCCACTATCTACAATTTTACTAATAAGTCATTTACACAACTTGAAATTAATAATTTCGTAAAACATAAAAATCCTAGAAAATTCTCTGACTCAAAGAATATATCTAAAATTTTAGATTTATTATTCGCACATAAAAAAAATATTGAGATACACAATGATAACAATAGTAAAAAAGACCACTAGATTAAGTTAGTATGCGTAGCCCGCATGAAACTTCCAATCCCGCGGGATTCGATGTAATTATGCAATCTAAATCCATAAGGCCAAATAAAAAAGGAAAAACATATATGACAGATAAAAATATGACACCATCGTTTGTAGAAAAGAGATCTATGAAAAAATCCGGTCAATTTAAATTATGTGAAGAGCTGCAACTGATTCTAGATAAAGAATTAAAAGCAGGAAATACTTTACTCGAATCGCCATGTTGTACGAACTGGCCTCAGGAGGGAAGTATTTTTGCATCACTAGCAAATAGACTCACTGTTGGTAAGGAAGTTTTAACAGATGATGTTTATTATTCTATTAATGATGATGTTCACTATGGCTGGATTGATGAATGTGTATGCAAAATTCATCATGATTTATTAGTCGCAGGCAACTTAATTACAAATAAACATAAATGATTTGTTTTTAAGTAATTTTAGCTTGTTAAGAGTAATTGTATTCGTTAATAACCCGATTTCCACGGCTATTAGGATCAACTATTATTGAAGGCAAAGCTGCACCTCAAGGTTTGGGTTTTCTTGGCGGATAAACACAAATATATTAATTACTTAGAAAGGTTAATAAGACAATGAATCCGGAGCAATTTATAAAAATAGTCTAAGTTAAAAATTTTTAATGAAACTCCTTTAGACTTTCAAGAAAAAATTTTTGTTTGACAATTGGGAAGTCAGCTACCTTGATTTGATGGAAGTAAATCAAGGTTCTCCCTTAGTTGGAAGTCTATCCATTAACGGTCAAGTTATTATTAAAGAACAGGGGTTTGGAGGTCCTTTGCTGTATTTCCATAGAAAAATATATCTTCCAGTTTTCGTTAGACGATTTTGCGTTGTTGGATTTAGGCTTGCAACATTAAATTTAGATGATCTATCAATTGAGTATATTGGGGGTATCGAAGACTTGATTTATCTGAAAGAGATAAAAGGTAATAGAATTTATTTCTATACAGATATATATAAAAGCACAGAAAAGAATTTAACTTTATATTAAATATCTCAAGAATATGCTGACCGTGAAACAAGAAATAAATGCGGCATTGACAATAGAGATGAATTTAATCAATGGAAGCGCGAGTTCTGGTACGACCAAGCTTTAAAATAATTATCAATAAGAGGTATTAAATGATTAGCCAAGAAACAATGAATTCACTTATTAGATATTTTCAAGATGAGCCTGAGCTTAAAGGGATACCCGCTAGTAGTGAGGAAATTAAACATGCTGAAAATATTTTAGGAATAAAATTTCACGATGATTACATTGAATTTATTAAAAAATTCGGCGGCGCAAGCGCTGGTTTGGATATCCATGCTTTCCATAATTCAACATTAATTGGAAAAGAAACAGTTATCGAATTAACTCAGGGATTTCAAAAACTTTTAGGATTACATGAACAACCAATGAATAAAAATAAACTTTATGTAATATCAGATGATGGTTCAGGCAATCCCATTTTAATGGATCAACAGGGACATATTTTTATTTATTACCATGATTCATCTGAAATGGAAATGTTATATGAATCACTTGATAGCTTATTTAAAGAAACATTGTTGGGTGAATAGCAAGCTGTAGCCAGCATGACTCGTCCCTCTCACAAGCCTCAGAGAGTAACTCCCTGCTCATCCCTAGCTCCGCACCACATCGAAACGCACTCTCTCCCGTGCTTTCGAAGAAAAAAATAAAACAGGTTGACACTGCACGATTGGAAACGAACCATCCTCGGATTCTATAGTAACAACAATAGCGAATAGTAACCGATGTGAATTAGAGGGCGCCAGGAATTTATTCCCAGCGCCCTCTTTGAAGCTCGGTAGGATTGAGACCTTGGCTCAATCCGGTACAGCTATTGTCGTTACTATGAAGATATCCGAGGAAACGGGAGTTCCCAATTCTCATTTATCTTAGCAGTATCAACCTGTTATTTTATTTTTATAGTTCTCTTCGTCCTTCGATGGCACGGAAGAGAGTCATTTCGTCTGCGTATTCGATGTCGCTGCCGACCGCTAGCCCATGAGCCAGACGCGTTACTTTAATGCCCGCTGGCTTGATGAGACGTGACAAGTACATGGCAGTCGCTTCACCTTCCGCTGTCGCGTTGGTCGCGATGATAACCTCGTTGACTTCCGGATCCTGCAACCTCGTAATCAGCGACGTAATATTAATATCATCCGGCCCCGTCCCTTCCATCGGAGAAAGTACCCCGTGAAGCACATGATAGAGCCCTTTATATTCCTTCATTCGCTCCATACTCATCACATCTCGGGCATCTTCCACCACAAGAATCTTCGTACGATCACGAGTAGGGTCCGCACAAATTTCGCACGGATCTTCTTGCGTCACATTTCCACAAACGGAACACATATGTAGGTCACGCTTGCAGCTGATGAGCGAATTCGCAAAATTTAAGACGTCTTCTTCACGCATATCCATGCAGAAGAAGGCAAGTCGTGCAGCCGTCTTCGCACCAATTCCCGGCAGCTTCATAAAGCTATCCATCAATCGTGCAATCGGTTCTGGATAATGCATGCTCAAACCTCCAATCGATTAAAATCCTGGGATGTTTAATCCTTTTGTGAATTGACCCATTGTTTGGTCGTTGGCTTTTTCTGCTTGCGTTAACGCATCGTTTGTCGCCATTAACACTAAGTCTTGTAATAATTCTACATCGTCTGGATCCACCGCTTCTGGTTTGATTTCCACGTTTAAGACTTGGCGTTTGCCGTTCACAGTCACTTTTACTAAATCACTTTGAGAAGTTCCTGTGTATTCTGTTTGGTTTAATTCTTCTTGAGCTTGCGCCATTTGTTTTTGCAATTTTTGCATTTGTTTCATCATGCCTTGCATATTTCCCATTCCACGCATATTCATTTCCTCCGTCTCTATTCTTCGATTTGTACGATCTCTTCCCCGAAGAGTTCAATCGTGTCGTTTACTTTTTGTTCAAATGCTTGTTCTTCTGGTGTGAGGGAATCTTCCACGGCCGGTTCTTCCGTCACGATGGAAACAGCTTCCTCTTCTTGGTTCTTCTTGCGTTCTTGTAAGAAATCCGCACGAATTTGTGGCCATTGATGTTGCGTCACTGCCACGAACGTCCCACTGTAGCCACCGAGGCGTTCCAGATGTTCTTGGATGACCCTCACGGAATCCTGGTCTTGTTTCTGAAATGTCACACAAGTGGTCGTATGCAAATCCGAGGACGAATCCATTTGGCCCCTGCTGCGTTCACCGTTGATTGACTTAACAGCGCTTGTTCTTGCGGGTTCAAGCAACTGAGTAAGTCACTCCCCACAAGTCGCGTACCTTCAACAGGTCTTCGCGAGTCGCTTCCCGTCAAGATTTTTTTGGATGGCCGTCGTATTTGGCTTAAAGGCCGCACGCGTCGGTCTTGGTGCCGACGTTTTTTGGTGCTTGTTGCGCTTGAGGTGCGCCCCTTGCAACAACGCGTTCATTTGCTGTTGCATTTGCGCGATTTGTTGTTGCAGCTGTTGCACTTCTTCGCTACTTGGCAACGCTGGTGCACCAGAACTTGTTCTTGGCGTCAATGTGACGTGGTTGCGCCATTTTAATCGTCAACACTTCCAGCGAAATCGTTGGTTTTGTCGTGAAGCGCATTTCTTGTTGCGTTTGATTTAACGCCTCTACAAAGCGGTATAAGAATTCGGTTCCACTTCGTCTTTGAACTGAAGGAATCGCTCGCTACGACCGATTGCCCTCGCCACTTTGTTTCGCGATGAGGAGGTCTCTCAGCAAATTCCAACCATTCTTCTACGAGGCGACTAGCTTCTTTCCCGATTTTGAAGAGCTGTTGTAATTTTTCAAGGGCTTCTTCAGCCTTTGTTTCTTGTAAGTCTTTCACGAAATCAATCATCAAGTCGTCTGTCAGACTTCCCGACACTTGAATCGCTTCGTCTAGCGTCACCTTACCGTCGCCAAATGAAATCATCTGGTCGAGTAAACTCAAGGCGTCACGCATACCACCATTGGCACATCTTGCCACCACGCTTAAGGCATCCTCTTCGTACTCGATTCCTTCTTGGCCAAGGATATACGCCAAGCGGTCGATAATTTCTTGCGACGTAATGCGTCTAAAGTCAAAGCGTTGCGTACGCGAGATAATCGTCGCTGGAATCTTATGCGGTTCCGTTGTTGCGAGAATGAAGATGACCTTTTGCGGCGGCTCTTCTAAGGTTTTTAACAGTGCGTTGAAGGCTCCTGTTGAGAGCATATGCACTTCGTCGATAATATAAATTTTGTATTCGGCTTGCGTTGGTGCATAACGCGCCTTGTCACGAATATCACGGATTTCTTCGACACCATTGTTGCTGGCAGCATCGATTTCGATGACATCGCCAATCGTTCCGTTCGTGATACCTTTACAGATTTCACATTCGTTACACGGCTCACTGCTTTGTTTGATTTGGACAGTTAATGGCCTTTGCAAACACCTTCGCGGCACTCGTTTTCCCTGTCCCACGAGGTCCTGTAAATAAGTAAGCATGACTCGTTTTGTGATTGCTAATCGCGTTCTTCAATGTATGCGTGACCGCACTTTGCCCGACCATATCATCGAACGTTTGAGGACGCCATTTTCGATATAATGCTTGATAAGCCATTTTACTTCCCTGCCTTTTTCAAAATTTTACAGTTCTATTCTAGTATAGATTTGCTAAAAATTCTACTGCCCGATTCGTTTCATCGGTGCTTTCGAATTCTTGATAAAGCGGCTCTCTTTGCCTGCTCGAGTGATGAGTGAGAGCTGGTGTTTTGCACGTGTACATGTGGTGTACAGCATCATTTGTTCTTTCATCGTATGGTACGCTTCATCCGTCGCGTTCCAAATGATGACTTCGTCGAACTCCATCCCTTTAGCGACTTGAATCGTCGTTAACACGAAGCGGCTGCCCAGCGACTCGCTGCTATCTTCCAGAAGCGCAATGTCATCTTGGTCGAGTTGTTGGTACAATGCTTTGGCTTCATCCATCGTACGACAAAGAATCGCTGTCGTATGGTAGCCTTTTTGGACTTTCTTCTAGTAACGTGTTTAAGCGCGCCATTTCTTGGCCTTCTTGTTCTAAGTATACCTGCTACATCTGCCCCTGAACGTGGGAACACATTTTTATCGAGTGGCCAATTTAGGATGCCATTTGCAAAACGTGAAATTTGCGCCGTACAACGGTAACTAATCGCTAAGTTGCGGTGCGTTAACGTGCGGTTTGCAAAAATCAAGTCCACGAGTTCAGGATGTCGTTTTTCCAATGTGAAAATCGTTGTAGCCGTTGAGAACGATTGGAAGGTATCTCCCACTACAGTGAATTTCGCACGGAAATAATAGTTGATAAGGTTCCAAGCCATAAGAGCGACACGTCTTGCAATCTTCGTCGATAAAGAGGTGGCTGAAGCCTGTGTAGTCACGAACTGGTGTCACGCGTGTTGCGACATATTGCAACAGACGGATTCCTTCTGCAGTGACTTGCATGCGACTGCCTTCAATCTTCTTCAATGGAAGTGGCGCGTTGTCCGTCTTACCAAGTTCTTGACGACGAATTTTCGCTTCGGGCATCCATTTCACCACAAGAGCAGCAATATCCACGAATGCGAACATTTCTACTTGTTGCGTTACTTCTTGTACTTCTTTCTCGAACACTTTTTGTCCAAGCGCTTGGTAGTACTCTGTCTCGCTCTTTGTCTCCACGTCTTTCATCAACACTTCGATTTGCATCGCGTTCATTGATTCATAGACCGCTTTTGCCTTTTCAGACATAAAGAACTTCGTGAGACGGCGTTTCAACGTACGCTCGAGCACGGTTTGCATTTGCGTTAATTGTTGTTGCAACGGTAATGCTGTATTCACGCTTTCGACGAGTTTTTGATAGTCTTTCATCGTAAATACGGCTTGCCCTTTAATTCCGATAGCACGATATGGCAAATCTTTCGCCGATAAGCCTTCGATATTACGGTGTACAAGCGCAATCCACTCGCTGTCTGTTAAATACACTTTGCGCGTTGGCACTTGGCTTAGCGCTGTTGTTTTATGCAAATACATTTTGCGATAAAGCTCGATAGTATGTTGCGCTAATGTTTGTTGGTACAACTCACTTCCCGTTAAGCTTGGGATCACGTGTGAAACGTATTTTGCAAATAATTGGTTACGCGACAACAGGAGCATATCGCTCATACGCTTGTCTTTTGCTTGGTACATCAAGTACGCAATGCGTTGTAGTAAAATCGTTGTCTTCCCACTTCCGGCACATCCATTCACGATGAACCAGTCTTTTGGATTTAAACGAATAATTTCATTTTGTTCTTTTTGAATCGTCGCCGTGATTCCTTCTAGGTGTCCGTCACGGTTTGTTGGTGCACTTAAGGCATCCATCAATAATGATTCTTCATTTTCAATGTCATAAACAGATTTTAATTCACCCTTACGGATGACGATATCGCGTTTTAAGAAGGCCTGAGCTTTCTCGAAGCCATTTGGTGTTTCGTATTGAAGCTCTCCTAATGTTCCTTCGTAAAATAGGCTTGCGATTGGAGCACGCCAGTCATACACTTGCACATTGTCGTCTTCGTCAAAGAAAGTTGCAGGTCCGATGTACATCTTCTCAACTCTCTCGTCTTTTTCAAATTGAACGTCAATTCTTCCAAAGTATGGAGATTCCAATTGGTTTTCTAATTGTTGGATTCCATACTGAATGGTATCTTGTCTAGCGATATCCAGGTCGCGTTCTTGCAATCGGTTCTTCTCGATCGCCACTTTTTGTTCCATTAAGTCTTGCACGATTTCTAAGTGCTGCACTTCTTCTTGGAAACTCTGATTTTTCATGCGACTATTCTCCCTCCACTGGATACTCTTTTCATAAAAACAGGCTGAACCGTTGGTCCAGCCTGATTCTTCTTCTATACATACAGCACATAGCGAACGTTACTTATAGCTGCTTCCTTCCGGACCTGACTCGATTCATAAGTTCGCTATTGCCATGCTAGCCTAACGAGCACGTACTATTATACAAAACTTCTCCTCGAAAAAGCAAGCAGATTTTGCTTGAAAAAGAAATAAAACCAAACTGCTCCCACATAGAGAGAGTGCGGATGGGGCTATCCCATGGGGTTTGGTGGTAGGATTTAGGAGTGCTCCATACATCGTTCTCTCTTCTTAAAAGTGCACCTTTGATGGTGTTGATTTCTTCGAATCCTTGCGATTATTTTTATAATCGCTGTTACAGGGCAATCGGTTCGAGCCTCTTCGAGTCTCCTCACCTTCGAAGCTTCAAACGAGAAGTACAGGACAAGTCCTTACTTCTCGTAATTCACATCTCGATGCGCTTCCCCGTTACTGCGATTATAAAATCCGCAAGCTTCTCCGAAATCAACGTAAAGAAATCATATGTCTGCTCCCTACCGCCAACGATGGAGTTCTGTACTTTGCTATGGGATGTTTTCTTTTTCAAGTGAATCTGCTTTGTTTTCTAAAATCAATACGTGCCGAGAGATGGCAAAAGAGATACTAAAAAGATAGTCTCCAAAAAGGAAAAAGCTATCCTAATATTCTACTATGTGCCCTGGGGGATTGGGAAATTTTTCTTTACTGAAAAACCACTCTATTCAGAGTGGTTGTTGTATTTTAATCTTTTAAAAATAACCATCAAGATAGCTGAAGCCACAGCTATAAAGAAGAATACTGAAAGTACATTCGGATAAACCGGATATAAATCAGGCGCAATGAAATAAACAACAATTGACAAAAACAAACCTAAAATTGAGCCTAAGAAAATCCCATTAGTTAATTTAGTCATATCTTATTCCACCCCTTAAACAACGTGGCAAAATTCCATAATTTATTATTTATCTATACACCAATTATACTCCTCAAAATTATCTATGAATAGTCTTTTTTAGTAATTTAACGGTTGTCGGCTTTTTTATTTTTCTTAGCATCCTCTGCTAGGTACATAATTGGGAGAAGGATAAAGATAAAATGAGTTGTGAATGCAAGGAGCAATGAACGGCCTATAAAAATATTTAGAACTAGCTGCATGACAAGGGCTAATGCATTAACGACGAGCGCTATAACCATTAGGTCTTTTGTAAGTTGGTTTATGTCTTGTTTTTTGATGTTGATTTTCATGTGAATCGCTCCTTAACTGTTTTCCTTGTCTTTATTAAACCACTTTAAGGAGTCGCGCAATAGGCACTTTTGTCATTGCTTTGCATTACTAAAGTCACGGTTAGATTGATTTCGAAGGACTACTATTATGAAGAGGTCCGAGAGGCTCCGCAGAAATCAACTCAAACAAAAAACAGCAAACCAGATCGATTTGCTGTTTGTTCTCTAAAATAAGTTTATGCTTTGGATGGTTTAGATAAGAAGAATAGGTAAACTCCAAAGGCTAATTTAATAATGGCATCGATATAGGCGATGGTCACGAGAGAGCTTTGAGGAGAAAGGTATCCTACCGCTGCATTGATCACGCATGCCAATCCTAGGAAAATCATTGATTTCCCATGAACGAAATAGTACGGGAAGAAATGAATCCCTGTCGCAAGAAGCGCGCCTAACCAGATGAGTCTCCAGTTTTCTGTTTCGAAGAATGGGCCACCTAATAACACTAATAAGATAAATAAAAGAATTACTGAGTATAAGGACACTTTTCGTTGGAAAGGTGTTGAAGGGCCGTCCGAAAACTTATGAAGGACTTTTTTTATTCAGATTGATAGAAAAGAAGCTCACCATATAGCCGATACTAAAAACCTGCATATTAATGATTTGTTCTCCACCTACAACTGTCGCAAGTGCAATCACGAATGCGACTGCGATGAGCCATAAGCCACACGCTTTTTTGTAGTTGAATTCTAACGTTTCTCCTTTGTTATAACCTAAAAATGACATACGAATTCCTCCAGTTCACTTTGAAACTTTTAACGACATCCTCTATTCTACTCCTGTAAATATCGGATTTCAATCATCGCACTTTTTATAATTGATTTGATTTACAAGAGTCGTAGCAGAATTGATTTCGAAGGAACTGCGGATTCTATAGTAGCAGTAACGTGTTACGCATTAAATGCGAATTAGGAGGTGTAGGAATTCATTCCGTACATCTCCTTTGAGGCTTTAAAGGTGAGAGACTTCGGCTCGAACCGGTGCAACGTTACAGCTATTATGAAGACATCCGCAAGTTCCGCAGAAATCAAAAAAAACAAAAAAGCACAACCTCGTAATCGAAGCTGTGCTAGTCATTATTATAATAATGCAGTTAAAGCAGATGCTAGACCGAAGAAAATTCCTGGTGCGTTTGCAGCTGCTAGCGGGATGTCACGCTCTGGCTTGAAGAGTCCATAGTACACCCATAATGAGCAGTTCAATGCGGCAACGAGTGGTTGAATGAAGTCCCCTTTGTGTCCGGCTAAGTTACTCATAATTTGTGGAATATAAGCTACGTACATAGCCACAGACATACATGTTGCAATCCAACCTAAGACTTGTGTTTGTTTTTCTGATAATTTCATACTATCTGCTCCATTCCTTTTTCGAACTATGTAAAAATAATATATAAAAAGAAAAATATTTTTCAAGAGTAGATAACCGTTTACAAGTATAAGTTTTTGTTAAGAACATTAAAAAGCACAGCCCCTATTCGGAAAGCTGTGCTTGTTTTCGTTGTTTGTTGCGTTCGCGGAGGCCTTTGAAGAAGGTTTGCAAAATTTCTTTGCATTCGTCTTCCAAGATGCCTTGCTCGACTTCGACTTGATGGTTGAACCGCTCGTCTTGAAGGAGGTTCATAAAGGTGCCGGCTGTCCCGGCTTTCGGGTCGAAGGCACCGAATGTCACCTTTTTGAGACGCGCGAGAATCATTGCTCCGCTACACATTGGGCAAGGTTCCAGGTGACGAAGAGTTCGCAGTCTTCGAGTCGCCAGCTTCCAAGGTGCTGGTTGGCTTGGCGAATCGCTTTGATTTCGGCGTGCAGTGTTGCGTCTTGTTCCTTTTCGCGTAAGTTATGGCCACGCCCAATGATTTCACCATTCAAGACTACGACAGCTCCGATTGGTACTTCCGCTTGGTCATAGGCTTTCTGGGCTTCTTTCAACGCTTCCCTCATAAAGAATTCTTTTTCCTGAAGTTCCATGTTCTTACTGATAGACGCGCTTCGTCACGACTAGACTATGCGGTCTCTCAAACTCCTTATCTAAGTAGTCTTGGTACGTCCCTGGGGAAATAAATCCTCGGGCGCTTAAAATATCGGTTCCTGCTGTTCCGACAATTGTGTCTGCTAGCAATACGCAGTTGGTACTCATCACAAAATACGTTTTGAATTTTGAAGAGACGAACTTGTACAATTTTGCGTCCGCTTCTTGTTTGAGCTTATAGGCATACATCGGCTCTTCTTTGTCAAAGCTAGGGCGTACTGGTTTCACAGTTTTTGGTGGATCCCATGGCACTGTGAGCGACATCAGTTTGGCGATTTCCTTATCGATGGCCGCGAGTTGTTCCGGAGACAAGGCGAGACCATATCCCAGTAAGGTCTTATGGTTTTCGCGTTTACAAAATTCAATGTATTTTTCACGGTCGGCACTAAAAAGCACCCCGTCCCCCATCGTTCCAAAGAGTCGTTCTGAATTCGTATCGTAGTTCCCAAATGAAATAATGCGTCCCTTATAACAAATATCGACATGCCCCATCGCACCGAACCCATCTTTTGTGACGTGAATAAACATTTCTAAGTTTGGTTCGGCATTTTCTTTGGAACGATCGTAAATTTCTGAAGCCGTTTCGCCTTCGCCAAGTTCCAACGCATCATTGATTTTTTGCAAAGTTACGCGAGGGATGATTGCAGCGAAGACGAGTGGCATCCCACGACGCAAGTGTCTGCGAAGGACTTTCTTTCCAACTTCGGCCTCGAAGAACCAGCCATCTCGAATGTTACTAGTCCCAAGCCCGATGAAATAAAGCGCAAGGAAGAACATTTGTAAGTTGCCGTCGCCCCCAAGAGCCAGTAAAGTCGCTACCCCGACAACTGAGAGCCAAATGGTATCAATGAGCAAGCGCAGTCGCGGACGGATACCGTCTTTGACATAAATATAGTACGTTACGCCACTAGTGGCCGCTTTCATCACTTCGTTAAGCCCCATCAAGATACTGACAATCGCAATCGGAAGCGAGATAAAAAATTGATTTCCTGCTAAAAATCCGTAAAGGAAAAATTTAGCAACATTCAGCCATAATGGATCTTTTGCCGCCGCCTTACTAAACCAACGGAACAAGAAATTCCATAGTTCACGAGCCCATAAGAATGTTAAAAACAGACGTAACATCAATTCTGGGAAGCTTGGTCCGTAGATTAGGAGCAACACCCCAGCAATAAGGAATGCAATCCCTTCAATTAGGAGCTTTTTCCCTGTAATCCCTAGTTCACTAATTTTCTTCATAACTACACCTCTATTGATTTAATTCCTGCTTCAATTGCTCTAGAAGTGCCTTGCACCCCAATGTCACATCGCGGTACGTCGCATCAAAGTCTCCTGTATACCACGGATCGGCGATATCACGATTCACTCCTGCCACTTCTAATAAGCGCGCCACCGTCGCATCCGATTTTCCATCGACAAACGAGTGGATATTACGCACATTCGACGCATCCATTCCCAAGATGTAGTCGGCATCCAGGTCGGTTTCATCCAACGTCCGTGACACAAGCCCCTTTGCGGAAATGCCGTGCTCCTCGAGTTTCTTACGAGTGCCGTGATGCACCGGATTCCCATGCTCCCACGTACTTGTCGCAGCGGAATCTATCGTAATTTTATCTTCCAGTCCTTCTTCATGAACCATTTTTCTAAATACAGCTTCTGCCATCGGCGAACGACAAATGTTCCCTAGACAAACAAATACTACCTTCACGCGCTTCCCTCGCTTTCCATTCTTTCCCTTCATTGTAACAGACGAGCCCACCCCTTCGCAAAAAATGTTTGTGATGTACTGGAATGAAATGAACTACTCTCTTAAACTCTGTAAAAGAAAAACAAGATTTCTCCAAATCCTTGCGGATTTCTTTATAATCGCTGTAACTGGGCACCGGCTTGAGCCTACGTCTCAAGCACTTTCGAGATTCAAACGGACTCTAAAAGAGTCCGTAATTCACTTCGAATGCCATCCCCTGTTACTGCGATTATAAAATCCGCATGATTTTTCGTAATCTTGTTTGTAATCTTTATTCAATTTCTGCCTTAGTTTTTCGTTCTAGCTAGCTTCTACACTTTTTGAAGGCTGGCTCGTCTGTTACACTGCGGAAAAAAATGATCGCATGTCACGCCCCTTCATCACCGCACCCCTGCAGCGACTATGTTTTCTACACCCCACTTCTCTTTTCTTCTCTCCCTTTCTTTCGAATGAAGGCAAAATCCATTTGAAATAAGGTACAAACGCAGGGATAAAAAATAAACGGAATACCCTTCGGATTCTATAGCGGCAATAATAGCGATTGTAATCGATGTGAATTACTGACTCTGGAAATTTATTTCCTAGAGTCAGTTTGAGCTCGATAGGGAGCGAGACCCTAGGCTCGCCCCGGTACAGCTATTATCGCAGCTATGAAGATATCCGAAGCGGTATGAAGTTTATTTTTAGGCCTCCGTCCCATCTGTCCCCTCTTTTTTTCAAATGGATTTTGCGTCCTTCGAAAATAAAAATGGTGGACAGCCGTCCACCATTTTTTTCTATTCTACTGTAACTCGATTTGGCAAGCTTACGCGGTTTATCCACGTCTAACCCTTTACCTAGAGAAGTGTAGTACGCGATTAATTGCGTTACCACTACAGATACGATTGGTGCTAATAAAATTGGCACTGCTGGAACGACGATATCGTCACCTTCTTGCTCAACACCTTCCATCGCAATTGTTGTTACGACAGCGCCACGAGCTTTCACTCTTGGATATTTCCGCGAGTGTGGCTCGCTACTACTGGTTCGCTTATAATGCGATAACTGGAGTGCCCTTCTTCGATAAGGGCGATTGTTCCGTGTTTTAATTCCCCTGCGGCAAAACTTCTGTTTGCACGTATGAGATTTCTTTTTAATTTCAACGCTGCTTCCATCGCTACATAGTAGTCTAAGTGACGACCGATGTAGAAAGCATTGCGAGTTTCTAATAAACGCTCTTGAACTAAATCTTGAACGGCTTGTTTGTCTGATAATACGCTCTCGATTGAAGCAGCAACGACACCTAAGTCGTGCTTCATGTCGAATGGAGCTTCTAAGCCTTTTAGAAGCGCGTAATGCGTCTGCTAAAAACGGCCATACTGCGATTTGTGCAGTGTAAAGCTTTTTTGCTGAAGCTAGCGGCAATTTCAGGACCTGCGTGTAATAGTAACGTATAGCTTGCTTCACGAGAAAGAGTTGACCCTTTCACATTTGTGATTGTTAATGATGGGAAGTTTTGCTCGTTCACTTTTACTAACGCTTGACGGCTGTCCGCTGTTTCTCCACTTTGTGATAAGAAAATGAAGAATGGTTTTTGTGATAATAATGGTTGGTGGTATGCAAATTCGCTTGCTAAGTGAACTTCTACTGGGATTCCAGCAAGTTGTTCTAACAACGCTTTACCTACCCATCCTGCGTGGTAGCTTGTTCCGCAGGCAATCACGTAAATGCGGTCGCTTGCTAAAATGCTGTCTTGGATTTCTTTATCGACTTGTAATTGACCATTTTCGTCTTGATAGTTTTGGATGATTTTACGTAATACAACTGGTTGTTCATCCATTTCTTTCAACATGTAGTGAGGGTAAGCCCCTTTTTCTAAATCGTCTGCATCTAATTCTGCAACGAATGGTGCACGTTCTACTGGTTCACCGTCGATTGTTTCGATTTCTACAGATGTGTCTGTTAAAGTGATTAACTCTTCGTCTTTGATTTCGATGTAACGGTCTGTTTCAGCGATTGTTGCCATTGCGTCTGAACAGATGACGTTGAAGCCTTCGCCAACCCCTACTAATAATGGGCTCTTATGTTTTGCTGCATAAAGAACGCCTGGTTTTTCGCTATCTAATAAACCAAAAGCGAATGAGCCGCGGATTTCTTTCAACGCACGACGGAACGCTTCTTTCCCTGATAAGTTTTCTTTATTTGCAAAGTATTCTACTAAGTTTACGGCAACTTCTGTATCTGTTTGAGATTTGAAATCAACGTCACTTAAGAATTCTTTTTTCAATTCGTCATAGTTTTCAATTACGCCGTTGTGCACTAATGTGAAACGACCTGATTGTGATTGGTGAGGGTGAGCGTTGTTTTCTGTCGCTGGTCCGTGTGTTGCCCAACGAGTATGCCCAATCCCTGCAAATGCTGGAATTTCTTCATCCACTGCATCACGAAGATTTTGAATACGTCCAACACGTTTCACTAATTGTGTTGAGCCATCTTCGTCCATAATAAATAATCCTGCTGAGTCATATCCACGATACTCAAGCTTTTCTAATCCGTTTAACACTACAGTTTGAATTCTGTCGTGTCCAATACATCCTACGATTCCGCACATAATTTTTAACTCCTTTTATAAGAGGTCCTATTTGGCGCCTCTTTTTATTGTAATTTTGATTATGTTTCTGGTGCCGTTTCAATTTTGTCATTCCCTTGCGAAAATGGTTTGTATGAAACTGTAGACTGCACTGCCTTGAGTCATCCGCCGAGTATTTCGATAAACTCATTCCTCGTCACCTGTTTTTCAACAGGCCTGGCGCTATCCTTGTCGCTTCCTTTCAAAGCTTTCATAAATTTTCAGAAACATGTACATCATAACCGATGACCACCCCAAAAACAACTAATTTTCCTTTTTCCTAACCTTTTCCATACCAAAAATCAACTCCATCCCTCCTCAAACCGCACCCTTATCGCATTTCTAGACATCCTTTCAGTAGGTACCACTTTCTAATACTTCAATAGTAAAACTCCGAACCATCCCGCACGACTATCTATTCCAAAAAGACTACACTTTGTCATGAGTGGTGAAAAGCACACATGATGTCCTTTCCCCCTCCCTGCCTATCAAAGAGAATACCAGTTTGTCGTTGGTTGTGAAAGGCTCACATGATGTCAGTTCCCTTCTGAAAAGCTTAATCTGAAACTGATTTAAAAAGCTATTAACCTGGTTTTGGATTCTATAATAGCAATAATAGCGAGTGTACTCGAAACGAATTACTGCCTCTAGGAATTTATTCCCTAGAGGCAGTTTGAGAGTCGAGAGGAACTGAGACCTTAGGCTCAGTCCGGTACAGCTATTATCGCTATTATGAAGATATCCAAAAACCTTCGGTTAATAGCTTTTTTGTCTTTTATGAAATTGAATAGTTTGGTGCTTCTTTAGTAATTTGTACATCATGCGGATGGCTTTCTCTTAGCCCCGCACCACTCATACGCACAAACTGCGTATTCTCGCGAAGCTCTTCTAAATTATGCGCCCCAACATACCCCATACCAGAGCGCAAACCTCCGACCATTTGGAAAATAATATCCGCCGCAGAACTTTGTAGGCAACACGCCCTTCGATTCCTTCTGGCACGCGTTTGTTGGCTTCGTCTTTTCGCTTGGAAGTAACGGTCGCCTGAACCATTTTCCATCGCTGCGAGACTTCCCATTCCATGGTATGTCTTGAAGCGACGTCCCTGGAAGATTTTCAATTCACCCGGAGATTCATCCGTTCCGCAAGCATGCTTCCTAACATCACCGCATGTCCACCCGCTGCGATAGCTTTAGCGATATCTCCTGAGTACTTAATTCCACCGTCTGCGATGATCGCTGACGCAAATTCTTTTGCTACTGTTGCAGCATCGTAAATCGCTGTGATTTGCGGAACCCCTACACCGCAACGACACGAGTTGTAGCAAATAGAACCAGGTCGATTCCGACTTTTTACAACGTCCACGCCTGTTTCAAATAGGCACGTGTGCCTTCCCCTGTCGCTACGTTTCCGCAATCAATGTTGCGTCTGGGAATGTTTCGCGAATTTCTTTAATTTTGCGGATCGCACCGGCACTATGTCCATGCGCAGTGTCGATCACGATGGCGTCCGCACACTGCGTCGAGTAATGCTTTTGCGCGTTCAAATGAGTCTGAAGTAATCCCCACTGCTGCGGCCACGAGTAAACGTCCGTGTTCGTCTTTAGCGGCATTCGGGAATTCAATCACTTTCTCGATGTCTTTAATCGTAATTAAACCAGCAAGGCAGCCGTTGTCGTCTACTAAAGGAAGTTTTTCGATTTTATGTTTTTGAAGAATCGCTTCGGCATCTTTAAGGGATGTGCCGACTGGAGCTGTTACGAGGTCTTCTTTTGTCATTACTTCGTCAATTAAAATGGAATAATCTGAGATAAAACGTAAGTCACGGTTTGTCAAAATCCCAACGAGGTGACGTGTTTCTAAGTCGTCTACGATTGGAACACCGCTAATACGGTATTTTGCCATGAGGTCTTCGGCATCTTGTACTTTATGGGAAGGTGTTAAGAAAAATGGATTGATGATAACTCCACTTTCTGAACGTTTTACTTTATGAACTTCTTCTGCTTGTTCTGCAATCGACATGTTTTTATGAATGACGCCTAATCCACCTTGACGCGCAATCGCGATCGCCATGGTTGAATCTGTGACAGTGTCCATACTTGCACTCATTAAAGGAATATTGAGACGAATATTTTTGGCTAATTGCACGCGTAAATCCACGTCATTTGGCAAGACATGACTCTCCGCTGGAATTAGTAAAACATCATCGAATGTGTACCCTTCTTTTTGAAATTTTGTTTCCCATTTTGACATAGCTCAAACCTCCAGTGATTGAATTTATTAACGAATAATATACCACTTTAAAAGAAAAAGCAAGCTTTTCTATAGAAAAACCTGTTAATTCATGGAAGTTTCATCTTTCATTGTTCGTTTTTTAATGAGAGTTTAATTTTTCACAAAAATCCCGCCCAAAGCTTCGGAATTATGCTACACTTATAGTGACAAAGAAAGGATGATTCATGTGAAAAAACAACTCTTACCAGCAGTTGCACTAAGCTTCATTCTCCTTGGCTGTTCGAGCAAGAACACTCCCGCTGAGACAACCACGAGTTCAAAGGCGACTACTGTAGAAACAACGAGCACGACAACAAGTACAACCACAGCAACGGAAACAACGGTTCAAAGTACAGAGGCTTCTTCTGAGCGACTGCGACTGACAGCTACTACGCAAGCGCAGGCTGCAAGTGGCATGGCTGACCTTTCCTTGGGTATGACATCATCGTCAGCAAAAAACACGCGCTACCGTCGACTTACGCGCCGGCGAAGATCCAACGGCTGGCCAACAGTGCGCGCGTTAATTCAACGCATGCAAGAACTCGGCTATCCGATTAGCGACACGTACAGCGGATATCGTTCCTATGAATATCAAACCGAACTCTATAACGACTATGTATCCCGTGAAGGAAAAAGCCGCCGCAGACACGTACTCTGCTCGCCCTGGATATAGCGAACAGCAAACAGGGCTCGCCTTCGATATTTCGTCGATACCCATGGAAATCTCACTCGATGGACCAGAGTATAGCGACGCCATCCACTGGTTTTACATACGCATGCCCACGAGTACGGATTCATCGTCCGATTCCAACCCGGCAAGGAAGTCATCACAGGTTACCAAGCCGAAGCATGGCACCTGCGTTATCGTAGGAGACAAGGCAACGGATATTTATAACTCAGGCCTTTCCTCGAAGAATACTTTGGTGTTGCTGGTGGAGGGTACGAATAGGATACGAGAAAAAGGCGCTTATAGGCGATGACGGTTCGCAGGTTAGACGCAAATGACTGTTTGCAGTCATGCGGACTAACCTCGAAAGGCTTGAGCCTATGCCTTTCGAGTTCAACTACATGGAATAACTACAAAATATAAGCTACCTTGAAAAATTTCAGGTAGCTTCTTTAATACACTTCATAATTTGTAATCAGCTGAAACAAAAACAAAAAGCAAGGTGAAGGGACTGACCCCAAAAAGTGAGAATTTAATAAAAATATCTAGGCTACCGTCTCCGTATTCAACCGGAGACAGGTAGTCCAATTTTTGTTGGATTCTATTTTCATTATAATATTTGATGTAATTTTTCACAATTTGAATTATAATAGAAGATGAAGTTATTACTTCATCTTTTTATGTAGAAAGCTTCGCACTTTAGGGAAGAATGGAAGCTTTCGATGGGCGCATTATCTGGGGTGTCCCCTTTACGGGACATACTGCGGATAATGTTTTTCTTTACATAAATTGTAGTATTTCGGCGGAAGTATAAACGCTGCCTCGATCACTATGTAGTAGAACACCCTTAGGTAAGTCAATTTGATTTAAAGTATCCAATACAAACTAAAGTATCTTGTCGTAGAACCAATTGTATAAGCTAGTATTTCTCCGATTGTATAAATCCATAATCGACGACAAATATAATCGTTTAGGGCCGAAAGGTAAATATGTGATATCAGTAGTCAACTTTTAGCATAGGTTTATTGTCCGCTGAAAAATCTCTATTCAGAGTATGTGCCAGTAATTGAGAAAGGTTTCACCTATTTTTGATAGCTTTTTCGTTTTTCACGGCACAATTCCAACCATTTTCTGCATAATCCGCTGCACAACCTTATGGTTAACAATCGATTTAATTCCTTCTGAATCAAATGCTTAATCTTTCATGTACCCGTGAAATAAATTTTGTTTTTCTTACAAATTTTACTTCAATAGTTTCTCGATAACGGTTGGAGAAAAAGTCTTTCTTTTCCATCGGTGAGTAAGTAGATATGGGTACATTAAATACAAAAACAGATTAAATGAACTGTATATTTACCTTTTCAATTCTTCTACTAATTTTACAACTGCTTGAGGCGACACTTCCTTCCAATTCTTGTATAATATTTTCTAATTCAACTTCTTTTCTTCGTAATTTAATTTTAATCGATCGATTTCAGAAAGTTTAGCCATTCCTTTTCATAAGAATATTGTTTACCCACCTGTTGCGGAAACGATGTGTTTCTCCATTTTTATACCATCTAAAACCATGTTTTCTACTTGCGTTTTGTTTTTATGTAATGTTTAACTCCTGCATTACATTTGTTTTTGTAATATATCCCTGTAATTTCATTTCTACGGCTTTATTTTTAATATCGGCTGAATAAGCAACACGATTTTTAACCATAAAAAGACACCTCCATGCGTATTTGATAATATTGTAGCAAATCCAACTTGGAGGTGTTTTTATTTAATTCCTCATTTACGGGGTCAGTGCCGAATTCACCTTGCTTTTTATTTTATTATTGAATATACGTCAAACTCTTACCGATAATGAACGTTGTAGTCACATTATGTAATATCGCTAATAGACTAGGAGAAACAATATCAATCAAACCTAATCCCATTAAGAACGAATTAATACCCACTGTGTGTTTTAAATTGGCATCTAATTGGCGATTTAGTTGTTCGGTTATATTTTCCAAAACCTCTAATCCCGTTAATTGTTCATTTAAGAATAAGATATCGCTGGCTTGACGCGCAATATCTGAAGCGCCTGCCATAACAATACCTACATTTGCAAGAGAGAGTGCGGCAGAATCATTAATTCCGTCTCCAATCATCAAAACATGATGACCTTCCTCTTGAAGCTGCTCAATTACTTGATGCTTTTGTTCTGGCTTCACTTGTGTATATACTCTGTCAAATGGAATCAGCGAGCAAATTGTTTCTGTACGTTTTTGTGTATCCCCTGTAAGAAGTACAATCTGTTTTCCTTTTTCTTTTAACTCTTTCAATAATGCAATCGCTTCTCCTCTTAACGGAGTATCAATAAGGAAAATGGCAATTAATTTTCCGTCATAACTTAAATAAAGTAAGTTGTATTTTTGGCTATATTCTTCAATCACTGCTTTTTGCTCATTGGAAATAATCGTCTTCTCGTCTTCTAATAATTCCAAACTTCCGATGACGACTCTTTTTCCATCAATCGATGATACGATTCCTTTTGAAGCTACGTGAGTTAATTTCCCATGCATTTCCTCATGTTCAATCCCCTCATCTTCTGCCTTCAACAACAGCCGTCGCAATCGGGTGGTAAAAATATGTTCCTCCAAACAAGCTGCAATTCGTAAAACTTCCTCATCATCATATCCTTCATACGCAATAATTCGTTGAATTTTTGGAACTCCAGTTGTCAATGTTCCTGTTTTATCAAAAACAAAAGTATCAACTTGTGCATATTCATCTAAAGAATTAGATCCTTTAATGACAATTCCCTGATTAGAAGCTGCTTTAATGGCTGTTAAATAAGTAGCTGGTGAAGATAATTTTAGCGCACATGAATAATTCATTAATCAGGAAAGTGAGTGCTTTAGAGACTGAGCGTGTGAATAAATACGCTCAGCGCCATCCCTATGAAATTATATTTCACTAACCCATCTGCTTTTTCCATTAATTGTTTTTGCTGTTTCGATTGATGAAATTCACTCGATTTAATCAGCTGAACAATTCTGCTGCGAAGCGTAAGTGCTCCGTATGTTTGCCCGTCACTTCTCTACCATTAGTTCGCCATGCTCTACAAACCGTGCATTACAAGAAGCGTGTAGACCATATCCCCAATCTTCTTAGTGCGCAACAGGGAAAGACTCCACCTGTTAATAGAACTTTCATTTAAGTAGCCTCCTCCAGCTGACAACTCTTCCGTCAAAAGTAACTCTTGACCTTCCGTAGCACAACATATCCCCTACTTCGGACATTAGATTGCCTCTATTTTTAGAGGCGCTGCCTTCTTTTCAATCCTATTTCATAAATATTATATTTGTTAAGTTCTCTGAGCTCTCTTCTTCAATCGATTTCTTTTGGGACCAGTCATCTAAATCGTTCCTAAATTTAATATTAGGAAATAGTAATCATAGCAGCAGTTTCTCACGCTCTCCCATCGCCATAGAAGGTTGATATCGCTGCCACAAAATCGAGTAAACTCATACAGAGAGTTTCTTTTCTCGCAAATTGGATTTGAGCAGCTTTCTTCCAAACTCTCACCATTTCTCATAAGTATCCATCCCATACGAATAGGTGCGTTGGAAGAAAAGACCTTCTTGAGCAGCTTTCTCTATAAAGATGCATTGGAAAGTATCATATGTGGTGTAAAGAAGCGACTCAGCCACTCGTTTTCTTTTGTTTTCAATTACGCTCTCATTTGAATCCAAAGATAAAAACCTTTGAACTTTGTTGAACTTTCCCCTTGAGTAAAATAAACTCCTACATGTTTTGAAATCTTTATAAAAGTGCAGTTTTTCTGTAATACCTGGGACTGTGCAAGTAGTTCCTCTAAATACATTTGGACTGAGGTGGACACGTGTAAGGAGCTTCCAAATGTGCTCTAGAGTTTGATTGATGTTTAATAACAAATTTCATTATTTTTCACTACTAGTTTCTACTACTAATTTGTGCATCTCTTGCAGCATAAGGCAAGTCTTTGCTTCTTCTGTAGATACTCGTCCGTCATGTTGCTCTTTTACCAGTAGATAGCAGTTAGCGTCAATACCATCTCTTTTAATTTATAAGAAGTAGCGACCGCTTTTGAAGATATGTATGCTATGCGTCTTTGCTCAAGCATACTAGTTTTAACTCCTAACGATCCAAATAAAAACGCCTCCGCAAATACCACATATCACTGATAGCGCAAATTTTCCTAAACTGTACAAGTTCTTTTAGAATCATTATGGATTACATTCTCATTTTTCTAGTATTTAGGAATTATTCATAATTCTTATTATAGTATACCGATTTATACTCCGACTTTCACTACTGAAAAATTTGTAGATTCTGTTGGTCTCTTTGGCTTTTAACTCAAAAGCCACCTTGCTTTTCTGCTGTAGCTATCTCTCTCTAACTCAAAGAGAATGCCTGTGGTAATTCTTCCCTCGCAGCATTTCCAATAAAACATTTTCCATGTGCAACAGAACATTGACAGATTCCACGCTTTATTTGTTGATAACACTCCTTTTGCGCCGCTGTTTCCTTATTAAAAAGAATGTCATTCTAAATCTCTTGGAGTGGCCATTTGGATATGCATTATCCCTATTTTAAACAAGCAAGAAACGAGATGCAAACATGAACACTTCTTCTCCAACTTCACAATATTCCTCTCAATCGTCCGTTAGAATTAACGTTTTACTCTTTTTGTGGAAAAATACTGACTCTTCTATAACGGCACTTCCTTCAAAAAGGAGATAACTGTTTCGTCTAACCAACTAATACTCTAGATTGTTTTATCTAAGATTGTAGTAATCTCAATAGATTGGAGTTGTCAAAATTTTCTCCAATCCTTTTAGAAAATGCCCAAAGCGTATCTGGATAGGCTTTCACCCACCTTCCATATATACGTAATGCAATTTATTTGAGCAACGATATGCTTCTTCACATACCTAATGCATCTATTTCACTTCGCCGTGCCGGGTGTTACAATGAATGGGAGAATGACATAAGTCATTATTTTCCAATCGCACCACAGTCATTCGAGTTAAATGGTACTTGAGTGATTTTAAAAACTATCTTCAACAATTTCACCATATCAACAATCCAGAATCATATCGATAGTCTTCATATATAATGCACTATAATTTCACACTGAACATTCTTCATATAATTCACCAATTTTATAGAGACTAACAATACACTTCATATAATTTGTAATCAGCGGAGAGTTTTTCTTTTAGAAGTTTTTGAAGCCGTTTGGCGTATTGCAGCAGGGAAGACCATATCGCAACGCCTTTCACGCAACACTTTTGCCACGCGAACATCCGCGAAGCAAGATGTTTCTCGTCCAACCATTATAGGTCATGAACTTCGAACGATTGAATTTATAGAACACGGTATCCATCTGTTGCGCGAAATACACATACATACATCTCTTCAAAACGGTCGTAAACGTTGATTATAGTAAATCGCCTCTCCTGTTGGATGCCATTGTGTTGTCGGCTCTAGAATCTTATTCAAGTACGCATGAATTTTATCCATCTGCTCATCCGTCACACTTCAATCGTGTATAAATATGTAACGCTTTTGGTAGTGGTTTTTACAAAAGAGCATATTCTTCGCGCGGCGCTCAATCACGCCTTCTGTGCGGGCAATCCAACCACCCAGTTTTAAATTGGTCTCATCATAATTTCCATACGAACAACCCATCAATACATAAACCATGCCCAAGAGGTCCATCTCAATGCCTCAGCCACACATGCACGTGTGTCTCGAAACGACTTGCGGCCGCGGTACGCAATTGATAAGGAATAAATGGGTCCGGGTATATTTACTTTGAACATACTTTTCGTACAACCTTCCATTAATTTCTTCTTCTTTACTCACAACCCTCAAATCAATAGGCTTATTGTAGCACAAAAATTCATTGCATTCAGAAGTGTATTTTAGAAAAATTGTGCCTTCGTCATTATAATAAATACAAAGAACATTGAGGATAGAACACAGGCAGCTACATCGCACCCTTTGTAGGTCTGAAAGAGATGTGGAAAGGTCACTCCACCAATGTTCACTTTGATAAAGCGGTCTTCGGATCGTTGCTTTTTATTTTATACACGACCTCCCGTCAGAAACGGGAGGAAAAAGGATAGAGTTTTATTTTACTTGGGAGTAAATAATTTTATTTGGGAATACATTTACTATAACCAAGTTTTATGAAGAAATTGTGATGTTTAATCCCACCTTTCTAGAAATTTAACATGCTCCCCAAAGATGCATGCATACCGCAACGTAATCCTGTCAAGGTAAAGGCTGTGGTGATATTGTACCCACCTGTGTACCATGTGGATGTTCAACAACTCGCAGAAATACAGTCCTTGTTGTTTTGACTCTAAGGTTTTCGGGTTCACTTTTCAAAATGAACACCTCCACCTGTCACAAATCCCTTCTCAATCGCAAACGATCCATTGACCGTAAAAGTGAAATTCGTCAAGGTTTTACAGCTCAGTTGGCTTCGCTTAAACGATTGACCGCCGCTGCGTTTGGTCAATCCCCACTCTTGCTAGTGTGTGTAAAAATTTACATAACGTTCATAGGAAGCAACCCTTTAAATGATTTTTAATGGATTTGTAGAGGTGTATCCCACAAAACGAACGAAACTGTGCATCGCGAGTTCGGCGTCGCTCACGCGTCAGGCAAAGCATTCAGACTCATCACGACGTCCTTCTTGCCTTCTCTCTTTTCCCTGCACTTGATGCACGCAGCGTTTTTCTGAACAACGTAAGACGAAGGAATCGTCACCCAAATGCGTGAAAATCATATCCATCTGATGCGTCAACAGGCTTCTCTCTTGCCATTTAAGAATAATTAAGCGCCACATTGCGGAAGCGACAACGAAGCCTCCTTCTGATAAACCCTCGCCACTGTTAGCGAACCTGTCGCAAAAGCGGTAACTGTATGGCCAGCTACTGCAATCCCATACCCGTCTCCTGTCGAACCTGTCTTCGGATAAGATTTCCACCCGTCGGCAAGATGACCGCATCGGCTTCGAGCGTTGCTCGCCATTATCTGTAGCTCCACCACTGCACTGCCCACGAATCGTCTCACTCTTCACATTCGTGTACGCCTACTTGCACACGCCTCTTAACTTCTGAATAAACGTCTTCCCAGAATCGTCTTAGCTGAATCCGTCACCGGAACATACGCCCATCTTCTTCCTTTAATCGCACGCCGCGACTCGAAGAACTGAATAATATCCCCAAGATTATCAAATTCCGTGAAAAAGTGCACAGGTAGTTAAGTATACAGCGTCCATTTTGAAATATGCTCACGATTTCTTCTGGGTACGACGGTTCGCTCACATTACAAACGTTCCACCTGTGTGTGTGGTTAATCTCTTTCCAAGGGTTGATTTTTCATGAGCAACACGACTTCCGCGCTACATCGCTGCACTGACTGATGCCATCAATCCGCTCGTTCCTCCACCACAACAATAACTTTCATACTTGCCTCCCAATTTTCTTTTGTCCCAATCATTATAAGTTATGTAAAATAAAAAGCCTAGAGAAATTTCTCTACTTAAAGTTATCTATCACCTTTAAAGTTTTTCGCGCATAGGAAGTAAGAGCCTGAAAGAACTGGACACAAACATCCACCCATAAGCAGCGGGCCAAAAATACACATTTCTAAGCCTCTACTGAAAACCATTGATGATTTTATAACGACTGCGTTAATGGCCTCCAAAACCGAACCGTTGCTAGTAGTGAGCACTACCGGAATAAGCACTGCCCCTGCTAAACAACAAATGTTTGAGACTTGTTAGAACTCGTTCGTCATCTTTATAGTAGAGCGCACTTTTTATATGTTTAGACAATGAATACGAGGATTCAATATCCACATACCATATTGAACGGTATTCTGTATCGAATCACTTTTTGCAATCGCCGCAAAAGTTAACAGAAATGGTGATATGGTTGAAAAACCACCACCAATAAACCCTACCAAAGCACTAATCATTGCCCATTTTTTATCTTTCATCAAATGTAATCCCCTTTTAATCGAATATTTGAATTTTCTGGTAGTTCTATAATATTGCACCGTTATTTTTTAAAGTTTTCAAGCAGACCGCATACCCAATGCCGCTCAAAATCGATAGAAGGGCGACAAATACTAACAATAGAAATAAGAGAGAGAAGGCATACTGTACAGCGGGAATAGCACTAAACAACCAATATAATAAGTCATTTAAGAAGGGAATACGGCCTCATGGCTAAAATGAAGATTGGGAGAGTACAGCCGATAGCCCCTGATAAGACAAACGTATTAGCTACATGAATGGTAGAAACCTGTCATCTCTCCTTTATAGTAAAGTTTACCTCAAAAGTTACAGGAACGCCACATAATACGCAGGTATTGCAGATTTAGAATTGTTACAGGAACCCATCGCCGATCCGTTTGCTCCGATTCCTGCAGCGATAATACCAAGGAGACACCATATTAAAAATGCCCTCCAATAATGCCTCTGTACACGCACCCAGATTGCCCATTTTTACTTTGCATATTTTCTTTCCTTGGCTTTAGTCCTCAAAAAATTTCGATCAAAAGCATAGAATAAGCTTCTGTCTGGACTAATCTTCTAAATCTTGAACAGCTAGTGTACCCAGCAGCACCTCCTCCAGAAATTGACAAATCAACAATAAACATTAGTGTGGGGAATAGATAAAATGGAATCAACCCTAGAATTGCCAGCAAAACCAATCAGAAACCGACTTCATGACTCATGCTTATCTTCTTATAGTAAATTTTAGCCTTATGGCTATAAAAAATAGTCGCCCACGTACACATACATTAGAATACTGATAACGGTAGCTAACTGCTCATTCCTTTGCGTGATAACAAAATCAGCGGAGATACTGTTAAAAATATCTGCCTAGAATCCCTACAAACGCAATTGATTTTAGCCCATTTTTCCTTTTCATTCTTCTTGTTCCTTTAAATCTTAAGTTCTCAAATTTTAGTAAAACCACACAAATGAGCTTGTTTTGCACTATTCTTTAAAATTTTGAATACAGTCTAGCGTACTAATGCCTCCAATAATCGAGCGGGATTCCAGACTCTCCATGTCCGCCCAGAAATATATATCATTCAAAAGGCTCATTTCCAGACTGAATAAATTCAGTCGCCCACCCAGGTAAAAACATCGCTTACAGCGAATGTGCTAGCAATCGGATGAAGATTGGGACAAACGCTAAAATACCGCACAGTAGTAAAATAAATCAGTCGCCCACTTGTTACCTTCGAGTCTCCTTTAAGTGTTTTTGCTTTCCTAAGCAGTAATTAAAAATCGACCCCACAGCGTCTATAACACTCTCTAGGTTGCATCACCATTAACAATGGGCTACTCAACCCATCAATGAGATGAATATCACGGTTGGGGCTACGCGCTTCAAAACAACCCTGCCAAGATTCTGACCTTAACGCACTTTAACACCAACTTTTGTCTCTCCATATTCGATCTCCTCTCTATGTAATTTCGAATTCTCTTCTCTCAATAAAACCCATCAAATGAGCTTCGTGTTCACACTATTCTCATTAAAAGGTTCTTCCAGAGCAAGAAGCGTGACCGGGCTGCTAATAATCGAGCAGCACTCAACGACTACGATAGGCGGAAAGAGAATCAGAAAACATCTACTTCTTCCTGCTAGCAAATCAAAGAATTAAGTACGGCTCGATCTAAAGAGAGAACTTTGCTGGAGGACATCCGATAAGAATTGGGCAGCACCCAAAATCCCCTGCCAGTAAAACAAGTTCGAGGCCCACTTAACCTGCTCGTGAATCTCCTTTATGATAAATAAGCACTTTTAGAGCGACTACGAACAGTGGTCACACTGCGTAGCCACAATCAATAGGTCTGCTACCGTAAATAAGAACCCATTCTGCCCAGGGCCTTGCCGACATAATACAACAGTAGCCACTAGCAAAGGTGAGGCTCCTCCCTTACGATATTACACATCGTGTACCGCCCAGTATGTTAAATCTTCCATCTTACACCTCCCTTTTAGAGGTCCTAATCTTTAAATTTCCTTAGAAATCGTGTGTATAATAAATACCCCAGACAACGGATAAATCGATGATGAAACATTAGCATGAGCGCACGTTCAGTTTTCATCACTCGTCGAACACCGTCATGAGCATAATCCAATCAAGACTTCGCTGACACCGAACATTTGCCGACCCAATCAGTAAGCTTATAACGAAACCTACCCCACTTGAGAGGTTACATAAATAGATTGGCCATCACGGACCACACGTTCATCCTCTTTATAATAGCGCGCACTTTTCAACGCTACGAAAAAAATATTCCAAATGTCGTCACTAATAATGCAAGGGACAGTATTGCCCCGAACGACTGGCGCCAAGTCCAGCCGCAACAACGTAAATAGGAAAAAGATTGCTAAAGCCCACCTAGAATCCCCACAACGCACCGATTTTGGCCCATCTTTTATCTTCTTCATCTTCTCAACCTCCTTTAACTGTTGAAATGAAGTGATACCTTCAAGTAAGAAACGCTGCTGACAAACAATACCCCTCAAGCAACCTAGGGTAATAATAAATAACTAAGCGCGTAGCCATTCTGCCCACCCCAGCTAAACGAGCGTCTCTAGAGCTTCCAGAACCCATAACGATACGCGAAAAATAAAAAATAGTACGATGAGTCCTCCAGATGCTGCAACAGCTTCAAACCCATCTTTTAACGCGCGCGCGCTCATGATTAGAAGCGCAACGCTACTCCGCGTGACAACCACCAGATTATTGACCTTTAAAATAATTACCGCTTCGTAAGGTTGAGGTTGTCTTGACGTCGAAAGGATGACTATGAGCACAAAAAGAATCAAGCATCACACCCCAAACAACATCGACAATGCCACATACAAATCCTGTGTTGTCGTCTTATTCTTCATCGGTCCCCTCCTCGAATTCAAAACATTGCTTAACCGTCAAATCGATTTGTTTAACGAAATTAAATATCCAGCTCCAGAAATCGGGCCCCAACGTCCAGAAACTCCACCTGTGATAATCGAGAAACTGTGATCCCATTCCACCGATTTGAAGTGCTCGATCATTGATGCTCGTTAATCCTGGAATATAGAAACGAACCGCAGAGTCGCAATAACTCCAAACTTGCCGCCAGTGTAAAAAGATTTTCGTAATCCAACAGGTGAACTTCGCCCGTCTTTTATAATAGCGATGACTCCCATGACACAACATCACCCAAATAAACACAACGAGATAATCAAACATCATCTGCAGCTTGGTGCAGAATCTGAAGGGTTTCTTCTGAGGGCGTGGTGGAAAAACAATACTAAAATGACAATCGAAAAAATATTCGGCAAGATGGCAAGAAGCGCGCCAATACAAAGATGAGTCCACCCATACAATTCCCAGGTATTCCGCTTAACAACGCCCATAGTTTTGATTTTTTTTTGGCTATACAGCCTTCCGCACTTCACAACGCCTCTTTCTTGTTTTCCTTATTTTATCACAACCGCTCGCTGTCCCGTAGAAAGAAAACCACAATAAACACCTGCGCCAGATGTGACGCAAGTGCTCAATCTCTTATATACTTTTACAAATCGCTTCGATTTCCACAAGCATTCTTTGGTAAGGTCATATATGCTTGAACGCCATGCGCTGGATATGTTTCGCAAATACTCTCCATACACTTCATCCACAAGCTCGCAAAGTCGTTGATGTCCGCTAGTACGGTTGTCGATACGATCAAGATCCATTCCTACCCTGCACTTCTAAATCGTGGTAATGGATATTTTCTTCTTTCAATGATTGATGTGTTTGGCTAGCGATATCACTTCCTGCGAACTCCCTTGTTTCAGGAACGATTGGCACCGTCCAGAGGTTTGCCAATTCTCCTGTGTAGGCTACTCCTTGTGAGTAAGGCCCGACACTGCTTTTGAGCCTGTTCTGTTTGAATTACTTTTGTCATAGAACTTCCTAGTCTGAATGGCGGCACAGTGCGTCCACGGTAGAATACACATATTTTTTCATACGGTCAAAGCAACAAGACGCGCGTACGGCAATGCGAGATTGATGACACATCCTCGCCGAAGAACATCATCTTTGCCGTCTTGCCAAGCAACGCCGACATATCCCAGCCGCGTTTTTTCGAGCTGCTCCAGCGTCAGATTGTGTTTTCTTTTTTCAAGAACCTCGAACAGTCGATAAAGAGCATATACGTGCCTTCAGGTTTCATCACCCACGCCGTCAAATCTACGGTGAATAAAGTCGCACGCATAGTCCGCATTCTTCTTCTCAATCATCACCGCAACTCTTCCAGCCACTGTATCCTTCTTCTTGATATTCGGATTAAGGCATAATATGTACTATTATCACATTCATCGCGTTATAATGCGGCTTCATCCTCTTGACTCGACATTTGGTTCCTTACATCATTGTAAATCATATAATCAAATGAGTCTTCAGGTTAAAAGTCTCATTTTATGCATACATGGCAACGGTGCGATTCTTCATCTTTCCAAAACCAGACTGCGTTGTTGGGATATGCTTATGGCCTTTAAAACAATATTATCTGACCAAATTTCACCGACACGACAATCACATCGTACTGCGGTAAATTTCATCGCGTTCGATTTCTTCCTTCTCCCCATACACGACCACTTGGTTACATATGCGTGGTGAACAGAAAATCGCCACATGAATCTTATGCGCTTTGATTTTTCGCCGCTCCATATCCTCGTGTCCATACGGTAAACACCCTGTCTTTTCACGCGGGCTGGCGTACGGCCTTCTTCAATCCATTATCATCGTTTAACGACTGCGTAAAGCCGATATAGGCTGGACTATGCACTAAAACCGCATCCCCAGGCGCAGCATACATACGAAGTTAATGAAACGACTCTCAAGCACGCCACTACGACCAATATGTTTGCGCGTTAACCCCTGTTACTTGATGGTGACGCGCGCATACCGAATAATGCTCTCGTAGTACTCTTCTTTAGAAGGCATAAAGCACCAGAAAATCGGATGTTCCAATCGTTTTGTATCGCTGAAATCACCGCGTTGGCACGGTGGTTGGAAAAACTCATGTCCCGCGATCCACATCGGAATCACATCGAAGCCTTCTTCGGTCTATCTGGCGACTCTCGGAATCAACCCCAGCCCATCAACAGCCAGCGCGTCCATTCCACATCTGTCATATTCTGTTGTAAAATCAAATTTCATCCGCAAAACCTCCTTGAATCTCCTGACCATTATACAATCGTCCCCCGCCCACCACCCGCCTCCGCGAACCTGTCCGTGCAAGTTTTTCATAAAAAGCGCGTGATTCCCGATGAAAACAACCTACACAGGAAAAATCCTTGACTCTATAGTCACAGAATAACTATGCAGATGCCCAGGGATTTTAAAACAACGCTTTAACCCTTTAACTTATTTTTTTGCTAAAATCACGCTATACTCTTCGTTTTTTAAGAAAGAAAATAATCCCTCCGATTACACAGACTCAACTGATTGCTGGATAGAGTAAATTCTGCTCCCCGGACATATTTAATCCGATTTAGCGTTCTGGTCATTTTCATGATACTTCTGAATCATTTCCCTGTATTTTGTAAAGAATGCCATCCCTTACTAGCTTGAACGGTTTGCTTTTCTACGTCGTATAACAATCCAATTTTTACATCTCCATTCGGAAATACTTTTGCAACAGTAACACCCCCAAAAGGAGTATCATAATCCACATTGAAAACTAGTATTCCTTTGATATCACTGCTATATTCCTCCTAACAGTTCAGAAATTTTGGTGTGATATTCGGCAAAACCTGTGTGTTTATCTGTATTAGCTGCCCGACTTCGTTTGTAAACGACCGTCAACTTCAGAAATCCAAAACCCTTATTCATCCCATTTAACAAAGTTTGCGCACTCAACCATCCACTATTTTAGTAAGTTTATCGTCCCATCACGCTTGTTGGATTAACTGTTTTAATTCCTCTCTTCAGATTTAAATATTAATCTTTAGCTTCTTATCACCAAACACACAAAGATTGTATGTTTTGTATCGAAAGGAACCTCACGAAGAGCAATTTTCTCCTTGACCTGTTGATTACTTTCTCCATCGACCTCCAACACCTGATGCACCCTCTATCGAAAGTTCCGCGCCGTATAAACCGTTGAGAAATTGAAGATACCACATAAACAATCCACTGACTACGCGACTAAAAAAATATTTTCTTTAATTTGAAAAATCATTTTAGCATCTCCCCTTCCGTTTAAAGAGTGACGGCACCATCAAAAGTCTAGAAAAAAAATATTCTACATAACCAACATACAAATAGGACGTTCTCACTACCTGTTTTCACCTATATAATGTCACTTAACACTGTATTTAATCTACATGATTTTAATCAAACTTTAATTTCTATATAGTCATAGAAATGGAGCAAGACAGAAGAAACTTGTTTCTTCGTTGTCTTCATTTCAAAGATAAATAGGATTGAACTAGCCTAAAAAAAGGCGAAGGTCAATCCATCGGTTCACTGCGTTCAACTCTATGCAGTTTTTCATAATGTTTTACCAGTCCGTGCAGTTGTTTCTCTTATTTTTTACTAGTCCTCCGTTCCCTGCCAGCAAGATGAAGTGTGGACCGTTAAAAATCATCACGCAGGCACCTGCGTAATCACAAAAGTCAGGTTGAAGTAGTCCATCTCCATACGAATAATAGAGAGACGCAAAGATGTGAATTCACGCCACTAAACAGGCTCTGGGCGGCAGTTTGAAGCTCGGTAGGACAAGACGGTAGACTCTGGCCCGCGCCTCTATTATCAACAATACTATGGAGTTATCCTTAGGGGACGAAGTTCACCATTTTCCTCATCGCTGAAACCACGCGATAGCCTTTTGTGATAAAACCGCTACTCTAATATCGGCCCAGTAGATTCACATGAAGCACCACTTGCACTTTCCCATCGCGCGATGGAACAGAAATTGTCAAACGTTCACAACATACAAGTTTTCGCGCAAACACATTTGAAATTTCTTCCAGAGGACCCACGATCCTCATTAATTTCAATGAATAAACGCGAGAACCTGAGTGTTGTAGTCCAGAAATTTCGCGATAAAGGCATCGAAAATATCTTTGTCGGTGAATAGTCCCTTCCCACGTGTCCACGCGCATCTACGACTGGCAGGACGCTGACTTTTGCCAACGATCCTCAGAGACGCCGCTTCGAATAATGTATGAGCTTCATCATGGTAAAACTTGCTTTTGTATACCTCTTCTCGCTTGCAGCCGTTCGCTGTTTAATAAGTAGTTCAACTCATGCATCGAGCAGTTTGCCGCCAGAAGGTGAATGCCCTGCAACAAGTTCTTCTGTTGCCAATAACAGTCCGCTGACTAATTTTCCATCTTCCACACAATAACCATTGGCAAATCAGGTGAATGTCATGCTCCTTCATTGTTTCAAAGCTTTCATAACTGTTGTTTCAGGCGTTACTGTAATAACGTTGGTTGACATAATTCATTCCATGATTACCCTCCCAGATATGCTTTTCTGAATTTCATCACTTTCTAACAACTTTGTCCTGTACCGCTAAGAACCACCGATCCAGTTTTCAGTACATACGCACGATTTGAAATCGACAATGCCATTTTCGCATTTTGCTCGATCAGTAAACTGTTGTCCCTGTCTTTGGATTTTCGAAGATTTTGAAAATCTCTGATGAAGATTGCTAACCCCATTGAAGGTTCATCCAACAATAATAGTTTTGACGGCTCATTAACGCACGGCCCATCACACACATTTGTTACACCCCACCAGAGAGCGTTTTTCCAGTATCTTGGTTCTTTACGTTCTTTCTCTGCATTGGTAGAAACGCTCAAAGACGGCTTCCATATCTTTGAATTTCTCTTATCCTTACGTAGAAAAAAAAAGTTTTCTCCCTTGGTTTCAAGGTTTCACGTTAATCCTGGAATACGTGACGACCTTCTGGCACTTCCTGCACGAGCCTCCTTTTCAACGATTTTCTTCTGCAGATGTCGAAAAGCGACATTCTCTGCACCCAAGTGACGATTTCGCCTTTTGAAGATGTGATGAGACCTGATAAAGCTTTTCCAAGATAGTTGACTTTCCTGCACCGTCTGATTAGAGAATGTAATGATTTCCCTTCTTTACTGTAAAATCGATAGAATACGTACGCTTGAATCATTCCGTAATGAACTGATAAATTTTAACTTCTAACATCTACTCACCTCCTAAGTACGTTTAATTACTGCTGGATTTTGTTTACCCTCTTCTGGAGTTCCTTCCCACCTTCCATATACTCCAACACGTAAATGCGTTGGCAGATTTTCAAGACAAGCGATATCGTGTTTGATTAACACAACGGTTACAATCGACCCTTTTGAATTTTGGCAATCAATTCGGTTAATTGTGCTGTTTCTGAGGGTTCATCCCCTCTTTTTCGCAGGCTCATTCAAAACAAGATTTTTGTTTTGTTGCTAACGCGACGAACGATTTCCCAATTCACGTGTTGTGAAAGCTGCCCATAAGCCAAGTTTCTTTCGCCTTCTCATCTTTTGAGTGTATCTAACTCGAAAATCTTTAGCACCAACCGCTTTCGCGCATTTCGCTTCTGTAATATAGCATTTCTTCGTACGGAATAATGTTAGAAAACAATGAATGCCTGAGTGTGCGTGTGTGCACAATTTACATTTTCGAGTACCGTTAAATCTTTTGTAAATGTTTAGAATATTTTGAAGGTACGCGCCATCCCTAGGCTTTCATAGGCTGCGCTTGTGGCGTGTGCGAGACCGTTTAAGTTTAACTGTCCGTCTACTTCTAAGCCAACTGCTCCTTCTGTTGGCTCCATATAAACCCCCGTTAATGTTGCTGAAAGAAGTCGTTTTCCTGTAGCCCGTTTGGTCCGATAAGTCCGATGAGTTCGCCCTTGTTTACCATTGAAACGCGTTAGAAACAGCAGTAGAAAGTCCGCCAAAGTTTTCTTTTCGTTAGTCCATTAACTTCTAACAACATTACTCCCACTCTCCTTTGTTTCTTTCTTCTTAGAAAACCTGAAAGTCTCCCAGAAGGTCAGAATCAAGTCCATAATCCCATAATCGGACGGAAAATCATGATTGCAGATTAACGCCACCGCACAGACGATCATACGTACTGTCTAAAATGGTTTGCGACAAGGTTGATGATTCCAAGTAATGCTGCCTTACGAATGAACCTGTGAAGCTTCCGATACCACCGAATACCACGACGATTAACACTTCGCTTGAAGTTTTCATGAACGTGAAGTCACTTGGCGTTACCGCTCCGAATGTCGTGGCAGAAAAGTGTTCGCCGATACTTGCAGTAGCAGCTGTCCCACACGAAGGCCAAGATTTTATATTTCGTGACTTTGAACATCGATTCCGTGCAGCGATTTCGTCTTGTGGGACCGCATAAGTGTAACGTACGACCAATGCACTGACAGCGTGTGGATTCAAGATTGAAGATGAAAGTTGCATGACAAGAGCGATATACGTAATCGTCCATGTGTTTGTTAAGAAGGCACCCAGCTGATACCATACTCAGCAGCACCGTATATGTCAGCTCCTAGTGTTTGTCAGCGGCCACACGGATGGTCCGCAACAAGCGTCGCAATCGCTAGGTAGTCTTAAACGTAGGGTTGCAGTAATCCCAAACAAGGAAGGCCACTGATGACAGATGATGACTGCTACTCCTGACTGCCATCCGTAGCAAATAGTCCAGGAAGACCGTTCATCATTTTCCCAAAGAATCGCACCGCTATAAGAACTCACCTCGCGATAAACCCGTGCGTACCCTATGGTGAGAAACTGTCCGGCAACAAGAATGAGGTTCAATCCAACGGCGTGATGATGATACTGATCATGATATTAATGAAGGTACTTTCGTAGTAGAAGTTAATCACTCCTGTTTGTACAAGTACAGAAAAGAAGAGTAATACATTCTGAAGCTGCGTGAACAGCGTCATTCAGACTGGCTCTTTAGCTGAAATCTTGTGCATCTTCTTCACCTGCACTTTCTCTCTGACATTTTATCAAACAATCAGCTGGTAATACGATTAAAATAATGAATAATAGGAAGTAAACGACTCCGTCACGGTATGGTGAGTAGAACCGAAGAAGCTTACCATTGTTTCTAGTATGACCATGAGGTATCCACCGACCATGGCACCAGGAATGCTGATACTGATAAGTCACAGGGCACGCTCAGGCTTTTAGTCCGACGGTTATCCCCATTGTTGTTGAAATCGTATTGTGGTACACCTCCAACAAGAACACCGGCAATCCCGGCAAGCGCTGAACCTGAGCGCGAATGTAAAGAAATAACTCTGTCTACGTCAATCCCCATGAGTTGGAGCCGCTTGCTCATCCACGGCAACTCAGCATGGCTTTCCCCATTTTTGTATAGACGCACGATAAATTGTAATAACGCCATTAAGGCCACGGTAACCCTGAAAATCAAAATTTGTCTTTTCCGTTGACAGAAACGTCTCCAAATAAAGTGAATGTTTCTGTTCCGAAGTCTGAAGGAAAACGGACGCGATTCCGCCTCAAAGAAATAACTCATTACATTTTCTAATAGGGTAAGACACCCCGATAGCCGTAATCAACGCAGCGACACGTGCATACGAAGCGGCTTGTAGGCTAGCACGCTCAATCACAACCCCCTAAGACTGCACAGACAACCATCGCTACCAAGAGCGCTAGGGCGAATATCACCTTTCAAGACCATTACGGCAAAATATCCAATGAATGCCCCCATCATGACACATCCCCGTGTGCGAAGTTAATGAGCTTAATTGGTCCCATAAACCATGGTATACTCCAAGCAATCAATGCGTAAAGTACCCGACTGCTGCGCCGTTTACCAATTGTTGAAACTAACAACTCCATATATTTTTCTCCTTTTCTCACATCTATCCTTTATCCTAGTGGAAAGAGAGCGGAAGTCCCCTCGTGCCTCTCTTGACAAATACTGTTATAATTAAAATTACTCAGCTGAGTACTCTTGAGCACTTACTTTTGTCCGTTTTTTGGAAATTGATGACAACTGCTGATTTCACTGGTGTGTGGTCTGCACCCATTGAGAATGTACCTGTGACACCATCGAAGTCTTTTTGTTTCTGCTAAAGCTTTGTGAAATTGCTTGAGGGATCAGTTGAACTGCTTTTTCGATAGCTTTTTCATTAACAATTGAGTGGCATCACTAACTTAAAGCGGCTGAAAGTATCTGGGTTTGAACCATATTTTTCTTTGTACGCTTTTAACGAACGCTTGAACGTCTGCATCTCCTCTCAATGTTGAGAAGTGTGAAAGTGCCAGTAAACGTTAGAAAGGTTTGAGCTGTTTCACCTGCTAATGCTAACTTTGTCACTTGAGTCCGTCCCCACCAACGATTGCTGAGTGATCCCCATTTCACGTGCTTGTTTGATGGATTTGACCCAACTTCTTCGTAGTACCACAGAGAACATATAATCATCGAAGTCTTTAGATTTCAATGTTGTTAAGACTGTTTTTGAAGTCTGTGTCTTTTTGATTGGTAGTGTATTCACGAGTGACAACTGTTCCACCGATTTTACTGTCAGTGTATGTTTTTTCAAAGGCATCTGCTAACCCTTTAGAGTAGTCATTACCTGTATCTTGTAAGATTGCTACTTTAGCTTTTCCGAATTTCTTGTTTACGAAGTTCGCTCCTACAACCCCTTGGTAGCTGTCAGAGAAACATACACGGTAGATGTATTCATATACTGAAGCTGCATCTTCTGGATTTTTCAATGTCACGCCATCCCCTGTTGTTGCTGGGAAGACTGTTGGGATTTTTGCTTGTTCGTTTACTGGAGTAGAAACGGCTGCGTCCCCTGTTGTTGCTGGTCCGACTACGCCGACCACTTTTTCAGAAGCTAATTTTTTCGCTACTGAAGCTACTTCTGTTTTATCTGATTTGTTATCGTATGAAACGTATTTTAATTCCTTATCTAATAACTTCCCTTTTTGTTCAACCGCTAATTGAGCTGCATTGTTCATGGAAGAACCGTAAGTCGCTACGTTCCCTGTTAACTCGAAGTTCCCTCCGATTTTGACTGTATTACTATCTGCTGCGTTTCCACAACCTGCTAAAATTGCTGCAACCACAGCGCCTAGTGTGAATTTTTTAAATTTCATAATACCCCTCTTTTCATGGATGAATTTTTCAACTTGAGAGTAGTATATAATATTCTGACACTCGCGCAATAGAAAACTATAATTTTGAAAAATATTTTTGTTTCCATATATACCTCGTTTTTCATTTTTCATAATTGTGTTTTCTCACTATGATGATTGAAAAATGCTATAAATTATTTCTAAAATATGATATATTATAATTGTGATATAATTACTTGTGTGATGTTAACAACTAAAACATAAAGGAGAGAACTATGAGAGCACTACTTTCATCAAAAATCGACAAATCGATATCGTGAGACTATTTGAATTCAAGCGAATGGTTGGATTCATATTGACGAATCTCGCAAAAGCATTTAAGGTATCTAGTCGCGCTATCAAGATTGATCTTGCCTTTTTACGGGATAATATCGAGTTTGGATATATTATTCTCCACAAATGGTGTACGTATCGAGTTGCCACAAAATTTAAGTGCACAGAGGTGGTTTATCCGTACTATTATTCACATTCCGTTTGTTATGAAATTCTAGAATACTTATTTCTTTTGCGAAAGAAAACGAATGTGCTAGAAATAACCCAACAACTATTCATCTACGACTTCAACATTAATCGTTATATCCAAAAGATTAATACTCACTTGAAGAAGAAATTTGACTTTCCAAATTTCAAAGAAAAACTTTTACAATTTGTGAGGAATGAGCAAGATATCTCGTTTCTGTTCAATATTTTACGGAAAAGACTTTGCTTTTGATTGGCTCTTTGACTTTATAGATGAATCTTCTCTAGAAAAGATTCTTGTTAACATTTTAAGTCTTCAAACTTTCCGCAAAGTTTTCGAAGGTTATCGAGTATTCAAAATGATTTTTCACTGTTAACTTTCCGTACTTATCAAGGACATTTTGTAGAAAACATCGAAAGGAAAAAGATAAATTTCTACGATTACTATAATCAATTGGAAGGGCTCGGGAGAAATTGTAGCAACAATTTACAAAAGAAACCGGATTGATAGTTACCCCAGAAATTCTTTAGAACAATCCTTCTCCAATTTTCTTGCAACCTCATTTCTTCTCTTAAACCTTAGAAGAGTTTTTCAGCTGCACGTAAGAAAAGAAAATGCGCGCTGCTTATCATTTTCGAGTCATTAGTAAACGATTCAAACTTTAGAAAAACGATACAATGAAAATGTGAAAACTATGATTTACTATTATGGCATTTTACACAACACTTCTCAATTAGAACGAATCGAAATTCACTCAGACTTTATCTTATTTGACAAAAAGATACCACTAATGAAATTCTTCCGTTCACTATGCCTGAACTTCTATAAAGATGTCACGGACTATTAGAAAATTATCAGCACGAGTAGAAAAACATGAATCGCCAACGAAATATTTCGCATTTAATTTACACCTTCTATACGCACTGGGAAGGTCTAGTTTTCAACTACAAGCGAAAACAGGAGATCAAAGTCCTTATCTTAAACGACTTCGATGAGTACTATCCAAAATTCTTGGCTTCTTATTTTAGAACAAAATGCCGCCAACCGTTTTTGAGTATCATACGTATGACGATTTAGAAATCTCATTAGACTTACTTGCGAAGACAGACTACAAGGTGATTTTGAGTAACTTTGCTCTTCCGCAAATTAAAGGAAAGATCGTTATCTGTTCTCAAGATTTACATGATCGATCTTGTAAAAATGAACTAAATTCAGCAAACTCCCCGCATGCGAGAGGTTTTATGATAAGTAAAATTGAAATTTTTGCAAAAAATTAGTGCTAGAAATCGCGCGCTGCTATCGTATTTTTGTAAACATCAAAATATGACATCATCCCCTTCACACTCTTAAACGCTTCAGAAACGGCATAAAAGTCGGGATTTATGAAGAAGAAAAACGTTCACTATAAAATGCCCGGAAATTCACTTATAAGTGAATTTTGGGCAACGAGGTCTCAGAGAAAATTGCTTGGAGAATACTCTCCAAGCATTCTCTAATTCAATTATTTTACTTCTGTATACCCAATCGCTTCTAATTTTGAGTTGCTGTAGAAAAGTCCGCATACGTTGTTGAAATGACATGTGCGTCTTTAATTTCCATCTTACCCTCTTCATTCGTTATAAGATTTGTAAATCCAACCGCATACACGTTTTTCGAATCAGCTAGATTCCACTTGAAGCGTCATTACTAAGTTCCCCATTACCACGAACAATCTTATCCCCATACGAATATGAATTGTCAACATTATTCGCTAGACCACGATAATAAGTTTTATCAAATGTTATCTTATCATTTCCGCTCAAATTTCTTTATTCACTTCTTCTTTAGCTTTGCAATAATTTTCGTCTTTGTTCTTAGCGTCATCAAGTTTTTCAGCAACTGTCTTCAATCCTTTAACAGGAAGTGTGAAGCTTCCGTCGCCTTCTAATACATAACCTCTGTCTTCTAATAAGTTAGTAGAAGTTACCGTTAACACGATTTTAGCATCTTTCCATTTTCTAATTCTGCCATTGTTTTTCAACTTTGAAACGTAAGAATGACAATTTAGTATCCGTCACATGAAACTTCTGCACAGGCCACCTTTGTTAGTTTTCCTTCCACTTCCAGAAGCAGGCATTTTTCGCTAATTCTGTCAGCCGTTAATTTCTTCGCTTCTTTTAAGCCGCTGACTCACTCCTCTTGTTTCCTTTGTGGAAAGGTTAAAGCATCTTTCTCCAGCATCCTCGATCCGAAGAGAACGTGAAAGGTACTCGTCGTCATTTGATCGCTCTTTCGTCTCACTCTGGTGCTGCATTCACCCCTTTGCTGCTGCAGCACGAGCTTCCGCTTCTGTCTCGCAGAGAGATCCGCTCTAGGGTCTGCTACAGAAGAACCCTTTCTTTACTAACTCCTTGAGCGTCCACCTACAGTGCACACACAAGTCTCTGTATCTAACGCTGTAAAAGGATTGTTTCTTTGATGTGGTCGCCAGCCGTCCACTTCTTTTCACAATCCACGCTGGGCAAGCAAACTACAGCTCGCTACCGTTAAACAGAACAATGTTAACAGTCTTTCATGATTCCTCCTGAAAAGCTTTTACTCTCTATTTTGATTACTTTCTCTCATTATAAGTTCTATTACAGTGATTTTCGTTACTGTTTTTGTGAGTCGGCTTGCGCTTCTTTTCGTTCGTGCTAAGGCAAGAATCTAACGAACTTTGTGTACATCATATCGGAGGCTTTCAAGTGAATCATACACTCTGTATGGAAAACCATCCGCTTTTACATTAGGCAATTTGACGCAGAAACAGCTGGATGTATTTACGCAATTCCATCTTTCTTACAATATTTCCGTGTTTGGATTCGGCTAACGCTTATTTTTCGCATTGGAATGCTCTTCTTTATGATCAGGGCAATCCAATTTGAAACTTCGCCAATTTCATAAGACGGCTCAGCTTCGAGCGTGGTCCATTCCATGCCCTGATTTCTCTATTTACTCTTGCATTCGCGTTTCTCATCTTTCATGGAGTTCTCAATTCTCATCTTCATGATTTACGTGTGTGAACGATTCGCGGCATTCATTTTTCATGTATGGCGCAGTGGCATTCAAAATGCGTTCTTTGAGCGAACGCAGCTGCTAAATGTACGGTCCACTTTTATTACGTTCTGAAAAGCTGTACTTTTTAACGCACTCTCTGCCCGATCATTAATATCGGGAGCTGACGTTTATCTCTAAAAGATCGTGATTCCCGAATTTGTCACGGATGAAAATCACTAAGACCTTGAGCAGTCGGAATGATCTCTCTTCTCACTCGGACTGATCAGTCGTCGCTGCTCTACTTTCACGCACGAGTGCCCTGGCAGATTCCGCTTCGACTTCTCACGACCATGCCTCCATATATCATCACGAGCTGGAAGCCGACGTAGAATAGTGAAAACGTTTGGCGCCTGCTCCTCGATTTCAGCCGTTGTCGAAGGGGTGCTACAGCGATCTCTCGTTATATTTTCATCTCGACTGGTAGCGCGTCGCGCCCTCAGTTGAATCTCATAGACCCGATTTGGCGCAAATACGCTTCCTGTTAAGTAGTGCGTCCTCTAGCCATCGCGCAAGAGACTGCTTTCAAGGGTCTCTATCCCTCATATGCGAAAAGATCGCTACGTTTATCTGTGATGACGAAAAATCATTCACCGGTGATCATACCAGTTGCGCGTCTCTTGAAGTGTGTATCATCACCATGAAGAGATTAAAGCATAAAGCGTAAAATCACCGTGCGGCCTTCCGCCCTTCTCTTCTTTGTGACAGAGAGCGTTGCCCGCCACGCTCAACACCACTTACAGAACTGAGTTCTGTGCCAAACCGACTATCAGCACATCATCATTGGTCACCGCGGCTATGTTGAGTGAGCCGTTGAGAACTCGATTGAAGGACGATTAAAGCGGCTGAAAGAAGCCGGCGCCAACATGAGTGGAGAGATGGACGATTCTTCTGCTTACGAAAGACAATCAATTCGTCGTGCTGCACGACTCTCAACTTGGAAAGCGATTAGCCGTCTAAACAAACGCGTTCAAGACACGACGCAGACGAGGTTCGTGGTCTTCCAATCCGGAACAAGACGGACTTTACGAGTCCGCATTCCTACTTTGTGAAGCAGAGTTTCTTCAAAGCGGCCAAAGAAATCGGCATGCCACTCGTCGCCCAGAGCTCATGCTTCACACGCGGTGAGCCGCCAAACTACGTAGCATCTTTTCATCGCACATGTACAAGAGAGTCGCCATCGATTAACTCTAAACAAAGTCGCATGTCCCTTGATTTGAAAAGTCATGGAAGAACTCGAGGCAAAAAGCATCGAAATCACGTACGACTGGTTTTCGCCGGTCCCCATCCAGTGGCGGATTCTGGAGACGCGAAGGTGGATTTCTACGTGGTGGAAGATTCTTCTCTCTCTACCAGGAACTGGTCTGGTGCCTGCACGCGGCAGGAGATACAGGGACATGAGGTGTTTCTGTCTGGACCATCAATACGCGGATGAGGCCCCTCGAGAAATACGTGGACAGCCGGTAAACGCCTCATCACAGACCAAGTCGCGCTCTGCCAAAGTCATTTTGAGGAGGAGCACAAAACCAACAACAGTTTAATGGACGTTCTTTCTACGCGCGTTGAATGTGAGTATTAACAAATCGGAGGCAGTTTGCTGGAGCTTTCAGACACCGCTCGAGCCGAAGTCTCTCACCCTTTAAAGCTCAAGAGGGAGTAAGAACACCCTAACTCCCTCTTTTCGCATTTAATGTCATTCCCCATTACTGCTACTATAGAACCTGAGAAGCTACGAGCTGTCCTTCCATGCTACTCCATCCCACCAGCAAGAGCTTTCTGTGTTTTATTACGGCGCATCCAAACGGCGTGTCCCAGGCATGAAACAATACGTTGCGGTGGTTCCTAAACGGATTGGTGAGTGTCTGTGCAGGAAGGCATTTCGAGTGATTTGGGAAAGGGACACAGAGGCAGAGAGTGCTTGGCACTTCTTCCGTCCCACCTTCCCTCAGCGGACAAACCTTTGTATGCTTTTCACCCAATGGGTATTTAAAAGGTTTTATCCCAATAAAAGATGAAGGCTCAACTGAAACAAGCGGATCAGACTCTAGTAAAAGCCATAAGGATTTGTGTCGAATGACTAGGAGGGGCACTGCGGCATCCGCAATGCTCCCCTTTGAGCCCGGCAGGAGTTGAGACTTGTCAACCCGCAGCGCCCTTATATAGCCTTCCTTTACTAGAAGATGTCTAGTCCGAAGCTTATGACTGCTCCAATTCCTATTTCATCTTTTATTGGAACAAAGTTCCTTTTAACCGATTTTTTGTAACGCCACCCATGTATGGCAGAGAAGTACTTTACAGGGATTGTCACGCCACCGTCTTCTTCGTTTTGATAAATTTCAGGATAGCTGCCACAGTACGTCCTGTACTGCCAACCCTGAATCATTTAATGTGTGCACCAATTAATTCCTTGCTGTCCCACGATGAAACGACCCTCGCATGACGCGCTTGAAGTTCACGCCGCAGTTTGAGTAAGAACTGATTTCACGGTAAGTATCTTGCGCTGAATCCACACTTCAACGTCATAAGTCTTAGCTGCTGGAGAATCCATATCGCCAGTACATACGATTGTATGGAATGGTAAGCCTAATCTGCGTAGGACATCTTCTGCGTTG